>Ga0315312_1000049_pt1 | contig 236313 bp, 244 predicted proteins | sample TDP7_MG_FD_203629 | JGI IMG/M metagenome (GOLD analysis project Ga0315312, IMG submission 203629) | Freshwater sediment microbial communities from Lake Towuti, South Sulawesi, Indonesia - TDP7 | ecosystem: Environmental > Aquatic > Freshwater > Lake > Sediment | place: Indonesia: South...
TTGTAGCCCACAAAATAGGAAGACCAGACCTAGCAAACAACATAGCAGCCTTCACATACTAAAAGACAGAAAAACGCTCCAAACACAAAAAAGAGCCCAAAAACAATTAATGACCACTTATGCGCGCTGTGGAAGGATGGAGCGTTCTGGGTTTGAAGGCGGGAAGAGGTTCGCTTCAAACACTTAGCGGAGCTAGTCAAGCCAAAAGACACAGCCACGTTCGTTACATTCGAATGCGCAGACGGATACAAAACTTCCCTTTCGCTCGAAGAATTTTCGTGAGACGACGTCCTGTTAGCCTACAAGCTGGACGGAAAGAAACTTGAAGAAGGCGTCGGCTTTCCACTACGATTGACGGTTCCAAACAAAATGCGTACGAGAGCGCCATGTGGATCACCAGGATAAAATTCGCATCAAAGAAGGAGACGGGCTACTGGGAAAGTCGAGGATACAGCGACACAGCCGACGTTTGGAGGAACGACCGATTCTCAAGAAAATAAACATCTCGTATAACAAGAGTTGAGCGAATACATACACCGACAACACTAAAATGCGCGCTAGATTTTTCTTTTTTGGCGCTTCTACTCCCCAACGGAACCACTATTCTGCTCAATACATTTCCTCGTAAGGTCTTAGAGTAAAGCAAAAACAATCCAAGAGTTGAGAGAGCAACCATTAAGTAAAACGCCGGGTCAGGGATACCCATCATTCGCGCTCCTATAAGGGGTTCGGGGCCGGATTCGCCATCCAGAAATATCCAGTGACCTAGTCCAATTTGTGGGAATACAACATAAAAGGGAAGATCGAGGATGCCGAAGAAACCTAAAACTTTTAGCATGACTTGAGTTTTGTAACCTAGACTTGTTTTGAACAAAATAAGAGCCAGCGCCCAGGAGGCTAAGTTAGTGGTCATTGAACCACCTAGAAACATAAGACCATACGCAAATGAACCGTACGCAAGCCCATCAATGTTAGCTAATCCCACCTGAAATTGCGGAGTTATGGCTAGGCGAGGATAGATCTCAAAATAGGCTATCTTCATGTAAGTAAGCCTTCCTCCCATAATGGTTCCCCATATAGCGTGGCCAGACTCGTGGACAAAATCCATGACAAGGCCTAGAGGAATGAAAAGAACTATCAGTAATAAGAGGAATTTGCGACTAACGCTTATTCCCAGACTAGGAAACGCTATTCTATCTAGGAAGACCAAAGTAACTAGTGAAATGATTACCCAAAAAGCAGTGTCAATGGCAAGGTTAATCAGAACATACTCGGTGGGCCCGTTCAAATTGGTTATCAGCCATGCTAAAGGGTAACCATAATGCTTGATCTCAGGTAAGCCTATTCCAGACCTATTGCTAATGGTCACGGTTCCCAAAGACGTGAGGAAACCGCAAATGACAGCTCCAAACAGCAACTTCAACCTCAAAGTCCGATTGTGCAATATCATTGCTCTCCCATGTTACAACTAAAAAGACGATTTTCGCATTGATAACTCTATGTTTTAGAACACTCCAACTCTACTATGTAATCTGCAAATCTAACTAAGAATTTAAAAGTAGAGATAAACTACTCTTTATGCACGTTGCTTACGAATAAGTACGTGGAGTTCGTCTGCTACTTCCCATTCTTATAGTTAAAAAACGAGAATTTGAACAATGATCTGTTCACTCTACAATGGTAGCCCGGGATACGTGACTTATTTCGTTTAAATTTCTCAAATTGCGAAGATTGGAGAGAGTTCGAATCTTTTGCTCTGCACCAACTTTTTAGCCAAGTTTTCAAATTGGCAGTTAGCGCGTTGTAAGCAAAAGTGGACCGGGGGAGCATGTGTAGCCCTGATCATCAGTACCGCACGCGAACTTGACTTGATAACTTAATTTATATGTATCTGCGCTACTAATGCTCTTTAGCTAGAGGATTGCCTAAGATGTCGACTCACACAGCGAAGACTCCTCCTCCAACCAGTCTGCCTTGCAACCGATATTGGACGAGCCTCCGCCCTGAATGTAAAAAATGTAAGGATAAGATGACGTGCCCTATGTATCTTGCGCACTGGAAGAAACATCAAAAACTTATGAGGAGATGAAAACGACCGTAGAAAAGCTTTGCAAAAATTGTGTCTACTTCAAGATTCGAAAAGGAAATACATGCTGCTCTCATAAAGCAAAAGTCCCAGAAACCTTTTTTGCGGCAAATTCAAACCTAAATAGACTCTGAGATAACCTTCTTCAGCAGCGTTTTAGTGGAGTGGTCTCGATCTTACCGCACGTGGAGTTAAAGGGACAGCGCGCGCGAATGAATCCGAGGCAGCACAGAAACAAGGATTTGCACGATTGCCTTAGAACATTTATACGTTGCTTTGCATACTATTATTTACAAAACCTTCAGGACATAGAGTATTATGGCACAAGAACCAGAACGACACGCCAACGAACCAGCAGCAGTAACTAAACTATTGATCGACAGACCATCTGACTTTAAATTCCACGTAGCCTATCTCGCCTATTCTAGTTCATGGGACAAGACCGCCTCGCAAGAGATTAAGACAAAGTTGAATGAAATCATATCGTCACTCTCAAACCAAGAGATAGACTATTCAACCTTCTACGAAAAAATGGGTCAATACACAGGAAATAATTCCAAACACTATGCTTGGCCCAGAGATACCATAGTGACTCAGAGAAAGAGGGACTGGCGAAAAAGAGAAGCGAAAGACTCAAGGAACGCAAGGCACAGAGGAAGAAGCTGAGGATTACGCGAAACGCGCATCAATGCTAAAGCACTAAATGTTTTTGATGACGCTCACTTTTCCGCTTCTGCCGACCTTTAACTGACGTACACTCTAAACACAATAACATTTGCTTTTTCAATTTGAATGAGGTCACCCGCAGAAATTTCATCTATTTGTTTGTTCCATAAAGGCAATTGAATGGTTCCAGTTTCGTTAGTGACGAGGACGTTTGCCACACTAACGCAGAAACCAAAACGGGTTACGACCAACCTAGGCTGAGATACTTCAAGAACACGTGCCTTATATTAACACGTTTCATTCCAACCCTCAAATCTTTAATCTGATAACGGTTTGATTTAGCCTCTTGGGCTGAGTTCCTCATAGGCACCATTGTGTGCGCGCAAACTCTTTCAGTGGATTGGTTTTTGCAAGAATATGCACGGGTAAAGGGAATTGCGCAACCACTTTATGACTGCTGGTTATGAGAAAGATCGCGTAATCCCGTGTCTTCACACGGCATTCAATCGATAGTTCTCCACACGTGGCTTCTACATGCTCAAAAGTGTCAAGAAAACTAAAAAATTTGTCTGAATCGATTTCGTTCTTCACTGAAATTCTAGCGAGATACTCGAGAAGCCGAATGTCATAGTATCTATTGTGGGATGCTCGAATACACATATATCGGGACTCCCCATCAGTTAATTTAGCTAGAAAGGGTAGAAAAAGAGCGGGCCTTGAAAAGAAGGAACAAAAATGAACGTGGTATATGGGGTTGTTGATTTTGCCTTACTATATCTATGTGTTGCTCTGTGAAGACGGAAGTTATTACACTGGGTATGCAAAGGACATAGACTTGCGTGTTCAACAGCATTGGAGAGGAGTTGGAGCTAGGTATACTAAATTGCATAAACCGAAGAAGTTGGTTTACACAGAAGAATTTGAAACTGTAGGAGAAGCGATGAAGCGAGAAAGGGAAATCAAACAGTTAAGTCATGAAGAGAAATATAGGCTCGTAAGTTTGCATCCACATTAATTGTGAGGGTTTACCTTAGAATAAAGAGAAAAGACGTGTGTGTTAAAATACTTACTCTTTGATGGCGTTCTTAGCTTCATTAACCCACTTTGAAACTACCTTCTCTGAAACCTGAAGTTTCTCCGAAAGCTCTTTTGGGTCAAAACTTGCTAGGTCCTGAACCGATCTTACACCGCAAGACTTCAATTTCTCTGCCCTCTTAACCCCGATCCCCTCTATACTGGTCAGCTCTGTAGGATGTATGGGGATTGCAGACTCCGTCTTTTCGCTCCCCTTCCCCACCTCTTTCTTTACGGAGGGAACACGCGTTAACGTGCCGACCAATTCGACGCTTGTCCCTAAAGCCTGACCAGGCACTCCTTTTCGGAATTTTGCTCTGACCACGCCTTTCTTGCCGTGTAAACCCACAATTTTCCCGATAAGCGTATTCTTTCCTTCCTTCCGAACTACTTTTCGCCCGATAAGTTGGCCTGCTAGAGAGACGGAATTTACATGCGCGAATCGGATTAGGCATTCCTTTGACATTTGCGTTCTGATGCCTATTCGATAGTTTACTATTGTTCCATGAACTGGTTGAGACACAGATTTTCACTATTGCAACGCTTCCTTTAAGACACAACTAGCTTTTAAATCTGTTTCGCTTTGCCATGGTTCACCGCTAGAATGGCACGCCTAAGCTCATTTCTTTTTTGGTTTGTATTCTCTGCTCTGAAAAAGTGGGCTGGAGATTATTAGATCTGCTGTCGCTCTATTACACGCAGTTGGCACGTTGTACAAGACAGCTATCCTGAGAAGGGCTTTCACGTCGACGTCGTGAGGAAGAGATTCTAAGGGATCCCAGAAAAAAATCAAGTAATCCAACTTCTCGTTGGCGATCAAAGCTCCTATTTCCATGTCACCACCATGAGAACCATCCTTAAGCAGAGTTATGTTTAGGCCAGTTTTGTCGATGATTTCCTTCCCAGTTCCTCCGGTTGCATACAAGTTGTGAGGAGCGAGGGTCCCCTTGTTGAAGTCAGCCCACTCCACCAAATCAGTCTTCTTATTATCGTGCGCCACTAGAGCGATCGTTCTTTTCAAAATATCACCCATTCAAACTAAAGCGAATACATTCCAATAGTCTTAAACCTTTCTACACATAGAAGAAATATATACACTTTTGTTCAATTTCCAGTTATGAAACAAATGGACATCGATTTCATTCGATGACGCTTAAGCTTCCGTTTCTCCCCAGATTTAACTGCCATTCGCCACTGAACCAGGATACATTGCCATTTTTGATGTTAATCACGTCGCCCTTGTGAACCATGTTGATCTGTTGATTCCATAAACTCATTCTCATTGAACCAGTTTCGTCTTTGATGAGTGCGTTTGATACGTAAGCGGTTGTGCCATATCAAGATACTCCAGAATCCTTCCATCTTTGTATGAATGCATGCTGTTAGAACGCCTGCCTCTACCTCTCCAAATTTGTTTAGCCATCTAACTTGTTTCCACTCTGTTATTTTGACGCGTAAAATCCATCATTATTGTGGTTCTTGATTACACTATAATCAAAAACAATAGATTTGGGACGCGCATATTAATACTCTCAACATCACTTATATAGTTTGGCTTAAGTTAAATCTTCCCGTTTTTAATGGCATGGCATAGTGTGTGTCTTCTTTGGTGCGTCAATCGGAATTTGAACTATCTATTTGTGTGCTTGGGTTTGGGGACAAAATTTCACTTTCTCTTGTCGGTGTTGACAAAGATAATAGGCGAACGTTACTTTTAAACACCACTAACGTTCTCTAATAACTAAAATGCACAGGCTATCCTTTAACTTCCACGCATGCACACGGTGTACCTATGATGGGGTTCTATCGAATTGGTTATAAGTGTCCCGTGTTCTATTGGGTATGCCCCTAGAAAGAAACAAGGAGAAGGAAATAAATGAGATATACGTTTAAAGAGGAAGAACCAGAAAAACGAGAAGAAACTGAAGAGGAAGAATTGGAAGAAGAATGGTAAACATTCCTTCACAAATTTTTCTACTTTTTTTCTCAAATTTTCAGGATGTCTTTGCATTGGAGCAGGCGATACTTTGGTGAAGCTGCTGAAAGCCCCCGTGTTGCATAGTTTAGGTTCTGTGAGGCGTAAATTATTTAACGAACCTCATATGATGGCGTTTGAATTTTTTCTTGCAACTCGCGGAGCAGAAGTAGTATGTCTCTCCTTCAAAATTTATCCGAAATTTTGCTGTTTTTTCGTCAAGCACAGTGCCGCACACACACTTTCTCTCAATCAATAGACCCTACGTTATTTGATGAAGGTACAATATAAAATAGAATGGGTCAGTAATGCTTGGCAAATGCGAGGATGGAACATTCTCTAGCATTTCAACGCTCACAGAGCTTTTATCTGTTCAATTTTTCGGGTTAGGATCTCAACGATCCAGTCGTTGTTGAGGTGCATCATTGGTTTGTTGCAGACGGGACATTTGAAGAGAAGCTCAAATGCCTCTGCGAAGGGGAATCGCTTGCAGCCCGGCGTTTGGCAGGTGTAGAACTCGTGGCTTTTCTCGTAGTTGAGCCGGGTTTCCAGTTTTTCTAGAACGCGGCGCTTTTGGTTTAGGATAAAGCCTTCCAGTTGGTCGGGTTGGAGTCTCCAGTTGAAGATAAACCAGCCTGTTTCTTTGTCGCGGGATTGCCTGAGAGCCACGAGGGAGTGGTCGTAGAGTCTGTAGAGTGCCTTACGTACCATGTTGAGGCGTATTTGGGTTTTATCCGCTATCTCATTATCTGTAATCTCGTGAACCTCTTTAAGGGCCTCGACTACTCTAACAGCGTCCTCTCCGAACAACGCAGCCACCTTCTTTAGCATCTCGATATCCACAAGGAACAGTTTTGAAACCCCTCCGTTTAGACAACGCACAGACGAGCTCCTCCCAAAGAGAACATCCGGAATACTGTTTTGGAATTTTCTATTCGGTAGCCCTGCTTTTCATATATCACTCTAATAGATATTGACTCTTCAAGCCTTTTTTCGAAGCTTTTGGCTCCATAACCTAGTAGAGCTCAAGGCGATTAACCCTTTCCATCCTAAGAAGGGTAGGTACCCGAGAGAGACCCTCAGGTCCCCCACTCGAGACCCTTTTTTGCGTTAGACTAATATACTTGGCAATGTACTTAGTTGTAGCAGTTGGGATTCTTGAGAGAAAGAGTCAGATCGGCGCTATGTGCGTGTTACTTTTTCTCTTGATTGTTCTCACTGATAAATCCTTGGGGGTGAACCAGAACGAGTTACGGAAGTGGAAGAAGATATAGTACAAGACCAAGCTTCAGATCACGTGGTTTCAGCGCGCAAGCACCTGTCGAAGTTGGAAAAGAATACGAAGCGGACATTGTGGAAATGAGCCACCGTGGTGACGCAGGCGTGGCAAAGATTCAAGGTTTCGTCATATTCGTTTTAGGAGCCAAGCAGGGTGAACACGTGAAATTTAGAGTTACGATGGTTGGACGCAGATTTGCGAATGCCGAAAAAGTCTAGTCTTCTTTTGATTTCGATGAAAATCTTAACGGCTCCCATTTTGTTCTCATGATTTGGAATGTGGGAAATTGGGTAAAAGGAAGGTCATCAGCGAAGAAGAGATTGAAAATATGGTGTTGCCATCTGCAAATGATGTGCTGGGCATAGCTGTCCGAATGCTGGGTTATGACAGAATCTTGGTGAAGTGTCAAGACGGCAAAGAGCGACTATGTAGAATTAGAGGCAAGTTGAAGAGACGAGTATGGATCAGAGAGGGAGACATTGTTTTGGTTTCTCCTTGGGATTTTCAGTCGGATAAGCGCGGAGACATTTTCTGGCGATACAGGAAGAATCAGACTGAATGGTTAAGAAGCCATGGCTACCTTACAATGTGAAAGTAAGAAGAAATGCCAAAGTGAATAGGCACCGGTTGCACGCAAAAAGCTTTAGCCGACTAATTCAACAGTTGTTCCCAAAGCCTGGCTGGGCACTCCTTTTCGGAATTTTGCTCTGACCACGCCTTTCTTGCCGTGTAAACCCACAATTTTCCCGATAAGCGTATTCTTTCCTTCCTTCCGAACTACTTTTCGCCCGATAAGTTGGCCTGCTAGAGAGACGGAATTTACATGCGCGAATCGGATTAGGCATTCCTTTGACATTTGCGTTCTGATGCCTATTCGATAGTTTACTATTGTTCCATGAACTGGTTGAGACAAAGGTTTTCACCGTTGCAACCTTCCCTTTAAGACACAACTAGCGTTTAAATCTGTTTCGCTTTGCCTTAGCTCCTGTCTGCTACCCCTAATAGTTTATACTTCCTCACGAGTGCACACATCACGTACAATTTGTGCATGAAAGCTTTCCTTTTCTTATCGCTAGGGAAGTCGACGAAGAAAAATGGAGCCGCGCAAAAATATCCTCAGGCTGCTCTGTTGTTTAATCGCATTTATAAGGAAGTTTGCGTAATATAGGGCAGTAGCGTTCTGTTGTTGAAGGACGAGAAGAACACAGCAACGTTACACGTTACAATCAATGATGAAAGGAGTGATGGGGAATGGCGGAAAAATCGGGAATTGTTTTCATTGGAAGTAAACCACCAATGGACTATGTTCTAGCAGTTATCACAAGACTATCGGCGAGCAATGCTAAGGAAGTGATTTTGAAAGCACGAGGACAAGCAATCACAACAGCTGTTGATGTAGCCGAAATAACCAGAAATCGCTTCCTAAAAGACCTAAAAATAAGCAAAATCGCCATAGGAACAGAGGAGATGCCACCAAGAGAAGGCGAAAACAGAGCACGGATGGTTTCAACAATGGAAATAACGCTTACAAGAGAGTAGGAAAACCTTGCGAAACACGCGCTGGTTTGTCCCTAAATTATGTGTTGAAGTATGTTGGTGAGAATGCTTTGTCTGGTCTTCCAATGTTCTCTGCGGCCTCTCTTGTCAGCACTAAATTGAGTATGCTGCAGAGGGCGTAGAATGTCACGTTTTTTAGTCCTCTAACCTTGTTTATGGCCAGGCTGTATTGGTTCTTCAGGAAGCTGTAGACGGCTTCGATTGCAGGTCGCATATGGTATTTCTTTTTCTGGGATGATGGCCCATGGGTTCTGAATTTTTGTCAACTCTCAACAGGCCTTTAACGTTGCGTTTCTGGTTTGCTGGAGCAACCATGCTGGCTAAAGGAAGCTTCCGTTCAAAATCCACTGATAAGTGGAGCTTGTAGCCTAAACCATACGTTCTCCCTGTTCTTCCAACTCTTGCCTCCTTGTCAGAGTATCCTTCCCGGCTGTTTTTTGGATCACGTGTGCTCCAAGCCTTTATGAAGGACACGTCTAAGACAGCGTCAACCTCTCGGGCATCATTATTATTCTTTAAGAGCTTAACAACCTTCTCCTCTCTGATCCTCCAGAATCGATGAGCCCCAACCTTCTTCGTGAACCGGCTTAGAACAGACCTTGGATATCCCCCCTCACCTTCCTTGACCAAACATAATCTTCTAACTCTAGGGTCAACATTCAGCAGTCTAACCATCTCTCTTAGGCTTCGTACACTCTTCATACGCATAATTATGAAGGAACTGAAGAGCCCTAACGGGTTTCTGGGAGGCCTGCCCGGTCCAGAAGCGTGAAAGCAGCCGCGCAAAACATCTTCAGCAAAACTTAAATCCACATTTCTAAAGAGGGTTTCAAGGGTCTCGTGTTCATCTTGTCCCGCTAGGATTCACCTCCTAAGCCTGGACGTGACTCACACAATACGAGACCCCAACCAAAAAATAAACATTAACCAATTTAGGGACAAGCCAGCGCGCGTCTCAATTATGTTACAAGTCCGTGCTGAAATGATGCTGCCACAGTTTCGCATATTCATCGATTTCGGCTTCGCAAAAGTGGCGTGTATATTTCTATTAGAAAGATTTGGAGTAAAGTACTTTGCTAGTTCTTTCAACTGTGTAGCGTGCATAACGCGTGAATAATTCTATTGGAATGCTTTTATGCTGTGGGCTAGTTCTGGTCTTCCTATTTTGTGGGCTGTTATGGCTACTGCTAGTATGACTGAGTAGCATAGGGCTACGTGCATTCGGACTTTGGCTGCTCCCCTCCACCTTAGGTTGTCTAGGTTTAAGCGTTTCTTTCCAGGTTTGAAGACGTGTTCCACCATCATCCTCTTGTGGTACAGCTTCACCAGTTCCGGATCTCCCTCAACGATGAAGCCGTGTTTAACCTTTAGGCGTATCCTGGGCTGCTTTATCTGGGGAGGCGCTGGAATTACGGGTTTAATCTTAAGCTCCTCTAGGAGGTTGAAGAAGTCTTCCCAGTAGTATTGGGCGTCGGCTATAAGCGTCTCGATGGCTGTTTTTGCCTTTTTCAGGTGGTTGATGGCGTATTTTGGGAGTTTTGGGGCTGGAACCTTATCGTTCACGTTTGCTGATCGGACAATGTAGGCTAGTGGAAACCTCTCCTGGTTGCTATGGTGTGGATTCTCCATCCAAGGGCGTATGTTGTCCTTTCAACTTTCCCAACCCTTGCTCCACGGTCGCTTACGCCCGCCTTCCTCTTACGCCTAGAGTAGGCATGGATGAATGTGCTGTCAACGGCTGCATCCACCTTTCCATTGCCGTATAATCCCATCTTTAAGGCTTGCCTCCTAAGCTCCTTGAAGACTCCCTCCACCGTTTTGGGTTCTGCTCTGGTGATGAACTTGCTGAAGGTGGTGCGATCAGGCGTTCTACGGCTGAAACCGCAGAGCTCCGCATACTCATCATGCCTGCTCAGCTGGATGGAGAGCATGGTCACCGTTGGAATCTGGAGCAGATACATCAACATGAGGGCTGACAACATGGCCCTAACAGGGTATCTTGGCCTACCCCTACCAGAATCCCTGTACCTAGCCTCAATCCTCCTAACCGTACAGCTTATATCTAAACATTCAAAAAGTATCTTCTGGGCGTCGAGGGCGGGAAAAGCACTTCTCGCCAGAGGTTCACCTCCTTTATTCCTTTAGAACCTACTCGACGCCCAAACCTAATAAACATGCCCATAAAACCAACGAAAAACGGAAAAAAGAATTATTCACGCCTTATGCGCGCGAGTATGCGCGCTAAGATACTCAAACGTCTAGGCAAGCCAAGGCTACGTTTTTATGCAACGTAGGCGTAGCATGTAGCATGGCATTCGATGTTCATTTCAGCCCAAGCTGGTACGTGCTTTTCTTCGCATTCCTCCTAGCCTGGCTAATGTTGACGATCATGAGAAGGAAGTACATAGGAAAGAAAGAAGCAAAAGAGCAGTTCATCCTAGGCCTTCTCGGGTTATGCGCCCTATTGTCAATGGAGATCTTCGCCACATCAATGAAACTGTGGATTTATGTCCCCGGAAACTGGCCCGTTATACTGTGGCCCACCTACTTCGTAGCCATACTTTTTGGTTACCAGTTACTTAGGCTCGTGGAAAGGTTCTTCTCCTAGCGCGCCTTGTCAATCTCTTCACAATCTCTTAATTCTTCCACATTTCAGGAATGTGAACGCTGTTTTCTTTTTGAAATCTTGAGCTTCAGGTGGAACAAATCGGTCTGAACGCAAAAGAAATGCGAATTCAGTGAATAGTCATTGTTTTTTCGGCAAATTCGGCTTGAATTGAGGAGTTTGGTTCAATGTAATAATTGGGTCCGCGCTAACGTATTTTTCCGTCTGTGTTGATTGATTTTTGCTGCAATAGAGAAAAAAGTGGATTTTTACTATTTTGATACAACTTTTGATACAAGTTTCCATGCTTTACTATCATTTTAATAAATGCGGGCTAAGTAAACATTAAGGCACAGCGTGTTTTGGGTCTCTAAATGTTCTGAAAAATAAGTTTTTGACAATTTCTGTTTTCTCCTGGTACTTTAGGTTTTAAGAACTCTAACAGGCCCAAACGCCTTTTTGCGAAGCACATTCAACCTTCCAATTTTCTTTTATTCTGTAAATTGAAAGAAGTGTTTTAAAAATAGATGAAAAGATTAGGGAGATTGAAAAATGGGGGAATGAGGGGTGTAAACTTGATGCCTTATGCCTTCTCCACCCACATCGGCGTTACTTGCGACTTCTTTTGCCTTTTTTGGGCCGTATTCGGTGTGCCTAAATCTTCTTCTTGCTTAACACTTCTCGGAAGGGCTTCTTGCACTTTGGACAGTCGAAAAGGCCGATTTCTAGCTGAGTTCTTTTTCCTGATTTGTCTGGGCGTCCAGCCATTGTCCACTTCTTCTTAGGCGATGAAACAACTGTTCCACATTTTTTACATTTTCCCATTTAATTTCCTCCAATATATCTTGATAACCATGGTTTCTGATGATGATAGATAAAAAACTTTCCATTGTTTTCGGATACAACCGCGTTCTACTTTATTACGATGAGGAATGTACAAACGAAGGCGATAGGCGATTAACGTATGAAGTTTTATTCGTAGAATATGAGGTTTTGTTCCTCCAAGCTTCCGTGAAGCTTATGCACTGCGTCATAAACGTCATGTTCTTTCTTCGCTCCGGTGCAAACAAGGTTCCCGCTTGCGAATATCAGTATGACCACCTTAGGCTCGTCCATCCTGTAGATCAATCCTGGAAACTGCTCCGGCTCATACATGGTTTTTCCAAGCTTGCTCACTGCCTGTTCCAAGTCTACCTTTCCGCCTAAGCTTGCGGAGGCAACAATGTTCTGAATCTTTAACTCGGGCTTGCGGATAATGATTATTCCGCCTTTCTTCAGCTCTTTAACAACTTTCAACACTGCTCTCCGCGCTTCTTTTTCTGACTTTGCTCCTGTGCAAACCATTTTACCAGAATTGAAAATCAGCGTGGCTGTCTTCGGTCTCTTAATTCTAAACACTAATCCGGGAAACTGTTCGGGGCGGTATTCCACGCCTGGATAACCCTTCACAACGGCGTTCAAGTCAACTCTCTGGTTTAAAGTAGCAGAAGCAACAACGTTTTGAATGTTTATTATGGCTTTAGTCTTCGGCATGAAACACCGCTTCTTATATTGTGGCGGATGCTTATATGCCCTTTACAAAAGCCTTATGTTGCTAGTGTATAGAGGCCTCCTGCGCATTCCCTTTTTTCTGTGAGCGTGCACTATGATTTAAAATGGTTCTCTCCGCCAAATATTGTATGGGCATTGGTTCCAGCAGTAGCTACCTCCCTTAAAAACACAGTTCCGGCATTCAGGCCTATCAAAAAACAGTGTTCTATTTGCACTTTCTTTCATTATTCATCTTTTTCAGGAGTTTGTTAAGGATTTTTCCTTTCGTTCTCAATTCTTGTTCTGAAATCGTCTGTCCCATCGGGCATAGTTCATCAACCACGGCACCCTCATTTACCATATACACAACGGGATAGAGATAGCATCCCAAGGGTCTCTTTGCATAGATTCGGCATTTCTTATCAGCGAGACTGTAGAAATAGCACCATCCGTCAACGTTTCTGAGCCGAGTCACACCATCATCTATAACTGCAAATTCTTCTAGGCGATAACCCGCTTCCTCTAATCTTTTGATGTCCCTGCTTGAAAGCTCCATCTCCGTTTTTTCACAGCATTTTCCACAATTTGAACAACGCACGAGAAGCAGACTCCCCTTACACGCCATAACAAAAGACAGCCGAGTTATAGTTGTTTTGTTGGCCCGGGATAGCTTCAAACACTCGTTCATACCACAAACTATCAGAAACCAGCTAACGACCAAACATATTTGGCTCCAAATAAAGGGGTCTAGCACCGTTGCACACGCAAACATTGGTAGCCCGGGATACGTGACTTATCCCGTTTAAATTTCTCACAAGCGAGTTTCTTTGACCCCGCATTTAAAGCTCTGCAAAAGCGCACGCTGTCATGTTCTTTAATTTTAAATATAAGTTATGGCAAACATTTGGAAACACCACCATAAGGAGGTGAGGTGAGTGGCAAGATTTCTCATATTGTGGCGTGCGAATCTATTAGCACCATGGCCTACAGACCCATCTAAAGCCTTAGAACTGAATGAGAAGATATGGGCAGGCATAGACGACCGCGTCAAGAAGGGCTTAATAAAGGAACACGGCCACTTTCCAGATGGATTGTCGGGATACGTAATCGCTGAAGGAGAAGCTACAGATGTATTCAGAGGTGCACACACGTTCATGCCCTACATTCTCTTTGAATCCCATGAGATTATACCATGGGAGAAGGAAAGGGAAATCGTAAGAGAACTTTGCAAAGCTCGAATCGCAGCAGCACAGAAGTAAACCTAGACCCAAGACAAGCCAGAAAACAAAACAACATCGCCAGACATCTCAGACGCACAATAGTAGGCCATGCCTTTCCTTTTTATGCTCTTTATGGATGTTTTTTACGAGTTTTACGTTTAAACTACTTGCGTAAAGTCGAAGGTTTGTCGGTTAAAATATGATTTGAACATAATCCCCGCACTATCACTTAAACGAGAGTTAGAGCGTCGACCTGACATGGGTGCAATGGTAGCCCGGGATACGTGACTTATCTCGTTTAAATTTCTCAGAGATACTTCTCGAACCAGTTGATCGCTGCACCAGCTGCCTTCGATAACCATGGCTCGCTATATGTTTCAAAATGCCTGATTGGAAGCACGGTTATGGCTTTGGGTTCCCTTGCCTTTTCGTAGATTGCCTTGACTACATCGAGAGGACAAAAAATGTCCTTTTCAGCAGGAATAAACAGTAGCGCCGTCGGCGATATCATATGAACCATACCAGCTGGATCAAACTCCCGCATTTTCTCCAATGACTCCAAGGTAACTTGATTGCGCCAGTTCGGCTGCTTGAAGAAGAAGCACCTGCCTTCCTCATATGCTTCTTTTCCAGGCAAAACACACGGCTCTCCTTCCGGAGCAAAGACTTTCATATAGTTGACCACACCAGTCTTGTAGCGCTCGATACGGTCTTGTAGCAGAATCCTACTCCTCTTATCGTAATTTTCAGGGTTCACAGCGCGCCATTGTTCCGGGCTAAGGGCAGCTGGAACCTGAGAGACCACAGCTTTGACGCGTCTGTCATAAGTGCCCACGTAAAGAACCAAGCCCCCACCATAGGATGTTCCCCAGATACCGATCCGCTGGGAATCCACTTCCGGCTGATCGGAAACCCACGTAATGGCGTTGCGAATATCCTCCACCAGTTCAAGCGGGAAATTCTGACTGCGCGGTTCACCCTCGCTATCCCCGAAGTACCGATAGTCAAAAACCAGTGTCACAAAGCCAGCGCTAACAAATTGAGTGGCAAAATCGGGTAAAATCGCCTCCTTTACGCCTGTAAATCCATGGGCCATGACAATCGCCGGCGCCTTCGCACCCGTCTTCAGGTCATCTGGAACATAGAGCCAACCACTACAACGCAATCCTTTACTCGTAAAGGTAATATCTTTACGCATTTTCAAGCACACTCAACTTTAGACAGTCAATTGCCAATTGAGATTTAAAGGTTTGGGGAATTAAAAATCGAATGTGTATATCTCTCAACTTCTTGCTTGTCCCCGTAATTTGTCAAGCATTCAAACATTGTGCCAGCATGATCTCAAATTCATAGAAGACCAAATACGCATTATTCCTGTCAAAGACGACTGAATTATCTCTATTTTTGTTTGGTAGCCCGGGAGAGATTCGAACTCTCGTCAGCGGGTCCAGAGCCCGCCATGCTTGACCGCTACACCACCGGGCTTCAGCGCCAACAAGTTTAACACTAAAGGTTCCTTGTATTAACTTTAGCGTTGGATTAAAAAGAGAAAAGGAATTATCCGCTGCTCCTGTTTTTCATGGCCTCTTCAACGCAGTAGCATTCTTGGCTGCTTGGGTTCCACTTTTCACAGCACCATAACGTCTCTACAATCGGGTTTTTGTTTTCAGAAAAGCGTTTTGAACAGAACACTTGGTCTGGATAGTTGTATGCGTTGTGGTTGCCGCAGTTTCCACAAAACCTCTTTTTCGGTTTGGCTTTTTCTTCCACTTAGGTTCCTGCCTTTGCTTTGGATTTTCGGCGTTTTAGATAGGGCACTCGCTTAAAGCCTTTTCCAAGCCTTTCGAGAACAGAAGCTACAATTATTGGAAAGATTAGCATGGCGTCGCCGATGACCATGATCTTATCCGCCTTTCCCTTCACCTTTCCCCAACTCACCGTCTCTTCCAACGTTGAGCCTGACAATCCCCCGATTTCAGGACGGTCCATTGTCATTATTACGGCGTAGTCCATACCCTTTTTAGATGCAAGCGCGGCGGATTGAACGGTGTTTCTTGGCACACCTCCACCGATGACTATCATGCCATTTTTGGGAGAACGTTTGCAAATGTTGGCTATTTCTGGTACATCCTTGAAAGCGTCTACCAATAACGGGTTTTGGCAGTTTTTGCGTGAAGCATGAAGCCAGTGGATAAACCCGAACTCTGAGTCACGGACTGCTGGAAGGAAGATCGGCGCTTTTGATTCAAATGCCGCTCGCAAAATAGAGTTTGGATCGGTGAGTCTTTTGCCTAATTCCCATGCAAACTCTTTCGAAGAGAGGCTTTTTCCGTTGTTTTCAGCGGCTATTTCGTCGTATATTTCCACAAGCTTGTAGTCTAGCTTTGTGAAGTCTTCTTCTGGCACGAAAACGTCGTAGATGCGGTATATGTGGTATTTGTAAAGCATATGATCGTCCACAAACCAGTGTCCCTTATAATGGTGACCGCCGAGGGCTTCTATCGCATCGTGAACCATGTTGGCTCCCGTGCTCACAACCACATCAACAAGTCTTTCACGGATCAAATCCGCAACCAGCGAGCGCATCCCAGCTGGAACAACAGCACCGGCCAAAGCCAAGAATATCGTGCATCCCTCATCACGTATCATCCGTTCATAGATGTCGCATGCCGTTGATAGTCTCCCAGCCCCAAAGGAGCCCGAATTTTTGAACTGTTGAATTAACTTGTCCACCGTGAGTTTTCCGTTTATTTTTATGTGTTTTACAGGTTCCTGAAGAAGGTCTTTTCTGCGCATTAAATTTCACACTCAGAATTTCACTATTTCGCTGATTAAAGAGAAATAACTTTCTATACTATTTTAGCAGTGGCTGCACATGGATAAAAGCCTCTTAAGATTTGAGATTCAGTTCCGCGTTTGGGTTGCATAGCCTTCAGTTAATCGACAGGGGAACCAACATCATCTTCTTCTAACGCCGAAGCCTGTTTGATTATTTGACCACTAAAACTGGGCATGGCGCGTTTCTTGTCACTCCGTCGCTGACGCTTCCCAAGAGTATCTCCTTTAGCTTGCTTATGCCCCTGGCACCCATGACAATCAAATTGAAACTGCCTTCTTTGGATGTTTTAATAATCTCTTGAACTGTGTGTCCTTCCTTCAGCATAGTTTCAACGGCAACCCCCTCAGCCTTAACCTTTTGTTCACCGTCTACTAAAATGCCAGCGCCAGCTTTACGAGCAGCTTCAGCCACTTTAGAAACTTCTATCGGAGTCATAACAGAAACCATAGGAGGAGCTATGGTAGTCGGTTCGGGCATTATAACCGGCGCAACAGCAGCGGAATAGACGTGGATCAGCGTTATTTTTCCATCGAACTTTTTGGCTATTTGAACTGCAATCTCTAAAGCCCTTAATGAATGTTCGGAACCATCCAATGGGACTAAAATTTTCTCAAACAATAACGTCAAGTCCCCTATAAGGTTTAGAGTAGCTTTAAGATATAATATTTGAAGTTACTTATCTTGTAAGCGAGGGGAAGCCACTTTCTTATGGATTAAGTTTGTTCGTAAATGTGCGGATTATGTTTTGTTATGACTTTAATTATTATCTCATCGAAAACATGACAAAGCTAGTTTCGACCGTGCACGTAAAGAAATGAGAAAGTTTATTGAGATAACGTTGTGCTTTTTGGTCGCTGGTCACGGTACACTTTTCTTCTTAACAAAGCTGCAACTAAAGCGAACAACATGATTAGCGTCAAGATTATGACCTGTGGAAACTCTGGTATGACGTGTGTTCCGATGATTTCGATGGTCTTCTTGCTATGGCTGTAAGTGAAGAACAGGAATGTATGAGTTGGACTCTCCGTAATGTTTGGGGTGACTTCTATGCCGTCAACACGCACAACCCACTCGTTTATGGAGGCGTTCAGGAAGACTTTTGGAATGGAAACGTTGCAGAAACCAGTCGTGCCAGGAGGTCCTTCTACATCGAAACTCATTTTCGGTGATGGTATGTGAATTGCGGCATTAGTGATTGTTGAATTCGTGTGCATTCTGACATCATATGGAACGTCGCCAACTGTGAAAGTGATTTCACGGGCAACTATGAGCACTAAGCCTTTTATGCTGCTTAGACTCTGGTTGTTCCACACCATCAACGTCATATCCGACGAGACTTCATCTGGTATAGGCACTGTTTCGGGTCTGTGCAAGATAACGGCGTGCGTTCCGTTGCTTCCGCCTTGCACGGTGATTTTTAGGCGCTGTCCAGTGGTGGGGGGCTCGCTCGCTGTGGGAGGTTCTTCTGATGTAAGGTTGAAGAATCTCTCAAGCTTGAAGCGTGTAGGATCAACGGGGTCTATGGGTGGTGAGAGCATTATTCCGGTTAGCTCGCCTGAGGCAGAGGTACTGCGCACATTGAAGTTCATTCGAAGGTTGACCACGTCTATTACTGTTTGATTAAGGAACAGCTCTTTCCATGTTATTTGCCCAGGAGAAGTCAGGTTCATGTAACTCACTATGAGACTCTTTACAAAGTTGGCTTGAGCGTTCAAATCTCCCTCAAGCGTACATTCCATTCTGTGTTTTCCTGTGCTGTTTCTGTAGGTTAAGGATTGACTGTAGGATGTTATGTTGCAGAATCTCGCTTCCTGCAGCGCCTCCAATAACTCTTTTAATTCTGGAGGTAGGTCTTCGGGCCAGGGATAAGTCAGATAGGTCAGATAGTAGTATTCTTCTGGATCAATCTCTCCGTAAGATGTTGCTACCAACTGCAATTTTCCTGTTTCACTCGTGTAGGTTAGCTGTGTTGTGGCCTCACTTATGTATGGAAGCGTTGCGTTGAGTGCTATGATCTCGTAAATGATACTATATAGATAGCTGATCATAGAATATGGCAAGGATGTGGCGTTGACGGCAACTTCTGCGAGGTCCCTTACGAGGTTGAGAACATCGTCCACAATCGTCACTTTAATCAGGGCTTCACCGGTGTCCTGTGTGTAGGTTATTTGGAAGTTTAGGCTTTCAACAGAATCGATTGTTGCGTTCAGAGCCGTGTACACGAGATCATGGATTTGCTGGCGAGTTTCCGATGGTACCTGCATCGAAAACATGTATGCTATCATTTCAAGGAAATCTCCTTGGATGCCGACATCGAAGCTCACCCAGGCACCTATAGTGTCGTGTGGAGTGAGCGTCGTGTTCAAATGGGTGCACTTTAGTATCCCCCTTGTTGCGTTGTAAAGCGAATACGGTCCTTCTCCAGGAAGAGTGCTGTTATACTGTAGCAACATTTCCTCTAGCATCGTTTGGTCTATCTCCATATCAATTATTGGAAAATATCCATACATTACTAATCCATTACCAGTAAGAGAGAGACCAGTCTTGTTTCCTTTGAAGTCCATGTTGAAATCGAAGATTGGAAAGCCCGACACCACATGGAACGTGATAGTGCCTGTCAACGACTTGTTCGCGTATTGCCCGGTTATTGTTACATCAGTTAAATTGAATGGAAGCATAGATCTTATGCTCTCTGGCAAAACGGTGGTGAAATTCACTGCGAAACTTCCGATACCTTTGGAATATGTCCCTAGCAAAGAGAGATCCGTCGTATTGAATGGATACTGTGATGCAAGCCAAGGCGGCAAAGTCGTGTTGACATTCAGGTCTGAGCTAAACGTAGTATTGAAATATTGTTCCTGAAATGAAACTTCGGTGGTGTTGAACGGCAGCTCCACCTGAAGCCTCGAGGCGAAGTCCGGAAGGACAGTAAATGTAGAGTTTGCTGCCACTACTGTTAGGTTACCGGTCTTTGTTATTTCAGCCGTGCCATGAGCTTCCAAACCAGGGTTAAAGGGAATCATATGTGTGTAGTTTAACGCTCCAGACAAGGCAACACTACCATTCGGATAAACGGTGAACATCGCTTCTATATCACTGAAAGAAGCGTCGAATTCCGTATAGTTATACTGCCGCGACAACGGCACGTTGCTTCGTGAATCTAGACGTTCAATAATAGGCATGAAAAACTCGTAGCGTACTGACTGTAACAAAATCGAGGAGACCTTGGTGGGATTTTGCCCAGATTGATAAATCACTGGTCCGTAAAGGTACACGTCAACGGTGTGAATCCCTGGGCTCAAGTATTCTCTCTTCATGTCGGATACGCTTATGTACAAGTAACTATCAGCCAATAATCCCGATATGGTTACTATGTATTCGCTGGCGACAGAGACGTCAACTTCAACGCCGATCACCAAATAGTCGAATTTTCCACTACCATCAATGTCAATTCCTCTATCACTAATGGTTCCTGTGAGATTTGCAGGACCAAGTAGTTTAATCTCTTCAGCTTGAGCTTTTGTAAAGGATACTGAAGAAGCGGAAAATGATGCAACCAAAAGAAATGCAAGCAAAAACACCAAACCTTTCCTGTTTTTCTCAAACATCTTCTCAACCGAGACCACTTATGCATTGAGCAGATATATATATTTTGACATTATACTGTGAATTCAAACAAACATTGGAAGTGACGAGTTGCATCTCACTATGGTATGCCTTCGAAATCTCTTACGCCGAAAAGCCAGAACCACTCTTTGTATAGCCGGCATAGCTCTGGCTGTGATGTCGACGGTGACCATAACCGCAACGACTACGTCATACACAACAGCCATCAGGGGGATGAACACACTTTTCACAGGCGACATTTTAGTAGTCTCTAAAAGCCAAATCGTCCTTCAAGCGCTCCCAATCTCCGGGGGTAACCTAATAGAAACCATAGAAGAGGAAGTGAAAGGCATACCCGAAGTGGAGGCAACAGTGCCGCTGCTGTTTGTTTTTAGTACAGAGTTAAGAGGCACATTAGAGATGGTGCCCATAAACATAACTGTTGGAACCCCTCCCGGAAACTGGACAGTATTGACCGGCTCAACACCCTTAAGAGCTGGAGGAAAATGGCCCTCTATGAATGCGGTTGACGAAATTGTAATAGGGTCTTGTTTGGCAGACGTGCATGATATAGCTGTTAATTCGACAATAAAGATAAAAGGTCATGATTTGACCGTGAGAGGGGTTCTGGATACACGTTCTGCCATTCTAGGACGTACAATCATAATGCCTCTGAAGACAGCCCAAGAGATTTACCACTATCCGATGACCGTTAGTATGATTGTTGTCAAACCCGAGGAAGGAGTAAATGTCGAAGAGGTGGCGGATCGAATTGAAGGCAAACTCAACAATCCTGTCGAACGCATTAAGGCTTTGACCAGCGACCAAAGAAACAGTTTAATTGACCCTCTTCTAGACGAAGTTAACATGTGGAACCTTGGAATATCAATTGTCTTTTTTGTGACAAGCGTAACGATTGTAACATTAGTCGCCATGATCAATGTGTCTGAAAGAAGGAGAGACTTCGCGACCCTAGACGCTCTGGGCGCTTCATTCACTTCTAAGGTTCTCATGGTCTTAACCGAAATAGGATTCATAGGACTGCTTGGAAGCGTTATCGGAATTTTCTTAGGTGTCATTGCAACCGTGATTATAATAAGCTTTTACACCTATATTCCCATCCAGATGGTTTTTTTTGACATCTTTAGCGCAGTCCCTCCGCTTTTACTTGCTGAAACTGTGATTTACATGGTAACAGCAAGCTGTGTGGCAGGTTTAATACCTGCCATCACAGTAGCGAGAACGAGCATTGCAGATATTTTGAAGGCTGAATACTGATGGAAATCAAAACTGTGAATTTGACAAAGGTATACCGTCTAGGTTCGTCGATGATAACCGCTGTTAATAAGGTTAATTTCGAAGTTGATGAAGCAAAATTCATAGCGGTGGTCGGACCTTCAGGTTCAGGGAAGACCACACTGCTTAATCTTATCGGGTTAAATGATTATCCAACATCGGGGGAAATTTTCATTGATGATAAAGATGCTTCGCTTCTGTCTGGTAGTGAGCGCCGAAAAATTCGGCTTCTGCGTATGGGGTTCGTCTTCCAAACCTTCAATTTGATGCCGACGCTTAACGCTTTGGAAAACGTGGAGTTGCCCATGGCTTTAGCTGGTAAGCCTCAGAGAGAACAGAGAGAAAAAGCTTTGAGACTTCTGGGAGCTGTTGGCTTAGGCAAAAGACTTTTTCACAGACCTAAAGAGTTGAGCATGGGTGAAATGCAGCGTGTAGCCATAGCAAGAGCGCTTGCCAACAACCCTGAGATAATAATTGCTGATGAGCCCACTGGCGAGCTCGATTCCAAAACCGCCGAAGAAATAATCTCTCTGCTTTTCGAAATAAACAGAAAAGAAAAGACAGCGGTTATTGTGGCTACGCATGACGAAAAAATTGTTAGATTGGCGGATGCTATTTACACGATTCAAGATGGCGAGTTAAGGCTAAAAGGTTAATACTAATCTCCTACAGCAACGCAAAGTTCGTGGATTTAATTTTTCCTTTCCCGTCCACCACAACTTCGAACTTTTCAGCCCACGGGTGTCCTTCCAAGTCTATTGGACATGTGCCTCTGACGACCCAAAAACCGCCTTTTTGCTCAACTATAGAAACGTCTATTTTCACAGTGTTCTTCCTTTTCTTAAGGTACTCAAAAGCTATTTTCTGGGCAGTCTCTGTCGAAATGCTCGGCATGGATTGTCCTCCAACGATTTCCTTATTATCTAGATAAGGATGGCATTAAGGGTTGTGAAGGGAAAATCGTTAGCGAAGTTAAACACGTGTCGAATTGTGTACGCCTGCTTTTTGCGATAGGTTCAAATCAGCAGACACGTCAGTTTTACCTTGAAACGGCATTTGGAAAAGGAAGATCATGGGCGAGAAAAGGCGTATAATATTTCACGTGGACATGGACCACTTTTTCACGGCCGTGGAGGAAAGGGAGCATCCAGAATACAAGGGTAAACCAGTAGTTGTCGGAGCCGACCCGAAGGAGGGAAGGGGCAGGGGGGTTGTGAGCACGTGCAATTATGAGGCTAGGAGGTTTGGTGTTAGATCTGGCATGCCAATATCAAGAGCTTGGAGGCTCTGCCCAGAAGCCATTTACCTGCCAGTAAACTACGAGCTTTACACCAAGGTTTCCGACGAACTTATGAGCATGCTTCGAAAGCACGCAGACAAGTTTGAGCAGTGGGGCATAGACGAGGCTTTTCTTGACGTTACTTCTAAGGTTGAGGATTATGCGGAAGCCCAAGCCCTAGCACAGCAAATAAAAAGGGAAATTTACGAGAAAGAAAAGCTCACCTGTTCAATAGGCATAGGTCCAAACAAGCTTGTAGCCAAAATAGCCAGCGACTATCAAAAGCCAGACGGCTTAACAATCGTCAAAGAGGACGAGCCTGAAAAATTTCTCGCTCCGCTGCCAGTGCGTAAGCTTCTTTGGGTCGGGCGGAAGACCGAGCAGAAACTGAAGACTATGGGAATCAACACGATAGGAGAATTAGCCCGTCATGACCCCACAGTGCTGGCTGAAGATTTTGGGGTTATGGGCACCCAGATTTATCTGATGGCGCACGGAATCGACAGAAGCGAGGTCGAAGAAAGACGCGGAATCAAGTCCATCAGCCGTGACACAACCTTTGAAGAAGACACAACAGATTTCGATCTTGTACTAAACACTCTGGATAGGCTTTCGGAAGAAGTGTATAAGGATGTTGTAGGGCAGCAGGTTCACTTTAAAACTGTTACGGTGAGGATTCGCTATGAAAACTTTGAAACCCACACGCACAGCAAAACCCTACCTTTCATCACAAACCGTTTACAAGACCTAAAGAAAACTGCGAGAGAACTAATGCAAGCCTATCTTAGACCCGACAGAAAAATAAGACTTGTGGGCATCAGAGTGTCAAACTTCACATCGGCGGAAAAGCAGAAAACGCTTACTTAAGGTAAAATCCGATGGGTTACTGCAGTTTCTTAAAGGCAAGTTTTATAAGTGGCTGTGTCGTGGATAGTTGCATCGTGCAAGAAGCGATTTCTGCACATAAAATGTCAAGGAGTTGAGATGGCAAATGGCTGGAAGAGAGACGTACAAGGCAGTTTGTGCTGATTGTGGGAAGGAATGTGAAGTTCCCTTCAAGCCTGACCCAAGTAGGCCTGTTTACTGCCGAGAGTGCTGGTCGAAAAGAAGAGGCCAAAGAAGGAGATATTAGCTTAAGCTAACGGCTTTAATCTAGAAACGGTTTTCGTCTATTTCTCCATTTTTTAGTGTAAACGTTCTGCCGAAGGTTTCTAAAGCCTTACGGTGCCTTGTACCTCTATGTTTGCTTTTTTCCTCTGACTTCTCTGGGGCGCTAGCCCCTCCCTTATATATAGATTGAACCCCAACCCAACCCAAACATAAAGTTTGATAAAATTTTGGAAGAACATCAGTCTTAAGATATTAAAAAGAGGTGGCTTTTGGTTTTTATTGTTTTAGTGTCAGCATCATTTTCCAGAGTTTTATGTTCTTCTTTTCTTCTATCGTTAAGTGTCTGTTCACTTCTTCGGATTCGCATTTTGCAATTAAAGACTTCAGTTCTTCTATTTCTTCCTCCGTGGCTGTGCGCCTTGTCGTTTGAATCATAAGTGCCAATTTTGCTGTTTCGTTGTATGTTGCCCCTGATTCAAGCGAGTTACTGATGTTGTTCAGCTGGTTCATGACCTTCTTGACCCTTTCCTTTCCCTGTAAGATGTACATTGTCTTTCTGGCGTCTGGTTGATCTGTGAGCCTTCCCGACTCGCTTCTCAATATTCCTGCTTCCTCCAGCCTTTGCACGTGTTTAACCACAGCCGGAAGCCTCATTGTGTGACCCTCCCTCTCCAGCTCCCTCGCTATGTCCGATAGACACAGCTTTTCAGATTTCTGCAGACATTGACAAGATAATGAAGCTTTCGAACTGGATAAACTACGATTTTAATCCTTTGTAGAAGGTGCATACTTTGACTCGCCAAAGGAACAAACAAGCTCTGCAAAATGCCTTAGAAACTGAAAGGACAGTCGGCGTGGTTGTTGAGCTTTCTGAGGGAATAGCAATTAAGTTTGTAGCTCACAGCGGTTATGACAAGCTTCTCTGCAACCATGTTTACATGGGTTTCTGTCAGAACTGTCCTCAGTATAAATGTCGAAAGAGGCGGGTTTGATGGTTAAAATCAAGACACGTCTCACTTCTCCAGAAGCAACCTCTAAGAAGATTGCTGTTTACGGTTCTTATGAGGCTAAGGTTCACGTTAAGCAGAGGTATTGGAAAAGGCGGAAAGACGGAATAAAACAACGTTACTGGAAGAAGACTAAGAGAATGAAAACTGTGGAAGCTAGCGGTAGATACGAGTTTCACGGCAAAGGAAAAGACCTTTACAAAGCAGTGGTTAAGGCTCATAAGTTCATGCCTAAAGGGTATGTTCCTGTTTCTGCTGAAAAGTTTGTTGAAGAGCCTGAACGCTACGGTCTTGAAGGTGAGTGGGTTGAGAGGGAAGTGGAATCATAACAGCATATTAGGGATTACCGACAAGGAGACTGTTAAACTGGATTTTGACCATGTTTCCTTTAAGTTTGTTCGCTATTGGAGTAGGAGAGCAATGAAACATTTTCGTCTCGGCGGTTTCATTATTCTTAAATCAAGTGAACATAACTACCATGTGGTTTTTAACAGAAAAGTATCGTGGGATGAGAACATGAGGATTGTTGGTTGGGTTTGTTTGTGGACTAAGTATAGAAGGTTGACGGAATGGTTGATCATGCAGTTAATCAAGAAAGGTTCAACTTTGAGGGTGTCTCCGAAGAGGGATAAGCCTTCTCCCCGAATAGTTTACCGCTATGGTAGACAGGATGGACAGATTGAGGAGTTTCTTAAGTTTAGAAGGGTTGTTAGGAACATTATGAGGGGGTTTTCTGAGGTTGAAGTGGGCGGTGTTGGTGAGCAGACCGTTATGGTTGAGAACGTGTAAAGGTGAGGGAGAAAACATGACGAGTAAACGTAGAAAGAGACTTAAACCTTCAGATAGGCTAGACTTGATAGAACTGCAAATGTGCCTAGAAGCGATGAAGCTTGAAAGGAAGAGGAAGACCGATTACATAAGTTAGCGGATGGTCTGTTCACTTGTGGAATTGTGTTTTTAGGAGAATTGGACAGTTTTGTTTCGAGAACACAGTTTTCAGACTGTTCACTCTTCATCATTACACTTGTGGAATTGTGTGTTTTCCATGGAAAACTCCATTGAATTCACAGTTTACACTCTGTTCATTAAACGCAAGTTCTGGAGTGAACTGTACATAGGGAACAAGTGTATATGGAAGCTATGAGTATGGAAGAACCTATGAGTGTGGAGTGTGAAATCGGTTACTGAGTTTCTTTTCTTGTTAGGGGCGAATGTTGTTTTTAGAGTGAACTAGGGCTGAGACTAAGGGTTTGGGTTTGGGGGATAAAATTTTTTATTCAGTCATTATACATACTTCATAAGTATGGTGTGTCGTGAAATCACTCCAAATATGCCTTTTTCAGAGTATTATTATTTTGAAGATGAACGATATAGGAAATATGCAATTGAATGCAAGAACCTTCTTGATAGATTTAACGAACTTGGGATTTATGAATCTCGGAAGCATAAAGGCAATTATGTTTGTTGGTATGTTAGTTTTAAAAATGTTTATGAGGAAAAAATCTGTTTTATCCTTCATTTCAGCATTCTTAAATCAAAATTCCGAATCTTTTTTAGGTTTCATACCTATGCACCAAAAGATAAATTGAAACGTTATACATGGGAATTAACTGATAAATGGATAAGCATTCCTAATAATGACTACAATGAGGAACAACTTAAAGAAATAATAAGCGACTATTTGAAAGAAGTTAAAGAAAATTGGGAAGAGGTTGAAAAACACTGTCAAAAAAGACTACCATGCAAAAACCAGAAGAAATTAAGTTAATTTTTATTTTGGGTTTTGGGTTTGGGGGTAAAGTTTTATCCAACCAACCAACCAAAATTCGGGCATTTTGGCGAACATTCATTCTGGAGGCTCAGAGTCTCCAAGAAACAAGCTATTTTCTCTGTTCATCTTCTTTGTCTAGTCTCTCGGACATCTCTACGAATTTCTGAGCCCCAACTCTTTTTCGGTACACCAAGAGCCCAGCCCTAGTAAAAACACTCTTCTGTCCATGGGCAGGGTCAAACTGGTCTACAAATAAGTCGCACGGAAAGCCCTCACACATTCCACAATGTTCAACTCGACCCTTCGCACAAGCATATAATTTGCACTTACCCCAGAAAGGTTCTCCATTCTGATTGCCACATCCCGAACAGCTCGGTTTTTCCTTTCGATTTAGGAAACTGCATGTTCCACAATATGCGCCACAGGGTGCAACAAGCTTCTCATCCATTCATTTCGCCTTGCGTATCAACAGATTGGCTCCGTTATTATAGGTTTTGGGTTGGGTTGGGATATAGATTGAACTTTAGGTTGTTGTCCGAAGACATGATGTGGGAAGTTTTAGTTGCAAAATGGATACCCCCTTAGAGAAAAGTGGTAGAGGATGACGTTAAGATGTTTAGAAATGGAAAACAGAATGCAAGCTCCGCAAATCAGAAGGTAAATTCCCATCTGCACCATAGGTCTTTTGGGTGTTTGTCCGGTGGGCAGACTATGCAACTCACTTCTACTTTTGGGTTTAGTGTTTTTGCGAAGCTTTTCAGATAGCCAAACCTCACTTTCTTACACGGAAACTCGCTTAATCCCTTGCATAAACGCGTTTCCTGCGTCCTACACCTATCAACGCTTAAAGTAGCCTGTTTAGCGCTTAATTCAACACTTTTGAAAGGCTGGTCCAAAGCCCAACTTGACCTACACAAAAGCTCCATGATTGCTGGTATGTCCGGATTTTCGCCAACATCAAACATTCTCTGCAAACTTTTTGCTTCTATCTGAGCCATAGCCTCCCAAACACCAGCATCAATCTCCGTCGCAGCATCCGTACCAAACCTCTTTTCCATGCCCAAAAAGTATAAGCCATCAACCCTCCACAGGTTACGGATTTGAAGAAAGAAATAGTCGAGAAGCCTTTCCACTGGCATTTTGGCAAGTATCTCTCGGTCTTCAACGCTTCCAGGTGGATATTCGCTCATATATGACCCAACGTGAAGATTAACAAGTTAGTGAATTAATCTTTTAAACCTAATCCAGAAATAGAAAGAAGAAAAAGCGGCGAAAACCCTTGGAAGAGCTAATAAAAACAATTGTTCTCGGCATAATTCAAGGCTTGACAGAATGGCTCCCAATATCAAGCACAGGACACTTAAAACTGGCTGAACAGTTTTTGAATTTAAAAGTGCCCGTACTATTCGATGTCGTTTTACACACTGGAACGTTGATTGTTGTCCTACTGTTCTTTAGAAGAGACATTAAGAACATATTATCGGCTCTTGCCTGTTTTGAATTCAAAAAAGAGGACGGAAAACTAATTCCATTAATTACTGTGGGAACAATACCTACAGCGTTAATTGGTTTGGTCTTTGGCGAGCTAATAGAAAGCACATTTCAAACCTCCTTGTCAATTGCCACCGCCTTTATTCTCTGTGGAATAATTCTTTACTCTGCAAAAGCGGGAAAAGAAAAAACGGACAGCATAAGCTATTCAACAGCCTTGATAATCGGCATAGCCCAAGGCGTAGCCATAATGCCGGGCATCTCAAGAAGCGGAGCAACAATCGCAACCGCACTTCTGCTTGGAATAAAGCGAGAAAAAGCCTTCACATTCTCCTTTTTACTCTCAATCCCAGCCGTAATCGGGGCTTTAGGCTTAACCCTCTACACACAATTCGACGAACTAACAACAGTAGGGTTGGGTTGGACCGAAATTTTTGCAGGAATAGTTGTTGCAATGTTTGTTGGTTATTTTGCTTTGAAACTCCTTTGGAAAATCCTTGCTAAGGAAAGGTTTCACTTTTTCGCGTTTTACTGCTGGCTGCTCGGCGTAACATTAATGCTGCTGATCTAGGCGTTTTCCAACCATTTGGGCTTGCCGGATAAGAATTCTGTTAGAAACTTTGCAAACTCGCTGTTTTTCTCATAAATCTCCACTATTTCGTTGTTGACAAAGATTCCGAATCCTTTGTGAAGCGTCCGCGAAACTTGTTCTGCAACACCTGCGCCTCTTCCAGCATCCTTCAATTTGTCATTGAGCAGCGCAACAGCGTCTGTGCATTTTCTTCGAAGTTCCACGACCCATCTTCCATCCTCAATGTAAGGTCCAGAAACAGTGCCCAGATTGTTAAGATGTTTTGTTAGGAATTTTTTGCATTCTCGCTCTTTTTCAAGAGGCGGTCCCAAGTGCTTCTTTACTGGCGGTAGGATGTGTTGTTCAAGTTCAAATACGAACATGCTCAGCGTTCTCTCGTCGCTCCACGGAGTGTCTCTCAAAACGTTGAAATCGCTCAGCAGAAGAAGTTTATGTAGGGAGCGTTGAGTTTTGTAGAGTTGACCCCACAAAACATCCGGAACAGCATCAACCTTTCCAAAGGTTAGAAAGACAATTACGGAGCCACGCTTATCTAATTCTTGTCTCATTTCCTTTACAGTCAAAGCCATTGTCTCCTTCGGATAAAAGAATCTCAAGTTTGGATTTTCTAGGAAGGCTCGTGCAGCGGCTATGAATGTGTAGATTTTTTGTGGCTGCACCGCGGAGGCTACGTTTCTACCCTTGTCAACCGGGTCAACAACTACGAGCGGTTCTTTGAACAGAAGCTGTAGTTCGTTCTCCCTCCTCTTGTAATAGTTTTCGATGTCTATCGTTATTCTCTGTTTATGCTGTGCAAATGTCTTTAGCGTGTTTACAAAGGATTTGTAATGCAGAATCAGGAGTTCGCACAGGTAGCCGCTGAACCCTCCGATTTTTATTTCGGCACCATAAACATCTATCCCCTTCATGAATTTCTTTAGCAGACGCACTTCGCCCCGTGTCTTCTCATCTAAACGTTTCTTCACGTAGTCTGTGTGGTAGGGCGTTCTGTCAGTGGCGCTTAGCCACTCTCCCCGCTTGACATCATAGCAGGGCACGATGTTCACTCTGACACCGTCAACTATCGCTTCTAGGTATGGGTGTTCAGCAAACCTTTCGATTTGCTCGGAACCCTCCGTGGCTTTTCTGGCTACCTTTAGACACACTTCCCCTAGAGATTTGCGGGGAATCGCTGTCGAAACACGCATGAAAATGTCTATTTCTGGTTCTCCGCTGAGCCATGTGTCCTTCGCAACTGAACCTTCTAGGCGCACTTCGGCTTCAACGCCGAACTTTTTGGATGCGGAAACAACCTTCTTTTCCAGTTCTTTAGCCAAAGCCTCAGTTTTTGCCCGTTCCAATTTTCTAGGCGTAACTCTTTTCAAGACGGTTGTGCAAACTTTTTCTATCTTCTCTTTCATAAGCTATCCTTTTCTCATTTTTGCGGACAAAACTCTTTAAGGGTTGAGTATATCGGTCCTCTCGGCGTTAGGTCGCTTCTCTTAAGTCTTAAACACTCAGCTCTAACTATTCCGAATTCGTAATTCGCATTTTCTGTGACGCACTTGGCGAGTTCACCCTTATTCCTTCCGGATTTCACACGGGCAATTGTCAAGTGTGGACTGAAGCCTTTAGGGTCTGGCGAAAATCCTAAAAGGCGTAAACGAGGCTCCAATTGATTGAAAATGCTTCGCAGTTGGTCGGCGCCTTCGGTTATTCCAGCCCACACCACTCGTGGATAGCGCAGATTTGGAAAGGCACCGATTCCATGAATCTTAACGTTGAAGGGGGAGAACTGAACGTTTTTCATCTCTTCGAAGACTTTTTCAACCATGTTTGGGGCTATGTTTCCGAGAAATCTAATAGTCATGTGGATGTTTTTTGGTTCGACAAGTTTTAAGTCAGCTTCTGTTTTGGCTAGAAGGTCTTGCACATCTGTCATCCTTTTCAGAATTGATTCGCTGTCTATGTCAAAGGCTATGAAACTTCTTATGGCTTCAGGCATCGGTTTGTATCTCCTTCTGCTATGTTTTACTCTCTTCTTTCATAAATGTCTTAACATAAGAAGGATGTTTTAAATAATAATGGGGGTTATGGGTCTGTTTTTCCGTAGTTTTTGGCCGCTATCAACAGGTCTATCATGTCGATTTTGCCGTTGCAGTCTATGTCCAGGTTTGGCTCGTATTCGGGGTCGCCTAGGTTGCGGCCGTATGCTCTTGCAACCAGCCATATGTCTATCATGTCAACCTTAGCGTCGCCGTTCACGTCGCCAACCATAGCCACCATGACCCAGCCGTCTGTGTAGTTGTTGTCTGTTGTGTCTGTTTCGCCTAGAACATGCCAGGCATAGGCGCTTATGGTGTAGTTGCCTTTAGCAAAGCCTGTGGTGTTCCATGTGAAGGTTATGGTTGTGGAGTTTCCGCTTGTCAGGGTGACTTCTTTTGTTTCTATTGTTGTTGTGTTGGCGTAGGCTGTGACGTTGAAGGTTTCTGTGTAATCGCCTTGGTTTTCTACTGTGACGTTTATGTTTAGGCTGTAGCCCTGACCAACAATGGTTTTAAAAGGCGCAACGTTAGTGATAGCTACGTCATGTATTTCCGGCGGAACAGGTGCGGGAATTGCGTGGATGAATTTGTTTCCGTAAAATATGCTGCTGACTACGTAGGAGTATGGATCGTCCGTTATAGATCCTATTTGTTCTTGTGGGTGATAGGCAAAACCTTCTACGAGTCCGTCTCCGTATGGGAAATAGAAAGCTAGAGTTCTGTTGGCTCCGCCATACTCTGAAGTATCCATTAACACCCTTACTTCGGTTGTGTTGAGAATTGTGTCAACGATGTTTCCTCCTCCCATTGTGTAGATTTTCGTGGTATTTGGGAAAGTGGTGGGATACTGGCTTGGGAATTCTGCTGAGAATCCCGTTAGTGAGGGATTATGGATACTTACATTGCCTATCCAACCCAAATTACCGACGACATTTACGTAACCTGGAAATACTGTGCCAAGTCCAGAAGTGCAATGTCTGTGAATATAATTTCACCTCCATCCTATCTTTATCACTTTTCAAAAGAGTTTAAGCTTCAGAATCCAGCCCATCAGCCTTCCATACCACTATATGGTTAAGGACCAACAAACCAGAAACTAAAACCTATCCTCCCTTCAACAAATAATTAAACCCATAAACACTTTTAAATTTTATGGAAATTTGTTCCAGAGCATCCATTACACATAAGAAATACCAAAGCTAAAAATGAAAACGCATTAGTACAATTTTTGGTTTCATTCTCAACAATTTAAAACTCGCTACTCAACAATTTTCTTAATCTGTCCATTACACATCTCAATAATCTATTCCATGGTCGTAGCGTCTTCCCTGCCTTGTCAAGCTATAGTTTCCTGTGAACACTATTGAAATAGTAAGTTTAAATAAATCTCGTGCCTTAAAATTCACAAGAATAAAGTGTCTCCAATGTTAAAATTTCACTTAGACATACTAAAGGAATTCGAGCCTGTCGGCAAACATGCAAAAATTATACTTTTCGGTTCTTTGGCTAGAGGCGATTATAGGCTGGATTCCGATATTGACTTAGCAATAATAACGAGAGACAAAGGTTTAATGAAGCTAGCCTCATCCATCGCTGATAAGATACTTGCGGAATATGGGAAGCTCGTATCGCTCAAGTTCATGGATGAGGAAGACCTTGATATGGGAAAAATCCCGATAAAAGATGACATTAAAAGGGGGATTGTGATATATAACGGAGGAAGACGTTAAAATTCGAATAAGGGAGGAACTCGATGTTGCAAAAAGAAGACTTGAGGCAGCTAAACTCCTCTTCGAAAAAGGCATGATGGACGATGCGGTAAACAGAGCATACTACTCATTTTTCCACGCCGCCAAAGCCATGCTCAACGCTTTAGGATTTGACGCAAAAACCCATTCAGGTTTAATATCAGAGTTTGGATTAAGAATAATAAAAACAAACCTACTAGACAGAAAATTCGGGAAATATTTTAGAAGAGCTTTTGAGATGAGGGAAAGTAGCGACTACGAAATAGGCGTGATATTCGGAGAAGAGGAAGTACGAACACTTATCAAAAACGCAGAAGCATTTTTGGAAAAAGCTCAAGAGTTCACCGAAAAAAGACTTTAAATCTAAACGCTTTTAGGGGAAGAAACTTAAGGAAGCAAAGGAAGCTGGAAAAAGGAAAATAGTTCAAGTCTTAAATCTCACTGATCTTCTTTAATTGCTTCCTGATACATTTCAACAATTTCTGTAGTGGTTGCTGCATCTTCAGCTGCCTTGTCAAGTCTATAACTGGCTGTGAACCGTGGAAAGCGCATTGCTAGTTCACTTCCTCTTCGTATGATGTCCATGGCGCATGTGTGTATTGGGCTTGGAGCTTCATAAGTCAGGTTGTAGTTTTCAGAAGCGTGAGCAGTTTGAGATTTCTAGGCCCAGACATGCCGCATGACATAGTCTATTCCTTTCTTCTCTAGATGCTGCGTTATAGCCTTTAAGTTCTCTATTGGAATCATCATCACGCCCCTTCCAACCTTATACCCGCCCAACCGGCGTACTAGTCCCTCATACCTATACTTACCCTTGCCCCTTCCCTCGAGTTTTTGGGTGAAACTGACCCTCTCCTTCGGGTTCAGGTTTGCCGTGCTATAGGTTATGAGGGCGTAAGGTTTGTGTCTAGGAGTAAGCAGCTTCTTCACATCCTCACTTGCATAGTATATTTTTCCCTCTCGCAACGCCAACTCTAGAAGCGGAGAATCTTTCAGCTCATCAAGGGTTAAGCCTATAACCTGAAAGAACAGATCGCTCTCTGAAGTAGCCTTGTACACTTCTCTTAAGCCCTTATTGAGCGCACTTTTATCCCGAAAGACAACAAGGAGGTCAACGTCGCTTCCCTCGTCGTAGTCACCCCTCGAATAGCTGCCAAACAGCACCACACCTATAGTGCCTTCTACCTCTCTCATCCTATTGACAACCCGCTCTATCATTTCATAGACCTCGGATTGCAACTTTCTCCCTCCTACTTAACTCGGTTAAGCATCTCTTTAGGATGTCCAATGCTTGTTTAGCCCTCTCGCCGTCTAGCCCCCCATATCCCAACGCACCGTAGATACCCCAAAGTTGGTCCCACGAGTCTAGCAGATCAGGATGATGCGCCTTCAACCAACTGCGACGGTTCTTGTGTGCCGTTCTTGGATGTTCATGAAAGTGCAAACCTTCCTTGACAGCACAGGCTTCTATCATCTGTTCCAACGCCCTAAGAGCTAGAAGACCCACGTTGGAAAACCTTCGGTTTCTCAGCTCCTCTAAGGAGCCCTCCAAGTTTTCGAAAACAATGCTTGTATGCAGATTTGCATCGCCCATGATTTGTTAATTATTAACAAAATATATAAAACTTCCGCAAAAATCAAAATCCAGACAAAGAGGCTCGACGTAACTAAACAATGGGTATAATAGACATTTATGCTTTATGAAACAATTTTCTGAACGTACCTAGGGACGCAGTAAACCATAAACACAAAAGATTAGTACTACATTAAAAACTTAACAAAAAGGACGACTGACAAATGAACGATAAACTTGTTATAGGTTTGGCTGGTATGCCTGGTTCTGGAAAATCCGTAGTCGTCAATATCGCAAGGGAAAGCGGCTACGGCGTTGTAGTGATGGGTGACGTAGTTAGAGAAGAAGCAGAAAGGAGACACTTAAAGCCTAGCCCAGAAAATCTTGGAAAAATAATGCTCGAGTTAAGACGGAGAGAAGGAAACAGCATCGTAGCAAGGAGGTGCACCTCAAAAATAGAGAAAACAAAAGAGCACAAGATTATTGTGGACGGCATAAGAAGCCCAAGCGAAGTTGAAGAATTCAAAAAATATTTTCCAAGATTCACCCTAATAGCGATTCACTCATCTCCGGAAACAAGGTTCAAAAGGCTTTACCGCCGCCAAAGAACCGACGACCCAGAAAATTGGGAAATCTCTCGCGAGAGGGATAAACGAGAATTAAGCGTGGGATTAGGAGAGGCTATAGCAATGGCTGAATATTTAATAGTGAATGAGGAAGAGTTGGAAGTTGTGAAAGAGAAGATCAAGAAAGTTTTGATGAAGGTTGAGAGGAAATGGATGAAGTAAGCGTTTATGTAGAAGTGAAGATTAACCCAACAGAATCTGAGGATAAAGTAAAGCAAGCCATAGAAAACGTTTTTGGCAAAATTCAAACGAAGATTCAACCTATATATAAGGGGGGTCTACTAACAGCAGAGACCAGAGGTCTCGAATCCCTCACCAAACTCTACAATCTGTTACGCAGAGAACGCATCCGCGACGCCGCCAGAGGAGCCCTTTTCGAGGGATTGAATGGAAAAACCATAAACTTCTGCTTAAATAAGCAGGTTGCCTATGCGGGTCACATATCATTCTCTAAAGAGGAAGCAGAATCGCCCTTGGGACCAATAAAGGTTAAAATAAAATGTGAAGGTCCAAGAGAATTCATCGACTGGCTTGCCCCAAAAACCGTGTAAAGTGATGAAAATGAGCTTAGAAAAAGTTTACAGATACATTGACACTCATGCAGATGATTTTGTTGAGGACCTCGCTGAGCTTGTTAGACAACCTAGCATTTCGGCAAAGGGCGAAGGAATAGAAGAGTGCGCAAAACTCGTAGAGAAAATGATGCGGGAAATAGGGCTTTCAACAAAAATTTTCCGCAATAGAGAGGGGAACCCTGTTGTTTACGGAGAAAAAACGTCTAAAAAATCCGACAAAACTCTTCTGTTCTACGACCACTACGATGTACAACCGCCTGACCCTCTTGAAAAATGGACTTATGAACCATTTAGCGGCAAAATAGTCAGCGGAAAGATTTATGGAAGAGGATCATCGGACAATAAAGGCAACCTTGTCTCAAGGCTGAAGGCTGTTCAGGCGTTATCAGAAGTTACAGGCGACATGCCAGTCAACATAAAATTCTTTGTGGAAGGAGAGGAAGAGATTGGAAGCCCCCATCTTGAACCAATAATAAAGAATCATAAAAATTTCCTCTCTGCAGATGGCTGCATCTGGGAGTTCGGCGGAACAGACAGACGTGGCAGACCAAACCTATACTTAGGATTAAAGGGAGTCTTATCCGTTGAAATAAAAGCCAGCGGCGCGTCCAAAGATGTTCACTCTGCCAACGCGCCCCTAATCCCGAATCCAGCCTGGCGCCTTGTCTGGGCATTAAACCTCCTAAAAGATGACGAAGAAAAGGTTTTGATTGAAGGCTTTTACGAGAATGTTCTCCAACCCTCTTCTGAAGAAATTGAATGTTTAAAAAATATTCCGTTTGAAGAAGAGGAAACCAAAAAAGAGCTAGGTCTCAAGAAATTTTTACGGAACAACTCTGGACTAGAAGCCCTCAAAGCGCTGTTATATCAGCCCACATGCACCATCAACGGCATTGTTTCCGGGTACACTGGCAAAGGCTCCAAAACCGTTTTGCCGCACGAAGCCACAGCAAAACTTGACTTCCGACTTGTTCCAAACCAAAATTCAGGCGAAATTTTTAAAAAACTTTTGAGGCATTTGAAAAAGCATGGGTTTGGAAATTTAGAAGTAGTCAAACATGGCTCCACCGAGCCAACTAGAACACCGATTAATGATCCTTTTGTGAAGCTGGTTAAAAGAACCGTGGAAAAAGTTTATGGCAAGAGGGCTGTTGTTTATCCAATCAGTGCGGCTTCTGGACCTATGCACTTATTCCACAACTTTTTAGGTTATCCAGTTGTTTCCGTGGGGTGCAGTCATTCACAAGCTAATACACATGCGCCTAACGAAAACCTAAAAATCAAGAGCTTCGTTAAGGGAACAAAGTTTATCGCAGCCTTAATTAGCGACTTTGCCTCATGAACGGTGCTGATTTTGTCTGCTAAAGCTACAATAACCCACAAGGGAGCTGTTCTGCTCGGAAAAAATGTTGCCTGCGACGCTTTCGACAAATCCAAACCCATAAGAGTTGTTACACACGCCCATGCCGATCACATGGTAGGATTGCAACATAGCTTAAGAACATGCGAAAAAGTCTTGATGACCAAAGCCACCAAAGATTTGATTGATGTCATGAGGGGCCCTCTTTTTCTCATGAGCGGCTTTGTGGAGACACTCGACTTTGGCAAGGCTCTTCAATACGAAGAAGAGCGCATGACGTTCTTCCGTGCGGATCACATTTTGGGTGCGGCTCAGGTGCTCGTCGAGGATGCTGAGGGAACAAGGATCGTTTACACTGGTGATTTTAGGGTTGACGGAACTCCTTTCTTGGATGCCGATGTTCTTGTTATGGAGGCTACCTATGGAAGCCCAGCCTGTAAACGCTCTTTTGAGAAAGATGTCAAGAATTTGCTTGTTTCTTTAGTGGATGAAGGATTGAAGCACGGCACAGCGTACATCTTTGGTTATCACGGCAAACTTCAGGAAGTTATGCAAATTCTGCACGAAGCTGGTGTAAGGGCTCCTTTCGTTGTTCCCGAAAGGGTTTTCCATGTTTCTAGGGTTTGTGAGCAGCACGGTATGCGCCTTGGACGTTTGATGCTGTCGGAAGAAAGGGAAGCGAAGGAGCTTTTGGAAAGAAATCTGCCTTGCATAGCATTCTATCACATGGGCTCAAAAAACAAAGTTAGTCAGAACGGCTTTCGCATTTTTGTCAGTGGATGGCAGTTCGATTCTCCCTGTCGCGAAATTGCTGATAAAGAGTATGTTATAGCTCTAAGCGATCATTCAGACTTTGACGGGTTAATGGAGTATGTCAGGCGTTCAAAGCCTCAGTTAGTGATTGCAGACAATTTTCGCATTGGCTATGCAAAGACGTTGGCAAAGGAGATTCGAAAGCGCTTTGGCATTTCTGCTGTCGCGCTTCCGAAAGAATAGCTCTCACCATTGCTGGCCATCATCATTGTTGAACGCGTTGCACGTATTGCGCATTACGACAGAAATTTATTTTAGTCGTTTGTCCTGCGCCCATAATTGTTTCTGGAAATTGCCGAGCTCTTCTTCACATAATTCTTTGTAACATAATTTACATTGACCATCGTTTAAGCTCAGATTTTAATATTTCCAAATCTTTTATTGCAACTTTTTCCCAATCGAAACGTTTGATGTAAGTTTTCGAAATCTTACCCAACCTGCGCGCATTCATTCGTAGAACTTTAAGGACGGTGGATGCAAGTTTATTGATGTCTCCGGCGGGAACTAGGAAAACGCTTCCACAGTTGCCGAAGATTTCTTTTATTGCTGGTATGTCGTAGCAGATAGCCGGCAAGCCGCATGCTAATGCTTCGGCGACTGCCAGTCCCCAGCCTTCAAGTAAGCTTGGGAAAATGAATACTTTGCTTGCCTTCATTGCTGCATACATATCCTTATCTGTGCACGGTCCCAACACTATTATGTTATTTTCAAGATGTTTTTCTTTGATGTTTTTTTTGATTTTAGGAAGCTCTACCCCGCTTCCGATGATTGCTAATTTTGCATCAGACTTTACTTGGGTAACCCTTTGCCAAACGTTGAGCAAGGAAAAGACGCCTTTTTCTTTGCTTATTCTTCCAACAAAGACGCCGTCGTAGTTTTTGTTTCCATTAAACTTGAAGCTTTCTATATGGTTTATGTTTACGCCATTTCCTGACACATGAACCTTTTTTAAGGGGATGTTATTTTTGAGCAGAGTGTTTGCAGTTGAACGAGAGACAGCTATACAGATGTTGGAATGCTTTATTATGGAGATGATGATCCAAAGGGCTAGTGTTTTTATTAATGATGTTGGCGTGTCATATTTTATCTTTCTGTACATGTGATAGATTTTGATTGGATTTGCGCGGATGTTGGGAGATGGAATATCGATGTGATGAACTATAACGCATAATGGTAGATGACATATCGTTTGAATAAAGTACGCAGGAATAAGGTTGGGCAGTGTGTTGTTTGTAGCGAGAACCATGTTCGGCTTTTGATTTTTTGCAATGGAGACTCCTTTAAAGCATGCTCTCAGCGTCCACATAATCCATTCTACATATATTTTAATCCAGCTTTTCTCAAAATAACGGCTTAATGGTGTTTTGCATATTTCAGAATAGACCACAAGTCCAGATGATAGGGAGGGCTCAGGTTCAATAACTGTCATTTTAATACCCTTTTCTATCCATGTTTTTGATGTTTCTAGAAACCGTTTTTCAGCCCCGCCCAAAGCGGTTATTGAAGGCCTAGGATGGAAGAAGATAGAGAGTATTTGCATGGTTACTTCCTTTAAAGGGAACTTTGGACCTTAGGTTTATTACTTTAAAGTTTTTTCAGTTCATTTTCTAAGACTTCTAGATGTTTCTGAGTGGAAAAATTGTTTTCCACATGATTGTGAGCGAAATCTACGATTTTTGATTTATCAATGTCGACAGCTTTCATGACTTTTTCGGCGAAGTCCTCGATATCGTATGGATGTGCTTTAAATCCTATTTTTGCATCTATCACGGTTTCGCACGGGCCGGCACCATCGTCCCATACAACGGCTGGTGTTCCACAAGCCATGGCTTCCACGGGCCCCAATCCGAAATCTTCATTTGGGACCGTGTACGCATAAACGTCGGCGGCGTTATAGAGTTGTACAAGTTCGTTTAGAGTTTTGAAGCCTAGAAATTTAATGTTTCTCTGCACCCCTAAAGAAACCGCCATTTTAATCAGTTTTTTAACGTAATCCATGTTTTCGTTGGATATTTTTCCTGTTATTAGAAGGCTTGCTGATGGATACACCTTGGTTATGTAAGCCATTGTTTCTATAAGCCATTCCCATCGTTTGATGGCAACTATTCTGCCTGTTGACAATATGAGGGGCCAGCCGAATTCCGAGCGTATTTCTTTGATCTTTTGATTTTCTAAAGGTCTGAATATGCTTGTATCAACTGGGGGATAGCATATGGTTGGGTTGACCCCATAAATAGCCTCTATACGGCGTGCGGTGAAGATGCTGTTTGCTAAAACTTTGTCAGAATTTACGACGCTTAAGAAATCTATGCTTTTAATAATTGGCCAACCGACTCTGCTTAGGGCGTATATAAGGTTTCGAACGTTGTTAAATCTCCAGAGGGCTTTTTCTTCTTGGCTTAAATAGAGGAAGCGTGGAGGACAATGAATGTAGCTTATGTATTTTGTTTCATTCATTTTTTTGGAAACGTAGCCCATCCAAAGTGCAGGTCCATAGCCGTGGCAAATTAAAGCATCGAATTCCCTGAAGATGCTTGCTCTAAGGGGGGCGAAAGGTACGGCTAAAAGTATGTTCATAACTTCGTTTTTAAGTATTGGAAGGTTCAGATAGTTCTCAACAAAGCGATGTGGGTTTTCTGATTTCTCGGTTAGGTTCTCATCTGCATATGCGAAGTGGCATTTTACTTCGTAACCTTTTTTCCTTAGCGATTTCAGCTGAGTTAGTATGACGTTTTCGGCTCCACCTATTTCTGTTAGGTGGCTGTAGAGAACCGATATTCTCAATTGTTTTCCTCCACTTGTTTTCTCCAACCTTTGATTTTTGTTAAGGTTATACAATACCTCTCTATTGTTGGCAGTATCCTCATTTTACTTTTGCCCTTCTTTTTGCTGTAGTCCAGTGTGATTGGAACTTCTTTTATGGTGGAGGAGCACCAAAATGTCTTTGCTAATAGCTCGAATGAGACTTCAAAGCCTTTCGACTCTAGGAATTTTTGTCCTGTTTTTTTCAATTCACGTACAGCAGAGGCTTTGAAGCATCTATAACCGCTGGTTACATCTTTTACTGGTAATTTGGCTATCTTTCTAAGTAGCAGATTGATTGTTTTGCTGAGGAAGACACGATGGGGTGAAACGTTGATTTGTTTTCCGTTGGGTACATAGCGTGATCCTATGACTATATTTGCTCCGTTCATTGCTGCGTTCAGCATATTTAAGATTTGTTGAGGGTCGTGCGTGTTGTCAGAATCCATTGTGATAATGAAGTCTTCATCAGAGGAGTATTTAAGCGCTGTTTCCAATCCAGTGTGAAGAGCTGCGGAAAGTCCTTTATTCATTCTGTGTTCGATTAGGATTATTGGATATTTGGTGGAAAGTTCTTTGAGCAAATCTCCTGAGTGATCTTGGCTTCCATCGTTCACAGCGATGATTTTATAGGGCATGAAATGGTGTAGAGTCTCATCGATTTTGTGGATGAATGTGTTTAGGTTCTCTTCCTCATTGTAGCAGGGGAGTATCACAAGGCATTTCATTTTTCATTCACAGGTTTGGCGTTTTCCTTTGCGGTTAAGGTTAGGTATTAATGGTATTTGCTTTTAAGAATTTGTCTGTTCTTCCTTCTGTTTGCTGGTCTTAAAATGGGATGTTATTCGGGATTTTCCTCTCATAAGGTGTTTCTCTACTTTTTTGAGCGTTTTTGATGGTGTTAGGAGAATCGCTAAGGTTATGATGAGGCTTGTGGCTGAGATTTTGAGTCCGATGTCGGCGTATGTTTGTCCCGTGAAGTATATGGTGATGTCGAATTGGCCGGTTTTGTTGATGAAGAAGCCGTTGACGAACGAGTACGCGGTGATGGGCGAGATTTCGGTTCCATCTACATAGGCTTTCCATAGTGGATGGTAAGAATCAGAAAATATGAGGAGGAACGGTTTGGTGCAGTTGACGTGAACGATGTATTTACATGGGTTTACTTTTTCATACGATACGTCTGGCTGTGTGGTGTCAATGTTGAATATTGTGTTGATAGAAGAGTTGTTTTCATCCGTTCTCGAGTAAAGTATTGCCTTATCTATTATTGTTTTGCCAATTCCAGTAACATTGATAAACTGCGTTCCAGAATCTAGCGGAATGGTCTCCTCATACCAAGTGAACGCAGTGGAGTTGTTAAAACATGTAAATGGAGGGAAGGTTTTGTTTTCCGTTGCAATCTCTATGGAGCCGAGGTCTGGACCAGTAGCTAAGCGTAGAGCGAAGTTGTACTCTCCGGCTTTTGGGACCTCAAATTTGACGGACCACACAGGTTTTTGTGCGGGTGGATAAACATTGATTTCCCAGATGCTGACGGAATCGAATATTGTGGCTTTAGTTACATAAATACGGAGTTTAGTGGTTTCCACGGGAGTTGGAAATCTTAGTAACTGGTATTGCTCATAGTTGTCCAAGACCTTAAGTTGCTGTGCCCATTTTTCTCCATCCCAAGTCTCCACTGTATAATCTATTCCTAAAGCTTGCTCAAAATAAATTTCTATTGCGGTGAGTTGCTGAGGAATTGGCCAATTTAATTCTAGCCACTGCGGCATACCTCTGGCGGATGACCACCTTGTATCATGCTGGCCGTCATTTGCATATACAGATTCCAGTCCCATTTTCTCTTTGGAGTAGGCGATGGCATTAGCAGAAGGAGCTATGTTGCGACAAAATTCGCCTTCTGAATGAAGTGTATAGCCTTCATATGGAAACCTATACGCAAAGTATCCTTGAGAGTCGTTGATGGAGGCTTCTGCCTCCAATAGATATATGACCTTGCCTCGATATTGGTTGAAGAAATTCAAAATTTGTTCTGATTTTTGTTTGAATACTGTTGGGTTAATAACGGCTATCGCATCAATGTCATTATAACCCGTTCCGTCATTTATCAGTGTTATTATATGTTGTCCACTGGTTAGTTCTAGGCGAGTAAGGTTTAGCCACATTAGCTTGGACCAATAATTTGATGATGGTCGTAGTTTTCCAACTTGAGTTTTATCTACGTAAACACTCAATTCTCCTCTCCAATCCGCAAATCCTACCCTGACCCAGATGTCATATGTCCCGGCTGAAGAGAGTTGAAATGGTATATTCATCGTATTATTTCCGCAGGTTGTTGCCGTATTTCTGCCCAGTGTAAAGCCGCCGACAGTCCGCCACGAGGGCCAGTTTGTCCAATATTTAGCGGGGTTTATGCTTGCAGCGGCATAGGTAGAGGCATACTCGAAAGTTGCATCCTCCTTTAAGCTGAGCATGATTAAGTCTACGATGTCACTGTTTACAAATACTAATGCGTCTGAATCGATAAGTAGAGGGTTATCCAAAAACGGCTCTACTTGATTTGCAAATATGAGCGCAGTTTTGTTGAGTTCGAAGCTGTTGATGGCACATAGAGATGGAAAGGCTTCTAATCCGCCTATAACTATTGCGTATTCGCTAGCTGTAAATATTCGTGGCGTCAAGAACTCGTTTTCTAGAATAACTGAATTGTTAGTGAAAACAGTTCTCACTCCTCTTTGATTGAAGAAGAAGGTTTTTATGTTATCACTAGCATATACCGGCAGAACAATAAATTTGTAACCGAATGTTCCCAGCATCTCCGCCAAATTTTTTGTTAAGAATTCTCTAGCCAGCCGAAACCGAAGATAATCAACAAAATCGTGAGCTGAGGGGTTCCATCCACCGTCTTGCAGGGTAGGTTTATCGTGAATGAACGAACTATCAAACCCTAGATCATGTCCCCATCCGATTGTAGTGAGCATCCCCCCGTATGCAAAATCTGATTCTTGATATGAAAGATTCAGCCATTCGGAAGGACTGTTACTAACTGTGACTATCTTGTAGTCTCCTGGGTTAATTGCAATCCAATTATATGGTTCTAAGTAAGTTTGCGGTGGAGTGTAAACTTGTAAACCATGGTTGAAAAAGTAGTAACACGACAGGAATCCGCTTAAGAAAATTAAAATTAGGAATAAATAAGCAAAATAATAAAAGAACTTGTGCAGATATTTTATAGCTTTGTTTAGAACCTCAATAGAACCATAAACTTCGAGTGTCTCTTTTTTTCCAGCGAGCCTAGCCCTAAATTTGAGGTATACCTCCTCAAACTTTGTGGTCTTTATCTTTTTGATGTAAGATGTTGATAAGCTTACGAAAACCGAAACGAGAAACGCGTAACAAAAGGCGGCTATGGCAATCCATCTACTTGCCGCTTTAAAAACCGCGAAGTGCGGAATGTTAAACCATGCCCAGATGAAAAGGCTTCCGAACGGTGAATTGGGTCCCGTAGCGATTATCACAGAAATAATGATTGAAAAGGCTGAAAAAAGTGTGTATCTATCTCTGCGAAAGAAGGGTGTAGAAAAGCAGATTGAAAAAATGATTAATAAAAGCGCGTACGCTGGGAATCCGGGAAAACCCAGTTCATTCCGCAAATCAACAACAAGTACGTAGCCCCAAACTTCCCAGGCGCGTAAAACAAATGCGTCTGTGATATTTTGGTAGCTAATTAGCATAGCATCTTCTATCGGATACATGTAGGTTGGTGAAAGATAAGGCGCCCTAGTGTTTGCTATAAAGGGTATAAGCCAAAAAGAGGATATGAGAAAAAAAGATGTTGCAGTAACTGCAAGATTTCGCAGAAGGGGTTTTTTATTGTTATGCAAATTTTTGGTTCGCGTATAGAGCATGCGTGCTGATGCTAACATATGAAAAAAACCGAAGAGGACAATGGATACTCCATAAATCACAACGAATTCGGGGTGGAAGCCTGTCACAAATAAGGATAGCGCCAGTGCAGTGAGCAAAATATCTTTAGTGCTTTTTGTGTTTAATACTCTGTCTACCAACAGTAATACTAGAGGAAAAAAGGCATAGCTGAAGATTATATCAACGTGGCCTTCGGTCAACTGGGTGAAAAACCATTGGTTTAAAGTGTATATTAAAGACGCGGAAAGAGCTGCTAAGTGCCTATTGGAATAACGATAGGCAAACACATACATCGAGAAGCCTGCAACTAAAAATAAAGAAAATGTGAATATCTTAATTGTTGCCGCTGGATCACCACACGACCAATACGTAAGGGTAAGAAAAAGATCCATTGAGTTTATTCCCTCTACAAACCCAAAAGAATAGGGTCGCCATAAACTGAGCCCACGCATATCATTGCCAAACAGGTATGGTCTAGATATCCATCCTAAGATGTCTCCGCCTGCCGGCCATTCGTTTGTGAAAATCCAGTTTCGAAAAATTATAATGGCCAAACAAGTAATTATAGAAAAGTCTATGAGTACGCGCCCATATTTGGTTGTTGTGATTTTTTTAAGCCGTTCCATTATCTTTGTCGTTTTGAGAGTCATTCAAATCGTCTCATAGCTAACTTTGGCTATTTTATGTTCGAGGTCTATTTAAAATTATATTAGTCCTCTGGCTTTGTTAGCAGCACAATTGTACTACGATATCCTATCCAGAACTGGATTATGTCCTAGCTTTTCTAAACAACAAAATTTTGCCAAGAGAAAGAAGACCTAAGGGCGTCTCAGTCAGCTTATAGTCCATGGGTTTAGCCATTAAAGCAGCCATCCTTGATAACAAAGAAAGAAAATTAGGTAGAAACGAAAGATGTCGAACAGAAAAATAGTAATAGACCTTTTTATTGAAGGAGGATGCATATTTTCGCAGACCTAAGAAGGTTATTGGATAAGATAGATCAGTCGCCCTCCAATTTATTAAGTGCGCACCAGCCCTTCTAAACTCGCTTATGTACTCCTCCATTGTCCTAAAGCGTAAATGACGCGTACGTTTAATTAAAATAAATGACGGCGCAGCCTCAAAGATGAGCACGTAACCTAAAGGTTTAGTAACTCTAATCATTTCATGAATCGCATTTCTCCAATCTTCATCGTTTAAAATGTGTTGAAGAACAGTGATGCAATTAACCATGTCGTAGGAGTTGGTAGGTAAATTAAGTTTAGCCACGTTCATCACGCAAAATCTAACGTGATTTTCAAATTCGCGTTTAATCCTTTTTTTGGCTACTTTGATCATCCAAGGGCTTGAATCGATACCTGTTGTTGCAAATCCCTTTTCGACAAAGAAGTTCACCCATTTCCCTACTCCACATCCAACATCCAGAATTTGTGCGTTGCTTTTCAGCTTAATGTGAGTTTGAACTACATGAGTAACGAAGTCATACGCCTTTTTTTCAGCGTAGAGGACAAGCCAGTTTCTTGCGTTTTTTGGCCACTCATCGGTCTTGGCCACCAATGCCTCTCCCTTTTCAGCTTCAAGCGCCACTGCATCCCAGTAGTTCTCTTGAGAGTCAAAATTCTTCCTCCTCAAAGGGAATTGCATTCCAGTCCGTGTTAGAGATATTTTTTGATTTCTTTCCCTCTTGACAATGTCAAGGTTTTTATTTTGCATGACCATTATAAATCCGTGACCAATCTTCGTAGCACTTTTACGTTCATAAGAATGAAATAGTTGATTTTATATATATTTTCTTATCATCCTGAATCTCTCTAACTTCACAAAACTCCAAATTCTTTCGAAACGCACTTGGTAACCTTCACTCTTGTAAATCGATTCGAGTTTTTCTGGATCATAACGGACTTCCTCTATTTTGCTTGCTTCTCCTACGCTCATGCATGCTAACTCATACTAGCATGAAGCATGACGAATGTGCCATGATTTGCATGTAAACCTTTAAGGCTGATTTTGTAACTTGGATTTACGCGTTTTAAGAACGCCAAGATCTCGTAGGCATGCTCAGGCTGGTGATAAGTTGTTATTGCTATTTTTGGTCTGAATGTTCTTAACGTGTTAATTGCTCCACGAAGCATTTTCATTTCGAAACCTTCTAGGTCAGCTTTTATGTAGTTCACCGCTACTCCTTGTTTGAACAGCAAATCGTCCAAGGTCGTTATGTCTACTGGCACGCCTTCGGTTTCATCTGCCAACAATGAAGACGAAATGCCCGAACAAGATAATCGTCCTTGTCCTTTATGATCTGACAAGGCACACTGAATTATGTCAACGTTATTGAACTTTGAAAAAGTTAACTTCATCGCTTCCACAAACCGTGGCAATGGTTCTATTGCATAAACCTTCCGGCATCTTCCCGCTGCCATCAAACTGAATAACCCTTCGCCTGCCCCGCAGTCGACGACCGTGTCTTCCTTGTCTATTCTTGTTTGCTCATTTTCGTAATAATGCCAATCACTACTGAAAAACAGTTCAGCAACTACTTGATATAATGAGCTTATTTGCATCTCTGCAGGATAATATAGGGGATATGGAAGACCATTGAATCTCACTTTCAAGTAGGGTCCTTTCGGCTTTGTCTCTTTTATGACAGACTTTGCCTTCATAGTGAAAGAACGATCAAGCACTTTCGAAATTAGCTCTCTAAATGAGATGCCGTTTCTCCTTCCTCGAATCCAGTGTTTCAGAATTTCCAAACGCGCCCGTGCCAACTCAATTTTCTCAAATCCACCCATAGGGATACCTTAACCTCAGAAAATAAAAGCTTTTGTCGCGATATGCTTAAGGAACGCAATCCGCTTCAATACCAGCCTTAAGAAACTGTCTGCAGATTTTGTTGATTCAAGAAACTCTATTTGATTGATTCCTTTCAAAAGGAAAAACTGAAACGCGTGCAATGAAACACTTTTGGCCATCCGTAGGATTTCGTGCAGGCGTGTGCCATGCCAATAAGTATTCCATGGATTTTCAAAGTACATTCTTTCTTGATGATCTTTTATCTCCAGAGCTTCTTTTTCGTAGCATTCTCTTAATTTTTTCATCAGTGTCATCTTTAAGCCCGCATATTGGCTGTTTATAGGAGAGTAGCATATAGTCTGTGATATTTTTCTGCAATTCTATCCCAGGAATAGTGTTGAATAACAGCGTTTCTTGCATTCGCACCCATTTCCTTCGCTGCTTTTTCGTCGTTGAGCAGATTTAAAATCTCTTCCGCCAAGACTTTCGGCTGGGCTGGAGGCGACAGCAGACCTGTTTTTCCGTTTTGGATTGTTTCGGCTGGTCCTCCCACGTTGGATGCCACGACGGGTTTTGCGCACGCCATCGCCTCTATTGTGGCCTTTCCGAACGGTTCTCCCAAGGTTGGGAAGCAGAAGATGTCGCATTGCTGGTAGTATTCGGGCATTTCTGAGTGGGGAACGAAGCCTTGGAAGATTACTTTGTCCTTTATGTTTAAGGCTTGAATTAATCTTATAAGGCGTGGTTTGTCAGGGCCGTCTCCGACTATTCTCAGTTTCACGTCTTTGCGCTTTTCTGCTATGATATGCATAGCTTTGATTAGAAATTCCAAGCCTTTTAGTTTGTAGAGGTAGCCCGCAAACAATATTTCGTAACTTTCTTTATGAAGCGGCTTTTCAGAAGGTTTGAAAAGGTTTGTGTCTACTCCTAATGGTATGGTGGCTATTTTTTCTTCGTCAAAGATTTTTGTGTAGAGTTTTTTAACCTGGTCGGTGATGGTGATAAGCTTGTCACTTTTGCGTATGGTTTCTCTGTGAAGCTTGGATGTCAACTTTAGCAGTATCTTTTCGTCTAAGGGTCTGGGGTAGAAGTGAGCTGACACTGGGCCGAAAACGAAGAGGTGTGACTTGGTTTTTCCGAGAAGGGCCAGAAGACTGAAGGTTTGGTTGTAGACTGCTGGCAACATGTGGTGTATGATGTCGATTTTCTGGTCCTGTAGGATTTCCACAGATTTCAGGCAGCTGCGCATTAAAAATTCTGTATGGCTGAAATATTTCTCAACAGGATCGGCTGTCGGCGAAATTTCGAAGGAGCCTACCTGGTGGAATGTTGCGTTGGTTAAAGGTTTTTTTACGTGAACTCGGGCCGAGATTGCTTCGAAATGGTAGCCGAATTTTTCCAGGTTTTGGAAGAGTTTGTAGCATGAGGTTCCTTCGCTTGAGAGGAGGTGGTCTGTGAGGATGTAGGATGCTGATGGAACCAGTATCCTGACCATTTGTTAACCCTCATGGCGGGCGTGGTGAACAGTGTGTTAGATTGTATTAAGCTGTTTCTTCATTTTTGTTTTACACATTTAAACTCCTAAAAAGTAAAAGAAGGGAATAAAAAAGGGGGGATATTGATTTTATGGGTCGTGTATTCCGCCTTTAACCTTGTGAACCAGTGTTTCGCTTATTGTTCCTAAGCATTCTTTAACCGTTACCGTTGGCGGGTGTGTTGTGTAGTCGATTTTGAGTATTATTGTTGTTACGCATGACGGAAATTCTTGTAGTTGGTATATGCCTTCTTCGTGGAACCATTTGGCGGCGTAGTAGGTGTCGTCTCCTGTCCAGCCCCAGATCACTAGGCCTACTGTTCCGTTGATGTCTTTGTAGGTTGATATTATTGCGTAGCCAGCGCCTGGGTAGAAGGTCTTGTTCCAGCATGGTAATGGTAGGATGCCACTTCCCAAGGTTGAGAATATGAAGGCGTCTGTGAACTCATTGAAGTATTCTGAGATTATGTTGGCTGAAGGCCCGCCTAGCGCTATTATGTTTGAGCTGGCGATTGGCCATGTCTTGCACCAGTCGTCTTTGAGGGCTAGTCTTCCGATTGAGTCGTAGTAGCCTATCGCCGGGTGGCGACCTGTTCCTCTGTATGTCATGTTTGATAGCAGGTATGGAACGTTTGCTCCCCATGCTATGTCTTGGACGTCTAGTCCGCTGAGTCCTATCTCGATTTGCTTGTTCTTGAAGGCTGCTGAAACCATGGCTGCGCCTGCCGAGTCTATGGCCCTAGAGTGGTTGCCAACCGTTATCCACTCGTAGCGTCCTGGAATGTGTTCGACGTAGAGCTGATCTGTCCATGTTCCTTTAGTGCCAAAGAGACCAATCCCTCCTTTGCCGTTTATGTTGAAGTTTGTTGTTATGGTGTAGTTTTGTGAAGTTGCGTTGTAGAAGACGGTGATGTTGTAGTCGACGTCCAAGTGGAGCCAGTCGACGTGTAAGTCTTCGCCGGCTGGGGGAGTTATGTACCATTGCATCCGGAAGCCCCAGAAGTCCACGTTAATTGTTCCATCGCTTTCGTTGTGTCTGAAGCTTCTGCCGCCGTGTGGCCCACTTTGGTCCCACCAGTAGCAGTTTATCATTGTTCTGTCTTCCTTGAACACCTTAAAGTCTTCTTCGTAGAAGTCCATTGTACCAATAAAGTTGTAAGTGTGGTTTGCTGGGATTGCAGTTAGGTTTGAAACGGTGAAGTTCAGCTGGCGGATGTAAAGCGTGTGGTTGGCTTTCAATGGGTCGATTATCGTGTAGGTATAGCCCTTGAAGATATCCACCGAAGCAGCGTATGCAATCTCATCTGTCCAAGTTTTGTCTATGTCATCCCAATTGCTGTAGGATGTATATGTTGAGTATAGGATTTTGATTACTGTTCCAGCTGCTGGCACTTTCGTGGCTGGTATAGAAATGTAGCCTGTTCCATCAGCGAGTACGTAGAGTTCGTAGTGATACGTTGTGTAAACTGACCGTATTGGAATCTTGAGGGCTCCACCCCAAAGGACTCTCTCACTGAAGCTGCAGTACTTCTCCCAAACTGACGCCTTCAGAACTGGAGAGTAGGTAAGATCTATCTCTAATGGAACCCCAGCGGCAGCGTTGGAAACATCAGTTGCGGTTACAGTGTAGAAGTCCACCCACCTCTTGGTATCCTTGTAAACAGCGCTCTCCAAGTCCCATGGCATGAAAACCTCATCAAGCTGATAGTAGACTTCAATGTCAATTTTTGGCGGGGAGTCGGTTGCGTCGTGCCGATCTGTTACACCTTTAACCTCGACGCACCTGAACTGCGGTATCTTCTCATGGTCCATTAAAAAGTCCCACTCACCTATAATGAGCGGAGACTGCTTAGGCTCAATGCTCATATCCGCTTCGTTCACCATAAGCAGGGGATCTAGGAATCTGAGTATGCCGTCAACCGTGTAGTCCGATACTGGAGGCCACATGGCTGTCCAAGCGACGTACTTGAGGTCTGAAGATATCATCTGAGCGATATCATACTCATGATCCCAATACGTCGCCGTCTTATAGACGTACTTGTAGTGAACCTCGACATCAGAGCCAAGTGGCGGCGGCACAGCGAACGTCACTGTTTTAGCAGCCCAACTAACTGTGTACTTTGAGGGGTCTTGGAAGACGCCGTTAATCCAGATTTTTATGAAGCCCTCTGCCAGAGTCGTCGTTGGAATGGTGAAAGTCTTATTTGACCCGTCTCCCGTGAAGTGTGTCACATTTTCTCTGAGCAGGTCCTTTGCCATGTGCCAGTCAGGTCCATAGCATGTCGTGCCATTTTGCTCGTAGAAGTGGGCGTAGCTGGCGTAGCCAGGGCTCGGTCCCAAGTCGTACTCCTCACGGTTGCTGAACTCCACGTCCAATTTCTCCCAAAGGTGCATCTTCGGTATCTTCAGCTTTATGTCCTTAAGCAAAACAACCTCTTTCTTGACCTTGTTGAATATCATCGTTATTGTCACGTCGACCACAGGCCAAGTTGTGGTTCCATCCTTGTCGTAGATGTGCGTCACCGACATGGCGACAAAACGTCTGGGACCATTGTAAAGTATCTGTAGAGGATCAGTTACGCAAGTGCCATTTGTCTTTCTTCCACCGTGAGGCTCATCACCCGGGAGTTTAACCGAAACCCAGTCGCCTCCCCAGCCAAAGCCATCAGCGAACATGGCGAGAGCCCACAGATGTCTATCCCTCTTCGCACCCGACAAAGCAGGATCTATGTACTGTATGTCAATGTACCAGCCGTTAATCCAAGAAGTCATAGGAATGGTGTCAGGCGGGCAGAAAGGATCTCGTCCATCATATTCTAAACCAACCCAATTCGCCTGAACGCCTTGGTCAGCGCCGGCAGGTATGCCAATCAACTCACCATACTTCGAAAAGCCAACCTTCAAGCTCTTGGCTGAAAACGGATAAAGCACATAGTAATCACTGTCTAAAACCCCGTTAACCGTCGTATACCAATCCGTTGGATCTACTGCATGTACCCCTTGAAAGAGTGCCGATCCTAGAAAGGACAGCAGAATCACCGTTGCCGTTAATATTGCCATTACAGACCTTTTCATTTTCATTCCTCTTTACATCGGTCTTTCTATAGTTTGTAATGGTCCAGTTTAAAAGGTTTTCCATCACATAAGAACAAAAAAGAGAAAAAAATCTCTCATAATCCTTCACAACATACGCAAATCGAGGCCAGAAACAACGTTCATGAAGCATAGCACATAGAAGGCTAGAATAAAACACACTCTGACCCATGGACCACAACAAAAACATATCAAATTCACAATTCCATTAAAGCACGCTTTATTCCACCCACCACAAACTTGGCGTTATCAATCACCCCCTTGGTTTTCTCTCGAGTATAGTATTCCATGGGAGTCACCCACCTGCCAGCCACCTTAAGAGGATACCGTGCGTATACAACTTCCCTTTGAATCTCCCTTCCCTTCTCAATTAACTGCACATACTTTTCTTCCCTCAGCAATTCTGGCCTCACCCTCCTGAGAACCGCAGCCAAACCACTGATTGCTCTATGATCTTTTGCCTCACCGCCCCCAAGCCTAAGAATCATAGCATTCGCCGCACTCTCAACAGCCAAAGAAGCATGAAAAACGGCGGAATCATACTCGCCAGCGTCAAAACGTTTCTCCGCCCTAACAAGATTCACCTCAGAAAACCTCAGCAACACCTCTACCTTGTTTTCAACCATATCCTTGCCTCCTCCAAGTATTCATAGCTATGTTTGATCTCCTCAACTCTATTACGCAAAATCTTAGCCAATTCACCTGTCTTATCAACCAAAACCTCAAAACCCTCAGCAACGCCGTAAATAACCCCACCTTCATGCGAGTAAACATTATCCAGAAAATCTTCAGCCGTCAAAACTAATGGCTCAATCATTATATGGTACTTCGGTTCCAGCTTCGAAATTTCTGACATAACCTCCATTTTTACCCTCTCGACCGGCTCACTCACAACAATTATCATGTCCAAATCACTGAGTTCATGAGCGTTTTTCTGAGCCACGCCGCCGAAAAGAACAATCATCCTAATAAAAGGCAACCTTGCAAGCTCATCCGCCATCCGTCTAGCTTGCAAACTCAAATACAAACTCAACTCATAAGCAGAAACATCCAGCTTCCCACTCAAGCCATACCACCTACCACTCTTTTCAACAACTCCTCCACCTTCCAATTCTTCAAGTTTGACCACCAACCACCTATCGCTCAACCCAGTTTCAAACCTCAACTCGCTATAAGTGTGCTTTCCATGCTTCAATGCTAAAACAATCCTCCCTTCAGGGGTTAAAGAAACCAGCTCCACTCTTTACCCTCCTATAAATAGAACGTGGCGACGGAAATAAAAACTTTACTAAGTAAAGCGAACGACTAAAGCACTCCACCTTAAATCCCATATTTAATCCGTTAAACTCCTGCTTCATCAGATTTAAAGATTGTAACGACTGGAGGAAAATTAGGAAAACTTTTTATTGGTCCAATTAGTATTACCAATTGGTGAGAATTTGAGTAGGTACGTAACTGTCTCCACCAAAATCCCCCAAGAACTCAAAGAAAAAATAAAACAACTAAAGATTAGACCATCCAAACTATTACGAAAAGCCATAGAAGACGAAATAAGAAGAAGAGAAGCCGAAAAACTCAAAGAAGAGATAGAGAAACTGAAACCAACACTCGACAAGGTAAGCGTAGAAGAAATTGTGAAAGGTATAAGAGAGGATAGAATGCGGGGATGAAATACATATTTGACTCGTCAGCCATATTCAAAGCCATAAAAGAAAACAAAATCGAATTCTTAGTTGGAAACTACACATTAGAACTAGCAAGGTACGAACTGGGAAACATCATATGGAAAAACTTCACCCTACAAGCAAAAGTAGCCGACCAAGAACTTAAAATTCTCGCAAAAATAATCAAACAAACCCTAAACATAATGGAAGTATCACAAATAAACTGCAACGAAGAGGAAATACAGGAAACCGCAACAAAACTGAAAATAACATTCTACGACGCCTCATACACATACTGCGCCAAAGTGAAAGAACTAATCCTCATAACCGAAGATTCCCAGCTACTAAAAAAGATTACGCCTTACATCAAGGCTTCAAAGCTAACCGACATCACTAAGCCAGCGAGATGAAAAACATCGGCTCGCTGACACTAGCGCCGGTGTCAATGCTCCTCCCTTATGCATCACTTAGGCTATGAACAGTTGAATCGCTATTCAGACGAAAGATAGGCAAGCCTTTATTCAACCTTTAAGATTTTGATACTACTAACTTTTGCCCACGCTTCTCTAACCGTCCCCCATAGCTTTTGTTCAACGAAACTTAACAAAGCCAACAACCCCCGTACAAGAACGAAAACATTCAAGTGCGCATTCTTATGTTTAACCTGAAACGTCGTGCATTTCAGTGAACTACCCTACCCTGAAGGGTGAGGGCTTCCTGCTTCAACGACAGAGATTACGGGAACTTGGGTGAGTTCCCGTAGAGGCCCCATCTCCACAGGCGTCTTAGGGCTATCCCATCCCCGCATCAAGATGTTTAGAGACGCATTATAGTCTCTGTCCAAATTTCCAAACTTGTATTCTTTCGATGTTCTCCTTGGATTTACCTTCACCACCATCCCACCAGCGTTTTCAGCTTTGTAGGATAGCATTTGAAGGAATTTGCCCCAGGAGGCGTCTAGAATCCTTCCAGCCAAGTTGTGGTTTCTAACCATGCCCTTTATGTTCAGGTTTTCAGTAGCTATCAGGTTGTAGTTTTCCACGTAGAACCTTGAGAGTTTATGGAGGAAGTCATCTCTCTGATTCACTACTTTCTCGATTAGCTTGGCGAGCTTTACCCTTTGCTTTTCCCTGTTTCTTGAACCTTTCTGCCTTCTGCTCAGCCAATGTTGAGCCACTTTTATCCTTTTCAATGTTTTCTCGTAGAATTTCGGGTTCTCTATCTGTCTTCCATCACTGTCGGTTAGAAAATGCTTTACCCCCACATCTATGCCAACAACGCTTCTTACATTCCTCTTTTCAATTTGGATCTCTTGTTCAACGCAGACGCACGCGAACCATTTGCCAGAGCTATGCCTCTTGATTATAACTTGCTTGACTTTTCCTTTGACTTCTCTATGAACTCTCATCAGTATGTCGCCGATTTTGGATAGGTGTAATATGTCAAGCCTTTTACGCGTCTTCACAATTTTGAAGCCGCTTTGATTACAACAGAAAGTTTTCCACCAACCCTTGCCCTTAAACCTTAGCTTTCCAACTTTCTTTCCGTTTTTCTTCAGTTGTGATAAGGCTTTTAGGTTTGAGTAGAGCTGGTAGAGAACCATCTGCAAAACTTTAGAGTTAATATTCTTCAGCTCAGGCTTATCCCTTTTTAGGCTGGGTAATTGGGCTTGCAACTCAAACCTAGTCGGTATTTTGTTTTTCCCATCCCATTGAGACAGGAAATAGTTGTAGGTTTGCCTGCATAGCTCTAGGGTCTTCAACAGTTTGCCCTCTTGCTCTTTATTAGGATAGAGCCTAAACTTGTGGGTTATCTGCATTTTCCTATCAGCCTTTTTATCACGTCTTCGTAGGGTTCCCTAGGGTGGACTTTTAGTTCGTCGAGTTTCTTTTTCGTCGCTGTTGAAACCCTTATTGTTGAGTATCCTTCACTCATACAACTCGTTATAATAACTTATATACGGTTATATAAATATTTAGCGACTTTCATCCCCACCCTAAAAGGATGGGGACTTTCCGCCGAAGCATTTAAAGTTTAAAAGTAAAGTAAGGCATTGCTGTTATTCGAAATTGTCAGAAGTATACGGTGAAGTGTCTAGGCGTCCGCTATGGGCTTAACATTTAAATATTCTCATGCTGCCATCTATATGGTTATGGTGATTATTTATTGCCTGTTAATAGAAAATCATTGGATTGGATGTCGATGGGTGAGGAGGATATTGAGGGTTCTGAATCAGACTATAGAGAGGGACGTTATGCGAGCTCAGTTTTTTATGCAGAATTGTGCGCACAAAAGTCTGTAAAGGGTGTTATTGTAGCTTTAGGCTTTGAATCTGGCAAAACCCACAGACCAAGCTTAGTTTTAAGAGGTCTTATAATAGCTGGCCTCGTTAACTTGCGCGAAGAAATCATGCATGATTTAGATAGATTAGTTTCACTTTCACTGGTCCTTGAAGATCAGGGCGTTGCACCCAAATACGGATGGGAGACTGTGGATAGAGTTATTAAACCTTCAGAGATTTATGACGGGGAGAAGGCTCGGTTGCTTATAAACAATGCACGTGAAGTTCTTAGAATTGCCAAAAAAGTGGTCGGTGAATTGGATTGCTAGGCTCAGTGAAGATCAGGGACAAGAGGTATTTAGATGATCTGGAGGAGTATTTAAAAGCCCTTTTAAATAATAAACGTGTCATTGCAATAGCACTTTTTGGTTCTCTTTCTAAAGGTCTGGCTAAACCTTATCCTGAGAGTGACATAGATCTATTGATCATAGCTAGAGACTTGCCGAAAGAATTAGCGGAAAGAAGATTTCAGGCTCTTAAATTAAAGAAGCGCCCAATGGCAATAGAAGATGTATGGTTGACGCCCAAAGAATTTATGGAAGGTGTTGAGGGGGGGTGGGGGCTTATTCTTGACGCTGTGACCGACGGCGTATCTATTTACGATCCAGAAAATCTTCTAAAGGTTGCAAGAGGGATAATCGAGAGGAAATATGAACGGATAGGTAGAATTTGGAATCTACAGCGTGAGCGCTCTCGTCAAACCGCCAATTCCGCCGGTGTTCCGCGCGACTTATACTCTCTACATAATCACGTTTGAAATCACGCAAAATTCGCAGATTCCAGAAGCATTTTTATGTTTTATTGTTTGATAGTAGGAATTTGTGGTGAAAATTACATGAACAAGTCATCGGTGGCGTCTGGCTTCTACAAGCTCACTCCAAAAAAACGCCTAGAGTTTGTTAAGGAGTTTGCTGGTTTAACCGATGAGGAAGCCGCCCTACTGCAGAACACGGGTTCTCTGCCCGTGGATTTAGCTGACTGCATGATAGAAAACGTTGTCGGCGCAATACCGATACCCTTAGGAATAGCTGTAAACTTCCTCATAAACAAACATGACTATCTAATTCCCATGGCTATTGAAGAACCCTCCGTGGTGGCTGCGGCTAGCTACGCTGCGAAAATGGCACGCGACGGAGGAGGCTTCTACACAAGCAGCACACCACCCGTAATGATTGGGCAGATACAAGCAGTGGGCATTAAAGACCCTTATGCGGCTAAGATGCGCATAACACAAGCAAAAGAAGAAATCCTAAAGAAGGCAAACGACCAGGATCCCGTGCTTGTTTCTGTTGGCGGCGGAGCAAAAGATCTAGAAGCAAAAGTGATCCAAACAGCACAAGGACCAATGCTCATTACCGAACTGCACGTGGACTGCCGAGACGCCATGGGCGCCAACGCCGTAAACACCATGGCTGAAGCCGTAGCCCCAACCATAGAACGCATAACAGGCGGACGCGTCTACCTACGAATAATTTCGAACTTGGCAACAGAACGCCTGGCAAGAGCAACATGCACAGTGCCCAAAGAGACCGTGGGCGGAGAAGAAGTCGTGGACGGCATAATCAACGCCTACGCCTTCGCAGCCGCAGACCCATACAGAGCAGCAACACACAACAAAGGCATCTTAAACGGCATAATAGCAGTCATAATCGCAACATGCAACGACCACAGAGCAATCGAAGCCGGAGCCCACGCCTACGCCGCCAGAAACGGCCACTACACAACACTTTCAACATGGGAGAAAAACGAAAAAGGCGACTTGGTAGGCTCCATTGAGCTGCCAATGGCCGTAGGTCTTATAGGCGGAGCCGTCCGCACACATCCAATAGCAAAAATAGCCCTAAAAATCCTAGGAGTAAAGACTGCAAACGAGTTCGCCGAAGTTTTAGCAGCTGTGGGCTTGGCACAAAACCTAGGCGCCCTAAGAGCCTTAGCCCACGAAGGAATACAGCGCGGTCACATGTCGCTTCACGCAAGAAACATAGCCGTTATGGCAGGCGCGACAGGCGAGCTGATAGATTTGGTGGCCGAAAAGATGGTTAAAGAGCGCAAAATTCGCATGGACAAGGCAAAAGAACTAATAGAACAGTATAAAGCCACTGGAAAAGTCTAAAAGGTTTAGGCAGTTGCATTTAATTCGGAGAGAAGATGAAGCTAATAGCAGGGCCAGCGTCAAAGGAGTTAGCAGAAAGAATAGCCAAGCTCTTGAATGTTAAGACAGTGCCAGTTTTTTTCAAAACCTTTCCTGACGGAGAATCCTACGTCCGATTTGATGTAGAGTCTCTGAAGGATGAAGACGTTGTAATAGTGCAAACCACAAGCCCACCACAAGATCAAAGACTCATCCAGCTTCTACTCATGGCTGACAACGCCTTAGACATGAAAGCAAAGAGCATAACAGCAGTGGTGCCATACTTCGCCTACGCCCGCCAAGATAAAAGATTTTTATCCGGCGAGGCCTTCAGCGTAAAAACTGTTGTGAAATTGCTCGAAAACTGTGGTGTAGATAGGATAATAACCGTAAACGCCCATAACCCAGAAGTATTAAACACCTTCAAAATCTCAATTGAGGACTTGTCTGCTGTAGCCCTTCTGGCGGAGTACTTTAAGAACGAAGGCTTAGTAGAGAACCCTCTTTCGCTTTCCTTAGGCAAAAAGGCTTTGAGCATGGCAACAGAAGCCAACAGCATTCTAAAAGGCGGATTTGATTACATCTCCACAAAGAGGGATGCGATAACAGGGGACGTCACACTTGAAGAGAAGAAGTTGGCCGTTCAAAACCGGGACGTAATAATATTTGATGACATCATAAGCAGCGGCGGAACCATGGCCAAGGCTGTAAAATTTTCCCATGAGAGAGGGGCAAGGAAAGTTTACGCTGCTTGTGTACACCCGCTTTTGATGGGTGATTCCCAAAAGAAGATCATGGAAAGTGGAGCTGAAGGAATAATAGGCACGGACAGCGTCTCAAGCCCAGTAAGTAAAGTTTCCATCGCTCCACTAATAAGCAAGGCACTAGCTAAAAAGGAGCAAAAAAGTGGCTAAACTTTTCTTTCTGCTCTCCGGCGAACACGAAACACTGCCAACTTCCGAGCTAAAGGTCATACTTGAAGCAGAAAGCCATTCCTTTAAGACGCTGGAAAAACTGGACCAAGCGTTGAGGCTTGAGGCTGACCTAAAATGCGTGGAAGCCATAAAAAACAGAGCCGCCTTCACGAGAATTTGCGGACTAGAACTGTTCAGCTGCGAAGCAAAAACAAGCCCAATTGTTAAGACTATGCGTTCCGCAAGCCTGAACGAAGCTTTAACAAGGGGCGAAAGCTTTGTTGTACGGATAAAACGTGTAAAGGATTATGCTTCAAAAATTGATGGAATGACTCTGGAGAGGCAACTCGGCGAACTCATACTCAACGAAACAGCAAAGACAAGGGTGAACTTGAAAAACCCGAACAAAACCTTCATCGGAATATTAACAGACGAAAAGTTTATTTTTGGCTTGAAACTTGCCGAGATTTCGCCGAAACCATTTGTTGAAAGACGCCCAAAGAAAAAACCCTTTTTCCATCCTTCAGCCATGCCAGCAAAACTCGCAAGATGCATGGTGAACATGGCCAAATCGAAGGCTGGAGAACTCCTCTTTGAACCATTCTGCGGAACCGGAAGCACGCTTATTGAGGCCGCGTTTATGGGCTGCCGCGTTTTAGGCATGGATGTTCAGCGGCGAATGGTAAGAGGAAGCCGCAGAAACTTGGCTTACTTTAATATTGAACCTGAAGGCCTCATCGTTGCCGACGCACGAAACCCACCAATTACAAAAGTTGACTGTGTCGTCACAGACCCTCCTTACGGTAGGTCTGCAACCACTTTGAGGCGGTCTACGAGGCAGATAGTTGAAGAAGTTTTAACCGCTGTTCACAACATGCTTGATAAGGGACGACGGGTTTGCATGGCTGTGCCAAAAACATTAAACATTCAACGCATAAGCTCAGCTTTGGGCTATAAGCATTTAGAATCCCACTTCATTTATGTTCACAGAAGCCTAACAAGAGAAATAGCGGTATTTGAAAAGGTGTAACCCCATGAGCTTACGGGTTATTTTCCTAGGCACTGCGGGAAGTGTTCCGACTCCAAAAAGAAGCTTGCCAGCCATACTCATACAACGCAAAGGCGAACAAATAATGTTCGACTGCGGTGAAGGGGTTCAAAGGCAAATGATAAAGGCTAAGGCTGGTTTCCATAGAAAAATGAAAATTTTTATCACCCACATGCATGGAGACCACGTTTTAGGCCTGCCAGGACTGCTGCAAACAATGGCTTTGCTTGACCGAGAAAAGAAGCTTGACGTTTACGGACCACTTGGGATAAAGCGTTTCATAGGGGACATTAAAGAAACGGTGCAGTTTGTCCTGACCTTTCCAGTTGAAATTCACGAAATTTATGAGGCAGGCGTTGTACACAAAGAAGAAGAATACACTGTTCAAGCAGTTTGGGCAAACCATGTAGTCCCAAGCTTGGCATATGCCTTCACGGAAAAACCCCGTCCAGGAAAATTCTACCCAGAAAAAGTCAAAGCCCTGAGCGTTCCAGAAGGCCCTCTATGGTCAAAACTGCAACACGGACATAAAGTTAAGCTTCCTGATGAAAGAGTCATAAAGCCTAAAGATGTCACAGGACCGCCTAGACCGGGAAGAAAAATCGTTTACACAGGCGATACAAGACCCTTTAAACGCTTTGCGAAGTTTGCTGCTGGTGCGGACTTGTTCGTTCACGACGCCACCTTTGATGATGAGCTGGCTGAAAGAGCCGAAGAAGACGGCCACTCAACACCAAAACAAGCGGCCAAAAACGCTAAGGAGGCAAAGGTTAAACGACTAATTCTTACGCACATTAGTGCAAGATATGACGATACAGGCATCTTATTAAAACAAGCAAAGAAAGTCTTCAAAAACACGCAAGTGGCAGAAGACTTTATGAAAATAGACATTCCGCTTTTAGACAGTTAAGAGTTTTGAGTGAACAATTGTTCTAGCTTCTGCATACTCTCCTCGACATGTTCAACAGACTCGATGATTACAGTCTTGTCGTAAGATATTCTGCCCAATGCTTTTGCAAAGTTTTTCCAATCGATGTTTCCGTAGCCGATCCCCAGATGTTGGTCGTCTTTCGAGTTATTGTCATGAGCGTGTATATGCACAATCTTGTCCGCAAAATTCTTTAAGAAATGTTCAATTTGCCCGTTCAAATTTGCATGTCCAACATCAAAAGCTATGTTTATTTCTTCGTTAATCTCCTCATAGAACTTGTTAAAGTCTTCCACACTTTTCATTAGAAAAGGATAAGGTTCTGGTACGTTTTCTATTGCTATTTTCACACCGTAATCGCTTGCGATTTTAGATAGTTGGCGCGTGGTTTTTAGGTTTTGATGCCAGTCCATGCCTGGATAGAACATGCTAACGCCAGTTTTTAGTCCTGGATGAAAAACCCAAACGTAAGCGTTTAAAGCACTTGCGTTGGCAATTGATTTCTCCAGTCTTTTAAGCATAGCCTTAAGCATCAGCTTGGAAGGCGAAGCAATGTTTATGTCTGCGAAGGGAGCGTGCACCGAATATTTTAAGGCATAAGACTCCCCCAGGTTTTTGAGCATTGACACTCTCTGCTTGTTTAGCGTATGAATACCATCATCAACAATCTCTATGTAAACCGTTTTCAGTTCGCGAAGACGTTCGGTCATTTTCTTGAATGGTTCGCCTAGACAGTAAAGCGTGGACAAACCAATTTTGGGCTTAACCATAGCCAATCCCTGCGAGCTTAAACGAGAACTTTAACCTTACCACTCTCTACTTATAACCTAATTTGTTAAACAATTGAAATTTTCTTTGTTGAGCAAAACTGCCGGAAAAGTTTATTTTGTCGCATGATGCTATGAATCAGAGCTGCTGGCGGATGAGATGTCCGCTGGGATGTAGCCATAACGGCTGAACCATAAACCAAAAGTGAGGTGAAAAAATGGCGTATAAATACATTGCTGAGGCATGGGCAACGCCAGAAAAATCCTTCGTAGACGAGTTAATGCGTCAAAGATTAATTGAATGGCGTAGACAACAGGCAATAATTCGTGTAGAGAAACCCACAAGACTTGATAGGGCGAGAAGACTAGGATATAAGGCGAAGCAGGGGTTCATTATCGTTCGTGTCCGCGTTAGGAGGGGAGGACTGAGAAAACAGAGGCCTAGGGCTGGAAGAAGACCAAAACGCATGGGCGTCAAAAAATACAAACCGGCCAAAAGCCTGAGGCTTATCGCTGAGGAAAGGGCTGCAAGAAAGTTTCCAAACCTCGAAGTTCTGAACTCCTACTGGGTAGGCGAAGACGGCCGATCAAAATGGTTCGAGGTCGTAATGGTTGACCCTCAACACCCAGCGATAAAGGCTGACAAAGATGTCAACTGGATATGCCAAAAACAACATCACAGAAGAGTTTTTAGAGGTTTAACAAGCGCTGGCAAAAAAGTTAGAAGTCTAAGAAGAAAGGGCCGAGGAGCGGAAAAATTCAGACCGAGCAAAAAGGCTGACAAAGGAGAATAGCCCTTATGACAGCAGTTAAGCCAAAGGTCTTCAGAAAAGGCGGAAAACAGCGCTACGGCAAGGGCTTCAGCCGAGAAGAACTAAAAAATGCTGGACTTAGCTTAAAAGAAGCCATACGGTTTGGTGTTCCTGTAGATGCCAGGCGGAGAACCGCCCACGAAGAAAATGTTGAGGTTGTTAAAGGTTTCTTGGAAAGTAGGAAAGCCAAGTCTAAATCTAAGGGAAAATCTAAAAGTTGATCCGCCTTAATAAAAAATAGTGGTGCTGTGTGTCTTCTAGAATTCCGATAGGATACATTGAAATTCGAGTCTTTGCCCACGCAACCGAAGAAATAGACAAAGTCTTGAACGCGGTGAATAACATTCTCCCATCAGAATTAGTTGACACGGTTTCTTTTAAAAGAACCAATTTAACTGGGCATTATGGGAATCCAATAATTCTTTTCGAAGCACGGATTAAGGAGAAGAGAGTCATCCAAGCGATTTTTGAGAGGTTATGCAAGAATTTAAGCCCCCTAGATAAAGAGGTGTTAAGCAGCGAAATTAAACAGCGTTTGGACAAAGGAAATCTCTACATCAGACTTGACAAGCAATCCGCCTACCTAAATGAGCTTAAACTTTCTTCGACGGACCCTATACATTTTCGAATACACTTTCAGAAACACAGCCAAGAAGAAATAGTAGGCGTTTGTAAAAAATTCGGGTTACTTCCATGAAAAGAACCTTTGCTGATCTGCATTTGTGCCCAAACGTGAAGGATTCCGAAAAAGTTTCACGCATAGTAAGCAAAGCCTCAAAGCTCGGATATCGCCTAATGGCAATAACCCTTCCATCAAACATCACCCAAGAAGAGACTCAACGACTACGAAACATATGTAAAGAAGCTAAAATAGACTTGGCTTCTCGCGTTGACTTGAAACCCGAAACACCAAGAGAGTTAATCCAAAATCTGAGAAGACTTAGGAGAAAGTTTGAGATAGTCGCTGTGATGTGCGAATCGAAAAATGTTGCAAGACAAGCAGCAAAAGACCGGCGCGTAGATCTTCTAAACTTTCCTTCGCTTGATTTTCGTAGGAGATTCTTTGATAACGCGGAGGCTGAGTTAGCCTCAAACAGTTTAGCCTCCCTGGAAATAGATATGAAACCGTTGCTCACCTTAGAGGGTCCAGCGAGAATTAGGCTTCTGTCAAGTCTGCGAAGAGAAGCGTCTATCGCTCAAGAGTTTCATGTTCCAATTGTTATTTCAAGCGGAGTTTCATATGAACTGCTCATGCGAAAGCCAAGGGAACTAGCAGCGTTAGCATCCCTCTTCGATTTAGACGAGGCTTTAGCTTTGGAAGCGGTCTCAAAAAATCCCATGTCGATCGTCAAAAGGAACAGGGAAAAACTTGGTCCAAAGTTTGTTGCTCCCGGGATACGGATAATTCGGAGAGGAAAGGATTGTTGAAAAGAGTGAAACGGCGCTACCTAGCCTTAGAAATAGATTCTGAGGAAGGGTTTGGTTCAGAGGAATTTATGGATGCCGTCTGGGGTGCGGTTTTAAAGCTTTACGGGGAGTACGGTGCAAGCAAAGCAGGCTTAACCCTGATCGATTATGATATGGAAAAGAGGTTTGCCGTTATACGCATCAAACACACAACTCTCGGAATGATTCGAACAGCATTAGCCACAATAACAAAAATAGGGAATAAACCAGCAGCCATATACATCTTAACGGTTTCAGGAACCATAAAAGTGCTTCACAAGAAGACAAAACAGTAGCTTTTATAGAAAGTTTATTTAACCGTTCTCAACCTATCTTTTTGGGGGATGATGTAGCCGTCCCAGCATTTGGGCTTAGTAAAGCATCTGAGTTGGTATGGTCTTGTGGTGGGTTGCGGTTTTCTTCCGTCATTTTTTCTTCCTCATTTCTATTTAATACTACGTGTTTATTTAAGGTTTCGGTTTGGTTTTCGTTTTTGTCGGTCATTTTAATCACAGCTTTCATTTTATTATTGGTAGTAGTGTAAAAGAGTATTGCATATTTTTGCGTCCCGAATCTTGGAATGAGGGAAAAAACTTATGTCGCATGAGCGAGCGAGCGAAAATGAAATTTATAATCGGAATTAATAAATGGAATGGTGCGACTATATGTTTTTTAGCAAAAATGGAAATGCTTACTTCTTGTGTGAGAGGGTGGGGGAAAGTTTGAAAACCTATTATTTTTGAGGGAGAGGCGTTCTCCCTATAGGTTTTCATGTCTTTTATGTTGTAGCTTTTATATAGTAAGAGTGTTGGTTGGTTTGTTAGAGACTTGTAGGGGGTGATAGGGAATGAATGAAGTGATGTTGGTTAATGCTAAGTCAATGAAGAAGTATGTTGTTTGTCTGTGGTTTAGTGTGTTGTTCTTTGCTGTTGGGGTTAGTAGTTTAGGGTATTCTGCTGTTTCGATTTATCGGCGGTCTATTGCTGGTCAAGGTGAGTTGTATTATTCGGGTGATGTTGACTTTGTTAGTATTGACTTTGTTAATGTTAGTGCGGTTAATGTTACTTTGAATGTTAAGATTGCGAAAACTTATGATGTTGTGATGGTTGTGAATTTTGGTTATCCGATTGAGAAGTATGAGAGTCTTGGTAATGTTTGGGATGTCGGTGTTTACAGTGTTGTCTTTAATGGTGTGTCTTTGGCTATTTCTCATCCTTTCTTGGTTCAAGTTGTGGTTGAAGATGCGTAAGTGTTTGATGTTCTTCCTTCTTTTTTTGTTATGTTGTAAAAAAATGGAGGTTTAGGAGATGTTTTTTTATGGTTGGTGTTTTTTGGATTTGGAGTTTTCCGTTACAGCTTTGGCATAGGTTTCCTTTGTTGTGGTTTCTGTGTGGGATTGGTGTTCTACAGTTTGAGCAGATTTTTTTGGTGGGGTGGTTTCTGCTCTTTGCGGTTCTTTGGTAGTATTTGTTTTTCCATTGGAGATATTCGTTTAGGGTTATGTGTCTGTTTTCGAATAGGTTGAAGCATGTTTCCATTAGTTGGTTGGGGGTTTTGGTTAAGATGTGGTTGAGGAGTTTTTTAAGTTGTTTTTTCATGGGTTTCTCCTCTTTTGTGTTTTACTATGGGTTTCTGTTTATAAGGCTTTGTATTATGATTTAAACATGGTTTTGTGTTTCGCTATGTGTTTATGACATAGATTTATATGCTGGATGGTTGTATGTTTCAGCTATTTGAGGGTGTTTAGGGTATGGGTGAGATTCGTTTGTGTGTTAAAAAGCGTGCGCATGGTGAGGGGTGTTATATTGCGTCTGTTCCTTTGAAGAGGTTGTTGAAGTTGGCGGAGTATAAGCAGAAGGTTTGGAAGGTTAGGGTTTTGGATGGTGCTGTTTGGTTGATTCTTGAGGGTTTTTGATGTCATGTTGTAAATGCTGGCGTTTTTATGCTATGTTATAGTGCATGGATATGCGAACGTGATTTGTGTGGAGAGGTAGAAAATGTTAAATACTTAGATTGCGTAAGGTTCTTTAGGTGAATTAATAAGAACTTTCGTTGACAACATGGGTTATCGTCACCTTAACGATATGGACATTGGCATTATTTTTAAACGTGAGTTTGTTGAATCCGTACTGTGTCATAAAGCCTTTACGGTTGGGATGGTTTTTGATTAAGGAGAAGTTTTCTGAGTTTTTAGAAAGGATTTGGCGTTCTGGTAATGAACAAGTGGGTCTTTCGGGTTTGGAATCTTTGGGAGCGGTGGTTTCTTCTAAAGTTGAATTGGCTGTTGAAGACCCTTTGCATGAGTGGGAGCAAGTTGGTAGTCGTCCAAAGACTAATTCGAAATGTCAAACATGGAAATGGTTGCAAGGTTGTAGTGATGTTGAAGCTCATAAGGGGAAAATAGTTGATGGTGTGGATTGCTCGAATAAGGTTTATATGCCTTTGGTTGTTCATTCTTGTGATAAGCCGACATGCGAGCTATGTTTTAGGGATTGGGCAAGGCGTGGGTCTCAGAAGATTGATAGGCGTTTGGTGTTTTTCTCGAAAAGGTATGGAGAGGTTTTTCATGTTGTTGCGTCTCCTGACCCTTCAACTTATGGTTTGCCGTATGAAGTTCAGTTTGAACGTCATATAGTGGCTTTGAAAAAGCGTTATATGATTGGTGGTTGTAGTATAGTTCATGCGGTTCGCAAGGATAAACGTAAGTTTTCCATACATTTCCATGTATTAGGGTTCTTTGAGGCTGGCTACTATGATAAGTGTCGGCGTTGTGTTGGTGCGAATTGTTATAAGTGTGATGGATTTGAAGGGTTGACTAGGCGTTTGCGTAAGGGTGATGGAGATAAAAAGGGAGATGGTTTCCTTATCAAGGTTTTAGAGAAGCGTAACAAGTCCTATTATAGTGATAAGCCGAATATTGGTGGCACAGCATTTTACCAGTTGACACATGCTTCTGTGTTGAAGGGAGTGGAACGCTTCCATGTTTGGAGATGGTGGGGGGTCTGTGCGTATAATAAGGGTGGGATTGAAGAGGGAGAGGTTAAGCCGTTGGGTTGTTTGATATGTGGTCAAGACTTGCATAAGCATGTTTACACGGGTTCACGTCCTTTGTCGGTGTTTAAGCGTGGGTTCTCTTTGAAAACTTGCCTTTATGATGCGGAAGAAGATGGTGTAAGGGTGTTTAGGGAAATGGGTGGCGAAGATATGAGATATGAAGGGGGATAGGAATGTCTGAGATTGTGCGTCCTATGGATATGTGTCCGTTTACTAATAAGTTGTGTGGGGTTTCTGATTTGTGCTGGTCTGCTATGATGCTGTATGATTTATATAGGCATGATTCTGAAGGTCTTTCGCTGTGCGATTTTGCTAAGAAGTATGATATTGTTATGGATTGTTCGCCGACTACTGCGCAGTATTTGGTGCGTGAGCATTTGCTTCATACGAAATTGTGTCCTTTTACTGATAAGCCGTGTGTGGGGGTTAAGTCTTGTGATGACGCTTTTAAGTTGTTATCGGGTTTTGAAGTGGAACATCTTTGTTCTTTGTCTGTTTTGAAGGATTGGATGAAGTGATTGTTATGCGTGGTAGTTTGCAAAGGCGTAGGAGTAAATACGGATACAAAAGTGAGGAGATTTTGGGAGATTTGAGTAAGAAAGTGGAATTAGAGATTAAGCGGTTGACTGAGAAGGGGGTTTGTCCTTTCGATGGTAAACCGTGTGAGCATGGTGCGATATTTATTAGTTCTTGTGATGACATTTTAAGTGAGGTTACGGGTTTTGATATGCGTGAACAAGAACCGTGTTTTCGGTCTGTTGGTAAGAGTTTTAGGGTGAAAGGTGAAGGGTTGAAGCATGGGGTAAGGCGTGGAGAATGGGTTAAGGTTGCGTGTCGGCATTTTGGTCATGTTGTTGTTTTGCCGTGTGATAATAGTGAACATGGTATTTGTGATGTTGATGGTTTGCCGTGTCCGTGATAGAGGGTTGATTGTTTTGGTTCAAACATTTTTGGAGTGGCTTGTTGCGAAATATGGTGATGAAGAGGGTAGAAGGCGGTTTGCTGAATGGTTGAAGATAAAGGAAAGTTAGAGTTTCCATGTCCGTATTGTCCGTGCATATTTTCTTCTCAAGTAGATTTGGGTTTACATTTAACTGCGTTTGGGTTTTGGTCTGTTTCTCATATTCGTTTGTTTTGGTGTGTTCATGCTTTGCTGGATGTTTATGAGGTCTATTCTGACGTTAATTCTGAAGGTCTGTTTGTTGTGTCTGATGCTTTTGTTTGCTCGTATGATGGTTTGCCATGTGCAGAACTTGTTTATGTGCGTGGTTCACGTAGGCGGTTGCGTGGTACGTGTTTAAAATGTGGTGTGATTAGGCTTTGAGAAGTGTGTTTGTGCGGTTCTCTCGGCATTTTGTCGGAACGTGGGCATTGGTGAGGCGAGAGCCTCACGGTATGAGCAATATTTTTAATGCAAAAAAAGAGGGGATTGTAGGTGTTTGCTATTTGCGTTTTCGGAATAGTTTTATTCCGTCTATTTCTGTTACGTATTCAAATCCGTTTTCTATTAGGTTGGTTGCTTCTTTGATGTCTTTGGCTGTGCTACAATGGTATTCGTCTCCTTCAATGTTTTCAAATAGGTGTATGTAGCGGGCTGTGGTTCTGATGTCTTTGTGTCTTAGTGTTTCTTTGACGTGGAACATGCTTTTGGTCTTGTGGTATTCGACTGATGCTTTGTAGTGTCTAAAATCGTATAGTCGTATTGTCTTGAAGGTTGGGTCTTGGAGTTTCTTGGCTAATCTGTTTCTCATTCTGCGGTATTCTTCGCTTAGGCTTTCAGATTGGATTGGGAAAAGATTGTCGTTTGCGTTTAGGTTTCGTTTGTTGATGTGTTGTTTGAGCATGTCTAAAGTTTTGGGTTTGAGTTTTCCTATTCCGCTTGCGGTGTGTTTTGCGCCTATTATACTGACGTGTCCTTTTTCAAGGTCAATGTCTGAGACTTTTATCCATGTTAATTCGATGGGTCTTGTTCCTAAATCTTTCTGCATTGATAGTGCTAATGCCATTCGTGGAGATGCGTTTGATATGAGCATGTTAACTTTTTCTTCGGTGGGTATTTTTATGGCTCTGTCGTATCTTGTGTAAAATGGTTGATTCCATGTTTGTCCGATTGAGCGCATGTAGATTGCGTATGCTTCTATTAACGATTCTTTGAAGGCGTTTCCGCATTTCTTGTTTGCTACGAATAGCTTTACGCTTTCGGGGTCTGCTAAGAGGCAATTCTTTTGTAGGTGTTTAAGCCTTTTGGCTGTTGCTTTAATCATTGAGTTTTCGTATGCTTCTTTCCTCATCCAGAGCATTACGTTTATAATAGTGGGGGACGCTGTTGTAACAGTGGGGGATGATGTAGCCGTCCCAGTCTGATTTATACAGATGAGGAACTCATGACGGACAGACCCCAAAAATTTAGCCATTTTATAAGCGGAAACGTGCTTCTCGAGCCCTTTTTCTCCTCAACCCAAAAACTAAGGCTAAAATCATCCCCGCTAAGAACCCACCGATGTGCGCCCAGTAAGCAACGCCGCTTGACCCCCTGAAGAATATTATGTCATATGTTCCCAGTAACCATTGCATAAGGAACCAGAACCCCAAAAACAATATTGCGGGTATAGGCACTATTATCGGCCAGCCATAAAGAACCAACGTCAAGATTCTAGATTTAGGATATAGCACAAGGTAAGCGCCTAACACTCCTGAAATAGCTCCGGAAGCACCAACAACGATATCACTTGAAACGAAACTTTTGGGGCCCATTACGTAAATGTAAATGAGGCTTGCTGCTAACCCACTAATTATGTAGAAAACCGTATAGCTCCCGTGTCCAAAGGCGTCTTCCACGTTGTCTCCAAAGACGTACAGGTAAAGCATATTTCCAAACAAGTGGAGAAGTCCAGCGTGCAGAAACATTGATGTGAAGAGCGTGTAAAGTTTTTCTCCTTGAACAATATCGTATGGCCTCATTGCGAATTTTTCTATTATATCTCCAGAAAAACTGCTGTTTATCAGACCATAATCAGAGAACAACATCACTACGAAGACAATTGCATTTGCTAGTATTAGCATGCGGTTAACATGCGGTTTGGTTAAAGCTCGGTTCATATCTCTTATTGGAAACAAACGTCAGTTCACCAGCGGGAATTAAAGTCTTACAGAATATTTATTCTTTCACTAATTCGTTATATGTTAAAGGAATTGCAAATTTTAATGAAGCAAACAGCGAATCACTTTCTAGCAGTCAACTGCTCATTGAAAATGTTCGTGTTCTTTTGGTGACTCTTCAAATATCAAAAAATGCTCACAATTCACATCATCTCAATGTTTCGCTTCCCAACAATAAAACAGATGGGCCCGGCCGGATTTGAACCGGCGATCTCTTCCGCGTGAGGGAAGCGTCTTTTGGCCCTCTTCTACGGGTTAACCAACTGGACTACGGGCCCCCTGTTTCCTCCTACTTTTAATTTTATCTTTAGCTCTCATAATCTTTGCTGTAGAATTTCGAATACTTATTTTCTTTTCATAAAATCTTTCCTAAACACTTTTGAACAGAGAAGCTAGGTGAATAGGCTTGAGTAGCTTGGAGAACGACAAAGAATTGAAAGAGCGATTGAAAATTGACAAAGTTTTAGTATTTTTGTGCTTTCTTGCATTTGCCTTTATTGGTTATCTCTTGACCCATCATCTGCGATTTTGATTCCTATTCGTCCTTCACTGTTATGTCTTTTATGTCCTTAACCCAAGGTATGGAAATCACGTCTTCTCTGAACCAGTTAAGCAGTTCTCGTATGATCTTTTCGTCAGCTTCTTCAACGCTCTCGTCGATCAGCTCAACCGTTATTATCGCCTTTTTCTTTCTCATACGCGCAACACTTTTAGCATAACTTGCGTTTAACGTTCATTTTGAAGTTTTTAAGGAATGCTTCCTTTCCTGATGTATCTCAAACTCGGATTCTGAATCTAACCTTATGAAACAATGTTTCATAAAACTTTTCTAGAACATTTGTGAATTTAAATAGGGGTGCAAGCTGGGAAGCTTATATAGTTCTCCTTTCTCCCTTCTCCCTTTTGGCAAGGTGAGAAAACTTGCACCCCGTCTTTTCCAGCAATAATTCAGAAAACTTAAAAGCACATCTGCGTTTCTTTTGAATTGCTGATGTCGCCGAGGTAGCTCAGCCTGGGAGAGCGCCCGACTCAGACGATTTTGTTTGAGGGCGAGGCTGAAGACCGGGTTGTCGCCGGTTCAAACCCGGCCCTCGGCACTATAAAGGCTGCCTCAATCGGCATCCTTGCTTCTTCTATTTTTTAACTACTTTTGATTTCAAGCGCATGCTATATCGCACCGATATTTCTGAATCATGGACTTGGCTTGGGCAGTGGCGCTGTCGACTATTCGGAGGAGTTTCTAGAAAGGTTGAGAGAGTGTACCACTAAGTGTTTTTCCCAAATTCTTTTGCTACGCTTGCCACATCGATAATGTTCACGATGCTGTTTTTGTCGACGTCTGCTATTTCGTTCCATCTTGGGTGTCCAGGATATGAACCAAATGCTTTTGCCACAATAGCGATGTCTTCTATGTTAACTTTTCCGTCGTCATTCAAGTCGCCATAAAGCATAAATTGTTTCCAAAGGTGATAGAAGTAATTTCCAGGATACGCGGGATTGTAATACCAGCCCTGAACCAAGTCTCGCTCCCAATGGCGTCCAAGTGGCTGCGCTATGGGGAAGCTTGGGCACTCGTTGTGGTATATGCTTTGCAGTTCATAGTAGATCTCGCGTCTTCTAGTCATGTTAATAGTTCTGAGCCCTTCTTCTATCAACTCGTCTACTGTCGGATCGCTGTAACGGTGGAATCGGGCAAAGTCTCCTTCGCTGTGCATGAATGGCATAACAAAGTTATGTGGATCTGGATAGTCTGCTAGCCAGCCTAGGTTGAATATTGGCAACTCCCCGTGAAATAAATGTGTCAAAAGGTTTATGCTTAACTTGAGATGGGGGAAGGCCTTCCCCCATAACCCCCTTCAAATGAATGAATGCCCTATGAGAGAGGGATCAAGGGGGAAATCTATATAAGTTACCTTCTCATAGGCGCGCCTTCAGTTTTCTGTTTGCAGGCTTCAGCTTCGGCTAAAACTCGTGCTCACGCAAGGCTCACTATTTTGCGTCTTATGAAGCTGTTTCGGCTATGGCTTTTACCACTTGCTTTATGAGACCGCTTTTCTTAGCGTTCCATATTTCTATTCCTATGATTTTTCCGTTTTCGTCCAGTTCGAGGTGCACATCTGGGTCTGCCTCTATTACTTCGTGGCTTGGTCCTTCTTTAAAGAGTAAGTAGAGTATGTCCACTGATTTGTCGTACCATGCTCTCACTTTACTCTCTTCCATGCACCTCTCACCGTCTTGGCTTTAAGGAGTCTGTCAAGTTTAGTAGTGTAGTAGAGTGTTATAACCTTAACTACTTCAGCCTCCATTTTATAGGAAAGAATGATAGATTTACCGTTGACCTTTTTCACAGCCACCATCGTTCCATGTTCAACATCCTCATAAACCTCGTCTGGAGACTTTAACGTGGCATATACATCCGCGGTCTTCACGTTTCTCCTGCGCATCTTTTCCAAGGCATGACGGCTAAACTGGACTGACATGTTCACACGGTCTTCATTTGGTATAGTAGTTAGTTAATAAAGCAATAGCACGCGAGAGCTTTTGGAAACGTTCTTCCATTTAAACCGTGATTGCTTCGCCAGTTATTCCGTCTCCGATAATGTGATGTTGACTTGTCGCTGAAGAAGTGTAGGTTACTCGTAAGGCGACAGCTGCGACGTATGATGTCATTTTGAGCAATTGGATATTGTTGGAAGCCGCACACCGCCAGAAAACGTTATGCTTTTTAGGAAAAGGAAATAAGTTAAAAATACCGTAGTCCATCCCAGAGCGGTCGTAGTCTAGCCTGGACTAGGACATCAGCCTGCCACGCTGACGACCCGGGTTCAAATCCCGGCGACCGCACCAAAAACGAATGTCAGTTTTGACTCCAGCTCTCTGCGGAGACTAGCCCTCCCTTATATATAGATAGAACTTCTAGTACACTTCGTTCTAAATAGCAAATTATTGGAAGTCAAGGTATTCAATCATATTAGAGGCTTATCGTAGCGTTGCTATTGTGGGTATTGTGAGTGGCGCTATTAGGCTTAATGTGAAGCCGCTTGAAACGCAGTTATCAACGTCTCAGAGCCACAATAACGCACAATAACCGACAAAGTCGTGTCCATGGAGGGGTTTAGATGAATTTTTCGATCAGGCGATTTTGCCGAATTCTTTTGCAACTTTCGCTATGTCGATAATGTTTATGATTCCGTTCTTGTCTAAGTCAGCTATAGCATTCCAGTTTTTATCTCCAGGTTTTGAACCGAAGGCTTTTGCTACGATTGCGACATCTATTATGTCAACGATTCCATCGCCGTTAAGATCGGCGACTAACCGGTGGTATCTGAAGTCCAGATAGAGCTGTCCTGGATACTGGTCGTCAATTAATGGATGAGGGTAAGCATCGTAGTTTTCTGGATAAATTCCTATTTCATGGTACATTTCTAAGAACTCCGGTACCGCAAACACGGTTTCGTTCATGTACTTTTGCACTAGTGGGGTTGAGAAATTGAAAGCCTCTTCAACTGAGACAAATCCATCGCCATCCGAATCTGCAGTAGAGTTGCGTAAGGCATGGTAGAAGTAATAATTCCAAACGCTTCCTATGATGGGTAACCCTTCTTCTGGAATTCCGGCCCAAGCCACTTCACCTTTTAAGCAATGAGCCAAGGAAACGTGAGGCAACAGGTCGGTGAGGATTGGTTCTATGAATTCCCCTGCAGAGCATGTGTCAATCATGAGTATTCTTCTTGGCGTGCTTACTTTCTGCCAATAGCCCGCGAACCAGTCGTTCCAATGTAGTACTTTACGCATCCAACTTCCGTGTGTAAATATGTAGAGCAAAGCAATGTCCCCGAATCTTGCTTTATTTGCTAGCCATTCCACAGCTTCTCTTACAGCTTCAATAGTAATATTGTCGTGTTTAATGTAAAAGTGATCATTTTGCCAGCCCAACTCTAATAATGTGTCAACGATTATCTTAGTATTTGTGAAATTCATTGAAGGAGCACTCGACCAACCTTCTGGAAAATTGTTCATTTCAAGTATCACAGCCCATCCTTCTACCGTTTCGGGTACAAGATATATTCGTATGGACGGCCGTAAAATTTCTTGAATAGGCGTAGGCACAGCCATACACTTTCCAACAAGATAGTAGCATCCTGGCGCGGGTGGAGAGTATTGTTCGCTTGTGCGATTAAACCAATAGAAGTTCCACTGCAACGTTTGAGAAAACTCTTCTCCCGGCCTAAGCAGTATTTCGGTGTATAACATGCAGAAGTATTTACCCTCTGACCATGAACAGATGAAGCTTTCATTGAATATCGCCACATCAAATTTTTGGCATGTAGAGAAAACAAGTGTTACATTGCTTGTTCCAACATTTCTTACTGTCAAAGTTACGTTAACTTCTTCTCCTATGACGATGACCGTGTCTTCAATGGTTACTCGTAACTCAAGATCATTGCTTACCATGGCTAGGGTTGCAGATCGTAACTGGCACAAACGAAGTGTGACACCTGTTGATGTCATTAACAGGAACATTAAAACCGATGAAACGATCCTACCATCCAACATTCCCGATCACCTTTTTCTTTCTTTTCCTCTCATTTATGCATGGTGATGCGGAAAGAGGGGTTAGGAGGTTTTACCGAACTGTTTGGCGACTATTGATATGTCGGTGATGTCTATGATTCCATCCTTATTTAAATCCGCTATCGGGTTCCATCTTGTATGTCCCGGATATGATCCAAAGGCTTTTGCAGTTATGGCAACGTCAATTATGTTAACTTTTCCGTCAATATTTAGATCGCCTGTTGCAACATGGGTGATTTCCGTTATTGCTATATCTTCCCTCAACACGCTTAACGGGCCTTCATATATTAAAGCGGTCATCCAAGCCTTATCCTTAAATAGTTCTCCTATGCGAGGGTCTATTGAGGATAGCTCTTTATTTGACACTATGAATTGAATGGGTTCCAAAATATTTCGACCACGGTATTGGGCTTTTGTAAGTGGATAGTATCCGCTTTCAATTATGCCCTCGGTTAAAAGAAACAGCTGGATTTTTCCATCCCCACCAATTGGTGAAGTGATTAGAAGCGGGTAGTACAGGAAGGTAGTGTTAAACTTGTAAAGTATTGGTTCCACGCTCTTTTGGTCCGTACGTAGCTCTATCAAATCAAGAACATAAAAACGGAAACCCCTAGACATGTAGTCTTCAATGACCAACTCGAAGCTCTCCAAAGAAACTTGTTGACCGATTCCGTTCTCTAGTAAGAACTCGGCCATCCATTCAGCGAATTCCGAAACATTATGTGCTTCAACAACAGTGATGTCGTGCATTCCGATCTTCTCATGAAAAATCACTTTCACTTCGTCGGTTTCGTTCCCAAAGCGGGGTGGAGAAGGAGGCATGTGATACCAGATCAACTCTTGAACAACATAAAAAGATTCTAAGCTGGCTTTTTCTATCATCCAAGGGTTTGAGGGTAAAGGCAAGATTTCTAAGACTGTGGTATTATCAGTGGATGACACGTCTGTTGAGAGAACCAGAATTTCTTCTTTTCCATTCCAAGCGATAATGGCTTTTTGTCCAGGTTCATAAATTGATACATCTGGTATGACAGGGATCATTCCTCTGTCCGCTGAGACCACTGGAACTGAGGGCAACAGTAGAAGTGCTGACAACAACAGCATCAGAGCAATAGCCAATACTGCAATCTTTTTCAATTTTTCACCATCTAATCTTTCTTTTCCGACTATTTACGCATTTGTGATGCGTCCTCTATCGAGGATTCCGCTCACACTGGCAAAGCCAGATTAAAGGGGTAATCTTGACAGAAAAAAGGGAGTGTTAGACGGTTTTTCCGAATTCTTTAGCAACTCTTACTGCATCTATTATGTTTACGATACCGTTCTTGTCAACGTCTGCTGTCTCGTTCCACCTTGGATGCCCTGGATATGAACCGTATGCCTTTGCAACGATGACTATATCCTCTATGTTGACTACTCCGTCGTTGTTGACGTCGCCATAGAGCATAGACCGCTTCCACAGCGGATAGAAGTATATGCCTGGGTATGCCGGGTTGTGATACCACCCTTGCACCCAAGTTCGCTCCCAGTGGCTTGTATCCTGTTGAAACATGGGAATGCTCGAGCAGTCTTGGAAGTATATGTTACATAATTTCCAGTAGATTTCAATCCTCTTGTTTTCGTCCAATTCTGCGAGTCCCGCCTCGACCAACGCATCTACTGTTGGGTTAGTATAGCCTTGGAAGCGGCTGAAGCCTTCGCTATGCATGTAAAAATAGAAGATGTTATGAGGGTCTGGATGATCTGCGACAAACCAGCGCAGAAACAACGTCAACTCACCCCTTGCCAATTGCTCCAAGTACGTGAAGTAATTTGTTATAACCACATCGATGTGGAACTTGGGGTTAAGGCTTTCAACAGCCTTTTTCATTCTATATGGGAATTCGCACCATAAGACACAACCCCCAGTTTTTCCTGGTATGGTGAGCGTGAAGCCGTTCATCCATAACAGACCTGGAGTTATAAGGTTGGGATTGTGTCCGGGGTTAGCTCCACTCCCTCCATAAGCTAGCTTAAAGTAGTATTCGGCCTCCGTTAAGTTAGTGTAATACATCGGGTTTGGTGGCAGAGCGCCGCTGCCGTTAGGAAGTAAGGGTTGACTCCACGGTGGGTTTAAGACGATATCTGATGGAGCCAAGTCTGTATTGTCTACGTCCCAGCAATATTCCCAGTAGGCCAGCCCCTTTAACATTGGGCTGGAAGGCCGAAGCGTCCGGCCTAAGTATTCTTGGATGTATTCACTATAATTGAAGCAGTATGCGAACGCCTTTCTCACATGGATGTCGTTAAAGAAATCTGGTGGAATTGCAGTTTCGTTAAACGTTCCGGGCGCTAAACCTCCTGGCACTCCCATGTACGGGCTTGTAGTGCTGATGTGGAAATTAAACAAAAACGCATAGCATTGTAGCATAGGCAGATCCTTGAAGAAAAGTATTCCAGGTTGACCCTCAAACTCTTTATAATGGTATCTCGGAATCCATCTTATTATATCGTAGTCTCCAGCTTTGAAGCCCTCAAATCGCTTGCTAGATTCAGGGATCAACTTTATTGTGACTCTTGAGACGTAGCCCCTACAACTTGGAGCTGGCCAGCCCTGCCAATAGTCGTCAAATTTGACCAATGAATACTCAACCTCGTAGGTCCAATAGTCGAGCCTGTACGGGCCTGTTCCGGACATCATAGGCTCTGGGGAATCCAGAGGTGAAGGATAAGGGTCGTGGTAGTCTTGCCAGTTGTCCCATGTTCCCGGCCAGTCTCCATGTTCCACGCAGAACTTTTTGTTGACTATGGAGGAACAGGACTCGCATAGAATCTGTATGAAGGGAGCATAAGGTTTTATGAGATTAAACCAGACATGAGTGGTGTTGCGTTGCACAGCGTTGTCTATCTTTACGCCCCAGTCTGGGTCACTGAGGTTTGCTCCCCGACAACCGAGCAAAGGTTCATATAACATCCATCCTGGACCTCCCCCTCTGTCTTGCACCATAACTCTCTCAAAAGAATATTCTACATCATCGGTTGTCAGTAACTCACCGTTGTGGAACTTCACGCCTTGTCTTATCTTAAAGATATAAGTCAAGCCGTCTTCACTGATTTGCCAATCCGTAGCCAACATAGGAACGAATCTACTCACGCTTTCACGATCATAGAATATCAACGTCTCGTACACGTTAAAGATCAATTCTGAGCTATCTGCGTCGTCATAAGCCCAAGCAGGATCCACAGTGTAGGGTTCGCCTACCGTTGCTACAATCATGTGATATGGGTCCGTCGTCTCTTGTGTCGAAACAACGGGTATACACCCTAACAACAAAGGAACCGAAACAAAAGCTACTAGAACAATCTTCTTCAATCTTTTTCATCACCTTTTTCTTTCTTTTCCGACTATTTATGCATGGTGATGCGGAATGAGGGATTAGGTGGTTTTTCCGAAGTTCTTTGCAATTATGCCCGCATCTATTATGTTTACTACATTGTCTTGGTCCATGTCTGCTATGGGATTCCATCTTGGATGTCCCGGATAAGATCCGAATGCTTCACCGACCATGGCTAGATCGAAGATATTGACTATTCCATCGTCATTCACATCTGGATCTGAAACCACAACTTTTCCATCAATCACGTCGTAATCAAAGGAACGTCTGAACTGGTTGCAAAGCCCGGCAAAAAATATGTCGTCTCGAATGGCTAAGATGGAGCTGCCTAGAGCCGTGGCATTAAAAGTTATCGTTGCTAGGACTCCACTACCTTTCTTGTTTGGTTCAGGGACCAGCAGGGTGAGAGCGAATGAGACATAGCCCTCTTCCTTATGTATTGTCCCAGGGTCAACGATGAAGATTTTAGTGGAATCTATAGGTGTCATAAAGTGACCTTCTGGAATCCAGGCCTTCACTGCCTCTAACACGGAGTTATTGTAGTACAGCTTGAACTCGTAGTTTTGAACACCCTCATTCCAAACGTCCGCAATACTCACGTTGACAGTAAAGGTCTCGCCGATTGACGTGAAGGTTTTCTTAGGATCTACTCGAAGCATCATCCTCCACGGGGAAGCTAAGCCGGAATATAGATAGTTTCCATTGATGATGTTGTACTGATGGTATTGCAATACATCTGGATCTATAAAAAAGACATCTCTCAGTTCGAGAATGCAGGAGAGTATTTCACCCACAGGAGCCTTGATTATCTTGAAAGTGACTCTTCCAATGGTTCCGCCTCCGGTTTTGCCCTGTTCAGGTCCCACGAGCGTGGCAGCAAAGAAGACGAAACCTTTAGAGTGGTGAATCGTTCCATTTTCTACGACGAATAGGTGTAACTTCTGTTCAGGCTTAAGCCAACCGTCTTCTGGGATTCCAGCGGCAACTGCTTCGAGCAACGTATTATTGTAGTAGAGCCTAAACTCGTAGCCGAAAACGCCCGGTTCACCCCAATTTACTGTTTTTATGCTGATAGTAAAATTGTCTCCAACATGGGTTGTAGATATGTGAAAAACGTTGTCTTTTGGGTCGATGTAAACTGTTGGTTTTACGATAGCCTGTTGCGTGATTGATACTTGTAGAAAGACCGATAGATATAAAATCAAGGCCAAAGTTGACGAAATAACTTTTTTCACTCTTTCTTCCTCCTTTTTCTTTTTTGTTTTTCCATCTCAAGCAGTAGCGGGCTTTCCCTTTTAGGTGCTTTCCTCTCTAATCGTACTGCCTTCATCTTGCGAAATCATCTCTTCTGTCACAACGGTGACCTTTGAATTTTTCCTATTTACGCATAGTGATGCGTCAGTTAGACCACACTCTTACTGGTTCCGCTCATACCGGTTAAACCAGATTCAGACCTAGTGTCATTCGTAAAAGAATGACTCTGAAAGATGGTTGGCAACAAAATTATTATGGCGTTTAAGCCCACTTTGGGCATCGAAATCAGCAACTTATTATTTGAGCCTATTGCTAAAACCGAGCAAAAAAATGGAGCAATAATAACTCCAAATATAACTTTGTTAAGGTCAATGTGTCTTTTCTTCCGTGAAAAATAGCCCAGTAAAATTCCAACAAGCAACGGAGTTATTAAGATTAATATCGAAGAGTTAAGAACTGCCCAACACCCAGCCTAAGTTAATCAAGCCTTTAGTATCTTGCATTGCAGATTTAATCTCTCCACGCTCTCACCGCGCTTCTTTGTTTCATCAAGAGAATTGCAAGTCAGAAACACAAACTTACAAAAAATACAATGCCATGTTCTTAGCCAGATTTGATGTTTCCACTTAGAAATAGTTTGTTCAACACGCAAAAGTAGCCAACACATGTTCAACCCACCACTAGGAGGAAACCATATCGCACTGCTTCAAAATCTGCCATGTCGATCTTTTCTAAGTAAACCAGACTTCCAAGAATCAAAATGCCCGAACAAGACAGGAATAAGCAGAATGAGCAGTAACCCTTTTAGAATCATATTCATCATAATAAGTTCTTAAATCACCCAATAATAATTCTAGGGATTAGAACACGATGGTGCGAAGGAAGCCATCGTTTACGCTTCTTCGTAGAACTCTTCTGCCTTCGGCGGTGTCGCGCTTAAGCCTCTGCGTTCGCGAATCTGCCTTATAACGTCGGCTTGCATCGACTCTGGAACCGGAGCCCAACGGCTGAACTGCGTCGCCCAGAAGGCCCTGCCCTGAGTGGACGATCGCAGCTCGTCCGCAAGCCCGAAAGACTCAGCCACAGGCATCTCAGCCTTAACTATGACCATGTCTTCCTCGGTCACCATGTCCAAGATTCTGCCACGACGCTTCTGCACTATAGAGATGACTGAGCTTACAAAATTGTTTGGAACCTTGCACTCGAAACTCAAGATGGGCTCCAAGAGCTTCGGATCGCTTAACAGGAAACTGCACCATATCGGGCGCCAAGTCATCGGCAGAATCTGGGCTGGTCCCCTGTGCACAGGATCCTCGTGAACCATGATGTCTTCCAAGTTGACCTTCAACCCGTACGCAGGCTCCTTTGCCAAAATAGAGGTGTACACGGCTTCACGGAAGCCCGACTTCACGTGATCTATTACCTCTTCCACGTACTGTCTTCCCTTAATTCTGTTGACGAGAACGTTTGTGCCCTCGATGGCAATGACGTGTCGCGCATCCTCGGTTGCCCAGCCGAACTGTTTCGCTAGAGTCCTCTGCCTTTCATCTCGGGTTTGCATCTCAGAAATCTTTCCCGTCTTTATCGCTTCGATAACATTGTCCGGCAGCTTTTCCAGTGCCACCCATAACCTGTTGTGCTTGTTGGGGCTCTTACCCATTATCGACGGCCCTTGATAGTCGTGGCTGATTGTCTCACGATAGATCACAACCGGCTTGCTAATTCTTACTTTTAAGCCTGCCTCTTGCATTCTGTACGCAGTAACTTCAAGGTGCAGCTCACCCATGCCACTCAGAAGATATTCCCCGCTCTCCTTATCTATCACAAACCGTAGGTTCGGGTCTTCAAGCGTCAGTTTATGGATGACCCTGTCGAAAAGCGGCAAGTCTTTAATGTCTTCGGGCTCGACAGCAACAGTAACCACAGGCTCTGAGACATATTTCAATCCCTCAAATGGTTCCGTTTTCACCCCTTCTTCCGCAACAGTTTCGCCAACATGGATTGATGGCAACCCGGAAAGCGCTGCTATATTGCCAGCCGGGATTCTGTCAACAATGACTCTGTCAGCTGCCATGCTCATGTAGACTTGTTGAATGGCTCCTTTCTGGCGGCTGGATACGAGGCTAACAGTTTTTCCCTTCTCAACAGTGCCGCTGAAAACCCGTCCAATGGCAACAACCCCGCTGTGAGGGTCAACCTCAATGGTTGTTATGCACATGAGAAGCGGTCCATTTGGGTCAACCTTACCCATAGCTTTGCCTACCGAACCGTTTACATCTCCAGGCCAGATTTGACTCTGCCTGTAGGGCTGCGCCTCTAACGGGTTGGGTAAATGTTCACAGAACATGTCCAGTATCGGCTCATACAGTGGCGCTTTCTTGCTTAAGGCGTCCACTTTTCTTGCAATATCCTCTGGTTCTCCGGTGTAAGCGTCAATAATTTCTTGAAATGTGATGCCTTTCGCCTTCATTTGGGGTAGGTGTAGTCCCCACTTGTGAAGGGCTGAACCAAACGCCACACGTCCGTCTTCAACTTTTACCTGCCAGTCCTTCTTGTGCTCAGGCGGCGCATACTTTTCTATGAGACTGTTTATTCTGACGATGATTTTTGCAAACTTGCGCTGGATTTCTTCCGGAGTTAACTTTATTTCTCTTATGAGCCTGTCAACCTTGTTTATGAAGAGGATTGGTCTAACCCTCTCACGTAATGCCTGCATCAAAACCGTCTCCGTCTGAGTCATGGGACCCTCTACGGCATCCACAACCACAAGTGCACCGTCTACTGCTCTGAGGCTTCTCGTCACTGCTCCGCTGAAGTCAATGTGTCCTGGCGTGTCGATGAGGTTTATGAGGTATTCCCTTCCGTTGTAGGTGTGCACCATGCTTATGTTTGAGGCGAAAACCGTCATCTGCCTCTTCTGTTCGAGCTCCCAAGAGTCTAGGAAGAGCTTTTGGCCAGCTGTCTGTTCGCTTATTATGCCTGCCGCAGCCAAGAGGCTGTCTGAAAGCGTTGTTTTTCCGTGGTCTACGTGGGCTATTATGCTCGTGTTCCTTATTATCTCTGGACTGTTCAGGAGTTTGACGATTTCTTCGATCTGCTTGTAGCGCCCCATAAATCAGACCTTCCGTACACTAGCCAAGTGTTCTTTAACGCATGCAGTTTTTATCGTAGCTTTTTGAAACATATCGGATTTCGCTCGTGAAGATAGGCTACATGGAAGAGAAAAATGTAACCTATTAACTTTTTGTTGTAGTAGTAAGTTCCTTTATTCCATGAGCGTGATCATCTTGTCTGCAGTTTCCTTGTTTATGTAGAAGCCCTTCCTCGACAGCCTATTTACGCCCAGAAGCATGAGAATGTTGTTAAGTGCTATGGGCTTGGCGGCTTCTTGTAGGTTTTTGAACCTGATGAAAGAAATTGGCTGCTTACCTCTGATAAATTTAAAGTACTGTTCCTCTGAGTTTAGTACGGATTCGTGGCCGTGCTCCTTCCACAATCCTTCGGCGTCTCCAACCTTCCGCTCGATGAACTCTGCATAACCCGCAACTTCAGCCACGGGTTTTGTCACGTAAAAGAAGATTAGAGAAGCATTTTTAGGAGGCGCATACCCTCCCTGCACATACGATTGTATCTGCTTCCCTTTGTGATGGAGACGGCAGAATTCACGCCACCACTTCTCCTTAACCATTATAACAAAGGCGTACTTCTCACTCATCCGACCACGTCTAATATACTGATACACTTTGTCATTTAAAATTTATCAAACCAAAACGCGCTTGGATTCTGGCACACAAGTTTAGGCATCTTAACCTTTTACCGTCTTTATTATCCTTTCGATTTTCACGGTTTTTTGCTCTCTCTTCGTTAGGTTTCGAAGCACAACAGCTCCTTCTTTCAGCTCTCTTTCTCCAACTATTATTGCATAACTCATTTTTCTTCTATCCGCGTCTTCCAAAGCCTTGGTTACTTTTCGTCCCATAACCTCGACCTCAACCAGTAAGCCCGAGTCTCTAAGCATCCGAGAAATCTTCAGCGTTTCACCCTTCAACCTATCATTGACGGGAATCACCACAACCCTCTTTTCCGCCTTTTCTTTCAACGGAGTCTTCTGTCTCTGCATCGCCAGCATCATCCTGTCTATCCCATGGGCGATTCCAACGGCGGGCGTGGGTTCACCCCCAAACAATTCGATAAGTCTGTCATATCTTCCGCCCCCAGCCAGCGCCTTGTCAAGCTCCGGCACATCAACCTCAAAAATCATCCCCGTGTAATACTCAAGACCCCTCGCAAAACCAGCATCCACACTCATGTCAATTTCACACCCGCTTTCAGAGATAAGGCTTAGAATCCCCAGAAGATTTTCCGCAGCAGCCACAGCCTTCTCATACCCCCTAACACTTTTCTTAATTTTCTTTACAACTTCGAAAACCTTGCTGCCTTTCAGTTCCACCAATTTTTGAATGGTTGCCACGCATTTTTCAGGAGCTCCAGCATCTTCAACAAGCTTAAGCGCATCACCGTACTGCCTTTTATCCATCAACTGCATAACCTCGTTCTGCGCTTTCTCATCCAAACCATCTTGAGTCATTATCCCTCTTAAAACCCCTACATGCCCAAACTTGAAGACACAGTTTTTCAGCCCCACCCCTTTCATCAAGCTGTCCGTCAACATTACTATCTCAGCGTCTGCTTCAGTCTTGTTTGAACCCATCAGCTCAAAGTTGGATTGCCAAAACTCCCTGTAGCGTCCCTGTTGAGGTTCATCATAACGGTAAAGGCTCCCCAAACAAAAAAGCCTTAAGGGTCTCGGCTCGTTACGTAGGGTGGTTGCCACAAGCCTTGCCACGGAAGGGGTGAACTCGGGCCGTAAAGCAACCATACGCCCGCCTAAATCTTTAAATGCGTACATCCTTAAACGGACTTCTTCGCCAGCTTTAGCAGCCAAAAGTTCGTGAGGCTCTACAACAGGGGTTATTATTTCCTTATATCCGTAAAGCTCAGCCACTCTTCTGGCGTGACCTTCGATGTACCTCATAATTTTGGCTTCTTCAGGCAGAAAATCCCTCATTCCACGAACAGTCTTGAAAGCCGACATTCCTCAAATCTCCTCATTTCAAGGTTAATTGCGAAACAGAATAGTAAACTATCTCCCCTCTGCGATTCATAACAGCCAAAACCAACTCCTTCTTAAGACTCTGACACTGCGCCATAATGCGGGTCAAATCTTCAAGAGAAATCGGTTTTCCCTCCTGAACGCTCAAAATCAGGTATTTAGCGGTGTCTTTGCCATACTCGCCCCTCTCGTAAACTCGAAAGTCGACGCCCAGACCGAAACCTTCACGGACCACGTATCCGCGGCTTCTTAAGTCTCGATAAGTCAAATATTTGGCCCAAGCGTTCTCCTCAACACATTCGCAACATTGCAGAAGCTCTTGGAAATTCACCTTCCTGCCTTTTTCATTCTCAACCTCTAGGATTCCCTTATCCAAAAGGTGAAGAGCCTCATGGAACGTGAGCGATAGCTCATCATTTTCGGCGACGCCGTATCCCCTTGAAGAAAGCTCTTCTATGTTCTGATTTTTAGAAACTCTAACGCCTTTTTCCACAAGCAAACCTGTAACCCTAAGCTCTGAGATGCCGGATACTCTTTCTTTATTCTTGCTCATGCAAACCCTCAACCAACACAATGCTAGGCTCTAAACTTATCAAAATCCTTCTTATATAAAATGCCGTCTTCACGGATGATGGCTGTCACATAATCGAGTGGAGTTATGTCGAAGGCTGGGTTCAGAACGTCCACTCCCTCAGCAGCAATCCGCTGCGAACCTATGTGTGTGACTTCTTCGGGTTTCCTTTCCTCGATAACAACATCAGCTGATGTACGCGTCAAATCGAAGGTGGATTTTGGAGCTGCAACATAGAAAGGTATGTCGTGCTCTTTGGCTAAAACCGCAATGGTGAATGTTCCAATCTTGTTAATAACCGCATCTTTTACTATTCTGTCAGCCCCCACCACAACTTTGCTAACCATTCGCCTAAACATGACATAGCCAACCATGTTGTCGGTAATTAAAGTAACTGGTATGCCGTCCCGTTTAAGCTCATAAGTTGTCAACCTGGCACCCTGCAACTTCGGACGAGTCTCAGTGGCAATAACCCTAATCCTTTTTCCCCGCTCCCAAGCAGCTCTGACCACGCCCAAGGCTGTTCCATATTCAACGGTAGCCAAAGCGCCGGCATTGCAGTGAGTCAAAACAACATCCCCATCACGAATAAGTTCGGCACCATACTTGCCAATCAGACGGTTTGCCGCTGCATCCTCATCAGCTATTCTCTGCGCCTCCTCAACAACAAACTCAACTACAGCCTCAACACTTCCGAGAAAATCTTTTGCCTTAGCCAAGATTCTATTCACAGCCCAAAAAAGGTTAACAGCTGTCGGTCGCGTTGCTCTCAAAATCTCCGCTGCCCCTTCCAACTCATTAACCAACGCCTCTCGATTTTTCGCCTTCGAATTGTAAGCCGTCAAAGCCAAGGCGAAGCCTGCTGCAACCCCTAGAAGCGGTGCCCCTCTTATTTTCATTTTCTTTATTGCCTCAGCCACCTCACTGCAGCTTCTCATCTTAAGAGCCTCCACCTCTCGAGGAAGCCTCGTCTGGTCTATTGTCAGGACTGTTCCATTTCGCCACTCTATTGTTCGCGTTCGCATGAATGGTGAACCTCAGTAAACCGTTTATGCGGCAAGTTGTATAAATTTGTGAGAAAGGAAGAAGTCATGAAACGGAAAAGCCTAGAGGTACTTGTCGAAGATTTTGGAAGAAAATACTCTGAAATCTTAGGCATAGACCTCTCAGACGGAAAAGACAAGGAGGTCTTCAAATGGTTCTTGGCATCCATACTGTTCGGCGCACCCATAACAGAGAATGCTGTCATTAGAACTTACAAGTGCTTCGAGAAATACAACGTCTTAACACCAAGGCGCATATTGGAGACAGGATGGGATGGGCTGGTCAGAATCCTAGACGAAGGAGGCTACACACGCTACGACTTCAAAACTGCGGACAAACTTCTGGAAGTTATGAAGAACCTTATAGAAAGATATAACGGAAGCCTTACCCTTCTCTACAACAAGGCTTCTGATCCGCAGGACTTGGAAATGAGACTAAAGGATTTAGGGAAAGGCATAGGCGACGTAACCGTAAGCATTTTTCTAAGAGAACTGCGCGACATCTGGGAGAAAGCCGATCCAAGCCCCACAACTCTAGTTGTGCTCGCCGCTCAAAAGCTTGGAGTGACAAAGAAAGAGGCAGCTAAAGACGCCTCAAAACAGCTGAAAGATTTCTGGTCAGAAAACAAGATGGCGAGAAAATCCTTTGTCAACTTCGAAACTGCGTTGCTTAGACTTGGTAAGGATTTCTGCAGAAAGAAAAAATGCGTCGCTTGCTTGGTTAGAGGCGAGTGCTTAAATCGTAAGGTGCCTTAACGTAGGTAATAACTTCTATGGGACACTCACCAGCAAGCCTCAGCCTCCTCTTCCACTCCTCCCCAACAGCTATAAGCGAGAAAACCCCCGAAATTTCAGCCTTCGCTTTTCGAACCAAATTGACCAAGGCGGCTTGTGTCTCCCCGGTTTTAATCATGTCATCCACTATTAAGACGCTGTCCCGCTTTTTGATGGCGTCTTTTGGAATGTAGAGCGTCATGGTAACTCCTGAGTCTCTGCCCAAAACGTAGGTTTCTTCCAGAAAAGCCTTAACCCCAACTTCCTTGTTTCTCTTTGCAATTATAGTGTTTACTCCAAGGGCATTTGCGACCATAGTTGCCAACGGAATCCCATCAACAGCCGCCGTCAAAACCCTTGTCACACGCTTTCCAGCAAAATTCGCCAGCGCGTGATTGGCTGCCTGCTGAAGAATGTTAAAATCACCTATAATATCCGTATTGTCAAAATACCCATCCTCGTCAAACTTTATCCTGCTGCGAAGCTCCGCTTCCAAACCCACGAGTTTAGTCAGCACCTTCCAAAGCTGTTTCGCCCTTGCAGTGTTTGGCAAAACATGCCCCTTCGCATATCTACTTAAAACTGTGACGGGTAAACCTGTTTTGGAGGCCAACTCACGATACGTGATGTTCCGCTTGTATTTGGCGGTTCTAAGCAGTTCGATAGTCATTAAACGAAGCTTTAGCTCTTCTGCGTGTGTGCTCATAACGATCCCTTATACACTGACAAGTTAAACGCTTTAAGGTTTACCATTTATTATTGCTTTACTAATTTAAAATTTCCGCTCGCAAACCGAACAAGTGGCGGGTCCGCGGGGATTTGAACCCCGGATCTCCGGCTTTCCTCGGCATTAACCATAGAAGGCCGACGCGCTTTTTGGAATAGGTATCCAAGCTGCGCCACGGACCCCCAAAATTTGATATAAAATGTTGAATATAGTTTTATCTATCGTGATTCCGTTTTGCTCAATGCTTAAATACAACTTTTGAACTGTAGAACATTTCTACTCAAACTTTTTAAGCAGAAGACGACTTCAAATTACTAGGGGGAAAGATGTCTGAGATTCAAAGGTATGACATTCCTATCCCTCTGGTAAATTATGTAGAACTAATTAGGAGACGCAAGTCGCCATATTATGATATTGTTCAGTTTCTTTTGAGAGATATGGAAATTCACTATGAAAAGTGGCAGGGCTCTGAGGTTGTCTACACAATTAACCCAAGAATTTTGCAGGAAGAGATCGAAAGAAGAGTTAAAGACGAGAAATTGACTACGGTGAATGTCTGCCGGACCATTCTTGCGCTCCTGCATGGAAGCAAACTTCGTGAAGAAAAGGATTTCTACGTTACAACGACTAGTGGTGGAAGGAGAAACTACCACGTTAAGGTTAATACCTACACCTTAAGCTCAATGTTAAGATTCCTGTGATATAGCAGTCTATTCAATGTAAATCGCTGGTCGATAAGGCACAGACATCACGGCTCTTTGTTTGGGGTCATAACGTCTCCCGTCTTTTTCATCGTAAACCATAATCTGGGCTTTGAACCTCTCCAGTAGAAAGTCTCTAGCGTCCTCAATCGTCTCTTTCTCGTTAAATGCCTTGATTCTCAACATGTTTTCTCTTCTTTTTTCTAGCATTCTGCTTACTTCTTTCGCGATTTTTGAGGCGGATTTTGCAATTTCTTTGAGGTTTTCCTTTAAATCCTCTTCTGCAGCGAGTTCCTTCATGAGTTCGTTTAGCTTTACTTCTCCATATGTTGACTTCTCTAGGGCTCTGAGGTAGACTTTCCGTTTCCATGGAGCAGCTACGTAGTAGCATATCTTGTTTGGTGTTATGCCTGTTGCTTTGATGATGTTCTGCGTATCCTCCAGCAGGTCCATAATTAAGGATTCGTGTTCCTCAGCTTTGATGTCTATTTTTGATTCATCCGCTATAGGCCAAGAGGTCAGGGAGACGAAGCCTTTTCCGCCCGTCAATTCCCACATTTCTTCGCAAGTGTGAGGAGTGAATGGAGCTAACATTCGCAGTTGAGCATCCAATACTTCGTTAAATACGTAGGCTGTGATGCTTTCTCTCTTCCTTTTTTCTTTTTGTTTTGCAATGCGTCTTTGGTACCACTGAAAGTCTCGATCTAACTCATACAGAATGCTATGTATAGCCTTGCGCACAGCCAATTTGTCCATGGCCTCGGTCGCTTCCCTTATGTGCTTCTGCAGTCGACTCAGCATCCACCTGTCTATTGTTGTCAAGGATTTCTCTGAAACCTTTCTTCTGCGGTGAGTTTGGGCGACTTTAGCGGCGAACCTGTAAAGGCGTTCTATTTTGTCACGCATGGATTTTGCTATTGGCTGGCTGAATTCAGCATCCTGCAAGAGCTCAGCTGTTGCTAGAACGCCTAGCCGTAGTGGGTCTGCTCCGAACATCGTTAAGGCTTCTCGCAATGGAATTATGTTTCCAAAAGATTTGCTCATCTTTACGCCTTTCATCATCACGCTGCCGTTGGTGACGATCTGTCTAGGCCATAACTCCTCGGGAAATATGGCTGTGTGGTTGAAAATCATGAATGTTAGGTGGTTGGGAACCAGATCGCGTCCCGAGTGGCGGCTGTCCAATGGGTAAAAGTATAGGAATTCGTTTCGCATCTGTTCCAAAATTTTAACGTCTAAGTTAACTCTTTCAGCTATCTCATTCACCTTTCCAATTCCGAGGAAGATGTAATCAAAAACAGCGTCTGTTAGCTGCGTAGGCTGAATTTTGTGCTCCTTAATGTGTCTAACTATGGTATAGTATGTCATGTAAATTGTGGAGTCAGAAAGCGATTCAATAATCCATTCTTTATCCCAAGGAAGCTTGGTGCCCATGCCAGACTTTCTGGCACATGCCTTTTCATGTAACCAATCAATGACATAGTTGAACTCTGCGCGTAGTTCTTCTGGCAATATCTCCATTCTGTCCAAGTTTTTATGTGCTAACGCTTTCCACTCTGGCTTTCCATAATGAATGAACCACTGGTCTTCAAAGATCTTCACGATGCACTCTGTTCCGCATCGGCAGAGGACTGGCCTGTTGAGAAGTTCGTACATTGTTGTGGCTTTGCCCTCTGAGAGTAGATCTTGCTTGACCTTGTCTTTTGCTTCAGCCACCGACAGACCAGAGTATTTGTCTGTGTTCTTTCTCATTTTGCCGCTGTGAAACTCGTGTCTATAAACCTCTTTTGTTGCGTCATCAAGCTTTTGATCGAACTGGTCTTGGATGTTCATTCTTTTGATAACGTCGCCTGCTGGAATCTCTGAATACCCGGGAACTTCGATTATGGATATTGGCTTGACAGCGTCTATAACTTCAGATGTTAGTCCATACCTTTTCAGCTTTGAAGCCACTTTTCTAATGTTTTCTAGTGCAACATAATCGTATGGAGCGTGCCCCGGAACAGACATAACAACGCCGGTTGCGTTCTTTGGATCAACGAAATCGGCTGGCAGGAGTGGAATTTTAACTGTTGTTGCAGGGTTTTTAACATACTTTCCTATGAATTCCTTTCCTTCAAAGGTTTCCAGGACTGTGACCTTTCTGTTCAGATAAAGCAGCTTCTCTGCGCTTTCTTGGCTGACTACCCAGTTTTCCCCATTCACGATGGCTTTTGCGTATTTTGCCTTGGGATTTAACCAGATGTTTGTAACTCCGAAGACTGTTTCTGGGCGAAGGGTGGCTGCTGGAAGAACCCAGTCTTGGTGTTTGAATTTTATTAGCGTGAACTCGCCTATTTCTGGTTCTACGTCTCCAACGGTGTCGTGTTGACCCACGGGGTTTCCGTCTTTAGGACACCAGCCTACCGGGTGGCTTCCGCGGGTTATGTATCCTGCTTGGTGGAGTTTTCTGAACTGCCATTTTATAAAGCGGTTGTAGTGCGGATCTATTGTGGTGAATTCGCGTCTCCAATCGATAGAATAGCCTATGTTCTTCATTCCACTCTTGATTTCTTCATGGAAGCAACGTGCCATGGCGAGGGGATCGGTGAATTCGCTTAACCTTTCTCTGGGAATCTTGTAAACGTTAATGAAGTCGTCGATTAGGTCCTGGTCGTTGGCTGCCAAGCGTCTGGACATGGCTAGAACCGGTGTGCCGGTGTAGTGAAAGGCCATGGGCAAGAGCACGTTGTAGCCGCGCATCCGCATGTATCGAGCGTGTACGTCTGCAAGTGTGTAGGTTCTTGCGTGTCCGATGTGCTGTGGGGAATTTGGGTATGGATATGCCACTGTTATAAAATACTTAGGCTTTGTTGGGTCTGGATCTGCTTCGAAGATTCTTGCCTTTTCCCAGCGTTTCTGCCATTTTTCTTCCGTTCTTTTTAAAAATTCCATAAGGGTTTCTGAACTGGTTTGAGGGGTATTAAAGGTTTTGTTTTCGCGGGTTGAGAACGTAGTCCCTCACGTTTGACACCGTGGACTAGTGTATGTGAACTTGCTTTAATCCTTTACTGTGATTTCTAACTCATCTACGCTTCTGCAGTGCAAACTTGTGGAAGCTACTCTTGCGCTGTGGGACTAGACCCCTCCCTTATACATAGGTTGAATTTCTGGTACCTCAAAATTGTGTAATGGTTTGTTTTGGGAAGTTTTGATTGCAAAAACCCTGTGTAGGTTTAAGTCTCCTTTTCCTTCATCAAAAGGGCGAGGTAAGATATGCAGACTTGACAAAGCTGATAGCAAGCAGGGGAACACTTTCCTTAAACATTAAAGAATTAGAGAGGAAAAAGGTTTGATACGGAGGCGATTTGTAGCAACCAAACCAGTACAGGCGCATCATTCATTAATTGATAAAGGCAGAGAAATCACTACTCTTTTTGGTAAAATCAAAAAGACACTTTAAACCATATGTGTGCAGAAGGTTTTTGCATAAAAAATGTTAGAAATGGAGTTAAAAGAAATAATACAAAGACCATGCTAAATATAATAATGTGAATGTGGTGATTGGCATGAGTAGGGCTGCATTAACCGGCATACTTTCTGAAATGCATGTTTGGCTAAGCGAACTCGAAACTGAGGAGCTTTACCGCGAACTCCTCGCCTACTTTGGGCTTATAGGCGCATTGAACGAGTGTCAAGCCCTCGAAAACGCGTGGAAAGACCCCTACAACAGGCGAGAAATAGAAGAGTTCATAAAGGCTTGGTTTAGGAGAAAGTGGAGAAAAAGGGAAGAAGCTGTGGCGGGAGTTGTTTAGTGAAGATGACGGGCGTGTGTTACGTTGAAGTTTTAAGAGTTGTTGCGTTGACGTATCAAGTTTGGAAATATTCAGTGAACCGCAATCATCACTATATGGCTTTCTCTGTCAAAAGTGTAGTGGGAAAGGGGATTCCTCTGACGAGTTTGAAGAAGCGGCTTGACAATGTTCTCGCTGAGTTAGCCATCATACGCGAGGGCTTAAACAGTTCAGGCCGATATCCCTCGTGCTGCTTGACATTTCACAATGAGGGCAAAATCAGTTGCGATACCATTGGTCCGCTATCAGGGGAAGATTTTCTAAAAGAATGTGCGAAGTGTCAAGCGCGGGTGAAGAGAATTTTATCTCGCCTTAACTTAGACGAAGTTCAAGGCTAAAGCGTATAATGCATGACGTCCTTCTCATAAAAAGAGGGGAGGAGCTTTCAGTTGCTCCCTTTTAGCGGTTACCAGGTCTTGTATTCCTTTATTGGTGTTGTTGGCATGCAGTAGGTTTCTATGACGCCTGTGATTGGCCGTATCTTGTTCTGCACAAAGTTCATGGCATTGTCGTGAGTGTCGGCTTCAAACCATATGCAATTGTCCCATGCTCCGAACACATTACATGTGTAGTGCAGCGTTACACCAGTTGAAGGTTTGTCTGGAAGCTTCTTTAAGTCGCGCAGAAAGTCATCCGTTTGCCCTGGACTAACCTTTACCAAGAGAAGATACATAGGCAAACAGGTGCACCCGAAAATAGAATTATCTTCTAGAACAATTTATAAGTTTTACTATATTAGTTTTAGTCTAGAAGATGATCATATATAGAATGCTACCCATTTCCAGCAGATGTCTCCCAGAGTAGCGCGCGCTTTAACATGCCTACGTTAAAAAATCCCACAAAGAACTCCACGAGGTTATATTTCATGCTAGTTCTTGAGCTTCTGAATCTAGTTTGTCAGCCCAGGGAATAACAAAAATAGCTTTCCTCATCTCCTTTTCTATCTCTGATTTGAGGTCTTTGTTAGGCACTTTTTGAGCCTCTGGTAGCAAGCGGATGATTATTAAGGCTCGTTTAGGCATATCAACTCCATTCTAAAATTCTTTTTATTTCGTCGCACCTGTTCTTAAATATTTGGCATATTGCTTGTCTCAGTTCTTCCCCAGCTAAGTTTTGCTTTTTCAGAAGGCTTATCTTTTTAGCTAGTTCTATGTCACCGAGTCCGCTAAGCCAGTTTTCGAAGTCTCCTCTGTTGATGTGAAACTCGATTGAATGAACCTCGATTGTTCTGATTTTTTCGCAGAAATCTTCTAAGCTATTGGTGTAAATCCCTAAGTAGTTTCCGATTCCGCTGAAAAAGTAGAAGGCTTTTTCATTTGGAAAAGGCGATAAAAGACTCTTCGCAAGTTTTTCAGTTAATGGCGGGAATCCTAAAGCCTCTCTACCCTTCCCCGCTATGACATAGTAACCTTCCTTAGGAGACTCTACATAGCCGAGTTTTTTCAATCCGACAAGGTGCATCATGAGGGTGGGAAAGTTGAATTTCAGCCTTTCAGAAAGTTCCTTGGGCCTAAGCGGATAAGACGCCCTCCACAATTCCTCAAGAACATTTTTCTTATCTTCCGTTAAGGACATAGAAGTTACCTCTAGAAAATTATTCTATCTTATAATTAAACCTCATTTAAATTTTATGTGTCTCTCTGGTTCGAGCGAAATAAGTCATTTATAAATTCAAGTACATTTAAGCAGGTTTCGTGAAGGTGAGCGAAGGCTTATAACACTATGTTCGCTGCTCTCTCTCAAGAGACGTTTTATTTCATCATAGCTTTTAAGATATTGTATGCCTTTGGCGGTTGTTTTATAGATGAGCTTTTCATCTTTCTTAGCAGCTTCAAGAAGCCCTACTTTGATAAGAAAAGACAGGTACTCAGTCAACTGTGCGAAGCTTAGACCTGCCTCGTACATTATTTGAGTTTTATAGATTCCGTTCCTCGCAGCCTTCAATACACCCTCTATAATTTGAAGGCGACCCCTACGTTTACGCGGGTCTTCCCAAACTTCACGAGGCAACATAATCATCTAAGACTGTTCTATGACCACATCAGACATCATTACCTAAAAAGGAGTATTCCCAAAAAAGAAACGCATCTTAACGTAAAAATGTCAATATTCGCTAATTAGAATTCTGAAATTTGCAAATTTGGCGAAACATTAAAATCTATCTTCAACTTGTGTTTTTTAGAGAATGATTGATTACGTGGTTCTGAGGAGAAGTGTTTGAAAGAGAGAAGGTTGAAACGACAGTTAAAGTCGTAAACGTGGTTGCCTCTGCAACATTAGGACAGAGAGTGAACCTTGATGCCGTGGTCAAAGGTTTCCCCAACGCCGAATTCCCTTCAGAGCGATTTCCGGGACTCGTCTTCAGGCTGAAGAAGCCAAAGACCACCACCTTGATCTTTCGTTCAGGCAAAATTATCTGCACTGGCGGAAGATCAGAAAATGAGGCGAGAAGAGCTGTTGCGAGTGTAGTCAGGGAACTCGGCAACGGAGGCATAATCATTCCTAAAAGGTCGGAGGTGAAGATAAACAACATAGTTGCTTCAGCAAACTTGAGGCGGACGGTTGACCCCACCTCAATATCTACGTGGCAAAGGACAATGTATGAACCCGACCAGTTCCCTGCCCTAATCTATCGAATGGATGACCCGAAAGTGGTGTTCCTCATATTTTCCACTGGAAGACTGATCTGCGTTGGTGCCAAAAATGAGGGGGAAATCCATAGAGCGATTAGAAAACTCATTCAGAAGCTTGACATAGCGGGGGCTTCTAAGAGTCCCTCGTTTGATACACCTAATACAGATAGCCAAATGAAACGTGTGGAAGGCATTCCTGTAAGCCGGTTCAAATTAACGGATTTCACATTTTCAGATTCCCATGGAAAAGCATGCATCTACGTGGATGGGTTATGGTGTAACAACAAGTTATGCGACGGACCTCCATGCAAATTCGCCAATCTAATACAGAGAAGTCTCGTCAACGGCTTCTACGGGTATTGGGGCTTCCACTGGCAACAGGGATGGTGCACGTCAGAGACCAAAAAATCGCAAAGGAAATATAATAACTAAAGCAGCAAAAGTCGAATGGATGCGCGCGTATAATTGACTTGTAACTCTATGGGTACTGACACGTGTAACGCAGTATCTCGTGTTGTTTTTCCCTAAGCAGCTAAAGAATAAGCATGTGCGCTTAGCCTTATGATATACTTCATGTGAACATTGTTACGAAACTTCATTTTTTGGTTTGTGCGTACGTATGTATATCGTAAACTCAGACATAGATATGACGCAAAATCTCCAACTCACCGTATAAGTTCATCATCTAATTAGTTTCTACAAAGAAAGGCTGGAAATAAGAACATTAAAAAAGGTGAGATGTGATTAGACATGAAAAGAATTGCATACAGCGATAAGTTTACAGAAACTAAAAGGAAAAATTTTGAACTGTAGTTGATTTGGTGAAATTCAGCCTTTCTCAGCGTAACGGTTTGCCTTCGTTTATTCTCACCACGTCCTCCAGTTGTGGAGTGGACACTTCGAAGAGGATTGAATCTCTTTTACCGACAATTCTGTGAACCGTTTTTGGAAGCAGGGTTATGTCGTCTCCTTCCTTTAATGTCACTATTCTGTCGTTCAAGATGATTTCAACCTGACCCTTAAAGCAATAAATCGTTTCTTTCTTGTCTTTGTGGAAGTGTTGCGAAGTGTCATGGTTTTCTCTTATGATCAGAATTTTTCCGCCATACTCTTTTTCTTGGGCTATCCAGAGTTCTTTGCCCCAGTCCTTCAATATTTCTTTCATTCTTTAGCCCTCAATTTATTCTTCTATACTATGTATTCCTCTACAATAAGCTATGTGAATTGCGTCTTAAAAAGAATAATGTAAGATAGGTGCGAAGGCTTATTAAGAGTATTGAAAACTGATTTTAGGGGAAAACTTTGCCGAAAAGGAAAAGTTGGTCTGAAAAACTGAAGGACAACAAGGGCTTGCCTAAAGTAGAGAGAATCACGGAGAAAATGAGTAAGAGATGGGGCACTGGAACCGTGGTTATTCCGGCGCCGAGGGAAGTTGATGAAATTATGAAGAACGTGCCGGAAGGAAAACTTACCACCATCAATGAAATTCGAGCGGTTCTCGCTAAGAGGCACAGAGCAACCATTGGTTGTCCTATAACCACTGGCATTTTCGGCTGGATTGCGGCTAATGCGGCTGAAGAAAAGAGGCAACAAGGTGAAAGGGAAATTACTCCTTACTGGCGTACGCTGAAAACTGGCGGAGTGATAAACGAGAAGTATCCAGGCGGAGTTGAAGCTCAAAAGAAGCTCTTAGAAAAAGAAGGGCACATGGTAGTTCAAAGGGGCAAAAAATACGTTGTTGTCGATTACGAAAATTCATTGGCAAAATTATAGCGCGCATTCAATTTTGCAATTAACACAGAATCACAAAAATCAACTTTGCTGTGCTGGTTCTTCCCATTTTTCTATGAGCAGTTTGTTGTCTCCTAGTTTGAAGCTTATTTTCACAGGAATTGATTCGGCGCCTCGTCTTGTCTTAGTGAAGTTCTTGAATGGGAACATGCTGTCTTCAGCCAAGTCTACTGGAAGATAAATCAGGTATTTGCCGTCCTTCCTTCTAAACAGGTTTCCCTTTCCTTGATTCACCATACGCCAACACCTCAATTATATTCGAGATTAAATAACTAAGCTAATAGCCCAAACACCATTTAAGCTTTACCCTCTTAACGCGCAATACAATTTGTTTTCCGTGCTGGTTCTTCACGAAAGAGCGAAGGATTTGAACATGGATGCAAACCTATGCCGCACTCTATTTCACTGAGCTTCAGCGCAAATGTAGTTCTTGTTTTGCAGTTCTAGTGGGCATCCACCACCGCAGATCTGCAGTTGCGGGCAGTCCTTGCATTTTGGTTCCACGTATTCTCTCTTTCTTATCTGCACCGCAAGCGGATGGTTCCAGATTTTTTGCCACTCATCTCCGAGGATGTTGCCTAGGCTCTCGAAATAGCTTTGGCATGGGTAAGCATCGCCGTTCGTGCCGATGCACATGTTTATCATGGCGGCTGTGCATGATTTGACGCCTAAGCCTAGTTTAACAGGATCCAAACGGCAGTATTGAGTTGGTGTGTACCACAGAAACTTTAGTCCAAGCTGGTTTGCTTTGTCATGGATCTTGGGTAATAATTCATTGAGCGTCTCAAGTGGCAGGGCGAATTCTCCGCTTATCGCATTTGCTTTTCCCGAGTGGATTAGGCTGTTGCATCCAAAAGCGGTGACTCCGAGCTCTTTCAGAAGGTCTATGGTTTCCAAGAAATCTGAGGCGTTGGGTTTGCTCAGAGTGGTGTTTGTGGTTACGTAGATCTTTGTCTGAACGACGTTTTTTATTCCAGCAACGGTTTCTTTCCAGCTCCCTCTTGTTGCCGTCATCAAATCGTGGATTTTGGGCTTGTGAGATTCAAGGGTCACTTGAACGAAGTCTAATCCGGTTTTCTCAAGAGCCTCAACATAAGCCTGGTCTTTCAGTCTTCCCCCGTTGGTGATAAGTCCGGCAACCATCCCCTTGTTTTCCGCATAAAACAAAAGTTCTGGCAGGTCCTCTCGCATGGTCGGTTCGCCGCCTGTGAAGGTTACGATGAAAACGCCGATTTGACTTAGACGGTCAATGACTTCTTTCCATTGCTCTGTGGATAGCTCAGAAGTTTCATGTGGTCCGCCAGCATAGCAGTGGACACAGTTGTTCTGACATCTGAAGGTTAGCGCCAAATCCATGCGCAGAGGCACTGTGTACTGTTGGGTGAAGGGCTCCACGCTCTTCACATCGAGAAACGATATGGGACAGACTTCCTCAGTCTGTGCAAGCGTGCTGATCGTGTAGATGAGTTTCTCATAGTCGCTCCTTGCAGCTTCTGCGTCAACCCTGTACATGCGACGAATCTTCTTCAAGACAGCGTCTGTGGGGATTCCCTGCATGAAAAAGTAGGCATAAGCAGTGGCGGTCTCGTTGAGGTAAAGGACCGTGTTGGCGTTGATGACCATAACTCCTCGTCCGTCTGGCTCAACTCGAAGCTGGAGCGCTAAGCCGGCGAATCTGTCCTTTCCTCGGTAGGTGTAGCGACCGTGAGGAATCTTGGGCGGGCGTAAGACTTTACGCAAGAAACTCATGATTTCAGCCCACTCCTCCGCTCGCACATGCGCAGGCACAAGACACACATGCACAAACGCAAGCGCATGATGCGCACGCACAGACGCAACTAGCCCCATGATGGGCAGGCTCGGTTGAAGCCTCCGCGGCAGGCATAGGCAGAATGGCGTTGGCGAATTTCTCAAGGTTTGCCACGATGTTGTTTGAGGTTTTCTCCACAGAGGTTGCGATGTTATTCGCAAAGTCGGCGCCAGGAATCGTTGGCGGCTTAGCCGATTGGGCAGGAGCTTCCACGTTTGGCTTGTATGTGGGGTTGGGGTGGTAGTGCTGATAGCCGTACCAGTACCAGAACCAGAATGGGCTCGGCTCGAAAGCCCTGTCTTGGAAGGTTGTTTTTGTTCGCGACTGATGGTTTGGATCGAGCAGGAGCCACAGCAGTTGTTCGTCATAGGCTTTTGAGGTAAGCTCTGGCGTGCCCGCCTGTTCCACTTGTTCCCAAGCCTTCGCCACAATTTTTCTGTAGTAGTCGATTGTGTCGCGTCTGCAGTATCCACGCATTTTTTCTTCAACGCCGTCTCGGAGGTTCATCACTGTTTCCGCCAGTCTTTCTTCATCTAGGGTTCCGTCTTCTTTGACTGCCTTGATAAAGTCTATTTCATAGTATCGGAGGGGCGTTTCAGGCGTTCCGGTCATGTCCTCGAATTGCGGCATGATTCTCAGCTTGAGCGATGGGTTTGTGGCTTCGACCCATACGGCTCTTTTCTGTAGGAGGCTGTAGAGGGTTTCTGTGACTATTTTTGTCGGCGGCGTCCCGAGCAGGTAAGAGGCTTCGACCGCCGTTAATCCGCGCCTTATTCCCAAGGTTTCCATGCTGATTTTGGGCATCAGATAAGATTTCTTACGAACCACAACCACAACTGCACCTATCATGAAGGCGATGATTCCAAAGCCGAAGAGTGTAAGTCCGTACTTCTGGAAAAAGGCAACAAAACCAGAAGGCTGCGTGTCGTATTTCTGGACGTACTGTTTTGGAAAAGAGACTCCGACAGGAAACTTCTCATTCTGCGAAAGGTTTTGCTTTTCCCAGTAGATCGCTAACCTACCGTCTTCATCCTGCGTACCGTTCCAGAGCACCTCTGTTGTCTTTACTTCATTTATGGTGACATTAGGCGGCAAAACAATCAAAACGCGAAGATTACGCACGCTTGTCGGCCACCAGGTTGGAATAAACTGCATGCCAACATTGCCAGGGTACGTGGTGTCTTCCCATATCATGTGAGCAACGTTTGTGGCCAGCGTGAACCAAATAGTTTGCCCCCATTTCAAGGGAGAGTAAAGGTTGACACGAACTTTGTAATCGTCTCCAGAACTTACGTCCGTAGCCGTGAGGTTACGTCCGTGTTGGTCCATGGCAGAACCTATTTTAAAGTCGCGGTTAGGCTGACCGACATTTACATAATTTATGTCGTCGCCAGAATCAAGCGTTATGCTGATGTTGTAAGATAGATCGATTGTTCCATCCTGGTTTATCCATATTTTTACCCATTCTTGTTCAAGATGATAGGTTCCCGTCCACGCTGAGGCAGCACCTGCAAACATCATCAAAGCGAAGATGACTGATAGCGCTATCAAATAATGATGTCTTTTCACCATTTTGGTTCCTCGGTTACCTCAAATGTTTGTCCGCAGTAGGGACACGTCGCGTATGGCACGCCAGACACGATTTTGATTTGGTTAGGGTCTACAGATGCTGAACAGCTGGGACACTTAAGGGCAACCGCCTTCATCTGTCCAGACAATTCCAGCTTTCGGATTATTGTCTTTGGCTTTCTGGTTATGTAGTAGGCGATTCCAAAGCCCACAATAAATAACATTCCAGAGACGATTAGTCTCGTTGGCGCGTAAACCGACGCTAAAGCGAATATAATACCAAAGAAGAAGAGAACAGCAACTGCAACTGCGCTCAGCACCGTTTTTACGTTCACAGACATATTTGGCTCAACTTCTACAATTTAACCTTACCCTTCCCTCAGAAGTTTCGTATCGAATGAAGTTTGGCACTCTAATGTTTAAGCTGTTTTCTCAAAGTCACTTCTGCCTTTCTGATGGCGTCTGGCAGCTTTTTGACTTGTGTTCCGCCTCCTTGGGCGAAGTTGGTTTTTCCTCCGCCTCCGCCACCTATGATTGCTGAGGCTTCTCTGACTATTTCGTCGGCGTTCACGCCTTTTTCTAAGGATGCTCTTCCAGCCATGACCATTATTCTGGCACTTTTTCCGTCTGTACCATAAAATATTGTGACTGTTGCGTCGTCTCTTTTGATGATTTCGTTTGCTGTTTGAACCATGCGGTCAACGTCAATTGATTCCTGAAAATCACGCTTCACGAGTCTTATTCCGCCTATTTCCTCTCTTGTTTCTAACCCCGCACCTTCACGTTCCGCCAATTCCTTGATGAGCCTCCTTCTTTCCACGTTTGCCTCCTTCAATTCCTTAACAAGCTTCTCCGCAGTTTTATCCAACTTCTCAAGTGGAGCGTTCAGAATTTCCGAAAGTTTCCAGAGTAATTGCTCGTTTTTTTGAACTGCCTTGAGGGCTGGGATTCCAACAGAGTAGACAAGCCTCTCCACACCGTCTTGAACCCGTTCGGTATGAACTATCTTGATAAATCCAATCTCACCAGTGCTCTTCAAGTGGGTTCCACCACACGCTTCAACATCCCAATCCCCGGTTTTCACCACACGAATCTCCTTGCCTGGAACCGCTCCGCCCTGATAAAGCCTAAAACCGTAGCGACTTTCGGCTTCGCTTCTCAGCATCCACACGGTTTCAACTGGCAGGTTCTGCAGAATCGCCTGGTTTGCCGAAGTTTCTATCTTATAGATTTCTTCGGGTGACAGTCTGCGGTAATGAGAAATATCCAGTCTGGAGCTTTCGATACCCTTCTGGGTTCCAAACTGCCAAACATGTTGCCCAAGCACACGCCTCGCAGCACCGTTAATGAGATGCGTCGCCGTGTGGTTTTTCATGAGACTGTAGCGCTTTTCCCAGTCAATGACACCCTTAACAACAGTACCTTCTTTTGGAACAGCCTTGCCTTTTGTCTTGTGAACTATGACTCTGCCGACTTTCTGAGCGTCAACAACCTCGACTTCTTTTCCAGCAAAGATGAGCCAGCCGTTGTCTGATGGTTGTCCACCGCCTTCTGGATAGAAGCAAGTCCTGTCGAGAACAACGTATTCGTTATCAATTACCTTGAGGACTTTTGCCTCAAACTCTTTCATGTACTGGTCTTTGTAGTATAGCTGTTCGGTTTCAGGAAGGTCTGAAACCGCTGTTTCCAGCCATTCCTCAGGTTTGGCTTCTTTCTCCACTGGTTTAGACGTTTGCAAGTGCCTTTGGGCGATCAAAGTGTAAAAGTTCTCTGGAACATCCACCTTCAAGCCTTCCTTTTCTGCGGATTCTTTGACAATTTCAGGGGAAAGCCCGTGAGAATCATACAGCTCAGTCAAGGTTTCTATCGGGATTTCCTGAACATTCCTTGTTTTCAGCTCACTTGAAATTCGTTTTACCAGTCCCTCGCCTCTTTTGATTGTTTCCTCGAATTTCTCCTCTTCAATTGATAGCATTTCCATTATTTCGTTTCGCATTTCCCTCAGGTGTGGATAATCTTTAGACCAGAAGTCAATCTGCATGTCCATAATGTCGTAGAGTTTGCCTGGAATGCCCAGCAACTTCAGTAGCCGGTAAATCCTGCGGAAGAGAAGCCTTGCCAAGTAACCCTCCTGAATGTTGGATGGAACTACGCCTTCTGAAAGTATGAAGCTCAAGCATTTTGTGTGGTCCGCAACCGCGAAAACGTTTTCTATCGGGAGCAAAAACTCGTCCAACTCGCTCGTTTTCATTCCAACAACTCCTGCCATTTTCTTTCGAGCCTCAACCCTACTCGCCGTCTTATCCAAGCTCACCAATCCTGAAACCTTCGCCACTTTCATAAGTAAATCATTGTCAATCTTGCGTAAACCGGCCATCTCAAAGATTTTGTCAAGCAGCTTGCCGTAAATGGCATGAAAACCACTCGGCGCACCTTGAGAGAGCCATGCATAGCGGTCTATACCATAACCAGTGTCAACGGTCCGTATCGGTAGTTTGACAAACTTGTTGTTGACGACTTTGTACTGCATGAAAACGAGCGTGGCAACCTCTGAGCCTCGAATAATGCATTCAACGCACGGACCCGCGTTGCCGCCGCCAGACCAGACCTCCTCCTTGTAAGTCACTTCATCAGACTTCACGCCCAAATCCTTCGTAACGAACTCATGATGATACCTTACGGTCTGGTCTTTCCAGTAGACCTCCTTGTCTGGATAGTTGAATGCGTGGTGCCCGCCCATCTCGAAGATTGTCAAGTATTTTCCGAAGGTTGGACCAGTGTTAGCTATGTCCACCAGACGAATGCAAGGTTGGGCAATCACGAGCGGGTTTGCTGGTGGAGGAGAAATCCCCTCGGTTACGTATGGTTGAAAATCAATTATGCTTGCATGGGTTAGGTAAATATCATCCCTCCACCTTGCCACAACCGGATAAGGCTTTACGCGAGTGTGCCCATGCTTTTCAAAAAAGGACAGAAAAGCCTCCCGCATCTCACGTAACGTATAGCTTTTGCGTGTTGGCGGATTACTTATGAAAGTATAGAAGGAGCAGCCTTCCGGTTTTGCTTCTCCACAAGTTTTTTGGTCCGGATTCTGCGTCCAAAAATACTCTCCACACTTAGGACAGAGCCTCCTAATGTAGCCTACTTCTTTAAAGAATGGAAGGCTGTACTCTTCCTTTGGAAACCTCTTCAACTTTAAACGCTCCAATTGCCGCACAATCTTGAATTTTCAAAGGATTAACGAACCACAAACATTTAAACTATTTCGCTATCCAAGTTTGAAGCCCAGTACAAATCCAACAAGAAAGCTCCCCACGAAGGGTAGAATTGATATTAAGCCAATAAGCCATGATACAGCTTCCCCTGCAAGGCCTAATCCACCCTCTAGCGCACCCCATAGCTTGTCGTAGTTTATGCTAATGACTCCACTGGTGCCCAGATAAAGAAGGACTATTATGAATAAGCCTATCAAGATAACTATGAGCTTGCTTATCTTCTTAATGGCATACCCAACTATGAAACCGCCCACTCCGCCTATGCCCAACTGGTAGACAAGCGGCGAAATCACTTCACTCATCGAACCATTCTTCCGCATATGCCTACACAAGTTTGATTTAAATGCCTATCGCTCATAAAGATACAAGGCGCCTGCAAAAAGGAGGTGAAAATCCACGGACGTGACAGGCATATACATACTAAACCTTCTACTCACCTTAGGCATGTTTACTGTCCTGATTTTTCGGGCATGGATTGAGCTGAAGAATTATCGTATGATGTGGAAGGAACTTGAGTGGCGGCAGCTGTACCAAACCATGGGTCGATTGCTTAAGGCGGAGAAAGACCTATTCGCAAAGGTGGAAGGCGGCGAAGAACTCTATCAAATGCTGTGCGAAATCTTCAAAGTGAACGAGAAAAGGGCTTAGGGAAAATGCCAATTTTCAATTAACTTTTTAACCTCTGTTCGATGCTTCTCCATACCGTAACGCCTAAAAGGCTTCGTTAAGTGCCTCTGAGACCTCGTTGAAGTTATGTAGAGACCCTTCCTTATTTCCCGTTTAACTTTAACCTCAACCTTTCCAAGATTAACATATCTTAAACCACATTTCCTACATCTGAAGCCCTTATTCCTTCCCATAGATTCCAGTCGTTTACCACACTTTTGACAAACCGGATTATGATAAACAATTTTTGGAGCAAGCTTTAACAATCGAATCTTTTCCAGATTTATAGTCAAGGGATGATTCTGCGAGGGCGGGCGAACTCCGCCGTGGACTTCCACATGATCCCCCGCAATCAGTTTTTTCGCAACTTTGCGGAGAACGCCTGTCGGTTCGTAGGCTGCGCAGTCAACCTGTACGTTTTCGTTCTTAACCGGGAAAATCACGTGTCTTATTGGAATAATCTTTGGGTTTTCAGCCACCATGCCTCTTGCAATCACTGGATGATATGGCTTAATTTCGTTAAGTTTCTCAACTTTTCTAAGGTGGGCGTCCGTTCCATGATTCGTGCGAAAAATAACCCATCTCTCCACAGGCTCAATGGGCTTAACTATCGTGAATGCCTTTTTCACAATTTCGGGAGTTTCACCTCTTATACCAAAAAGAATAGGGTCTGGTCCACGCGGAGTGATGATGATTCTGCCCTTCTCCGTGTCAACATTGTTAAAGGTGTATGGCGCCGTTGCCTTATCCATTTCAAAGATTGAAGTTTCATCTACCTTTCTTTTTAAGCCGTAATTTTCTGGAACACGGTACGCAATGATTTCATAGGTGTGGTCTCTTTGAAGGGTTTCACCGACAGCTGCCAAACCGCCGATGATTCCTCTGCCTCTTTTGAAACCCAAGGCTTCAGCCTTAAACTTTTTCAGAAGCTTTAGGGCCTCTTTTAGGCTTACAATTCCGGTTATCGTGTTTTTGGCGAAAATTTTGACCTCTCTTGGGATTTTCGCTCTTTTGAAGAAGACTACGCCGGGGTCTGTGCCCCTAAATTCTAAGTCCGCTTGTTCTTCCACGGTGTTTATGGCTATTTCTTTGATTTTCTCTTCAACTCTTTCGTCGTACCCTATTCTGACGCATAGTGCTCCGTTTCCCCTGGTTTTCCACGGCACATTTGGATTTAATCTGATTAAGTTCGGATAGTCCACGAAGTTGACATTGAGTTTTTGTAATTTTTCTACAAGCAAGGCGGCAACGTATGTTGTGCAACCTTTTCTTGGCGAATCCGTGTCGTCTAGCCCTATGTGTATTGTTTTTATGGTCATTTATGGCTGCCCATTTTCAACAAATAGAGATTAAAATAGAGTCGTAAAAGGTTTTTTAATGAATAAAAAAGGGGATTGCTTGCTATTTTGATTCTTCCACGACTATCATTGTTAGTGTTGATCTGACCTTGTCTAGTCTTCTGATGCGCCAGGTTACGATTTCTTTGAGTTTGTCCATTGTTTCTGCTTTGACTCTTGCGACTATGTCGTATACTCCGTAGACGGCGAAGGCTTCGTCTACTCCCTCGACTTTCTTTAGTTCCTTTAGCACGTCTGCTTCTGAGCCTATCTCTGTGTTTACCAGCACGAAGGCTGTTGGCATCCAAATCTCCTCACTTATTGTTTGTGTTTGTGCATTAAAATATTTTGCTACGCTATGTGCGCTTTGTGTGTGCGATTGTGGTAAGCCCCTTTATTTGGCTCCAAATATGCGGGTCGGTGTTCTTAGGAAGCTGAAGTGACGAGGATATCCTTATCTTTCGTTGGGGATAATAACCTATTGGGTTTGAGTATGTCAGAAGAGGGCTGTCCAAGAGATTCTATTACTAGTCGTGAGATGCGTGCTTTGGAGCTGAACGCTGAGTATTTTGGGGTTTCTAGGCTTCAGTTGATGGAGAACGCTGGACACAACGTGGCGTTAGAAGTTGCTTCGAGATTTAAACCAGAAAAATCCGTCGCAATTTTTTGTGGTTTGGGCGGAAACGGCGGCGACGGCTTCGTTGCAGCCCGACACCTATCTTCGATGGGTTTTAAAGTCACAGTTGTTCTCGCCGGAAAAGCGAAAGAAATCACTGATAAAGCAGCTCTGGCAAACTGGGAAGCGTTGCAATTTTTAAAAGAAACAATTTCCACCTGCGAAGTTTATGACAGCGCTCTCATACCGGAAATAAATGCGGAAATAGTGATTGACGCTCTGCTTGGAACTGGCACTAAGGGAAAACTGAGACCGCCCACTCTGCAACTTGTTAAGAAAATAAATGCTATAGATGCTTTTCGTGTTGCGGTTGACGTGCCGACAGGAATCGATGCAGACACAGGCGAAGTTTTAGGCGAAGCGGTAAAAGCCAATTTAACAGTAACCTTTCACAGAACAAAGGACGGACTTGAAAACGCAAAAGAATACGTGGGTGAATTAGTTATAAAGGACATAGGGTTGCCGAAGGAGTTCGAAAAATTTACAGGCCCTGGAGACGTTTTGTTAGTTACAAAATCACGCCCACCAGAATCCCACAAAGGAGATTTTGGACGCTTATTAATTATTGGTGGAAGCGAAACCTTTTCCGGCGCCCCAGCCTTTGTAGCCTTAGCTGCCTTACGAACAGGCGTTGACTTGGCTTATGTTGCTGCTCCGGAGAAAACTGCCTATGCCATTTCTTCCATGTCGCCGGATTTGATCACAATAAAACTTGATGGAAAACACCTAAACGTAGGCAACATACCCGCATTAAAAACGTATATAGAAACGGCTAACGCCATTGTTTTAGGACCTGGTCTCGGTTTGCATGTTGAAACTAGAGAGGCTGTCAAGGCTGTAATTGAGGCTGTTGAAAGTGCTGGTAAACCGTTGCTCTTGGATGCGGACGGCTTAAAGGCTTTTGCCGAGTTTAAAAGGAAATTGAACGCGCCTCTTGTGTTGACGCCTCACGCTGGGGAATACGCCATACTCACCGGTAAGAAGCTGCCAGAAGATCTGAAAGAAAAAGTTTCAGATGTACGGAAAACAGCGGCGAAGTTAGGCGCGGTACTATTACTGAAGGGACCAGTTGACATAATTTCAGATGGAGAACGTTTCAAACTCAACTTCACAGGCAATCCAGGCATGACCGTGGGCGGAACCGGAGATGTGCTTTCCGGAATCGTCGGAGCCCTTCTAGCTCAGCAAATCGACCCATTTGAAGCCGCTGTTGCCGGAGCCTTTGTTAATGGTGTTGCAGGAGACTTTGTTTTGGAAGAAAAAGGCTACCACATGGTTTCGACAGACCTAATTCTGAAGGTTCCACAGGTCTTAAACGACCCCATGAGCCATGTGAAGGTGCGAAAAACAAGTGCAAAAACAAGTTAGAATCGTTGCTTATCATGCTGGGCAATGCGACCCCAAAAAGTGCACAGCCTTAAAACTCAAACGCCACGGAATGGTCCGTCTAGTGCGTCAAATAAGGTTTTTACCGAAGAGGGCTGTTGTGCTCAACCCCTTCTCCAAAATCGCCTTTTCACCTTCAGACAGACAACGCATAGAAAAATTCGGATTGGCCGCTTTGGACTGCAGTTGGGAACACGCAGAGGAAGTTATGCTTAAACACGTGAGGGGTACGTCTCGCTGTCTACCACTGTTGATTGCAGGTAACCCTGTCAATTTTGGTAAGCCAGCTGAACTTTCAACGGCAGAGGCTTTGGCTGCAGCACTTTACATTGTGGGATTTAAAAAAGAAGCCGCTGAGGTGCTCTCAATTTTCAAGTGGGGACACACATTTTTGGAAATAAACCGTGAAAGGCTGGATGGTTATGCAAATGCGAAAAACAGCACTGAAATAGTAAAGCTGCAAAACCGCTTTATCGAAGAGGCGAAAACGTAATAGGTGCTGTGACGATAGTCGAGTCAACGATATAAGTGGTGAAAGTCACGGAAATCATCACTGATTTCTACTTTTTCCTGCTTTCAGTTATTTTCATATCATTATCAGGGGTGATGATGCCCGGACCCTTGTTTGCCGTAACCGTCGCAAAGAGTTTTAAAAACAAGATTGCCGGAGTTCTGATTTCTCTTGGACATGGGGTTGTGGAGTTTCCTCTCATGTTTCTCATCTATTTCGGCTTCGCTCAGCTTCTCGCCTCAGTTGAAACTCAAATAATCATCGGTTTGATTGGGGGCATACTAATGATATACATGGGTTTCCGAATGATTAAAACTGAAACAAAGAACAGCGAAGAACACGATGAGTCTAGACATAGCTCCCTTATCACAGGGATTCTTATGACAGGTGCCAATCCCTACTTTCTCTTGTGGTGGGCCTTCATCGGCGCAGACCTAATAGTTAATGCCACGGTTTTCGGATTAATGGGTTTTTTGGTTTTCGCCATAACACATTGGCTCTGTGACCTTTTCTGGAACACCTTCGTATCCGTAACGGTTTTCAGGTCGAGGCGCTTCTGGACTAGAAAAGTGCACATTCTAATATTCGGCTTCTGCTTTGTAGTCTTAGTGGGTTTTGGCGCGTGGTTCGTTATTTCGGCGCTGCTTAAGTTTTCTTCTCGATGATAGCTATGTACACAGAGTTTCCGGGGTCTACAAAGCTAACCCCTTCATCCTATTTATTTGAATATTTTTCTCGCAAGTTGCCCACTCTTTTCTGTCCAGGCGGAGGTTATGATTCAAATTGAGTTTTAATGCTTAAGAAGACAAATTCGATTAGAAAATGGTGCAGAGGGTGAGGAGATGAGCGGCTATCAGATTGGTAAGGCGAGAGTTTGTTTGGTTCAAGGAGACATAACAGAGATAGACACGGATGCTATAGTGAACGCTGCAAATCCAACTCTCATGGGAGGAGGCGGCGTAGACGGAGCAATCCACCGTAAAGGCGGACTAAAAATCCTGGAAGAATGCAAACGGATAAGGGCTATGGAATGGCCAGGTGGCCTGCCAACGGGAAAGGCTGTTATGACTTCTGGTGGCAATTTGAAGGCTAAGTACGTTATCCACACTGTTGGGCCTGTTTGGCGTGGAGGCGCCAGAGGCGAACCAGAACTTTTGGCAGAAGCTTATCGCAATTCATTGAAGCTTGCAGTTTCTAATGGCTTGAAAACTATAGCGTTTCCGTCGATAAGTACAGGCGCGTATGGATATCCCATTGAGAAGGCGAGTCGAATAGCCGTAGCGACTGTAAAGGAGTTTTTGGAGAAGGAAAACAAACTAGACAAGGTGGTTTTTGTCTTATTCACGAGTCGTGACCTGGAAATCTATGAAGATGCAATTGCAGAAGTCCTCTGATTAGATTCTCTATGCGCTTTGGCGATGCATGTTTGGCACATCAATATCTAACTAAGACCTTGCCTCCCAGCTCCTCTACTGACACCTTTAGTTTCTCTATCGTGTGTCTCATTCTTTCGTTTACTACTATCCGCCAACCTTTGGCACCTGAAGGAACTTTTACTTCTATGACGCAGTAATACTCTTTTTCCATAGAGTAAGCGACTCCTCGACGACCCTGTTTTGCTAAAAATCTTCATGTAGGCAGCATTTAAAACGTATGAATTCTAAGTATGAATTGTCTATATTTTAAAGTCAGATTCTGAGTATAACTTCTTAAGGCTGGCGTGTTGGTTGTAACCCGCCTTCTGTTCGGTGTGGCATTCAGCTAATCGGGCTACCCGCGCCTTGGGTAGGTTCCTCATCAGCGTCTGTTTGCCCTTTCCACTTGCAGGACGCCGTTTCACCGTTTCGCACCCAGCATCCTCAACAACTCAGCATGCATCATGGACACTTGCCGGATGGACGTTTCGTTTCTGCTACGGAGCCAAGGCTCTCGCCTTACGCCCTTGCGGGCGTTGCAATTCTACGTGTGGGCGGAGTTTCCTCAAGCCTCTTCAGGGAGGCTCGAAAGCCACACACCAACTCGCCAGCCAAAATACAATACGTAAAGGTATGCAATAAGAGTTTTGGAAACCTTATTTTGGTGAAAGACGTTTTATGAGGGTTGATGGCTGGCTAATTCATGTCTAAGCGTGTTATTTTGGTGACAGGAACGCCGTGTGTTGGAAAAACCTCGGTTGCACAATTGCTCACCTCTAAACTAGACGCTTTGTATGTGAATTTGACAGAGCTGGCTGTGCGTGAAAACCTCATTTCTGGCAGGGACGAGGAGCGAGGCTCTATAATTGTTGACGAGATTCGAATGCGTCGTAAAATCCGTCAAATTGTAAGTGATTGTAGCAAGAAAGATGTTGTTATCGACGGGCATTATGCTGTTTGTGTTGTCCCCAAGAAACTTGTGTCGTTTGTTTTTGTTTTGAGGCGCGACCCTGTTGAACTGCGGAAGTTCATGGAGCAGTGTGGTTTTTCCGGCCGCAAGTTATGGGAGAATTTGGCCTCTGAGATTCTGGATGTTTGTTTGGTTGATGCCCTAAACGTTCATGGGGAGGGAAAAGTCTGCGAGCTAGATGTTACTGGTAAAAGTGTGGAAGAAGTTGTTAGCGAAATTTTGGATATTCTGGTCGGACACAAAAGATGTTTCGTGGGTGTTGTGGACTGGCTGGGCAAGTTAGAAAGCGAAGGCTTGCTTGAGGAGTTTCTAAAGATTTAATCTCCAGACAGGTCCGGTTGGCCTTTCCGCCTAAGGAGAACCCTACGACGACAGACGCAACCGTTAAACGGCTCTTCGCGTAGCTAATACTCATAAAGGAGTAGGTGATGAGCGTGAAAGAACGGTGGATTTGGGTTCTTCTGTTTGTCGTGTTTGCCTTCTACGGAACGTTTATGGAGTGGGTTGTTGGAGTGGTGTGGAGTGTTTTTGGCACGTGTCCCTACGTCTATTCAGGTTCACCTCTTCTCTATACTGAACTGAAGATGCTTCCCCTCTGGGGCGTGGGGGGACTTCAAGGCGTCGCTATATATTTGTTGTTAAAGGAGTGGAAACTCTCAAGACTTCTCTACTTTGGTTTGCTGATAGCAATAAACTTTCTTGTAATCATCATACTTGCGAGCATCCTCACGAGATGAAAGATTAAATTTTTATTTTTGGGGTTTTTGGGGGTTGGCTAAAAATTCAGTTAGGTTTATCTTAGTCTCGGGGCTATTTGTCGTTTGGTTAACAACATGACTTTCCTTCTGTTCGCGTAGGACTTTGCATGGTCGCTGAACTTTTCCCCTATCAGTATGGGATTTGACAGGCCTACATCCTCGGAAGCCTTGTCAAGGCTTATTATAATGTTTACGCCTATGGTTCTCTTCCAGTCCCTTATCCAAACTCCTTGCGCCGTGCGTCCCTTCTGAACTATTAGGTCGAATTTTCTTGAAATTCCGCTGTAACCCTCAAGTGTTGTCGCTTCTTGCTCCACTTTGCAGCCCTCTTTTTTGAAATATCGTATCGCCAACTCTACCAAATCTGACGGCGCTTTTGCTTCTGTCTTCTCTTCGCTGTTCATTCATTCTCCTCTTGCACTAAGCGTTATTTAGTGGAGTGTGGAAAAGGTTTTCGGGTGGTGTAAGGAATCATGTCTTTTCTGGTGGTCGCTTGTGGCAGGTGCGGCGGTTTTTTGCTGGCTGGGGCTGAGCAGAAAACCAGAACTTGTCCGTACTGCGGTTCTAAAGTTGCACTGGACAGAGCCAAAAGGGTTGCTTCAGCCGAAAACGCCAACGAAGCCGCGATAATATTGCGCAGGTTAAAAAGGGATGCAGCCCTAAAGCGGAAAACCGCTAAGCGCTCATAGCCATCTTAAGGTAAGCCATCAACCCTATTCCCAACACAATGGCTAGAAGCTGAACCAGCGAACCAACCGCTTGGAATTTTTTGTGAAGTTCAGGCATGAGGTCTGTTGCCGCGATGTAAATGAAGCCTCCGGCTGCGAACGGAACTAGCAAGGTTTCGATGCTTTGGAGATAGGTTAAAAAGTAGGTTGCCGTTGCTCCCAAAATTGCGGTTATAGCTGAAATAAAGTTGTAGGTTAGGGCTTTCTTTTTGCTGAAGCCTCCGTAAACTAGGACTCCGAAGTCGCCTATCTCTTGTGGGATTTCATGGAAAAGCACAGCCAGCGTTGTGGTAAAACCCAAATCGAAACGAAGCATGAACGTAGCGGCTATCACCATTCCGTCGATGAAGTTGTGGATTCCGTCTCCAACCAGGTTGAGATAAACGAACATGTGGACCGGGCATTCCTCCTCGTGGCAGTGGCGCCAATAAAAAAACTTTTCCATGGCGAAGAAGGAGACAATGCCGAGGATAACATAATAAAACATCGTTGTTTCGTCCATTTTTGCTGAAACCTCTGGAAGCAAATGAAGAAGCGCGCCGCCTAGAAGGGTGCCAGAAGCAAAACCCACAAGAGCCATCAAAGCACGCCTTAGTAAATTCTCTTTCAAACCTATGAATAATATTCCTATGAAGGCTACTAGGCTTATTGATGTTACCGAAGCCAAAATCACAATCAAATCGTTCATTACCTATCCGTTCAAACCTTTTTCTTTATTAGAATATCGGTTGGATTAGGCTACTTGCCTAAGCATCTGACAAGTCTTACATATTCTTTCGGTTGTGGGTTCACCGCACTCGCTGCACTCCCTTAATCCTTCCTTTTTGGCGATTCTCTCTAGTGCTGGTCGGACCTTCTCTATTGATTTGAAAATTGTGAACTTTATTCCAGCGTGTCTTTCTTCCATTCTGTTGAGCATTGCTCGGATGTCGTTTCTCAGAGCTTCCGAAGCATATGGACACGGCGTGCTTTGAAACTTTATTTTCCTAACATAAGCGTATAAGGCGGTTTCTTTCTCCGGAATTTCGCAGAAGGGCTTCACCTTCTGCACAAGTTTGGGGTGGGCTTCGTCTGTGAATGGCTTCTCCCTCGCTATACGCAAGACGTCGCCGTGAAAAATGTTTAAGAGAATTGTCTGTGCTTCGTCGTCTAAAGTGTGGGCTGTTGCGAGCTTGTCTGCTTTGACTTTTCTGGAGGCTAAGTTAAGCGCCTTTCTTCTTAGGACCCCACAGTATGCGCATGGTGTCAATCCCCCGTAATCTTTCTGTTTCACACGCCTAACAATTTCGTCCAGCGTGTAGCCATAAAGCTCTTTGAAAGAAACTACGTGGTGTTCTACGACGAGTTTTTTGCAGTTTTCAGCCGCTATCTTTAGCGCTTCATCCCTATAGCCTTTAATTCCTTCATCAACTGTGACCGCCACGAGCGATGCTTTGGGGTAATCCCGCTCAATTTTGGCTAAAACATGCAGTAGGCTGACGCTGTCCTTTCCGCCTGAAACGGCCACAGCTATCCTGTCGTCAAACTCGAACATTCTATACTTGGCAATGGTTCCTCTAACCTTCTCCTCAATGGACACGGCGAAACATCTTCGACAGAGTTTCTCACCAGAGTAAGGTCTAAAAAAGAAGGCTTCTTTGCGGTTGCAAACAGTGCACACAGCGGCAGTTATGCCCATTTACACTACATCTCTAACCTTTTTCTGGAATTACTAAAATAAACCCAAATACAATAGTCTTTTGACAAGGGTGGTGCAATGGCTGTAAAGCCCGAGAGACGCTTAGAGTATCTGGAAGTGGTTTACGACCCCGAATGCTGGAATTTGCTTAAAGGATTTAGACAGAAAACCATGCGGATAATGGAGATTTTGGAAAATTCTCATTTGGAAGCCATAGTGCATGGCAGTATTGCAAGAGGAGACGTAGACAAGAAAAGCGACGTAGACGTTTTCATACCGTATCAAGTGTCATCCTTCACCGTGGAAACAGCCTTAGAAAAGGCGGGTATATCGGTGAACAGGCGCTTAATCACGCAAGCTACGCCGAATTACGCCATGAAAGCCTTTATCGAAATAGGTGAGAACACGAGCGTCTCGTTTCCCCTAATGAAGATGCGTAGAGTGGAGAGGGAATTCTACACGTTCAGCGGCGAAGCCAATCTGGAAAATCTGAGCAGCGGCCTGCGAGTTGCCGGGGTGGACAAGCGGTTGATGCTGATTGAACCCACAAAGGAAGGGCATAGGGAAAGCACCATCGTTAGACGAGAGGAGCAAACCGCCAAACTGCTTGGAATATCCATGGAAACCGTTTTAGACCGTGTCCACGCCCTCCTGAGAAGGGATGAGGTCGGCAGAACAGGGCTTTTCATAGAAAGAGAACTTTCAAACGACGAAACATTCGAGATGACTTTGAAAAGGCTCGCAGACCAGAACCCAGCCGTTCGCAGACGGCTAAAAACCGTTTAAGCTAGTACAATGCAAAACGCAGCAGGGCGGCTATTCCGCCCAAAGCCGTGAGTTTGGCTCCAGCCTCGTGCTCCGTGCTTACAACAAATATGTTTCCGCCCTTCCGCTCTACCATCCTCATCAAATCTTCAAGAAGCAGTCGTTTCTCATCTGGGGCTTCCCGCAAAATCTTATCTGCCAAAACAAGCTTTTCTATAGCGCCAAGCTCAGCCGCCTTTTCAACTTCCTCAAGTCCATAGGTGACATTTGATTCGCCCTCTCCGAGTCTTTTCAAGATTTTCTCTATGATTTCTGTTTCTTCGACTATGCGCTGTCGCTTCATGGCTTTTAGCAGCACGCCCGAACGCAACGCCTCGTATATTCCAGCCACGCCGCCGTTGTTGACGCTTTTTATGTCCACAACTGATTTTGCAACATCCCGGTCTTCGCTTTCTAAGAATCTTGCAAAGTCGTTTTTCACAAAGCCAACACCAATGACTGCTATGGGACAGCGCATTGGCATCCAGATTTGGCGCAAACTGTTCAATGTCCTTTTGAAGTACTCTTTTGTGGCGCTGTCTCTTTTTTCGGCTTCGAGCTTTCCCGGAAGCTTTACGCTTTCTTCCACTTTCACTTCGACGCCGTACTGGGCTGTCGTGGCTATGGCGTAGCCCTCATCGTCTATGGCGACTATTATCATGGGTTTTTCAGATGTTTTGCCTGCTCTTTCCAGCCTTTCGATGTGGTGTTTAGCCCACTCCTTTTTCACGATGGTCACTGGCTTGTTTAAGGCAATGTTAAGCGTGTGATGCGCACCCGTTGGAACAATTTCAGGCGCCTCACAAATGGTTCCATGAACCCTTAGCCTGCCCAAAAGTTTGTCCCAAGCGACATTCTCCACTTTTACGCCGAGAAAAACAGAGACTCTTTCTCCGCGTCTGGGTCTCGCATACTGTTCATCGAGCTTTATTTCCCGTGATGTTTGAGCGTAAACCTTATCGTTTTTATAAATAACGTTGTATAAGTGCCACAAATCGTCAAAAGTTTCAGGAATAACCTTCACAAAGCCTTTCTTTAGGTTAATTTCCAAGATCCTCAAAACAGTTGGCCTCTTTACACCAGCATTTTGATATTCAATAATCCACTTCCGCCTATTAAAAAGTGTTAAAAGTGTGCTTTTCTTCACTATTCACTGTTAAAGGCGATGAGCCGTGAAGGTTACGTTTTGGCTTTTAGACGTGAACTATGAAGTTAAGAATAATACGCCTGAGGTTTGGCTTTGGGGTGTTGACGATACTGGAAAGAGGGTGCTAATTGTTGATAGAAACTTTCTTGCCTACTTTTACGCTGTTGTTGAAGAAAGTGCGGATCCAGTGAAAGTTATTGACGAAATTAAGGCCGAAAAGGTTGAGTATCGGTTTGTTACGAAGCTTGAGGTTGTTGAGCGGAAGTTTTTTGGAAAACCAGTTAAAGCCGTAAAGGTTTACTGCAAAGACCCGAATGTTATACCGAAGTATGCGAAGGCTCTTCGAAAGCTCGAAGGCGTAAAAGACTGCCTCGAAGACGACGTTCGGTATTCCATGCGCTACTTAATCGACAACGACATTGTTCCGTGCGGATGGCACATAGTGGAAGTGACTGAAGAAACAAACACGCAGAATGTTCAAGTGGACAAGGTTTACAAGGCAAAATCATTTCCAAAACTTCATGAAAGTGCTGAGGCTCCAAAACTGAAAATCTTGGGCTTTTCAACAATATGCTACAGCAAGGAAGGCTCGCCAAAACCAGAAAGAAACCCAGTAATCATAATCTCAGCAACGACAAACCTTGGCGAAGAAAAACAGTTTTTAGCAGGTGAAGACAAAAACGACAAGCCGGTCCTAGAAGCCTTCATGAGCTATTTGCGAGACTTCGACCCAGACATCATTGTGGGCTACGGCGTAAACAGTCAAGATTGGTCGTATCTTAATGAAAGGTGCAAGAAGCCTGGACTAAGATTGCAAGTTGACAGAGCAGGAACAGAACCCCACAGAAGCGTCTATGGTCACGTTTCAATAACTGGGAGAGCCAACATAGACCTCTCCGATTTTGCGGAGGAGTTTCCCGAAGTGAAGGTTAAGACTCTGGAGAATCTGGCGGATTACTTGGGTGTGATGAAGATTGAGAACCGCTCATTAATTGAGGATGTGGACTTTGCGGATTACTGGGACAACAAAAGCAAACGTGAAGTGCTAAGAAAGTTTTCTGTGGAGAATACTCGCTGCGTAATGGGAATAGCAGAAGCCATTTTAGATTTCGCCATGCAACTCTCAAACCTCGTGGGTTTGCCACTAGACCACGTTGGAACGGCAGCCGTGGGCTTCAGGGTTGAATGGTTCCTAACGAAACACGCCCAAAAAATAGGTGAATTAGTGCCAAGAAGAATTGAGCAGCCCTACCGCCCGTACGTAGGCGCCATAGTGCTAAATCCGAAACCAGGATTGCACGAAAATATCGCCATTCTAGATTTTAAGAGCATGTATCCAAACTTAATGATAACCTACAACCTATCCCCAGACACTTACGTATCCCCAAAAGAACCAGTTCCTGCATGCGGAGTTTATGAAGCCCCAGAAGTTAAGCACAGATTCAGGAAAGAACCCATAGGCTTCTATAAGGAAGTTTTATCGCACCTTATTAAGGTTCGAGATGAAATTCGTTCAAAAATGAAGATGCTGTCTCCGGAAAGCGTTGAATACCGTGTTTTAGATGCTCGCCAAAAGGCTGTAAAGATAATAACCAATGCTTCTTACGGCTATGCTGGGTGGATAGGTGCAAGGTGGTACATCAAGCCGGTGGCTGAAGCAGCCACAGCCTGGGGAAGACACACGATAATTAACGCAATAAAAATGGCTGAGAAATCCGAGTTAAAGGTTGTTTATGGGGACACAGACAGCATATTCCTAAAACACGAACCAGAAAAAATTGAAAAACTCTCAAAGGAAATCGAGGAAAAGCTAGGATTGGAAATCAAGCCGGACAAGGTTTATGTGCGAATCCTCTTCACAGAAGCCAAGAAACGCTATGCGGGACTTTTGCCGGATGGACAGCTCGACATCGTTGGCTTAGAAGTTATCCGTGGAGACTGGGCAGAAATAGCCAAAAAAGTGCAGGGAAAAGTTTTAGAAATAATCTTAAAAGAGCAATCTCCCAAGAAGGCTGTTAAATTCGTGCAACAATTCATTTATGAATTACGGCAAAAGCGTGTTCCCTACCGCGACCTTATAATTTGGAAGACATTGACTAAGCCTGTCGAGGAATACGAGATTAAGGCTTCCCATGTGGAGGCTGCAAAAATGTTGATGGAAAAGGGTTGGAAGCTTACAGTAGGCGACAAAATAGGCTATGTGGTCGTGGCTGGAACGGGGCGGCTTTACGAAAGGGTAAAGCCGTATGCGTTCGCTTCATATGACGAAGTTGACATTGAATATTATGTGTCAAAGCAAGTTGTGCCAGCTGCAGCCAGAGTCCTCGAAAGTTTTGGTATCACAGAAGAACGGTTGACGACTTCTAAAATGGAGGAGACAGAAACAAGAAAGCTCACAAGCTTTTTCAGAAGCTAACTTTCGTCTGTTACAAAAACAGCTCACTCGAACTGGAGCTATCGGACTCAACCCAACTCAAGCATCAACGCATCTTTTAATTCCTTTGGTTGAGTTTTCTCAATACTAACATCCGAAACATCATGAAATTCAAGGAATCTTTGCAGGGTTACCGCAAGTTCACTAATAACATTTTTGTCGAGAACTTTCTCTTCCAAAAAAAGAGAGTTGATAATCATTTTCTTGTTTTGTCTGTCAAGCTTTGGGTCAAGTCTTCCAATGAAGTGGGTGCTATACAGAATTGGCATGACATAATAGCCATAGACTCTCTTCTCTGGGACCTTGTACACTTCCCAAGCATAGTTGAAGTCGAAGATTTCGGAAATCATTCTACGGTTCCATAAAAGATTGTCTAACGGTGCGACGAAAAGAACCTTTTCGGTCATTGATATATTAGAATTTTCAAAGAAACTCAAATGTTTCTCTAGGACATAGTATATATGCTTGACGCCTTCAATCTTGACGGGACAGAGCTTATTGTCTTCAACCATTTCATTGACTACGGTTTTTCTTTGAGAGGCTTTTAATGGTAGCCAGCCAAACCTCCAATCTCGTGTGTCAATAAGCCCGTAGGCTTTCATGTATTTTCGGATCATAAATTGTTCGTACTCTTCTTTGCTTGGAGTTTCCATATCTATATTAGAGGGGAGCACATGTTCTGTAAGGTCATAATATCGTCTATTGCCTTCTACGTGATGAATCATAAGGTCGCCGCAGTCCCATAGAAGGTTTAAAACGCTTGTTGCTAATTTGCCTCTGATCTTACCCTTCTGCTCAGATTCTTGTGCCGAAAGTGGCCCATGCTTTTTGATTTCCGACAGAACATAAGAAATTGCATCTTTCAATTCTTTTCTTCTGGATTTGATGCGTTCATAAAATGGAGAATGAAACTGTGATGGATTCTGCATTCGATAACGGAAATAGGGAAAATCTTCAATCGGAATTATGGATTTTTCATTACACCAATACTCGAATACACACCTATCCTTGTAAAGTAACTCTTCTAAATATGAAGGCTCGTATTCCATAGCCCTATTATGAAGGACCAGATGCTGATTACAATGCACAACGTTGATTGGATCTATTTGGACACACTCAAGCCTTCTTATTGCTTCTAACGTACGGTCTTCACCCCTTTTTCCTTGAAGAAAACCTTGCATTAAAACAAGAAACCGTCTAGCGCCCTCTTTTGAAATCTCTTTAGGCCTTATATCCCCCATTTACATGTCTCTCCGAGAGCGAGCATGCGTGTGGTACCGAATAAGATAGCACTTCGAGAGTTAGTCTTGCGATACCTGTAAGTCTGAGAATGTCATTAGTTGAACAGTTAGTGTTGGCTTAACTGCGTCTGACATGCGCGAAGCAATGATCTTTTTGATGTTTTTCTCGCTTGCTACATCAACAATCCTCTGCGTTATAACGCCGTCAAAAATGATTGTGTCCACGCCGTCTGTTTGCTGGAGTTTCTCGGCTAGCTGGCTTACTGGCAACCGCTCCATTTGCTCAAACTTCGCGTTTAGGAGAACAGCCTCTAAAGTCCCCTCCAATTTCTTTATCATTTGAACAACCTCTTTTGGAACCTCTATCTTTTGCTTCTCCCTCTTCGGTTTAAGCATCTCCTCAATCGGAGTTTTTGCCTCCAGCGCATCAAATATTTCCTTGCAGTTTAACTCTTCAACCTCTTTTCCTCTCGACGCCCTAGCAACATGCTTTATGTCCGTGACCTGCAAAAGCTCCTTTAGGATCAAATCACCGCCCCTGTCACCGTCGAGAAAGGCTGTCGTCTCTTTTTCCCTGCAAAGCCTCTTAATTGTCTCCGGAATTTTTGCCCCTTCCAAGGCTATCACGTTATACAATCCGCACCGCATCAGGTTTATTACGTCCGCCCTTCCCTCAACGACAATTATTTGTTTGGAACTGTCAACTTCCGAACCAGCCGATAATTCCTCTGCTCCATACTTCTCTACTTTAGCGATTTTCAGCGTTTCTGCAACCTCTTTGAAAACTTCATCCACCGTGGGCATAGATTCAATTGTCCACTTATGGAGAATTTCTTTAGCTCTGTCGATTATTACTTTTCTTCGGGCTTCTCGAACATCCTCAATCTTTTCAAGGGTTACTTTTGCGGCGCACGGTCCAACCCTGTTTATGCTCTCTATACTTGCGGCGATTAAGGCTGTTGAAACCCTGTCTAAGCTCGTTGGAATCGTTATCGCACCTGTTGTTTCGTCTTGTTTCGAGTGCAGTTCGATTTCTATTCTCCCGATTCTCCCGGACTTCTGCAGTTCCCTAAGGTCAAGTTCAGGTCCAAAAAGCCCCTCTGTTTGCCCGAAAACCGCTCCTATAACGTCTGGTTTTTCAACTACCCCTTCTATCTCGAATTTCGCGTGTATGACATACTTTACGGTAAACGTTTGTGACGAACCCGTAAGCGTCCACCTCCAAATTGATTAGTTAATGTTAGCTTAATCACGTGATGAGAGAATCGTGCTCCCAAACACGAGATTGTATTAACTCTTGCTCTATATTACTTTTATGAATTACAAATCTTCCTCTTTAAGGTTTCCATGTAGGTGGTTAACCCTTCAACATCTTTAACCTCTTTACCTATAAGGCTTGAGAGTTCACGCCAAAACTTGAGGTTTGATTTTATTCTTGCCTTTTCCAGATGTTGTCTCAGAGTTCTTGTTAGTTCTTTTCCCCGTCTGTCAAAATCCAGTAAAAAAATAACTTCTTGTGCACCAGTTTTCTCCACTTCAGAAACGACGTCTAGAAGAGATTTTCCGCCGGTTTTTGCACATATTATCTTCCCTCCTATAGCCAATGTCCTTAAAGCTTCAATGTCCTTTTTGCCTTCAACGATTATAGTTATTCCCTTTGCAGATTCTTCGGCTAAGCATTCCAAAACTCGAAGAATCTTTTCCTCTTTCTCTTTAAGACGCGTTGACAAAACCTTTACCTTGTTATTTCAGCGTTTTTCACAGCGTTCAGGCATTTCCTTGCTTCTCTGTTGGTTTCAAAGTATCTTCTGGCGGGTTCGAGGATTGCCGCCAACTCTTCGGCTACAGCGTTTTTAAGGTCTTGAGGGTGCAAATCTCCACGCTTGTAGGCTGTCTCTAACTCTTGGAAACCGTGGAATTCAGCTTTACCTCCGTATTTGGATGGTCGGTTGACAATGAATGTCTTCCTCTCCCGAAAGATAACGTGCTTGCATATGTCTAAGACCGGATTGAACTCTATGGTCTTTTCCGGACAGAAAGCCCCAGCCATCTTCTGCTTTATCTCTTTCGGCGAATCATAAATAAACACGCAAGTTTCGGGCTTGCTCTTCGACATCTTAGCCGAAGCTATTGCTTCTTTCTCTTTTCCTTCTGGTATAGGCCATACCGCTGGCTTCGCCAAGCCTTGAAGGAGATGGTGGTGGACGCATGCGGGTTTCCAGAATCCAAGTTTTTCGCCCAGTTCTCTGGCTACGACGTTTGCTTTGCGCTGGTCCATACCCAGCTGGCATATTTTCACTTCCAGGTGGAATATATCAGCCACTTGCATTGGTGTGTAGAGGAAGTCTGAAACGTATCTCGCTTCGGTTTCTTTTCTTCCAGCAATTTCTAGGGTTCGCCTTGTTCTGGCTACCGTTAGATTTTTTGCGATTGTGATTGTCTTTGCCCAGTAGCTCAGGTCGTCATAGAGCTCGTCTGAATAGAGGAATTCAACCTTGTCTTTTGGAACGCCTAGGGCTATCCATGAATGCCTAAAAAGGTCTGCTGCTTTTCTGATAAGTGCTAGGTCTCCGCCCAGCTTGTTGTTTAGCCAAGCGTGCCATGTGGAGAGATAAGCCTTAAACCGTATTCCAGCCTCTATGAAATCCTTTATCTTGTAGGCGCAGATGACGCCGGTTCCAAGATGGACTAAGCCGGATGGCTCCCAACCGTTGTAGGCTATGGGGTGCTCTTCCGTTTCCAAAAGCCGCTTCAAATCATCTATCGTTAAAACTTCTTCTGTCGGAGGTCTGCAGATTAGCTCAATTTTCCTTTCTATGTCCAAGTTTTACCCTGTCCAGTTCTATTAACCTCTAACCTTCTATGCAAGAGCCAAACTTAAAAGTTGTTTCGCGGGCGTTTGTCTCCCACGTAACCTATCACTCAACTTCACAGTGGAGCGTTACGCTCCCCTAGGTTAAGCTCTCTCGGCGTGGGATTAACGCGCCCGCGCCCACCGTGTCCCATGCTTGGGTAAACCCGCCATCACAAGCAAGACAAGCCTAAGGCTTATCGTCTTCCGTTGGGTCCGTCTGCATGGAGTTGTCGGCGGGATTGAGAAGCTCGTTGATGTCATCGCCAAGAGATAATGTGGTGTGTCTGAAAAATTAAACGTTACTATGCTTGTGTTCAAGAATGTTGAGGGAAAGAGACTCTCTGAAGCGACTAGACCCCTCCTTATTATATAGATTGAACTCCTTCCTTCCTTCTATTGCACTAATGTTTGGTTTGTATTTTCTCTGGTTTTGGTTTGTGTGCTGTTGTGTGTTTCATGTCTTAGGGCTATTATTGTATGTGTTATTACCAGAATCGAAGATATGAGGAAGCAAACAACAAAAACACGGCAAAAAACACGCTATAATACTACCACAAAACACACAGAAAAATCGTACGCTATACCACACCATACACCTAAACCCCACAGCACACAAAAAAACCAGGAAGGAATATAGATTGAACTTCTAGTACACTTTCGTTTAGTTTTGCGCGCGCACTAAAGGAAAGGTGGATTCCGTTATTTTGTTATCGGTTCTAAATCTATCTCGAATGCTGCTGTTGGGTTTTCGAGTTCAAAGTTGTTTAGGACTTCTGGATGCACTTCGCCTAAGACGCCTAACCGTTTGCCGTTAATGATGGTTGCGGCTGTTCTGCCTTCCAAAAAGCTCTGATGTTTGGCTTCCTTAATTTCCCATTTTAAGCCCAAGTTAGCGAGAAATGCTTCTACTATGGATTTTATTTCGGTGAAGTTGGCTGTGGAATGCGATGAAACAGCGGCTACGTGGAGTCTCCTTTCGCACATAGTTTCAAGCCGTGTGTTGATTTCAGTGATGTCCGACACTTCGAAAAGCCTGTGTGGAAAACTCTCATGCTTATTCTCGGCTAAATTCTTCATGAGCCCGGGTAGTAGGGACTGCCGCACTATAGTGTATTCTGTTGAAACCGGATTGGCAACCTTAACGGGTTTTTCTGCCTTATTCCGCATGAAGTGATAATGAAGGCGTTCGTTGGTTAGTGTGAAGTTCATGACTTCTATGAACCCTAAGCCTATCATGATCTGCCGAACAATGTTTGTAAGCCGATGGGCTGGATGCTGTTTTCCAACGGTTACGGTGGCTGGGATTGTAGGCTTCAGTTTGTAATAGCCATAGCCTATGGCAACTTCCTCAACCAAATCCACTTCATGCAATATGTCTATCCGATAAGCCGGGATTGAAACCTCCAAAACGCCTTTTTTTACTTTTTGTACATCTAACCGGCATCTTTGCAGGCACTTCATGGCTTCACTTTCAGAAAGCCCCAAACCAAGCAGCTTGTTGGCGTATTCCACCCTTAACCTCATTTTCTCCGGTTCCAAACTCGGCGATATTACCGTACGGTCTGGGTACTTCGCGTGAACCTTCTCTATTGCGCCGCCCATGTCAGCCAAAGCCGTGACAAGAACTTTCAAGCTTTTTTCAACAGCCTCGTAATTTGTGCCTGTAACGTCCAAGAATAGGTTCCTTGTTTTTACGTCCACCCTTGTTAGTTCTCCATTTATGATGGGCGGCATCGAAAGCACAGCGCCTTCTCTATCGATTAGCAAAGGGTATTTGGGCGCCCAGTCTATGAGGTGCCGATAGGCTAAACCTTTCTCGTGTTTTTCCAAGATCTCTTTCAGGGTCATCTCTTCGGTTTTCCCTAAAGGAACAAACTTTACGCTTTCGGGCTTCACCGCTGTGTAGGTGAAGGACGGTTTAATCACGTCAAAGTTGTGAATGCCTATAGAAACCTTTTTTCTGTCTCTGCCAAGACCCCAGTGGAGGTCCTCTTGCATGTCCATCAGGTCAACAACGGTGTCTTCGTCGAGTTTTATGTCGTAGACCGCGGCTGCAAGCATGTGGGGTCTGACGTCGGCAACAGCCTTATCTATAATCAAGGTGATTTTGGGTTCTTTGGCTCGATACTTTGGCATTCCCAATTCTTGTTCTATAAAGCCTTTCAAAGCCCTTGCAACGCCAGCGTAGCTGCAAAAGTCGATGCGGTTGGGGTTATATTCAACCTTCACGTAATCTTCGCCTACTTCCTCTATGTCAAAACCTATCCAAGGCAGCCACTTGGCCATATCCTCAACCGTGATCTTCCTATTCATAAACTTGGAAAACTTTTCATCGTAAAGTGTAATCACTGGCATAGAGGCGTCCTCCTAATCCATTCTAAACTGTTGCCATACAACAACCTAATGTCATCCAAGCCAAGTTCAATCATAGCTAGACGCTCCAATCCGCCGCCCCACGCTAGCACCGGATACTTGATGCCCATTGGAGCCAAAACCTCCGGTCTGAACATGCCCATCCCGCAGAGTTCAATCCAACGCTTAAGTTTTGGATGGAAAACCACTGCTTGGGCTGAGGGTTCAGTGTAGGGGAAATAGCACGACCAAAACTCCACTTTCTTCAGTCCAAACTTTGCGTAGAAGGTTTTCAACGTTCCCATCAAGTCTCTGAGTGTCACGTTTTTGTCAACGACTATGCCTTCGATTTGGTGAAATTCAGGAATGTTTTTGTACGTGACTTGCTCGTTTCGGTAAACCCTGTCCACAGAGAACACTTTAATGGGCGGCTTCTTGTGTTGCGAAAGGTATTTTATTGTTTCAGATGTGGTGTGCGTCCGCAAAACAAGCCTCTTTGCCTCTCTAGGGTCCCACTTGTAACCCCAGCCCTTAGAGCCGGTTACCCAGCCATCTTCATGCACCTTAGCAACGGCAGCCGCCACGTTCTTAGAAGGCAATTTCCCAGCCTTAGGGCTCGCCAGATAGAAAGTGTCCATCATCTCTCTGGCCGGATGATCTTGGGGTTGAAACAGAGCGTCAAAATTCCAGAAGGCGGTCTCAACTAGGGGTCCACGAATCTCCGTGAAACCCATTTCCATAAAAATCTCACGAGCGCGCCGTATGATTTGTTGTAACGGATGAACCTTGCCTGGGTAAACTGTTGGTCCGGCTGCAGTAACGTCGAATCTTCTCAGCTTCGTCTCACGCCATTTCTTTGTCATTATAAGCTCTGGTGTTAGCTGGCTCACTTCCTCAACGGCTTCTATTCCTTTTTCGATCAGTTTCCAGCTTTCTCTGGTAAGCCCCAGTTCATATATGGACCTTTCTTTGGTCTCTATGAGCTTGCGTCTTTTTAGCGTAGCCACGGCTTGCTGAAGACTTTTGTCAAGTGCTTCAACAACCGCGATGTCCCTTTCTGCCAAAAGTGTTAGAAGTTTTTCATCACTGCCTTTTAGAGGTTCGCGGGTTTGGGAGTATTGGGTCAGACTGATTGTGTTCTTCTCTTTGTTTATGGTAGCCCAATTTTTCTGCACCAGCCAGCCGAAAGCCACAGGGATGGCTCCAGCAGGAATATCCACCTCTTTTGGAATGTTCGCTATCGCTGTTTCACCGCCTTTGGCATAAAGCGTATCCAAAATTCTGCGCTCGGGTAACTGTTTTTCGGCGTAGAGTTTTCCTTCTTTGTTAAGTTTCACAACAGTTTGTTTTCTCTCTTTGATTTTCACAAGGTTTTTCCCTCGTAGTGTTAGGGCTGCACGCATAACCGCCGCATTGGACAGCCCGCTTTCGTTCATTACTTGCTCCGCTGAAGCTTCTCCGCCCAGTCTTTCTATGGCTAAAAGCGTTTCACGCTCCTGTTCTCTAAGCTTAACCATGGCTTTTCCCTTCATGAACGCTATTGGCTAGGTTTGTTAATGTAGTTGTTCCAATTTTAATAAAAGTATGCGTGTGCTTCGCTGAATTTTGCCTAGAAAACGTTTGCCCTTTTAGGTAAATTGGTAGGGCATCCCTTCACCGTCAACAATCAGAATGCGGAATTAATATTTATAGCTTATTCTGCCGGACATTCTGCGTCTGCCCAGAGCAAATATTCACACAAAACTTAATACGTTTTTCATGAATTGTATAAGGAGCTAAAATGTGAAGGCGGCATCCCATTGGTTGGCGAAGAGAAGAACGAGATGGTTGTTACTCCTTGGGAAGTTCGGGGTAAGGTCGACTACGAACGTTTGGTACGTGAGTTCGGAACCCAGCCCATGACAGAGGAGTTGCTGCAGAGACTTGTTAAGCATACAGGTGAGCCCCACCCTCAACTGCGAAGAAAACTTTTCTTTTCCCATCGAGACTTAGACATCGTGTTAGACCTATACGAGAAAGGGGTGAAATTTGTCTTATACACTGGCAGGGGCCCTTCAGGTCCAGTTCACATCGGGCACCTTGTTCCGTGGATTTTCACGAAGCACTTGCAAGACAAATTTAAAACTAGGCTTTATTTCCAGATGACCGACGATGAAAAATTCGTGGTGGAAGACGAGCTTAAACTTGATGAGACGAAGAATTTCGGTTACGAAAACGCTTTAGACCTAATTGCCTTGGGCTTTGAACCCAAAGACACTTTCATAATCTTTGACGTGAAAGACATAGAGTTGCTTTATGACATTGCCTTGGAAGTCGCGAAACGCATAACTTATTCAACGGCTAAGGCTACTTTTGGATTTCAGGATAACACAAATATTGGTTGGATATTCTGGCCGGCCATCCAAGCGGTTCCATGCTTCATACACACAAAACTAACGGGCGAAAACGTTCCAGCCCTCATTCCAGCAGCCATAGACCAAGACCCCTATTGGCGAGTAACCCGCGACATAGCCCAAAAACTCGGCTACTACAAACCAGCCCAGATCCACTGTCGCTTCTTACCAGGCCTCGGAGTTGGCGGAAAAATGAGCGCTTCGGAGCCTGAAACGTCCATATTCACCATAGACCCGCCCGAAGTTGTGAAAAGGAAAATCTGGAACGCCTTCACAGGCGGCAGGGCGACGGTTGAAGAGCAAAGGAAGCTTGGCGCTACTCCAGATGTTTGCACAATTTTCCAGTATTTCTACTACTTATTCGAGGAAGATGACAAAAAACTTAGTGAAAGGGAAAGACGATGCAGAAATGGCGAGGTACTATGCGGCGAGTGCAAAGCCGAGTTAACGGATAGGGTTAACAAATTTCTATCCAAACATCAAAAGAAACGGGAAAAAGCAAGAAATATCATAGAAAAATTCCACATTAAACGCTGAGCAGTGATTTATAACATAACGGGAAAAGAAATGGTCAATGTGAACCTTTCTTTAGCCAACAGGAGCGGCAAATACTATGACAAATTCAAGGAAACAGGCTTAACACCATTACCCGCCAGAAACGTGAAGCCGCCTATAATAAAAGAGTGTGTAGCCCATTTAGAGTGCAAACTTCGGAGTGAATTCACAACAGGCGACCACACAATCTTCGTAGGCGAAATTGTTGAAGCCTACACGGACAAAGAAGCTTTCACAGATAAATACAATCTAAAAAAAGCGAGGATGATTTTCCACTTAGGCGGGGACGAATTCGCAACCCTTAAACCCAAAGTTTTCAAGCCTAAACTTAGGCGTCGCAAAACTAAAAAGAGTAGCTTTCCCCGGGCTTAAGCACAACCACCTTCACTTTCGGCGTATTTTCTCTAACACTCCTTACAAATTCGTCAGCCGACTGTGCCAATACTGGAAAGGTTTTGTAGTGCATTGGAATAACAGCCTTTTGCTTAAGCAGTCTAACAGCTTCTGCAGCCTCTCTGGCACCCATGGTTTAATAGCCGCCTATCGGAATTAAAGCCACATCAAGCTTGTAAAGTTCTCCAAGGAGACTCATGTCGCCAAACAATCCCGTGTCTCCAGCATGATAAATTTTTTTACCTTCGCCCTCAATTATCACTCCGGTTGGCGCTCCTCTGGAGTCCGTGTGAAGCGCTTGTGTCACCAACAGTCCCACACCTTTGATTTCTACACGTCCACCAATGTTCAGTCCGGCAACATTTTTAACACCTTTTTTTTCTGCGTAGTCGCCGAGTTCAACTGCCGCCACGAAGGTTGCGTTTGTTCTTTTGCATATGTTGAAGGCGTCGCCTAGATGGTCGCCGTGGTCATGGGTAACATACACCACGTCTGCTTTGCTTATCTCTGAAGCCTTCACCGGAGACATCGGATTTCCGTCAAGCCACGGGTCGATTAAAACAATCTTATTTGCAATTTCAACTTGGAACGCGGCATGCCCAAACCATGTTATCTTAGCCAACAATTCCACCCCATCACTAAGCCTTTTAAATTATAACACTGTTAGCCTTAATAAAAATAAAGCGTGACATCGATGAGCCATTACGACCAAGAAGCCATTAAGAAGTTTAAGCACTCTGGAAAAATTCTCCGAGAGGCAAGGGAAGAAATAAAACGTTTTGTTCGCGAAGACATGCCAATAATAGAGATTTGTGAGAGAGCGGAGAGGCTCATAAGGGAGAAAGGTGGAAAACCAGCATTCCCATGCAACGTTTCAATAAACGAGGTAGCGGCACATTGCACTTCTCCCCCCAACGACAAAAGAAGAATTCCCAAAAAATCCATAGTTAAAGTGGACATCGGTGTTCATATAGACGGCTACGTAACTGACACGGCTGTCACCCTATGCTTCAACCCAGAATATAAAGGCCTTGTACAGGCAGCGGAAAGAGCCTTGAAAACAGCCATAGAGAGCATCACTCCGGGGATGCCAACATCAAAATTGGGGGCAATTATCGAAAAAACAATAAAATCCCGCGGTTTCAAGCCGATTTCGAACTTAAGTGGACATCAAGTTGGGCGATATCTTGTGCACGCTGGAACATCCATACCAAACGTCTCACAGATGTCTTTTTCAAAAATCAAGCTGGGTGAAACCTACGCCATCGAGCCTTTCGTGACTTTTCCCGAGGCTGTGGGCCGTGTTGAAGACGGTGAAGAAGTGACGATTTTCCGTTTTCTCAAGTCCAAGTCGTTAAAAAATCCGTACGCCAGACAACTTTCAAAGTATATCGAGGAAAACTTTAGAACCCTGCCTTTTGCTGAACGATGGCTGCAAGGCGTGATGCCAAAAGAGCATTATCGAGAAGCCTTCAAGGAACTTTTGTCGTCTAAGGCGCTTATGGGATATCCCATATTCATTGAGGTGAGCAGAAAACCTGTTGCTCAGGCAGAAGACACGGTTTTGATAGTTGAGCATGGATGCGTTATTTTAACTTAGGAAGGCAGCCGTTCTTTTTGTTTGACTTCTCTGTAAATCGCAGTTATCAACATTTTGTCGTTGCATTTTTGACAAGGGTCGACTTCCTTAAATATGTAATCGCCACGCTGGAACTCTCTTACGCTCTTGAAGCCGCATTTCCTACATTCAATAGTGGTTGTTATCGGTGGGATTTCAATCCTTAAACGCAGTATTCGCCTTCTTGTTTGAAACAGCATGTACGTGGAAAAGACCACTCCTAAGAATCCTATTAGCAATAGGTATCCCGCAGTAACTTCGTTGCCCCCGCCGAACGCGGTGACGGCCAATATTAAAGCCGTTAGTGAGAATGCTAGTGTTATAAATATTATCATCAACACGAATGAGGAAATTTTGGCTGCCGCAGATTTTGAAGCCTTGCTCATCCTCATTCCTCCTACTGCCCAATACCAATAGTGTTGCCTGCTCCAGCAACTATTATCCTGTCCCCTTCTTTTGTTCTTTCTAAAATTACCTGTTTTATTCTTTCTATAGCTTTATCTGCGGAGTCAAAGATTTCTTTGCGCATAGGCGAAACCGCGTCCCCAATGTCCTCCTTTATTATCACAGCGTTTATTGGAATGCGGTATTTCAGGATGGATTCCTCAATCTTGAACTGGTCGACGCCTGGTCCACCTATGGCTGCCCCAACACCCTCAGCAACTTCGCCGACTTCTTCGCCTTCAAGCTTCAAGGCAGCGTCAACCATGATCATCATGGCAATTTTTCCTTCATTTTCATCAATAATCGTCTTTACTGCATCTCCCGTTTTGCCGACGTTTCCTCCCGGCCCCTCAGCTTTTATCACATAAGCTGTACGCCCTTCTATTGGGACGGTTGCAACCACACAGTCCTTAGGAACTTTTCTTGTTTCATATCCATGCATGAGCTTCGCCACCGCTAATGCGCCTGCCCCGTCGCCTATTGGTTGGCCATATGCAAAGGCTTTTAATGCGCTGGCGTATGCTTCTGCCTCTCGCATAACAAGTGGCAAAATCATTTGTATCTGCATTATGATGTAGAGGCTTAGCGTTTTCTTGCCGAGTAAATAAAAGTGTCTTATAACCTTGTAGATGTAGTTAAGTGCCATCGCCACTTCAAGGGTGTTCTCCAAATTATCTGCTTGAGTTCCGTCTGCCGCCGGAGCCATCAGCTTCACTTCATCTTCGAAACGGGTGTCTCTAACGTCAAGGATATGCTCAAGTTTCCAAACCACGCCCGCTGGGTCAAGGCTTTGGGGCGTTATTGTAAAGTATTCCAAAAATCTATCAACCCTTGCCGTGGGATCTGTTTGTGGCTTCCCAATCTCTTTAATTGTTTCTATCGCGATTTTTCGTCCCTCGTCCTTTATGTATTTCAGTTTATAAAGGGAGCCTTCAACTTCCCTAAGCATGACATACATCTGAATCCTTTGCCCATAAAATATGAAGACTATGAAGACGACATAGAATAGTAAGTTTAGAATCCAAGAGTATTCGCCAAGTGGCTCCATCTGCATGACATTGTTCTGTAAGGCTGTCATTGCTACTGTTAAGTTCACGAACTCACCTTTCGGAAAACTATCAAACGCTTAGTTATAAATTTTAGGTAATTCTCCTCCAAATTTACAGATTAGTTTCAAGTGGGGCTGCCAGCTTTCCCGGGTTCGCGTGGCCGAAGACCACACTACAACCGGAAACGGAGCGCAGTTTAACTTCCGAGCTACCGATAAGAGGCGATTATCTGCTGGAGAACATCCATCTTTTCGGGATCGCTAAAGCCTATTAACTCGGCGAACTTGGTTATGCTCTTCTTATCGAGTATTTTTAACACCCAACTGTCTCTAGTTGCTTTTCGTTCGCCCTTTCGCACATCTAAATACATGCGCGATTTAATCTCTAAATTCTTTAACATTTGCTGAACCGTGTTTAGTAGACGTTTATCCGAGTTTGAGATAGTTATCGCACGGTTATGTGGTTCTCCAGGCACGTGATGCCCTCTTCTTTCGTGACGCCAACAATAGAAGCGGGGACCACCTTCGCCATTTGCAAATCCCCGCAAGTATTTTGCTTGCTCGCTTAATGGCCAAGCAAGCATTTCTGCATAGACGTTCTCCATTTTCAGATGCCTCTTATTTTCGGAATGGGATCGGGTGGGTCCCGCGCCCTATGGCCGGCAAACCCCAAAATACACGTCAAGTCTATGTTCATTAACTTTTCGCTTTCGAGATGGGTCAGCTTTTTTTTCTTTAAGTATGGCTTCCCATATTCCGAATCCGCCCACAGTTTCGGGGCGTTCAACGGGGTTATACCATTTCTTCTTTGTGCCGACTTTCGCCCTCATCTTCCATCCGAAAGACTTCGGTTCCTTGTCGATTCTTTCTAAAAGTGCTTCTAACTTTCTAGTTATCTCTTCTCTATCTTTCTTTTCAACTTGTTTGAGGTCGATGCCAGCTTCTTTGCCTAATCTGTCTATTTCCGACACGAATTTTTTGAGTTTTTGGAGGTTGGTTGTGGCTGTGTACCAGAATCCCCAGTCTCCCGCTAGTAGTTTTGCTATGTGCGAAGCGTCTATGCTTTCCTTCTCGCTTTTTTCTTTGATGTCGTGGGCTTTTAGTAAGAGTAGGCAGTCTTTTAGGTCTTTTACGCTGAAGGCTTCCCACATCTGTATCTTTTCCAGCAGCATGTCCGTTACCGTGATTGTTGGATAGTCCAGTTCGAGTCTTCCTCTGAAATCGACTGGGTGGTTCGCCACTAGGAGTTTGTCGAAGAAGACGTCAACGTAAAACCAGCCCTTTGGATGATAATATATCTGTCTTTCTGATGCGGCTGTGGAAAGGGTTGCCCTTCTCTTTGCATAACCGATTTTTTCGAATAGCTCTTTGATTTTTTCTCTTTGATTGCGATAAGAGACATAGTCTATGTCGCTGTACTCTTGACCTTCAACGACGCCTGTTCCTATTCTGCCCAACCGCCTTGCAAACTCTTTGTGTTCTTGGCAGTGGACCGCTATGCCCAGTCCTCCTAAGATTCTTAGGATTATGCCTTCCTGCTTGGCTTTCGCAACAATATCTTGGGATTCGCTGAGGAAGACTTCCGTGGGAACTATTCCCTTCCATTCTTTTGGAAGTTCTCTCTGGATTTCCCTTTCTAAGAGCCAAGCCATTGTCCGCTCAGCCCTCTATCCTCTGAAGCTTGGTGATTTGGTTGCCTCTGAATTCTATTAGAAACGCCCTCAGGATTCCTTCGGCGTACTCGCTTCCGGGGTTGACGCAGTACGTTCTGCCAATTTTCATGGAGCCACATGCTTCGTGGATGTGTCCGTGAAGCCCCAGGAAAGGCTGATACTTCTCGATCATTTTCTTGACGGCTTTTGAGCCGACTGGAACCATCACGACGCTTCCACCTTGGATGATAGGGTTCAAGTCTTTGTCAAGAAGCGGTGCTTCATCTAGTTTTGTTTGGTATGGTGGGGCGTGGAAGTTGAATATTGCTGACTCCGTATTTTTCAGTTGAGAAATGTACCTTTCAAGTCTTTCCGCAAGTTTGTCGTCTTCCTCTTCCCGAGTTGTTTTCCATGGGCTCGGGTTCACCCAGCCACAGCTTATCATTTCGTGTGAATCGTCAACTTCTATCACTTTGCCTTCTCCGTTGATCACGTGCTTGTGGCTGTTAACTATGTCGTCAACTGGAGATCTGTCGTCGTTTCCTGGGCAAACAACCACTTTTGTCTCGCTTGGGACTTTTTGTGGGATTAGGTCGAGCCAGTTCTTAATCGTTGAAGTCATGACTTCGTGGAATACTTCATCGACTTTTTTTGGGTTTTTTGTCATTTCTTCGTAGGTGCTTTCGTTGGTTAAGTAGGGGTAGTATCCTATTCCCCTTATGTCCTTCATCGCCTTCTCCAATCCGCTGGAATCTGTCGTGTGGGTTTTTTTCAGATGGTAGTAGGCGTATTTTCCATCCTTCCGCTCAACCACTGGCACAATCATTTTTCCTGTCAGGTCTCCGCCACACACGGCCAAATCAACTTTGAGCATCGCTGAGGCGTTCAGAAATTTTCTCCAGACCCCTTCAGAACCGTGCATGTCCGTCGCGAACAGAATTCTTGTTTGAGGTTCTTTTTTCCTTTTTAACAGAAATGACAACTAAATCATTCCTAATTTTCAGTTTTCTGTATTTTATCATGGTTTTGGGATATTTAAGTTTAGGGTTGATGGAAAGTTTTAAATTCCCATAGAGCTAAAATTGAAGGTTTGGGTGTTTAAGAAAGATGGCTTCGAGTAAACCGGGATTGTTCGCTAGAGAGGCTACTGGACTAGTGAGGGAGATAGGCTTCACCTTGGGTGTAATGATTATCCTCTGCCACGTTATCGGCTATGGCTGGCAGAAAAGAGCCTTCCAATTCGCCGGACCAAAACCCATGCCGACGCCCGATATGCCGCTTGGCCTACCAGCAATGTTCTGGGCCTTCCTAATCGGTGGTATAGTCGTGCTCATCAGTGGCTATGCTGCTGGCTATGTTGCAGCTGCCATGCCAAGGTCGGGCGGTGGCTACGTCACAATCTCAAGGGTGATTCATCCTTTCGTAGGTTATATGTCAGGGTGGCTGATGTGGCTTGCAGAAGCTTTTTCCTATGGGCTAATCGCAGCTGCTGTCTTTGAAGGGATAATAGTATTTTATAACATCGCCCTTGCAACACCTGCAAATCCCTCACCAATAGCTCTGGATGCAACGACGTGGTTCATAGCCAGCTTAGTGATTGTCTGGATATTCGTCGTACTCGCCCTCTTAGGGACAAAACTCTACGGTAGACTCTTACAAGTAATGTTCTACATACCAGCCGCAATTACGATAGCTTTCTTTGCCATGTGGATTGCAGGTGCCATGGATCCTGGCGTGGTAGCAACAGGAGTCGAAAACGTCATGGGTAAGCCGCCGGCAGACTTCGTTCAGTTGGCGTTAAATACTGGAATGGCGGAGGCGGCCGCGAAGATAGGTTTCTTCGATGCCTTCTCGTTTGCACTAGGAGGCGCGTTCTGGGCTTACATGGGATGGTACGCGACAAGTTTCTTGGCGGGCGAAGTGAAAGAAGCAAACAAAAAGCTTCCGATGGTGCTTTTAATAGCAGGACTAATAATAATGATAGTTTACCTGCTGGCTTCATCGCTTCCTGCAATAGCTACACTGAACGTAGCGGTTACACCAGATGGGAAATGGAGTTTCTACCAAGGATACTCTTGGCTAAGTTATGCTGTTGACATTGATGCGGTTAGGGCTGTTATACCAGGTTTCCAACCCGCATGGAGCACGGGAATCGCTTCAATCATCGCCAGAGGTATGGCTTTGGATTGGCTCTCATGGCTAATTGCCCTAGGTGGCGTATTCTGGATCGCCAACGACATACCGCCATTCTTGCTAGTTGCCTCAAGAACGTTCTTCGCCATGTCCTTCGACAGGATGTTGCCAGAGAAATTCGCGTACGTCAGTGAGAGATGGCACGCACCAGTTTGGTCATTAATCATCACGGGTATTGTTGCTACTCTCGGAATAATACCCGAGAGTAACTTTGCCGACTTAGGCAACTACTTCTTGTTTGCGGGGGTAGTTGCAACCGATATGTTCGACGCGTTCTTCTTAACGATGTTCTGCGTGTCCTGCATGCTTCTTCCGCTAGAGAGAAAGGACATCTACGATAGAGCCGCTGTCAAACATTCCATAGGCGCCGTTGTGACGCTTGGTTTCTTAGCATCATTTGGAGCAGCCTTCTGCCTACTTATTTTCGTAAAGGAGTCACCGTTTATCTACGCGCCAATAACTACAGGGGCCTCGGCTGCAGAACTATCAAACGCCGCTGGTTTCTACATCTGCATCTTGTCTGGAATACTGCTATACCTCTACCACATGTACAGAAACACAACCAGAGGCGTCGACATGCGAACCCTCTACCTCAGCATCCCACCAGAATAGCCTTAAATATCCTCCCTCTTTTTATTTTCCAACACTAAAACACGGTGTTTTAAGCGTGTACGAACTGAACTTTGTAACAGATATGGTGGAAGAGCAATTAGCTAAAGGAAATCTTAGATGGCTGGCCAACTTCAACGAGATCCGTAGAGACTATGCAATCGGCGATGTCGCGTTCCCAATCTACGCTTCAGGAAGTCTACAAGAGAGGGGCTTCTTCCTCTCCAGAATATTCTCAGCCTTAGTAACGCCGAAATACAAAATCCACTTTCTTCTTCACACCTCTTCAGAAATTGACCCTAAATTTCTTAGAAAGCTAATACTCTTGTGCAAAAGCAAGTTCGGCGCCGAAGACTGGATTTTCCTAGGCTTAGTTCAAAGCCAACCCTTCGAAGAAGCCGCAAAAGCCGCTGTCACAAGCACAACAGACAAAACTGTGGGCATAGCTGCCTTCAGCCTCGCCTCAAAAGAAACAGTAACATCTAACAATGTCCTCGGAAAAGGCCTCGCAAAACAGCTGAGACTAACCGAAGCAAAATTCGAAGCCTTCGACCTGCCCAACTATTTAAAAAGTTTTACCATAGTATTCGGTCTTGGCACGCTTCTGCTAATAGCTATCGCTCTCTCAGGATTGCGGCAAGCAATTCAACCTTTAACTCTCTTGCTTATGGCTGTTTTTTCGCTTATAGCAGGCTATCACATCTACAAAACACGTTACCACATAACCTTGTCACTGAACAGCAAAGGCTTTCAACTTCAACAGGGCGGAACGGTGAAAGAGGGCAAATGGTCTAACTATTCAGATGTGACATTTTACGTAACCTCGAAACACGAAACATGCATAAGACTACATTCAAAAGAAGGAGCGTTTGACCTACCCTTATCCAGAGTAGGTTTATCCAGAAGAGATGCTTACAACGCGATTAAACAGCTAATAAAGAAGAAATAGGACGCTACGCGATAATTGGCGTTTCAACAGCGGTGTTCCACCAAGGCTTATCCCACCTTTTGTCAACAGTTGGCAACTCTTTCAAGAGATCCTCAATCCTTTCGGTCACCGTTGAAACCTCGCTTTTCGACATCCACTTCCTAAGCACATCGGATTTTTCGTCCAAGTTTTTAAGGTTAAGCATAGCCGTCAAGGCGAGCTTCTTATCCTTTTCCAAAATCTTTCTCATCCTCAACGGGTCTATATTTTCGGCTCCCGTTCCGATTTCATGGTCTAAAAACACGGCGCAAACGTCTTTCACGTCTTTGTCTTCCATTCCGAGGATAACTTTGTCTTCTGCGTAGTAGGGGTATGATAGAATTCTGTAATCTTGTCCGCATTGCCTGAGGTCTTCTAAACACTCTTTCGGCATGTCCAAGATGAACTGCGCCTTAGAGAGCAGTAAATGCTCTAAACCTATAGTGTACAGATTTTCCTTAAACCGCTCAAAAACATCTTTGACTTCGACTTTATGCCTCAAATCCATGTAGTCGCAAAAAAGGTCCACAACAGTTATTGTTGGAAACCCCTCTTCGGTTATCCCATTGATAGTAGTGAGCCGGTATCTGTCGCCATGCCTCCACGTGCTAAAACGCCTGTCATTCGCTGTCGCGAAAGATTTGTACTGCGTCCCAAAGGCTTTGTCCATGTTCAAAAGAAGCTTGTAGAAATCTATCCCCTGTTTTTTGGGAACTATAAAATCCGTGTCCTTTATCACCCTCGCCAAGGAACCTCCAGCATTCGCGCTTGGGCAATGAATTTTGACAGCTGCTCCGCCGAAAAGCAAAGCTGAAATGGGGTTTTTACTAACCCTCTTCTCAAATGCCTTGGGATACAACTCGTGAAGTCGAGGAGCGTTGACGGCTGCCCAGAGGATAACCATTGCACTTCTCATCGGAAAATATTCTAAGTCTATGTAAGATGGCAAACCAAGGCGCTCTCTCAGCTCCCCAGCCTCAACGTTCGAGGTTAAGGGCAGTTCAACATCATAGGTGGTTCCATCTAAATCTTTGTACAGAACAAACTTCTCAGGCAAATCAGCCGCAGACTCTTTTCCCGTGGTTAACGCCCCTAACAGACAGTCTCGTTATTCAACAACATCCATAAATACTTTAAGTATTTCCCTAATAGAGGCATTGCGTGAAAATAATTAAGGATTATTCCAGTAACCAAAATTATTTTGTAAGTTTCGGGTATTTCACATTAATGGTCAATACCTTTTTTCGAGTTCTGTTAATGTTTCTAAAAAAGTTTGGCACGCCGACTTCATCCTTGTATAATACTCGGGTTTACGAGTTTCTGAAAACTTGTTAGCCATCAACAAACAATGATCCAAACTGTGCATCAGGCGATCCACATCCTCCTTCTTTAACTTAGAGACTACGCGCTCCGCCTCTTCTAGCATTTTCTTCTCCATCCAAACACTAACATAAAATGAGACTCTGCATTTATAAGAGTTTCAAAGATTCTGTCACAGCCGAAAAGGAAGGAATAACGCATATATTTTATCCTTCACAGTAAATTAAATGCCTCAAAACAGGGGCCGTAGTCTAGGAAGGTATGACGACGGGCTCCAGAAGCACAAAACGGGTTTGCGGACCGTACGGGATGAAGAAGTTCTGGAGCGGTCGGAGAAACCCGTAGGAACAGCCAAGCGCTGTTTCCGGGGAGAGGTCGTCGGTTCAAATCCGGCCGGCCCCACCAACTTTATGAGACAGCTTTTTTAAAATAGGTAACGCTTACGTATTTATTTACGGTGGTTCATGTTTGGGTATTCAACAAATTGAGACATACTCTGTTAAGTTAAGCTATAAAGAACCTTTCAGAATCGCACCGGGAGCAAGCACTGAAAGCTACAACATCGTTGTTAAGATAGTTACGGATTATGGCGTTGTTGGCTGGGGTGAATCTTCACCGGCGCAAAGAGTGACTGGCGAAACCGCAGAAACGGTTATCAAAACTCTTGATAGAATTGCTCCGAAGCTCATTGGAATGTGTCCCTTAAGAATCGAACAAAACGTTGAGGTCATGGACTCGATTGTTGAAGGTAATCCCGCTGCAAAAGCCGCTATAGACATAGCGTTGCACGACATCTTAGGAAAAACCGCCCGTAAACCGCTCTTTATGTTGATGGGTGGCTACCGCACAGAAGTCTTAACAGACATAACTTTAAGCATCAAGTCTCCAAAAGAGATGGCCAAAGACGCCTTCAAAGCCTTTAAGAAAGGGTTTAAAGCCCTAAAAATCAAGGTGGGAGTTAACCCCGCCGAGGATGTTGAACGCGTTAGACTTATCCGAGAAGCGGTTGACAGCAATATTCAGTTGAGAATCGATGCGAATCAGGGCTGGACACCAAAGTCAACGATAGAAGCCCTCAACAAAATGGAGAAATTTGACATCCAATTTGCCGAGCAACCAGTTCCAGCAGAAGACCTGAAAGGCTTAGTGGAGGTTAGAAAAAACTCGCCGATACCGATAATGGCCGATGAAAGTGTCCACTCGCCAGAGGATGCCCTACGCATAATACAGGCCGAAGCCATAGACCTCATAAACATTAAACTGATGAAGAGCGGAGGAATACTGAAGGGCAGAAAAATCGCCGCAATAGCAGAGGCCGCCGGAATACCATGCATGATCGGATGCATGGGCGAATCAGAAATAGGCATAGCCGCCGGAACCCACCTGGCCGCAGCGGTCAAAAACATACAATACGCAGACTTGGACTCTGATATTCTGCTAAGAGACAAGCTGGTTAAAAAGGGTAGGACAAAGGTCAAAAATTCGATGCGCGCATTTCCGAAACAAAATGGATTAGGCATAAGAGAACTAAATGAACAGCTGTTAGGAAAGCCGAAAAGGATTTACAAGTAGTTCAAGTAACAAAATAACTTCAAAGTAATGGATGGGGCTGCCCGGATTCGAACCGGGGTCTAGAGAGCCCGAGTCTCCAAGCCTAGACCAAGCTAGCCGACAGCCCCACTGCGAGCATCATTCACCTTGAAGCCATAAAAATAAAGTGTTCCTTAACCTTTAAACCCTTATTCCTCAAAGTTTGCGTTTATCCCCTAAATTTTATGGGTCTTCTGAATATATGAATGCTGTTCATTTCGCCGAATTTTTCAAACCCTGCACTTGCAAGTTGTTTGGTTTCCTCTGCTAAATATGTGCAAAAAGAGGGATTTTGCGGGGGATATCTCCACCTCGTCATAGATTCAAGCTAGACGACGACCCTGCAGGATGAATTGATTTTATCGCGCTTAGCAATTAGGAGAAGTTATTATTTTCCGTGCAGTTTGTTAATATTAATGAAAAACCTTTTGGGCCGGCTTTTATCTGGTGGCGGTTTCGCAGGGACTATTATCGGTGTTCTAGGTGTGGCTTTGTTTTCCCCAAAAAGGCGCTGAGATCAGCGGATGGGACTATCATCCATACAGGTTCCATATCCACTGTCCCAGATGCAGCTACGTAGTCGCCAAGTTTGCTAAATGAAAGCTCCAATACTGACAGCCCCCTCTAGGTTTTCAGATTCGACACTAATAAAAGTGGCCACTCTATGCGGTCAGGAGTGCAGTTCATGTGATACTGAAACAGGTGAATGCGAAGTTGGAAGTTATGGGATTTCTCCTTAGCCTGCGTCTCAGGAACACAGTCACACCGGTGACGGCTGTCAGAATGATGGCGAAGACGAATGCGTTTGGAAATTCTGGAATTACGACCATTCCAGCTTCCTCAACTAAGAGCAATGTATCTGCATCATACCATTCTACACGCCAGGTTCCAAGCTTGGTTGTGCTTGTGATATTGAAGAGTAGAAGATTCCCACTTTCCATTGCATAGCCTTGCCCAAGAATCTCGGTGTAGAAAGAGAGCGACTTCTCACTCACGTTGCCGTCAGGGTCATAAAGTTTCTGGGTGAAGAGAGTTCTCTTACAGTCATCAACACTCTGCCAGTCAATTTCAAAATGTAGGTAAACCGCCTCGTCGGTTAGTAGGAAACTACTTGTGGGAATCGGTTCTGTATCCTCTAGTTTGACGATTTGGTATGTTAGGATTGTATATCCAGGGTCTGAATTAGCCAACCCTTGGGCGCCAGATGCAAAAGAGCTGCCGACAAAAATCGTAAGCAATAACGCATAAAGAATTGTCTTTGAGATCTTTCCACCAACCACCGCTACTTGTACAATATTTTTGTTCATCCAGCTTTCACCTATTTAGATATGCTTGAAATGTCCTAACTATTTAATTTTTGCATGTTGCACAATAAAAAATTCCATTGTCAGACAAAGAGGTATGCTTGTGCGGAAAAGTTTCTAATCCCTCTATTTGGAGCCTAATAAAATCCTCCAGAGAGGAAGCCCAAACATCAACTGAAAGAAAAAAGGGAATTTGCGGAGACATCTCCACTAGCTAAGCTTTAAACCCTTATCCCAATAATACCTTTACTGCGAGGGGGAGGTTTGATTAGGCTTGTCTATTCCGCATCGAGTACGCGGGGTTAAAATATTAAAGGCGGTTTCGTCGCCTCTCAGGCTGCAGATTCTGAACCTACTTTTCGACAGAGGGCCTCTCTCTTACACGGAGCTGATGAGTTCGCTTAAGATGAACCCCAGTAGGGACGCTGGAAGGTTTGCCTATCACTTGAAGTCACTGCTTAAGGCGGATTTGATCGAGGCGGATGTGGAAACAAAGAAGTACTGCCTAACCGAGCTGGGTAAGACGGTTATTGATGTCGCAGACAGAATTGAAAAGAAAGCCTTCAAACCAAAAGGCATGCTTGTCCGCACTTCCAGATTCGCATTAGAAGAATTTGACGCAAACAAAATTGCTAACTCACTCGCAAGAGAGACAAAGATGCCCGCCGAGTTAGCTCAAAAGGTGGCTAAGGAAGCGGAAAAACGACTACTCAAATCAAAAACAAAATATTTGACAGCCCCCCTCGTGAGAGAGGTTGTAAACGCAATTTTAATCGAGAAGGGTTTAGAGGAATACCGCCATAAACTCACACGTTTGGGGCTCCCTGTCCACGACGTAGCCGTTCTCATAGACGTGAAAAGCAAAACCTCTCAGGGCTCAGCCTCAATAAATGAAACAGCCGGAGAGACTGTTCTTAACGAATATATGCTCTTAAACGTCCTCCCAAGAGACATCGCAGATGCACATCTGTCTGGTTCATTATATATTAGGGGTTTAAGTTCCTGGATTCTGAAGCCAAGCGAGATAATGCATGATTTAAGGTTCTTCCTTCAAACAGGCTTAAACCTAGAAAAAATAAATGTCTTTCAGCCCTCTTATTCTCCGCCCCAAAACTTGGAATCCGCTCTATCCATAACCTTTAACACTCTTTTACATTCCGCCAAAGAAGCGAGTGAAACGCAGACCATTGATTATTTTAACGTTTTTCTGGCCCCTTTTGTGAAGGGCATGGAGCCCACCGTGGTTAAAGAAGCCTTACGCTTGTTCATCCTCAATATAAACCAGCACGCAGACACTTCTCTAGGCCTGGAGCTTACAGTTCCAGATTTCATAGCAGAGAAACCAGCGTTTGGACCTTCTGGAAAAAATGGCGGCAAATACGGAGACTTTGTAGAAGAGAGCCAGCTCTCAGCAAGGCTTATTCTTGAAATATTCTCCGAGGAAAGCAAGCACAAGCCACTCCTTAACCCGAAAGTTGTCTTTAAAATGCGTGGAGAAACATTTGACAATGAGAAAGCCAAAGCAATGCTCTTGGAAGCACATCATCTAGCATCCGAGAGAGGCACACCGTACTTCGCTAACCTTTTAGAAAAAGACCAAAGATACTCTGTTTTTTCCAGTTCTGGCTTTAGGCTAAGAGCGTATTCAAATGAAGACTGGGAAATTGACACGTTACGCACGGGCTGCATAGGATGTGTGACGGTTAATTTGCCGCGGATAACCTACGAGTCCGGAAGAGACAAAACAAAGTTTTCTGAAATTTTGAGAGGAAGACTTGAGATGGCAGTTAGGGCTTTAGAAATTAAGTATAGAACGCTTAAACAGCACGGCAAAGGTTTACTTCCATTTCTGACGCAAAACATTAACGGCGACCATTATTTCAGGCTTGAAAATTGTTCTCGCGTGATAAACTTGGGGGGTTTTAAGGAAGCGATAGAGGCATTCCAAGAGAAAGGCATCTATGAAGGTGAAAAAACACTAGAGTTTGCTGACGAAATAATGCAAAACATTCTTGATTCCGCACACAAGCTTGGCAGAAGATGTGGAAGGTTTTTGTCCACAGCCATAGCGCCAGATTTTGAAGCGTCAGAAAGATTGGCGCAGTTGGACATCGAAAGATACGGCATAGCGAAAGTTCGATTTTCAGGAACAAGAGAAAAACCGTTCTATTCAACATTCAACAAGCTAACGCTTCAAAATGGCAAAATTCCTCCAGAATCACTAACATTCATACAGAAAACCCGTAGGCTGCACCCTGGCGGAAACTTGACAGTGATTGAGCTTGAAGAAGTTGAACGTAAGCCAGATGAGCTTACGTCTCTAACTAAACAGATTTTTGAAGGCTACAACATAGAGTTCTTGACCTATAACCGTAGAATAACTCATTGTGTCAACTGCAGAAAAAGCTGGTTTGGCCTGTTGCGCAAGTGTCCTTCATGTGGGTCCACAGGCAGTCTCAGAATCTTTGACCGATTTGCGTTAGCCTGAAACGTTATTTTATGGCACCCAATATCAAGGCTAAGAGCGCCATTCTGACAACTATGCCATTCCAAACCTGGTGGAAGTAACGCGCATATGGAGTGTTGTCAACTTCAGCGGCTATTTCGTCAACCCTTGGAAGCGGATGCAGAATTATCAAGTCTTTTTTGGCGTCGCTCAGAGTTTTTAAATCTATTTTGTATGAACCCTTGACTTTGGCGTATTCGGCTGGGTCTGGAAACCGTTCCTTCTGTATCCTCGTAACATACATAACGTCTACGAGAGGAACTATCTTTTCGAGACTTGTTTTTTCTGTTACGGGTATCCTCTCACTTATTGCTTGCAGAACTTCCCGCCTCACCTTAAGAGATTCTGGCGAAACCAGGTATAATTCAATCTTGTATCGAGAAAGTGCGTAGGCGAGCGAGTGGACGGTTCTTCCATATCTCAAGTCGCCTAAAAGAGCTATTTTTAACCCGTCGACTTTTCTCTTTTCTTTCATTATGGTGTATAAATCCAGGAGGGCTTGCGTTGGGTGTTCCTCCGCACCGCTGCCCCCGTTAATTATTGGCACTTTCGCGAATTCTGCGGCAAGTCTTGCTGCGCCTTCGAGCGGATGCCTCAAGGCAATTACGTCTGTATAGTTCTCCACGGTTCGTACGGTATCCGCTAGGTTTTCACCTTTTTTTACAGACGCGATTTCTACTTCTGCAAAACCTATGGTGGAGCCGCCTAACTTGTGCATGGCCGCCTCGAAGCTTAATCGGGTGCGGGTGCTTGGTTCAAAAAATAATGTTGCGAGGATTTTTCCCCTAAGCATGTCTGAGCCTTTCACGGCTACGGGTTCCATTGCTTTGGCAATGCTCAAAATGTAGTCGATTTCTTCGCGGGAGAAATCTTTGATCGATATTATGTCTCTGCCTTCAAACTCCAAACTCACACCCAAAACAAATCTATGCAACACCTAAATAACTCTTTATCAACAGTGGAACACGTTCAAACTAGGTGTAAAAGTTAAAGTCTTTTATCTCTGTTTATGGTATAGCCTCTTTGAACAGAGGATTTCGCATGAGTGAAACTGAGTTGCGTGTTTCTAAGATTAGGGATGGTACGGTTATTGACCACATCACTGGCGGACATGCTTTAGATGTTGCCAAAATTTTGGGAATAACTGGGCGAGAGAAACGCGTAATCACCATAGCGATAAACGTGCCGAGCAAACGCTTCAAAGTGAAGGATATAGTTAAGGTCGAGGGAAGAGAATTAAACCCACAGGAAGTGCACAAAATTGCTTTGCTGGCTCCCCACGCATCCATCAACATCATCCGCGACTATAAGGTTGTCGAAAAGCAGAGGGTCCAGCTTCCCAAAGTCATAGAGAACATTGTTAAGTGTGCCAATCCAGCTTGTATAAGCAACAGCGACGAGCCCGTGCAAACCAAATTCTATGTTGAAGGCGAGGAACCCCTGCTGCTGAAGTGCCATTACTGCGGCTATATTATGGAGAAGAAGGACGTGCTCCAGCAGTTTTAAAGTCGCTTTTTAATGTTTGAGTCCCCCAAAACGTTTATATCTTAAGATGTAATATTCTTATATTAGATATGTCTGAAAAAAGACATATCGTATACACGCAAAACACAAATACACATGGGTGAAGAAACGTGTTAGAAATACTCCTGCCCACATTATGGACATGTTTCGCGCTTTACGCAACATGGTACTTCACATCGGCAAAACATTATGCTCCACTAACCTTCGACGAAGCTAAGATCTTATGGAAGATCCACAAACAAAAGGTCTACTGTAACTCTGGAACATGGCGAGAAATAAAACTGGGAGGCAAAATAGTCGGTTTCGAATGTAAGTGCGGGTATAAGCACATACAAAAGCGCCCAATAGTGGTTAATACACCTGCACACATTAACCAGCAAGCTTCCATACTTGACGAACTGCACACTCCACACAAGTCAACTTAAGTTTCCTCTAAAATGTGTTGATGCGCCGCCGGTAGGACTTTCGACAGGATTTACTCCTTATTCTCGAACCTACGACCGACTGGTTAACAGCCAGCCGCTCTACCTAACTGAGCTACGGCGGCAATGCCCGATGCTTCATGAGTTTTGAGCCTTGCAGTGATATTTAAATTTAGTTATCTACGACTTTTATTTTGTTCTGGACCTTTCTCATTTTATACCTAAGTGTTCTAACGAAAAATCTGTAGAACGGACGTATAAGACCACGATACCATTTTTCGACAAACGCCAAATCGATGAGCTTATCTATCCAGTAAAAATCGTGCTCTATACATTTAATTAACAACTCTTTGTGTCTTTCGGTCATCTGCGCTTCTTTGAACCACTCCTCATCTTTCAGCCTACCCACCGGAACAAAAAACAAAGGCACAATTAAACTTCTAACGCCTTTAAGATCATCCATTAATTCTAGGGTCTTTATGAGGTCTTCTTCAGTTTCTTCCGGAACCCCCACAATTAACGTGCACGCTGGAATCAGCTTATTGTCATGCATCAAACCCATGCTACCACGGACGACTTCAGGCCACCTTTCAGGCTTAAAGGGGTGAGCCTTCGCCGGCATAATTTTTTTGGCGAGTTTCGGGGAACCGGTTTCTATTCCGATTTGGGCGCCCCACCAAGGTTGTTTTTGCAGTATAATTTCAGCGATTTCGGAGAAAAGTTTTGGTTTTGATGCTATGGCTGCCAATGAGCAGTGACTCCAACAAATGCTTTCGCATTTCTTTACGACTAATTCGTGGAGTTTGATGAGCTTTTCATCGTTTGGCAAGGTATTTTTGGATCCGTAGAGCATCACGTCTTCTGCGTGGAGGCATGACCAATTTATGTTTCCAATTTCTAAATTTACATTTATTTCACGCGCTATTTTGTCGTAGGGATACCACCGCAACGGTCTTAACGTCACACTGCAGAATTCACAGCCTCGACAGCACCCACGACCTATTTCTGCTAAACCATTGATCGAAGGCCCTACTATGTCTGGTATCTCCTCTAAGCTCGGCGTTTCTTTAACGCTGGCTTCATGATACTGAGGGAGGGCTTCACCGTTAAGAGCATCACGGAAAATTTTTCCAACAACTTTTTCAGCTTCTCCCTCGATTATGCAGTCTATACCATACTCCTCAACGAACTTTGGCCTATAACGAAACTGCCAAACACCTGGACCGCCAACAATAATCCTTAAACCACGCTTTTTCGCCTCCATGATTTCTGGACTACCTATCAAGACACGGAAATATCGTGCCAGAAACGGCTCCTTCTTCAGAATGGAGGCGAAGGTGCTTGAGGCTGGACCTAAACCGAAGGGGTCCATAACATGTATGCCTAAAACATTTGCCTTACCAATGTATTTTTTAAGATGAGTTGGTGCAATGGTTAGTACATTGAAGCCTTCGCTTAGAAGTTGAGCCTCGATTTTTCTTAACCCATAGGGCGCTGCCAGAGGCATGCCGTTCTTTGTTTTTATTGGCGGAAAGAAGAGCCCTCTGTAAAGCCAATCTGGAATGACATTCGGAGGAGCGCATGTCCCAAAGCCTAGAAATTCGTTTCGATGGTAATCACTCATCAAAGTTTGGTCAGCAGTTAACAGTACTCTGTCGGCTACTGATTCTTGGGGCAAGTTGCCGATTTCCTCGTGTTGTTAATTTCAAAACATTTAAATTTTGACATAATTTTTCACTTAAAACTTGCGGTTGAGATTGACTGGGCACAGGTTTACTTCAGGTGTGGTTTAGCCTCTGCTATATGAGTTGGAAGAAAAAGAGCTGATTGTTGGAAAATGGATGCGGAGAGGCGGAAGACACATTAATTATTACTCGACAACAAAGAAAGGAGTAGACCTCTTAGACCTCACGCGAGAACTTTTGGAGGTGCCTATAAAAGAAATCCTAAGAGATTTCATTGCTTCTTGAAATAATTGGGACTTGAGCTTGGCTCTGGAACCATATCTAGTTTTTTGTCTTTGATTAGAAAGATGTATATCTTAGATTTCACAATTAAGTCGAAAGACCCATGGAGAGTAACTTGTTGAAGAAAGTCTTAGAAGTCAGATGGCATGGAAGAGGCGGCCAAGGAGCGTGGACAGCCAGCGAACTGCTAGCAAGAGCAGCCATTCACGAGGGAAAATACATTCAATCTTTCCCTGAGTTCGGTCCAGAAAGGATGGGCGCGCCAGTGACAGCCTTCACTAGAATAAGCACCGAGCCAATCCGAATACACTGCGCTGTCTATAACCCCGATGTGGTGGCTATCTTAGACCCAACATTGCTAAAGAGAGTTGCAGTTACTGAAGGAATAAATGAAGAAGGAGCAATCATAGTCAACTCGAAAGACAACCCAGCAGAAATCAGAAAAATGCTTAATACCGACAAAGGAAAGGTCTGGGTTGTTCGGGCGACAGAAATCGCTATAACAATTTTGGGAATACCCATAACAAACACGGCTATGCTTGGAGCCGTGGCACGGGTTACTGGGACAGTCAGCTTGGAAAGTGTGGAAAAAGTTGTTAAAGAACGTTTTAGGCTGGATGTTGCAGAGAAAAATTTCGCTGTTACAAAGGAAGCTTACAAGGAGGTAAAATCTGAGTGACGTCTCAAGAAAAAAGTTGGAGGGAAATTTCTCCAGCAGGCGTGTGCTGGAAATCAAGCCTCGAGTTTTTGACCGGAGACTGGAAAACATACAAGCCACTAAGAGACTTGGAGAAGTGCACCCGATGCCTCTTATGCGTGCTTTTCTGTCCAGATGGAGCAATACATTGGAAACCCGAGGAGGAAGACATAGAATTTGATTATAACTTCTGCAAGGGTTGCGGAATATGCGCCAACGAATGCCCAACGAAGGCCATTGAAATGAAACTCGAATAGAGGTGCATATCGAAATGAAGAGTGTTCACAAGCAAGAGGTTTTAGCCTTAAACGGAGACGAAGCAGTTGCCTACGCCGTGAAACAGTCAGACGTTGACATTGTGGCAGCTTATCCCATAACTCCCCAAACAATAATTGTCGAAAAGTTCAGCGAATATGTTGCTGACGGCGAAGTTGAAACGGAATTCGTTTGCACAGAGTCGGAACACAGTGCCCTAACAGCATGTCTTTCAGCTTCAGTCACAGGCGCAAGGACTTTTACAGCTTCAGCTTCCGCTGGTTTAGCCTTGATGCATGAAATGCTTTTTGTGACTTCGGGATGTCGTGCACCAGTGGTCATGGCAATCGCCAACAGAGCCTTGTCAGCGCCTTTAAACATCCACGGTGATCACTCTGACACTATGGTTGAACGGGACGGCGGCTGGATACAAATCTACGTTGAGAACGCACAGGAAGTCTACGACTCAATAATTCAAGCGTTTAAGATAGCTGAAAACCCGGAAGTTCTCTTGCCAGTCATGGTTGGCTTAGACGGCTTCACCCTAAGCCATTCGCTAGAAAACGTGCAGGTGCTTCCGGACGAGGTTGTAAAAAAGTTCATTGGAACCCGTCAAATACCTCTAGTGACAACACACGAAAGAAAAAAAGCACCCTTCAAGCTGAACCCAGAAACACCCATGACTATGGGACCAGTAGCTTTTCCAAACTACTATTTCGAGTTTAAACGGCAACAGGAAGAAAGCATGAGAAAAGCTTTGGAAATGATTCAGCAAGTGAATGGGGAATACGCAGAAGTGAGCGGCAGACGCTACGGAGATGGACTACTCGAGCCCTATTGTCTCGAAGATGCCGAAATAGCCATAATATGTTTAGGCTCGACTGCTGGAACGGTGAAAACGGTCGTAGACGAGCTTAGGTCAGAGGGCGCCAAAGCCGGACTACTTAGAATTCGCACTCTTAGACCTCTACCAGTCGAGGGAATAGTTAAGACGCTTGAAAAAGTAGAAGCGTTAGCAGTCATGGACAAGAGCATGAGTTTTGGAGGACATGGCGGACCAGTGTTTCACGAAGTTCGACATGCACTTTATGATGTACGGGTTCATCCTTACGTGGTAAACTACATCTACGGATTAGGCGGAAGAGATACAAGCCCAAGCCAAATCCGCAAAATTTACGAAGACTTGCAGACGATACTTCAAACGCGGCACATTGAAAGTCCGATAAATTATGTTGGATTAAGAGAGTAGGAGATGATATAAGATGTTTTCTGAATGGAAATTCACGGCGAAGGACATAGCTGAGAAACCAGACTTGTTCTTGTCAGGACATAGGGCATGTGCCGGCTGTGGACCAGCAACAGTTCTAAGACTTATTATGAAAGCTGCAAGAGGACCAACCATCGTGACGAACGCGACCGGGTGCATAGAGGTTGTCTCCTCGATCTACCCCTACACCTCTTGGGCTACACCATGGCTTCACACCGCCTTTGAAAACGTCGCTGCAAACGCCTCCGGAATCGAGGCAGCCATAAAAATACTAAAAAAGAAGGGAAGGATAAGGCAACAGCAAATAGATGTCATTGCCCTCGCCGGGGATGGAGGAACATACGACATAGGCATACAGGCGCTTTCTGGGGCGGTTGAAAGGGGACACGATTTTCTATTTGTGCTTTACGACAACGAAGCCTACATGAACACAGGCATCCAAAGAAGCGGAGGAACCCCCTTAGGGGCATCCACAACCACTTCGCCGGCTGGCACAGTCATTCCTGGAAAGCTGGAACCCAAGAAGCCCATAGCAGAGATTATGGTTGCCCATGACATGCCCTACGTGGCTACAGCATCGCCCTACTACTGGCGGGATTTAATCACAAAAACGAGGAAAGGCTTAGAAGTGAACGGTCCAGCGTTCTTACACGTGTTTGCACCCTGCCCTAGAGGGTGGAGAAGCGACCAAGCCAAGTCCATAGAGCTTTCACGCTTGGCGGTGGAAACTTGTATATTCCCCCTATGGGAAGTGATAAATGGTGAACATCAGCTATCCGCGCCGAGCAAAGTCCTAGCCTTGAGCCCACAAAAGAAGAAGCCAGTAATAGAGTATCTGCAAGTGCAAGGACGCTTCAGACACTTGTTCACACCAAAATTCGAAAAAATGCTCGAGGAAATACAGCGAATAACGGACGAAAGATGGCGGCGCTTACTCAAAAAATGTGGAAAGGCATAATTCTTAACTTTCTTCTTTGTTATTCAGTTTAGCATAAGCTTAGTTTATTTGAATAAGGAGATTCTTGTCGGTTTAAATTAAGGTGATAAGGCCATATTTATAAAATATATCAGAATCATAAAGACGCCAGACACTATCAAGACGAGGGCTAGACGAACAAACCCCTGAGGCTTCCATTTGTCGTGTCTGAGTATCTCGGAGGGCCCAACAGTATCTGTGTCATACAAGGCCTCAGCCAATGCAGACAATACAATTGCCTTTAAGCTCCAGAGGTTAATTCCCCCTCTACCCAGCAAGAGCAGAACTCCACCAATTATAAATAATACACCTTCAATGAACAGCATTTCAATAGGCGCATAATGTTTACTACTAGAGAAAAGCCAGACGTTTAGGAAAAGAACAGCCACACTGATCAGAAGTGAAATCACTGAAATTCTCGCCACAGCCAAAAGAATATTTTTCTTGCTCATTATATTAGCTTTGAAATGAAAACTAGCTAATAAGGGTTCTTTTGAATAGCAAAGTTTAGAACTCCTTTTGATAGATCACAGATATTCGAGGATAATACAAAAGCTCCAAAGGTTACGTGTTTTTTCCCAGCTATTTTCCTATTTCCTTCTCTGCATTTTCGGCTTTTATGAAAATTGACATGCTTTCTATTCCAGTGGCGATATAACTCGATGGTAACCCTTCACCTGGTTGACGTATTCCACAATAAACTCTTCACTGTAAAAACATTTGTTGACACGGAAACACACAAATAACTCATTGGAGAAAGTCAAATAGGGCTCGTTGCGGGGTTGCCCTAGCCTGGTAGGGGGCAGGCCTGCTAAGCCTGTGGTCAGCAATGGCCGCGCGGGTTCAAATCCCGCACCCCGCGCCAGACTTGAAATCGCAGTTTCTATTCCATTCGTATTTTCGTGAGAACAGTTTGGTCTTAACTGGTTTGCTTGTTCAGAGCTTGAAGAGGGCTGAGTAGCTGTCATGTTAGCGGATTTTGACTGTCCCACGACGGTTCTGGATGATGGTCTCAAAATAACAATTGACAGGGCATTTTTTCTTTTTTAAAAGCATTTGCAAGTTCCATCTTCTTCCGGCTAAAGAAATCGTCGGTCATAGCATATTCTAACCCGCTCTTCCGGTACACCCAATCTGCGTAATGATAGTTCATTCTGTCAACCAGCACGTAATCCACTTTCGCAGTTAGCTGCGCCACCAAGCCTTCAGCTTTTGGAAGTAGTGGTGCTATCATCGCGAAGGTTCTAATGCCTACAGAATGTAGTTTCTCCAAGGTTTCGATCCTTTCTTCGATCGATGGCGAATTAGGTTCAAAAATCTTCCTAACATCCTCCTCAGCCGTGGCAATTGTAAACCCAACTTCAACATTGCCAGATTTTTCCAACAATTCCACATCTCGCATCACAAGAGGAGATTTAGTCTGAATCGTAACAGGCCAACCGTGCCTTGACAAAATCTCGAGACACCTTTCCGTAAGTTCATACTTCTTCTCAAGCGGCTGGTAAGGATCGCACATCCCGCTCATCCAAACTCTACCCGCCCGTTTTCTTTTTATCTCGCTTTGCAGCAAGCTCGGCGCATTGATTTTCGGGTCAACAAATCTGCCCCATTCCTCCTTATGACCAGTGAATCTTTTCATGAACTGCGCATAACAATAAGTGCAGCCGTGCTCACAACCAATGTAAGGATTAATGGTGTAATCAGCAACTTTTGATTTGGATAATATAGTTTTTGCGTAAACTTCTTTAACGATCATAAAATCATCAACCATTTCCGTGGACTAGCAAAGATGAACGAGGAGCTATTACGAAAAGGATCTGCGAAACTCTCGCTTCACCCGCTCTACTGGTTCTCCAAGCACACTTACCTTTTCCAAGTCGCATGTTCCAAGCCCCTTTTTCTCCGCTAGGATTAAGTGTTTAACATCGGTCGGTGGTATCCCCATCACTGCGGAGCCCACAGCGTCAACAGCCACAGGATTTGTGCCTGCAATAACCAAATCCATTTTCACAGGGTTTCCGCTGGTTTCATGTCCTTCCCCTGCAATTATCCCGTCAATAACGGTTAAGCTCGGCTTTAGTACAGACGCAAGATCGACAATATTTTTGCTGAGCGACCCGTCGTGCATTGAACCCTTAGAAGCCAAAGCACCCATCATATTCTTCAAACCCAACGTGACGGTAGCCGCTCTATGAGGCTTAAGTTTTGGAACACTGACTATGACGCTTTCCAAAGCGGTCTTCGCCACCTTGACCTTCTTGAGCGACAACGGATTAGGCGGGTAGACCTCCACAAAATCGTCTCTGTTGAGGTCAACAAGTTTCACGTTCCATCGTTCAGCAACCGCATCAATCCCTGCAACTTTGAAGGCTTCAAAAGTGTCTGCCAATCCGCTTCCCTCGCCAATGACAATTTCCTCTATTTTGTACTCCTGCAAAAACTCTACAATCCCCTCCACTACTCTGCTGTCTGTTGTAATTCCGGTTGAAGGATGCCTCGAGTTTATGTAGTTGGTCTTAACTAAGACCGGCTTCTCAGTAGAGAGGACAATGTCCAGATCAGGCTTTATCATTTCAAGAGCTTCAACAGTCGTCTCAACAGGGTTCGTCCCCTTCACTACAGCAACTTTAATCATTTGGAAGCACTTATCAAGTCAAATCGTACACAGCGATTTGAATCTTTTCGTCTCACATGCTAACACAGAGCCACTTATCAAACAGCGCCTGACAAACCACCCGCTTCCCGCAAAGATAGCATTCGAGTTCCTATGACCTTCAGAAAACTCACGGCTTTTAAGCCAAATAACGAAATCTACCTCACCAAAACTGAAATCAACGAAACCCAACCATATCTAATCTGCAATTATCAAAGAAGCCAAGACTTAACACTACTAAGCCTGTTCTAATTTTGGAAGTCTCCTTAATCGGTTTGAATCCATAAAACAAATTCACCTTGCTTACATTACAGATTCATTTTGGTAAGGTGCGCAAACTCTGGTTTTGAATGTAAATCATTTATATAATTTATAGTTAATAGCAGTTGCAGTGGGAAATATGCTTGTGACAAACAAGGACCTGTTATCGCCAGCTAGGAAAAGGGCTTATGCAGTCGGCGCCTTCAACATAAACAACCTAGAAAGCCTGTTAGCTGTTGCTGACGCTGCTGTGGAGGAGAAGTCGCCTGTCATAGTTGCAGTTACACCAAGCGCCATTAAATACGCTGGTTTGGCTTATCTTGCAAAAATCGTCAAAATTGCAGCTGAATCAGCGCCTTTGCCCATGTCTCTTCACCTTGACCACGGCGAAAACCTAGAAACAGTTTCAAAATGTGTTGAGGCTGGCTTCACGTCGGTCATGATAGATGGCTCATTTCTAAGTCTTGAGGAAAACGTTGCATTGACGAAGCGTGTGGTTGATTTTGCGCATCCTAAGGGGGTTTCTGTTGAGGCTGAGCTTGGGAGGCTTGCTGGTGTGGAAGAGTCAACGGTCGAAGAAAAGGAAGCCGTTTTAACCGACCCAGACGCCGCTAAGGAGTTTGTTGAACGGACCGGTGTGGATGCGCTTGCGGTTGCGATTGGCACCTCTCATGGAGCTTACAAGTTTAAGGGCGAAGCCAAGCTCGATTTTGAAAGGTTAAGGCTTATTAAGGAAAGGGTTGATGTGCCGCTAGTTTTGCACGGAGCTTCAAGTGTTCCAGAATGGATTATTGAAAAAGCCCAAAAATATGGAGCCGAGTTAACAGGAGCAAAAGGCATCCCAGAAGAACACATAAAAAAAGCCATTTCTCTAGGAATCACAAAAATAAACATCGACACGGATTTGAGGTTGACATTCACCGCAACCATACGCGAGTTTCTGGCAAATAATCCCAAGGAATTTGACCCTAGGAAAATTTTGGGTCACGCAAAAGAAGCCATGAAAGAGGTTGTGAAGGGTAAGATGCGGTTATTTGGGAGTCCTGGAAAAGCATCTTGCGGTGACATGTGAAATGAAAGTTGGAATACTAAGTGGAGGCGGAGACGCTCCAGGAATAAACGCAGTTATCAGGGCTGTTGTTAGAAAAGGGATTCAGCATCATGGCTATAAAATAGTCGGCATAAAAGATGGATGGTGTGGGCTGCTTGAAGGCGAATTTTTACCACTAAATTTAGAGACTACGTCTGGAATTCTTCCTCGTGGAGGCTCCATTCTAGGCACTTCGAGGACAAACCCCTTTAAACACGAGAAAGGAGCGGAAAAAATACTTGGAAATGCTGATAAAGAGGGCGTAGAGGCTTTTGTTGTGATTGGCGGAGACGACACCCTAACCGTAGCCTACAAGATGGGCGAGTTTGGGCTTAAATGCGTGGGCGTTCCGAAAACAATTGATAATGACTTGGCTGGTACAGACTACACCTTTGGCTTCAACACCGCAGTGGCCATAGCAACAGAAACGCTTGACAGACTCCACACAACCGCTGAAGCCCACAACAGAGTCATGATCCTCGAGGTCATGGGGAGATACACAGGCTGGATCGCATTGGAGGCGGGACTTGCCGGAGGGGCAGACGTCATTTTAATCCCTGAGAAACCCTTCGATGTAGATGAGGTCTGCGAGTACATTAAGCACAGGCAGGAAAGAGGAAGAAACTTTAGCATGGTTGTTGTGGCTGAGGGAGCCAAGCCGAAGGGTGGGAAAGAAATAGTTTACAGCGAGAGCATAGACGAGTTTGGACACATTCGCCTCGGCGGTGTTGGCTATTTCCTTGGAAAGGAGATTGAAAAGTGCATCGACATCGAGACCCGTGTTGTGGTCTTGGGGCATCTTCAGCGGGGTGGCTCTCCAACAGCCTTCGACAGAATACTAGCCACGAGGTTTGGAATAGCGGCAATAGACCTTGTCGACCAAGGAAAGTTTGGGCACATGGTTGCCATCCAAGGAAACAAGATAGTTTCTGTTCCTTTAAAGGATGTTGTAGGTAAAAGGAAGACGGTGGATTTAGAGCTTTACGACATAGCAAGCATATTTTTCGGCTAACTTTTTCTTCTATATTTCGGATACAGCAGAGGATTAACAACTTTTATCTTATGAACACGTAGCTTCTTTACAATCTTTTCAATTGTATCTAAAAGTTCTATTGAGCTCTCTTTAAACTTATCCCAAGGATTTTCCAAAGTAATACCAAGTTGAACGTTTTCCTCCTTTGACATTTTTATCTGTTTCAAAATTTCTTTTGGCACCTTAGAAGTAGGGTAAAAATCCCGTTTGAAGTTTTTCCCACCATATAGTGCTATGAGAGGAAAATTTTCGATTGTCTCTTTGAGGAAAATTTCAGAAATGGTTCTTGACATTATAGCCACGGTATATTGAATACCGTCAAGGGTGCATCCTACAACACCATACGTAAATCCAAACTCGGGTGTGTGATAATGTGCGGGTTTGAGTTTTCCACCAATTAAAACGCAGTTTTTCGCTCCACATATTATTGGTCCCACACTGTATCCTCGGTTTGAAAGTTCTTTTTGGACAAAAGCCACATTTTTCCACATTGAATTGAAAAGTTTGTGAATTTCTCGTTTATATCTGTTAACAAACATGCTTAACAAATAAGTCCCTCATTTAAGAGAAAAGCTGATCTCCGCAATATCATTTTCGACATACTCACTTTGCTTTAGTTTAGTGTAAAACTCGCTTTTTCTTAGAACTGAAAAATGTGAGACAAGCTATAACTTTTAAAAACTTAACACGTTAATGATAAAAAAATAGAAGAAGACTAAGTGAGTAAAATCTCAATGAAGAAACAAGATTTAGCTGTAAGAATAGTGCCTTACGATGGCAAAGCCCCTCAAATATTTGAGGAGGTAAAACGATTCCTTTTTAATACAATCCCACATCAGATTGAAGTTGAACACATCGGGAGCACAGCAGTCGTCGGATTAGGCGGAAAAGGAATAATTGATGTTCTAATAATAACAAAGCAGAAATACATGCGAAAAATAGTCGAATTGTTAGAATCTAAGGGATATAAGTATAATCCTGAGGGCGGCACTGTTCCTGAAAGACTTTTTGTTTCCGGACCATACAAATACAAAGAAAAGGAGTTGCACATACACATCCATATAACATTCTTTGGAAGTAGGGAGCATAAAGACAAGCTACTCTTTCGCGATTATCTTAGGCGACACCCTGATGAAGCTAGAAATTACTTTGAACTCAAAAAGCACTGGAGCATGGAAGCTGGTTCAGATGGGTCTAAATACACGGAGCTTAAAGCATCATACATTAATAAGGTATTAGAGAGAGCAAGAAAGGAATTAAAGATTAGATTTTGCGAGGTTGAAGATTTTGGAACACCCTTACATGGTTGTGATAGTGACAACCCCAAATAAGGAAGAAGCGGAAAAGATTGCGCACAATCTGCTTGAGGAAAAACTGGTTGTGTGCGCTAACATTATTGGTCCGGTTTCCTCGCTTTTTTGGTGGGCTGGAAAGGTTGAGAGGGCTGAGGAACACATTATCTTGATGAAGTCTCGCTTCGATTTATTCGAAAAGCTTGCGGAAAAGGTTAAGGCTGTGCACAGCTATGAGGTCCCTGAAATCATCGCTTTGCCGATTGTAAAGGGTTCTAACGCTTATATGAAATGGCTCGAAAGCTGTTTAAGGTAAAGTTTTATAGTTTTGAAAGACTTCAGAATCTTTTGGCGGTGGGTCTTAGGCGGGGGGCTAGGGGTCCCCTGAACCGTAAACCCTCTACATGACGGGCCGAAAGCTGAGGCTGAGGCGTCTAAGGCCGCTTAAACCCCCACTTCCGAACCAGTGACTATCCGTCCCTTGGGGCTGGCGGTCGCTGGGCAGCTTCCGTAGGGAAGCCGTCTTCAATGTCTGCCAGGCGAACCCGGCCAGGCCCGGGAGGGAGCAACCTAAGTCTGGACGTTCAGCGCTCAGGGGGGTGCGGGTACGAGTGTAGGGTCTGAGGGGTTTGGCGGATTCTGGGCGTCGAACCCCAGTGACCCACCGCCTCTTCAGTGCACTATTTTGGAAAACGATAAATGTTATGTGCATCAAAATTAGTGTTGTTGGAAGTTTAGCCATGCCATTTAACGAGGTTCGTAAGGACTATTTGCTCGACCGCTGGGTCGTCATCGCAACCGAACGTGGTCGCCGCCCCACAGACTTCGCCAAACAGGAGAGGGAGAAAGCAAAAATTGACACTTGCCCCCTGTGCCCAGGCAACGAATACATGACGCCACCGGCTGTTCTAGTCTATCTAAAATCAGGCAGAGGAGGCATCAGAAAAGCCAAGGATGAAGATGGTTTTCGCCACAAAAACTGGTTGATTCGCTGCATCCCAAACCTTTATCCAGCCTTCACTCCGCCAAAAGGAGAGATTAGCCGAAGGCAAATTATTAAGAGCAGTGATTTGGCTGTGGCTGTCGGACACCATGAGGTTTTGGTTGAATCACCAGCTCACGACGAGCATCCATCGGACGCAAGAATTCCTCAGCTGGTGCATGTCGTCAATGCCTATGGTAACAGGCTTCGTGAACTCTCAGCAAAACCCCACGTGCGGTATGTTTCAATCTTCCGCAACCACGGTTTGGAGGCTGGAGCCTCGCTTTCCCACGCCCACAGCCAGATAATTGCGACGCCTTTTATTCCCAAAATTGTGGAGGAGGAGCTTAAGGCCAGCAGAAAATTCTGGAAACAAAAAAAGAAATGTGTTTATTGCGACATTCTTCAAAAAGAGTTGGACGGGCCAAGGCTCATTCTCGAAAATTTGGATTTTGCAGTCTTTGCTCCCTGGGCGAGCGTCCATCCCTTAGAGTTTTGGATATTTCCCAAAAGGCACGAAGCTACATTGCTTGATATGTCGCAAAGCGAAGTGAAAGCCTTTGCTGAAACACTAAAAACATGCCTTAAAGGATTGAAGAAGCTTGTGAACGATCCACCGTACAACTTTGGTTTTCACCTAACCATAAACAAAAATGCCCGTGAATACTATCATTGGCACTTGGAGGTTTACCCTAAACTTGCGATCTGGGCCGGATTTGAGAAAAGCACAGGCATGTACATAAACACCCTCACACCAGAAGCCGCAGCAGAAAGCCTTCAAAAGAAAGCGATATAAAGATGCACAAAATGAACGTATGTTTGATTGGCTACGGCTCACAGGGCAGGAGAATCGCTGAGGCTATTTCCGCTCAAAAAGACATGAAATTGATCGGCATCTGTTTAAAGGAACCGAATTTGTCTGCACATATGGCTACTATGAAAGAGTTTCCAATATACGTGGTTGATCAAAAGGACACCAAAAGATTTACAAAAGAAAGAATTGAAGTTGGGGGATCAATTTCTGACCTTCTTTCAGAAGTGGATGTAGTTGTCGATGTTACGCCTTCTGGTGTGGGAAAGAAAAACAAGGATGATTTTTATTCTAAGCATAAAGCAATTTTTCAGGCAGGAGAACCATTTGATATAGCTGACATTCCAGTTTTCATTTCAAAAATCAAGTACGAAGCAGCAAGAAAAGCAAGGTATATTCGTATTCCAACGCCCTACACGGTCGCTTTAACGAGGATTCTTGAACCCTTAAATGTGGAATTTGGCATCAAAGAAGTCTTTTGCACTCTTATTAGATCTGGTTCAGAACCAATGCAGGCTAGCCTTGGCCCAGTTGACACCATAGTCCCAGACAAGACAAACACTCTTCAGCTTATAAGAGACGAAATTCAACACGTTATGCCGAAACCCATAATTTTATCTTCCTTCAAGGTTCCGACAATTCTCATGAGCGTTGCTTCTATTGCTGTCCGCCTTAAAAAGCAAGCTTCATTAAGTGAACTTAAAAACGTACTAAGTAAAGATGCTCGAACAATAATTGTGAAGGGTGAAGAAGGTCTTTTTTCTACAGATTCAATTTTCGAATATATACGAAGAGTTGGGCGATCATCAGGTGATATTTATGAAGCATGCTTATGGGATGAGCAAGTCGAAATAGCAAATGGCAAATTAAGGCTTGTTCAAGCCTTCGACTCCCACTGCGTTCAAACTCCAGAGGCAATCGATGCTATAAGAGCTTTAACAAGCGAGGTAAAGATGGAGGAGAGCTTTAATCGGACCAACGAAGCGCTAAGGCTTCTAGGCCCAGGAATATATCCATAAATGAACAAAGTCAGACATTCATTACAGCAGATAAACAAGATAGCCTTCATGTGTCAGTTTTTAAGTTTCGCAAAATCCCCCTTTCATATCTTGGTTTAGCTTGCATAACATCCTCTATATAGGCTCTGAATGGTTCTGCTACGCTCCACGCCTGGGCTATGCATCCTCTTGGCGTATGTGGCGAGTCGCCATCGAAAATTTCGCTTATGTTTCCGAGCCCAGCCTTGAAAATTTGTTCAGCAACTAATGGCAAAAGAAAATTCTTTAGGGCATGTGCACGCGTGTAATCAGAGTAACCTTTGGTTTTAAGAAACGCTGTTGTGAAGGGACCGATAAGCCAAGGCCAAACTGTCCCGTTATGGTACGCCTTGTCTCTGCTTCTCCTGTCTCCAGCATAAACTCCAATGTATTTCGGGTCGTTTCTCGCAAGGGTTCTTAAACCGTAAGGCGTTAAAAGCTCACGATGCATCGTGTCGACGATTTCTTCGTTTTTGGTTTTGTCAAGCATGGTGAAGTCTAAAGCAACCGAAACAATTTGGTTAGGCCTTAAAGAGCCGTCCTCCCCATATTCACCTACGACATCAAACAAGCAGTTTTGTTGTGGATTCCAGAATTTTTCAACAAAACTTCTCCTAGCCATTTCCGCCATCTGAAGGTATCTTTCAGCTTCGCTTCTTTCCTTGAACTTGTTCGCCAAAAGTTCCACAGTTTTTAATGCGCTGTACCATAACGCCTGAACCTCAACCGCCTTCCCAGCCCTCGGGGTTATTGGCTGACCATCAACGACAGCGTCCATCCATGTTAATTGTGAACCGTGAGAAAGCAAACAGTCACTGTCCAAGCGTATGTTAAAGGCCGTTCCCTTCGAATGGTTTTCGATTATTGTTCTTAGGGTCTCCCACAATTGTTCCCGAACGAATTCGAAGTCGTTTGTATATTTTAGATATTGTAGCACTGCGTTAACGAACCACAGAGTTGTGTCAACAGAGTTGTACACTGGTTGCCCCAGCTGGTCCGGTATAAAATTGGGAATCAAACCACGTTCGCAGAGTTTTTTGAACGTCTGCAAAACTTCTTTTGCATCTTCGAATCTTCCAGTTACGAGCATCAATCCCGGCAGAGAGACGAATGTGTCCCTTCCCCAAGCCTCAAACCAATGGTAGCCGGCAATAACACACTTTTGCATGTCACCGGTTCCTTTAACTATGAACGCGTCTGTGGCCAAAATAATCCAGTTCAGCCAATCGTTTACGGAGACGTTTTCATTTTCTTTATAGAATGCTTTCAACAAATTTTCCTTGCGCCTCATTTCTCGCTTTTGTAAGGCTTCTATGTCATGCGTGGTATCGGGCATCTCAGCCAAGACCTTTCGGGCATCAACCTCATTTTTGTCCACAACCGCGATTAAGCCAAAGTTTCCATTTTCGTTCGCCTCTACGCTTATCTCGAAGTATCCTGGTTGGTAACAGTCGTCTAGGAAGCTTTCTCCACGCATTGCCTCTTCGCGATAGTGTGTTCTCTCAACCCATCTTTCAGCAGCATGATACCGCCCTTTTGTTGTTTTCATTATCAGCACAGACTGAGGAACGTTAAAACGCATATCCACCTCTTTTTCTTCTTGTTTCTGGATAAACTCCCACGAAATTCTACATTTATCTGTAACTGAATGAATGTGTCTCCAGTTTATCAGCGGAAAAACTCTAAATCTGACGTCGGACCCACTTCTATTTGAGATATTATAAGTTGTTATCACGGCGTTTTTCTCATGAGGCATGAAAATGGTTTTCTCAACCTCAACATTTGGCACGGCATAAACATATTTTGGGAAAGGCGAGATTGAAAATTCTTTTAGGAACATGTGTCCCTGCGGGAAGATTCCGTTTTGGAGCTCGTTGGCTCCAAGCAGATAAGTGCTGCCTCCAAAGCTTGTTTCTTCATCCAATTTTGCCAAGCATACTCTACGGTCTCTCGGCGGGGCAAGAGCGGCGACGAGCAACCCGTGATATTTTCTCGTGTTTATGCCCAAGACTGTGGAAGAAGCGTAACCGCCTAAACCGTTTGATATGAGCCACTCTTGTTTGATTGCGTCTTCGAAACGTGAAAGTGCTTCACGGCTAAGCCTTATAAACGGTAACTCCATTATGGCATCAGCTTTGCCACGTTTTTTCCTCTTGCTGCCCCAAAGAAGTTTGCCACGGGATTGCACTTCGCCCTGAAGAGTAGTGCATGAGGCTTTTCTAGTTTGTATTCTGTTAGGGTCTCGGCGTAGCCCATGCCCTTCGCAAAAACCATATCAACAGAATTATAAACACCGAGGAATTCTGCGGAAACTTCTTTTGAAGTCAAGCCGACTGCGTCTGTTCCAGTGGTTATTATCTTGTCAGCGATGCTGCTCATCCCAGAAACTTCCGCATCCTCCAAGGTGGCATCGTTAATTATCGGTCCACCTTTGACAGCAACAATCATAGATAAACCCATATTTTTCAATTGTTCAACGAGCAAAGTATCAAAGACTATTTCCCCAGCATTATCAGTCAAATAAAGAACTGTATGCGCTTTTTTGACTAACTCGTAGATCTTGTTAATGTCATCTATAACTAAGTCTTTTCCAGCTTCTCGAAGGCTTTTTCTCAAACTGTTAAACGTGAAACTGTGGCCTGGAATGCTAAACTCTATCGTGTTGCCCACCACTGCGCATAGGCATGCCCTTTTGAATCTATCCTGTTGTGCGTAGCCCTCTTCGGCAAGTTTTCTTGCGTACGGCAGGAGTTTCAAGGCTTTTTCGTTGCATATCCTTTTAATTCTTTTATAAGCGTCGCTGTTGCCGGTAACTCTCTTTATTAGACGGCTCCTTTTTGTGCCTAGGTCTGCGGGGTTCGCCGTCGGCCTGAACTCTTTACTCATTAATCGCAGAAGTTCATTCATCACCCTGAAACGCAAAGCAGGATTCGTTGTAGCTTCCGTCGCTTCGGCTGCTGCTCTGTTAATTATGCATGCGGCGCATTCGGCTTCAACCTTCAATTTTTCAACTCGCCTACTGTTTTGTTGCTTCCGCAAATTCACACAGAACTGCATACGGGTCTTTTGCCTTCACGATGCCACTCGCAACCAATACGCCTTGAGTACCAAGCTTCAACGCCACTGCAACATCTTCTCCACGGCTTATTCCGGCACCACAAAGTATTGTAACCTTAGGATTAACCTCTCTAACAAGCCTAACAGTGTCTGTGACAACTTCTGGCTTCGCCTTTGAAACAGGGATTCCTGTTCCTATCAGCTCTGGCGGTTCAACGGCTATGATGTCGGGTTTGAGTGTTGCAACAGCCACGCTTATGTTTGGGTTGTTTGCGCAAACAACCGAGAGTAAATCGTTTCGAATGGTTATCTCAATCGCTTCGTGGATGTCTGAGAGTTTGAGCTGCCTTTCAGAATGGTTAATCAGTGTTCCCACGGCCCCAGCCTCTTTTATGGATTCGGCAAGCACATGCCCAGTGTAGCTGCCTGGCTTTATTGGGTCTATGTGCTGGGCGAGAACTGGAATGCCCACGGCTTCTGCGACGGCTGAGATGTCAGCAAATTGAGGAGCCACACCAATGGAAACGTTTGTTTCGTCGCTTACCTTTTCGGCTTTTTTTGCGAGTGTAACCGCTCTTCGTCCTGTCGCCTCTGAATATGTTTTGAAGTTGACGATTATCATTGGTGCTTGAAGTTTTTTCGGCAAGAGCTTCTCCACCCATTCTAGCATTAATCCTAATTGTTAATATTGTTTTGGAATAAAAAATTGGAATTTAGTTGTGTAAACATGCTATTGCATTAGCGTCTCTTTCCTGGAAGGAAAACCGCTGCCGTGATTGCTGTTGTCCACAAGCCGTTTTTATCGCCAGTTGCTGACTGCGTTATGTTGGTTGTTTTGATTATTAGCCCGCTTGTCTTGAACAACTGCTTTCTCTCGTCCCAAGCGATTTCCGGGTCAAACGGTATTCCCATGGTTGTGGCAAGCATTGTTGCAGCCAAATCTTCGGCATAATCTCCAGCCGCTTCATCTGTCTGTCCAAAAGAATGATGTTCAGAAAGATAGCCATAGTTGCTCTTGCCTGACGGAATCGCCACCCCTATCGACGCTGCGATCAGTCTGTGCGGTTCGTTGGTTGAGTTTCTAGCCAGAACAATGAAGGTTATTTCGCCGGGTTTCAACATTTTTAACCCCCGTTCTCTCGAGACGAGCTTGCAGCCCGGTGGTGCTATGCTAGAAACATTCACTATGTTGCAGTGCTGAATGCCAGCGTTTCTTAAGGCTAATTCGAAGGATTGAAGTTGCTCCTTGTGTTTACCAACACCTTTTGTTAGGAAGAAGTATTTGGGAATCATTTTGCCATTTCGCAATAGGATTAAGGGAATAAGCTTATTAGTCTTTTGTTTGGACAGACTCATTGTTGCATTAGGAAAAGAATAACAACGTTTCACATATAATTATTTGAGGTTGGCTGAGTGCCACAGTACAGAAGCGTGTTTAGGGACGAGACAAAACTCGACATCAGCTATGTTCCTCACAAGCTTCCACACAGAGACAGGGAACTGCGCTTACTAAACGAATTTTTCAGCTTTATACTTCAGTTTCCGGGTAAGATGGCCCAGAGGGTCATGATAACAGGAGACGTTGGAACGGGCAAAACCGTGCTTTCCCAACGCTTCGGGGCTGACATCACACACGAAGCGAATAAGCTTGGGATAAACCTCCGTTACATCCATGTTAACTGCCGCGAATACCGCGGAAGCCTCTTCCTCGTTCTACACCACACAGTTTCCGTGTTCCACCCGACTTTTCCGAGACGCGGCTACTCAGCCGAGGAACTTCTTCGAATTCTTCTGCAAGTCTTGGATCAGGAAAACGCCTACGTAATTCTAACTTTGGATGAGTTTGAAAGTCTTGTTGAACGGGAAGGTACTGAAGCGGTTTACAAGTTAACACGGTTGCAGGAAATAAGGCAGAATAGACCCCAAAGGCTCTCGCTCATTTGCATCTTGCGAAACCTAAGAGTAATTGAGCGGCTGGACGTCAGCACAAGAAGCACCCTACAATCCAACGTAATCCGCCTTGACAAATACTCTAAAGAGCAGATCATCGACATCCTCAGAGACCGTGTTTTCCTCGCCTTTAAGCCTCTAACCGTGTCCGAGGACACTGTTTCTTTGATCGCTGAACTAGCCTTTTCCGAGGGTGGAAACGCCCGTTTCGGCATCGAACTGCTTTGGAGGGCTGGAAAATACGCGGACGCCGAGGATTTAAGCACCGTTACACCGGAATGTGTTAGAAAGGCAGTTTCAAGCGTAATTCCAGCTGTGCGGAAAAGCGAATTAGACTCTCTAGGCTTTCATGAAAGACTCCTCCTGCTCGGCATAGCCAGACTTTTCAAGGAAGGCCAAGAGGCTTACATTTCTCTTGTGGAAGCCGAGCAAGTCTACACCGTTGTATGCGAAGAATATGATACGCAGCCGCACAGCCACACACAGCTATGGAAATACCTGCAGACCCTATCAGCGGTTGGCATAGTAAAAACAGAGGTTTCAGGGACTGGTTCCCGCGGAAGATCAACACTTATCTATTTGCCTAGGATTCCAGCCCGCGATTTGGAGAAAGAATTGAGTGAGCTTTTAGGAAAGAGAGAGGCGTGAAAACGTTATGGGTGTAGAGGATGTTTTCTCTTCAAAACTCAGGATGAAAATTTTGAAAATTCTAGTGCAGATGGGTGAACTTAATGTTTCTGAAATCGCCCGCAGACTCGGCGTGAACTACGTTACAACCAGTAAGCACTTGAAAATATTGGAAGACGAAGGTATTCTCCGACAAAAATTGTTTGGAAGAATTCGCCTCTACAGGCTTAATGAAAACTCGCCTAAGGCTAGAGCTGTGCAGAATCTCATGGAAGTGTGGGAACACACAAATAAGCATTAGGCTGTATTCAATTTCTTATGAGTGTGAAGTTTTGATTAAAGAGGAGCTTGACAGAAAAGTAAGTGAATTTGAAGAGATTTTGCAGAAGGTTGCGGGCGACATAGCCGGCGGAGTGCTTTTTGAAAAGCTTACACCTTCAGAGTTGCTGGCGAAAACTGAGCCTTACGTCAATCGCCTGAGAGATTTGGTGAGAAGCAGCGAGGAGCTCTTGCTTGTTCTCAAGCCGGAAAAGGCTGACACCGTCAAATCTATGTGCAAAAACCTCATGCAAATCTTGACAACTTTTAAGGACATTTTGCTTCAGAACACGCCGGACCCGCCTGCAAATTCCCGTTTAGCCTTTGAACAGCTGAGAAAAGCCATAACGGATGGTTCAGATTTTCTTTTTCTGATGCGGGAGGTTAGGGATAATCCTTCCCCGCTTATAGACGCAATCCTCACTTTCAAGAAGGCTTCTGAGACAAGGGGTTCGGTTGTAAGCATACAAGCTAAGGAGGATGTTCAACCCCTCATTAAATATGTTTTGGGTCGTATAGACGATTTTAGAGCTGCTTTGATTGGTTTGGAAAAGAAGGTTGATGAGATGAAGCAGATTATGCGAGAACTTCAGGAAGATAGCCTAAAAGTCTTTTCTGGCAAGACATCTGCTGAACAAAAGGCTACTGAAAACAAATCGGAAAAGAAGCAGCTTTCCCTCTCAAACTTCAAAACTAAAGAAAACCACGGAGGAAGATTGCATGGCAATGATTGACATCTCCGATAAACCAGAAGTCTTTCGCGAAGCAACCGCAACAGGGACAGTCAAGCTGAAACCTGAAACCATACGCCTGATTGAGGAAGGGAAGGTTGCGAAGGGAGAACCCCTCTACACGGCTAAGATCGCTGGGATACTGGCCGCTAAGAGGACGAGCGCCTTGATTCCGCTTTGTCATCCACTGCCGCTGACGAATGTGGAAGTTGAGATAAACGTTCGGGATAAGTCCACAGTGCAGGTTACCTCCACCGTTAAGACGAAGGCGCAAACTGGAGTTGAAATGGAAGCCCTTGTCGCAACTGCAGTTAGTCTTTTAACAATTTGGGACATGGTCAAGCAGTATGAAAAAGATGTCAAAGGGCGATATCCACATACGCTCATAGAAAACATTCGCGTCGTGAAAAAAGTTAAAGAAGGCATTGCAGGTGAGCGAAAGCACAAAAAAGCATAAGGCTGAAGCCCCTAAAAGACTGAAATTTGGCGTTTTCGTATGCAGCACCTCACGTTACCAACAATTGAAAAAAGGCGAAAAGATGGAAGACCCTTCTGGCGATCTGATCGAATCCTTACTAAGAAATGCGGGACACACGGTGACTTTCAGAAAGTTGATTCCCGACGATAAAGCACTGATTGCAGATGGCATGCGGCAATCCTTAGCCTCCGCAGATTTAGACGCTGTCGTTTTTTGTGGTGGTACTGGCATAGCTCCATCTGATGTCACCATGGAGAGTGTTGTGCCCTTCCTTGAGAAGGTTCTGCCGGGATTCGGAGAAATTTTTAGGCGCTTGAGCTTTGAGAGAATCGGCTCTGGGGCTGTTTTGTCTCGTGCTATAGCGGGCGTTGCAAAGGGGAAAGTCTTTTTCTGTGTTCCAGGCGCCCCTGACGCCGTGAAGCTCTGTGTTGAAAAGCTTATATTGCCGGAAACCGCTCACATCGTTAAGCACGCACGGGAATAACGATGGTGTTAACAGACAGCCATGGACGTCCTCTCCTTAACCTACGTGTGGCAATCACACGAAGGTGCAACCTGCGTTGCCAATTCTGTCACATGGAAGGCGAAGAAAGGTTTAGAGAAAACTTTGGAGACGAAATGACAGTTCATGAGATCGTCCGCCTTGTGAATACCGCTGTCGGATTGGGCGTTTCTAAGGTGAAGCTGACCGGGGGAGAACCGCTCATGCGCAAAGATGTCACAGAAATCGTCAAAGGCATTGCAGCGATACCGGGCTTAGAAGACCTCTCCATGACAACGAATGGAACCCTGCTCGCCTCCCTTGCAAAAGAATTGCGTGCAAACGGTTTGAAACGAGTGAATATTAGTCTTCCAACGCTGGACGGGGATGTTTACAATAAGTTGACTGGCGGAAGATTAGAGGACACTTTGGAAGGTGTTAAGGCGGCTGTCGATGTGGGGTTTTATCCTGTCAAGATTAACATGCTCATCTTGAAGGACGTAAACGACCATGCTGTGCCGAGAATGATTGAGTTCGCCAAGGAAACCGGGACGATTCTGCAGCTGATTGAGCTTGAACCAATAAACATAAGTCGCGCATATTATTCTGCTCATCACAAATCCTTAGACGAATACGATGACATGTTAAGGAAGAAAGCGGTGAAAGTTGAAACCAGACGATACATGCAAAGTCGTCGCATCTATCACTTGCCAGATGTGAAAGTTGAGGTCGTGCACCCTATAGAGAACACAGAGTTCTGCACGCACTGCACAAGGCTGCGAGCGACGAGCGACGGAAAACTCAAACCATGCCTAATGAGAAACGATAATCTTGTGGACGTTTTAGCACACATAAGAAATGGGGCAAACGATGAAGAACTGATAGAACTTTTTATACTGGCAAACAAGAAGAGACAACCATACAACAAGATTAAATAATCACGTATTTTACTTCAATTTTTATGCTTGAAGGAAAAAGAATCAATCTAAGGTTAGTTGAAAAAGAAGACGTACCCCTATTGGCGCAGTGGCTTAACGACGCAGAATTCGCAGGGGATTACCAACATTTTCCAGACCAAATCTCTAGGGCTGAACTTGAAAAGCGAATACTCGAGCAAAAACTCTACCAAACAGAGTGGGTGGACTTTATAATAGAGAAGAAGGACGGAACAAAAATTGGATGGGCTTGCCATTATGTTAGTGCCCCAAATTTCGGATGGACAGAAATCGGCTACGCAATTATTTTAAGCGAGAGAAACAAGGGGTATGGAACCGAAGTCATCAAAATCCTAGTGGATTATCTATTCCTCACAAGAGAGATCGTTAGAATTCAAGCGGTGGTCAACTTGCAGGATGTAGCTTCCCAACGAGTCTTAGAGAAAGCAGGATTCAAAAAAGAGGGAACACTTCGTAAAGCGTTGTGGGACTCGAAGGGAAAATGGGCGGACGGCTACATTTACAGCATCCTAAGAGAAGAGTGGAAAGAACCAAAAGTACTGAAAAAGATTTCTAAGAACGAGGATTAGCGACGCATGAAGATTCTAACCTATAGAGACTTGGAATCTAAAGATGAACTTCTGCCGCTGATGGATAACGCTTTTCGGTGGCCTTTCAATCCGCGGTGGTTTGAAGATTTCATCAAGATTGACCCTAGATTGAAGAACAGCCCAGTTGGTTTCTGTGCTGTGGAAAATGGCAGTGTGGTCGGTTTTGTCGGTGTGCTGGATTTGGCTACCCGAACCTTGAATGGAAACGTAGAGTTTGTTGGTGGAGTGTATGGTGTTGCCACCATGCCAAGCCATGTGAGAAAGGGAATTTCAACAGTCTTGATGAACAGGGCGCATCAGCATTTCAAAGAGAAAAAATATCGCTTCTCCTTTCTAACCACAAGTCGCACCATCATTGCGCATTCATTCTACAAAAAGTTAGGCTACACAGATTTGTTCGAAAGCCCAAGCGCATATAAGGTGCTGGAGGCAAAAAAGGCTAAGTCTACCGTAAAAGAAAAACACGCAAAACTTGATTTTGACAAACTCCTAAAAATTTACAACGAATGTGTCAGGGACAAGACGGGTTTTATAGTGCGAGACAAAGCCTATCTGAAGATGTTGAAAAAAGCCGAAGGACTAAGCGCCAAACAACGCATAATTGATGAAGAAGGATATGCCCTTTTCAGAAAAGAGAGAAGCGGAATATGGATCAGGGAGCTTGCGGCGTTGAACACAAAAGAAATGGACAGGTTGATTGGTCTTGTGGAGGGGAAAGCGAAAGACCTGGTTTATGAAAGAACAGTTTTAGACGAGGCGTTGCTTCAAGTGTATAAGTCCAGAGGTTACATGATTCAGAAAAGAAGCCACTGGGTTATGATGATTAAACCCTTAACCACTGACGCCTCGTTTAAGCAAACCTATGGCGACAAATTCTACTTTACTGGCTTAGATGCCTTCTAGTAGAGTCTGAAACACTCTCTGATAAAAGGAAATCTGAGGAGCGACAAATCTATAGAAAAGCCTATCGTTTAGCAATCCAAAATCTCCAACTGGAAATTCAACCTATATGATAAGGGGGGCTAGTCACCACAGAGAGCTAGTTGAAACTACATTAAGCCTTAACCATAAACAAAAGCGATAAGCGAACACTCAAACTCCAAAGCAGCTGTTGCCAAGCCAAGATTTCTGGATTTACAACTCGACTATCTTTGCTTCACGCTTAACAGTATCAAACAACGCAATAGTTGATTTGCCACTCAAATATCCACAGACTTCGCCCGGATTTACAACCAAAGTTTTCCCTTTACGATAATACCCAGCCTTATGTAAATGCCCATGAACGACAACATCGAAGCTATGGCTATCAATCAAAGCCTTTAGAAGTTCCTCATCATCTCCATGCAACAGAGCAATTTTTAAGGTGTCAACCGTTACTTGGGCGAAGTTTCCGCGGATATCGAGGTGCTCTTGCTCGCTGAAGCGCTTTCTCAAAAGTGGACGGTCGCCGTCGTTGTTGCCGAAAACACCGATGAGTCTCGCTTTTAACTCTTTGAATTTTGGAATGACAAAAGGCGCTATGTAATCTCCGGAGTGAAGCACCAGCCCCACATTCTCCTCGTTCAACCTTCTTATTGCTTTCTCAACCATTGGTAAGTTGTCATGCGTGTCCGCAATCAAGCCTACTAACATTTTCTCACCTTCTCTCACATTCTCTATGCATGGAAAATAAAGCCTTTCTCTACGTTTCTTGTCGTATAGAAGTTTGTTCTAGAGAATATTTCGATTATTGTAATACATAAACATGCGAAACACTACTTAAAACACTCCGCAGCCCTTTTCATCGTAGTAAACTGTTCTAAAAGAGGAAACTAGAAAATGAACCATTGGGGTTTAAACCCCTCCTCCAAGCGAAGGGACAGGCTCTACATAATCGCTGAGGTTTTGGAAATAGCAAGAGAGGGAACCTTGAAAACTCAAATCATGTATAGGGCAAACCTCAGCTTCACACAGCTCACCGACTATCTCAAGTTTATGTTGAAAATCCACTTACTGGACAAAATCGTGGAAAACGATAAAGAAATATACAAGGCGACAGAGAAGGGCTTGGACTTTCTTCAACGGTACCGAGAAATAACAGAGCTGCTCAAGACAGAGGACAACAATTACAAAACCAACGTCAAGATACCACCCCCGCACCTGCTCAAAAGGAATCAAAATCTGTTATAAACGAAAAAACAACATTTCCCTACAATTACAGGCCAGAAGAGACACATTATAGGAAATTACACAGCGAACATCAAACAACAACAAAACTGAATTAACGTTTTGGCTTCTGCTCTTTCAGATAGTCTTTAACCTTCTCCTTCAACTTTGGAAACTCATCCAACATGGCTTTTACAACTAACCATTGAATCTCTTCGGTTTTTGATTTTGTGCCCAATTTCTTTGACGTCCAAGATTATTATATAGCAATATACAATATAGCAATATACAATATAAACTTTTACTTCCACCAATGAAATATATCCTAGAAGGATAGAAAGGAAGGTGAAAGTTATTGGACGCTTAATATGTTTAGTGTTTTCTTTCGCAGTTTGACAGCTGCCACCGCGACCGCTATGGCGATAGTAGCTCCAATCAGGATCAGCAAGAGGTTGGTTGGCAACCATGGAACAACGCTTTCAACACCTATGGAAGGGTCATGCTCTAGAGTGTAGTTGCCGAAGTATGAGTAGCCAATAAACAAGCGCATGTGCTTTCCTGCAGCAATGTAGGATGCTGTTACATCTGTTGTGTTGTATGTTATGCCATCGGTAATTATGGCTTGTGGCACGAACCTGAAGAAACCTGCAAATGTGGCATTCCCTTTTTCAAAGCGAATTCTGAAGCGTTCCCGCCAACGGTTTTGTAAAGGTATTTCATCACTTATTCCAGTGTTGTCTTGAATCACAGAAACCTTGTCACCCTCAACGTACATGTTTTCAGCTGTGGAGGCGGCCTCTGTTAAATCGACATCTTGCACGCTTTTTGCGTCGTCTTCAGCTATTTCAAGTTTTGTCATGTTAATGGAGGCCAAGTTAACCCATAAGGCTAGGCCAGCCTCGCCTTTTGGTATGTCGAAGCCAAGCGCTCTTAGCCCGTCTATTATTGGTTCGAGTTTGTCAATGTTCCATTCCCAGTGGTTGATGATTATATCGATTTTGAGTTCACCAGCCTTAACTGTGTAAGCGTATTTTCCGTAAACATCTTCTGTTGCGGGAGTGTAGTAGAACCTGCATCTCAGTATTACATTGTTCTCAGCGAACTGCAAGTTTGGCCTAAATCCTGGGACATCTACTAGCGTAAAGTTGAAGCTTAGGTATTTCACGTCTCCTCTAGTTACGTTTGCTGGACCATCCAATCTCCATGTGCAGCCACTAAACGGCAAATAAGGCGCGTGGAGACCTGTGTAGTTTCCGATCTTCCACAAAATTTGTAAAGCTTGCAATTTTTGCCCTAGCCTAAGCATATGCTGTCTTGGACTGTAGTAATGAGCTTCTATGCGTTCTCTTATTCTCCATGCTTCGGCTTGACATCTCCATAAGAAGTACGGCTTTAGATAAGTACAGTATTCGATTAATCCTTTGAATTTAACTACATTGATATTGTTTGGATCTTTAGTATACCACCATAGAAACATCGGCTTTTTTCCGTCAGCTGGAAATACCATGGTTATCAAGTCATTTTGTATGTAGGCCCAGCTTCCATAAGTTGTAAAGGTTGCTGGTGTTGCAATTTCTTCCGCTGAAACAGGCATTATTGTCATTAATGGCGTTGCGAGAGTAGGAAGTAATATTGCTAGAAAACTTGTTGCAACCAATTTTTTAGTGTTTTTCATGGCTTTTCACTCAAAATAACTGTGGAAAACGGCTTATTAAGAAAATCGTTTCGAAAAAACCCGAATAATGCCTGTTAAGAGTTCTAGAAATCTCGAACTTTAGGTGAAACGGCCTAACATGAATAGTATGGCTATGTTTAGGTACATGGCTGTTAGGCTTACGACTATGGCTTTGTCTAGTCTTATGCCTTTTCCAAAGCAGAAAGCCGCTGAAACAAGCAGAAGGCTCCAAATCTGCATGATAAACATGACATATTGCGAAACAAAATCAGAAACCAAGAGGTATATGTATGGAAAAACTGCCATCGGAAACGTCGCCAAGCCAAGGCACGTAAACAGCTGCAAGTCATTTCCAACCCGGCGATAAAGCAGATAAGTGAAGAGCTCTGCGAAAAGAAATAGGCCTATCCAATTGAAAATGTAGAGAACCATCATGCCCGTGAAACTGTAGGCGGAGTATGGAAAATAAAAGAAGAGGGCAGAATCAAGTTTCGCATACGCTGAGCCCAACGCGCCAATAAGCAGTATGACCATTGAAACTGGCAAAAGCCTCAAGGGATTAACCGTTTTGGCGAAAACAGGCGAGAGAAAAAGCCATCTAGCAAGACGATGGCTGAAAGCCTCACTTATCCCCAGCGTTGGCGGAACATTTCCCTCCTTCAAAATCTTGTAAAGCGTTTGTCCATGGTCGTTCAGCCTATACTTGCGCTGCTTATCTTGCGTTACAAAGTCCGAAAGCATGTCTAAGTGATAGTAAACCGTGCCTACGCCTAAGCCTAAGGCTTCCCTCAACTCTTTAAACCCAATTTTCTCCTGATAACCCAAAATCTCAATTATCTTTCGACGCGCCGGCTCCCTGAGCAAAGTGTAATACCGCGACAAGTCTTCCATCGGATGGGTGCCCCATAATTGTTGGAACTATGTTTGTAAGTATATATTTATACATTTTCAAGAACTGATGCGCATTTCCTCTCTTTAGACACTCAGAGCCAATGAAAAAGTCATATGTAATTTTAATTGTTTGTTGCAAAAACTGTTTTAAGTTCAAGCGGCTGAGGATTTTGAGGAGCAAAAAGAATGCGGGTTAAGGCTGTGTTGTTTGATTTGTTTGATACACTACTGCTAATTGAGAGCAGCGAGGCTTTCTATACGCCCCCTTTGATGAAACTTCATGAATTTTTAGTTAAGAATGGCATTAATGTCGCCTTTGAGGAGTTTAAGCGCGCTTATTTTGAGGTTCGGGAGAGGCTTTACGCCGAAGCAGCAAAAACCTGGAAGAACCACACTTTAATGCTCGCGTTTCTCAAACGCTAAAAAGATTAGGCTACAATTACGACATTTCCGACGAGGTTGTGGTCGGAGCCACCGAATCATTTGCCAAAGAGTTTATGCGTTACGTGCACTTTGACAAGGAAGCCATTGATGTTTTGCGGAAACTACACAAAAAATACAAGCTTGGAGTTGTTTCAAATTTTGCTATTCCAGAGTGCGTCTCGAAGCTGTTAAAAAAGTTTGGGTTGAAGGCTTTCTTCGATGTTGGCATGATTTCCGGAGCTATCAACAAGCGCAAGCCCAGTCCAGAAATTTTTGAGAAAGCCTTAGAGGCTCTGGCTGTGGATGCTTCGGAGGCTGTTTTTGTTGGCGACACGCCCAGCATGGATGTCAAAGGCGCTAAGGCTGTTGGGATTAAAACAGTCCTCATCCAAAGGAAAACTTCTGTGACGGACATACCAAATTCATCCGTCTGGAAGCCGCAAAATGATGTTCATCCTAAGCCTGACGAGGTTATTAGGAGTTTAAGTGAGTTGTTAGTTGTGCTTGAGGATTGTTGACGGCGAGATAACAATCTATATTAAGACGAAAAGAAATATTTATATTGCTTAAGACGCCTTCAAGTTCATTTTGGCGAATGAAAGCTAGCCCCGCAATTCACGGCGGCGGCTCAACCCCAACTATAAAGGCGCATAGTCGCCTGAGGATGAGGATGGTTGGCCTCCAATTGCGGGGACAGACATGTGGACCTGACACGCTTACATCGGTTAGGTCTGAATTGGGCTTTGGCGCAAGAGTGATAGATTCCCTCCAAATCCAGTCGGTTTTGCGGCTGTACAGCCAATAAACGTCTGGCTTGCAGTCAGCTAGGAGCCATTAACTCCGGTTGATCCTGCCGGACCCCACTGCTATCGGGATGGGACTAAGACATGCTAGTCGTGTGCCTTCAGGCCATGGTGGAGGCGCGGCACACAGCTCAGTAACACGTGGCTAACTTGCCCTTGGGACGGAAACACCCCCGGGAAACTGGGGCTAATTTCCGATAGGCGAAGACTCCTGGAATGGATCTTCGCCCAAAAGGCGCTTAGACCATGCTTCTAGGCGCTGCCCAAGGATAGGGCCGCGGCCGATCAGGTTGTTGGTGAGGCAACGGCTCACCAAGCCTTTAACCGGTACGGGCCGTGAGAGCGGGAGCCCGGAGATGGGCACTGAGACAAGGACCCAGGCCCTACGGGGCGCAGCAGTCGCGAAAACTCCGCAATACGCGAAGGCGTGACGGGGCCATCCCGAGTGCCGTCCGCTGAGGATGGCTTTTCCCCAGTGTATACAGCTGGGGGAATAAGGAGAGGGCAAGTCTGGTGTCAGCCGCCGCGGTAATACCAGCTCTCCGAGTGGTGAGGATGTTTATTGGGCCTAAAGCATCCGTAGCCGGCTGGGCAAGTCCCCTGTTAAATCCAGCGATTTAATCGTTGGATTGCGGAGGATACTGTCCGGCTTGGGGGCGAGAGAGGCCGACGGTATTTCCGGGGTAGGGGTGAAATCCTATAATCCCGGAAGGACCACCAGTGGCGAAGGCTGTCGGCTAGAACGCGCCCGACGGTGAGGGATGAAAGCTGGGGGAGCGAACCGGATTAGATACCCGGGTAGTCCCAGCCGTAAACGATGCAGGCTAGGTGTTAGGGCGGCCACGTGCCGCTCTAGTGCCGCAGGGAAGCTGTTAAGCCTGCCGCCTGGGGAGTACGGCCGCAAGGCTGAAACTTAAAGGAATTGGCGGGGGAGCACCACAAGGGGTGAAGCTTGCGGTTTAATTGGAGTCAACGCCGGAAATCTCACCGGGGGCGACAGCAGGATGAAAGCCAGATTAAAGGTCTTGCCAGACGAGCTGAGAGGAGGTGCATGGCCGTCGCCAGTTCGTGCCGTGAGGTGTCCTGTTAAGTCAGGCAACGATCGAGACCCGCATCCCCCGTTGCTATTGGCGAACAGCCAAGCACACTGGGGAGACTGCCGCCGACAAGGCGGAGGAAGGAGCGGGCCACGGCAGGTCAGTATGCCCCGAATCTCCCGGGCCACACGCGAGCTGCAATGGCAGGTACAATGGGTTCCAACCTCGAAAGAGGGAGGCAATCCCCAAAGCCTGCCGTAGTTGGGATCGAGGGTTGAAACTCACCCTCGTGAACATGGAATCCCTAGTAATCGCGCGTCACTATCGCGCGGTGAATACGTCCCTGCTCCTTGCACACACCGCCCGTCGTTCCACCCGAGCGACTCTTGGGTGAGGCGTGGTCCTTTGTGGCTGCGTCGAATCCAGGTTTCGTGAGGGGGGAAAAGTCGTAACAAGGTGGCCGTAGGGGAACCTGCGGCCGGATCACCTCCTAAGAAATGTGTAGAGCCTTGCAACGCCGACTGGAGGAGAAAGCCCATAAACGCCAAAGCCCATTATTAATGGCTGAATCTTGTTTCTTGTTGATTTGTTGCAGGGTTCCAAGCAGTAATGATTTTAAACATGGGAAGATACGTAGTTAGTTTCTTAAGGAGGAGATGTTTGAGTCAGGTTAGGGTTGTCATATTCATTCAGCTTTTGAGTTCTTTTGTTAGCGGCGTTCTTGGTGTTGCTCTGCCGTTGATGATGAGGGAGAGGAACATTGATGTTGTTACTATTGGGCTGGTGTTTGCGTCGTTACCGATTATTTTTCAGCTTGGGAGGATGTTCTTTGCCACTGTTTCGGATTTTTGGGGTAGAAAGCTTTTCTTTGTTTTGCATGGTTTTTTGAGCGTTATCTCGAGTTCGATTTATTATTTGGCTAATACGCCTTTAGAGTTTTTGTTTGGGAAGGTCGTGGAAGGAACCAAGGATGGTTCGTTGTGGGCTGTGAATAGGGCTTTTCTTCTGGAGAATAGTGAAAGGAAGTGGGCGGTTTTGGTTCATCTCAGAACGGCGGTGTATGTTGCTTATGCTGTTGGAAGTTTACTTACTGGCTTCTTTATAGTATGGTTTTTCTATGATAGAACGCTGATGCTGTGTGTTCTGGTTGGAGCCTTTGCAATTCCTGCATCTTTGTTAATAGTCAGTGGAAAGAGGGAGAAGTTTAGTGTGGCGAAGGCTCTACATCTCTTGGATTTCAGAAAGAAGGGAAAAGCGTTCAAGATGTTCTTGATTCTGTTTTTTGTGATGGGGTTGTCTTTCGGACTTCGGAGTGGCTTTGTTTTTCCTTTGTTTTTGAGTGAGAATGGGTTTGATACTGAGACTGTTGGAGTTCTTATTGGTTTGCAGATTTTGCTGGCAGGTTTGTTCTCTTATCTTTTTGCAAGGAGGTCTGAGATGCGGAGACTTATTCTTTGGAGTGGTGTGCTTTACACGGTTGTGTTTGTTTTGCTTGGGTTATCGAGCTCGTTGTTTGCCGGTTTGCTTGCGGTTTTTTATGGTGTTGTGGAGGGTTTGCTGAGCATTGGTCAGGAGGGGATATTGTCGAGAATTACGGGTGAAGGGTCTTATGGGATAGACATTGGGTTGTTGATGATGGGGCTTCACAGCGGGAATACGTTAAGTTTGGCCTTGTCTGGGTTTCTTATTTCATGGTGGGGTTTTATGGCTCCGTTTCTGTTGTCTGGGTGTATTTTTGTGGCTTTTTATGTAGGTTCCTATTTGACTTTAAAAGAATAGCTGCTCTGTGGTGACTAGCCCCCCTTATTATATAGGTTGAATTGGCTTTTCACTTTTTGATGGAAAGGTGTTTTGGAGGTTTTCGGTGGCAATAACGATGGACTTTTTTTGGTCTGTGAAAGAGGTAAAAAGAGGGAGAAGAGTGTGCGTTGTTGCGTTTGGCTCGTTATGGGTGGCCGCAGCCTCATGAGGATTTTTTGTGCGTTTTCTTTTTGTGCGCTTCTAGTTCTTCTTTTGTTTTGAAGGTTTCACCGCAGCACTCGTATTTCGCTTTCTTACTAGACTGACACATACCGCAAAACACTCCAAACTTCGAACCAATAAATTATCCTTGCATCGAGTTTTTAAGTTGTTCGATTTCATTGCTTCTGCATTTCCTAAAGGCTTATCTAATAATTTTCTGGTTTCGCATAATTTACCCGAACCCTAGCTTTCCAAAACTCTACCCTTACTATATGGGATAAACTCTCTTATCTCTTCAACCGAAGCCTTAAAAACTTTCTCTCGCTGTTCTTTTGGCATTTTTGCAGCCAAGACTTTCAAAACGCGTTTAAGCAACTCTTTACCACTCAAATCCCCAGGCACAACCACTGCATAGGCTTTTGCTTTGGCTTTAGCAGCGTCAACAGGTCCACCAACAAAGCTTATCTCGCCATTTTCTTCAACAACAACGCCAACAGCCACTCTAAGCGGAACATTCCGTATCCAATTCCGCTTGCCACTAACAACAAAAGCACCCCGAGGCACATACTCACCTGAAGGACCACCCCTGCTCAGCTGTTCTGGCTTAACCCAATAAACATCCACCGAAGCGAAATCTTCTCGCCAACCCCTAGAAAAGACAGCGGCAAACTCCGCTGTTTCCCGCAAACACTCTTCGCTGGGCTCTTTACCGCCCGTTTTAATGACAACAAATGGCGCTCCAATAACATCAGCGTGGAAAACAATGTCGCTTGGTTCAGAATGCTTCTTAACCAAAACCTCGTTGCTGACCGCATCCTTACCCGCAACAACCAAAAACCCGTCAGAAGAGACAAACCACCTGAACTTCTCAAACCACTCCTTACGTCTAATTTTACGTTTAACAAGCTCTTCCACAGCCTCGACTGGTTTAACATGCCCCAAGGCTTCAGCGTCCCTAATCTTGGCTTCGACCTCCACCAGCTTCTTCCGGCTTTCCTCAAAAGCAGCCTTAGCGCCTTCAAGCTTTTGCTTAAACCGCTTAGCTCTCTCATAAAACCGCCCAGCACTATCAAACAACTTACCACGCAAGTCCAAACCAAACCGCAAACCATCAACACAAACATTAACCACCAAGCCCTTAGCGTCATAAGACTCAAAAAACACGCTTGGCTTAATTCCAGCTTTTTTCTCAGCCAAAACCTCAGAAACAATCGCGTTCCACTCTTTCTCACCCCTTTTAGCAACCAAAAACTTTTCCAACAAGACTTGAAGCTCCCTAGCATGCGCATAAATGACGTCTCCAACATGCTTGTCCCTCTCACCTTTAGCCTTCGCATCCACCAAAGCCTTCTCCTGACTCTCAATAATCCGTTTAAGCCTTTCCGCTTCCCGTCTCAACTCTTCAACTTCCACGCCAGCCGCAGCCTTCTCAACTGCGGCGATTATCACATAAAACTCGTCCAAAGCCTCGTTAAAACTCCCATAAGGCTGATGCCCACACCCTTCATAACGCCTAAGCCTAAAGGGAACAACATCAACAAACCCGCCGCTCTCGTCCAAAACAACACAAGGACCCAACCTACCGCTCAAGACATAAGAAAGCAAATTCTGCAGGCCATCAAAAACGGCGTCAACATCCGCATCACTTAGCGCGCTGCAGGGCTTGGTCTTGTCTACTCCAGCCCTTAACAAAACTTCTTCAGCATGAACACCGCCGATACTCAAAAACCTCGCAAGAGCCCGCACAATCTCAACATCACCGAAATTCCCCAATTCTTTCCGCAAATCTTCCTTGCTAACTTTAAACGGATTCTTCCCACTCGGAGGGGCAAAAACAAAAACCTCACCACGAAGAATGTTGCGGTCCCGCATCCGTTTATAAGCCAAGGCATGCAGAATTTCGCCTTTCCCGCCAACCAGAATGATGTTGCCTTCGCCGAAAAGCTCCAAGACAAGCCTGAACTCGCCAGCCTTCGTTTTGAAATTGAAAACTACAACCCTTTCAAACTCGTACTGCTCAACGCTTGTTAACCAACTGTTCCGCAGGTACTTCCTCAAAGCCATACAAAAGGCAGGCGGCACCAGAGGTCTCTCCACGGCATAAGAAGTCAAATGTAGCCGCTTACCAGCCTCCAAAACCAGCCGAAAAGCGGGGTTGTCAGGCTTATGCAGTTTGAAAAGCAGGGTTTTAGAATCCAACTGGTAAAGGTTGCCGACACGAGAATCCAGAATAGCCCCTTTCAGCTCTTGAACAACAGCAGCCACATCAAAACTCGTGAACTCCCTCTTCCGCAACCCGCACCACTTTCTAGGAATGTATAATCACTGCCAAACTATAAATAGGCAACTTTAAATCATAATCCAAAATATAAAGTGCAAGGCGCTGGAAAGCAATGAAACCCCTAGAAAAATTATACTGGCTAAGACTGGCACTAGGCATGGTCGCAGCTCTCTTCTGCGTGGGCTATGGAATAGCGACAGCAAACATCACCAACGACATAACCAAAATGACGTTCACAACCTTCTTGAACAGCATGTCCCTGGCAATAATAGTCTACCTAATATCCTACCCCATCATAAAACGCAAGTTCATACTTCACGTGGAAAAGCCACAAAAACTCTACACAACCGGAATAGGCATATACTTTCTCTCGTGGCTGGTTTTCTGGATTCTTCTATTCACAATGATCGCTGGACCGCCACTCAAGTATTCTCTGACGATAACGACAACTTCTGGCGGAACAACCGAGCCAACATCTGGAACATACAACTTGTTATCAGGAACATTAGTTTCCGTAAAAGCTACACCAGACACTAATTACGTGCTGGATCACTGGGAACTTGACGGAACTAATTTAGGAACATCTAACCCGGTAAGTTTCACAATGGACAAAAATCATACACTACATGCTGTGTTCGTATACTTACCACCAGGTTAAGCCTCTTCCTCTTTAAGAAAACTTTCCATGGTTGCTTGGCTCTTATCATCCTTTAAAGTTTCAAGCTTCCTCTTCTCAGACGCCACGCTGTTTGCATTTGGAATACGTGCAACATTGATTCTGCTTAGGACCCGCATACAGTCAGCCCAAGCCGAGAAAAACCCACGGTCAAAATCTCCATGAAGCCTATTCTTCATATGGTCCAGAAACTCCCGCCTGTAAGCGTGTAAAGCCTCTTTATCGCTTAAATCTGATTTTGAGAAGAAAGCGTATGAGTCGTTGTTGTTCGACCGCCGCGCAAGCATCATCCCATACAGAGCCCTAAAGTAGCCCCTGTTCCACTCGGTCTTGTGCATTTTCTGTTTAATCCTCTCCAGTTCCCGCTCCGCTTCTGTAAACTGTCTATTAGCCAAAAGCTGGAAGTAACGCGACACCAAAGCTGAAGGAGCTGGCATACTCAACGCCCACGGGGCTTTGATTTCTCCTCTTCGGAAACATCTTCTATGCCGTTCTCAGTTACCTTAAAGATTTCCTCCCCCTCGGGCAGATACGGACTTGAAACCAAACGAGCGATTCGCACAGGACCGTGAGCCGCCCTCCGCAGATAGACACGTGTGTGGCTTGTGTGCCCAACAATGTGACCGCCGATGGGGTGGACGGCATCCCCGAAAAACACGTCTGGTTTAGCCATAACTTGGTTTGTCACGACAGCCACAGCGTTGAAAGCCCTAGCCAAACGGATAAGCTTGTGCATGTGTTTATTCAATTTTTGCTGTCTAGAGGCTAGCATCTCACGCCCTATGTATTCGCTCCTAAAATGTGAAGTCAAAGAATCAACAATGAGGAGCTTCACGTTGTTCGCTTTAATTACCTCATCAGCATTTTCAAGAAGAAACATCTGATGGTCAGAGGTGTAAGCCTCAGCATAGATAATGTTCTTAACAACCTCTTCAGGGTCAACCCCTAAGTGCCTAGACATCTGCACAATCCGCTCGGTCCTAAAAGTGTTCTCTGTATCAATGTATAAGGCGGCTCCGCTTAGCCCTCCCCTTTCAGGAGGCAACTGAACATTAACGCATAACTGATGACAAAGCTGGCTTTTTCCGCTTCCATACTCACCATAAAACTCGGTTATGGTCTGTGTTTCCAACCCACCGTCAAGAACACCGTCCAAGGCTTTGCTGCCAGTTGTTAAACGCAAAACGCTTTGACGCATCTTAAGGAGCTCATCCGCCCGAACAAAAGCAACGCTTATGGAAGAGCGGGCAGCCTCGATGATGACAAAAGCCTTCTTTTCGCTGATGCCTGCGGGCTCTAACTCACGGACGGTAGCCATAGCCAAAGACTCAACCGTGTGAAACCCCAATTCTCGCAGTTTCTGGGCGGTGGCCGGGCCAATCCCTGGAAGGTCCTCCAAAAACTCGTATTTCTTCTCAACTGTGCCCTCTTTTTCCTCTTCCTCAGCCATAAAGCCATTTCTCCTCTTATAACTTATGAAACAGTTAGGTCAAGCCATATTTAAAACAAACGAAGCATGATAGCGCCTACTCCATAGAGAGATAAGTTAAAGTGATAAACATCCTAGTTTTGCGGATACAGCAAGACAAGACATAAGTACACGAACTATTCATAAAACCGCCAAACGAGGGAAAACGTTGGAAAAAGCGAAGATGGTGGAAAATATCGCCTTTAACCTTTTAAAACAAGCCGTAATCTACCTGCCAGAAGACGTCAAACAAGCGCTGCGAAAAGCGTATGCTGAAGAAACAAGCGAAACAGGCAAGACACAACTAAAAGCGATTCTGGAAAATATTGAACTTGCCGAAAAGCATCAGGCTCCTGTGTGCCAAGACACGGGCACGATAATATTTTATGTTAAGGCAGGTGCTAAAGCAAAGAACCTCGACAAAACTGAAGGAGCACTGATAAGAGCCACACAAAAAGCCACGGCGGATGTCCCTCTCCGCCCAAATGCAGTAGATCCTTTCTCTCAGAAAAACAGCGGGGACAACACTGGAAGGCTCATACCACACATAAACTGGGAAATCGCTCCTGGGGATAGCCTAGAACTAACCGTTATGACAAAGGGTGGGGGCTCAGAAAACGTCTGTGTCTCTGGAATGCTGGTTCCGGGCGAGAGAATCAAAGGGGTGAAAAAGTTCGTTATTGACGCCGTGATAAAGGCGGGAGCCCAACCATGTCCGCCAACAATATTGGGCGTTGCGATCGGGGGCGGGGCCGACATCTCCATGAAACTGGCCAAAAAAGCCCTGCTGAGACCTTTAGACGAGCCTAATCCGGACCCGGAAATTGCGAAGCTTGAAGGGGAAATATTCGAGGCTGCAAACATGACTGGAATCGGCCCAATGGGTTTGGGTGGAAAAACCACGGTCTTAGGCGTGCGTATAGACTATGCCCACAGGCATCCAGCGTCGTTTCCGGCGGCGGTTGCCTTCAACTGCTGGGCTGCTAGACGCGCTTCTGCTCGGGTTAACGCGGACGGAACAGTTGAGTATTTAACCCATAAAAGTGAATGGTGAGGTCGAGGATGGGTGTTTTTTGTGTGTGCAATTGCGAATAGCTCGTCTATTTGGAGCCTATTAGAAATTCGACGACAAACCTACAGAGGTCTAGGCAACGCCTCTCAGCATTGTCCTATTTTTCCAAACACAAAGGAAGCCATCGACCTCTACATAGACACCCTAACCGAAGAAGAAAAAAGATCTACTGAAACAAAAAGGGCAGCTAAAACCAGTCGAACTACTAACGATATAAAAACATCAACAAGCTAAAAATTTGACTCTTCTCAATAAGGTTCAAATATCGATTTAAATTATCCGGGTTAAGGCGAAATTTTCAGCCCTTTCTGTAAGAGTTTTGATGGACTTGAGGAATGTATAAATATTACGTGTATGTAATACATTTACGGTGAATGTAATGCCTGTCAAAACCACAATAACGCTGAAGGATGAGATCTATGAGTATCTAATTAAGAAGTTTGGAAGGCGGAAGATTTCAGAGGCGGTTAACCAAGCTCTTATGAAGCAACTCTTCAAGCCCGTCAAAAGCATGTTTGGCGCTGATCCATGGCTTACAACTGAAAAACTTAGAGACGAGGAAGAACCCCATGAAGCTTCTTGACTCCTTCGCGTGGATAGAGTATTTTATGGGTTCGGAAAGGGGTGTCAAAGTAAAGGATTACGTCGAGGGAGTGGAGCCCCTATACACGCCTTCAATCTGTCTTACGGAAATCAAGTCGAGATACTTAAGAGAACAGAAGGACCCCATGGCGAGAATAGAATTAATAGTTGAAAGAAGTTTCGTCATATCATTGGACATGGAAACAGCCCTCTTGGCTGCGGACATAAAACAGAAAAACGGGCTTCACACGATAGACGCAATAATATACGCCACATCCAGACACAAGGGCCTGACCTTGGTCACGGGGGATAAACACTTTAAGAACTTGCCCAACGTCGAAATGATTTAACATTATTCCAAATATATGAGGGAAAATGGGTTCACCAACGTTAAAGTGACAATAACAAATCCCATAACCGCAAAGGAAAGCGTGTTAAACTTTCAGTTGACACAAGCGCCATTCAAGACTTTAACATCATCAGAACCACATACAAAATCCACAAAGCCTTATAAACGTTGAATAGAGAAAGAAAGTTTGCGGGAGATATAGCCACTTGACAGCTTACAGGTTTAAAACTCCAATTTCAGAAGAACAAATCCGCAAACCAAAAGTAAATGACGTGTTTTTCATAACTGGAACAATAGTAACCGCGAGAGACCAAGCGCATAGAAGGGCTCTAGAACACTTTAGGGAGGGTAAACCCTTACCCATAAACCTCGAAGGGCTAGCGGTTTTCCACTGCGGTCCGGTGGTGAGCAAGGAAGGAGAAAAGTGGGTTGCTGTTGCCGCGGGTCCAACAACGAGCACGAGGATGGACATTTTCGAGGACGAGTTCATAAGAAACTTCAAGGTTCGGGTGGTGATTGGCAAGGGTGGGATGGGCCAGAAGACAACCGATGCCATGGCAAAGTACGGCGCTGTTTATGGCGCTTTCACGGGTGGAGCAGCGATACTGGCTGCAAAGGCTATAAAGAGTGTTAGGAGTGTTGAGTGGTTGGATTTGGGAACACCTGAGGCCATGTGGGTTTTCGAGGTTGAGGAGTTTGGTCCGTTGGCTGTTGCTATTGACTCGCATGGAAACAACATCTTCATGGACGTTGCTAGGAAGGTTGAGGAGAACAAGCAGAAGATCTATCAAAAGCTTGGCTTATCGCCATGATTTTTTATCGTTTTTTCCGTTTATTTTTGTTTTGGATTTTTGATAGGTAGTTTTGATTCTGTTTAGTGTTTCGGAAGGTTTAATATTCAATTTCAGCATTCCATTAAAGCGGGGGCCAGAGCAATGTTCAAACAGTTTAGAGACAAGATTGCCGTTTCTGGAATTGCGGTACTGATGATAGGCGTAGCCTTGCTTGTGTTTACTTTCGTTAGTGCTCATGGTTTTTTGACACAGAGCTTGTTGATTATTGCTTCTGAGGATTTGGTGCGGACTTTTGGTGAGGCGTTGGCGCCGTTGATTGCGACGTGCATTCGTGTGATGTATCTTGGGGTGATGGGTTGGGTGGGTTCGCTTCTGACGATAAGAGGAGTAACCATAATCAGTAATATGCTGAGAGTGCAGAAATCTACAGGGGTTAAGCAAAAGCTGCAGCCTCAGAAAGAGAAGGAAAAGGAGAAGCCTCGGGAAGAAGCTAAGCAGCCGGAGCCAGAGATCGTGGTTATTCCTCCAGAGCAGGTTCCGCAAGCGCAGCTGCCCCAGAAGCAACCTACTAAGGAAAATTCCTGAAGTTGCGCGTAGAAGCGTTGGAAAGGAACGGCTATGCGAGTACCAGTTCGGATAGTAGGTTTAGCTTCAACGTTTTGTTGGGTTTTCCTAGTCGGTTTTTGCGTTTCTGCAGTCTATTCTTTTAGGGATGTGCGTTTCGATTTTGGCAAGCTGCAAATGGATGTGACTGCTGATGGTATGATGGTCTTTTCTTTGCCTTTGACAGTTGCCAATAAGGGTTATTATGACATAGGCTGTTTCAATTTGACGACGCAGACATTAGATGATTCGGGCTTTCTGATTGCGCGTGAATCCACTTTTGTGCCTGTTGTAGAAAGGGGCAGAGAGTTTGCCGTGAGCCACAACATGACAGTCAATATCAGTGATTTGTTGCGGCGTGATGAAGGGTACTTGTTTAATGATACTGAGCTGAAGGTTCATGCAATCGTATCCATGAGAATTACTGAGGTTTTCCCCGTTGAAGTTTCGACAAACTTTTCTTTGCCTTGGGGCGGGCCTATACAAAACCTCACGTTAGGAGAAATCGAATATGGAGAATGTAACGGGACTCATACAAGAATTGTGGTTCCCTTTGAGTTTAAGAATCACGCTTTCTTCAATCTTACTGGAATCGCTCGAATAAACATGTATAATAGTGCTGGCGTGTTTTTGGGCGAGAAGCAAGTTGCTGTTGATGCTGTGCAGCGTTCTGGCTTTCGCAGAAGTGTGGAGCTTTATGTTTTGACGAGCGACTTGACGGGTAGTGGGCGTTTTGAAGTTTACTTTTCGACTTCGCTTTTTGATTGTGGACCGTTGGTGATTCCCTATGGCTGATGCTGCTAAAAGGATTCAGAAGTTTAGGTTTAGGGTTTTTAAGGCTGTTGTGAAGGGGGCTGTTTATTTTGGGTTGTATCTTGCCGTGTGGTTGTTTTTGGCTCCAGTTTCAGACATGGTTCCAGGTTTTCAGCAGACGGTTGAAATTTTTGTTTTTGTGTATGTTTTCTTTGTGGTTGTTGGGGAGCTTTTGTCTGGAACGGTTTTTGTGCATTTTTTTAATGTGGGTAGGGAGTTGTTTGTGATTGGGTATTTGGTTTTGTCGCTGAAGGATGGGGTGGTTGGTGTGACGTTTGAGAATATGAGGTTGGTTGCGGATTTTCGCTTGTTTCTGGTGATTGCTGTAGCTCTTAGCATGCTAGGACTAGCGAAAGCCATGCTTCAAACAATAAACTACATGAGTGAACATCCATAACATGCAAACATTCAAGTCACGACTCATTACACATGGCTATTAGCCAGTTGCCCGATTAACCCTAAGCCTAGATACTTCTGGTAATGGAATCGTTTGTCATTTTTGGGACGTAAAGATTTTAAGCCTTCAAAAGCCTTGAGAAAAGAAGAGTGGCAAAGATGAAAGTTGTGAGCATTGTTGGCGGTAGGTTGGGTGGAAATACAGAAACTCTCACTCGTGTTGCCTTGGAAGAGATACAGAAAGAAGGGCTTGAAACAGAACTCATCAGCTTAGCGGGGAAAAAGATTGAACCTTGCGACGGCTGCAGAAGCTGCTCAGAGAGTGGTAAATGTCACATCGAAGATGATTTCGAATCCGTCTTCAAAAAGATGGTTGAGGCTGACGGCATTATACTTGCCACGCCGGTTTATTTTGGCGCAGCTACACCGCAAATGGTTAGTCTTATCAGCAGGTTCTATGGTCGTGGAAGACCATTGAGGAACAAGGTTGGCGGACCGATTGTTGTTGCCCGCCGAGCTGGACAGAATTTCACTTTGGCTCAGCTTATGTTCTTCTTCATGATAGAAGAGATGATTGTTCCTGGTTCGACGTATTGGAATGTGGCTTTTGGTCGTTCAAAGGGTGAAGTTCTTAAAGATGAGGAAGGAGTTCGCACAATTAGAAACTTCGGACAAAAACTAGCATGGCTCATAAAAAAGATTAAAGAATAAAGCCCTTCTAGGTTTTCGTGTACAGTAACTCTGTAGTTAAAAATGACCATTTCTACAGTTTTTTGCTCATTATGTATGCGTGTTCTCCGTCGGCGTAATAGCCGTGAATCGTTCGCGTGACTTGGAAACCCATCTTATTGTAAAGGTCGATTGCTTGCGTGTTGGCTACTCTTACCTCCAGAAAGCACTGTTTCGCGTTATACAAGCGCATGCCCTCCATTGCTTCCGTGACTAAGGCTCGTCCTATACCCTTATGCCTATACTCTGGCAGAACGGCAACAGAAACAATGTGCCCCTTCTTTATCACGCCGCTGAAACCGAAGTTCGATAAGCCGAGCTCTATGCGACACATTATGTAACCCACAACCTCCCCGTTCTCCTCTGCTACAACGAAGGTTTCCGGAAACCTGCGGTGCAAGTCTATGAAAAAGTGGTCCGTGTAGTTTTCCGGTAAACAGACGCGGTTAATATGCGTAACACTTTGCAGGTCGTTGATGGCAAATTTCCTCATTTTGAAGGTCTCTTGCAAGATTTTTTCTCCGCCCAGCTCAAAGGATTAATCGGTTTTTCCTATTTAACCGCTTTTCACAGTCTCACTACTCGCCTGTTTTAACCTCTGGCAGTGTAGAGTTCCCATAAGGCATCGCCCAAACCTTAGCGTTCTTACCAACGATGCTGAAAGCCTCATTCAGGGCATCGTTCACCGCCCTCGCCGTTCTCAACTTGAAAATGTTTGTGGCATAGTAGTCTGGCATGGATGAAACCAGAATAATCTGATGGTTCTGCAACGCTTTCAGCAAATAATAGGCCTTGTGTCCGCCCAAAACAAAATTGCGCTTAATTTCTCTTTCAACAGCCCTTAAATCGTTGAACCTAACCATCCAGTCGTAGAAGACTTGGTTTCCATGTCCTTCGGGGCATTCAGCCACCAGAATTATCACGCCGCCACGTTTGACGACTTCAAGGGCGCTGTCAACACCCTTGTAGGCTTGGAAGAGACTCACGTCCGCTGGGTAACCCCCTGGACTGACAACAACTACGTCTGCTTTACGGTCCACAGGTATGCGGTACATTTCATCAACAACCTTAACTCCCTCAAAGAAGGCTTGCTCCAAATCACCCGCGAAGGCTTTGACAACCTCTCCTTTACTGTTGGTTACGACGTTCAAAATGAAGTCCACTTTAGCCAGTTTCGCCGCTTCAACCATGTCTTCGTGAATGGGATTTCCCTCCAAAACTCCTGTTCTTGCGTTTGGGTGCAAAATCATGGCATGATTGTGCTTTATCGTTTCTTCCCTTGAAATTGCCGGCAGAACGCTTTTTCTTCCGCCGCCGTAACCCGCATAATAGTGGAAGCCAATGTCTCCTGTCAGAATTCTCACATCTGCCTCCGCGAAAACACGGTTTAAATAGACCTTTGTTCCATGCTTCTGAGTCGTGCCAACATAAACCAGGTCTTTAGCCTTGCAATCGTGGCTTATGGCTTTCACGCGTTTAATAACCTCTTCGCCCAGAAGCTCAACAGCCTCTTCCTGCTCAACAGCCCTGTGCGTTCCACAACCAAAAATAACCGTTATGTTTTCATTTTTCACACCAGCCACGTTTAATTCATCGAGTAACGGCGGAACCATCAGATGGCTTGGCGCAGGCCTAGTAACATCATCGACAACGATTGCCACCCTGTGCTCAGGCTTCACGATTTCACTCAGCCTACTAGAGCCAATAGGCTCCTTCAAAGCTCTCTCAACCTCAGCCCTGGCATCCGGCACACCAGGCTTCTCCCGAGGCTCTACCAAACCCAAAAAATTCTGCGCCTGAACCCTCACGCAAACCTCTGTTTTTCCGTAGGGAAACCAGATGTCAACCATGTGAATCACTATGGACATGAAAACACACAAACAGAAACTATTAAGCCTTCCCAAAAGCCCAAAAAGGGCATAAAATGTCTATTATGTTGAGATGTGTTCGTGTAGAAGCCAACCCTTATATTTGAACGAATGGTCGTTAATGGAAAGAAAAGTGAAGCCAGATGGGACTAGGCGACATTCTTAGGCGAGAATTCTCCTTCATCACAGGCAACTACCAAGTTCTTGTCATCAGCTGGATAATAATGGATTTAGCCATGGAAATGCCAGTCCCAAACTTTCAGTACTACGTACAAGCCTTAGGCGGAACAGGCATTGCCCTAGGAATAATAGGCTTTGTCAACTGGGTCGCAATGGCAGTAGTAGCGTTTCCTGGCGGTTACCTTGCAGATAAATACGGCAGACGCTGGCTCATCACCACAATGACGTTTGTAATGGCTTTATCAAACTTGTTCTTTGCTTTTGCCTTTACATGGCACTTCATTTTGTTAGGAACGATCGTGCACAGCCTCTGCCTTATTTACCAACCAGCATTGTTCGCAATGGTCCAAGATTCGCTTCCGCCCGAACGCAGAGGAATGGGCTCCTCCATCATAATGCTAATTCATGGCACCTTCAACACTCCCGGCCCCGCAATTGCAGGTCTTCTCCTGCTATACTTCGGATTGGAAACGAGCATGAGAATCATCTACATAATCATGACAATTCTATATCTCATTTCAGCAATTTGGCGGCTTAGATTAAAAGAGACAATAACAAATGGAGAACCAATTCGTTTCAGATATTTCATCTCTTCATATCCAAAAGCCATCAAAGAAAGCTTTAGCGTGTGGAAGGTAGTGCCACGGTCAGCGTTTTGGCTTCTTGTCATCCAGACTCTCTTAATGTTCGGAATGTCGCTCACTGGCGTGATAAACGCACTCTATGCACGAGATGTGCTTGGAATACCTGAAGAACAGTGGTGGCTCGTTTTCATCCCGCTGTTGTTGACAATGATTATTGCGTCCATTCCGATTGGCAAGATGGTCGACAAGATTGGGAGGAAGATTCCGCTTACTATCGGTTTGATTGTCTTCGGTTCAGCTACATCCATCTTCGTCACTGGTAACTTATTGACCATTATGATTGCGATGTCTCTGTTTGCCATTGGCCAGTTGTTGGTTATGTCTTCAGCGATGGCACTTTCAACAGACCTTGTAAACCCTGAGAACAGAGGCAAGGTAGTTGGGTTCAGAAACTTTGTCGGCTACATTTTTGCCGGCTTAGGAATGTTGTTGGGCAACTATCTTTACGTAAGCTTCTTTCCGCAACTGCCCTTTTATGTAACGCTTGGATTGCTTATTCCAGAGTTCCTCATAATTCTATTTCTTGTTCATGAAGCCAAGCGTGAAATATAAAAAATTCTAAGCAACATGGCGCGCATTACTATAATTTGGACAAAACAAAAAGGGGTTAGGAAAAGCGCCTGAGTTGGCTTATCTTTTGGTCGAAGATTTTGTGGAGCATGGATATTGGTAGGTATCCGTTGGCGGTTATGGTGTCGTGGAAGAATTTTTCGTCGAATTTATCTCCCATTTTCCGTTTCAAATCTTCTTTCAGCTTTAAAATGAGGTGCTTTCCTAGAAGATAAGACAGCGGATAGCCAGGTGTCTGCGTATAACGCTTGACCTCGGCAACCGCGGCTTCCTTGGACATTCTAGTTTCCTTTACGAGCATTTCAACAGCCTCTTCGAAGCTCATTTCACCCCTAGAAAGTTTGATGTCCACAATTATTCGTACGGCTCGCCAAATCATATCGTTAACTTGTATGAGGCGCGTCTCCAAATCCGTTATGAACCCCTTTTCAGCCATCATTTCTTCACAATAATGCGCCCAACCCTCAACGGTTTCGGTTCCTTCAGCCAACAGGCGAACAAAGCTTCCACGGTTTGACACAGCACCCTGCAAGAAGTGTCCAGGAAAGGCTTCGTGAACAGCCGTGTTTCTTATCGAGGGATAGTTTAAGTGTTTGCCCAGGTTCGCAGGATCCTTCGGTCTTGTTACTATGTATATGCCTATTTGTGGCTTATCGAATTTAGCTGGCATCATCAAAGCTGCGAAGGGAAAGACTGGTGTAAGGAAAGTTGGCGTTTCCTCTACTAATAGTACGTCTTCCGGATAGACTGTTGCAAGGTTTTTCTCTCGAACAAAACTCCTAGCGTTTTCCATAGTTTTTCTGGTAAATTCCAAAGCTTCTTCAAAGGTTTTAGGGGCATTACTCTCTATCACTTTAAGCAAATCTTCCGCAGATTTTCCGGGAGCTATCTGCCGTGCCAGCCGCTCCCTCTCAGCTTTCAACCCTTCCAAGTATTTTACGCCTAGCTGGTAGATTTCGGCTGAATTCATACCCAAATCTCGCAGCTCAATGAGTCTTTCAAATTTCTCTCTCCCCAGAGCCCATTCTTCCTTCGTTTTTGAAAGCAAACCATGAAGCCATTCCATTTGCACTTTTAAAGTGGGTTGAAGGTTCTCAACAGCCTTGCTCAGCCTTTCGTAAGTCTTATCTGAAACTTTGCCTTTTGTTGCGTAGAGTATAAACTGGAATAAGCCCCCAATTTGTTTGGCTTTTTCGATGGCTATTTCAGTCCAGAGTTTTACTGGCCGCGAATTTAGGAATCTGGAGCGGAACTCTTCCAAGAATCTGGGAATTTTCTCGATACGGGCTGTAATGGCGTCTAGCCTTTTCTCTACGGGTGCGTAGTTTCGAGTAAACATTATGAAGATAAGTCCACCCAACTCTTCGAGGGCGTCTGGATTTAACTCGTGCATTCGCCTCTCATAAAAGTCAAACTTCCCGCGTTCGTAGGCATTTTCGATTACTTCCCAGTCCATCTTGTGCCCCTCGTTTAGTTCCTCGCGACTTATGGTCTCACTCAATTGTCTAATCCATTCTTCCATTAAACGGAGATTTTCCAGAAGCCTTTCAGCAGACCCGTCTGGCAATAAGTTATCGTATGGTTCGTGCAGCCCAAGATAAGTTGCGAAGTCAGGATTTTTCTCTAAAAACTTGTTCAGCATTTGCTGGCTTAACTTTTCGAACATTTCATCTGTGTTCAAGTGTTTCACCAATCTTTATGACGTCTTTAAACGGAACACTAAATAATTAAGCCTTAACAAAAGAAGAACGAAACACGCTTATTGAAATATTTTGCTTGCATCTCTCCAAAAGCATAAGTTCTTTAAAACCCAAACACGATAATAAACCTGTGAGGACTGAACATGTCGATAGAAAAATCTCCCGCAAAAAATGAAATCCTGTTTGTGTGGTTTAACCACTATGCTGGAGTTACCATAAAGACACCCACAAAAACACTACTCATAGACCCCGTAGATGTTAAACCCCGAGACTTCAAAGATGTGGATGCAATTCTCATCAGCCATGAGCACTACGACCATCTGGACCAATCCCTTGTTTCGGAAATTCATAAACAGACGCAGTGCATGGTTGTGGCTGACCGAACGTCTGAAAGAAGGTTGTGTAACGCAATTCCTTCAGAAAAATTGCATGAAATCCAGCCGAATTCGGAAGTCAAGATTGGCGAAGTTTCTGTGAAAGCTGAAAAATGCAATCACCCAGCAGCCACGCCCATATCATTCATAATCACAAGCGAGGACGGAGTCAAAGTTTTCCACACAGCAGACAGCCTACCGTTTCCAGAGATGGCAACCATTGGCGAAAGGGAAAAACTTGATGTTGTCTTTTGCACCGTTGGGATTGCTCCTGGAACATCACCGGAGACTGGAGTTGAGATTGCTAGGTTAACAAAGCCTAAGGTGGCAGTGCCCTACCATACTGGCTCAACAGCAGACTTAAAGAAATTCGCAGAAATTCTAAAAAAAGAAATGCCAAAAGTCACATGTTTAATACCTGAAGTCGGCAAAATCTACCAAGTTTCCAGAAGGTCGTAAGCATTGTCGATTGGAAAAAGTAGCGAAGATGTCAAAGTCGAAATCTGCAAGATTCTGAACAAGATAGGTGCCTTACAGTTCGGAGTCTTCAAACTTACCAGCGGAAAAATAAGCCCCTACTACATAGACCTAAGAATAGTTCCAAGCTTTCCAGACGCTTTTCAAAAGATATGCAATTTCTACGTGGGCTTCATTAAAAAGGAAGTGGGCGCCAAAAATTTTGAGAGAATAGCCGGAATTCCCGTTGCCGGCATCCCTTTCGCGTCCATAATCGCCTATAATCTACAAAAACCATTTCTATACGTTCGCAAGGGCGTGCGTCTCCACGGCAGACAGCGAAGAGTCGAAGGGGTTCTTGCACCAGGAGACCGTGTTTTGTTGGTTGACGACCTAATCACTACCGGTTTATCCCTTAGAAGGGCGGCAAAAGCCATAATGGCTGAGGGTGGAGTTGTGTCTGACGCGGTTGTGCTTCTAGACAGGGAAGAGGGGGGAAGAAGAAGACTCGAGAAAAACGGAATAAAGCTTCACTCGCTGCTTAACATTGGCGAGATAGCCAACAAGCTGTGTGAAATAGGAGCAATAGATGAAGAGCAGCTGAAAACCATTCTGAGGCAGATTAAGAAGGAATAAAAAGGTCGAAAGGAATTTACTCGTAGAATATGAGGTCTTGTTCTTCCAGTATTTTGTGAAGCTTATGCACCGCGTCGTAAACGTCTTGCTCTTTTTTCGCTCCTGTGCAAACTAGTTTTCCGCTTGCGAACAATAGTATAACAACCTTGGGCTCGTCCATTCTGTAGATCAGGCCGGGAAACTGTTCGGGCTCGTACATGGTTTTTCCAAGGGTGTAAGCCGATTTTTCTAGGTCTATCATACCGCCTAGACTTGCAGATGCAACGATGTTTTGTATCTTGAGCTCGGGTTTGCTGATGATGATTATTCCACCCTTCTTCAGTTCCTTAATGACTTTTATAACTGCCCTGCGGGCTTCATCTTCTGATTTTGCTCCTGTGCAGACCATTTTTCCAGAGTTGAAAATCAGGGTGGCTGTCTTCGGCCTCTTTAGTCTAAATACTAGGCCGGGAAACTGTTCGGGGCGGTATTCCACGCCCGGATAACCCTTCACAACAGCGTTCAAGTCAACCTTCTGATTTAGGGTTGCGGAAGCAACAACGTTTTCGATATTTACTATAGCTTTAACCTTGGGCATTAAACATCACTTCTTATAGTGGATGCTTAAATACCCTTTATAAAGCCTTAGGTTCAAAAGCTTTTTCTAGATCTTCCTTTCGTTCAGTTTCAGTTTTTTTGCCTGTAAGCGCCGGAATAACAAACTCCATGATTACTAGGATAATTATGAGAAAGACTATTATGAATATCCCAGAGGAATTGTGCATAAAAAGTGCGAGGTGTCCAAGCCAAGGAATTCGCACAACAACTTTGCCAACTACAAGCTTCTCTGAGATTTTATTGTGCCATGTGTAGTTTTCGCCCCTATAATCCGTGTCGAAAGGGTCGGGTGTGCTACTGGCATCCCCTTTGGTCTCAAAGTAAATCATTTCATTATTTGGATTGCTTTCAGTGACGTATACTCTATGAACTATTAATTCGTCGGGAGAGCCTGATGTGGGCTTGGGTTTATGAAACACTATTATGTCGCCAACTCCTATTCCTTTCGGATTTATTCCTTGAACAATTATCAAATCTCCTACGTGTAATGCGGGCTCGAAGGGGTGCGACAATCCATCACATCTCATGCCTTCCACTGTACACATGCTTCCTGAGGCCACCGCCAATGCAGGATATTCAGTGTTTAATACTAGTTGCGAGCCGTACCAGAATCCAAGAACTATCGCTACTATTAAGATAATCATGACAGCGGTTTTGAAGTACTCGTTCTTCCATAATTGTTTAAGTCTTGCCGTTGTCAATGTTTCGCCTTCTGTTAGGTGATAGCGCTCTTGAAGATTTAGGCTTCTATATTTTAAAACTTAGCGCTTTGAAATGGAAAAATAGGGGAAGCGGGTGAGCTTAAAGCTCTATGCCTTCTGCGCCCAGTTTGGCTTTACTTACGATTTCCTTGAATTTTTTGCCGCATTTCGGACATTCATACATGCCGAATATTGTTAGTGTAATTCTCATTTTTTTGTCTGGAAACGGAGCGACAAGCTCCCACGTTTTATATGGGTCTTTTGCGGGTGTTCCACATTCAGGGCAGGCGTTTTGTCTTGTTTGACCTTTCGGCATGCCAAGTGGCCAGCGATTTCTAGGACGTTTAAATCTTTTTCTTGCTTAACACTTCTCGGAAGGGTTTCTTACATTTTGGACAGTCGAAAAGTCCAATTTCCAGCTGCATTCTTTTTCCTGCTTTGTCTGGGCGTCCAGCCATAGTCCACTTCTTCTTAGGCGCTGAGACGAAGGTTCCGCATTTTGGACATTTAGCCATTTATTTTCCTCCCAACATTCTCATAACCATGGTTTCATATGATGATAGATAAAAAACTTTCCATTGTTTTCAGATATAAAAACTCCGCTTGAACATCAAGTTTAGACATGTTTTTTACAAAGAAAGAATATGATTTTTCAAGAAACTTTTAAGTTGAAGCCTAAAAATGCATACGTGCTCAGATGAAAAGAATCACGGAGGAAGATTTGGGGCTTTATTTGTCCTTGATTATGCTTCTAAGCTTGGCAGGATTATGTTGATGCAAGCTGAAGACCATTAAAATGAGCTTATAATAGTTGCAGATGACAGGTTCAACGGGACGTCATTAACCTTGAACATGGGATGGGCATTAGAACATTGGTCAACGGCACATGACGGTCACATTCAACACAGATTTAATCAAAAAAGGAATAAGACAAACTGCCGAAATTGCATTCAAAATGGCAAAACCATCCACAAAACACGTTCCAACACCAGTTAAGGCTTAGCCTGAGGCATCGCCCACTTTGTCTTACATTAAAAACAGTCATGTAAGCCTATTCGAAAATCGTTTCCAAAATGCTTTTACCTAGGGTTTCATGCTTATTCCTTTAGCATCGAGGTTCAACAAAGCTTGAAAGAATTTCCGAAAAATGCTTTTGACTTTCTTGTTAAGCCCGTTCGAAGGCTTGTAGAGCAGAGGGGATTCTCAAAACCAACAGAACCACAGGAGAAAACCATTCCCAAAATTCTCGAGGGGAAAAATGTTCTTCTCATTTCGCCGACCGCCACTGGCAAGACCGAAGCCGCCTTTCTGCCTGTTTTGAATATGCTTCTCAAGGAGCCCCAAAAACCAGGGATAAAGGTTTTGTATATTACGCCTTTGCGGGCCTTAAACAGGGACATGCTTGAGAGGCTTGAGTGGTGGTGCAACAATCTAGACATAAAACTGGCTGTTAGACACGGCGACACAGAAACAAAAGAGCGGACAAGACAAGCAAGAAGCCCCCCAGACATCCTCATCACAACCCCTGAAACTTTGCAGGCAATATTGCCAGGCTGGGTTATGCGCCAGCACCTGCAACAAGTGCGATGGGTAATAATCGACGAAGTCCACGAGATGGCTGACAGCAAGCGGGGAAGCCAGCTTTCCATGGCTTTGGAAAGGCTTAGGTCGATGGTTGGCAGGGACTTCCAGGTAATAGGTTTGTCCGCCACCATTGGCAGTCCTGAAAAGGTGGCTCAGTTTCTCGTCGGAAATGGTCGAAGCGTTGAAATCGTCCGAGTTCCAGTCGCCAGAATGATGCGACTAAAAATAGTTTTTCCAAAACCTGACGCTGAAGACTTGAGGCTTTCTTCGCTGCTTTATACGCATCCGGAAGTTGCAGCCAGACTTCGGATAATCCGCGACTACATAAGTAGGCATAAATCTGTGCTCTTATTCACCAACACCCGCGCGATATCAGAGGTTTTGGCAAGCAGATTCAAAGTCTGGGACATAGACTTCCCAATCTCAATCCATCACGGCTCCCTTGCCAAGCCATCTCGCATAGCCGCCGAAAGGGGTTTGAAAAACGGCGAATTGAAAGGGCTTGTCTGCACGAGCAGCCTAGAGCTGGGCATAGACGTTGGCAGAATAGACCTAGTTATACAGTACATGAGCCCGAGGCAGGTGACAAGGCTTATACAGAGGGTGGGCAGGAGCGGTCATAAAATTGGACGCATAGCCGAGGGAATAATCGTTGCGATGGATTCTGATGATACGCTTGAGGCTTTAGCCATAGCCCGCAGAGCCCTAAAAGAAGACCTGGAGCCCGTCGATATTCCGCCCAAGCCCTATGACGCCCTAGCCCATCAGGTAGCAGGTTTGCTCCTCAAGAACAGAAGGCTTGAATTCGGCGAAATCTTAGAAATGTTCCGAAACGCCTATCCCTACCAGGATTTGACAACAGAAGATGTTGAAAAAATCCTTAGGTACATGCATCAACGCTTCCCACGCCTAGCATGGGTTTCCTTTGAAGACAAAGTAGTTTTGAAACCGCGGAGAACAAAAGCCCTTTTCGAATATTACTTTGAAAACTTGTCGATGATACCTGAAGAGAAACAGTTTCTCGTGGTTGACGAGTCAAGCGACTCCGCTATAGGGGTTTTAGACGAAGCCTTCATGGCTGAATACGGTAAACCGGGAATAAAATTCATAATTAGAGGAAGCCCGTGGCGAATCCTGCACATTTCAGAGGAGAAGGTCCACGTGAAACCAGTTGACGACCCTACTGGGGCTATACCGAGCTGGATAGGTGAGGAGATTCCGGTGCCCTTCGAAGTGGCGCAGGAAGTAGGCTCAATTAGGGGCTTTGTTGAAGAACAGATGCTTAAAGGACTTTCACCAGAGGAAATAGCCGCTAAACTGAGTGAGCAGTATCCATCCGACGAAGAAACCATGTTATGTGCTCTAACCGAAACAACAGAGCATGTAGCCTCTGGATTTCCAGTTCCAACAGACAAACGAATAATCATCGAAGACTGGGAGGAATTCACCATCATCCACGCCAACTTCGGTTCCCTTACGAACAGAGCTCTAGCCCAACTGCTGGGTCAGCTGCTCTCCGAAAAAATCGGATACGGCATCGTGGTTCAACACGACCCATACCGCATCTTCGTACAAACAATGGGTGCTGCAAATGCAAACCAAATAGCTCCCTTGTTTGAGGAAATGCGAGCCATGTCAGACCAAGCAGTGAGAGACACTCTAACGAGGGCGACTGTGAAAACCGGACTTTTCAAGAGGAGAATGATTCATGTGGCAAGGCGTTTCGGAGCCATAAAGAAGTGGGCTGACTTCAGCAACGTGAGCTTGCATAGGCTGATAAAAAGCTTTGAAGAGACGCCAATTTACGATGAAGCCCTAAAGGAAATTTTCACAAAGGACTTAGACCTTGAAAAACTTATTTACGTTCTCAGAAAAATTCGAGAAGGCGAGATTCAATTACAAAAAGTCCAAACCGGGGGGAATGCAACGCCAGTTGCCCGTGTTGGCATTGAACGTGTAAGCATGAAAACCGATTTGATTCCTCCGGAAAGGATGCGAGCCGTCCTCATAGAATCCACAAGGGCGCGGTTGCTCAACGAAACATGCAACTTCATATGCACAAACTGTTGGAATTACATGGAAATGATACGCGCTAAAGACCTACCCGAAAAGCCAAAATGTCCAAGATGCGGCTCCCAATCAATAGGGCTTCTAAAAGTGGAAGAAGAGAAGGCACTTCCTCTCATTGAAAAGGAGGGCGAGAAACTAACCAAAAGCGAGGAAAAACTGCAGAAACAAGCTTTGCAAACAGCCCAGTTAATAGCAAAATACGGAAAATCTGCAGCCGTGGCGTTGTGCGCCAGAAAGGTCCAACCATCAGATGTTAGAGAGGTTCTTGAAGAAGAACCAAAACCCAATGACAGATTTTATGAGCTTGTTCTTGAAGCAGAACGCCAAGCCCTAAGCAAGCGATTCTGGTGACACTTAAGAACTACAACAACTTTTAAATGAAAGACTGTCCTATTGTGCGTAAGCATCTTATCGCTTGTAGTAAGGAGAAAAGAGTTTGGAAATAAGTCGAAAGAAACTTCGGGAAGAAGTTCTTGAAAGAATCAAGTATGTTCAAACATGCGTCTTGGCAAGGGAAATCTGCTTACTTATCCGCACAAACAGGGCTGTTCTAGATCCTAAGGATGTGCAGGAAATCTGCCTTTACATATCAAAGCTTTGCAAAGACTCGGGGTGCCAAGAGCCAAGCGAGATTTGCCGCAAAGCCACTGAAGCCGTCGGCACCGGGGAGGAGGAAAAATACTTGGAATTGTGTGCTCAAAGTGCCATGAAATGCGGAGAAGCTAGAAGACCACCTCCCAAAAAAGCTCCATACGTTGCTTAAATGTGAAAAATCTTTAAAAGAGCTAAAACATTGATTAAACAAATGCAAGGAATATTTCATACGCAAACGAGGACTCATTAATGTATATTGCACCCTACGTTCCAACTCCGCCGCAAGTTATCCGCCAAATGCTCGTTCTGACCCAATTAAAACCAGGAGAAGTTTTCTTCGATTTGGGTGCTGGTGACGGCAGAGCAGTTATAATGGCTGCAAAAGATTTTGGCGCAAGAGCAGTCGGCGTCGAATTGAGAGAAGACCTAGTGAAAAAGGCGCTAAGCACCGTCTATGAGCACGGCCTCCAAGACAGAGTGACGATAGTGAGCGGTGACATTTTCAACGTAGACTTAACTTCAGCGGACGTTATTTTTTTGTACTTAACGACAAGCGCAAACGAAAAGGTTAGGCCCAAACTTGAGACTGAACTTAAACTCGGAGTTCGCGTGGTTTCCCACGACTACGAAATTGTTGGGTGGAAACCCGTCAAAGTCGAAAATTTCTGTGAAAACCCAACGCTAGGATATCCTTCCCACACAATATACCTATACAAGAAAGTTTAGTTTTTCATTCATAGAATGACCTTCCGAAAGAAATTGTTGAAAAGCTGAACCACTTTGCAAATAAAGTTTTTAAGAGAGAGTATTTTCTGAAAATTCTAGAGTAAGAGACAAGCAGGCATAGAAAAGTGCTGATTGTTCCTTGGCGATCTATTGCAGACTGGAAATGCAACGCATGCGGCCAATGTTGCAGATCCTACAGTGTCGTCTTAAACTTCCCGGAATGGCTAAAAATCGTTAAAAACTATGGGGTGGACAAGACCGTTTCGGGCTTAAACAAACTGTATATAAAAAGAAGAAGCGACGGCTCATGCGTCTTCCTATATCATCTCCCATACATGCGCCTATGCGAATTACAGCACATGAAACCTAAGGCATGCAAGCTATGGCCTTTCAAAGTTATCAGCAAACCAGAGTTTGGATATGCAAACGAGGCTTCATACTATTTTGGCGAAAATGAACTCTTTGTGTATGCGGATTTAACGTGTAGCGGTCTTAGATATGGAAATCCAACATGGGATTTCACCAGCCACACCATAAAAGAGTTTATAGAAATCGCCTTGGGACTCCGAAGTGAACAATTTAAAACCACCGCACACGTTAATCTTCTTCAGCCCTATACGGAGCTTAGAACTCTAAAAACAAGAAATTATTTTCAGCTTTAGTTGCCTTAAGGTTGTGCGAGTAATGAGCTTAACAAAATATGACACTACAATGATTTGATTGGGTACCGTTCATACTGCAACTCATAGAGTTTCTTTAGTTTCCCAACACTGTCTGTCTCGTTAACAGTCTTATCCGTTCTGAACCGAACTATTTTGGGCACTCTTAAGGCGTATCCGCTTGTGTACTCGTCTGTCTCTTGAATTTCTTGATATGTAGCTTCTGCGACTACAGAAGGTTTAACAAAAACGCCTTCATCGTCTTCGCTTGTTTTGGTGTTCTCAATTATTGTTCTTAGGGCGTCCATTGTTTCTTCTGGTAGGTTTGAAACCCTTCCAATTGTGTAGAGTTTCTTTTCTGAGGGGTCGCGAACTGCAAGCAAAAAGGACGAGTATAGACCTGCACGTTTGCCTTTCCCATATAGGGCTTTCACTATTGTGCAGTCTATTGTGTCGCGTTCTGGCTTCAGCTTAAGCCATGTGTAGGTGCGTTGCCCAATTTCGTAAGGCGATGTCAAGTTTTTGACGACTATACCCTCGAATTTTTTCTTTAAGGCTTCTTGGTAGAAGCGCATGAGTTCAACCTCGTTCTGGCAGTCTAACCCTTCCACTACGTATTCAGCTGGAACAACTTCTAAGAGGTATTTTTGCCTCATGGAAAATGGCAAATCGACAAGCTCCTGTCCGTTTATGAATAGTATGTCGAAGACTTTGATGGTAACTTTGACCTCTCCTTTTCCTTCTTCTAATTCCTCGTGTGCAAGTTCCCTTGGCACAGTTCTTTCGAGCAAAGTTTGAAACGGCAACGGATTTCCAAAATCATCTATAGCTATTACTTCACCATCTACAACGCAGCTCTGAGCCCTAAAGTTTTCAGCCATCTCCACTATTTCAGGCAGTGCCCGTGATTTCTCCACACCTCTCCTGGAGTAAAGCCAAATTTGAGTGCCCCATTTGTGGCAGTTATGAATGATAAATGGAGAACAGTACGTTGCATCCTCAGTTTCTAAATTGTAAACCTTTCCCCTGTAGCGACCGATTTTAATCCTCTTTATAGGGACATAAAAAAAATCCTCATCTTCCCAGTATGTTTTTTTAGATTTCCCTATTTTTTCCAACCCTAAATATTCTCTTAATTTATAAGCGTCGTATCCAGTTACTTGAATCTGAAAATTTTCCTGACCAACGATTTGTCTACCTCTAATCGTCCCTCCCCTCTTCCCCTCATATTCTGTAACTCTGCTCAAGACCGATACCTTTGTGAGCAATTCAAAAATTTGGATAGATAAAGTTTTAGAGCTTGTCTTGTAACTGAAATAGTAGCGTTCACTTGAAATATACCCGTCTCCTTTAAACAAGGCATATATGAACTTTTTCAGTCTTTCCTTTTTCTCTCTCATAATAAACTCTGGCAGTTTTTTCTTCGATGCCTCAGAACAAAATAAATCTGATAAGAACTTGGCTAACCTTCTTGATCGAGTATACACCTCTATTGCTCCACCCTTAACCCGCCTTGAGGATGGAATATTGAAAACTTTCTTTAAAAGCACCTGAACTCTATTTGCCGGAATGATTTCATATTCATTAAATCCAAAACTGATATTGCCATATTTCGGATCTGAGTATCCTTCTGCGACATACCAGCCGGAAAGTTCTAAAAAGTCTTCGTCAATTTTCACTTTCTCTTTTAAATGATGTTTACCCCAACCTCCTATTTTAGGGACTAATAATTCTTTAGTTTCATGTTCATCTCTGAGTTTTGGTATAAAAACGAAATCATTTGTTGAGAGGCGTTCCGCTGGTATCCATTCTTTTGTATAAGACCTATAATATTTCTTACATGATACATTTCGTGTAGTACAATTTTTTCTGCAACGTAATTTACCTTCCCCCCAGTGACACCTCTTGCCCTTTATTGCTAGTATAGGGTGGTCTGGAGTGACTTTTAAACTCCATCCACGTAAAGGGTCTATTTCTATAGTCTTACCTTCATAATCTCTCTCAAACGTCTCCAGCACCTTCGTATGTTTACCACTAGCGCCAATAACAACTTGTCCCACATCTATTTCCTCGATTTTAGTAGGGCTGGCAGATAAGACCATGGCTCCCCTCGGTAAACATTGGAGCCTGCTTCCATCGAGTTTGTACTCGGCTCTGACTGGGTAAACTACTTTGTCAGGTTCGTAGAGGTGGGCGAGTTGAGGTTTAATAAATTGTCCGGGACGCATCTTAACTTCTGAGAGTTTGAGCAAGCCCTCCGATGCAAGTGTTACGCCTTCCGTCAAGCCCAATATTGCGCAGGCGTTTTCAATCAACTCGGGCGGCACCTCATAGGCTCTTGCTGCGGCTCTCACCACTGTCCGAGCGTAGTAGCCAAGCTTTAAATCTCCGAGCAGAAGTCTAACGATGTATTTCGCCTCTGTAGGGGCGCTTACTCGCAACAGGCTTGAAATGAGTAGTTCACGTTCCCTTATCCTTTTGAGGCTTGGCAACAGCCTAATGGCTTCATAGACTTCTTCAACCATTAATTCAGAGTCTCTGGGATTTTTGAGCAAATAAGCGACTTCGCCATGTTCTCCATAGTCTATTAAGAGTTTTCTAACATGGCTTATTGGGGCACCTGTTGCCAGACTGATGCTTCTCTCTATTAGGCCGGGTCCGATTTTCAGTGTTTCGTCTGTGAAGACTCCTAGAGTAAAGCGAGCTTTAATCTCGAGCGTAAGTTCTGGATTTTTGAAGAATTTAGCCAGTTCCGTTTCTTTTCCCTTTTTTCCGCGAAGAAGTGCCAGGCGCTCGTAGACTTCCACTATTTTTGAGAACGGCACGCCTCCCTTTGGTTCTACTCCCTCTATGTATAGGCGTATGCGATGGTACGGTACCCCCATTTTCCACTCTATTTGTTCTGGTGAGAACCCAACCTCGATTAGGTGGAGCACTGCGTTTTTTGGAGATCCGTAGGTTTCAACAAGCTCTTCGAAGGATGGCGGCTTGACTATTGACATTTAATTCTTCACTATTGTTTTGTTCCTTCAGTTTTTGGGATGGGCTCCGATGCCCTCAGAAAGCCGTCGGGTGTTATGTCAATCTTTATTCTTCTCCTCTCGAAATTGCACATTCTACAGTCTAAGACACGTGATATGCGGACGAATTCGCCCCTGTTTGCTTCCAAATCAACTTGTTGGTCATACCAATACACACGTCCATAGTCAACTATTATTGTTCCGTCGAGGTTGTGGGCTAAGCCTATTCCGCCTGCCATGTCGTAGCTGTCCCACACCTCAGAGCTTCGCTGATTGACGTATAGGGCTGTTACGCCGTGGACTTGGTTGTATCTTGCTAGTTCCATGACACGATATTTTAGTGCTCCCCGGTAGGCTTCAAGCACTGTCACAGAATCGACGATGGACAGTTCGATTTTCTCCCTTTCAGCAACGTAACGATAGGTTTCCGCGAAAGTGTTCCAGTCTCGAAGTTCCGGATAAGCCACAGTGTCAAGCACAAAAAGGTTTTCACGGATTTTGTTCCAGTCTAAACCTAAAATATCCGCCTTCTGTTTTAGGCGGGACTGCAAATCGAAGCGTGGAGTTGCACTCCTCCATGTATCCTCAGCTGTTGCAAAAAGCACTTTCCTTTCCGAACCCGCAACCCTCACTGCTATTTCCTCGACAAGTATCGATTTTCCAGCGCCAGGCAAGCCTGTGATTGCGAATTGCCCGCATATCGGCACCCCATTTAGAGGTTTTCCTTCGGGCGTTAGGAAGAAATAGTCAACAAACGTGCCTGTTGAAAAGCCTATTAATGGTTTTTTGGCTTCAGGCGCCACATCAGGTGTTAAGACGAGGGAGCTTAGTTTTTCTTCTTTCCTTTCAATCTTTGTTGCCATGGGTTTTGTTGCCAGTTCCCACTCGTCGGCTGGGGCTCTAGCGCCTTTCATTGCTTCTGCAATTGTTCTTGCCATGGCTTTCATGAGTTTTTCAACTTCTGGGACAGCCGCTTCTTTTTCTGCGGTTGGAGGCGCAGGTGCTTCTGCAACTCTTTCCGAAGGCTTAACCTCTTCCGCAACTAGGGTCCAAAGTTCGCCGCGACGCTCAATAACACCCTTGGTTTTTAAGGATTGCAGAAGCGCATAAGCAGAGTTGGGTCCATACTTTGGTATGCCCAAACCCTCTGCAACATCATTTAAGGATGCTTTACCCTCATGTGCCCTAAGAAATTCTACTATGTCTGTTTCTTCAACCATAAGCTTCCCAATTTCAAATACACCTAGCAAACTATAAAGTTCACGCTTTTAACTCCTTGTGGATGGCTTTCATGACAGCATCCAAAATATCAAGCAACACTATTTGTTTTCAAGTTTTGCTTTAGTGACCAAGAAATAGCCGGTTTGGTTCTTCCAAACCTTCTCTGCTTCAAGGATTTTTATTCTTTTTCTGAAGAACGGAGCGTCAAGAACAAGGGTTTCGTATTCTCCTCCCTCGCCCACAAGTGAAACGCCATACTGTCTGTTTAATTCCATTAAAGCTTTAATGGAGGCTTCATCGATTTTTCTTCCGAGCCATTCCTTGTTGAAACCGTATGCGTAAACTCCGGTTATGATAACATCGAATTTGAGGCCTACGATTTCCTTCAAAATGTCTAGGGGATTTCTATGCCAAAGTGGCGTTATACACTTTAGCCTCAACTGTTTGCAGATTTTTTCTATCCGCGCTTTTTGATAGTTGGAGGCTGTTGCTCCAGAGACTATAGCTTCCACATTAAGCTTTTCAATCAACCGCTGAAGGTCTTTAACCTCTTTTTCTTTAACCCCAGATGTTTCAGCCTTCACAAGCGGAATTTCCACCGCCTCTGCAAACAGGTCGACTAGTCGGATGTTTGGGTAATGGAACATCCAGCTGTCTTCTCTTAATGGAATCATGCTCACTAGATGCTTTACTTCATGGCCTTCATTTAACACCTTGTAGAGGGCTAAAGCAGAGTCCTTTCCACCTGTGGCTAAAACTGCAACACGCATATAGCTAACACTTCACACTTGGTTAACAGTTGACCGCGGATTTAAAGAGACCGAAACACCTAATCCATGATTTTTGACTTAGCTTCATCGAATAGAGCTTGTGTTTTTGTTTGCCATTCCCCAAAGTTATTAGGCGTTTCTGGATAGTTTCTGTAGTGGGCTTTAACCTGCTTCATCAAATTAACTGTAAGCTTAAGCTTGTTAAGAAAACGCGGTTTTTTTAATCCTATGAAAACGCGTTTAACAGTTTCAGTAATGTTTAGATGGAATTCTTTCCCCAGACCCGCCTTAAGAGCATCTTCCTCTGTCAAAAGATTACATTTCATCCCATAGTTTAGGTCTTCGTCACTGCTTGTTAAAAGGAGTATGCGAAAAACATCAAGTCCAGCCTGCTTTGCTCCATACATCTCCATATACCTGCGGTTGTAAAGCCATAAAGATTCTCGGCTGACATCACCCCTGTCTAAGGCTTCAATTATTCTTTGTCCAGCGAGGTAACCGCCTAGCATAGATGGGCCTATTCCACCGCCATGGATCGGATTCACCAGACATGCTGCGTCGCCCGTGATTACAACTCCATCCCCAACCATGTTGTCTAATGGCTTTCGTGTTGGATCATACCATGCTCCTCCATTCAGAAGCAGAGAACCTTCAAAAAGCGGCCTCGTTAAAATGTACCTGTAGAACTGTTTTTTGGGGTTTGGAAAACTACCGCGCATACAAACTCCCAAACCAGCGTTAACTTTCGCCCCTCCCTTAGGGAAAATCCACGTGTAGCCTCCAGGAGTTACCTTTTGGTTCAGATACATTTCACAATATTTCAAGTTGTCAGTTTCTTGCTTGAGCTGCCTAATTTCCCGATAACAAGCTTCAACATCATCATTCGCAACTTCACTTTCTATTCCCATCTCCTTAGGAAGCTTTCGCCTAACTACCGCTAAAAAGCCACTGGCATCTACAACTACCTTACTTCTTAACTGAATGTTTCTACCGGTTTTCAAATTTTTAGCCAAAACTCCGCTTATAAAGTTCTTCTCTATTATTGGCTCTAAACACTGTGTCCAATCCATAAGAGTGACATCTTTGTCAATGGCTTTTTTCAAAAGCCATTGTCCAAAAAGACGTCTATTCAAGATGTAGCCCACAAAATCCTCATGTTCAATAGTGAAAACTGCCTCTAAATTGGGTGAGTAAATCTTTATACCGTCAATCCTTTTTTCCAACTCGCCGCCATGCGGTTTTTCAAGATCTAAACTTCTCAGGTGATGCTCTCCTAGAGCGTCTCCACAGATTTTTTCTCCAATCTCCTCCTTTCTTTTTCTCTCGACTAAGCAGACTTTTAAGCCTGCTTCCGCAGTTGTTTTTGCGGCTAGGCATCCGGCTGTTCCGGCACCCACTACAACCACATCAAACTTCTCCAAAGAGCTCTCTCCATACTCTATACCTTGTTGTATAATTGACACTCTACTCGACTGAAGTCGATAGATTCTTCTCTCATTATTGGACTCAGGCTGTCCGTAGGAGAAGTTCTGGGCGCTGTCAGAAGAGCCCCGTTCACCATCCAATGGACAGTGAACCTCTTAATCAAGTTTCGGCAGGCATTGATGTCTGCGCTCAGCATGTGTCCATGTGGACAGACGATTAAGTCTTGGCGTGGTCGCTTCGTTAATTCTCCACATTTGCTACAAGTTACTGAAGTGTAGTCCTCGTTGGCTTCTACGACATAGATGCCTTCCTGAAGGGCTTTGTATTTGATGAATTGTGTTAGGCGATAGTAGGGCATAGAGTAAACTATGCGTCTGAAACGTCTTCCCTTAGCGTTCTTTCGCATAGACTTTCCGTTTGGGCTTCCGAGGAGAATTACAGCGTTCAGCTCTTTTGCTCGGTTAACTATGGCTTTGGAAATATTGTGTAGAATAGCATTAACTTTTCTCTTTTCTTTATGTCCAATTTTCTTGATGGTTTTCAACGCTTTTTTGTTGCCTAACCGCTTTCGCAACCACGCATAATGCCTGCGTATTCCCCTCACTTCTGTTCCGTAGAAGATGGGGTTCTGCATCTTGCCATTCGCATACTCCACAGAAGTCGCGATGTGGCGTTCCCCAAAGTCAACAGCTAAAACAGAAGCATTGGGAATGTTCAACTCTATCTTCTGTTGAACTGTGATGTGCAGGAACCACTCGCGTCCTCGCCTAACAAGTTTTGTTTCTCGAACATCCTCTTTCAATAGTGGTTCTTGCATGTAAGGAAGCTGAATTGGACACCAGATGCCTCCGCCGAAAACTGGAATTTTAGCCCACCATTTGGACAACTTCAAGCCTAACTCTTTAACTTTAAAACAATCTCTACGAATAATAAGTCGATACTCACCTAAACCATTAAACCGTTTAGTGTGTCTTTGAGCTTGTTGTTTTGTTGCCGAATATAGAGGAGCATTTTCGCCATGAAGAGCCCTCTGGAAGTTAGCATACTCTCTGCTGATTTTTGCTTCCTTAATCCTCGTCAAACCGAATAGTTTAGCCTTAACAGTTTTCTGCAACATCATTTTTTGCTCTGAGCCTCAATATATTTTTGAATGGTTTCTGCCGAAATGCTTCCAGCAGTTGAAACAAAATAACTGTGCGTCCACAAACTTGGAAGTTTCCTTAATTCTGGAAACTCTAACCTCAAATCATGGGAACTCTTTCCCTTGAAAGATTTAACAATGTGGGGAATGGACAGTTGTGGATGCGCCGACACAAATAAGTGTAGATGGTCAGGATTAACCTCTAACGCTAAAACTTCAACACCCAAGTGGCCTGCAACCTCACGAATTATCTCTTCAAGTCTGCTCTTAACCTTTCCAACCAAAATAGGCTTACGTCTTTTCGGACACCATATGAGATGATAGTTCAAAAGATAGACCTGATGTTCGGATTGTTTGTAGTACATACATACCAATCAACAATTTAAACTATTTAACTTTTGTTGTCTAACGCAATTCATCTACATGGCTAAAGCCAGTAGCTTTCTTGCTGACCCTTCTGTAAGCTCTTTCACACCAAGTGTACTAGAATGGGTTCACAAACAACACTAAGCGATGAACTTCGCAAACTTGTGGAAGTGCGCATAGAACACACCCTCAAAGGAATAGAAGACACCCTTCGACACATAGTAGAGAAACAAGAAATAAGCTTAGTAGATCTGAAAGAAGATATAAAAAGCCTCGAGGAAAGCTTCAACCTGTTATCCCAAAAATGGAATCTCGAAATACTCTACACACTGTTCCTAAAAAACACCATTAGTTTTGGTGGATTAAAGAAGATTCTTGGCGTAAACTCCCGCACATTATCAGACAAACTGAAAAGCCTAAAACAACACGCATACATCGGAAGAGCGGTGGAAACCGGACCGCCAGTAAGAGTACAATATACCCTTACAACAAAGGGAAGGAACACAGTTCTGCTCGCGTTACCACTGTTATACTATTCAAGCAGTTTGACTTCGCTTCAAGCCCCATAAATTCTAATGAATCTTCCTCAATAGTTGTTTACTCAGCGGCAAGGTTATTTCGGTTGTGTCCTTCTGCGTGCCGAAAACCATACACGTCAAAGTTTTCTCTATGCCCTTAACAGTTCTCAGCTTGTCTATTACAAAGTTTCCCACAGATTCCACATCCCTCTCCCTAACCTTGATCAGTATATCCCAATCTCCAGATATTATATGAACCTCTTGGACTTCTAGAAATTTCGCAATCTGCTCAGCAATAACCCTTTGTGAGAGAGGCGTTTCTCCGTCTCTGTAGGAGAAGGAGGCTAAAATGAAGGCTGTTGTACCAAGGTTTAGTTTTTTGGAGTCTAAAATGGCTTTGTATTCTTTTATTATTTTCTGTTGCTCCATTCTTCTTATTTTTGCGAAGACCGTTGTTATTGGTGAATCAATTTTTCTTGCAATCTCTCTTGCAGTCATTCGGCAATTCTTTTGTAACAGTGCCAATATTGCCAAATCTTTCTCGTCTAATTCAGGCTCCATATTGTAATTTTTATATAAAATGAGGTATAAAAGCTTAACTTTTTGGAAAAAACACAAGATTTTTTATAAAAAATTTATAATAAAGAACTCTATCTAAATTTGCATTAGAACATATCAAGCAATGTCTAAGTTTAAAGGTGAGTACATGGCAAAGGGACAAAAAGTTATCCAAAAAAGTTTGACGACCGCTGAAGATAAGCTAATTGAGATGCCGAAGTCTATAGAACAACTTTCTGAAACCGAAATCCAAAGAAAAAAATGCTTCAGCAGAATAATGACATATACGCTAAAGCACCTTACGTATAAATTTGTGAGCTACGGTTTTGAATGGTTATTACCAGTAATATTCTCCACTTCAACAGACCCCTTATGGCCAGATACAGAAACATCCATAGAGAAACGCGTTGAAGTGGAAATTTATGGAAAACCCGTTAGAGCAACATTAAGCATGATAGTTCATAAGATGATCGCTTGCTCTCTAGTTCACCCCAAGTTGTTTACGCTATCCCCAAACATAAGAATAGAAAGGAAAGAAAGAGCAAACAGTGGAATACATGCCTACGAGTTCACACAATTGGACTTCGAAATTAGACACGCTACATCTAAAGAAGTCAGAAACTTTGTTGAAAGAATAGTCATCGAATTAATAGGCAACTTAAGGAAGCGCATGCGCGAAGAGTTAACATATCTTGGAAGATACAGCACTTTAAGGGTTCCAGAAACACCATTCAAGGTTTATGATAGAAGGGAGCTTGAAGACAAACATGGACAAACATGGGAAATACAACTCCTCCATGAAACTTGCGACCCGGTGTGGGTTACAAATATTCCTAGAGAATTCTATGACTTCGAAGACTTCGAAAAAGGCGAGTGGGATAATTATGATTTGTTGTTGCCCAAATATGGAGAAGTATTATCCGGTGGTCGAAGAGACTGGGAGTACACCAAAATCATTAGAAAAATGGAAAGGGACAACATCAGAAAGGAAAACTACAAATTGCTACTGCAGTTAGCAAGGAAGGAAAAACTGAAGCCTTCAGCCGGTGCGGGAATAGGTATGGAAAGACTTGCCGCCTGGATAGGAGGAGCCAAACACATTGGAGAAACGCAGCTATTCCCTAAGATACCTGGAATAGTCTACGATTTGTAGCATCGGCTGGGATGCAATGCAAACCCAAGAAAATGTTCAATGCGATATGAACTCTCTGCTCGAATCGGTGTTAGACTTCCTGAAAAGCCTACATCACGCCGACAATGTAGCTCATCCAGATTCTGAAGAGCTAAGATCGACTGCAGAACGATACGGTGCGAGAACGGTTTATGGTAACTACAACTTTGTGTCAACTGTAAAAAATAGAAGCGCGTGGTTGACTGTGTACATTGGAAGCCCTAGGGTGCTTCAATGTCAACTAAGTCAAAGACAAAGGGAAATCCTCAAAGACGCGCCAGAAACGGTAGAGCTTGTGCATAATTATGTAAAGTCGGCGCCAATCATATGCGTCGAAAGAACTATGGGCAATAATCCATACTTCAATCCCCACTGTATACTCTATGTATCCGTCCAGAGAAAAGAAATGATGCGCCTTGCCTACATGATTGGACAAACCCTCTTCCCTTTTAGAGAAGAGGCACAAGGACCGGATTTGTATCTACTTCACTTGCCGGAATGGCAGGAAAAGGATAGACAAATACTCGTCTTCCCAGAAGTAGGGGTCACCTATGTCCTCGGTTCAGACTACTACGGAGAAGACAAGAAAGGCTTTCTAAGGATGGCTATGTGGATGGCAAAGCGAAAGGGAATGTTAGGCGTTCATGCCGGAGCGAAGATTGTCAAGGCAAAGGATAAGACGGGAAGAATTAGAAGATACGGTATGATTCTTTTTGGTCTCAGTGCCACAGGTAAAACTACCCATGCTTGCCATAACTACGGGTTACTAGATGAGGGAGAAGGTCAAGAAATCGTTCAAGACGACGTAGTCTTTATCAGACCTGATGGTTCTGCTCTTGGCAGTGAGAGGGGATTCTACCTTAAAACTGGGTATCTGGACCCAAAAGTGCAACCTATAATCTTCAGAGCAGCCATAAGTCACAACACGATTTTCGAGAACGTAATGGTTGACTATAATGGTAACGTGCACTTCGACGATACGACCTTGACGGAGAATGGAAGGGCGATAATACAGAGAGACGATTTAGGGGCGGATAAATCTGAAAGTGTAAATTTACCACCGCTCGATGAACTGGACGGTATGATTATCATCTTCATCACTAGACGAAATACAGTGGTACCCATCGCGTCAAAGTTAACTCTTGAGCAAGCCGCAGCTGCCTTCATGTTAGGTGAGTCTGTGGAAACGTCGGCAGGTGACCCACGACGAGCAGGTGAGTCTGTAAGAGAGGTTGGAACTAACCCTTTTATTGTCGGCGACGAGGCCTATGAAGGAAACTGGTTCTACGATTTCCTGAAAAGACATAGCGACAAGATTCAATGTTACCTCCTCAACACTGGTGGTGTTGGGGAAAACAGAAAAGAGGATAAGAATAACGAAATCCTTAGACAAGCCGTTAGAGTAGAGATACCAGAAATGGCAGCAATCATAAGGGGAATCGTTAGAGGCTCTATAGAGTGGAAACATGACCCATATTTTGGCGCACTCGTTCCTAAAATAGTCAACGTAGTCCAAATGACGAAGTTTGATCTCTCTCAGTTTTACTCCCGAGAGCAAGTTAACGCTTATGTCAATAAGCTGAAAGAGGAAAGACTTAAGTGGCTTAAAAGATTTGAAGGCCTAAATCCAACAATACTCGACGCTGCAAAGACTTTATAGCTATGCATTTCGACGGCAAAGTACGAAATGAAGCCTTCATCTATATTAATGATTCATAATTGTTAATTATACTCACGGCTAACCATGAAAAATCAACTCGAAAACCTAAATGGAAAGGCGCACATAAAATGATGAAGAAAGCAGCTGTTAAGAAAACCATGATTTACACGATTGATTTAACGAAGATTGATGGAGATGGAGCTTTTCCATGTCCCAAGTGTGGAAGCATAATATCTCCCGACGACGAAACAGAGGAAATCTACGAGATTGTCGAGACAAGAGCTAAGAATGATGAACTAGCAGAAGTAATTTTAATGTGTAACAAGTGCAAAAGCACCATTAGGCTTGTAGGCTTTGTATCCCAGCAAGAAAGCTAAACCAAAAACTTGCAAGGGGTTTTAAGCTTACTTTTCTCCTTCAAGTCTCCTACTTATAACCGTAAAAACTAGCCATAAGATGCTACCATAAAAGACACCGTTAAATATGGCACTTAAGTACTTGGAGTATTCCTTTATCGCTTGTCCAATCAACGTGCAGAAAACGTTTCCAGGAAACATAGGTGAAGGAATTATCAGCGACACCAGTGTGAACATTAAGAAGAAAACTATTAGGATCAGTACTCCCATCATTGTGTATTCACTTGCAATTGAGGTTTGATGTGTTTTGTTTCTGGCATGTCTTTCCAAGAACATCTAATATCGCAATATTTAATAAATCTTATTGTTCACACGCTCAACACCAATACAACCATTTAAAATCACTCACTATTTTAACCGCTTAAAAGCTCCAACAAAATGAAAACCAAATAATGCAAAAACGAAGAAAGCACAAACATTACAACTAACGCTATTGCCAGAAGTTTTCTGCTTGTTGATAGACCAGAAACATCATCCAGAGGACCTGGATGTTTATACATGGACATAAATAAAACAAAAATAGCCATCGGCGGACTGACAAGAAACAAAGATATAATAGAAAGCGCCGTCAAAACTGCACGTGCCTTCTCACTAAACAACGACCTTGCGACGTGACCGCCATCGAGCATCGCAGCAGGCATCAAATTAAGCATAGTAATTATTATCCCAACCCATCCGGCGATAGCGACGGGATGCAATATTATGTACGCATATTTTCCGGGATGCTCTGGAACATTGATAAGAAATCGACTAAAAAGCCAGAACAATAAGGGAACAGGAAGTCCAGGGAGCAGTTCGTCGCTAAATTTTATGGGAGAGAACTGGAGTCCAATTACAGTTGCTATTGAGGCTAATACGAACCCCAGAATTGGGCCGCTCGCGCCTATATCGAATAGAGCATCTTTGTTTTGTGGGAGAGACTTTTGCATTATAACAGCGCCAAATGTTCCAATTAGTAAATAATTGCCTAATGGTGGTGGACCCGGAATAAAGTACGGCGGTGTGGCTTCTATTCCTTTTTTGTCTGCAGTCAGCTTGTGACCCATTTCGTGCATTCCAAGAACGGCCATTATCGCTATCGTGAACGTGGCTCCGCCAATTAGTGGATCGGTTAATTCTTCGGATAGCATGTATCCGGTAATGAAGGTTGTTCCAATGGTTGCAAAAAAAAGAAGCCAATTGATCAGAATATTACTCCGTTTTATCGGAGGCTTCGAAATAATCTTTAGGACAACTCGTCCATCACGTCTGCGCAGAATCGCTATCAAATTCATAGATTCTAAATTCCTTAGCAGCCTAAGAAAAGCTTGTTTTGCTTCTTGCGGCTGTTTAAGGTAGTAAGTGGGAACATTATGTTCTAGTAAGGCTTCCTCCACTTGAAATTCCGCAGAGACCAATGTGGTTATTCGTTCAAAATCAGCCTGAACGAATGGTGCTTCGGTTGTTCCGCTTGGTATTTCGCTCATGGCGCTTTTCCTTTTGTTTTGTTGTATTAAAGTTTTAGGAGTAGAAAAGCCTATTGGCAGCTTGGTATGTGTTCATGTTCGGAATCTGAACCCCTAAAAACTTTTTTAGTGCAATCGCCCTCTCCATCAGAATGTACGCCAAATCGCTGAAGCCAAAGCTAAGAACGAGAGTGATTCAAAACGATTGACATGTAGAAAAAACGAAAAAATGAGCCAACCAGAATGTTTCAAATTATTCAGTATATAAATGGCTATTTCCTAGAGGATCCTAAATGCTCAGGAGCTTTACCGTTTCTACCTATTCTATAAATTTCAGTAGAGAGTCCCTACAGCTCTTACACCTAAAGGTTCCACAATCTCATAGAATGTTATTTTCTGAAAATTCAATGGTTTTCAGCGGCTTATAGTAGCAAACAATTTATTAACTTTCAAATTATTTTCAAGAGCTGATACCTCATGATAGCACAGATGTTTACCGTTGGCAAATTTTTCACAAACTGTTATGTCGTAAGTTGCGGGCGAACGAAGGAGGCGATCATTGTTGACCCCGGTTTTGATGATCGATTTGAAGCTGAAAAAGTCTTCAATTTCATTGACGAGAAAGCCTTGACAGTAAAATTTGTCCTAAATACTCATGGACATCCGGATCACACATGCGGAAATGGAATGGTTAAGGAAAAGTTTCATGCGCCTCTTTTAATTCACGAATACGATGCGCATATGCTCGGTAGATTAGGTAGGAAAATTGCCGGATTCTTCGACTTAGAGAACTATTCACCACCAGCGGACGTACTATTGCGTGATGGAGACTTGGCGAAGTTTGGGAGAATAACCCTAAAAGCTATGCACACTCCGGGTCACAGTCGCGGAAGCATATCGCTTCTCGGAGAGAAGGAGGTTTTTACTGGTGACACACTGTTTTCTGGTTCCATCGGCAGAACAGATTTCCCAGATAGCTCTGAACATGATATGAGCTTTTCTTTAAAGAAGTTAGCAAACTTGCCAGATCACTTAGTTGTTTATCCAGGACATGGACCGACAACAACAATAGGTAAAGAAAAACGTAATAATCCATTTCTACAATAGTCGTAACTACAATGCATTTCTGAATAGGTCTTCCTCGCCCAAAATTCGCAGTTCTTTTACGCTGCATTTATCACAAAAATCTAAGACTTGGTTTAATCCCTTAAAAATGACAACGGGTGTCGCTTCCTTCGCCTGTCCCATCAGCAGTTCCGCCGCCGCAGCAATTTCATCCACCACCGCGACGTTTTTCACCTTGAGAGTTTGACCAAAGAGATCCTTCTTTCCCCTATAATCTTTGAATAGTTTGATCCCAGCCACACCTATAGCGAAGTTTACTTGTCCTCGTCTAAAGGGGCGGCTGTAGGTGTCGCATACGACTACCGCAACGTTTTTACCTGTCAGTTTCTTGATTTCCCCACGGCATTTTTCTGCCGACTCATCAGGGTTTTCCGGCAATAATGCAAAGTTTCCTCTGCCTTCAACGTTTGACTTGTCTATTCCAGCGTTTATGCAGATTAAACCGCGTCTATCTTCCACCAGTAAAACTTCACGAGAAGCCTTCACTATGTTTTTTGTCTCCTTTAAAACTAGCTCGACAAACTTGGGGCTTTTTCCGGTTATTTTTGCAATTTCTTCAGCTTTTTCTGAAAAAGTGACATCTCGCAATTTTACAACTCTTTTCTCAGCCTTCGATAAAATTTTTTGCGCAACAGCTATTACGTCTCCATTTTCAATCTTTAAGCCGTTTTTTTCAGCCGTCTCAACAATTATTTTCGCTAAATCATCGCCAGCGTTAATCAAGGGGAAATCTTCCAAAGAAATCGCCGTGAAACTTTTCAAAGATTTCAGCCTCATTGCTTTTAGGTTGTTATTTTTCTTCGTTAAATCTCTTGCTTATTTCTCCATACTTGCGCAATGTGCGAGTATAGATTTTGGAGTTTTATTTCAAATTCATAACTTTTAAACTAACATCGGTAGAGGGGTACTGTGAGCTTAACTGCAGAATGGATGCGTAAACATGAAGAAGCAAGTGAAAATGCTATTTATTTTACTGACCATAGGTTTTAGCATTTTAAGTTTTGCAAGCAATAAATTATTCCCAGCTGCAAATGCGACTTATGTTGAAGGCCCAATTACTCAGGATACTGTTTGGACTCTTGTAGACAGCCCGTTTGTAGTGTCAAACGATGTTATGGTTTATCCAAATGTTACACTAACCATAGAAGCTGGTGTTAAGGTAAAGTTTGGAGGAGCCTTCTCCCTAATAGTTTCTGGAAGGCTGTACGCAAATGGCATGGGTAAAACAATAACGTTCACGTCGAATAAGGAACAGCCAGAAGTAGGAGACTGGAATGCAATTGAATTTTATGGGACTGAAAAGTCTACTCTAATAGGCTGTTTTGTGGCCTATGCAAAAGACGGAATATATATAGAAAATGGCAACGTAGAAATCAAAAGTAGCACTGTTAACCGTTGCTCTCAAAACGGAATCAACGCAAATAACGGCGAGTTAACGGTTCAAAACAGCATAATAATGGAGAACGAAGGAAACGGCATCCGTATAACCGGAAATGGACAAGTCACCATACAATGGAACTCCATAATAGCAAATGGAAACGGCGTACTTTTAACTGGAAACGAAACCTCTCGAGTAAACATAGGCCAAAACAAGATATCAGCAAACAAGGAAAACGGGATACAATTCAACGCAAACAACCATTATGATATCATCATTTTGAATAATAACATTTCATCAAACAGCAAAGGATTTTACATTTCAAGTTCGACAAGCACGCGTATTACAAACAATTCAATCTCATACAACAACATCGGAATTTTATACGACGAGGGAACTCATACCACTCACTTCAACGACATCTACGGAAATGAAATGGGCATGGACGTGGCATCTAACGCTACAGTCAATGCTGAGCATAACTATTGGGGGGACGCAAGCGGACCCTATCATGAACTGCTAAACCCCGTTGGTAAAGGTAATCCAGTGGGAGGTGATGGAACCAACTTGGATTTCATATTCTTTTTGACCAAACCAATCGGTTATGTCAATTCCCGTCCAACAGCAAGCCTTATGACCGATAAGATTTTGATTCCACAAGATGAAATTGTTACGTTCTTTGCAACAAACTCATCTGATGAAGGCCGCGTTGACAGATACTTTTTCGATTTTGGAGATGGGAGCAACAGCGGTTGGACGACGTTATCGATTTTCACCCACAGGTATTCCTCGGTTGGGACTTATTATGCAAAATTGACGGTGATGGATGACTTCGGCGCTATAAGTAACACGGTAATGACAACTATACGCGTTCAAAACCTTCCGCCGCTGCATGTTAGCATCGAATTAAGTGACTCCATAATCCATGAAGGAGAACAGGTTTCAATAGCTCTTTACGTGACAGACGGAGCCATGGCTGTGGAAAATGCAACTGTGACGATGTTTTCAGTAAAAGGAGGGGAATTCACACAGCCGTCCGGGTTTACCAACAAAAGTGGTTGTTTTGTTACTACATTTGTAGCGCCGGACGTAACAGAAATAGTTAACGTCAGAATTGTCGCGAGGACTTCTAAATTAGGGTATGCTGATGGTTCAGACCATGAGTACTTGGAAGTTTTACCACTCTTATCAGTTCAAATAACTGCTACCCCTAATGTGATTAGATCTGAGGAAACAGCACAGATTATGGTTCACGTTAAAAGCAATGGGCAACCTGTATCCAACGCTAGCCTTAAAATGTTATCCAGCGGTGGAAGCCTTTCCTCTGAAACCGGAATAACTGATTCAAACGGCACCCTTTCACTCGTTTTTTCAGCCCCTCAAACGGCAACATTTCTAAACGTTACCATAACAGCAATTGCGACAAAAACTGGGTTTATGGAAGGTGTAGGACAAGCCATAATAATTGTAGAACCCAAAGTACTTTCTGTTCGAGTTTCCGCTGAATCCAATGTCACAATTTCTGAAGGGAAGCTAAACGTAACCGTTCACGTGGAATCTGACATGCCTATTGTAGGGGCAAATGTTACCATAATGGCGGAGAATGGAAACTTCTCCGCAAACACCGAGTTGACGAACACGTATGGCGATGCAAAATTTATTTTCACCGCACCGCAAGTCAACGAGCAAACTAGCATCACTATTACAGCATGGGCTACTATGACCGGATATGCTGAGAACCAAAGCCTATTAGAAATAATAGTTAATCCCAGAACATTTTACATTCAAATAATCGCGCCCACAGTTGAATCAAAAAGATCAGCGACAGTTACTGTCCTCGTGAGGTGCAATGAAGACGAAACTCCCGTCGCTGACGCCACGGTTACCATGTCATCTACCGATGGAAACTTTGAAGTAATGACAAAAACTACTGATTCAACAGGCACTTGTACATTTATTTTCTATGCTCCTCAAACACCAACGGATTTATCTGTAAATATAACAGCCAACGTAAACAAAAACGGATACATAGCAGAAGGAGAACAAACAACGATAAAGGTAACCCCGAAAACCACTCCACAAGCAGAAGGAGGCTGGCCAATCTCAACCATACTTCTGATCATTATCCCAATAGCGATCGCTGTTGTGATTGTTATTTTGATTAAGTTAAAAATTATTGTGGTTTCCTTTAAGGAAGAAGAATGGGCGTGAGCAATGTTTCGTGAGACATAATATTTAATAGTTCCACATGTCATTACCACTAAATAGGAGTAAACAAAATGGCGAAGTTGCGGGTCAAGGAAACTCTGGCTAAGCTGAAGCATGTGAAGATCAAAATCAATGTTAGGAAACGCGAACAAATAGCGGTCCCGCCGCCTCCTCCAAAACCCATACCTAGAGGGTTCAAAATTGTTGACAAATATCCACTCTACGAACCTTTCGCCCATGTGGCTATAGTACAAAACCCAAAGATAGGTGAATATAAGTACATACTGGATGAACTGCAACTTGATCCACTGGAAAGGAGCGTTTACAATCGCATCCTGGAAATATTGCTCGCAGAAATAGAGTCGCCAAAAGAGGAGATTCTTGACCCGAGGAGGTTTTTTGCAGAAGAAGCCAGGAAGATTGTTGATAAATACCGTATTAGCTTAGGTTGGCTGCCTGATGTTTCATGGTACAAAATTCTCTATCACGCTGAAAGAGACCTAGTTGGCTTCGGCAAAATTGACGCATTGATGCGTGACCCAAACATTGAAGATATTTCATGCGACGGGATTAAAAAGCCGGTCTATGTTTGGCATAGAAACTACGAAAGCATTGAAACAAATCTGGAGTTTGGAAACGATGAAGAACTTGACAATACGGTTGTTAAGCTCGTGCACATGGCTGGAAAACACGTAAGCTCAGCCTTTCCCATAGTAGACGCCTCACTGCCAGGCAAGCACCGATTGGCAGTGTGTTACAGGCGAGAGGTCACACCTTTCGGAACTGCTTTTTCTGTTAGGAAATTCAGGGAAGATCCCTACTCAATAATAGACCTGATAAACTTAGGCACTTTTTCAGAGGAGATGGCAGCTTATTTCTGGCTATGCCTTGAGAATAGGGCTTCAATGATGGTTTTGGGTGGAACAGCTGCTGGAAAAACAACCGCCCTAAACGCCCTAACATGCCTAATTAAGCCTGGAAGCAAAATAATTACAATAGAAGAAACAGCGGAACTCAACTTACCACACGAAAACTGGGTTTCACTTATCGCAAGACAAAGCTATGGCCTAGGTGGAAGCACTGTTGGCGAAGTAACTCTCTTCGATCTCGTAAAAACCTCGATGAGACACCGTCCAGACATATTAATCGTAGGAGAGGTAAGGGGTCAAGAGGCCTACGTGCTTTTCCAGGCATTAGCCACAGGCCACGGAGGCATGTGTACGATGCACGCTGAAAACCTGGATTCAGCGACCAAGCGTTTGACACAGAAGCCCATGGATATTGCACCTGCTTATATTCCATTGATGAACATTGTTTTATCGATTCAAAGGGTTCACCTCGTAAAAGGCAGCGAAAAAGGGGCTTACAGGCGTGTAATTAACGTCAACGAAATAACAGGTTATGAAAATTATAGATGTGTTTTCAAGTGGCACCCAACAAAAGACACTCAGTCACCATCATTTGATAAAAGCGTGATGTTGCCGGCAATTTCTGAACGTTTAGGAGTAAGCAAAAAGGAACTATTGGCCGAAATAGATAGGCGTAGAGAACTCTTGCAGTGGATGCGGGAGCGTAACGTAAGAAGTTACAAAGATGTGGCTGCAATTATTGCAGAGTATTACGCTAGACCAATACAAACTTATGAAAAAGCTCTCGCAGGGGAGGAGGTAAAGGCAATTGCCGTTTCTGAAAGCCCTTGAGGCGTGGTCCTTCCGCCTTTTTGGAAGATTCGCTCCATCCTTTCTAAAGCACGTCATCCAGTTTAAGGATTATCTAGAGCGGGCAAAAATAAAGATTTATCCGGAAACATATATTTCGTTGATGCTTTTCATTGCAGCATTGACGCTTCCGGTGCCAATAGTATCAATAATTATACTGTATCTTTACGGCTTTATCCCGCTGATATTCTTGGTGCCGCTTCCAATCTATATAATGATAGGGTTTATGCTAATACCCATATCCAGAGCCGGCGAAAGAGCAAGCAACCTCGAAAGGGAAATGCCTTTTGCAGCTGCTTACATTAGTGTTATGGCATCTGGGGGCATTGCACCTTATACAAGTTTTAAAAGGCTTGCAGAAGTTGAGTTAATGCCCTCTATGAGAAGTGAAGCAAGAGAGATCATAAAAGACGTGGAAATTTTTGGAGTAGACCCGCTGACAGCGATAGGAAGTGCAGCGAAGAAAAATCCACTCGATGTTTTTAAGGATTTTCTCTCTGGCTATGCTTCAACAGTCATTATAGGCGGTGATATCGGACATTTTCTTGAAAGGAAAGCCGAGGATATTTTTAAGACAAGGGCTATACGTGTAAAGGCTGCGGCTGAACGCTTAGCGATGCTTCTAGAAACTTTCATAATTGTTATGGTTTTAATGTCTCTTTGTTTCTATATTCTGTTTAGCGTGGAATCCATTTACAGCATGGGAATATCGACGTATTCTGGTGTAATTCTCTACACCTATTTGTTTACTCCGATGCTTTCGCTGGTGTTTATTTACTTGGCACACAGCATGCAGCCTAAAACTCCGGTAGTAGAGATGCGTCCGTATAAGGTCTTCGGAGTTTGCAGCATAATAGCCATGATATTATTCCTATTACTAACAAACTTCATGGGATTCATAGAGGTCCCCTTTTTCAGCTCACTTCAAACGATAATCGATTTGCCAGTGGCGATCGCCATAGCCTTGTTTGTTGCCACAGCGCCTGCTGCTGTGGTGCACAACAGAGTTTCAAAGAAAAAGGCAAGCATTGAGCAAGGCATCAATAGTTTTCTAAGAGACTTGACAGAGGTTAGGAAAACTGGCTTATCCCCGGAGAAATGTATTGAAAGCCTCGCTCGCCGCGACTATGGGGAATTTAGCAAGGAACTGCGTAAAATAAGTTCAGAGATTTCGTGGGGATCCCCGGTTAGAAAAGTTATAATGGATTTTGTTAAGCGGACTAAAAGCTGGATGACGCAAATCGTCATGTTCCTATTGGTTGAGACAATAGACGTTGGCGGCGGAACAATAGCCATGATTGAATCGCTTGCGAGGTTTAACAGCTTAACTCAGGAGGTCGAGAAGGAAAAGAAAATGGCTGTCCGCCCTTATATAATGATGCCCTACTTCGCTGCAATAATGCTTGTGGCAACCACAATATTGATTATCTCATTTACGGGAAGAACGTTAGGTCTTGCAGAAACAACGCCTGCCAACAGCTTAGGCTCATTGATTGTAACATTTACAACCGCGTGTATTTTTCACAGTTACCTGATAGGGTTAGTAGCTGGAAAAATAAGTGAAGAATCAGTTTCAGCAGGCTTCAAACACGGAGCAATACTGGTTGTAATGGCTGTAGCTGCAGCAAAACTCATGCCAACATTCATAAACTTTTAAAGGAATTCTCCTTTCAGTAGAAATTGTTACATTTTGTTTGGGTTGTTTCTTGAGCTTTTAATATCGGATGTGAAACAATGTCTATGAGTAGGCATAAAATTGGCGTCATGTTTTGAAGTAAGCATATTCCTACAACTTTATACAGTACTTTTTTGGTGTTGCTATTTTAGTGATGCTGAATGGGTAAGCAGGCTACGGTTACTTCGAAGATTCTGCAAAGCTCAAGGAGAGACTGGTTAGGGGTAAACGTGAGCGGCTGATACGTAAAGCTATGGAGCGGAAGTTAAACGTGTGCAAAAGGAGAGGCTTAAGGAACTCGTCGGGGAGGTAGGGGAAATTCTCCAGAAAATTCCGGCTTAAAAGCTTGTTCGGATTGCCCGGGAAGGTAGGAGGCACGCTGACTATTCCTATCCTACTCTTCGATGCAAGTAGCATTTTCACACTTGTTAGAGAACTTCGTGGGAAAGCTCTGGACGTGCTTTAGGGAAGGACTTTGTTCATAACTATAGCTTGTTGATCGAGGAGCTTCATGTAACATTAGGGAGAAGTGCATGTTGTAGAAGAATGAAGGGAGAATAGAGTTGTTGGAGATTTTATGGTTTATAGACATACAGTGAAACGAAAGGTATGTTTTGTCCATAATCTCGAGTTCCAATTGTTCCAAGTAGCAAGAGGTTAAGAGCACACGGCAAATTTTCAACAGATGATGATATTGAGACTCTTGTTAGGCTTCCCGCTGCGTCTGATGCAAAAACAATTAACTTGGTTTCTCCAAACGCGATGGTTATTGAGGAGTATGGAGTGGTAATGGTTCCATTAGATGCAACATTCACAATGTAGAACACAATACTCTGGCCAGGTGCCTTTGGGAAATACAACCAAACCTGCGAGTATAGGTTAAGAGTGATTGTTTGTTTGCTCGGATCAAGATTAGTTAAAACAGCACCAAAAGCTATGTCAGTTCGACTGGGCACATTAAAACTTTTGATACCGTCTGAGTAGTTTGCCAACCTTGTAGAGGTTGCATATTTGAAATATCTGAATGCGGAGAAGTCTAAGGCTAGGGAGCCGATTCCTTGAGCCAGCTGTGCTACTATGATAGCTTGTTCTTTCTCAAGCGGTATCGTGTTCCCTCTCGCTGTCACAAACCACGAAGCGAAAGTGTGATTTGCATTTGCTCCTGGTATGGTTACGGTCAACAAGCCTGAATCTACAAAGCTCAAGACTTGACCAGGAGTCATGTTCAGGCTTAAGGACTTGTTGGTGTATCTTCGGTTTGACGGGTCAGTGTCGAGAACCCACAGGTTTATTATTTGAACCGCTAATGAACCAGCATTTTTGAGCACAACTTTTACTGTAACATTGTCTCCTGAAACAGAATAGTTTCCACTTAAAGCAACAACGTTTTCATTACTGCGGTCAGCCTCTTCCTGATTTCTCGCTCTCACAGCTTCGTTATATACAGTGTTCTGAGAAAGCGTCCACATGAAAACTGCGGTAGACAAGAACATCATCACAAGAACCATGAACGTTGTTCCAATCACCGAAGAGAAACCTTTCGAATTGGCTATTATTAATTTCCTAAATCTTTTCCTAAGCGATAAACGTATGGTCAAAAGTGGACCCCCTTCCAGTTACAACCCTAAGCGAGTAACCAGCATCGGTTGCAAGACTAAGTGAAGAAAGCACAAAATATCCTTCCTCTCCTCTGTCTAAATCATTATCCGCAATTTGAGTGCCATTAAACTGCATCAATGTAATGCTCGAACTGACTTGAATTAGAGCGCCAGCGGCATCTTTAACGTAAACTGTTCGCACTGTCACATTGTCTATGGTTCCACAATTCATCAAATAAACCGACAAACTGCTTCCACTTTGGTTATAGAATACGTACTCGAAAGCCAATCTCTCCTTGAGCCTAGCAATATCGGCGTCCATGGCTTCACTGTACTGCTCATTATAAGCTGAGGATCGATACTGTGCCCAAAAAAGCACTACAAAACTAACCGCAATAGCAGCACTCGTAAGAATCACATTTGAAACAACAACGCTAACGGCACGCCTTTCACGAATCCGCTTCCAGAGCCTTCTTAAGTCCATATCTAAACACTCGTCGCCCTTCAACTTCACAATATTGTATGGGAAAAGGATTTATTAAATCTTACTAATCACTACGTTTTATTCTTCTGAACGAATAGCTATGTTTCCCCGCTCAGTTACAACCTTCACCATCCACTGCCCAGCAGGCAAGCTTACATCAACGCGAAGGTAGCGCAAAGTCTCTCCCGAATTTATGAACACATCAATGTCATAGCGCCGATGGTGCGTGGAATTTATGACCCATAAAGAAACCAGATGCGAGGTTAAAGGACCCACGTTCTTAAAAGTGAAAAGCGTCCCAACACCAGCCGCTTTAAATTCGACCCTGTCGACTTTGAAGTCAAACTGCGTGTTTGTTGCTTTAACTCCTCTAACCTTCATCTTCCAATGGCCCGTGGCGTTTCTAAAATGAGTTGGGTTAACGGTTATGTTTTGGCTTTTGGTTTCGTCAGTGTTTGCTGTTGCGTTTGAGGTATAACTTATGTACCCGAATCCACTCGCTGGGTAGTCGTCGAGGGAATAGTTGTAAAGTTGTAGCGTAACATTCACCGAACTAACCGTCCATGAACTGTCAACTGTCCAGTTTAATTGACTCCAATCTTCCGTGTTGCTTGAGCCAGTGAACTCAACTTCGCTCGTGAACTCTGTGGGTGTTACTATGTTAAGCCAAACATCGTCATAGTAAACGGTAAGGGTTGGCTTTTTAGCGTCTGTAGTTGAGAAGTATCCTTGAAGGTCTAGAGTATACGTTCCGGTTGCTGTAAAGACGCTGGAGACGTCTATGGTTTTATATGTCCAAGTGCCTGTTGTGCGGGCGGCAAAAGTAACGCTGGTGGTGAAAACGGTCACAGTGGAGTTATCGGGTTTGGTAATGGTTACCGTGGCATTCGCCACTTCAGCGCTTGCGCTTATGCCTCCACAATCAATACGATAATAGAAATACAGGGTTGCCGAAGTTGGCAAGGTGGATACGTTGCTCATAACTTGATACTGCTTGCCACTTCCGGTATATGCCGCGGTCGCGTTATTATCCACCAGTTGAATGTAGAGCGAATAGGATGCTGACTGGTAAACGGTGCTTGAGTAACCACCTGAAACGACTGCACTGGGATCACTAATATCCGTATAGGTCCAATCAGTTGTAGTCGTCACGTTGCCATTAGTAACAATATTACTCGTTGCGCTCGCATAGCTTCGAAAAACCATGTAGACACCGTCATCTGAAGTCAGGTTTGAAACGCTTCCAGACACCAAGCTTGTGGATCCACTAAGAGTGTATCCAGATGGGTTATAAGACCAGCTCTCTTCGACGCTGGTAACATTGGCTATGCTTATGTCTTCACGCATTTTTTCCCAGTCAAGCTGGTTCATCTGATAACTCCAGAGCACCACGTTTGCAACTATAACTACTATTAACACTAGGCTTAGCATAACCACTATCACATTACTGATTCCACGTCGGTCTCGATTGATTCGCAACAGTATCTCCGCAATCAAAAGAATGAATTTCCATCAGAGAAAAACGTTGTGAAACAGTAATTATTATTCGAAATTCGCACAGAGATGAAAAGCCCTTTGTCAACTTCTGGGAGAATTTCAAATGTGAATTTTGAGTTCATACAAGTTAAATATGTAATCCAAAGATTTCCTAAACAGTAGGTGGACACATGTCACACAAAGACGTGTTAAAATCTAAAAAAGCCATATCGCCGATACTCGCCACACTACTATTAATAGTCATAGCAGTTGCAGCCATAGTCGTCACATATGCATGGGTAATGACATACCTGGGGGCGCAGACGGGACAGGCAGGCGTACTTCTCTCGAGGGATGCTGTGTCTTGGCCCACAGGCGCAATAATACTTTATGTCAGGAATACGGGAACATCTGACGCATCAATTGATGCAGTTTACATTGGTACTACGGCTACAAACCTTGAAAAACAGACAAGCGTAATTTACGAACCCACAAGTAAGGTGGTTGCAGCTAATGGAGGACTCATAAACATAACAATCACCTACACATGGGTAAGTACAACAACCTACTACTTCAGAGTCGCCCCAAAAGTTGGAGCACCACTCGAGTTTAACATCAAAGCACCGTAAGTCACTTCTCAAATCTCTGAGAATAAGCATATCAATAAACTCTGTGTATTTCCAAAAGATTTTCCTAGCCAAATCAAAAATAAGCTTCTTCGACTTGGTTTATGCAAAAGTGCCCCAACCATTAAATACAAAATCAAAATAAAAACAGCTCATGCAACTGTAAACGGCGTCTAAAATGCAAACATTAATCGACACAGTGAGAGCCGCTTTAGCCGTACTTTTTCTATTCTATGCTTCATGGAGCGATTATAAGACACGAGAGGTCAGCAACAGCCTTTGGATGCTCCTCGCGCCACCAGCTTTCGCATTGACCTTTACCGAACTGTTTCTCTACGATCCTTCAGAGTTTCTTTTTTACGGTTTATGCTTCGGCTTAACGGCAGCCTTCGCTATAATACTTTTCTATTCAGGAGGTTTTGGAGGGGCAGACGCGAAAGCTTTAATGTGTCTGGCACTTGCTTTGCCATTTTACCCAAAAAACTTTCTTAAGCCTTTATCTGGGGAAATTTCACCCATCGCCAAAACTTTTTTCCCAATAACTGTTTTCAGCAACTCTGTCCTACTAGCCGCTGCAACAGCATTTTACTTGTTTTTGCGCAACATACTTTGGCATTGGAGAACGGGGAAGAAATTCTTTGAAGAAGGCCATGTAAAAGAATCTTTTGTAAGAAAATTTCTCGTCTTGATAACCGGCTACAAAGTTTCCGTCGATAGACTTAAGGAAAAATGGCATTTATATCCACTAGAGGACGTAGAAGAAAGCGAAAACTGGTTCAAAAGGAAACTGGTTGTCATACCAAAAGAAGAAGACAGAAACAAGATAGTTGATAGATTAACCAAAGCTGTTGATTCTGGAAAAATTCAGGACATGGTCTGGGCAACCCCAGGCCTGCCCATGCTCATCTTCCTCACTGCAGGTTTAATCACAGCCCTATTCTTAGGCGATATCATCTGGATTTGCATTAACTTCGTGTTTAGATAGAGCCAGAAAACACCTTACGAAAAGTGTTATCTGCGTCCAGTAACCATCTTGTTTTCAGGATGAATAAGAGCTTGTTCGGCGACCTTTTCAAGGAAATGCGGAGGCTTCTAAGAAGCGAAATTGGAGAGGTTAACGTGACTGTTATGCCTGACTTTTTCCTTGACCGCCTAATAAGCCTACGCTCTAACGTGAAGGATTTTTCTGAAATCCTCAGGAATGTAGTTGAAAGAAAGGGCGGTAGCGTAGACGCGATAGAACAAACAGAGCTTAGAGGGGGAAACGCGATTAACACGGCCTCCGCCTTAGCTACTTTAGACGTAAATGTTACACCCATAGCGTGCACAAGCGAGCTCGGACTGCAACTTATCAAATTCTACCTTAAGCCCTTCGAGGTCGACCTTTCACACATTAAAATCTTCGAGAAGCCGTCAATAACAACGGCGATAGAATTCAAAACAAAGAATGGAAAAGTCAACGTCATGCTTAGAGATGTGGGTGCGCTGGCCGATTTCGGACCCCACCATTTAAATGAACAGGATTTCGAGGCGATTGAAAAGGCTGATTACGTTTGTGTTTATAACTGGGCTGGAACCAGACGATTTGGAACAGAATTGGCTAAAACTGTTTTTAACCACGTAAAAACTAAAGGAAAAGGCAAAACTTACTATGATACGGCAGATCCAACTCCAAACAAAGGAAAGATTCCTGAACTGGTGAAGAACGTTTTACAAAGCAGATACGTGGATATCTTAAGCGTAAATGAGAACGAGGCTGTTTGCTATGCATCAAAGCTAAGCGGCGAAGTGAGAGCGCTTCGAAAAAAGCTACAATTTGACGAGTTGGCAATGGAATCAGCGAGAATTTTGGCATCCCACCTATCGGCAAGCGTCGACTTGCACACAACACGCTTTTCAGCAACATTTACCAAAAAAGGCGAAACCGTTGTTTCAGCCTTCAAAGTTCCAGCCTTAAGGGTCACTGGAGCCGGGGATGCGTGGAACGCTGGGAACATCTTAGGAGACGCCTATGGGCTTTCGGACGGTTGTAGACTTGCATTAGCCAACGCTGTTGCGGCCTGTTACATCTCGAACCCGAGTGGGATGCACCCTACACGAAAACAGCTGTTAAAATTCTGTGAAAAGGTGAAGCGAAAAACAACATTGTAGCATTTCTCAGCTATAGTCTGTTTCAGCATCATTCAAAACCTTAACACCAAAGTTTACAATTTATGCATAATTATTTAAATAGATTCTCCACTTTAACCATGAAGGCACACATTTGGTGAAGGGGCTTGAAGTCGAAACTCTTTGGCAGTTCTGGTGTGCGTGGAATAGTCAATGTTGATTTAACGCCGATTTTGGCCACTAAAATAGGCATGGCTGTTGTGACGTTTTCTAAGGCGAAAAGGGTTCTTGTAGCTCGGGACACCAGAGTTTCAGGTTCAATGCTTGAGAACGCTTTGGTTTCTGGTCTTTTAGCTGGAGGAGCCGATGTTAGTTGCCTGGGTATTGTGCCCACTCCTGTCTTGGCGTATTTGACTAAGAAATTGAAGGCTGATTCAGGTGTGATGATTACGGCGTCACATAACCCGCCTCAATACAATGGCATAAAAATTTTCAGTAGAGACAGCGTAGCCTACAGTGATAAAAGCCAAGATGAAGTTGAAAAGTTAATTGAAGATGGAAGTTTTAGCCTGGTGGATTGGCGGAGCGTAGGTGAAGCAATTTCCATTGATGAAAGCCATCGGTATGTGGAGATTATACGGAAAAACGTGGATTTGCATAAGAAATGGCATACCATAGTCGACCCAGGATGTGGAGCGACCTACAGCCTCGCACCAATGATTTTTGAAAGACTAGGATGTAAAGTAACCGCCGTAAACTCCCAGCCGAACGGGTTTTTCCCAGCCAGAAGTCCGGAACCAAATGCTGAGTCTTCAAAGCCTCTAGCTAAAATTGTCCGAGGGCTGGATGCAGACGTAGGAATCGCTTACGACGGTGACGGTGACAGGGCGGCCTTCATCGATGAGGAAGGTAAATTTGTCGACTTTGACCGCGTTTTGGCGGCTTATGCAGCATATGTTGCGAAGAAGAAAGGCGAAGGAGTTGTGGTGACGAATGTGGAGGCGTCTATGTGTGTTGAGAAAATGGTTGAGGCACATGGCGGAAGAGTCGTAAGGACAAAGGTCGGCGATGTTTACGTTGCAGAAGCCATAAAAAAATATAACGCCATCTTTGGTGGGGAGCCCTGTGGAGCGTGGATACATCCCCAATTTCATTGCTGCCCAGACGGAATAATCTCGTCAGTGATGCTTCTGAAAGCCCTTGAATATGAGGATAAGAGTCTGCGGGATTTCATAGCTGAAACGCCCCATTATCCAATCCTTAGAGAGAACATCACCTGCAAGAACGAGGCAAAATATAGAGTTGTGGAAAAAGTCAAGGAAGGCCTAAAGGCTACTTTTCCAACGTACAAGGATTTCTTAACCGTTAATGGTGTCCGATTAACTCTTGAGAACGGGTGGATTTTGGTTAGGGCTTCTGGCACTGAACCGCTTGTGAGGCTAACGGTTGAGAGTGAATCATTAAAAGCGGCAAAAGAAATAATGAATGGTGGTATGGCTCCCGTCAAAAAACTGGTTGGTAGGATGAAGAAATGAAAGCAGTGATTTTAGCTGCTGGAGAAGGCGTGAGACTTCAGCCGATCACGTCAACGAGACCAAAGCACTTGATAAAGGTTGGTGGAAAACCGATACTTGAGCACTGTTTGAGAACTATGAAAACGTGTGGAATAGACGAAGCGTTGATAGTTGTTCATTACATGGGAGATATGATTCGCCAGTATTTTGGTGATGGCAGAGATTTCGGGTTAAAAATCGAGTACGTAGAGCAAAAGGCTGTGCTTGGGACCGGAAACGCGATAGGCGCCGTGGAGCCATACATAAAGGATGACTTTCTGCTTGTTTATGGCGATTTGCTCTTCTCCTCCAACGCCGTGAAGAATGTTATCGACTCGCACAAGAAAGAGAAACCAGCCGCAACTATGGCTGTTGTTCCTGTTGAGAATCCGGAAGATTATGGTGTAGTGGAGCTTGAAGATGGGAGATTTGTTAAGCGTGTGGTTGAGAAGCCAAAACGTGAGGTAGCTCCGTCAAACTTGGCTAATGCTGGCATGTATGTCTTCTCGACGGAAATATTCGATAAAATAAGGGAGACGGCGGCTTCGGCTAGGGGTGAGTGGGAAGTAACCGACGCGATTTCCTTACTGCCTGAGGAGAAAAAGACTGTTTTGGCTGTCAAAATTTTCGGGGATGATTGGATAGATATTGGGAGGCCTTGGGATTTGCTTGAGGCAAACCGTTGGGCGCTAATGAAGATGGAACATAAGGTGCGTGGACTTGTGGAAAGCGGTGCCCATCTAATTGGTCCTGTAACTGTTGCGGAAACTGCGCGTATACGCTCTGGAGTATATATTGAAGGCCCAGCGTTTATAGATGAGGAGAGCGACATAGGACCTAACTGTTACATTCGTCCGTACACGGGCATAGACAAGAAAGTGCGTATAGGCAACGCTTGCGAGATAAAAAACTGCATAGTTATGGATAACGCGCATATCGGACATTTGTCTTATGTTGGCGACAGCGTAATAGGCGAAAATTGCAATTTAGGTGCAGGTACAATAACAGCCAATTACAGGCTTGACGCAGGAACTATTGAGATGATGGTGAAGGATAGGGTTGTGGATAGTGGAAGAACAAAACTTGGGGCAGTTTTAGGCGACGGTGTTAAAGCTGGGATAAATACGCTTTTCATGCCAGGCGTCAAGGTGGGAAACAATAGTTGGATTGGACCAAACGTTATTGTTTACCGCGACCTGCCAGCTCACACAATAGTAACATTGAAGCAAAACCTTGAGGAGCGAAAGCTAAATCCGTAGATGATGAGCGCAGAATATTGAGGGAAACTTTAACAGAACTAACCTTTACATTCAACGGCTAGTCTTTGGGAAGCTTTAAAATCGTCTAACCTTACTTCTTATCTAAATAAAGAAAGACTGCAGGGATCACTCCAAACAACCATAGCTTCCAAGCTATGTAGAGCAGCCAAAGTTCTTGAGGTATTATGTTAAGAGCTAATGGTATGGTCCCTATTGCTATTCCAAAACTAGAGGCAATAATCCATATCTCTCTTAACTTCGTGTTATTCACCTCTTTCTAAGTCCTAATGCTAATTCCTTGAGGGGGACATCAATTACAGACCATAACAACCCAACGATAGCGTAAGGTATCGCCCACTTATCAGTGACAGCTAACTTCATGGCACAGTAACAAATTATGGCTGCAGTCCCGTGAAGATTGTCCTCCAATTCTTGTCCATTCTCGTTCCTTCCCCTTCTCCCTCCCTATGTGAATGAATCACGATCTGAACTGTGGTAAATAAATCTACATAGAGGAATCTTCTAGTTCTGGTGGAAACTTCTTTTTATTATATTAATTACAGTATTGAAATTGTTCGGCTTCGTTATGCTCGCAGGACTTCAGTTGATTTGTGGTCTTCTTTGTTTTGTCTGTACCTTTATATCGCTTGGTTAAAATCCTAAATACGTGTTTTCACAACTGTTAGGCGGTAGTGGAGGTTTAAAGATGTCTGTGGCGCAGAGGAAGTTTTTCACCGAAATCACGGCGTTGGTGGATAAGAGCGTGATTGTTTCAACCACCACTGGAAAAACTTATGGTGGAACGTTGATGGGCATCAACCCTGACACATTAAGCCTAGTTTTATCGGAAGCAAAGGATGAGGAAGGAAAATTGCTACATAGGGTCTTTCTTAACGGGAATGTTGTGGCTCAAATATTAAGCGTCGAAAAGCCCTTCGACCTCAAAGCCCTAGCAGACCGCCTCGAAAAAGTTTTTCCGACAATGGTTAGGCTTTATGAGGACAAGGGGTTCATTTGGGTCATGGACAAGGTCAAAGTGACAGAGAAAGGCGTGGTGGAAGGTTCAGGTCCAGCCGCTGAGCGAGTGCAAAAAGTTTACGAGCAATTCATCAGCGAAGTTAAGGGCTAAATAAACCCGTGAAACACGGAGCATCAATAACGGTTCACATTTTTCTTCTACTCTGTTATGTCTGGGCTATTCGAGGTCTTTCAGTAGTTTTTTATACTCTTCTGCCGTGAGACGCCATCCTGCTGCAATCATGTGGTCTATGGCTTCCCTAACCTGCTTCTTTGAAAGTTTTCCCCTAAAAAGTAGCCTCAATAGAAGATAGTCTGTCCCGTGGGCTTCTATGTTATAGATGCGCGCAACTTGTCTAGCAATGCTTTCATCCAGTATCGCTATTCCATTCATTTCCTTTGCCAAAGCAAGCACTTCAATTTCAGCATGATGCAGATCGGGAATCTTCGCAAGTTGCTTAATAAAAGCCACATTACTAGGCTTTTTCACCTTTACAATTGATTGCCGAACTAGTTGCTCAGCTACAAACGCGTCTGGTGCGCCTAAATTCTTCCCCTTACTAACAACCTCTTGGACAACCTTAGGAGTTGTGTATTTCTCTCCTGAAAACCGAATTAAGACGTTTGAAAGCCCTACTTTACATAAGTGAATGAGCGGCGTAGCATCGAACACAAGTGGTTTCAGAAGCTTCACCGTTATGCTTCAGCCTTTTCGGCGGCTTCGATGTCCTCTTCCAAGTCTCTCGCAGTTACATGGGTCACTATTCTCAACCTGTTCAGCTCCTCAAGCATCTCTCTTATGGACAATCCGGCAATTTGAGAGGCTTTCCAAAGCGTTATCTTCTCCGTTCTGTAGAGCTCGATTGCACGCTTTTTCTTCCACTCGTTCACTCCTATCTCTAGTATGCGCCGTATTGCAGCGGACTTGTCCAAACCCTCTTCCTTCATGAATCTGATGATTTCCTCTTCCAATTCTATGGGAATGCGGGTTGCGACGGTCTTCTGCATCTCGAACACCATTTGTTTACAATTGTTAACGGTTGCAAATTCATAAAAACCTTTCCGTACCGAAAATCCAATAATAACCAAAAATCCGGTAAAAACGTACTAGGTTATCGCAATTTCATTTTACCTGATGAGTATTTGGCGTCGACGAAATCCAAAACTTTTCTGACCGTTTTTTCGCCTAACCCCTTCACTGAGAGTAGCTCAGCTTTTGACGCTTGGAAAACCCGTCTAACACTCCCGAATCTCTTAAGCAGTGCTTCAGCCCTCTCAGGACCTACTTGTGGCAGGCTCTGCACCGCTAACAACTGTGTCTGCTTTAGGCCGTAAGTCTTTGGCTTATGCTTAACGGCTATTTTTCTCCTCTTCTCCTCTTGGAGTTTCTTGGCCAAGCTGTGAAGAAACATGGCTGTGTTCCCCTCGTCTGGCGTAAATATTATGGAAATGTGATGGTCGGCTATGATTTTTGCCAAGGTGCCCCAAAACACCTTTGGATTGCGGATAGCCTTCACAGCCCTGATAACGTCGCCTTCCACCAGAAGACATGGATTCGCATAGGCTTCGGCCAACCGCTCAATCTGCTCAAAAAGTCTGCCGTCAAATATCGAACGGAAAAAGTCATGGAGCTCCTTCCTTTCAACAGCGTAATCCGCTGAAACCACATAGTCGGCGGGCGCCAAAACCCTTTCAACAACCTCACAGCCAAGCTCAATCAGGGAGTCTTTAACATCCAAACTCTCGCGGACATCCGCAAAAACCGTGGGTCTAAACCCTTCGGACACACGCACACCCAAGAACATCAACAATCTCGCTTCACTTAAATCTAAGGGCGAGCAACAAACTTCTTTTATGGCAGATGCTAACTTAAAATGGAGCGGAGTGGTTTTGAAACATTACGTTGGCACTTCGGGCTGGTTCTACTCGTGGAGTGAAGGAGAAGATTTTGACTAGGTATGTTGCGAACTCAAGAGAGATGCTGAGCATATTGAAGAGGTTAAATGAAATATGGCTAGGAAATCATCTCCAGAAGTGAAGTATGTTTGCCGCCGATGCGGCGAAGCTTATTCCCTTAAGGATTACGAAAAGAGCCGTTTCTGTGGAAAATGCGGAACTCTGCTGAAAAGAGCCTCTGATTTAGAAGTGTTAAAGTTAGAAGAAAGGGGCGAGGGCAGAATCGCCTTTCAAAAACTGGTAAGGGAATTCTTTCCCTATCCAAGCTTTCGCCCTTTTCAGCTTAATGCAATAAGATTCGTTTTTGACGTTATTAGAAATGGGAAGGTGGGTTTGCTTTCTTCCCCCTGTGGCACCGGAAAGTCCATTTCGGTATTGACAGCTTATTTCATGGTTAAGGAGTTAGACAATTCGGTTGGTAGACTTCTCGCATTGACCAGAACGAGAAACCAGCTCGAGATTTATTGCAGAGAGCTAAAGAGCATTAAAGAACAATGCGATGTAAGCGTCGCGGCTTCCGTTTTTAAGAGCAAGAAGGAGATGTGCCCCTTTGCTATAGAAGACCAGAAGCTCAGAGATGTCAGCTATCGCGATTTCCTCTACTATTGCAAAGGCTTAAAAGAAGGTGACTTCGGGAAAACATGTAGGTATTACGATAGGACCTATAGTGGATGGAAGCCCAGCTGGCACGCCTACGCGGTTGTCAACAAAATCAAAGAAATCGGACCCCTACTACCCGATGAAGTGTACGAAGTCTGCCGTGATAAGGAAATTTGTCCTTACGAGGCCACCAAGATTCTGGCAAGATACGCCGACATAATCATAGGCAACTACAACTACATCCTCGTAGACTCTATTAGAGGGGCCATCCTTGGCAGGGCCGGAATACGGACGAGGGATATAAACTGCGTTTTTGACGAAGCTCACAGCTTGCCTTACTATGCCGCAGGCATCTACTCGGACGAGCTTTCATCAACATCAGTTAGAAGAGCGTTGAAGGAAGTTGAAGCCTTTGGTTTGGACGATTTCGGCTTCATAAACGCCTTAAATGAAGTGATGGTTGGTCTTGGAAAAAATGCTTACAAGGATTATGGGTTGGAAGTTGAGCACATAATCGGAAGAGACGCTGTGGTTAAGGCTTTGTTGAAAATTCTTGGAGTCGACGCTGATAAGTGGCTGGAAATTGTTTCTGAACTCTCAGATTTGGGAGAAGTTGTTCGACAGAGGAGGGCTGAGGCAGGCAAGAGTCCAATTTCTTACCTATCTCGGTGTGCGGGCTTTCTCTCAGAGTGGGTTAGCCTTACTGGTTCCAGCTATGTGCGGTATGTGAAGGTTGAGATGGATAAGGATGGAAGGAAAAGCGTGAGGCTTGGAATCAGATGCCTCGACCCTGCCCTAGCTTCAAGCGTGATAAATGAGCTTCGCTCCGCCATTCTTATGTCTGGGACGCTTTGGCACACGGACTATTACATTGATGTTTTGGGAATGGAGAGGAGACGCTGCGAAAGCACTGAGCTTCCAAGCCCGTTTCCGCCAGAGAATAGACTTATTTTGGTGGATAAGGCGGTTACGACGAAGTTTGAGAAAAGAGGCGAAAGACAGTGGAAAAGGATAGCCGAACACCTCACGCAGATAATCAGGCGGATTAGTGGGAGGGTGGCCGTTTACTTCCCTTCCTATGAGGTGATGCAGGAGGTTGTTAAAAAGGCAAAGATTGATCTTCCCATGGTTGTTGAGGAAAGGGGCACGAGGATTCTGGATGTGCTTCGGTTCCTAAGAGATAATGAGCAGTGCGTGGTCTTTGGCGTGGTGAGGGGCAAGATCAGCGAGGGAGTTGACATGACAAACGAGGGAAGAAGCCTGCTCTCTGCAGTCATTATCGTTGGTTTGCCATACCCAAAGAGGACAGAGCTTCAGGCTGCGCTATACGAGTATTTCAGGGAGAAATTTGGAAATAAAGCCATAGAATATGCAAACAACATCCCATGCTTAAACGCATTGGCACAGGCTGCTGGAAGACTACTACGAAGCCCAGAAGACAGGGGAATCATCGCCATTATGGACGCACATGTATGGTCATTAATTATTTTTTCGCCCTTTTCTTCTAATGAAGCTTCTTTTCGGATTGGTTAAGCTTTTAGGGGTGAGAGTGTCAAGGGATAGTTAAATCAGCCTCTAAAGGAGGTGATAAACCCGTTTG
>Ga0315312_1000050_pt1 | contig 234172 bp, 222 predicted proteins | sample TDP7_MG_FD_203629 | JGI IMG/M metagenome (GOLD analysis project Ga0315312, IMG submission 203629) | Freshwater sediment microbial communities from Lake Towuti, South Sulawesi, Indonesia - TDP7 | ecosystem: Environmental > Aquatic > Freshwater > Lake > Sediment | place: Indonesia: South...
TTAGCTTCTATGGCATCTAAATGCACAGCTAACACCCAAGCGATCCAGCTGGCTATGCCTGACAGACAAAAAACGATTGATAACAACAACCAAGATGTTGGTTCTAAGACGAGACTGATGTTCATAGCATCGCCAGCTACCCCAAAGCAGCGAATGTTAATCCAAGCACCCAAAAAACAAACCCACCATCATAATGCGCGCCACCGGCAGCCACTATTTCTTCACGTTTCATCGAGCACTTTCTTAATCTCACAGATAATCACCTCATCCGAGACGAAATTGTGCATTACGTCTTTCGCTTCAATTTTTATGACTTGTGGAAAGACCTTCGATTTATTCTAAATGACGCATACCAAAGTATTAGATACTGATAATAGTAACTATAAGAGGGGAACTATGTCACTTATACCAGAATTTGAGTTAGGCTTATGGAACGCCTGGATCATTACAGTTTTAGGTTTTTTAACTATGGGTGGAGGTCTTTTCCCAATTTTTCTGATTAACAATGAAACAATGAAAAAGAGAATAGGAAAATCCACCACATGGAGTGAGTTTAGTAAAACTCAAAAGATCGTAACTTTGATTACGCATTTCCTAATTATGCCTTTCACTGTTATCTCCAGTTTCTTTCTACCGCTGAAGCTAGGCACAATCTGGTTCTATGTGGGTCTTCCAATTTGTTTTCTAGGCATAGTTATGGGTCTCATGGCTGGAGTTGCCTTCGCTACCGCCCCACTTGATGAACCGATTAACAAAGGAGTTTACAGTATTTCAAGGCATCCCATGTATTTCGGAGGGCTTTTGGAGTATGTAGGTATAGGCATAGCCTGTGCTTCCTGGATTTTTCTGCTATGTGCGATTGTGTGGATAATTACGTGGAACATTGGTGTAATTGAAGAAGAACGCATATGTCTCAAGATGTATGGGAATGCATACAGAGAATACATGAATAGGACACCAAGATGGATAGGAATACCGAAATCAGAGAAAAGAGACTAGTATCTAACAATGCCGTTTTGTATAGGCGCTCATACCTTCCAGCTTAAAGCAACTTTCCACACCTCTCGCGCAAAACAAGCACCTTCGGTTCTCCATGTCGGAAGGTTGGAAAAGCGGAAGCCTAGGCTGGCTAGCGTACGCTCCGAAGTGAGAAATTTAAACGAGATAAGTCACGTATCCCGGGCTACCATTATACCGTGGATAGGTCGAGGTTTAAATTCTCGCTTTCTCTATAGATCAAGAATCTCTTTAGAGATCATCCCTTGAGAAGTTTGGATCTTACCACGCGTACATACTATTTCTGTAACTGACCTTGAGGCAAGAGGCCTTTAACTTTCTCAGAAAACTTTTTAACATCCTCTGCGGCCTCCATAACCAGTGCTGATGGTAACCAACCCTCATAGAAGTTCTGGTGTAGAGTTGTTGCGACTAACCATAGGGTTCGAATCTGGGGATCCCGTGTCTCTTCCCAGAGTTTCGTTACAAATTCGTGAAGTTCGCCGTGGCTTTTGATGTCTAAGCCCCTCGATGCTGCAACTGCCTTAACTATCTCTGCCGATGCCCCCCATAACTTTTCAGATGCTTGGACGTAGTCTTCCTTAGCCAAGAAATCGTCTGCATCCCTCAAGTATTTTTCGTGAAGCTTAAGGTAATAGTCGGCCTTCTCGTTTGAGTTCAGAGTCTTCGGGTTGAGAGCCTCCACTATAAGTTCGTCTACCGAGATCCCTCTTTTGCGGGCGTCCATTTCTAACTTTTTATAAAGCTTTTCCGGTATTAAAACTGAAGCCATACTTCCCCGCTTATCTAATAAACAAGCGTTCCTTTAATATTTATGTTTGTTTAATTCTGTTGCCTCTTCGGGACTTAGGACGCTAACTTAGCGCGCGAAAGGGCTTGCAAGATTTAAACGCAAGAATGCATCTACCCCGGGCTACCATAAACCCCTAGTCAGGACACTGTTCAAACTCTCGGCTTAGTGATTGTGCCGGGGTTAGGTTTAAACTCACGTTTAATTTGGTTTAATTCGGTTAATCCAAGCGCACGGAAGACAACTCAGTTTTGTTCGTTAATCCTAATAACCGCAAGTCAAAAAACTCTAAAATTTTTGCGTGGACTAAAAAATGGGAAAGGACGTAGACGTTAGCGTTATCGATTTTTCGAAAGTTGATGTCTACAAGGGTATTTCCCTAACGAATTCGTCATAATGTGTATCCATGTCTATGAGTTTCCACCAGTTTTCCTGGAAGAGCCTTGCTGCCTTAGCATCCTTCTTAATGAAGGCTGATAACCTATCCAATGTGCCGAAGTCTCGCATCTCCATATGCATTTGATACGTCCTCGGATTCGCACCGAAATAGTCATGCCGATAGAGTTTCCCAGTCCCGAGTCCTTCTATCTTACCTTCAAGATAACCGAACAACTCTTTTGCCTTATTAACAAACTCCTCCTCGCTTACACCGTTCTTCAAGTTGAAGTACATAATCATCTTAGTCATGTTTACACCACCTCTCCCTTTTTGGCTTTGTGAAACGAGCGAATGAAACTATAGTTGTATCTGTCTTAATAAGGACTTCTAAAAAAGAGACCACCTAAGCGACAATCCTTCGCAATTTGAGAAATTTAAACAAGTCACGTATCCCGGGTTACCATAAGATTTTCTCAAGATTTTTCAAGTATATTTTTGAGAAACATGGCGGGACTACTTTTTCGATGGAAAACTTCGTCCGAATAGAGGTTTATGATAGGCACCGTGTCTGGTCTGGTTATCAACCTCATATAGACAGCCAAAAATCTTCGCGCAAGACACGCATGATCTTGCGCATACGTACAGCGCCAAAACCAGACCCCTCCAAGCCTTCAGAACCCAAAACAAACCCAGCGCTCAGCATGGTGGTGGTGAACAAAATCCTCCACTAGCGCACCACCAACAAAATTTTCCAAACAAACAAGAAGGTCCCCGTTGTCTAGGACTGTCTAGTCCCCCTCCCCCCGGTATAGATAGTCAAAATTTATTCACAAACAAAATAATAAACTTGCATCTTTATATAATAGATTTATTCCTATGGTTACCGTAGCATTTTTAAAGAAATTTATGAACATGCTTTATTAAACTACACAACAGAGGACGATGAAGTTGATCTTCGCTGAAAGGATGAACAAGCTAGGCACAGAAACCGCCTTCGAAGTCTTAGCCAAAGCTAAAGCCCTCGAAAAACAGGGACGAGAAATCATCCACCTCGAAATCGGCGAACCTGACTTTGACACACCAAAAAACATCAAAGAAGCAGCCATCAAAGCACTAAGCGAAGGATACACCCACTATGTCCCTTCACCAGGCATCCCAGAACTAAGAGAGGCAATCGCCAACTACATTTCAGAAAGCAGAAACATCGATGTCGACCTTGAAGAGGTGGTTGTCACCCCTGGAGCCAAGCCAATACTGTTCTTCAGCATAATCGCTTGCGTGAACCCAGGCGAGGAAGTGATGTATCCGGATCCCGGCTTTCCAGTCTATGAGTCCATGGCAAGATTTGTGGGAGCGAAGCCAGTACCCCTACAGCTAAGAGAGGAAAACGATTTCAGGCTTGACCCTAACGAAGTTAGGGATAAGCTAACCGACAAGACTAAGATGATCATCTTAAACTCCCCTCAAAACCCAACGGGAAGCGTGTTAACTAAGCAGGACTTGGAAGCAATCGCCGAATGCGTGGCGCGAAAAGACAATTTGCTGGTTCTGTCAGACGAGGTTTACTGCAAGATATTGTATGAGGGAAAGCACGAAAGCATAAGTTCAATTCCCGGAATGAAGGAGAGAACAATTCTGGTTGACGGCTTCTCAAAAACATACGCCATGACTGGCTGGAGAATCGGATACGGAGTTATGAGGAAGGACTTAGCCCAGCTGGTAACGCGGCTGGTAGTAAACTCAACCTCTTGCGTATGTGCTTTCATACAAAAGGCAGCGGTTGAGGCGCTGAAGGGACCCCAAGAAGACACGAAAAGAATGGTGGAGGAGTTCAAGAAAAGACGCGACGTTATAGTCTACGGCTTAAACAGCATCGATGGCATAAGCTGTAGGACGCCGAAGGGAGCCTTCTACGTTTTCCCGAACATAAAGGCCTTTGGAATAGATAGCCAACGACTGGCTGAGGTTCTATTAAACAAGGCAGGGGTTGCAACGCTGTCCGGAGCCTCCTTTGGACAGTACGGCGAGGGATACCTCCGATTTTCATATGCCAACTCCGTGGAAAACATAAAAAAAGCAATAAATCGTATATCAGCCGTTCTGTCAAGGATTAGATAGATGAGACTGGTTTCAAGAGAGGCAACTCGGGAAACAGATAGATCCCCTAAACTACTATGAAGGGTTGCCTAAATGTCGGCGGTCTTGGAAATTGGGAGAAGAGCCAAACCGTCTTAACGTTTTCGATATGCTCGCTAAACCAGTACGTGACGCGTTAGTCGAGTTAGGATTTTTCGAGCCCACTGTCCCGCAGGTTAAAGCTGTCCCGGTCATTCTTAATGGAGAAAACGCTCTGCTAATTGCGCCGACTGGAAGTGGAAAAACGGAGGCGGTTCTTCTCCCCATTTTCTCTAATCTCATTCAACAGCCTGAAAAAAGGGGCATATCCATCCTCTATATCACGCCGCTTCGCGCCCTCAACCGCGACTTAGTAAGACGCTTCTCCCACTGGGCGCTTAGTCTTGGCATCTCAGTTGAGGTTCGTCACGGCGACACTGAAATTAAGATTCGTAGGAAGCAGGCGCTTCGCCCACCCAACATGCTAGTGACCACTCCAGAAACTCTCCAAGCGATTTTGCCGGGCACCCGTATGCAACGACACCTCAGCCACGTTCGATACGTAATTGTCGATGAGGTGCATGAGCTTGCCGCGGATGAGCGGGGGGTTCAGCTTACCATCGCCCTAGAACGATTGTTTGAGGTTGTTGGAGGGGAGTTTCAGAGGGTTGGCTTATCCGCCACGGTGGGCAACCCTCAAAAAGTAGCGAGGTTCATCGCTGGAACAAATCGTCCCATCGAAGTGATTGAGGTGCCCCTGCCAAAGGGCTATCAGTATACGGTGGAACAACCTACCCCAGAAGATCCTGATTATGATTTGGCTCAGATATTGAGAACTACTCCGGAGGCTGCGGCAAGGATACGGCGAATACTAGACTTGGTGAAACGCCACACTTCCACCCTAATCTTCGTGAATAGTCGTACTAATGCAGAAATGCTTGGACACAAGTTTAACCAACTCACTTTGGACATCGCGGTTCATCACGGGTCCTTGTCTAAGGAAGAAAGAACCCTCATTGAAGATGAGTTTAAAGCGAAGGTTCTCAAGGCGATCGTCTGCACCAGCACCTTGGAGTTGGGCATCGACATTGGGCACGTGGACCTCGTCATTCAGTATCTTTCACCTCGACAAGTGGGCAGCCTCATCCAACGTGTGGGAAGAAGTGGGCACAAGCTGGACCTCGTTTCGAAGGGCGTAATTATTACCGCGTTTCCCGACGACACGTTAGAGGCGGTTGCTGCAACGCAACGAGCCTATGAAGGGCGTTTAGAGCCTGTTTTGATGCATGAAAACGCGTTAGACGTGTTGGCGCATCAAGTTGCTGGAATACTCTTAGATAAACGGCAAGTAACCGTGGGTCAGACTCTTGAAATCTTGCATCGAGCATACCCCTATCGGAATCTTTCCAAGGCTAAACTTTTAGGTGTTGCAGAGTATCTAAATGAGTTGAGAGAACTACGCTTAGAAGGAAACGTGTTGAAGAAGACACGAAGAACTCGACCCTACTACTACGAGAACCTCTCCATGATCCCCGACGAGAGGCGATACCCCATCGTGGACATCCTCTCCGACCGCACTATCGGAACTCTCGGCGACGAGTTCATGGCGCTCAGAGCACGCATAGGACTCAACTTTATATGCCGAGGCAAGGTGTGGCGAATTGTCCAAATAGAAGACGAAACTGGCACGGTTTACGTTGTTCCGTCCGAAGACCCTATGGCGGCTATTCCAGGATGGGACGGCGAGATTCTCCCAGTGCCTTTTGATCTCGCCCAAGAGGTTGGTAAACTTCGAGGGAAAATAGTTGACGAACTAGCGAGGGAGCAAAATCTTGAAGCATTGGCGGAAAAACTTGCAAAGAAACTCTCCACTGACAAGTCACCTCTGCTCAAACCAGTCGAAGAAGTTTATGAGCATTGGAAGCAAGGCTTGCCCCTTCCAACCCACAACCGCATCCTTGTCGAGGCTTTCGAAAAATACGTTGTCGTTCATGCGTGCTTTGGAGAAGTGGTGAATCGAACGTTAGGCTGCATCTTTGACTCCATCCTATCCGATCAGGAAGTCATCACAGGCTGGTGGAACGACGGCTACCGCATCCTAATTGAGATGCCTCGAAAGGTGGAACCTCACGACTTCGAAAAACTGCCGTCCATGCTCTTCGAGCTAACCGACGAGGAGGTAGACCAAGCGTTTGACAGTTACCTCAAGGCCCGTTTTCCCTTCTCCTACAAGATGAAGTTTGTGGCTGAGCGGTTTGGGGCACTCCCTCGTGGAAGAACCATGGGTCCCGAGAGGCTCTCGGAACTGCCGAAGCGATTCAAAAAGACGCCGATTTATGAGGAAACCTATCGAGAAGGGATGCTGGAGAAAGTGGACATACTGTCAGTAAAGCGAATCATGAAAGAGGTTAAGGAAAGGAAACTCAAGATCAGCACTGTACTTCGTTTAGAAAAGCCAACACCCCTTGCCTACCACATTCTAGCGAAGTACTCTGAAATTCCAGAACTCATGGCGCCAGAACGCATCCTCCTCAGCAACATCGAACGAATGAGAAGAGCAGTATTAGCGAGAAAAACCTCGCTTTTTTGCCTCTCGTGCAGCAGCTTATCAACGGAAAAGCGTATCCGTGAACTACCCGAGAGACTAACCTGCGAAAAATGTGGAGCCGGGTTGTTAGCGTGCCTCCGCCTAGATCAAGACTTCAACAAGCTTCGCGACATCCTTCGCCGAAGACGCGAGGGAAAGGAGTTAGCTAAGGAGGAGTTGGAACAATTAACCTATGCCCGACGCACCGCAGACCTAATCCTCAGCCACGGCAAAAGAGCGTTGATTGCGCTTCAAGTTAAGGGAGTTGGACCAGAAACCGCCTTCCGAATACTGGGGAAGATGCATCCGAAAGAAGAAGATTTCTACATGGACCTTCTTAAAGCCAAAATCCAGTACCTAAGAACTCGACCCTACTGGGAGGAACGAGAGGAAAGAGACTTTAGGCAAAGGTAAAGTCTTTACGCTGACTCGCCACCTTGCGGTCAGAACTCTAGCTCTAGTCCCTACCTCCACTAAATCCGCATAGGTTTCCTGGCGAAACCTTCCGTTTCCCTGTTTCTCGAACCCCACCTTCACTTTTCATCATGACGCTCACAGAACTTTGTAGAAGTTTGCTGCTTTTTAACCTCAACCAAAGGCTTTATAAACACGAGCCAAAACGTTTCCCTCAAATGGTGAGAAATTGAGTGAAAAAGGAAGAGGCCTTCTGTTGGCACTGCTTGGAGCCGCCCACTCGCTAAACCATTCCCTCTTTCTGGTCTTGCCCATGTACCTATCCGCGATTGCAGCGGAATTTGGAACCTCTCGCGAAGCTATCGGCCTAGTCGCGGCGGTGAGCGGTTTTGTTTACGGGGCAGGAGCGCTGGTGAGCGGACCCTTATCGGACAAGCTTGGCGAATTTAAAACACTTGCCGTTAGCTTAGCCCTGTCCGGCATCTCCACACTCATCATAATGTTTGCCCACGACCTCACCGGACTCGGCATCGGGCTGTTTTTTATAGGCGCATGGGCAAGCCTATACCACCCAACTGCAAACAGCGCCATATCCAAAGTTTTCGAAAGGAACATGGCGGAGGCTATGGGAATTCACGGAACTGGCGGCAACATTGGGTATATGTTCGCCCCAATAATAATTGTGATGATGGGCGATGCATTGGGATGGCGGTATCCGTTAATTTTCTTCGGACTTTTGTCCCTCATGGTTTCAGCTCTGCTTCTAAAGGCGTCTCCTACAGTCAAGAGAGAAAGTCAAGCAACGAGTAAAATTCTGGATGTCATAAGGGTTTCTGGCCTATGGACCCTACTTGTCTATAACATCGCAGTAGGCTTATACTTTAGAGGAGTCGAGTTCATTTTCCCAACATTTTTAGAAGACAGGGGATTTTCCTCCACCCTTAAGGGGATAGCGGTTTTCTCCTTGCTTGCTGTTGGAATTTTGGGACAGTGGCTCGGTGGAAAAGCAGCGGACTCCTTTGGCTCCAAGAAGACGTTGATCATCACCTCAACCGGTATTGTGATTAGTTTGCTTCTTCTTCCTACTATCCCCAATGTTATCATTAGCATTTGCGCCTTCATCGTGCTTTTTGGATTTTTCTTCTACGGGCATCAGCCAGTGTTAAGCTCTCTCGCCGGGTTAATAACTCCAAGTAGTGGGAGGGGGGCGATCTATGGCATCTTGTTTTTCTTTAACTTCGGTTTGGGCTCCGCCTCAATAGCCATCGCAAGTTCATGCGCCGAGAGACTCAGTTTAGAATCCGCTTTTTACGTCATGACGTTATTTTCCATCATTGCGCTAGTCGTGTCCCTCAAAGCTCCTCCCCAAAACAAGCGTTCACGATAATGGTGGTGATATCCCCTGCAAACTTTAGTTCTTCTCGGATATCTAACATCTCCATCACTGAATAGAACCCTAGGGTGCCTTTCCACTAAGCGAGGTCTGTTAGAACTTCTCTATAGCCTTTAAAGTCTAAGTAGCCCATGCCACTGACATTGAAAGCTATAACCTTCTCCTCATTTTTCCTTTTTGCGTCAAGTGCCTCATCAATTGCAGCTCTAACAGCATAGGCGGACTCGGGAGCAACTAGGAAGCCCTCTACTTGAAGGAAGGTTCTGGCCGCTTCGAAAACAGCTTTTTCATCTTTTGGGTACGCAACAGCATCTATAATTCCTCCGTGGCGGAGCAAACTTAGGATGGGTGCTGTACCGGTGGAACGAATTCCTTCGCCGTATATAAGAGGTAGACTACTATCAACCCCGAGGGTATACATCTTAACCAGCGGGGTGGATTTTGAGGGTTCTGCGAAGTCGTAGCGGTATTCTCCCTTTACCAAGCGGGGGGCAGCCTCGGACTCTACAGCGAGAAACCTAATATCCTTCGTTTTCTTCTTCAACTGTTCCCTCAGGAAGGACGCGATGAAGCCGTAGAAATTACTTCCACCACCAACACATGAAATCATCACATCAGGCTTTTCATCGATGGAATCAAATTGTTTCTTTGTTTCTAGACCAATTACTGTTTGAGTTAAGAGAACATGGTTTTTGGAGCTGCCTACCGTGGCTACGGTGTCTTCCCTCTTTCTGGCGTCCTCAAGGGACTCTGCTGTGGCTATTCCAATGGACCCTGGATGCTCAGGATCCTTTTCAAGATACCTTTTTCCAATTTCTGTTTTATTGGTGGGAGACGGTAACACCTCAGCACCCAGCATCTTCATGAATGTCGCTCGGTCGGGCTTCAGATTGTATGCAAATCTGACAAAATATATTGTACACTCCAAACCGAATGCTTTTGCGGAGTGGGCGAAGGCCGTTCCAGTTTGACCTGCGCCAGTTTCAACGGCGAGTCTTTTAAAGCCTTCTTTTAACGCAAAGTAGGTTTGGGCAATGGTTGTGTTCAGCTTAAAACTTCCTGTCGGAGCTAAATCTTCACGTTTGTAATAGATGCGTGCTGGTGTCTTGAGATACTTCTCTAGTCTGGTGGCTCGGTATAACGGTCTGGGTCTTCCAATCTGGATGTATAAATCCAAAACCTCATCAGGGATTTTTATCCATCTTTCTGTTGAGGCATCCAGTTCTAGAGAAGTTTTAGTGTACATACTCGGCAGCATTGCCCTCAGTGAGGGCCCAGTTTCCGGATCTTTTGCTGGTGGTAAAGGCTCAGGAAGATCAGGCACAATGTTACACCATTCCTGAGGGATGTCATCTATAGATAAGTTTACTACATTTCTTTTCATAACTCCTCCCTACCCATTTCTTAATTTGTTTTGTCATAGATACACCTTCTTTTAAATTTTGCTACGAAAAGATCAAAATTCCTGAAGAGGTTGTGGCGCTCTTTCACTTGTGGAGGCAGAAAAATAAAGGTTCTAAAACTTCGAAAACATACAGGGATTTCAGCTATCAATGAAGTAGTTGATTGTGTTATGTCTTGCTGGAAGGATGTTTTTCTGAGTGAAGTTTGAGTTTTCCTTCTTTGGTTATGTATTATGTAAGCGAGCTCGCCCCTCTTTTTGATTTTGAGCTTTTTGAACCACCTTATCTGAAGTGTTGTTTTTCAAGTCTCTGACTTTATGCTGCTAGTAAATTATGATAATTTGCACGAAAAGTAGGGCTAATATATCGAATTTCGTAATTACCTACTGCTTTGTAAGGCAGCCGGGAAATCGAATAGTCATATTTAAAGCAGATAAACCACAGCCTTTTAAGAGAAAGTTTTATCTATACCAAACTGCTACGTTTGAGTTCCAGCAGTTATATGAGCGCAGTGGATCGAGTGGGAAGATAGTGAAAAAGAAGGTCATAGGAATATTAGGGGGAATGGGGCCAGAAGCCACGGCAGATTTGTTCTATAGAATCATCAAAGCCACCCCAGCACGAAAAGACCAAGATCATCTAAGGATCATCATAGACAGTAATCCAAAGATACCAGATAGAACAGCGGCCATAATAAACAAGGGTCCAAGTCCCCTGCCAGAGATGGTTAAGACAGCGAAGAATTTGGAGAGGGCTGGAGCCGATTTCATCATTATGCCATGTGTCACAGCCCACCATTACTACGAGGAACTAAGGAAGAGTGTGAAAATCTCAGTCTTGAACATGATCGAGCTGACTACCCAAAAAATTGAAAAAGATTTTTCTGGCGTTAACAAGGCTGGTCTCATTGCCACTGTGGGAACGATTAAAAGCAAGATATATGACCAAGCCCTAGGAAGAATAGGCGTTAGGGTTATCATACCACCCGAGAGGATGGAGGAAGATGTTATGAAAGCTATATATAATCATATAAAGTTGGGGGGCCTCATAGAAGGTAAACATACCATAGTTAACGTTGCCAACCAACTAATTGAGATGGGCGCTGAAGCTATCATCTGTGGCTGCACTGAAGTATCCTTAGTTCTTAAGAATGTGGACCTGTCTGTCCCAGTAATCGACCCGCTACAAATCCTAGCCGAGACCGCTGTGGCAACAGCTTTAGGAACAGTTTAGGGTGGAATTGGCGTAAGGTTAGAATTTTGCTACTTATAAATATTTTAACTATATTGTTTCATGTGGCCGCCATAATTGCAAAATTTAAAATTAAAAGCGTGCGTTGCCCTCTATGGGTAATACCTTTAAGGACTCCTTAACTAAGATTATATAGTTAAGAAGATGATGGGGGGCTATCTTTTGGGTCTAAAGATCTATTTCGCCTCGGATGCGCATGGAAGTGATGTATGTTGGAGAAAATTTCTGAAAGTCTTTGAGCATTATAAGGTTGATGTTGGAATTTTTGGTGGAGACTTAACTGGCAAAATGGTTGTTCCGATAGTTGAGGAGCAAGGGACATACTCTTATCATCTTTTCGGAAGAGAGACAAAACTTGCTGACAGAGGCGAAGTCGACAAAGCCTGCGAAAAGATTGCACGTATGGGTTATTATCCATATCCATGTAGCCGAGCTGAATTTGAAAGACTGAGTTTTGACAAAGAAGATGTAAGAATGATTTTTGAAAAGCTGATTAGAGATAGAATGGAGGGGTGGCTTCAACAGGTTTACGAAAAGTTCGGTGAGAGAGCACCCATCTACCTCTCTCCGGGCAACGATGACAGCTTCATCGTCGACGACGTAATCAAGAATAGTGGTGTCGTAGTCGCTTGTGAAGGTGAGCTGGTTGAGTTACCTCAAGGCTATAGCATGGCTACCTCAGGCTGGGCAACCCCTACACCTTGGAAAACACCACGCGAAACCTCCGAAGAAAAATTAGGTGAAATATTGGAGAACCTTATATCAAAGGCCAAAGACTTCAAGAATCTTATATGTAACTTTCACTGTCCACCCTATAATTCCGGCTTAGATATGGCGCCGCAGATTCGGGAGGATCTGTCAATCAGGATGGGGATAGGGGGAATCCAGTTTGCCCCTGTGGGAAGCAAATCTGTTAGAAAGATTCTGGAGAAGTATCAGCCGCTTCTAGGGCTTCATGGGCATATTCATGAGTCAGCTGGATTTAGGAGAATAGGGAAGACCCTTTGTGTGAACCCTGGGTCCGAATACGCGGAGGGAATTCTGAGAGGCTACATCGTATATTTGGAGGGGAAGAAGGTTGCTGGACACTGGAGGGTGTCCAACTGAAGCTTGTGAAGATTAGAGCGACCACTCACCCGGCCATCTTTCTGCCTTTCAACAATTAATTTTTAGCATTTGGAAAGGATCAAAGTCTTATTCAAGGCAATTAGCAAGGTTTTTATACCTAGATGGATGAAAATCAATATCGAGGTTTGTAGAATGGTTGAAAAAAGTAAAGCACTCTTCGTCCGCGAGGCAACAGGGCTGGTCAGAGAGTTTGGACCCGCAACTGCGCTCATGATTGCAATGAACAACATGATAGGTGCGGGAATATTTGCCCTATCGATACGAGCGCCTTACACTTATCCAGGCTCCGACATAACTCTTGCCTTCATAATTGGTTTGATTCCTGCCTTCTTCATAGCGTTATCCTATGCTTGGCTCGGTTCAGCTATGCCTAGAGCTGGTGGAGACTATGTGTTTATCTCAAGGACGATAAATCCGGCAGTTGGGTATGTAGCCACCATCGGAAACTTTCTGGGGCGGTTCTTTTCCGTAGGCTTCCTACTGTACACAGACGTAAAGTTGTGGGGCATAGCCCTTACTATTGCCGGTAAAGCCATGAACAACCCCGGTCTTATAAGTTTCGGAACCTACCTATCTGTGGATGTTATGGCTGCCATACTCGGAGCAATTCTCCTTCTGCTGACCGTTTGGTTCTTCCTCACCATTGGAGGAACTGTATTCAAAGCGTATATTGCCTTAATTTGGCTGATTCCACTGATAGGCGCGATTGTGATAGTTGGAATGAATTTGGCAAATCCCTACAACCCTGTAACATTGAAAACGGCTTGGGATACAACTTGGGGTGCCGGATCCTATGACGAGGTAGTTACAGTGGCAAAGGGAGCGGGCTGGAAGCCCCTAGCATTCGATTGGGATGCGACAACTAGAGCCATGATAGCTGCGCTCTTCGCTTATTCAGGCTTTCACAATCCATCCCAATGGTCAGGGGAGATTAAGAATCCGAAAAGGAGCCTCATGATAGGGGTTGTTGGAGGACTATTAATCACTGCCGTCGTCTACATAACGTTGGCTTGGTCAGCCTTCTATTCTGGAGGTGAGTTCATCGCTCAATACAATTGGGCCTACTATAAAGCTCGCGCTAACCTAAAGATAACGACACCGATTGAACCCGTCCTCCCGATGTTTGCAGTAGTTTTTGCTGGAGGTAACGTAGCCTTAGCCTTCCTAGCAGCCATAGCAGGAGCCTTCGCTCTCTACCATGTCCAACCTGCAGCTCTCTTAATGGAGACCAGAAGGGTCTTTTCCCTCGCTTTCGACAGATTCTTCCCAGAGAGATTTGCCTACGTAAGCGAAAAGTTCCACACGCCTGTCTGGGCGATCGTATTCATGGTCATAGGAGGAATCTTTGGCATAATAGTCTCGTCCCCAGCCTTAGGTCCACTGAGAACTATATTTGGAGGAATAAACGCTACCTTCATGTATCTACTAGGCTACATGTTCACCGGGTTGGCCTTGGCACTTGTACCTCTCCTTAAGCCGGAGATCTATGAGAGCATAAAGTACGAGGTTGGAAGGGTTCCCCTGCCTTCAATATGCGGTCTCGTAGCTTTTGCCTCATCCGTCTTCTTCTTCGCTGTCGCTGCTCAAACCCTCTCAATCTTTGACATCAGCATCTGTTGCACCGTTCTTGGAATAGGCTTGCTTCTCTTCGTCTACTATTCGATCAAGAACCAGAAGATGGGCATTGACGTAAAGACACTGCTTTCAGAGATACCCCCAGAGTAAACCGTATCCCTTAAACCCTCCCCTTTTTATTTTGCCATACGCTCATAGTAATTTGTTAAGAAGGGTTCGAGATGTCAAGTTACGTTCTATTCAAAGACTATGATGGACAGGAGTTCACGGTGAATTTACCTCTTAATTCCCGCATTGATGTAGGGCAAGTGAAGAAAGAACTTGATATTCCCAATTACGTTGATGTTGGAAACTTCCTAATGGAGAGGGGACTGGTTACGATCTGGGCTGGACTGAATGCACACAAGCTTCAAGAACTCTATCCTGACCTTGTTTTGAAGGGCTTTGGGAAAGAGCCTATTCCAGTTTTGTTTTTCGGGGGAGCCGCAATCCGAATGCTCTGCCCCAGCTCAAATGACCCATCAAGCCCCTTATATAGGGAACTGAATGATGTGGACCTGATAACTATAGAGAAGAGGGCGCAAGACCTATACAACCTCCTTCTGAAACTGGGTGAACTTTTCGGAACAAGATATCATCATTTTGTCACAAGATCCGATAGAAGATTCAATGCACTGCGGGGTGGAAAAAGGTATAGGGTTAGGACAATCGACAAAATCCTTGAGGATGGTACTCCAGTTGTGGGGTTCCTAGACATCCTCACGAACTCCATAGATCTCAGACATAAAGTTGATGTCAGAGACATATTCAACGATCTGGAGAAAGCCTTGTATACGATCTCTCTTGAGAATACGCTTTTAACCAAATGCCAGTACATTTTTGATCTTCCTAAGTCCCTTCTACCGAGGGTAAGCGAGGAGGGGCTGGATTATAGGATTCTGAATTATCCCTATTTCAGATCTGACAGGATCGTAATGGGTATGGAGGAGAAGGATATCAAGGACGTGTGCGCAACACTTAACGATCATAATGTTGGTGAAGGGGAGGGGGAGATAAGCCCCTCAAGAATATACAGAGTCTTAAAAGGGGATAAGAAGTTTGCATTAACCTTCAGGTTGAATCTACAGAATATCGCAGAGAAACAGTTCATTCTGAGAGGGATGGGTCTCACAGATAGAATAATCTCAAGGATAATTGACAAGATAAATGCGCTTCTTGATGCGGTCCCCGTGGTGGATAAAAAATGGACTCATCCTTGGTGGAATGTTGATGTTGTAACCCCCCAAATTTTTGGAAAAACCGTGCGCCCCTAAGATACTTTTATGGCAAATGAACAGTTGTGGGGATTCATTAGTCCTTATCCCTTCCTCATTGAGGTATTTCGGGGCAACAGTGAAGCACCCTCACAAGGAGCTATTTAAGCTGCCATTCAACCTTTCTGAGAAGATCAGGCCATATATCAGACACTCAAAAATAAATACGAGCACGAGGTAAGACTATTAAGAAAACTTAAGTCTAAGGTTGTAGAACATAAATTATAATTTCTATGATTAACTCAACCTTTCTAGTTCGGTTACATTTTTAAAAGCGATGCATTTGTTTTGTCTATGGTGGGAAATTAATGAACTCTAATGAATTTATTTCGGAACTGTGGTACGATCAAATATCTCCACGAAATTGAGCCTTACCCGACTCAGGGTCACAAAAATGCTGTTCCTCTGTGTATATTAGTTCCCACATCCTATTTATTCCTAAACCATGAGGTGACTTCGTTGAAGATTTTCACAACGTTTTCTATGGTGGCTCAATGTTCAAAAACATCAGCTCTAGGCGTGTGCGTCTCCACAGCGGCTCCAGCAGTTGGCAACAGAGTTCCCCACGTGGAAGCAGGGGTGGGAGCCATCGCAACTCAAGCTAATACTAACATCCTCTATGGAATATATGGTCTAAAGTTGCTGAAGATGGGTTTATCCCCGCAAACAGCCCTAGAATCCATGCTGAAAGAGGACCCTGATCGAGAGACAAGACAAATAATTATCATAGACAGAGATGGGAGAACAGCTGCATTCACTGGAACTGAAACCATCGAATGGAAAGGACACTTAATCGGCAAGGGATATGTGGTCGCGGGCAACATGCTCGTAGGAAGTGAGGTTATTGAGGCAATGGCTCAAGCGTTTGAAGGTTCAGAGGGCGAGCTGGCGGAAAGACTGATGATAGCCTTAGAGGCGGGACAAGAGGCAGGAGGAGACAAACGCGGGAAAACATCCGCCGCACTACTAGTGACGAGCAAGGAGCAGGCAGGACCTCACCCACTCCTCGACTTAAGGGTGGACGAACACCCAGACCCAGTCAGGGAACTAAGAAGAAGCTTTGAAGGCTATAAAGAATGGATGAAAAAGCAACCGAGGACATAGAACCGTGACTTGACTTGCCTATATATTTGCCTTGAACAGAATCTTCTTGCAGAACCTCTTAAACATCGTGGTTCCGGCGCCCTCCATAACGTATCGAAACAACGAGTCAGAGCCTAAAATCATCATCGTCGCTACCATGGTTACACCACGTTTAAAAAACGGTTCTGGCAAGGGTGGGGTGGTGGGGTGAACCACCACAAATTCCCGAGCCCTGGATGCTAACCTTCTAATTTCTTGGATTTTGTCTATGAAGGTGGGTGGAAGAACCACGATATCGGCTTTTGGAAGTTCTTTTAGTAAGCTTGACATAGGCAGTATCGGAAAGTCTTTGCGTTTTCCTGCGAGTCTATCGTCGAAAACTGTTAAATTAGCCTTTTTTAAGAGACCGATTTTCGTGGTGTAGTAGTCAATCGTAGCCACGTTGTCGTCCGGTTCGATTTTTAGATATTTTAGGAAATCTCCTTCCAAAAAGTCGGATCTTCCCTTAAGTTCCTTTTGTAGAACTGCGTTGATGGTCGCCAAGCCTATCGCCTTCAGAAAAGAGTTTTGGGATGTGTAAAATTTTGCCAATTCAGAGGAGTTGTATTGAGTAAAGGAACCTGAAAGCTTCGAAAACCCTACGCACGAGTCGAACCGGGTTAGGGGAGTTATTGCAAGTCCCACATCGCCAGAATTCAGCCTCACGGCGGTAAATCTTTGCCCAACAAAAACCGTTTCTACCTTTTGTGGACTAGGCAAAACGTATGAAACTAGCTCATTAATTAATGAAACGGTCAATTTGGAGCCGTCTTCTTCGCTAGTTTTTAACGTTGTTACTCTAAGGAGAATTTCTCTTGGGCAGCTTTTAGTCCTGCTCCCTGCTCAAAGCTATAACCGAGACTTCTCAACATTACCTCCATTGCTCCTACGGTAGACATAATATCATTTAGATTCACGTTTCCCATGTGACCTACTCTGAAGATTTTTCCTTTTAAAGGTCCTAGACCGCCAGCCACCACTACTCCACATTGTTTCATGCCATTTCGGAAAGCTTGATCCTCCACCTTCTCCGGATAGTAAACGGCGGTGAGGGTGTCAGCAGCGTATTCACGATTAGCCACAATTTTAAGATTCAGCGCATCTACCGCAGCTCTTAGGGCTTCCCCAATAATATGGTGCCTCTTGAACCTCTTTTCCAGTCCCTCCTCAAGAACTAGCTTCAACGCGTCGGAAAGAGCATAGATCATGTTAACGGGTGGCGTAGCAAAATATTTCGTCGCCGGATCCCTCATAACCGGCAGCCAATTCTTGAAGTCGCCATAATAAAGGTCTGTTGAAGTTGTCTTCTTTTCTAGAAATTCTATGATCTCTTCGCTAACTGCAAGCAAGGCTAACCCGGGAGGAACGCCGATGCATTTTTGTGAGCCAGTTAGGCAGATGTCGATTTGCCAATCGTCCACTCGAACTTCCATTCCACCGAGCGAGCAAACCGTATCCACAATGTAAAACGCGTCGCTATGATTTTTAACGACCTCGCCAATTTCTTTGATGGGGTTGGCAACTCCTGTGGAGGTGTCCACGTGCACAACTGTAACCGCTTTATAATCATTCCTTTTCAGATCACCCTTGACCGCATCTGGTTGTACAGCCTTACCCCACGGAACCTCCACAACCGTGGGCACCGCCCTATGATACTTGGAGATTTCAACAAAGCGCTGACCAAAGAGCCCTGAAACTAGATTTAAAATCTTGTCACCAGGTTCCACAACGTTAGCCACCGCCATCTCCATCGCCAACGTTCCACTCCCTGCAACCACAAACGTCTCCCCGTCGGTCATGAAGACCTTTTTTAAATCATCGAGCGATTGTTTAAAGATAGCAGCAAACTCCGAGCTCACATGAGATAGTGTAGGCTTACTTAAAGCTCGCAGGACTGAAGAATCAACGTTTGTGGGACCCGGAATCATAAGAAGCTCTCTTTCGCTCAACCTTCACACCCCCTCTTAACGATGAAGCACCACATTACTTAATCGTTTATATGCAAAAGAAATTATAAAGCTTCATAAACCTAAATGATATACCACGAAGATTTGAGAGCAACGTAGAAAGCTGGAGAAGGAACTTATGAAAAAACTCGTCGTGGCGTACCTTCTACTCGTTCTACTCGTCACGTTAATTTCGCCTGTTCAAGCTTCGATAACGATAAAAGCTACGATTGACCAGAGCATTCACGTTGTTTTTGATTTCGAAAACATTAACTCCACGATTTATGAAGAAATTAAACGCGAACCTTTGCTTGATCGTTCAACCATTCCCAAAACTATCGTGGACAATCTCAAGCAACGAAACCTGACCCACGTAGCCTGTTACGATCCTACGCTGACCTTCAACGACTCAGATAAGTCGATACACGCAACGTTCTACTTGTTCGGCTTAGATGTCCTTAACTTCACGTTTAGCAAAGAGACGATGGCTAAGGTCTACTATGTAAGGACGGACTGGAGAAAGTTCCACCTCAACGTCACAACTCGTTTTTCGCTAAACTTCACCGAATATTTTGGCACCCCCGTAGCTCAATGGCAAAAAATTGACTACACCGACTCCGAAAACAAAACGCACCCAGCCTACTATTACAATTATACTGGTCCGAGCCCGTTTGACTCACAATGCTACTTTATATTGCCTACAACAGCGACTAATGTTCGAGCCGTAAGAGACACGATCATCTTTGAGGTTCCGCCACCCCTAGAAGACCTGCTGCTGAACAGTCCGTTTTTAATCATAGGTGCGCTAATAGTCGTGAACATAGCCGTTTTTCTGTATCGAAGAGTAAGGAAATAGAAACTTTCCTTGCGCATCCTCTTATTGCGTATGTCCTTCACTTTCGGTTCCTAAAAGAAGGTCAACCAACGCTTTTTGATCCACCTCAGCGCGGGTTCTCCAGTCGAGATACAGTTGTCTATTCTCGTCTTCGGCTAGGTATCCGTATCGGATGTAGCGGTTCATGTTGATGTCGACTCTCCAGCCTGGGAGCTTGTTCCTTAAAAGTTCTTCCACCTCTTCACGGGGAGCTTTTCCCTTCTTGGATATGATGTAAGAGATGGATATGGCTAGTCCGGCGATGTCGTCGATGCGCCATCCACAAAGCTTGGTTTCTTTAGGTGTGAGACCGCCTCGGAGAGTGACATAGAATCGAGCCTTGTCCAACTGTTCGAGAGTTGGCTTTTCAGCGGGCTTTTCCTCTTCAAAAACGGTTTTTATCTGCAAGTCTAGTTTTTCCAAGTAACTATCTAAGATACTAAGTACTTTGGGGTAGTCGGAGCCTAGCCTTCTTTTTAGCTCCCAGCCTTTCACTCCGGGCTTTCTGTGACGCCTATAAAATAGGAGATGGGCGGCTCTCTTGATTGCTCTCACGTAGTATGCTTTCCTCTTCAATATTCTTGCCCTCCTTCCACCTCTTCCACTCCTCAAAACTCACTGAGATAGGAATGCTGATCACCGGCTTTTTGCCGAGCAAGGATGCTGGCTTTTCGAAGGGTTTGAGGAACATCTCCTCCTCCAATCGATGTATTTCTAGGGTTGCGTATCCATAAGTTACGAGAAAACTTGTCATGTATGCTCGTCTCACGGTTTCAGGGTACGTGTCAGCTCCAACGAAGTCCCAGTATCGAATTTTGCCTTCAACTCTGGCCCTTTGCTTCAACTCCTCCCAGAATGCTTCTAACTCCTCTGAGAAGGCTTTCTCCGCGAGTACCCCTTGCTTAATTAACTCCTCAGGGGTTGCTGTTCCGGTTTCCGTTTTTAAAGAGGTGGTTTTTAGCCAGCGTTCACTTAACGGAAGGAGGCCCTGCCAATATTTGATGGCTTCAGTTAGACTGTGGGGAGACATCTGCTCCAGTTCAACGATAGGGTGCCAAGCTCTGAGGAAGAGTTTGGCGAGTTCCCCCTTGCTTAGCCTACGTATCTTTTCCTCAAGGAGGAACGGGTCAGTGTAAAGCGAGGTTGACCGATGCTTCACCCAGTCGCTCTGGAGCTTAATAACGGAGGCAAGTCGATGAATAGCTTCAGCATCGAGGCAAAGCTCTTCCGGCAACTCCCACTCGGGGAAATACTCTCGAACCACCGCAATAATGTCGTCCACATCTATAATGAACGGGTCGAGGCCTCTCTCCTCCACCGACTTGCACAAGTCGATGATACGCTGAAGACGTTCCTCGCCAAGCTTCTTCCTTCGCCTCTCTGAGGCCAATCAAACTACCTCGATAAGTTGCGCTTCTTAATTAAACTTACTCGGTGATTAAAGTGTTTTTCGATAATTAAAGCGTTAAGAAATAGCCTGAGCGAGCTGGAGTTACGTCGCTTAGGAGCTGTCCTCCGAAGCTCGCCATAATGACTTTGCGCAATGATGGGTTTTGACCTGAGTTTTTTAGCGCCACGTAAAGTGCAAGCGCAACCATGACTGAGGCTACTATGAAGGAGCCAGAAGCCAGAGCGAGGTACATGGGATTGAGGGATAACATGACACCCAGCACTTTATTCGCATCTGCCAACTGGAGCAGCCAGAGCAGGATGGGGAGCCCTATGCCCATCTGAACGAGGAGCTTAACGTATCGCATCATCTACCACACCCAACACTCACCGAAAGATCAACTTTCATACCGGGCTCGTAAACGTCCCAAAGAACTATAACCAAGGTGTAAAATCCTTGCTTAGCTTCCCATACTAGGCTTGGATTTTCCTCGCAGAAGATAGGAAGTTTGGGAGATCTTGCCACCATCGCATGTTTTATCCACCAATCAGAAGTTTCTTGCGGTTGAATGACACCCTCAAAGATCTCAACGCTTATGTTCTTCCCATGCGAATCCGTTTGAACCATAATTTTTTCACCGCCCCTCAAAATTGGGAAATAAACCATTAGTGTTGGAGGGCAGGTTATGTTTGTTATGTCCCCCTTTAGAGAAGTAAGCGCAACTTTACCAAGAATAGTAGACGGTGTGGCTTGAATCTTACTTATGGTGAAGTCCTCACCACGGGCGTATAGACCAAGTTCCGCGAATCCTTTCTCTTGATTTGCAGGTAACAAGAATTTATGATTTTTCCAAGTGTTAGAGCCCTCTTTAACAATAGCTGTATAAGGAATGAGCCACTTATTTGCTTCAACCCGCAAATTAAAATCTAGTTTACCTTCGCCTTTGTCTAAGTAAGTTATTTCAACGAGCGTTAAATTTTGGGTATTGACATACAATCTTGGGCGGTCACTTGCCATAATAACGGATTTTGCTAGTTTACCATTGATTATTTGTAGATCTGTCCACCCCTCTTGGTTAATGTAAGCATAAAGAGGATCTGTGATTATAGGATTTGTTACTGGGCCAACGTGAAGAACCCTACCACCGCCTAACCAGTATACTGCTGGGAAGTAAGGGGATCCTAAAAACTTGTTCAAGGGTAGCCACTGATATAGAGGCCAACCATGCATGTACCATTGATCAACTATATATGTAACATTCCTATTCTTAAGAAATCGAATCATTTCAAATTGGTCTTCAATACGATATAATTCTATTGCTTCCCATCCGTCAAGATAGAGGATGTTCTCATAATTTTTGATATAGTACACTTCTGTTTCAAAGGTTGCTATTCTCTCTATATCATTTAGATGATCATTCACCCACTTCCATGACTTAACACGATCTCCAAACATCTTTTCCATAGCGGTCCAATTATTCACTCCTGGATGTGTGAGGAAGAAGAGTATGTCATCCGGTGGTTCAGAAAAGGGTTTTGACGTCACATAAGATAGTTTACCTCCAATTGCGTGGGGTAAAGTGGGAAACAGAATTGTGAGACCCAATACTAAAATGATGAACACTCCAACAACTCTTCCATTATTACGTGCTAATTTAGAAAAACTCCTATATTGTTCTATAGCGTAGGTAATAGGTAACCCTGCTAAAAGGGCAAATCCAGGTAGTGGCAATAAGAAATACCTTGGGAAGACAAATGAGACTCCACTCTGAAGTATTAAGTAGGGAGACAAGGCGAGAGCGAGTATAAACCAGAAACTCTTCCTTTTTAGTGCAACACCTATTGCTATTCCAAGTAATGACAACACAGATATGGCTGGATAGTGGAGTCTGTTTATAAAAGGAAAGAGAACCCAATCTATTATGCTCGGTGTTAGAGTTCCATAAAAAATACCAATTGAGGAGATTCGAATGTCAGATAATATCCAATCGACTAACGGTGGATATATGTATTTACCGCCTAGTATTGTGTGAAAAAAGGGGTAGACAGGGTTTCCTAGAAGAACAATATTTCGTATGTACCAAGTACTTCCTATTGAAGATGTAACGAATATGAATATCAGAATGTTTCTTCTTGACTTACCAGATTCTCTAGCGAATGTGTACACTATCGCTAATAAACAGATAGGGAGGAAATAAAATGCTTGATATGAAACCAACATGGCGAGACCATAAAAGATTCCCGCAATTGTCCAATACCTACTTTTTTGCTCCCTTATTGCATATAATTGAAATAAAGCTGAAATACTAACAAAGAAGAGTAATGTGGTGTAATTTAAAGCATAGACACTTTTCGAAATGAATAGAGGACTCACAAGGAGGAGAAAAGCTGAAATCTTCCCGAAGGTTTCGTTATATAAGGTTTTGCCTATTTTATAGACTACCGTCAAAGTCAATAGCCCCATTAGAGGAGGAATCGCTCTTAAGTAAATGTCATCGACCGCTCCGATTTGAACGAAATAGTATGCACCAATACTAGAAAAAAAGGGGGGATAATTTGCACTCATTGGGAGACCTACCGCTGGACCAGCAATCAACGGTATGCCGTGATGTCTGAACATAATGTCTGCGACCGGAACATGATATACTGTAGCGTCCCAATGTACAACTGGTATAAAGAGCGAATGATAAAATATGAAAGCAAATATGAAAATTACAGGTAGAAGTAGCAAGAGCCACCTTCTAAAATGTTTAGGTCTTTCGACCTTCCATAAGGAGAATAAGCCTTTTAGCATTCCTAAAACCTGTCTCCATTCCAATTTTGTTCGTTTATCAAAGAATAGCCCAAGAGTGAGTATAACTATCAGTAGTAATAGCATAATGTTTAAAGTAATTATATATAAGATTCTAAATATTCCCAACAACATTGTAATAAATCCTGTAAACCCGAATCCAAGTCCCATCGCGCTAATTCTCTTCAAAAACTTATCTTCTTCGTCCCTCAAGAGTACTTGTGAAGCCAATGTCCCAAAGACTAGGATTTCAAGCGTGGCAAGAAAACCAGGGAACGTGCCTTTGATGGATATAGGAGTATATAATATCTCTGGATTGCTTAACCAAGCACTAATCTGGTTATACACCTTTAACCAACCTTGGTGTAAGTATAAGTTTAAAAGAAAACTGAAGAGTAAGATGGTAAGAATCAATATAAGTAGAATGGCACTTGTTCGTTCTTCACTAATGACATCGTTTTCCATAGTGTGCTCAACTCATTAGATCCTTAACTTGCGTCTTCTATAGAGGTACATTCCTGCCACAATGAACGCTACTGCTACTACCACAATTATAACTACGGTCAACCAGAGGAAAGGTGGTGGCAGCACGACTCTCGTGGCCGCAAAGTGGGACAGCCCTGGAGCCTCAGCTTCAAAGTACAGAAACTTTTTATCCTCATATACTTTTTTAGTAGGCAATTCTTCCCACATACCTAAAAAGAACCTATTCAAGATTATGGTTTCCGCGTTTACTCCCTCTTCTCCCACAACAGCCCTCTCAACAGCAAATGCTATCCTAGCACTCTTAACGTTCTTAAGCAATGCTGTATGAGCTCGGATAGTGAAGTAAAGTAATGCGGTTTCCTTAGGCTCGTGAGCCTCTGGTGGTCTCTTGGCAAGTAAGTATATTGTGAAGCTGGCATTGAGCACTGGCTCCTCTAAAGTAATAATTAGCTCCTTCACTACCTGCTGAGGATCGAATTGGGTAACATCGATGGTTATAACGCCCTTTGGTTGCGTGTAGAAAACTGTGACGAGCGTTTCTCTGACCACAATGGGAGTAGGCACAGGCGGGAAATACTGGGCTAGCGCGGTGTTCATTACCGACGCGAACATTAAAAGTATTGCGAGGATGGCGATGACTTTAATAGCAAATTTTCTCACTTTCAAGATTTTTCTCCTTCGTTCTCTAGCCAGAGTTTTAATAAAGCCGTGCATTGTAAAGAAACAATTTTCGGTATCTTCCATAGTTTGTAGACGCTGGTCGAACCTCCACCTATCCTACTTCTGTGATTGACAGGGACTTCGCCTATTTTGAAGCCCTTTCTGTGAGCTCTAATCGTGAACTCAGCCCAGAAGCTCTCCCTCATATACTTCCATTCATTTGCAATGAGCTTCGCTACACCACTCCGCATCAGCTTGTAAGGAGCCGTAATGTCGTGAAACTTTGGTAATTTAAAGAGTTTTTTAGCAAGCCACTGAAAAATTTTGGACATCACTTTTCTATGTAGGGCGTCAGCCCTCTTAACCCTCCATCCGCTTACCACATCATATTTGTCCTTAAGTTCGAAGAGCTTCCAAAAGTCCTCTGCTCTATGCTGACCATCCCCGTCGGTGAAGAAAACATATTCTGTGTCTATGCGTTTTAAGCCTTCTATCACGGCCTTAGAATAACCCCTTCTTTCCTTACCCAGCGATAAGTCCATCGGAAGTTCTTTACCCAACTTTTCGAGAATCTCCTTTGTTCTGTCCATGCTGCCGTCCTCAACCACTAATATTTTGAGGGGCATCTTCCCGCCAATCTCTCCATAAAACTCGTGGATTACATGCTCTATTGTATCGGCTTCGTTATACGCCGTTAATAAAAGTGTAACTTCAGGCTTCCCACTTGGCATTCAAGCACGCTCCATCAACAACTTTTGATAAACAAGCCCTTTCGGAGTGTGAGTTCGGACATACCATTCTATGGTTCTCCTTAGGCCCTCCTTGAGGGAAACCTTCGGTTCCCATCCAAGCAGTTCCTTTGCTCGTGTGATATCTAGGGCTCTGCTCATGACACCAGTAGGCTTTGAAGTATCAAATACAACTGTAGGGTGAAAATCCATTATTTTAAAGATGATGCTTGCAACATCCTTTAGCTTATACTTACGTCCTGTTCCCAGATTGATAGGAGTGCCGTCGCTAATTTTTTCAGCCGCCAGTAGGGTTCCTTTGACTATATCAGAGACATAGGTGAAGTCACGATCTTGTTCTCCTGTACCCCAGATCACAAATGGGTTCATACGCTCAAAGGCTTTATAGATGAGAGCGATGACGGCGTGAGTCTCATTCTCTCTTGAACCATAAGCTGTAACGAATCTGACACTACAGCCCTTTAACCCATATTGCTTTATGAAGGCGTTGAGCTGAACCTCACCGATCAACTTAGCCCAACCATACTCTAAATCAGCGCTCAAAGGCTGGGACAGATTTGAAGGGTCGCAGTCACTCTCCTTCAGCAAATAGTCTGAATCGTACTGACTCTGCAACCTCGGAGGATACACGCAGGCACTGCTAGCGAAAACAACTTTCTCGATACCAGCCTTCCAAGCCGATTCATACACGTGGTGATCGATGGCGAAGTTGGAGCAAACATCGGCTGGGTGAGAATCAATATACCCTCGACCGCCGTGAGTGGCGGCTAAATGAAACACGATGTCGGTTTCCTTAAAGAGCTTCGTCACCTCATCAGCATCACGGTATTCTAAATCCATCTTTACAAAGCAAATCTTTCCCATGCTGTCTGATAAGTTTTCCAACCTCCCGCTGCTGAGGTTGTCCACCACCGTAACCGTAGCGCCCAACCTAACGAGTTCATCAACTATGTGGCTACCGATGAAGCTTGCGCCGCCCGTGACCACTACACGAACATCCCTCCATTCTGACACTTTCATGTCCCCGCACCTCTCACCTTCTTAATCTCCTAACGTAAGCCGTGAAACTCGCCCCTTTTTCCGACAAACAACAAAACACTGTCTAAAATAGCATATAAAACTTGTCAACTAGAAAAATATCCAAACAAATAGACATTGACGCCAATTCATCAAAAAATTCGACACTTGCAACGAGCACTTTTTCTAATGGAAAATTATTTTGGATATAATCTAATCGAATACTAAAGATTTTACATGCTTTGTCGTGTATCGTGACGAAGCCTTGCCTCGCCTCTTGGAATATTTCATTTCAAGTTGCATTAATAATTTAAGAGAAATCTTCTATACAGATGACAGATTGGGATGAGGGAGACGAGAAGTGTCAAGAGTGAAAGATATACTGAAAATTCGTATATATAGAAATCAAATGAATCTGCTGACCTTTACGAACTGGTCAAGACTGGAGTAGATGGTAAACTTTCATTTTGTCTTCGTTGCTCATTGAGGAAATTAAGCTAGATTTGTCCCCTCAGTATTCGGTAATGTGGGGACAAGCCATGGCAGATGATGGCAAATTATCAAAGGAGGTAGATGCAACCTCTGCGAGCATTTGAAGAAATTTTCACCAAGAGTCTGTTTTGCTTTCATGATGATGTCAGCGACGTAACAGTCAATGAGCATAAAACTAATTATACTACCTCTTTAACCAGGGAGGTCCCCTCAACATTCTGGACCGTGATGATGTGAACATCCTTTCCCGTGAAGGTTACCTGACTCGGCGTGATCGCTAAGTATTGAGCCTCTAGTCCCTTAACTGAGGAAATAAGCAGGTTGGCAATGATCTCTCGATTTTTGGGTATGGGCATGTTCTTCGCACTATTTGTTTTATCTTGTGTATATATGTTTGTTGGCGTGGGGGAGGGGTGGGGTCTTAGACTTGTTTTTGGTGCAGATTTGGTGTTTTTTGTGTTAGTGCAGACTTTGGTTTGGGTTTGGTGCAGATTATGCGCGATTTCGTGCAGATTAGAAATCTTGGGTGCAGAAAAGTGGGAATCAATACTGCACTCTTTCTATACCACATTCTTAGGCTTCACCGCAGCAACCATCGCATATATCAGAAGCCTTTCAATTCCCTCTTAATGGGATTTTTCCTTGAACCAGTCGAGACTTGGGGCGCAAAGATTAAGAAGCTGCCGACTTTCAATTCCCTCTTAATGGGATTTTTCCTTGAACCGGTTGAGGTTCTTGGCCGCTGTTGAACCGTTGTCCACCTTTCAATTCCCTCTTAATGGGATTTTTCCTTGAACCGAATGGGGCTTAAGCTATCTTATGTGGGATGCAATAGATCTTTCAATTCCCTCTTAATGGGATTTTTCCTTGAACCTTAAAGTGTTTCTAGCATATTCGCCCCGCGCAACTACTTTCAATTCCCTCTTAATGGGATTTTTCCTTGAACCTCGGATTTGGAAGATTTTGAAGAAGATGTCAAAAAGTTCTTTCAATTCCCTCTTAATGGGATTTTTCCTTGAACCTTGGGTGCCCTGTGATTGGACTGATGCTGTGTTGAAAACAATCTTTCAATTCCCTCTTAATGGGATTTTTCCTTGAACCAATCAGCCAGTAAAACGATGGAATCATCCGTTAAGACGATCTTTCAATTCCCTCTTAATGGGATTTTTCCTTGAACCAATCAGCCAGTAAAACGATGGAATCATCCGTTAAGACGATCTTTCAATTCCCTCTTAATGGGATTTTTCCTTGAACCTGTGACCGTTGGAAATACGTACAATCCGTTTGCTACGACACTTTCAATTCCCTCTTAATGGGATTTTTCCTTGAACCTAAATTTTTGCGGAAGATGAATAAATGATGGAAAAATCCTTTCAATTCCCTCTTAATGGGATTTTTCCTTGAACCCTTATAAGGATTAGCTAACATACTAACTTTTCGTGTGGCTTTCAATTCCCTCTTAATGGGATTTTTCCTTGAACCCATAACAAAAAAATCTATTTTGGAATCTGTTATACACTACGCTTTCAATTCCCTCTTAATGGGATTTTTCCTTGAACCCGACCCTCTTTTTCGCCTCTTTTTGTCAGAGGATTCTTCACCTTTCCGATTTTTGAAGGTGTCTTCGATTATCATTTAATTGTAGTTTTATTTATAAAGATAATCGAAACTTCATATTCATCTTTCTATATTCTTATATGTCTTTTGTGTTCATGTTATTTTGTAAGGGAGCTATGGTGTATTTTCTGTCTGATTTGGAGCATAAGTATCTGGTTCACAGGCTTCTGCCGACTGCTAGAGAGGCTGGTGTAAGTGCTGAGCTGAGGGGTTGGAGTTGGCATCAGCCTCCCTTAAGGCCTTATTATGAGGATGTTAGGTTGCCCATGTATGTGGTTTGCTCCAAGTATTGCCCGACTGATAGGGACGTGTATTTGGGTAATGTGGAGAAGGTGGCTGGAGTTTTAAGTTGGAAGATGGCGTTGGGTAAGATGCTCCACGGAGCTGTGAGTGATTGTTTACAAGCCTTTATTCAGAAGCGTAGTCTAGATTTTGAGGCGTGGCAACAAAAGATTCGATGGGAAGAGATTCCTGCAAAGCCTCAAGATGTTTTGGAGCCTGCGAAGAAGGTTTGGGGGTATTTAGTGAAGACTTGTGAGGCAAGATATGCGGAGATTTCAACTCGACAGCCGTATGCCTCAGAGCAGGATTTGATAGCCTCCACCGTACCGTTTCTTATTGAGCATAAGATTTCTGGGGAGCTTTTAGGTTTAAGTGGATTACTAAGTTTGGATTGTTATGACTATTTGAGGGCTATTATGTTTGATTTGAAGGTTGGAAGTGAACCGCAGGATTGGCATAGGTTAGCGCCTGTGGGCTACGCTCTAGTTTTCGAGAGTGTTCATGAAGTGCCCGTGGACGTTTGCTGCATAGTATACTTGAATTTAGTGGGTGACCGAATAGTGATGAAGAAGGACCTTTTCTTCGCCAGCGATGAGTTGAGAAGCTGGTGGATTGAGGAACGTGACAGAAAACTGGAGATTGTGGCGGAGAAGAGGGATCCAGGGAAACCTGAACGATCTCAATGTAAGGAGGATTGCATGTATTATCAAGTATGTTATGGATGATTAAGTGAAGGAGGCATAGGGGGGTTGAAGATTTTTCTGGACGATTTTGGGATTTTCCTTGGTCGTAAGAGAAATAGGTTTGTGGTTAAGCGACAGGACAAGAAGGATGAAATCGTTGCGGACGATGTTGATTCTATTATTTGCACTAGTCAAGGCGTATCAGTATCCGCAAGCGCCCTCAACCTCGCCATAACACACAACATCCAAATAGTTTTCGCCAAATACAGCGGATGGCCCTACGCTATATTAATGCCAACCGCCATGACGGGTTCAGTGAGGGCTCGCAGAGAACAGTTTTTGGCTTATAATGATGAAAGGGGCTTCGTTCTGGCTAGGAGTTTTGTTGTGGGAAAGTTGATGAATCAAGCGAACTTTCTGAGGTTGATGGCGAAGAATAGGAGGCCAACTGATCCTGAATTGGCAGAGAGAATTTACAAGGCTGGGCGTGTGGTCGGCGAGGTTGCCACAAGGGTTAATGTAGTTGAAAGGGGCAAGGTGGATGAGATGCGTCAAGAGTTGATGAATCTTGAGGCAGAGGGCGCCAGAAGCTATTGGGAGGCCATCAAGCAGATTTTGCCTACGGAGTTGAATTTTCCCGGTAGAGAAACAAGGGGTGCCAAAGACCCGTTCAATGCTATGCTAAACTTTGGCTATCAAACCATCTTGTTCCCGGAGGTTTGGAAGGCGGTGAGCTATGCGGGGCTTGACCCCTATGCGGGTTATCTTCATGCGGATAGGCCAGGTAAGCCTTCGTTGGTATTGGACTTAATGGAGGAGTTTCGACAGCAAATTGTAGATAGGACCGTTATTGGATTGATTACAAAGAATGTAATTAAGCCAGATGAGGTTTTGGCGGTTGAAGCGTTGGAGGAGGGTCGGGTGTTGAATAGAGAGGTGGTCAAGGTGTTGCTGGCGAGTCTGCAGGAGAGGTTGGATGCGCAAGCGATGTTTGATGGTCAACGAGCGCCTATCAAAAGTTTTATTTATCATCAAGCGCGTCGTGTAGTGCGTTTCCTTCTACGGGAAACGGGTTATGTGCCGTTTAGTTTGGGTTGGTGAAGATGCGTTATCTAATTATTTACGACATAACGGATGACAACCTACGAACCCTTGTGGCGGAGTCGTTGAAGGATTATGGTTTAACGAGGATTCAGTACAGCGCCTTCATCGGGAGCCTGCGGAGGGATAAGCTCAACAGTTTGATTGTTGATCTTAAAAATCTGATTAAAGAGGAGATTGAAAACGTGCAGATTTATCCCTTATGTGATACGTGTTTTAAGGGTAGGCGAGAGGTTGGAAAACCAAAGAAGTATGAACTTAAGGAAGAGAAGGAAAAGATAGCATACTTCTAACATGATGGGCGAGAGGGCGTAATTGTTATATTTCTGAAAACCGAATTATATTTCTGAAAACCGAAAGTGGTTTGAATGTACCTTGACAGAATCCTAGGAAGCAGAACAAAGATTAATGCGTTATCTGTTTTATTGGCAAGCCCTGAAAGAAGTATTGTTGAGAGTGAGTTGGCAAAAGAGGCTGATGCATCTGTTTCGGAAATCAATAGGCAGATGAAAGATCTTGTCAATTCTGGTTTAGTTATCATGGAGAGAGTTGGTAAGGCTAAGGTATATCGTGCAAACTCGCAACATTTTTTGTTCAAACCTTTAAAGGGAGTTTTTAGAAATCTGGAAGAGGTTTACAGAGAAATCGCAAGCAAAGTTGTAAAGTTCGTTAAAGAGAAGCATAAAATTGAGACAGTAATACTTTTTGGAAGTTTGTTAAAGGGAAGGATTAGATCTGACATTGTGAAAGAGCCTAGCGATATCGACATCGTAATCGTGACTGAAAGCGAAGATCAAGTAGAAGAGGTGGAAAAAAACCTGCTGAACTTTGTTAACTCGGATATCGTTCCGAGGTATGGGATTGTTGTTTATCCCATAGTCTTGTCTGTGGAGGAATACAAGTCTGGATTGTCTAAAGACGCGTTTATTATAGATATTCATGCGAGGGGAGAGGTGCTTTATGGCGAAAAGCCGAGAAGATTTGGTTAAGTGGTCCTTGCGAAAGGCAGAGGAGTATTTGCAATCAGCCCAGGCGAATGTTGATGCTGGTAGACTTTTTCCAGCTGCTGAGGAGATTTTTAGGTCTGTTGAAAGTAGTTTGGAGGCTCTTTTGTATCATTTTGGAGTTAGGAAGATTGAGTACCCAGGTAGACGAGCCAAGTTTACTGGGCGACTGGCTTTACAGTTTCTTATTCGAGACAACTTGGTGAGAGCTGGAAGGTTAGAGCGTGAGACCTACAATAGGTATTTGGGCTTGGCAATGGAGCTACATAGAGCTGGCTATCAGCCCAGCAGAACTTTCAGCAAGGAGGATTTGGTGAAAAATTTACGGTTTGCTGAGGACCTTTTGACTAAAGCCAAATCGATCGTGATGCGTTAGGCTGTTGTGGGCTTATGGGAAAGTGGGGTAATTCAAAGAACATGAGTTGGTTGAAGAGAAGGCAAAGATTGCCTATTTCTGACATCGCCGAGCCGTTCATCTCTGTAACCGACATCAAACACTACCTCTACTGCCCCAGGATCGTCTATTTTGAGAAAGTGCTTCACGCCGCTCCTCAATTAGGGTCTCAACAGGAGGAAAGCAAGGAGCTGCATGAGGAGTACGTGAAGAGGGAGTTACGTAGGAAAGAGGCCATATACTACTCGCCTGAATTTGTGAAGGCTGAGAAGATTCTTTTCACGCTGCTCAGCTCGCCAACCCTGAGCCTTCAAGGGTGCATCGACTGCATCATAAAAACCGAAGGGGAGTACATACCTGTTGACTACAAGAACATGTTATCGGATAAGGGACGATGCTGGATGGATCATAAATATCAACTCACCGCCTACGCCATGCTCATTGAAGAAAATTATCAGACGCGGGTGAGGAGAGGATTCATCAACTATATACCAGAAAAGCATGTCATCCAGCTAGAAATTACCCCCACCATGAAAACTCATGTGAAACGAATCTTAGGCCATATTAAAGGCATGATTGCCCAAGAGAAGCTCCCACCTACACGAGTAGCCAAACAAAAATGCGCTGGAGGATGCGGATATAGACAAATATGTAAACCCTCGCTATGACGCTTTTAAGCAATCATGATAGTTAACTCAGGGTCGTGAGAAACTATTGCAGAATTATGTGAAATTGCTTTTATATTCCAGCGTCGTATTTTATTATTGGTGACTTGCTTGGAAGCAGAGGTTTTAGAAAGTCTCATGGTGGAGTTGAGGGACGTTAAGGAGCGGTTAAAGCACATTGAGGAGAACATGGTTACCAAGGATGACATAGAGGCGCTAATGGAGAGCTTCGAAATTTTATCCAAAAACCCAAAGATTCTTGAAGAAATCGATAAAGCCCTCGAGGAGTATAAAAGAGGAGAATATCACAGGAATGATGAGGTTTTTGGCGAAGAATAATGGTTTACACTGTTGTTTTTAGTCGTGAGGCAAAGAAATCTACGCCGTGAAGTTTAATTAAATCGTTAAGCCAGTATTAAGTGGGGCTGGCACTTGGATATAGTTAACGTGTTAAATGATTCACTACATGCGATGAGGCAGGCAGAGTCATTAAACGTGGTTGACCAGGTTACCTTGTCCGCTTTAAGGTGGGAGGTTTACCGCTGCCTTCAAGACATTTTAGACGCCATGGCTATGATTGTAGCGGACATGGGTTTGAGAAAGCCGAGCACCTATGCTGGTTTGGCAGAAACCATTTTTGAGGGTATGGTTATAGATGCGTCTGAGGCTGAGATTGCTAAGAAGGTTGTCGCTGCTCGAAATGCTTTAGCTCACGCCTACCGCAAAGTGTCGAAGAAAGATTTAAAGAGTGTAGTTAAAGAAGTTTTACCTAGCGCCAAAATCTTAGTTGAAACCTTGCTTAAGTATGTAGAGTCAAATCGCTTAGACCCCCCCTCTTTCATCACAAACCTTGTTTCCGCGGCGTTTAAGGAGCATAAAGTAAAGCTGGCTTATCTCTTTGGAAGCAGGGCTAGAGGGCTCTTTAGGTGGGATAGTGACTATGATTACGCTGTTTTATTTGGGCGGGATGCCAACATACTCGACGAAGTTGAGCTTACGATAAGCTTAGCGGAGGGGTTAAAGGTTCCAATAGACTTGGTGGATGTTGTTGCGTTAGACTCCGTGGATTTAAGCCTCTTGTACCGAGTCCTCAAAGAGGGGAAGCTCGTGTACTGTGAGGATGAAAGCTTTAAGAGGAATTGGGAAAGGAAGGCGCTCCTAACAATCCTCGACAGCAGCGACCTTAGAGGCCTACTAAAAGCTCGTAAGGCTTAAACATTGTTATTCAAACCTTGAATGTAGAGGAGATAGAGAGGAAGAAAAAGTCGGGGAGATGGATATGGCTGGTGAGTTGAGATGAAGGTTTGGTATGATGGAGAGGTTGACATACTATACATTTCCCTTAGAAGGGGTCCGGCATACGACTCGGAGGAGCTTAGTCCAGACGTTAGGGTGGAGTATGATGAAAAGGGGAAACTTATAGGGATTGAGGTCATGAACGCAAGGACCAGCGTATTTAAAGCCATAGCCAAAGAAATCGCAACCCAACTCAAAGAAACGATAGCAACAAAAACACCCTAACATAAAAACATCAATACGAGTGGTCAGACAAAATGCATAGGAGAACACAGACACAAATATGTGACAATTTTAGAACTTAATTCGATTTTCGTAACTATTCCGAAAAGAATTGCGATTACCGTTCTGAAAGTTGAATGAATGATGCTCCGTTTTTCTGCGATGTCATCATTCATAGAGCCAAAGTTTATTAGAAGTTTTATATAAATTCTAATATAATAAATATGGAAGGAGAAAATAATGTTAAGTAACGAGATACTTTTAGAAAAAGCAGTTGAGGACGAAGCTGTAGAACACGCGGCGGATGTCTTTCATTACCTTGTGATTCACGCTGACGTAAAACAGTATTACTATGAGTTGAAATTTATTAGAAGCGGTGCTAGGCTTCTTGAGTTAATTGGAAAGGCGCTCAGACATCTTGATGTACTTAGTAGGGACAAAGAGCATGAACAGAAGATTAAGCGTTTCCTAAAAACACCTAGCAAGGAAGACGAAGCTGTTGCTCTGAAATACTACAACCAGTTAGGAGCCGACTTCATTAAAGCTCTTTCTGGTCTTATTCTAGCCAGCTGTCCGCTCTGTTGGGCGGAAAGGAAAGCTAGCGGAGGTGAGTGAGGTGTACGTAGGGGTAATTATTAAAGCCCTTCTTAACATGCACGACCTCAATAATGAACGAGCCGAGGAGATCCGGCGTGTGCCAGTCGTTTACCGCACCAAAGACGGTCAATGGAAGGTATTCGAAGAAGCCGTTGCAGTAAGTGGGCTCATGATTAAGCGTTGGCACTTTGCGAATATGGTAGCGCTAGGGCTCCAGGAAGGGGTAAACTTTTGCGGGTTCTGCAGGAATCTTGAGGCTATTAGAGTACCTAGCAGAATAAAGGGGTCAGAACTCGACTTCATTCGGAAGTGTGCGGGTGAGGACATCCACGGGTTCCTAAGAGCAGAACCGGTGTTAAGGAGGGAGTCGCTGGCAAAGTTCTCATGGATGCTACCGTTGCTAAACGAAGAAACGATTGAGACGTTTGGATTACCCACTCCGTTTAGGGTCGTACAACATACTCGCAATATCCGAGAGATAACGGAAGAAGCCGCGAAGCGTACGGGTGTTAACTACAATGAGCTTAGGCGTTGGCAAATGCCTTATCCTCGTTCGTATGCAACTGGTCTCTATGGTTTCGTATCGACGCTTGACCTCGAACATATAGGATGTTCGTTTACTAACAATGAGGCATTAAACGACCAAGAAAGGAAAAAACGTCGGACAATTGCGATCCGAGCCTATGTCCCCATGATTACCGGAGCTTGTGGGGCTTCTTTAGCGAGGGCACTACCAGTCACCGACGTTTTAGAAGTTGTTACAGTTCTAAGTGACAAGCCTATGCCTGCACCAGTACATCCACTTTACTTTGAGGGCATAAGAGAGAATGTCGACCTATATAGAAGCGTATCTGAGTCAATGGATAGTAATATCGCAATGTACATCTGGACAAAGGAGGAGAAGCCAGAAGTGACTGAGAAAAAAGAGGACAAGAAGTTCAAATTGGTTGTTGTCAATAAGCCTGCCGACGGTTTTACAGAGATCATCAAACAACTAAAGGGCTAGACATGGAGCTTTTCAGTGTTAGAATTTTCATACCGCTTTTTTCTGTGAGGTATTTTGAAGCATGGGGAGTCCGAGTGTCTACGCGACTGCCGCCTCCTCGAACCGTTTTGGGGGCGCTGGCTCGTGGTCTCGGAATATCCCTAAACATAGCAAGCGGGGAAGAACATATTGGGGAGAAACCAGCGCGAATCATACTAACGGAGGTTATAGAGTGTTCCTCTTATGCCTTTGTACGTCCGCTATCTCCTCTCGTCAAGACTTCTCAAATCTTACGGATTGTACCATGGATCGAGCAGGCAAAGGAAATTGACATTGCCAAGGCTTTAATAGCTCATGACGCGTTTAAGCACGATGTAATCTTCTCTAACGAGATGGAAATAGTCTATGCCATCGATTTCGTTAAGCTCAATAAGGAGCTCGACGAGTGCGGACTTAAGAAATCATCAGTCGAAGACATTATCCTTGCTTTGCGAATGATCGATCGCATAGGGCCTACCGAGGCATTTTGTCACGTGTTAAATGTTGAGCGCGTGGAGCCTAGGATTGTAGATCCCCCGGCTACTATCAATGCATATACTCCCGTCGTATGGGTGGAACCGCAACGACAGGAAGAGCAAAATTACCTGATTGAGTCGCTTTATCCCAATCTACGGATTCTAGAACACATCTTAGGGAAGCACTTTTCCTTCGAACAATCAAGAAAGGAGAGAGTTAATTTTATACTTCCAATAACATGCAGAGAGAGGCGGAGGGGTAGAGAAATCTTCGAAAACTCAGAGGTACTCGTGAAGCCGATGGAAGGGTATGCCATCTATTCACTGGTTAAGGGTGAGCATCCTACAAAGGTGGTCTTACCGGAAAATGAAATGGTATAACATTCTGTTAAAGATTACACAAGAGCAGAGAAATCCATTCGAAGAAAGGCATCTGCAGAAGATGGTCATAGAGGAGCTTGAGAAACGCTTTGAGACTTCACAGGAGCTTCAAACTCCTGTTTTAATACGGTTACCTTGCGGTTACGGAAAGACACAGATAGGGGAATCTCCCCTTTTGGGTAACATTTACTCGGAAAACTGGATTACCAGAGGGCTTGTGTATGTACTCCCTACACGCTCCCTCACAGACCAGCAAAGGGATAGGATTAGCAATGATGTTGAAACACTTTCTGCAATTAAGGGAACTGAAAAGCTAACTACAGAATCGTTCCATGGTGAAGTGGATACCTATTACTTTTACGCTGACGCTATAGTATCCACGTTCGATGTATTCACCTATGCTTACGCTCGCAAATCAAGAACAGGCCATCACATCGAGTTTCCGACAGGCACAATAGCGACATCCTACGTGGTTTTCGATGAAGCACATATGATCCAAGACGAGTTCCTTTACTCGCACGCCGTGCTAAACAAAATCATGCGTACCCTCGTAAGTAGTGGAGTTCCAACTATTGTGATGACCGCAACCATGCCGCGACCTATCAAGGAAGCTATATTTGATGGCATAGACTACGATGAAATTCCGAAGCTAGAAGATGTCAAGTCTGGAAGAGTACCCTCTCTGAACACCTATCGGGGTAGAGTGACCGAATGTCAATTTTATGAAGAAAACATCGTCGATCACGTTCGCAAGACCTTCTCAGTTGAAAGAGTTAGGGGAAAGCGCGTCCTTATTGTTTGTAATACCGTTGCAGAAGCCCAGAACGTTTTTATGACGGTTAACGAGAAGATTGGAAACGATTCCGAAATCAACGGAAAAGTCATTTTACTGCATTCACGTCTGATAAAAGAAGATCGAAAGAAAAGATCTGAGGATGCTGTTGCATTAATGAGGCAAGAGAAGTGCGCGAACTGTGGGAAGAGGTGTGGTCACTTACCGATTTTTCTGACTCGTAAAATCCAAGGGCTTCCTACTATCTACTGTGAGGAATGTGGCGTCTCTAAGCATTCCGAACGTGTTGATTATGTCGTAGTAGTGGCAACACAAGTAGTAGAAGCAGGCCTTGACATAACCTCAGATTGGCTGTTGACAGACTGCGCTCCTTTAGATGCTCTCACTCAGCGAGCTGGAAGATGTGCACGTTTCCCGGGTGAGCAAGGCACCGTAGATGTCTTTTATCATGATGAAGTTTATAGCCCATATTCTGAAGAGCTTGTTAAAGAAGCCTTTAGGATTCTAAGGGAGGAAGACCCAGTTCACTGCCTAACTGATTTTATCGAGTCCTCGCATCAAATCGACGAGAGTTACGAAGTGTTTAAGAGAAGCATACCAGAACGCCGCTTAAGGTTATATCTAAGTTACTTGGAAGGACGAGGTTTCTCCACATTCAGCATTGATTGGCAACTCCTAAGACGAATAGAGGCACGTCCGAACGCCTTCCTCACAGTAGTTGCTATTCCAATGGATAGCTTAATCTCTGTCTACGAATTAACTGTAGGTGAGGCGAACCTGAGATACGGATCCTTTCGAATGGATGTTCTGCGGAGAGCTACGTCTCAGACATATCGGGATCTCCTTGCAATGATTAAAGAGAAACGGAATATCGCCCTCAGTAATGACTTCGTACGCACACATTCATTTGCGCTAGACAAACATTACGCAGTGAGAGAGGTCGCCAAAAAAGAGGAACCCAAGAAGTTTCTGCGGCATGAGACCAATGGAGAGAGTTTCCTTCTTGAAATGAGTCCCATTCTGGTTAAGAACGGCAACGAAAAGTTAACATATGATTGTTATTACCTCGTGAAACCAGCGACGATAAGGAGAGTGGGTGAGGTCACTTATCTACTTAATCCGGCTTTTTATAACAATACGTTGGGGCTTCGGATTGATAGCACATAAATGGTATTGTACTGGTATTGGTCGAGATGTATGTCCTTTTCATGGGGCGAACTTTTGTGGAGATGAAAAAGAGGGACCTCTCCTCCTCTCTTATCATCCGAGAGTTGGCGGACTGAAGGAGTGTTATATTCAGCATGTGGCTCTCTGTTGGGAAAAATGGGAAGGACTTAAACCTCGCTATTTGCCATCAATACAGCGGGTGCTTAAAAATGTAGGAGACATCACGCTTGGGCAAGGGAAGATGGAAAAATTTTGTGGGCTTCTCATCCTTCATCATGATATTGGGAAGTTAAGTGAAGACTATCAGAGGAATACGTTCCCCCGCCATGAAATATTAAGCGCCTACTTCATTTATCAGCATGGTACGACTTTTTGGAGGAAAATGGATTTAAGTGATCATGAGTGTGAGTTCCTCAGCTCGATTTCGGCAGCGGCAACATACCTTCACCACGAGGCTTTACAGCTAAGTCATCGTCACTTTGAGATGAGGGCCCCAACCTACAGTTACTTGCTAAGTATCCTGTTAGATCAGAAATTTTCTATGTTAGATCGGTGTAACGATATCACCTCCAAGCTCGAAGAACAGATGTTAGGAACTTGTCATGTGTACCCTCGTTTTGAAGGACGAATAAATGGTTTCGAAGTTGCCCGCGTATTAGGGGAGGTTGTAACGTACATCGACGGATCTCTTAAAACACTTGCCATGCGTACGGCAGTAGCGTCAGTTCTCCAACCTCTTACGATCTGTGATAACTTAGCTGCAGCTGCAAGAGGAGGAACACCTAGTCGCCTCAGTAAGTTCTTGGGAGTGGGCGAGATATGAGTTATGATATACAATTTCCTACAACTGATGACAGAATTCTAGACACAATGCTGGCTTTTGCTCTTGTCGACCTCGCTCAGCGCGTTGATCCTCTAGCTCGATTTGAGTTAACATTGGGGAGACCTATCTTTCTAAGGGTCCAGTCGAAGCTACCTGAAAGGGAACTAGGGCAACATATCTTTCATGAATTGGAGAAAGCGACGAGGAGTTTTATGATGGCAGAAAGGCTGGCTTTCCGATTAAATGTAGGAAATATCGAGTGGATAGTAAGTCATTGGCCATGCTTCTATTGTATAGGTAAAGCGGAGTGTGATCGACGTGGAAACTGCGGGCGCATTGTGGTTCCCACATACGCCGTCTTTTGCGCTAGTGTGGAAAAGGCTGTTAAGTGCGGACGATTCCGTTGGGACGCCCGACCTCTTACAAAAGTTAAAGGAAAACCCGACCGTGACACAATTTACGTGGGTGTTTCGCCGTACTGGTCAAAAGGATTAAAAAGATGGAACCATTCATGGGGTTCACCCTCAACTTACGCTTCCTATCCCATTCCCTCACTGCTATATTATGGTTTAGCTACCTATGCCATCATAATAACTGTTGGAAAACCGCAAAACGTCCTCGCTCAAATATTCTTCTCCCCGCCTTTAGGAAGACAACTTCCTCACGAGGAAACCGTTAGAACATTGAGGCTAGTGAAAAGGATAATTAACATGGTTGATTTGGAAATAGGTACCATTATTCGAGCAAGGTTACCTATTCTGACGTTACCTCTGGCTCTGGTGGGACAGTTAGATATACCTGCAGTGCATGAATTGCTCAGAGTTGCTCCTTCTATTATTCTTACCAACTATGACCTTGGTCCAGGTTACCCGAAGAATCCTCGTGGATACGAAGAATTTAGCACGACAGAAGTGGTGGAGTTTTATAAGCGCCTAGGTCCTTTCTTTTGGAACTTTAAAGCAATGCTGATGGACTTGATTGGAGCGGCGAGACGAGAAGAATTCTGGGCAGAGATATCCAATGTTCTGATGGATTTATCACTATCTATAAAGAATCGAGATCTTCATCGCTTCAATGACGCGCTTCTAAAAGTGCAGTCATTAAGTAAAGAGAAGGGTTTTCCCCATGTTCGACATCTAGAACGTAAAGAGGTTTTTGTAACTCAGATGGCAATAAGAGCCTCCTGATAATATTATGCTTTCTACACACTCACGTCATGTATTATAAAGAAATTTTTGTTACTCCGAATCCCCCTGTTCTGTTTCCTCCTATGTTGGAGTATTCCGCAAACCTTGCCAGCACGTAGGTGGCTTTATTCCATTCATCCTTGGCTTTCATCTCGTAGGTTGCCCATCCTACAAAGCCCGTTGCCTTCTTCCTCCCCATATACACCAGTCGTGTTTCAAGTTCATGCTCCGCCACCCCCAAATTCTTGGTCAACCACTCCTTGTATTCCACATATTCTTCTTTGCCGTACTTCTTAGCGGTTGTGTAGGTGTTCCATAAACGCATTAAATTTGGGAAAATCTTCGTCGGCTCTGGCCATAAACAATGGAAGCTCGTTCCTAGGCTGGCTAGATAGGTGGGCGTCTTAAAGTACAGTCGAAAGGCGTCTACTGGTTCCGCGTCCCTCTCCATTTCCAAGTAATCCTTAGATTTTATTGCGAGGTTGGCAATCTGAAAAGTGGTATCAATAATGGTCAACGTGTTCTTCTGACGGAAATAATCTATCACACAGTTGGCATACTCGTCCTTTAAAAATCGAAACCTCACTCGACATGGGCACGTTGGGTCAAGCAGGTAACCAGCACTCGTTTTCGCCCTAGACTTAAACTGCAGAGGCGCCACGGAAAAAGGTTTCATCACGTTCGGCTCATGCAAACTCTGCGAAACCCTAGGGTCCACCTGCTGGAGAATATGCAGAAGAAGGCCACGAGAAACATGCCCGGTAAAAAGAGGCAAAAGCACCTCTTTCTCCGCATACATCTCCAACCCAATCTCAATAGGCATACCCAATCCCAACAATGGGATTTAACTAGAGACCCACACATAATAAACCTTGACCACCTTAATAAATCGCTTGAAATCATAGAAAAAACTACTGGACAATGGGAACAAGGAACCCATTTTAATAGTTTTAACCAATAGCCTCTGAACAGGCTTTACTTTTGTGATGATAACGCGCGCGAACTTTCTGCATAAAAAGTCACCGTTAGAAAAATATAAAACTGTGCGTTGCGGTCTAGGACAGATCTCTTTCGGAAGTTTCTGCAGAAAGTAGTGAATACGCCTTATCACAAGTTTAGACTGTCGCCAGCCAGGAGCCACAATGCCGATATAGCTGCCGAGATGAGTCAACGCATAGTTAAGTAAAAGAGCAGCAGCGATCCAGCCTTTCCCTGACTGCCTTGACCAGCATATAGCCACAAACTGATTCTCGACAAACCTCTTTGCAAGATCCTCTTGGTAAGCAGTGGGCTTAAAACCCATCACTCGCTCAAAAAACGTGATGGGATCTTGACTAAGCTTGAGGCGTCGTTGTTCAGCCTGAGCCCAGACCTCACTCAACGAGACTCCAAGATGTTAAGCCGATGCTCTCGGTAATCAGGCCTGAACCTTCTAGCTTTTTTGTAGCTCCTGAATCTTCTTATCCATCTCCAAAAGCCGATTCTCAATCTCAGCCCACCGCTCGAACTTCTCCAGCACAGAATCGTAAGCTTGAATTGCGTCGACGAGAATACGGAGGCGCTGCAACTCCAATTTGTCCTGGCCGGGCTTACGAAGCAGCTCGAGAGCCCCAGCTAATATTTTTAAGGCCTGTTCATGGGTTAACAAACCGTTGCTGAGAGGCACACTTGTCGTCGTCTTGTGAATTTTTCGTTCGACGACGACAACCCCCAGTCGCTCAAGCTTCTTTTGGATAGCTCCCGGTTTACGCCCTAGCTCCTTCGCCAAAACATTAGGGTCAGTTATCCCTTTTTTATACAACTCGAGTAGTTTGGCTTCCTCTTCCCGAGACCAATAATACTTACCCACTGCCGTCGTAACTCCTTATGCTTTTTGCGTTAAAAACACACCTGTGATGGTCCCGGCTATCCCGGTGATGGTTGCAAATATCTCGTGTTCCATGTGCCAAGTAGGGCCATGTGACCCAAACTCAAGGATGATCAAACCGATGATGAAGAGCATAGCGAAGTGTAGGGGAAAAGAATACGAATGCTGGTTTAGAATCCAGAGCGAAGATCAAATAGAATAATCATCTATACAAGACCATACCTCATCAGACTAGCAGAAACCGCAGACCGACTACTGGCAAAATACAAAAACAGACCAGCCATACCCATCCGAAAAGAACCATCTATGCGCGCGACACCTCTTTAACTATCGAAGTTCCCTCAACGTTCTGAACCGTAATGATATGTACATCCTTCTCCTCAAAGGTCACTTGGCTGGGCGTAATAGCTAAATACTGAGTATCAAGTCCCCTAACCGAAGATATAAGTAAATTGGCGATAATTTCCCTATTCCGAGGGTCCATGTGGATGTCGTATTCATCCACGGCTCGGAAGGGGGAACGAACATGTTGTTGCAGCGCGAGGAGGAAGGACATGGTTGCAGTGCTTCGCTCCCCCCCGCTCTGTGTATAGGCGTCGAGGGGAACAGGCTTCGCTCCTCTAAACCCCACGAGTATCTCGAGGCCCGCTGCCTCAATGTCATGCCCATTGATCAGTTGAACTTCCCCAGCGGCTTGTGCCTCTGAAAGGATCCCTAAATACTGGAGGTTCACGTGGCTCAAGAAATTTTGAATCACGGTCCTCCATGCCACCATTCTTGTTTTTACTTCCTCCAAGGCTTTTTCTCGGTTTTCCGCTACCACACGAGCCTTTTCCTTCAGCTCTAAGTAAAGCTTGGAGTAGGACTCGTACATGCGCTCGATGTCTTCAGAAACGTCGGCGAGGGCCGCGAGATGCCCGTCGGTCATTCGAATCTCATCGATGATCTCGACGATGCTTTTTATGGGCACGATTTGTGGGCCCATTTCCTCAGCCTTTTTCATGGCTTCACGCAGGTCGGAAAGTGCGATTTGAAGCTCCTTGCTTATTTTTTCCAAAAATTTTGTGAAGCTTTCCCTTTGATACTGTAGTAAGGCTAGATTAATCTTACGATCTAGGAGGTGACTACTGACCGTTTCCATCTCGAGGTTTAAGTGGTCTGTCTTAGATTGGACGTCTAAAATTTGAGTTCCCAATTTCATCAGCTGCTTGTTAGAGTTTTCAATTTGCTCCTTCAATTCTTCGCTCTTAAGGTTGAATCGCTGAACCCATGTACTTTCGAGATGCTCGTAAGTCCTCCTAATTTCGGTTAGTTGATTTTTAAGGTTTGTGGGGTTCATGCCTTCGTGAAGGGTTGTTTTTTCCAGCTGCTCTATCTGGTCTAAGCAACCTTTCATTCCTTCTTGGTAGGCTTCCACCCAGGATATGGTTTCTTTCAAGGCTTGATTGGCTAATGTGACGCTTGATTCCTGCTTCGCCCTTTCCCGCTCGAGCATTAATCGTTCTTCAAGAAGCCTTTTCCAATCCGCTTTTAACTGCTCCAGCTTTAGTTGAAACTCACCTAATTGGTTATTGACACTTTTGGTTTCATTTTCGATTCGTGAAATTTCATTCTGTTTTTCCCGAACCTGCTCCTTCAGCTCGTCGACAGTTTTTTGCCTCTTTGAGACCTCGGCCCACGCCAACTCTCGCTCGAGGAATCGCCGCTTCATCATCAGCTGCTTTTTCTGTTGATACCGGTCGTACTGTCCCCTCCAGTAGCTTAGGGTTTGCTCGGCGGACTCTAGAAGTTTGCCCACTGAATCCTCTTCGCTGAGAATGCGGCTTAGCTTCCGCTGAGCCTCCAGGACGTTTCGGCGGTAGGACTCAAACCCCACCGCAGCCTCGACGATCCTCAGCTTTTCCTGTGCAGAAAGCACTATGAACTGCTCCACCATGTTTTGGTGCATGATAACCAGCATGTTCTCTGGGTCAACCCCGAACTTAGAAAGGAGCCTTACCACGTCGCTCTTGGTTGCAGCCCTGTTTTCAAGTTCAAACCAGTATTTTCCGTCCCGCCTCAAGACTCTCGTCAAGAAGATGTAATCCTTGTTGAATTTGGGAACCGGCCGACGTCCCCTCCTACGAGAATTATCTAAGACTAGGGTGACGCGGGCTAGGTCCTTGCCCCAGCGAATGAGGTCGCTCAGTTTCCTGGATCGTTCTGTGTAGGACTGGCCCAGTGCAACGGAAATTCCCAACAGCATCGAGGATTTGCCGGAGCCGTTTGGTCCACAAACCACGTTGACACCTGGTTTAAAGGGTACCCTAGCGTAACTGTAGCTCATAAAATTCTCAAGAATGACTTCTTGAATGAGCATTCAGGTTTCCCCGCTTATGAGCGTTTGCGTTTCTTTTAAGGGTAGCTTATTGAGCAGACCGAGCCTTTTTGCTGTTTCGATTATCTTTAATGAACGTTCCTTTTTGTCCGGATGTTCACAGTATGCGCCTATTTCTTTAGCAAATCTAGGTAGATCTTTTTGAGATATGTGCAAGATATACCGTGGGCGGCTCACCCTGATAACCCTTTTATAAATTTGAGTTGTGGGCGCTACATCAAAGAAGCGGAGCTTTGAATTTATTCTCCAATGGTCTTTTAAGGCTTCCCTAACTTGAGTTAAGAATTTTACTGCATCTTTGCCAGCTTCTGGAACGTGTGATTGCGTTATTTCCGCCCTAAACCCTAATAACTTCGTTTCATCCTTTGGTAAAGAACCATCAGCATCCCAGAGAGAGGCTATAGCATGAGTTGCCAGTTTTTTATCTTTTAGACAGAACTGCACAGTGTCAAATTTTAAGCCTTGTCTGTCGACGATTAGCCTAGCTAACTCGGTGTTATTCAATGTTAGTCTATACATGTAGGCCTCTTCTAATGTGTTAACTCTTCGCCCATAAAAATCGTAGTAATCTACGAAGACGTTACCGTAATGCATCATTCTGTTGTACAGTAAAGGGAACATCCTTTTCTCAGCTTGGTGGATATGTATCGCGTAGTCTTGTATCGAACCGTCACCGATGGTAAAGAATATTAAGCGCACGAGATTTTCATCAGGCACAATTATGTGCGTTTTAACTTGCTCCTTATTTTTGACTTCTACTTTCCATCCCTGTTTTTCGCCAAGGCTAGCATAAATTTTGTATTTATGTGGCTTCACCTGTATTCCTAATCGCCTCAGCCAATCAGCTACTGTGACATTTGATTTACCAATCAGTTTGCCTATGGGGACCGTGCCCATCCCTAAACAATTGTACATATGATGCATGATTTCGTGGAATTTATCCCAACCTATTTCTGTCGCTATCTCATGAAATCTTTTACCCTTCATAACTTCTAATTCATCGCGAATGAAGTTTTCTAGGATGATCTCCCGTATCAGCATTCACGGCCGGCCTCTCGATGCAACCTTAATAGAGGTTGTTTCCCCCTTATTAAAGCTAATTTCATGGTGTTCGTGCATACAAAGACTGGTGTAGTTTCAAAATTTTTGGGGAAACTGCGCAGTAGCGAGAGATTTTGGGCTAAACCTCTATAAGGTAATCGTTGATAAACTAAGGTTGAGGAAGGGCGTATGGTTACGGCGGGGAAGATCTTTAAGCTGGTGGAGCCGGTGCCGCTTCCTGAAATCGTGTCTAGGCTTGAGGGCTACAGGGTGGAGGAAGCCTACGAGGAGGGCGAGTATAGATTCGCCTTGGTTACTGAGGTCGTTCGTCTTACTCCTCGTGAGAACGCTTTTACAGGCGTATACTCCCACGATTATATAACCCACGTGTTTCATCGGGGGAAGACAGTTCCTCTTCCAAGAACTGTTGAGGCGTTGTTTAGCTTTGCGCAACATGAAGACCGAGTGCTTCTGACGGTGGTGGAGAAGAAGAGGGTGGCTAACTTCATCGCAAATCGACTTGGCGAGATCATCTTTGAAAAGTTTGGACGCATCGTGGAGGCGCGGATACCCCCGGAAACTCTTCGAGGTTTTCACTTAAAAAACCCCGAGGATACGAAGGTTACCTTCTTCGACAACGTGGACATTCCCAACGTGGACAAGCTTTCCTTGTATGGGCCGGACCTTGTGGGAACCACGCTCTTTGAGGAGTATGGCAAGCACGGCGACCTCTGGTACATCGTGGCAAGATCGAGGGAGTATGGATACGTGGTGGGGGTGACGCGAGACGCTTCAGTTACAGTGTTCAACATCACGGACAAAAACAAGTACTTAGAGTACGTGACGAAGGAGATTTATCCCCTCATCATCTAACGTTCTGCCAACTGAGATTGAGCCCTTCTAGTCCGTCGTAATGTATTGCGGTGCGAAAGTCGTCAAAAGCACTGTCCAAGTTGAAGATGCTAGGTAGGATAAATAGAATAAAAAATGCGGGAATATAATCTAGTTCCAAAAACTTTATTATTAGATGCGTTAAATTAGTAGGAACTCTTAAGGAGGCGAGTAAGTGAGCAAGAAGGCTGTCATTGTTATCTCTCTTGTCGAAGAAAGCGTGGAGAAATCGAATGAAGAAATTGAAAGGGAGATATTTGAGGAGCTTTCAGAAAATCCGCCTAGGATTCCTTGGTTCAAAAGTGCAGAAAAAGTCGAGGTGACAGAGACCTAAAAAGTGCTCTGTTTACTTGATAGTATTCCTTTCAGTAAGCTCTGAATTATATTCCATGCGTTTTGAACCGCCTTGACGGTCTCCTCACCTTTATCGGTTAGTAGATAAACCCTTTTTCCTTGACTCCACATACCCCTCACTAAACCATTTCTTTCGAGCGAATACAAAACGGAATAAACGGTGCCTGAGCTCATCAAGAGATGAAATTTTCTATGAATTAGCATGATGACATCGTAGCCGCTTCTCGGGTTGCCGTCTCTTAACTCTGCTAAGATTATGAGGTCTAGGAAGCTCTTAAGGACCCTTTCATGCAACTTCCTTAAAATTTCGTTTTCCAATTTGGATTCCAATTAGAAAACTTTTTATTTAAAATGAATATTTAAGTGCATGTCTCTGTAACATCACAGATACAACAAAGGAGAATGCGGTTTGTTGTCTTTGGAGGATGTCGCAAAGGATTTGGCTAGCTTCGGTCTCACGGTCAATCAGGCTAAGGTGTATATCGCTCTTGTTCGTCTTAGAGTGGCTTCGGTAGCCAAAATAGCTCAGCTGTCTAAAGTTCGTCGAGAGGAAATCTACAGGATGTTGCCGAAGCTCGAGCAGCTGGGTCTCGTGGAGAAAATCTTGGGCAAGCCCACGAAATATAGATCGATTCCCTTAGAGGAGGCATTATCCCTTCTTATTAAACGTCAACAAGAAGTTATCAGTAGCAAAATATGTAAACTCACAGAAAAGAGGGCGGAGATACTCGAACAGGTAAAGTCTTTAGAAGCCAAAAGATTAGTAGCAGAGGAAGAAACCCGTTTTGTTTTGATTTCAGACAGAGAACAAGCACTCCGTAAGATAGTGTTGATGATGGAGAACGCGAAGAGGGAAATTGCTGTTGCTACCTCTTGGGACGAATTTCGGTATTGGTACATTAACTACGCTGACACATTAAAAAAAGCAATTGGGAAAGAAGTGAAAGCTAGGATCCTCACGGAGATCAACGAAGTCGACGACTTAATGATGAGGATGCTGAGAGAGGCTGAGTCGCTCAGGGACTACGTTGAGCTGAGGCATACGGATTACCTGTCATCTCACATCGTGATTACCGATGACAAAGAGGTCATGGTTGGGACATTTATCAGACCGGCTATGGAAAGGCATGCTGACCTATGGACGAACGACCCCGCCTACATTAACGCAATGAAAACATTCTTCGATAGTCTGTGGCGTGACTCAGTGGATGTTCAATCTAGGACTGATTACTTGCGGACAGGGAGACCTGTTGACCGAACCGAGGTTGTTAGAGGAAGAGACAACATTTACGAGCACATTTTCGCGGGACTTTCCAGAACAAAGTCAAACCTGTTCGTTATGGGAGACGACACCTCGCTTGACCTTGTTAAACGCGATTTCATGTCGATTAATATGGAGCTGAAGAAAAGAGGTGTTAGAATTCGCTTCTTGACAAACATTAATGAGGGGAATTTGGAGGTTGCGGAAGAACTCTCTAAACAATTTGAGGTTAGACACATGGACCCGGCACCTATGAGGGCCATACTCACAGATACTGAGGTAGGATTCTCTTGGCTTCCCTTAGAGCAGATGCCAGAGGCAGAAATCTACTCTAACAACAATGAAATAGTGCGTGTGATGTGGGAAACAGCCGAAAATGCTTGGAAAAACGCCATAGACGCACAAGCAAGAATTGAGGAAATCGAGAAAGGAACGCCTATTGGGAGGGTGTCGAAGCCAATGGTCGAGCACATGTTAGAGAAACAGAAGAAAAAGGGTTAGGTGAAAAAGACTTGGAAAATGTTATTATTTGTAGAAAAGGGGAGAAAATAAAAACAGCAACGTTAGGCGGTATACAGAATGACCTATTATTAAAAACAGACGTTTTAGAACTGATGAGAACCACGATGGAACCTGGCGCCTCTTTCGGACCACCGTATAAGCACGTTGGTCAAGAGGCTCATCTCATTCTAATGGGAGAAATAGAAGTCCAAGTCGATGAGCAGACATACTCGTTAAAGGAAGGCGACACCATCTGGTTTTCATCGCTTCTACCGCACACGATGAAAAACCCGGGAAAAGAAAAACTAATCTATTGCACCGTGGTAAGTCCACCAACCTGGATCTAAATCTAGTATTCGATTCTCTTCTGGTCGACAAAACAAGTATTTGGAGTTGTCTTCAAGGCACTTCTTCGTTGATATAGAAACACCAACCCAAGGATGAAAATAGTTAGTGTGAAGCCTATTCACCTAACCGAAAAGATTGAGTGCCATAGTGCAAGGAGGTCTCCCTCCAACCGATATAAAATTATCTACATTAACCCATCATATGGAACTCCCTATCATTCCCAAGAAAACTTAGCACACATTCCTGTGGTTTGTCTTCGCTCTTTTAAAAGCATTCTATCCCCAAATTTGACCAAAAACTGAAAGATGGGGAAGTAGCTCATTATTCGATGCGTGAGATAGCAGTAGAGACCCAAGAGGCTGGTCAATAAACCACGATTTATATGATGTCGTAATACTTAATAAACCTTTATGTTTGTCTTAATTCTGTAAGACAATAAAAGTTGACAATGTGGGCGTTATGGGTGAACTTCAGACCTTGCTTCATAAAACTTAGATAAGAACTCCTTATCAACACGTTCAAAGTCGGTTATGGTTCCCACATCAGCCCAATACGCTTCTTCATAATATCCATTCAACTTTTCACCATTATTCAGCAAGGTAGGAAACATTTCTTTTTCTATGCTCACTACCTGACTTGGCGGAATATATTGGAATACTTGGGGTTCAAAAACGTATATTCCAGCATTGGCTAGAAAAGAGAAGGTGGGCTTCTCCACAAATTTTTGAATACTTGAAGCAGTATCCACCTCAACGTATCCATACGGAACCGGAACTTCAAACTTTTTCAACGCGATTGTTCCTATACCACCCATCTTCTCATGGAATTTAATGAGTCTGCGTAAGTTAAGGGAGGTAATTATGTCCCCATTCATTGCAAGGAAGCGTTCTGAAATGTGTTTTTCTGCGGTTTTTAACTGTCCCGCAGTCCCAAGCGGCATATCAGCTTCAGCATATCGAATCTCCACCTCCAGGTCTTTCCCATCCTTGAAGTAATCCATTATATGAGTTTTTAGATAGGCGACGCAGACTATCACCTCAGTAATACCGTGCTCTTTTAGATATCGAATTGTATGTTCAAGCAGAGGTTTTCCACCGATAGGTAACATAGCTTTGGGAATGACGTACGTGAGGGGTCGCATTCGCGTCCCTATCCCACCAGCAAGTATAACTGCTTTCATCCCTAATCCTCATATATAAGTAGTTGAATGTGACATTTTTATTTAATGGAAGAATCTTCTATTAATCGTTATGTATAGCATATGTGTAATATCTTATGGAGTGGTTGAAGGGGATAATCATGACTAAAGTTCTTGATCTGCCGAGCGAAGAAGTAGTGAAGGCAATTCGAGAAGGAAAGGTCACGATCTGCGTTGTTGGACTAGGTTATACGGGCCTTCCTTTAGCTGTCTTGTTTGCAATAGAGGGAGCCCAGGTTATCGGATGCGTCCGCACCGAAAAATCCGCTCAAAAAATTAACCGAGGCGAAACCCGCGTCACAGAACATGACATATCCATTCTCTTACGCGAAGGCGCCATAATGCTAGAAAGCTCTTGCCCAAATTGCGGAGTACGACTTTTCAAGCTAGGCGAAGAAACGTTTTGCCCAAGCTGCGGAAGAATGGCCTCTATCACAAATTTTGGCGTTCACCTAAAAGATGCTGTGGCGATGGCACACGAAAGAATCATTAAGAGCCGCCGAAGCCTCGAAGATCTCCTTAAAGAGGCTCTAAAAACGGGCAAGTTTCACGCCACAACCCAAACCACAAGCGCGGTTCAGCAGTCTGATGTCACCCTCATAACGGTGGGCACTCCTGTGAACGAAAAGAATGTCCCAGACTACACTGACCTAGAAAGGGCCAGCCATGCCGTGGGCAAAGGCCTACAAAAGGAGAGCCTCGTCATATTGAAGAGCACCGTCTCACCGGGAACAACCGAAAACCTCGTCAAGCTCATCCTTGAAAACGAATCAGGATTAAAGGCTGGCCAAGACTTTGGACTAGCCTTCATGCCGGAAACTATCAAAGAGGGCCACGCCCTATACGAATTTCGCACTTTACCGAGAGTCGTTGGAGGGATCACTAGGCGATGCGCACGAGCTGCCGCGAACTTTTTCTCCATTTTTCCAGCACCAGTGTATATCTATGAGAACCCATCTGTTGTAGAAGCTGCAAAACTCTTCATGAACATTTATCGAGACGTCAACATCGCTTTAGTTAACGAACTCGCGTTAACATGTGAAAGACTAGGTATCGATGTGATCCAAGCCATAAGCGCGGCCAACATCGACCCAAAAACCCACCTTCTTACACCAGGGTTGGTTGGCGGTTACTGTCTTCTAAAGGACACATACCATCTATCCCATCCAGCGGAAAAGGCAGGATATCTTCCTCGCATAATCACGTTGGCTCGTCAATTGAATAATGCCATGCCTAATCACGTGTTAGAGCTGGTGGATGAGGCATTTAAGGAGATGAACATATCCATAAAAGGTGCTCGTATAGCAGTTCTCGGTTTAGGTTTTAAAGCTAATAGCGGTGACTTACGAAACACCCCTGCCGAACCAATCATTAAAGGATTGTTAGAGCGAGGGGCCTTAATGGTTGCACAAGATCCCTTCACTCAATTTGATGAAGTGAGTCGAATTCTGCCTAGCCTTGCTTGTACTAGAAGCATTGAGGAGGCTGTTGGAGAAGCCGTGTGTACGGTTATTGTCACAGACCATCTAGAGTATCGCGGGTTAACCGCCAATTACTTAAAGGGGCTGATGTCTAAGCCTTGCGCCATCGTGGATGCTCGACACATAATTGATGCAAGGGAGGCGACTACCTCTGGCGTGGTTTTTCGGGGCTTGGGCAAGCCAAGAGCTAAAATATAACGACTTTACGCTTCAAAATAGTTTTTCTTCAACTTTTCTATAATTGGCTAGAAGCTTCAGCCCCTCAGTTGTGGCTTTGAAGCTTTCCCCGCCAGCAGGGTCGCCGCGTCCCTCGACGAGTTCCCTCTTCTTAAGCCATGCGATGTCCTTTTTGACTTTTGAATATGATAAGTTAGCGACCTGCATGATGTGTGTAAGTTTAAGGGGTCGGAACGCTATAGTTTGGAGGATGATCATGTAGATTTCTATTTGTGACCTTCGCTTAGGCGACTCCGCTTTTATCGGTTTAGCTTCAGTGTACAGCTTGTTGATTTCTTCTTCAATCTTTAGGATGGGGTTCTCCATAAGGTTAACTATTAATTTAGCCTGCTCACGGAACTCATATTGTTCCTTTGGATCCAAGTATTCTAAGCTTTTAGCGGCAGCTACCTTCGGATCAGTTATGTGCGGGATATACTTATGGAGTTCAGCTACCGGCTTTGACTCCCTCCAATATACGGTGCTGACGGCTGGTTTACCGAGAACGAATGCCTCCATAAGCATGGTCTCGGCTGCGCCCACAATCACGTCAGCATGAGCTACTGGGTTTTCTGGAATAGCATCATCCACAACTGTAACGGGATATTTCGCATAATATAACGCTTGATTTTTAGTTCTAGGAAGAACTACAACATTGAAGTCATTTTTTGCGCCGTCGTTATTGGCGAGAAGGTAAACCGTGCGTTCAAGAATGTCCTGTTTTTGGCTAAAGAATGTGGCAAATTCAGGCTCAGGTCTCACAAGGATAACAGGCTGTTCGAATCCAAGCTCTCGAAACACGTTTTCTTTACTCATCGCTTGCCCCTTTAAGTAGCATGTGTGGAAGCCATTGAACCATACAATTTTTTCTGCGTCAACGCCGTTTCGACGCATTTCCACAGGTGTGTAAAAGCTGGGTGCGAACACCTTAGTGGACAATGGAAAAACCATACGGTTTACATGATGCTCACGTTCATCGTAATAGATGGTCCAAGCGGGTATGTCAAACCCGAAAGCCACTCGAACGGCTTCAGGCCATCTCTCCGTGAGAAGGAGGTCAGGCTTTTCATTTTTGATAAGAGGAATGAGTTGTTGTACATTTTGGGCATATGCTTCAAGCCTGCCTTCGAGTTCAGCTCCTCCATGTTTTCCAACAGGAAAGTACTTCAGGCCCTTCGCATTAAGAATTGAGAATATGCGGTCGTGATTTCGGGCGGTGATGATGAAATCGAACTTTTTTTCCAACTTTTTAATGAGAGGGTAGAAGAAGTTTGCTTGGAAAGGAGTGCTAATCGCAATCCAGATCTTTCTGGATGAATGAGATGGTTTGCCTTGTGACATCGTAACCTGTTCCTGTTCGTTATGTAATACCCACATAATTAATAAGCTTTGTAGAACAATATTCTAGAAGATCTTTCTAAACGTTATCTGACTGATGTCGTCAAAAAAATACCTAAAATACAATACAATGCCTCCATGAGCAATAATGCCAAAACTAGGTCCCGCTCATTTAGCTGCGCAATCCTCATAAAAATGTGGCAAAGAGACGGATAAGGCGGCGGTACTAATGTTCTATCGCCCCTAACTTGCGTATTTCCAAATATTCTTCTATGGGAAAAAGGAGACCTTGAAAACATTTTAAGGGTAAAGTCAATCGCGGCCGGGGTCATCATTAAAATGGCTGGAAACTCAACGCCCCCCAAAATCGAAATGGAGGCTATGGCCGCGCCGGAAATCAAGGTTCCAGTGTCACCGGGAAAGACCTTAGCAGGATACCAATTGTACTTCAAAAATGCAATAAAGGCGGCAGACAAGGGGAAAGCAAGCAAAGCAGCATCCCACCTTCCTAGAATGATGCAAAAGCTTCCTAATGCGAAGCATGTCATCGCCCCTGTCCCAGCCTCTAAACCATTAAAGCCTGCTAACATGTTAGTCAAGTTCGAAGCTGTAGCCACGCCCAAGGGAATAAAAACCAAGTAAAGGTGCCCAAAATAGATTGAGCCAAAAAATGGAAACCATATTTCTTCTCGGCTCACATTAGCTAGAATTAGAGGCGCACTAGCTAACGCAGCTAGAAGGGGTTTATGCCTCTGCCTCAAACTGAACAAGTCATCAACAACTCCAACGAAACCAACGAAGAGAATTGTCAAAAAGGCACATATTAAACGAAAACTTGGATTACGTAGCAAAAAGAAGGAAAGGATAGAAGCTCCGATAAACCCTAATAAAACTGAGAGACCACCCATCTCTGCGCAGAACGGCTTACCAGGCTTGTGTACATCAACTCCAACGATCCCGCGTGCTTTCATTTTTTCAATTGAGATCGGAGTTATTAAATAAGTGATGAAAAAAGCAAGGAAGGCCTCTGTTAAGATTATTGCAAAAATTTTGAAGCACCTCTCTCTTCTAATAACTTGACTGAGAGACGCCAAAAAGCAATCGAACCCACCCCGAAACCAGTGATTCCACCAAGCACTGTTATAATTCCATTAGCAGTATGCCCAAAGGAAAGAGTTAATCGCCAAGCAAGATACATACACAGAAAGGTCAAAATGATGATCCCAAAACTAAAGGCTATTAAAAGCATGATTTTGACCCACTTCAAATGATCACCTTTCAACGTAAAGCCCTCCCGATAATAACCCTTCATCTAACTTTTAACACTTTCTTCAACATGTCTACAATCAAGGAAAACCCCGGATATATGTAACTCAAGTTTCGGTTTCTGAAACTATTTTGATTGAGTTGTAGCCAACCCCAGTTCAAAGGCCCGAAGGTTAACCTCTCTTAGTTTTTTAACTCGTTCCGCTATGGCGTGTCGATAATCCTCGGGTTCTAGGGGTGTTAACCGCGTTCCTGCAAGCGCTCCCAACATAACGATGTTCATCACCATAGGGTTGCCCGCCTCAGCGGCCAACTCGACCGCGTTAAGCGACCAGAGATTCTTGCACATTCTCTTCATCGTCTCGATAACCATTGTCATGTCTGGATACTTGAGGACCCCGGACAACACCTCAGCGGGATAAATCGGTCTCACGTTCATGATAACCGAGCTTTCTGGGTTGAGGTACTGGGCGCCGACTCGAAGGGTCTCGACGGGCTCAAACCCTAAGAGGATATGGGCTCTTCGATTGGGCACTAGGGGCCCAAGTTTTTCTTCGCCAATCCTGATGTGAGACATCACGGGTCCACCCCTCTGGGAAGCGCCGTAGGTTTCTCCCACAGTTGCGTGATAACCCTTTCTTATGGCGGTCCACGCGACGATTTGCGAGAAGAGGACGTTTCCTTGTCCTCCAACCCCAGCGACAACGATGTTTATGGGAAGCCTATACATGCAGGTCAGCTCTCCGTTTTGTATATGGCCTTATAGGGACATATTGCTGCGCACACCCCGCATCCGTTGCAAAGCACTGCGTCGATCTTCGCTTTGTTTATGGTCGTGTCCCAGATGCAAGCAGAACAGCCGTATTGTCGTGAACAGATTCCGCACTTTTCTCCTCCACATTTTTCTTGGTCCACCATGTATGTTGGAACTTTCATTTCCGCTCTTTCCATCTCTCGTCTGGTGATAAGGGTGCATTTTCTTCGGAAGATGATCACGTGGCTGCCGGGCGTGGTCATGTCCTCGTAGACCGCCTTTGTCGCCTCCTTTACGTTGAATGGGTCGATTATCTTCACGTCTTTATAGCCGATTCCCCTCACGGTGTCTTCGATTTTTACCCTCGGCGTTTCGTCGCCCGCTGCGTTAACGCCAGTCCCAGGGTGGGGTTGAAACCCCGTCATGGCAGTTGCGTCATTGTCTAAGATACATATTGTGGCATCGGAGTTGTTGTAAACGATGTTTATCAGCGCGGGTATGCAAGCGTGGTAAAACGTGGAGTCTCCCATCACCGCTATCACTGGCTCGTCCAAACCAAACTTGTGCAGTTGCCCGAATCCGCTGGCCAAGCCCGCGCCCGCACCCATACAGTGCACCGACCTTACGAGTTCATGGTAAAACACACCTATGGTGTAGCAGCCTATATCACCAGTTACGAATCCTTTATTCTTGTTTCTTCGTATGGCTTGCATGATGCTCCAGTAGGAGGCAGTGTGTGGACAGCCTGGACAAAGGGTGATGATTCTTCGAGGAGCCTCGGAGCCAAGTTTCGTGGACTCTTCCTCGTATTCGTCTGGTACTGGTCGGTAGCGAAGATTCTTTATCCTAGATATTGCCTGAATCACTTTGTCGGGGTCCAGTTCACCCCACGCTGGGACGTGCCCGGTGAGTTTTCCAAAAAACTTCGGAATTTCGTTTGGACTCGTTTCCGTCACTATGCTTCGAACATTTTCTTCAAGATATGGGTCGATTTCCTCGACGAAAAGCACTTCATCGGCGAGCCTCACATACCTTTTGATTAATTCTGTTGGTAATGGAAAGATTGTTCCCAGCTTAAGGATTCCAGCTTTTTCCACGCCTAGAATTTTAATTGCCTCTTGGGTGTAGGTCCATCCGTTTCCTGAGGTTATGATAAGCAGCGATGGAACGTCCGGTCCCTTATATCGGTTCCAGGGAGAAACCTCAGACTCCTTACAGATCTCGTTTAGCTTTTTGTGCAGGGCTTCGTGTTTTAGGTGTGGTCTCGGTAGGTTGTGAAACACTTGTTCACGATCGAAGACTGCTTTCCTCCTTAGCCTTTTTATCTTTCCAAGCTCGACGTCTCCCCTGCTGTGTCCAAGCCTCGTGGTTTCCCTAATTAACACTGGCAAGCTAAACCTCTCTGAAAGCTCAAAGGCGTAGGACACGATGTCTTTGGCCTCTTGATGCGTGGAGGGTTCCAACGTGGGGACCTCAGCGTACTTCCCTAAGGGTCTTCCGTCTTGTTCATTCGTGGAGCTGTGGGCGTGCGGGTCGTCTGCCACCACGATGACTAGACCGCCCTTCCCGCTTCCCGTAAAACTGAGACATGTCAAGAAGTCTAGAATGACGTTGAGCCCATTCTGCTTCATCGAGGTTATCGCTCGCAAGCCAGCCCAGGCTGCTGCAGCCGCGGCCTCTACCGCAACCATCTCGTTGGTGCTCCACTCAGCGTGAAAACCGAAGTGTTTTGAGGCTGCTGCGAGGCTTTCCAGAATTTCTGATGACGGGGTTCCGGGATATGCTGCAGCGAAGTGCACTCCCGCTTCGATGGCTCCTCGCGCGATTGCCTCGTTGCCCAGTAGGAGGACGACTTCTCCTTGCTTGCCCTTTATCAGATGCTCTGACATGAGGATATCACCCAGAACTAAACACATGGTGTTTGGGGAGAAATAAGTTTTCGGACTATTTATGGGGGTGGGGTTGCGGGTTTGTTGTGTTGTTTGTTGTGAGTAAATTTTTGACCTCTATATACCCGGGGGGAGGGGAGGCTAGACAGTGCTAGACAGGCTTAGACAGCGAAGACATTTTCCCTCTTTCTAGACCCTTCTACGCTTCTTGTTGTTTGGAAAATTTTCTTGGTGGTGCGCTGAGATGGAATTTTGTTCACCACCACCATGCTGAAGGAGTCTGTTTTGGGTTCTGAACGCAAATCGGGGTTTGGAGTTTGGGCTGTTTTGGTGCGCAAGGTTGCGTGGGTCTTGGTGAAGAAATTTTTGAATGGGTTGGGCTACGCATGCAGTGGTGTAGGCGACACATCTACCTACGTACTTCTTAGAAACTACTATTCCAGCGAGATGTTAGCTGTATAATATTCTAGCTTTTCTTTTCCGGCCTAGTGTATATCGTTTTATACTTGCTGCAGTCGGCTAAAAGGCAGGTTTTACACGCTTCACTCGTTTCGTTGAATGAGGCTGGTTCGAGGTGAACTTCATAGCCTAACGACTTGTAGAGTTCTACAGCCTCACTTAAGCGAGGCTCGTCTGTCGTAAATTGTTTGGTCCAGCCCCTCCGCTTCAACTCCTCCTCTCTACTTTTTCCACCAGAGCAGGATGCGCTCAAGTTTCTCCCTCAAAACTAGCCGACATGCAGGGCTAATACAGTTCTTCCTCGACCCCGACGTTCTGCTCCGGCAACTTCCCACACCTTTTGAGGAACAGTTGGAGTAGCTCGCTCTCCCTCATGGTAAACATCTTAGCCTCCTCATACATGAAGAATCTAGCCTTCGGATTAGTGGCAAGCTGCTCCTCCAATTCCCTTCGAAGATTTATAGTACCCTTAATGTAGATCACCATTTTATTCTCGTCGAACAACTGGTACACCCCCTCTGTCTCAGGAACCATAACTATGTTTACTGCCTCAAGCTTCAGCCACTTCTCCGGCGGTAGAGGCGGCTGAGAGATTTGCAGCCTCAAGTCGCATCGTAAACAACGCCTCGCCTCCTCAAGAGCCAATTTCTCGTCCAAGCCCAGCTCTACTTCAGCAAAGTTACCGTGACGCCTCTCCACGGGCAGGCTTGGCATCTTAACACGACGCCTATACGCAAAGTCTTCCTCTCGTCCCAGCCATGGACTCGACTTTTCAAGAGCAACCAGCTCTTCCTCAAGGTTTCCACCACCACCTAAACGCCTGTCTATAGATATAGCTGCCTTTTTCGCTGAAGCCACGGCCTCCACAATGGACGTCGGTCCGTTAACGATGTCGCCACACGCAAAAACGCTGGGGATGCCTGTCTCCATCGTGGAGCTATCTACCAGCACTGTTTCAAGTTCAGAAATCTGTATCGGGCCAGTGCTGAGCCATGAAAGGTCTGGGGCTTGTCCTACAGCAAAGATCACCATGTCGGCCTCCAAGGTTCTCGTGACCGATTCATCAAAGGAGGGGCTAAACTTGCCGTCTTGATCAAACACTGATATGCAGCGAACGAGCCTTGCACCCGTGACCTTTCCGTCATCGCCCAGAACCTCCTTCACTCCCCAGGAGTTCTCGATAACAATGCCTTCCTCCAAGGCTTGTTGAACCTCCCATGGGAAGGCCGGCATCTCTTCGCTATTCTCTAAGCAGGCTACCCTAACTTGTTTAGCTCCTAACCGTAAAGCCGTCAACACCACGTCCATAGCCACGTTTCCACCGCCAACCACTAAGACCCTTTCCTCCACCTTCACATCCTTTCCAAGCCGAACATCCCTCAGGAAGTCTAGGCCCCCTAGAACTCCCTCTAAGTTAAAGCCCTCCACCCTAAGCATTCTGCTTACTTGTAGACCCGTAGCTAGGAGTATGGCGTCGTAGCCCTCATCCTTGAGATTCCTAATGGTTAGATTCCCTTTGATGGGCGTGTTTGTCTTAAATTCCACGCCAAGCTCGGCTATTTCCTCCAAATCTTCTTGAAGAACCTCCTTGGGCAGTCGGAACTCCTGAATGCCATATCGCATCATACCCCCGAGCTCAGGCATGGCTTCAAACATTGTTACGGAGTGGCCGAGTTTAGCTAGGTAGTAGGCGGCGGTGAGCCCAGACGGACCCGAGCCGATTATAGCTACACGCTTCCCAGTTGGGGGAGCAATCGTAACTCTTAATCTCCAAGTTTGCGTATCATGTTCAACGGCGAAACGTTTGAGGGCACACACTGAGATAGGCTCGTCGACTTGTCTTCGCCGACACTCGTTTTCGCAAAGGCGGGCGCAAGCATGACCAAGAACGGATGGGAGCGGCACCTTCTCCCTTACAACAGCGACGGCTTCAGCGTACCTACCTTGAGCGATCAGAAAAGTGTACCTGGGGACGTCTATGCCGACTGGACACGCGTACTTACACGGAACTAAGCTAACTTCACGTGCACCAGCTTTGACTTCCTTATCCACTAGGGCCCCTGTGGGACAAACTTCCACGCATGCGCCGCAAAACCTGCAGGCCGACTTCTTCAATGTGGGCGCCACTGTGCCCACCAAAACCTCACCATTACGATAGACAAAGCTAAGCGCCTTCACGCCGCGCAGTTCTTGACAAGCCCTCACGCAGCGGGTGCAGCCAATGCACAAGTTGTAGTCACGCGTGAAGAGAGGTTCGTTCTCTACGACTGGCAGGTTTTTGGGAATGTAACGTGGGGTGTCCTCCCTGATCCCTATGTACTCGGCAACTTTTTCCAGCTCACAGTTTCCAAGCTTGGGGCAACAGCGCTCTGTGACGGGCACGTTGGTTGGGCAAGGCTCTCGAGTACAGCCCTCCTTTTGAGCACAAATGATACAGGCATGGGGGTGCTTAGCTAGGATAGGCATCAGCTTTTCTCGTCTGGCCCCACGAACCCGTTCCGTATCCGTGTAGGCCCTCATTCCGTCCCAGACGAGAGTGTCACAAGTTCGAGCCAAGTCTGGTTGCCCCTCAACCTCCACTAGGCATAAGTTACAGCCTTCAAACTCCCTTTCCGGCTCATCGCCAACCACATGCTCGCCACCACGATAAATCGTAGTGATAGCTTTTGCCTTGCTCGGAGGCGGCAGGTCTGGATGATAGCAAAGGGATGGAATGTATATCTCGGCTCTCCCGGCTGCCTCCAGTATCGATGATCCTTTGGTTGCCTTAACTTCGGTGTTGTTAATGAGCAGGGTGATGGTGTCCATGATTGTTAGCTCGCAAGGTAAAGATGACCAAATCGAGTTTACTTTACCATGAGTGAGTTATGGCTTTAGGCTCGCAAGCCAGTACGCACGGCAGCCTTCTTTCTCCACTAACTGGCTTACACGGAGCGCACGTGTACTTAATCTTTTTACGCTGTTCATCCGTCACCGCCGCCATGATGCCTCCCTCTATGTCGTACTCGTTGGGTGCTAATTCGAGAACGCTGTAGGGGCATGCTTCAACGCACTTGCCGCAGCCATTGCACTTACCCGTGTCTATGATGATGAAATAATCGCCGGATCCGTCTTTGTAGCCGTAATGCGCCAGCATATGAACCCGCTTCTGTCCAGTTCTAACGTAGACCGAGCTCCTTCTCATGAAGAGCCTTGGCGAACAGCGCGGCCCCTATGGCTCCGGCCAATATCGGGTCCATCCTAGGGGATAAGGGTTTAATGCCCAGCAGCCTTTCGAGCCTTTGAACTACGCCGACGTTCTTGGCAACTCCGCCGGTGGTCACGAGATCCTTCTCGACGCCGACGCGGGTAAGTAGGTCGACAATTCTATCAGCCATAGCTGCGTGGTAGGCGGCTGCAACCCTTTCCTTTAGCCACCCTTGGCGCAGTAGAGCTAAGGCTTCAGCCTTAGCGAAGATAACGCAGGTGTTGCTGACTGGCTGCGGTTCTTGGTTAACGCTGAGAGATACCTTGCCTAGTTCTTGTATGGGAACACCTACGAGGTCGGCGAAAACCTCCAGGCCTCTGCCCGTTCCAGCCGCACACTTGTCATTCATCAGAAAGGACAGCACTTTACCTTTCTCATCACATCGGATGGCTTTACAGTCTTGGCCGCCGATGTCCAGCACGGTCCTAACCGTGGGCCCGTAGATGTAGTGGGCGCCCCTAGCGTGGCAAGCGATTTCAGTTATAGTTCTCTTGGCAAAGGGGACGTTAACCCTTCCATAACCCGTTCCTACCACGTAGTGTATATCCTCGATTTCTAGGCCGGTTCCTTCCAAAGCCCAGTTTGTCACCTTAAGGGCGGTCTCCTCACTAACACCGCCCGTTCTCATCACGGAGTAGGCGTAAAGTTCCCCATCCACCGTTATCACCGCTTTGCTGCCCACCGAGCCCACATCAACACCAGCCGTCACGATCTTAGCGCCATGCCAGTCCATCTCTGGCACAGTGTGCCTATACTCCGGCCACTTCCAATATTCTTGGGTTTTTTCTTCGGTCAATTCTTTCACTCCTCAAATGTTGGTTGCTATTAAAGCAGCGCCGAGGGCACTCACAAACTCGGGGTACTCCGGCACGATGACGTCCACACGGAGTTCCCTCTTTAAGGGCGCTATGAAGCCCGGGTTCAGCGCAACTCCACCTATTAAGACGACGTCCCTTTCTACCCCAACTCGGAGAACCATCGAGCTGATTCTGCTAGCGATAGCGTCGTGTATCGCCTTCGCTATATCTTCTTTTGCTACTTTAGAGTGGATGAGGGTTACAACCTCTGACTCCGCGAAAACGCAGCACTGGGCGTTCATGGGTATGGTCTTCGTTGACTTAAGCGCCAACGAGCCCATGTCTTCAACGCTCACTTCCAGCGCTCTGGCCATCGCCTCCACAAATGTTCCGGCACCAGCCGCGCATCTCTCATTGATCACAAAGTCCCTAACCTTGCCTCCATGATCCACCTTGATTCCTCTACCCTCCTCAGCTCCCACATCTATGACCGTTTTCACGGTCGGGACGAGCTGGAAAGCTCCAGCAGCATCGGCTATCACCTCGGAAACCGCTTCGTCGGCGTTTATCGGTGGCCGAAGACGAATGGTCTCCCTACCCATACCCGTGACCACAACCTTTCCCACATCCCTTCGCGAGAGCCCAGCGCTCTTTAGCGAGTTTTCAAACAGGTCGCTTGACGATTTCCAGACATCGAAGCCGACTGGAGCCTTGGCTCTTCCCAAAACTTTTCCGTCACTTAGGATGATGATCTTCACGAACTTGGCTCCCACGTCTACGCCAGCTGCTATCAAATAATCCCCTCCACTACTCCTTCAACTTCTTTAAATCCATGCTTTCGAAAAAGGCGGCTAAGCGTGCCATTGTTCCTGTAAAGTCGAACTCCCTCTCGTCGCCCATGTTGCCCTCGAACGGGAATACGGGAATGCCTGCTTCGAGTAAGCCAAGACGGTTTTCCGCTATGTGGAGGCTTAACCCCTCACAACCGCGGTTATAATGTAACAACACAGCGTCCACATTCCATTGCTTCACGATGCTTGTCATCATCTTGGTCTTGAGCTCTGGTTGGTAGAAGTGAGCCCACTCAGGCTTGTTCAGCGTCCACTCCACCATGGTCCATAGAGCCTCCTCCCTGGTTTTTGGCTTCTTGGGAGGTAAGGGTTTAGGAGCCCATGTACCGTCCGGTCTGTACTCCCACATTCCTATTAAGCCGAAGGTGTAGAGGGAGCCTAGGGACACGGCGCCATACTTCTCCATTTCCCTGAAGATTTTTAGGAACCCCCACGGAGGCTGAGTGTCAGTGATCACCCTAAACCTCTCATACGGTACAGCAGCTATACCTCTTCTAACCCGATCTTCGACCTCTTCTCTCAGCCTCTCGTAAAACGCGACGCACTCCGGCGTATGCTTCATGAGCGTTCCCATCACGTAGAGGGAATACATGCTTTTTTCGTCCACCGGCGCTGGAACCGCCTGATTGAGAGCGCAGATTTCAGCCCAGAGACAAGAGGACTTTATCTCGTTCCAAACAGCCTCGCAGAGAAGCTTATCGTCATATTTTCTGCCAGTAGTCTTCTCTAACCAGTCGATACCATCACTTAACTGTCGGACTATGTAGTCTACTTTATATTCTTCCATGGGCTCTAGGGCGTAGCCCACGGAAACGTCCACACAATACATGGGCACCTCCTTCCCCTTCTTTCTCTCAAGCCACTTAACAACTTGGTACCATTTAGCGTGGCTACAGCAGATGTGGTCTTGCCATATGAAGTCGGGCGTGGGAAATCCATCCACGATTGTTCCGTCAGCCAGTATATACTTGTCTAGCAGAATTGACCCCCAGTAGTTTCTCATGTATGCGCAAAGGGTGCGGGGAAAGCCCGCTGCCTCTGTTGCATCATGGCACTGCGCTGCAAAGTCCTTAAAGAACGCTATGGTTGCTCCGTAGGGTTCGCTGGTTATGCCGTAAACGTCTTCGCCCAGCCCGTCTAGTACAGAGCTGAAGGTCCAGGCTCCACCTGCCCAGCGCAGCCCACCCTTCTCATGCGCAGTTAGGTAGTCCTCGTAGTACTTCTTACGTAAGTTCTTGGCCTCGTCCCAGCACTTTAACGGTTCAATTGGATATTCCTTAGTTTCTTCCGACATACTTCATTCCTCACGATTTAAAACAACTCCTCAAGCCCAGTCAGAGTTTCTAAGAACGCCTCAACACGGGTTCTAAACTGGCCCCAGGGCACTGTTACGTCGAACTCCAACGGGTACGTGTGCACGCCAATGGACCTTAAGGCCTCTCGTAGTGGGGGGACCTCAATTCCATGAGGGTCACAAAACTTGTTCTGTATTACAAGGGCCCCTTGAGCCTTAAACTGCTCAGCGAGGTTAACAGCGTGCTTAATTCTCGTGAACTCAGGCCAGTCCTTGCTTGGACACGGCACTCTATATACGTAACGGGATGCGATGGCCATGAGCCTGTCCTCCTGTGGTTCGACGTCGGTCCAGAAATACCTGCTTCCGGTGCAATGCTCGTCGATTACAAAGGTTGCGCCTAAATTTTCTACATTTTTCATGAAAACTCTGTCGTCGTCTTCGCTGCCGATGATCATTAGTCGAACGCCAGGCTCGCGGTCAAGCTTTCGATGAGGGAGTTCTTCTAGCATTTGTTCTAAGAGTTTGTTGTGCTCCTCTTTGTCCACCATCTGGCTGGAGAGCACCATTTCCATGGCTTCAAGGCCCGTTATCTTAGGGTTATCCAGCTTCCTGTACTCGTATACCTTACGCATCAAATCCCTGTTTCTGTTAAGAACGTTTATTCCTTTAGCGAGGTCTTCGTTGGTGATGGTTTTGTTCGTCCACTTTTTGATGGATTGCTTGAATTTGGCTAGTTCTTGAGTTAAGTATGGGACGGCTCTGGGTGTTTGGACTCCGTGGGGCACGTGTATGTAGTAGGTGTAGTCGATGGGTATGTGGAGACGCCAAGCGTTGAACGCTTGTCGCAAGTGTAGGCAGGACTGGCCTTCCACAATCCCGTCCATGTAGCTAAACCTCCCTTTTAGGCCCTGGGCTAGACAGTCACGGCAGAGGTGGCAGTACATGGCGAAGATGTAGGGTTCGGTGATAGTTGGGGGTTCGTGGCTTCCGAGGATTCTGACGGGTAGTATGTTGGCGGCGTAGAGAATTTCTTCCGGTACATAAGTGCAGAAGTAGCCTACAACCTTGCTTCCGTTTCTTTCCTTCCAAGCCTTGGCGTATTCATGCCGGTTATCTATCCATTCCCTAAACGTTTCAAATATTTCCTCAGACAAATGAGCACTCCCAAATACTTATTATATAATTTTGAATTATCAAATATAAATTTTCTTTTTTTATATTTTGGTGTGAAATAACTTGATAAATACAAACCACAATATAATGAAGTAATTGGAGGGTTAGCGCTTTGAGTTTTGTTTTTAAGAACATTGTCTATGAAAGGGTGGATGGTGTTGCGAGGGTTGTCCTTGATAGGCCTCCGTTGAACATTTTGAACGTTGAGACCTTGTCGGAGTTGGTTCTGGCTCTGGAAAATGCGATGATAGACGAGGCTGTGAAGGTGGTGGTCATTACTGGCGCGGGTGATCGAGCTTTTTCTGCGGGTGTGGATATAAGGGATCATCTTCCAGACAAAATCGACGCAACCCTCAAGCTGTTTCATAAAGTGTTTCATGTGTTGGCGAAGGGTCATAAGCCAACTATAGCTGTGGTCAATGGTTTCGCTCTAGGCGGCGGTTTTGAGTTAGCCGCTGCGTGTGACATGGTCATAGCTTCTGAGAAGGCTCAGTTTGGGCAGCCTGAAATCAGCGTGGGAGCCATACCTACCGTGGCGACGGTTCTACTGCCCGGATTAATTGGGAGAAAGAGGGCTTTCGAGTTGATATACACTGGTGACATCATCAGCGCGGCGGAAGCAAAACAAATTGGACTGGTGAATAAGGTGGTGCCAGCTGAGAAACTTGAAGAAGCAACAAAAGAATTGGTGAACAAGTTAAAAAACAAAAGCCCTGTAGTGCTCAAACTGACGCGCATGGCTCTTTATCAAGCACTTGACCAAGATTTCAAGGAAGCCTTAGACAACGTTACCAGAATATACCTTGACTTGCTCATGCGAACTGAAGACGCCGTAGAAGGCTTAAGGGCGTTTCTCGAAAAGAGAAGCCCACAATGGAAAGGAAAATAATATGTTTGTTAAAGCTTTATACTTAACGTGTAGAGGTTTTAGATATTGAAGATCAGTAAAGGCATCATTGAGGTATTATGTGGACGGTTACTGAAATATGACACAAACATAGTTGAAATCGTACAGTTTGGCTCATCCGTATATGCGCCAGAACACGCGAAAGACGTAGACCTATTAATTATTACAAAACAGAAAAAACCCAATGCAGGGTATCTTAATGTGATTTATGAAGAAAATTTACCCTTTGACGTTGACGTTTCAGTTTTTGAATTAAACCAACAAATAGGAGAAAGCTTCCTCAGAAACGTGCTTGGAGCTTGCGACGTGCTTTACGGAAGCGGAGAACATCTTATAAAACTATCAAAAAGGCTTGGAGATCCAACCTTTGAAGAGGCTCGATCTTACCTCAGAGGCTCGAAAGAAGACATGGAACTGGCAAGGAAGGCTTCCAACGCTTATGATAGGGACAGAAGGATTAGGTCGGCTTTTAACAATCTGTTTCACGCCGCAAGATTAGCCTCCATGACATATTTGTCAACTGAAACAACTAGATGGGGCAAAATCAGGCGTCAGCTACCGAGCCCTTATAAAGAGAAATTTGACAATTACATAACTATACTACACATAAAGTACTTCTATATTGGAGACTATCCCGAAAACGGACTTGAGCAGGAATTTAACAGATGGTTAAGGGAAGTTGAAGAATACATCAATAGCTTGGAAACCGAAACCATTAAGAATTTAGGTGAATAAGGTGGTTCCGCCGGATAAACTTGTGGAGGCAACCAACGAACTGGTGAGCAGGTTGAAGGGGAAGAGCCCAGTGGTGCTCAAATTGGTTAGAATGGCGGTCTATCAAGGACTCGACGTAGAATTTGAGAAGGCATTAGGCGGTGTAACCGACATCTACTTAAACTTACTTATGCGCACGGAAGACGCTGTAGAGGGCTTAAAAGCCTTCCTCGAAAAAAGAAGGCCAGAGTGGAAAGGAAGATAGAGGTTACTCGTTGATAGGTAGGAAGAAAATGCCTAGGGTAAAAGTGATTTCTTTCGATCTGGATGGTACCCTTATCGATTATGGGTTCGTGGATTCTGTGTGGTTTGAGGGAGTACCCCGCTTGTACTCGGTTAAGAAAGGAGTTTCCTTTGATGACGCGAGGAAAGCTGTGAAGAGAGAATACGACAAGGTAGGCAAGGAGCGCATTGAATGGTATGATCTTCACTACTGGATGAGGAAGTTCGGCCTTAACGTCGACGAACAAGAACTACTGAAGTGTTTCGAACACAGAATAAAAACCTACCCTGAAGTGCCCAAAGTGCTGGAAGAACTGAAGCAAAAAGGCTTTAGACTAATCATCGTGACAAACGCCCGCAGGGAATTTGTCGAACTGGAACTTAGAAAGGCTAGGATGGAAAATTATTTCGAGCGCGTTTTTTCCTCAACCTCAGATTTCGGGCTGGTTAAGAAAACGGTCAACCTTTACCGAAGAGTATGCAGTATCCTTGAAGTCTCTCCGCAAGAAATGATTCATGTAGGTGACGACCGCAATTTTGACTTCGAAGTCCCTAAGAGGCTAGGCATACTAGCTTTTTATCTCGACAGAACTGGCAAATACAAGGGGGAGCGTGTAATCCATAGTTTGGAGGAGTTAAGCAAAAAATTACAAAGGCTTGAGGGGTAGTCCAACGATTTCGCGATTTCTTAACCACGATTTCGCTGTTGGAAACGAAAAGCTTAACTCTATGATGTCGGAAGATTTAATAGAGCAAACTTAATATATATGTAATGAAAAGTCTAATAAACGCTTACTATATATGTAAAACAAGTTTAATAAATATATGAGGAAAAACTCAAATCCCAGGAGCGAGCGATACGATATGGGAAAATTACAAGTTTTTGAGTCGGTCTATGAGCAATTAAGCAAAATGGAAGAAGAGAAAATAATTGACATATCTATCGTTAAACACTTCGATGAATTGATACAAGATCTTAAAATGCAAGAACAATTTTGGGTTGATAACAGAAAAGTTCCGATTGAGGATACGTTTGTTATATATCACGCGTCGAGAAATTCTCGACTTATCCTTGAAAAGATGAAAAACAAGTTCTTAGTTGCAGAACAAAAACAGGCCAATCCAAAGGTTATAGAAGATTCACTTCGCGTTATGCCCAATCTCTTAGAATTATATGCTACTATAAGTCCATTAGTAGAAAAACCTATTACCCCTGAAATACGCTCACTTGTGTTAGAACGCCTTAGAGCAGTGAAAAACATAGCGACTGAGGCATCAATGATACCATCTTTTGAGGAAGAAACGAAAGGTGTGGATCCCAAACTTGTAAAGAAACAATTTGCCAATCTTACTGATACGCTCCAGGCGATCTTTAGTGAGAAATAAGGTTCTCTTAGACACATGTGTATTAGTTTCTTCCTCTGTATTAATTTCTGGGCTCGAAGACTTTGGCGTAAAGGAGATTAAACATCCATTTTTTGATCAATCCACGCGTTTGGTTTCCTTGCTAAGAAAACATTTAACTAAACGCTTAGGAATTACAACTACCACTATTGAAAGCGAAGCTTACTCTGTCCTCGATAAAGCGGTCATAACTGAACTAAGAAAGGAAGTTATGGACAGGAGGATATTATTTGAAATACTATCAATTGTTCTCAACCAATGTGAGAAAAGACTGAGAGAAATTTTGTCTTTTCTAATACGTGAGCCGATAGACCCGGTTGAAAGAGCAAGACGCTACGTAGTAGTAAATAATATGTATGCGCGCTTGCGAGAATTTGCGACTAGCCTTCCAAAACCAGCAGCTTTGATGGCAGAAGCGGTTCCAAAGAAATTAAGAAGAGCTATTGATTGGTTTGAATTTTACAAAACACAAGACGAAATACTTAATGCTCAACTTTATAACTTACTCTATAAAGATGTGGAAGAAGAAGACAAAATAATACTGTCCGAAGCGGTTTACTTGCTGAACTTGTATAAACAAACAGAGGGAGAAGTCACTTTGTTTTTGGTGTCCACTGATCATCACTTTTCACCGGTTAGAAGAATGAGGTGGGTAATTGAATCAAGAAGAATTACGGATGAGATATACGCCAATTTCGGAATAATATGTGATTGGCCCCATGAAATTCATCAGGAACTCTCAAAGAGATTAGAATAGTTACCCGTTCTTACAACTGGCTTTATGAATGGGAAGCCAAACAGACACTCAACCAGAGTGATAGTTTGGGAAGATTCAAGCTTAAACTCGAAATGATTTGTTTAGATTGTGGAGGGACTTGGTTTGGGGGAATATGGCATTTTACTATCCTTCCCTTCCGTGTCCTTATTGTGGAAGTAAAAACGTAAGAGTTAGGCAAAAATAGCTTGTTACACATACAAAAGTTTTAGAACTTTTTATGTAAATGGTTGTCAAATGGCTTATGGACATTTTGTCAAATTTTCATGGAAACCTACCTTTCTGGGGTTGAATAATCAGTATAGTTACCCTAAGGTGGATGGGCCGGAGGCGATGAGGAGGGTTAAGGATGCGAAGCGGCGGTGTTTCTCGTATGTGAAGTGGATGGCAAAGTTGTAGGCTTGTGAGAGGTGTTTATGATGGTTCAAGAGCCCTCATTCACCTTCTATCTGTCCACCCAAAGTATCAAGATCGAGGCATCGGAACAGCGTTGGTTAATGAAATAGTTAAGAGGTTTGAGGAGAGAGGTGCTCCTACTGTATCTGCAACTGTGACAGATGGTAGCTCGGATTTTGGCAAAAGTTGGATTTAAAAAACAAAAGCCTTCCTCGTAGGCAACGGGTAGTCAAGGAGAATGATGACAAGTGCTGGCTTAGCATTTTAAGGGATGACGATTGCCCTAGTAGAAATCTTTCCCTCCCTAAGCATCTCCAGCGCTTCGTTTATCTGGTTGAGCGGCATCTTGTTCGACACCAGCGGTTTCAACCTACCTCTACGAACTAACTCCACCAACGAGGGGAAGTCGACTATTCTGCAGCCCAAGGCGCCGAAAACCTCGACCTCCCTGAACATCAGTCGAGCCGCGCTGATGCAAAGGTCCCTATCCGTATAACCAACGATTACCACTCGTCCACCCCATCGAACGCTCTCAAACGCTTGCTTCATCACGTTCGGGTTACCTATTGCCTCGACTGCTACGTCGGCTCCACCTCTGGTGATCTTTCTCACAGCCTTCGCGGGGTCCTCAGCTTTTGCGTTAATAACTTCAGCGGCTCCCAACTCTCTGGCCAGTTTTAATTTATCATCCACGATATCCACGGCTATTACGAAGGCCCCGAGCATAGCAGCTATTTGCACAGCGTTTAGGCCTACACCTCCACAGCCATAAATAACGACGAAGTTGCCGGCTTGAACCCTAGCCCTGTTTTTTAGGGCGTGGTAGGGGGTAGACATGGCGTCGGAAATAACCGCAGATTCTTCGAGCGGTATTTCCGGAGGAAGAGGAATAAGGTCCTTGGCTGGAACTTTGATGTACTCAGCGTAGGCGCCGTCCACGCTGTTTCCAATCATAATGATGTTTTGACAGATGTTTTCTCGTCCAGTTCGGCAGTGGTAGCACTCTCCGCAGGTCAGAACCGGTGGGACAAGCACCCTATCCTTTTCTTTAATCTTCACCACCTTGGCACCGACTTCGACTACAGTTCCAGACGCTTCATGACCAAGAATTAGCGGCGGTTTCTTAAAGGTCGATACACCGTCTAAATAATGTAGGTCAGTGTGGCATACACCGCAAGCCGCCACTTTCACCAGGGCATCGGTAGGATCAACCTGAGGGATAGGTACGTCTTCTATTTTGAGCGGTTGACCTGGACCATAAAACATCGCGGCCTTCATATCGCTTCACCAAGCAACTCAACTGCTTAGAAGAATGTTATCTGTTGTTATTTAAGACTTAGTTATGCCCACAGAAGTGGACGAACTCCTAATCTTTTGGCATGCTGTAGGGCTGGGATGCTGGCGTCAGCACTCTATTCATTGCATCATCGGCTATTGCCACGGCGTATCCAGCGATTCTTCTAAGGTCGCGAGCTATCATACCTAAGATGACCGCAGTGTCCACATCCTTAATTTTCTCCATAACCATCGTCAATAACATTTTTTCCTTCTCCCTAACCTCATCCATTTTGCCCATGATGAAGATAGCAAGTTTAACATTTTTTTCCAGAAAGGCTTGAACCGCCCTTTCCTGCATTTCATAGGTGACCTTAGACATATCCGCTACCATATTTACGATTTCTGAATCAATGTCTCCTTTGTGCTGTAAGGTAAGGACATGTCTAGCTATGGAGGAAGAGTGGTAAACCAGCCTGTTTAGGTCACGTGCAATCAACGCGAAAGTGATACATTCTTGACAGTTTTTCACCCCAACCTTTTTTGCGATGGACCTGCTTAAGCTCGCGAGTGCTACCTGCCGTATAGTCATCCGATAATGTCGTAGGGCTTCCCGGCTCCTTTCCATCACCTCAGCGGTGAGCGGAAAATTATGATCGATCAGCGACCTCACCGCGTCTTCTTGCAGATGAAGCGAAAAGGAGGAGGTCTTCTCTATGAGGGATTCCAACGAGAATATAGCGGGGTCGATCAAAACTTGGAAGCTTAATTTGTTCGCCTCTTCCTCAGCTACCTCCACACCGGGCAACTCTATGCGAAGAAGCTTGAGCCTTTTCTTATGCTCTGCAGGGATTATTTCCTTCGAAACGATGTTGATTTTGTTGCTTCCTTGGATGTAGTACGTGCCGATGCAGTATTCAAGGGCTCTTAGGTTAGGATAATCCTCCAGCGTTAACGTTACCTCGAGGGGTTTTTCAAGAGTTGCCATTATAGGATAAAGCCTTAGGGCCCCGTCTTCCTCCTCGGATACCGCTATCTGTTCCCCACTTTTCAACCTTCTTTCTTCTACCCAGCGTTTAGGAAGCGACAGAGTGAAGCTACCGCCCTTAATTTTCTGCAGTCTTCTAATCTCCACACCGCATCCCTCAAATTGTGACTTAAGCAACTACTATATAATTATTTATAAGTTATATAAAAAACGTCTTTGCAATATTTATGGCTAGACTCACGAGGCTCTCCGCTTATCGCATCCAAAGAGTGCAAACCTTTGATCTTTATACGCCTTGATGAAGAGTGTGGTTACTGCGGGCAGCCTTCCTTCTCCTTATGTTACCTCCTCACTCTAGCCTGCTCCCACACTTTCCGCAGTATCCAAAATCTTCAGGCAGATTCTCGGCGCCACATTTTGGGCATTTTTTGGTCGGTGGACCCCACAAGAAGTCGTATTTTCCCTCTTTGATGAGCTTTCTGATCCAGTCGTACCTCGCCTTCCTTTTTTCTTTGAAAGCCCATAATCCTTCCAAGCATTCGATTCCGCCAGTTTTAAAGGTGAACCAGTCTCGTGCGTGCTGGGCGGTTAATGACCATACAGCGTCCTTCCAGACGTTCAGGTGGGTCTTTGCGTACCTGAGGGATATGGGCATCTTTTCTAAGAGCAGTTTACACAATTTTTCCACTGCCTCGTCCAATTTTTCATAGGGAACAACCTCGTTTACCAGTCCCCACTCCAAGGCAGTCTTCGCATCCACCACCTCCGTGGTGAGAAGCATCCAGGCTGCCCTCCGCAAACCAATCATGATTGGAAGCCACTGGGACGCACCGCCAATGGACGTCATCCCCACCCTCGGTCCTGGCTGCAGAAACCTGGCGTGCTCAGCGGCTATCGAGAGGTCACATGCGCAGTGGATTTCGTTGCCCCCACCAGCAACAGCACCGTTCACTCTAGCAATCACCAGTTTTCCACACGATCTTAAGAGCCAAAGCATGCGATCATAGCTGTCCCACCACTTGTAGAAATCGCTTGGCTTCCTTGTATATACTGTCGCGTATTCATCGACATCTCCACCCGTGCAAAATCCCCTGTCACCGACCCCGGTGAAGACTATCAGCTGGATGGAATCGTCCCACATGGCGTCCTCAAGCGCCTGGTTTATCTCCCTTATCGTGGTCAAAGTGTATGCGTTTAGTGCTTGAGGTCGGTTTATAGCAAGTCTGGCAACGCAGTCAATCCAAGGCTTTTCATAAATAATTTCCTTAAACTCTTGCTTGGGCAATTCTAATCACCTTCCAAACATCTACTAATTCGTCGAGAAATGAGTTAAAACACTTTCTTTCATGCAGTAGAACGGCTGGAGTGAGACATCATAAAACCTTATATTTCGGGGCAGTAAGGTAGTTGTGAGGCTTTATGGCGGGCCACGTTAAGGTTTTGCTTCACGCAGCATTTAGGGAGATCGCTGGGCAGAGAGAAATTGTAGAGGAGGTTAACTCAAGTTCTACTCTAGGAGATATTTTAGAGAAGTTGGCGAAAAGGTATGGAAGAGAGTTCAACGAGATAGTCGATTCGAAAACTGACCAGATCAGCTCAGAAGTTCTGGTTACGGTGAATGGAAAAAGTGTTAGGAAAACCGACGTCAAACTAGAAGACAAGGACGTGGTAATGATCACCGTCCCCGTGGGCGGAGGCTAAGGCGTACGCAACCGAAGAGCGGTGGAAAAATGAGCGAGGTTAGGTGCGTTAATTGTTTAAAGAGGTTTCAAGTCGAGCTAAAGGCAGAGGAGGCTACGTGCCCCTACTGCAAAACGAAGTACCGCATCTCTTGGCCGAGGCCAAATCAAGCTAAAATTCGAGGACTAGCATAAGTGAACGCTGGGGCGATGAAGATGGTTTGGAGCAGAAAAATAGCCTACGTAGACTTGTCAACGAGAAACGTCGTCCAAAAGTCTATCCTCAAAACCATGCGGTCGCTGTATCTAGGCGGTAGAGGCATCGACATGTATCTTCTATATAATCATGTAGAGCCCGGAATTGACCCTCTCGGTCCTGAAAACGCATTAATACTGGGTGTGGGTCTGCTAAGCGGCGTTCCCGCTCTTGGATCTGGACGATGCGACGTAGCTGCCAAGTCTCCCTTGACCGGAGCCGTTGGCGACTCTAACGTGGGAGGCTTCTTCGGACCAGAGCTGAGGTTCGCTGGCTTTGACCATTTAGTGATTACGGGGCATGCTGAAAAGCCCGTGTACCTCTGGATACACGACGGAGAGATCGAGGTTCGGGACGCGATGCACCTCTGGGGAAAGGACACGTTCGAGACTCAGACCACCGTAAGAGAGGATCATGGGGATGAGGAAATCAAGTGTTTGGTCATAGGGGTGGCGGGTGAAAACCTCGTGAGGTTCGCTAACATAAGGACGGGAATGAAGAACTCGGCTGGAAGAACGGGCATGGGCTGCGTGATGGGGTCGAAGAACCTGAAGGCCATCGCGGTTAGGGGAACGATGGACCTGGAGTTCAGTCATCCCAGCGAGCTTCTCGAGTGTTGCAAAGATATGAATGACATGATAATGAGCACTAAGTGGGCGAGGGCGCAGTCAAGATGGGGGACCATGGTCATCTTCAACCACACTAACACGACTGGGATGATTAGAACCCGAAACTTTCAGCTCAATCGACTGGAAGGAGGCGAAGACCTAGAGCCGGAAAACATGGACAGATACACGATTGGCATGGCTGGTTGTTATGGCTGCGTCGTTCATTGTCGACACCGATACGTGCTGAAGGATGGACCATATGCTCCTCTCTACGGTGAAGGACCAGAGTACACCTCACTGGGCGCTTTCGGGACTATGGTGGACTGCAAAAGGATGGAAACCGTGCTCGTAGCCAACCATCTCGTAAACAAGTATGGTTTGGACACCCTTGAAACAGGGGCGCTCATCGCTTGGGCTATGGAACTGTATGAAAAAGGGATAATAAATGACAAAGTGACGGACGGCTTGAAGCTCGATTGGGGTAATGAAGAAGCCTTGTTTGAAATGATACACAAAATCGCTAACAGAGAGGGGTTCGGCAACATCCTAGCGGACGGATTTAGGACGGCGATGGCAAAGATAGGGAAGGGTTCGGAGTATTATGCGATTCAAATCAAGGGCATGGGCAGCTTACACTCCGACGAGCGCCCCACCCCCAGTTTTGCACTGGGCATAGCGACGTCCACCAGAGGGGCAGACCACTTAAGGAGCAGACCAGCCATCGACTTGTATGGCTTACCCGAAGAACTTTTGCAGGAGCTGTATGGAGGTCCAGTTTCATCAGATTACACGTCCTATGAGGGCAAAAGTCGGATGGTTTGGTGGCAAGAGCTATTATATGCTGTCATCGACGCCATAGGGCTGTGCAAGTTCCAGACGGTTTTCTGCGCTGTGCACGCACCCAGCTGGAAAGAGTTTTCAAAACTGATTCGTTTGGCTTCTGGAATGGAGTTTTCGAGGGATCAGTTGATGGAGATCGGGGAAAGAATTTACACCATCGAAAGAATGTTTAACATAAGAGAAGGCTTCACGAGGAAGGACGACGCCCTACCAGAGCGCTTCTTTAAAGAGCCAACTCCCATCGGCTTACCTATCGTGAAAGGTAGGAAGATCGACAAGGAGAAGTTCAACACGATGTTAAACGAATATTATGTGCTCCACGGCTGGGACAACAACGGTGTCCCCACAAAAGAAACGCTGGAGAAACTAGGGCTTCACAAGGAGCCTTCCCATACAATCTAGAGGGGGATGCTAGTTTTGCAGAAGATATTGTTGATAGACCCGGAAAAGTGTACGGGATGTAGACTCTGCGAAAGCGCTTGCTCCATCCATCAGGAGAAGGTGTGCAACCCCCTGAGGGCGAAGGTTCACGTCGTGAAGTGGGAAACCGCGGGCTTATACATACCCGTGGTTTGTCAGCAATGCGACTCTCCCATCTGTGAAACCGTCTGTCCCTTACGCGCCGTCAAACGAGACGTAAAAACCGGAGCCATGTTGATCGACCACAACTCATGCGTTGGATGTAGACTCTGCGTGCAATTCTGCCCGTTTGGCGGAGTTGAAATCGACGTGAAAACTGGGAAGATCATAAAGTGTGACCTCTGCGGGGGAGAACCCGTCTGCGTAAAGTTTTGCGACCCTGCGGCTATGCAGTACGTCGAAGCGACTAGAGTGAACATGATGAAGAGAAGGTCTGCGGCTGAACGGTTCTCGGAGTTGATGAGGAAACTGCTGGCAACTATATAATCCTTACTTAGTTTTAAGAGTTGATGGAAAACTTCTGCCTAGCGAAGCACTCGAGCTTCCAGTCAATTATTTAAGCCAAGGCCTAGCTACGTTAAAGGTATGATGCAGAAGTGTCGTGTTGCGTCGAATTTTGAGCTGGAGGGGATTCCACCCTACAACTTTGAGCTGTCGGTGCATGCGCCATGCGGCTATCACTGGATCACGCCCTCCGAGGTTTATTCGAACAACGTTATTTGGACGGCGGCCCCCCTTAGGTCGGCTGGGGCGGTAGGGCTCAAGCTAAAATTCGTCGGGTCAGTTCATAAGCCCGTTGCCTCCCTCACCGTATTCTCCAAAAGAAAGCTTGCGTCAGACGAAGAGAGTAAACTTCTTAAAAACGTGGAAAGAGCTCTGGGTCTAAAGGAGGATGTAAGCGAGTTTTATAAAATGGCGGAAACTCATCCTGTGTTGAAACAGGCTGTAGCAGACCTTTATGGCATGAGAGGCTCTTGGGGCTTTGATGTTTTCGATCGAATAATTGTGGCTCTTACCTCGCAGAACGCTCCCATGAACCGCACGAGGCAGATGATTAACGCTCTCATCGCCACCTATGGTGAAACAGCCGAGTTTGACGACCATGCTATTCAGACGTGGCCTCTTCCTCAAACCATAGTAGAGGTGGGCGCTCAAGAGCTTAAAGAAAAAGGTAAGCTCGGTTATCGAGCCGCCTACCTGAAAGACCTAGCCAAAGCCGTGGTGGATGGAGCCTGTCCAGACCTTGAGGAGTTGGAAAGAATGGGTCCCGACCAAGCGAAGAAGGTGCTGATGGGGCTGAAGGGCATTGGAGAGTACTCAGCCGAAATCGTTTCGCCCCACCCTGGCTTTCCTCTCGATATTTGGAGCGTGAGACTGTTCACCAAAATCTTCATGCCGGAAAAATCTTGGAGCTCCCTAACTGACGCCATGAAGGCAATGCGAGACTATGCAGAGACCAAGTGGGGCAGATGGCGAGACTACGTCTTCACCTACATCATCAACGACCTAGAAAACCTCTCCCGAAAACTCAGCGTGAAGCTTGGACTTACCGTGGCAGAGGTTCTGGAAGAAACATGAAGGAATGGTTAACGCTTGCTTTTTAACAGAGACAACTCAACGATTTCCATAATATCGTGGGTTTTTATGGGTACCGGTTTCTTGACTGATGTATAGCGGAAGTTCATGTGGCAAGCGGGACAGGCGGTTGCTAGAACATCCACGTTCATCGGCGCTACGTCGTTCAAAAGTCTGGTGGAAGCGGAGCTCCTGCTGACCCGATGGTTGAAGGTCCAAAGTCCACCTCCCCCACCGCAGCATCGAGCTCGACTTCTAGTTAATGGCATTTCCACGAGCTGAAGGTTAGGCACGGCTTTCAACACGTTGCGTGGAGAATCATAAACATTACTGTGTCTACCCAACGAGCAAGGATCATGATACGTGACCTTTACGCTCAAGCCTACCAGCTCTAACGCTCCATCCTTTACCAAGCGTTCCACGAATTGTGACGTATGGAGCACTTCACATGGCATTTGGACATCCAGAATCCTAGGATAAAGCATTGTGAAGGTGTAGTAGCATCCAGCGCAAGGCGTAACCAGAACCTCAGCATCCGTTTCCTTCACTCTCTCAACGAGCCCGATGGCTAATTCCTTTGCCTCGTTCCATAATCCAGCTGCCAACAAAACGTAGCCGCAGCATCCTTCCCTCCCACTCAACATGGTAAAGTTAGCTTTGGCTTGACCCAGAATGTTAGCGACCGCTTTAGCTACGTTCGGAGTACGCGTAGCCACCATGCAGCCAACCCAGCACAGAACCTCAGCCCTCTCCGGAAAACGTAGTTTTGGAATTTTCCCCATCCAAGAAAGACGCCGTTTAATGGGCATTCCACCTGGGTCCCCAGTCTCGACTATGTTTTTAGCGGTTGTGTTGAATATGTCTGGGGTCAGCCCTTTTCCGGCGATGTGTCGTCGAGCAGCGATGATGGCTTCATGAACGTGTAAGTCTGGAAAGCATTGAGCGAAGCAAAGACCGCAGGTGCTGCAAGTATACAGAACTTCGATGAGCCTATTGGAAGGAGCCAGCTCATCCATGGATAGCCCCCTCATTAGGAGGATTCTCCCCTTAGAAGACCATGTTTCAACACCGTTAAAAGACGGGACTACAGTGCAGTATCCACTGCATGTCGTGCATTCTTGGCATCGGCTAGTTGGCTTGCTTAAAAAGAAGGTTTTTAAGGCTAGGGCGAAGTTTCTAAACGTGCCGTGTCCAGCTCTATGAATTTCTCTGATATCCTCAGCGACAAGCAGCTTTTCGACCTCTTTAAAGGACGTAAGATCGGGCGGTGGAACATCATCCAACATAACTACTCCAGTTCTGGTAGGTTTCAGAACCTTCTGGGCGTCGATTCCTCCCCTTCGAATCACGGTGAAGCCCTCTTTATCAGCTAAGTCCATCACCTTCTTCGCTTGTTCTTCTGAGCGTACCTTTACCACAGCGTCCACTTCGGGGTATCGTTTTTCTCTGAAGATATGTTCAAAGGAGTATACGTAAAGGTCCTCAACGTCAGTTAACACATTCGCAGATCCCACAATTTGCTTAAGCCCTTCAACAACACTGGTCTTCAAGGTCATAAATTAAGCCAGCAAAGCTAAACTTCAAAACAACTTCAGAATTTTCGTTACGGTTTCCTTAGCTCGTACAAGACTTTGCCGCCGATGAGCTTTACTGGCGTGAGATTTAGGTCCATTCCTATCTTAACCTCGCTTTCTTTGATGTCTTTACTGATGGGGGCGAACACCATCGGTCCTTCTTCAAGTTGTGCTACAGCCAGTGTGTAGGGGACGTCGTACCGAAAGCTGACGGGGGCAAAGTGCACAGTCGTATACGTAACTAGCTTACATTTTCCACCGAACTCAACCCACTCCATTTCGCTCGACAAGCAACTGTCGCAGTCCGCCCTCGGCGGGAAGTGAACTTTTTGACATTTTTTGCATCTCGTTCCCGCTATTTTTCCCTCTTCTAAATACTTCATAAAGTCGCGAACCTTTGTTTCAGCCACGTAACTGATCTTCCCAAACTTTTCGAAGCTCATGAGCCTCACCGTTAGACTTGGAGTATGGTCACGCTGCAGTACATTCCGATTCCGCCCAGATTGTGCGCCAACCCGATTTCCGCTCCCTTTACTTGGGTTTCGCCCGCCTCTCCTCTTAGTTGTTGCACGAGGGTTCGGATCTGCGAGGCTCCGGTTGCACCCACAGGATGCCCCTTCGCTAATAAACCTCCATCGACGTTAACGGGTATCTTTCCGCCGATGTACGTCTGTTCCTCCTCTATCAGCTTTCCTCCCCCGCCGCTTTCGCAGAATCCTAAGTCTTCATAGTTGATGATTTCGGTGATGGTGAAGCAGTCGTGAACCTCCGCGACATCGATGTCCTTTGGCTCTACCCGTGCCATTTTATAGGCTTGTCTCGCCGCTTCCACCGTGCAAGTAAATGTTGTAAGTAGTGGACCCCTATTGGTCAGTGTCATAGGGCTGGAACCTAGCCCCAACCCCGCAATCCAAACAGGGGTATCCGTTATCTTTTTCGCTTTTTCTTCACTCGCCAAAATTATGCAAGCAGCGCCGTCGGCGTTAGCGCAACAATCGAGTTGCTTCAATGGACTCGCAATCATTCTTGACTTCAAAACTTCCTCCATAGTCACCTCTTTTTGAAACATGGCCTTGGGGTTTTTTGCTCCATAAAAACGATTTTTGATGGAGACTTTTGCGAGTTGTTCTTCGGTGGTTCCGTATTTTTGCATGTGAGCTGTGGCGTACATGGCGAAGTAGGCGGGCATGGTGGGTCCAAACGGCGATTCCCACATCACATCCCCTGATCTTCCCATCACCTCTTGGATCTCGTCTGACCTTAGCTCGGTCATTTTTTGAAAGCCAACAACTGCGACGATGTTGTGCAGTCCAGAACTTATCAAAGCCCATGCAGTTCTCACCCCTACGCCGCTGGACGCGCACACAGCCTCCACGTTGAAAGTCGGTTGGGGGTTTAACCCTAAATACTCGGCTATAACACCAGCCGGGGTTCTTTGTTTGTCGTAGTGCGTAGCTGAGCAAACCACGGACGCTTCGATTTCTCCACGCATGATTTCAGCGTCTTCTATGGCTTCTTTAAAGGCTTCGAAGGCGATTTCACGAATAGACGCATCGGGCCTCCTATCGAATTTCGTTTGACCCACACCCACGATGGCAACCCTTTTCATACCCAATTCCACGCTTTACCACACTTTATAACGGTAAAAGGTTTTAATTATTTCTAAGTCGTCCTCTTCCTAAAGTAGGACACCACCTTCTCCGCATAAAGGTTGCATGTTTCCTTCATCATTTTAGGCGGAACGAAGAACGGGGTTATGAAGTGGCGAACCCCGGCTTCCACGTATTTCTCTATCTTGCCGATGACATCGTCGGGGGCTCCGAAGACGACAGGGGACTTATCCACGACCTCGTCCGGAATTTCCTGCGCCTTCTGCAGCAGCGCATTGGCTGTTTCATTGTTGAATACCAGCTTGGACGTCATGTCAAACTCTTTGGTGGGAACCGGATATCCTAGCTTCTCGATGATTCTCGGTCTTGAAAGCAGGTAGAGCTTGGCTGGCAACAACACGAGTTGCCTCGCTGTGTCGTAATCGTTGGCTACAACCACGTAGACGAATAGGCCGGGCTCTATCTCGGGCAGGTTATCCCATCCCATTCCGTCCCAAAATCTTCCGGCTTTACTAGCCTCCTCTGAGACGTACCTTAAGCCTTCCCTATATTCTTCTGGCTGCATGGATGCGGGCACCCAACCGTCCCCGTATTCAGCAGCCATCCTCATCGTTCTAGGTGAGTTTCCAGCAACGAAGATGGGAACATGGGGTCTTTGAACGGGTTTGGGTTGTAGAAAAGCCTTTTCGAGCTTGTAATAGGGCCCTTCGTGATTAACTTCCTCTTGGGTCCACAGTTTCTTCATGACTTGGAGGGCGTCGATGGTTCTAGCGATGGGGCGGTCCCAAACTATTCCGTAGGGGTTAAGGTTCATGGCTTCTCCTATTCCTATTCCGAGGATGGCTCGACCGTTGGAGATGATGTCGCAGGTAGTGGCCATCTGGGCTAGGACCGCTGGATGATGCCTATACGTGTCGCTAACACATGTGCCCAGCTTTATTCGCTGTGTCCTTAACGCAATAGCGGAAAGAACCGTCCAAGCTTCAAGCGCGTCCCATCTCCGTATTCCAAACGCCACCGTGTGGTCGGGCATCCAAAAGGAGTCAAAACCTTGCTGCTCAACGTTCACCGCAAGTTCACTAATCGTATCCCACGGATATGGAGGACACTCGTACCCAAACTTTACTTCACCTGAATCAATATTAGGCATTGTAATCGCAAGCCTCCATCAAATCATGAACATAGATTCTACAAAACTTTTATGTTTACAGAAAGCTCTCTTAACTATCTTCGTATCTAAGCGCCCATTACTTCTAAAGCTGGGCGCGGCTATATTATTCTTTTCAGGTAATCTTTAAACGCAAAATCAATAAACTCGTATCGTCCCCTTTCCAATTTTTTTAAATAGCCCTTACGAACGAGCTGGTCCACCGCTTGCTTAACTTTTTGCGGCACCAAAGTCTTATCTTCACCTAGAATCACGTAGGGATTACTTGCGTCTCTTTTAGCCATAACTTTTAAAACTTTGAGCTGTACCGAAGCCTTACTTAAATCGCTTAACATAGCCTCAGATAATGGGGTTAACTCGCTTATCATTTCTTCATAAGCGTTTTCAACAACTTCACTGCTTAACATTTTCTTTCCAGCAACAATATCTAAGTAAGCCCGTAGAGCCAGTTTTTGAACATAAAATGGATGCCCACTCACCTTACTTATCAGAGTATTAATAGCTTCAAGCTTGGGTTCGATACCAAATTCTCTATAACGCTTTTCGAGAAACTCTTTCACATCTTCTTCTGGAAGCTGATCTAAGAGGAAGACTTCAAAGAAGCCAAAAAATGGACTAGCCCTAGAAGTAGCAATGTATTTTAATGTGTGTACTTGGCTACCACTTATAATATAGCTAACTGACTTATGAAATTGAATTCGACTTCTCATCAGACGTAGTAACTCGCTGTCTTTGCCCTGTAGCTCTCCAAATTCATCAAGGATCAGAATCATCCGTTTTCTAATTTTCTGAGCATATTTCTCTACGAAATCAAGACTACTTTCTAACAACTTTTTCGCGTCACCTTTTCCCTCAGCGAATTCAACATGAATCGTTAGAATGTCAGATATCTCAACTTCTAACTCGCGAACTCTTCGCATAGCTTCCGCAACCGCCCCCTTGGTCCCGGTCCATACATCTCTTAATAATTTCAAGACTCTCGGCTCATTTTGTAATATTGTTGTAGCGACCTCTTGCGATAAGTCTGCCCAGTCTGGTACTGTCATGCAGTCTATGTATCCCACCAAAAAGTTTTCAGATTCGAGGGATTGTCTCAAACTAATTAGAAGGCTTGTTTTGCCGTAGCGTCTCGGTGAAATGATAGCCACACTTCGTCCAGCTTTAACTAGCAAGCTAATTTTTTTCAATTCTTCTTCTCGATCTACAAAATATTCCCCAGTTACAGGTCCACCAGCGATGAACGGAACCACAACTAGCGACATGTTTCCAACTCCAACAATGATTTAAATATAAATGTATTTAATATAATTTATTATTTAAATTTTTAAATATAACAATATTTAAAATACGTTTGTATTTAAAGTTCTAGTTAAGGCTATGAAAAAGGTATTCAATGGATGCGAATGGCACTTGCCTAAACAAGTTTGGGGTTATTGTTTTAGAAGAGTTGTTCTTTACTTATCCACTCTGGGAACCATCGGTAATGTTCCAGCGGTTTCGCTTCCTTCAGCCCTTTGTATGTCGCTTTTGCTAACGTGATGTTGCCACGTCTATCCTTGTACAGTTTAACTAGGCCCTTTTCCTCCAGCGATGTGAGCAGTTTATTCAGCTGTTCTTCGCTTACGCCTGCCAGCCTCTCTTTCATGTCTCCGCGACTCATGTATAGTCCGGGGTTGACTCTGTAGTCTTCTGCCAGCATTTCGAGCACTGTCCCCTCGTTGATTTCCGTGATGGGTAATGGTTTGGCGGTGGAAATGGGTACCCCCAGCTTTGGGTGTATGCGTCGGTGTGGCATCTTTAGCTCTTCAGATAGGGCTCTTGTTCCCCATCGATAGAGGACCATCCTCATGACTTCGCTGGTCCCAGCCCCTATCTCGTTCACCTTCGCGTCTCTCATGAACCCCTCAACCGGATAGAATCGTGTCCAGCCGTCCCCGCCCATAACCTGTATAGCGTCGATCATGAGCTTCTCGTAGGCTTCGGAGGTAAAGAGCTTGGCTAGAGCCGCCTCTAACACCGCTTCAGCGTTCGTGTCCATAAGGTAGGCTGCGTAATACACGAGTAATCGAGCGGTTCGCAGTCTGGAGATCATGTCTGCGACCTTAAACTGGTTGACCTCCGCCTCGATGGTGGGTTCTCCAAATTGGATGCGTCTTTGCGCGTGGCTAACCGCGTATCGTATGGCCTCCCGCATCGGGCCTAGCATGCCAGCAGCGAAGAGAGTTCTCTCGAAGTTGAGCCCGTCCACAAGCACCTTCCAGCCGTCACCCTCAGCTCCTATTCTATTTTCCACGGGTACTCTTGCTTCGTTAAAGTCTAGGTATCCGTTGGGGAGGCCAACCCATCCACCCAGTTCACTTATCCTCTCCACTGTGAAGCCGGATGTGCCCTTCTCCACGATGAAGGCGCTGAGATGATTGTATCGGGCTTTATCTTCTGGGCGGTCGCTGGTTTTAGCGTATACGCAGTAGATGTCGGCCACGCCGGCATTAGTTATGAATCTTTTCTTTCCGTTAAGCACGTATTCATCGCCCTCGCGCTTCGCTGTGGTTTCTATACTGGCAGCGTCGGAGCCGACACCGGGTTCAGTGATACAGATGGCCCCCAGCTTACCCCTCACAATTTGAGGCAACCACTTTTTCTTTTGCTCCTCGTTGCCAAACTTCAAGAGCTGCTCCATGCCGCCAAACATGGTTACTGAGTAGCCTCCTGTTAAAGCTGCGCATACACGACTAAGCTCCTCGGCTACGATACAACCGCCAACTACGCCAGCGCCCATGCCTCCGTACTCCTCCGGAATCGGAGTCCCAAACCATCCTCTTTTAGCCACCTCTTTCAAAAGGTCGGACGGAAACTCTGTCGTCCAAAGGATTTCCTCTCCTCTCGGTATGTTCTCATCAGCGAATTTCTTGGCCTCCTCAGCCAGCCTCTTCTGTTTCTTATTCCACCAGGGATATGTCTCCATCATCTTTCATACCACGATGTATCAAGTAGATTCGTAGAAAACTTAAAACTTGCTAAATGCGATTCTAAGAGAGTTGGCTCGTGGAGCAGACAGCATCCAAGGTGAACTTGAGCGTAAACGTGATGGGCATCTATGTTTCCCTTGCTTCTCTTACCTCATCCGCGATAGCGTCACCCACTTCTATCGTTGAGGATTCGCCACCCAAATCATACGTTTTAACTTTCCCTTCCATTAACACACGTTCGACTGCTCTGTCTATTTTTTTCGCCGCCCTTCTAGGCGCCTCGTCGTTGTGGGTTTTTGCAATCCATTCCAGCATCATTTTGGCGGAGAGGATGGCGGCGATGGGGTTCGCCATTTTCTTTCCAGCGATGCGGGGAGCCGAGCCGTGTATAGGCTCAAACATGGCGTGTTTGTCTCCGATGTTGCCTGCTGGAGCCATGCCCATTCCACCTTGGAGAATCGAGGCTAAGTCGGTGATGATGTCGCCGAACATGTTCGTGGTGACGATCACGTCGTAGAATTCTGGGCGGCGGAGTATCCATTGGGTAAAGGCGTCAACATAAGCGTAGTCTCTCTCGATCTCGGTATAATTTTTTGCAACATCTTCGTAAACTCTCCTAAAGAAGACGCATCCTCGCAAGACATTGCTCTTGTCCACGCAAGTTACTCGATGTTTATCATCTAGCGGCGCACCCTTTCTGCGACGGCATAGTTCAAAGGCGTACTTGATGACCCTCTCCGCTCCCTTTCTCGTCACAACTCTCACATCCACTGCTAGTTCGGTTTCTCCTCCACGAGTGAGGGCCCCTCGTATTGGTGAGTAAAGGTCTTCGGTGTTTTCCCTCACTATAACAAAGTCGATGTCGCCGGGCTTTTTTCCAACGATGGGGCACTCAACCCCTTGATACAGCTTCACTGGCCTTACGTTGGCGTAGAGGTCAAGACCAAAACGCATCCCAAAAACGACGTCGCCGCCTACCATGGTCCCGTCAGGTTTAACGGCGTCCGGCAAGCCTACTGCACCAAACAAGACCGCCGTTGACTCCTGACATGCTTGAAACGCTTCCGAGGGCCACTCCTCCCTTTTCCCCGTTTTTAGCCAATAGTGGGCGCCGCACTCAAATTCGTGGAATTCTAACGCTAGACCCGTTGTAGATTCTTCTGCGGCCTTGAGGACTTTCACCGTTTCTGGCACCACCTCAGCGCCAACACCGTCGCCGGGCAGAACAACGATCTTGTACTTTCGAGGCACCATGTTTCCTCCATACACTATGTCTGACTATTAACGCTAGAATACTTAAGGATAGCCTATAAGTTGGTTTAACCGCGGATTGCCGCTATAAAAAGTGTTTGCTAGAGAAGGTAAGTTAAAATATTGGCGTAAGATTACTTGCGTATACTAGATTGGGCGTGTTTCATTTGGGAAAACCGATTAAAATCACGGACACCACGTTTCGTGACGCCCACCAGTCGTTGATGGCCACGAGGATGAGAACAGAGTCCATGCTACCCATCGCGGAGAAAATCGATCAGGTGGGGTTTTTCTCTCTCGAAGTCTGGGGTGGAGCCACTTTCGATGTCTGCATACGGTACTTGGAGGAAGACCCTTGGGAGAGACTACGCTTATTGAAGAAGCACGTAAAGAAGACCCCGTTGCAGATGCTTCTTAGGGGGCAAAACATCGTTGGTTACCGAAACTATCCTGACGACGTTGTTAGGAAGTTCGTTGAAAAAGCGGCTGAAAACGGCATAGACATCTTCCGCATTTTTGACGCCTTGAACGATGTTCGAAATCTGGAGACTGCCATCAAAACAGTGAAGGAGACGGGTGCCCACGCCCAAGGCGCAGTATGCTATACGATCAGCCCTGTACATACAATAGAACATTACGTAGAGATTGCGAAACGGTTGGTGGAGTTGGATTGCGATTCCGTCTGCATCAAGGACATGGCTGGGATGCTTTCCCCAAAAGAGGCATACGACCTTATATCGGCATTTAAAAAGGAAATAGCCCTACCTATACATCTACACTCTCATTCTACGAGTGGTATGGTCCTCATGACCTATCTAAGAGCTTGCGACGCTGACGTCGATATTGTTGACACCGCCTTTTCTCCTTTAGCGTGGGGTACGTCTCAACCACCCGTGGAAACCTTCGTGGCAGCTTTAAAAAATACGCCCTATGACCCCGGCTTCGACATGCAACTACTCGTGGAGATAGGCGAATACTTCAGGGAGTTGCGGGGGAAATATTATGACCCGATCCGCCTTATTGATCCGATAGCGGAAAGGTTAGATACGTCCATATTGATTCATCAAATTCCCGGCGGAATGATTTCTAACCTTATTTCCCAATTAAAGGAGCAAAAGGCAATAGACAGGCTTAAAGAGGTTTTAGAGGAAGTGCCGAAGGTTCGGAAGGACCTGGGTTATCCTCCCCTGGTCACTCCCACCAGCCAGCTGGTGGGCACACAAGCTGTTTTTAACGTAATCTCGGGTGAAAGGTACCGTATCGTGCCTAAAGAAGTGAAGGAATATGTAAGGGGTTTGTATGGTAAGCCTCCAGCGCCCATCGATGACGAGATTCGAAAGAAGATAATTGGAGACGAGGAGGTCATAACTCGTCGTCCAGCAGACTTGCTGAAGCCGGAGCTTGAAGCGGTTCCAAAGGAGGTAGAATCATTCATTGAAAGCGAGGAAGACGCCCTCACATACGTCCTTTTCCCCAAAACTGCTCTAGAATTCTTTAAAAAGCGGGCGCTGAAGCGTCAAGAAAAGGTTAGTAAACTTCTTGTGCCAGAGAGGCAGGAATTGGAGGAGGTTGCCGCCTTATCAACCGCCATAGCCATATATTTAACCAGAGCACGTGAAGCTATCGCTGTGATTCCTGCGAGGAAAGTGGAAAAAATTTCCGTCTGGAGCATGGCGGGTAGGCAAGAATTAATGAGGTACGGACGGTTGAGATAAGGTGTCTACAATGAAGGAACACGACCTTATCATCGGTGGTAGACCATACAAGGTGGAACTCGTTAGGTGCGATAAGGGACTCCCCTTCTTAGTGAAGGTTAACGACAAGCCTTTTGAAGTGAAGTTTGTAAGCGAGTTTGAACATGCCAAACCATTTTCAATCGAGGTTCATGGAAAACGGTATGAAGTGGAGTTAAGTAAGATAGATGAAGGGCCGCCTTTCTCCATTAAAGTTAATAACGTACCCTTCCAGGTGGAGTTAAAAACCGCCGCGGGAAGGGTCGCCCCGCAAGCTCCAGAAGCACCTGCCTTAAAAACGATTCAGAAACCTTTAGAGAGAATGGTGGAAGAGGGGGCGGTTACCGCTCCGATGACTGGCAAGATCATTTCAGTGAGGGTTCAGGAAGGGGATTCTGTAAAAGAGGGCGATGTCCTCTGTGTTTTGGAGGCGATGAAGATGGAAAACGAGATCACTGCTCAGAAAGCAGGTGTGGTTCAAGAGGTTAAGGTTTCTGAGGGAATGTCCGTGAATGAGGGAGAACCTCTGATCGTGATAGAGTAGACGTTGTTGGAAGAAAGTCTTTCATTTTTCGCATGGCAGTATGGAACTCTAAATACATTAATAAGAAAACCTTGCGCAAATATTATTCAACTCTTTAGAAGGGGAGTGAAATGAAGTCTGTTGTGGAGCAGATGCACGTGTTTTTTGACCCGCGGTCAGTTGCGGTTGTGGGTGCATCTCGTAAAGTTATGAAGGCTGGACACGTCATTTTCAAAAACTTTGTCGATAATAAGCGGAGGGGCATTTTCAAAGGAGAGCTTTATCCCGTTAATCCGCACGAGGAATATATTCTGGGGTTTAAGTGTTGCCCGTCGATTACGGAAATCATCGGAGATGTTGAACTGATCGTGGTGGTGGTTCCCGCCGAGGTGGTTTCTGGTGTTATGATGGAAGCGGCTGGTAAGGGTGTGAAGGCAGCGGTGATAATTAGTGGTGGTTTTGGTGAGGTGGGAAACCGTGAGCTGGAGGAGCGGGTGAAGACGATCGCTAAGAACGCGGGGATTCGGATATTGGGACCGAACTGTCTGGGGGTTTACGACTCCCACACTGGTGTGGATATGCTTTTCCTTCCCGAGACGAAGGTTCTCACCACTGGAGACGAGGTGGTGGCTACTCCTCGCCCGATGTCGGGTAGCATAGCCATCGTTACTCAAAGCGGCGCTTTCGGGGCTTCAGCCCTTGATTATTTGACGGGTAGACAGCTGGGGGTGAGCAAGTTTGTGAGTTTTGGGAACAAGTGTGATGTGGACGAGTCGGAGATGCTTCGCTACCTTTTGCACGATGGGAAAACACGAGTTATCCTCTTGTACGCTGAGGGAATAGAGGCGGGGAGGGAGTTTATGGACGTGGCGAGGCAGGTCACTAAAGTAAAACCTGTGGTTGCTTTAAAGTCGGGCAAGACGACGGCTGGAGCTCGAGCAGCGATGTCTCACACAGGGGCCATTGCCGGTTCTGACAAGATTTACGACGCTGTTTTTATGCAGGTTGGCGTCGTGAGGGTTCGGGATATGGAGGAGTTTTTTGATGGGGGTAAGGCTCTGGCTTTTCAGCCTCCTGCAGTGGGGAATAACGTTGCGGTGATCACGGATGCGGGTGGTCCTGCGATTATGGCAGTGGACGAGTTGGAGTCTAGGGGAGTGCAGGTGAGGAGGTTTTCCGAAGAAACAGTTCAGAAGTTTGAGAGGTTGAAGGAGGAGGGTAAGATCCCGTTGTTTGCTACAAACCCGAACCCTGTTGACCTCACTGGGTCGGCGACTTCGGAGATGTTTGAGTTAGGGGCTAGGATACTGTTTGAAGATCCGGAAGTTTATGGTGTTGTGGTGATTGGGCTGCATCATGTTCCGGCTTTGCAGGAGGATTTTGTGGATCGGATAGCTGACTTGTCGAGGAGGTATAGGAAGCCGGTGGTGGCTTGTGATATTGGAGAAACCGAGATGGCGTTGTATATTCGGTCGAGGTTTGATAAGTTGGGGGTTCCTGCGTATTCTTCTCCGGAGGATGCGGCTCGTGCGATGGCGGCTTTGGTGAATTATGGGTGGTATTTGAGGAGGGTGGGTGGTTTTGAGGAGTACGTGGAGGAGTTTTGGAAGGGGCGTTTGTTTCGGGAGATGGTTTAAATTTTTGTAGACCTATATACCGGGGGGAGGAGTTGAAGGGTTGTTTGGACGACGTAAGGTTCTAATATTTGGGTTGGTTGTTGGGTATTGAGTGGTTGTGGTGGGTGGTGTCTGCGTGTCTGCTGTGGAGTTGTCGGATTTTGAGCAGGTTCGGAGTTTGGTGGAGGCGGAGTTTGAGGTGGAGGAGGGTTTTGTGGAGTATGGGGTCCCGACCTTTTTTGTGAGGCTGAAGCAGGATTCGAAGCAGGGTTTTTTGAGGCTTTTTAAGCGTCTGGCTTCTGCTGGGTTTGTTCCGGCTCTGAAGAGGAGGGATGGAAGGGTGGTGTTGCAGGTGGTTCGTAGGCCTCCTCTGGCGCCCAGTCGATGGGTCGTGAATGTGGTGTTGTTTTTGGTGACTGTTGGAACGGTGATGGTTACAGGGTATGTGCTTTCGTTGGATTGGGTGGGGAAGGGTTGGATGTCTGACCCATTGGTGGGGGCGGGGATGTTTACGGCGGCGCTGATGGCGGTTTTGGGGGTGCATGAGACGGGACATAAGTTGGCTGCGTATAGGCATGGGGTGGAAGCAAGTTTTCCCTACTTTATTCCGGGTCCTCCGGCTCCGTTTGGAATCGGAACGTTTGGGGCGGTGATTCAGCAGAGGTCGCTGGCTCCGAACAAGGATGCGTTGTTTGACTTGGGGATGAGTGGTCCGGTGGCGGGGTTTTTGGTGGCGATGGCGGTTACGGTGGTGGGTTCTCGTTTGTCGCTTCTTATTCCGTGGGAAGCGGTTCCTCCGGAAGCGCAGTTTCTTCAGATACCGATGTTGTTTGAGTTGATTGTGAGGATGTTTCCGCCCAGGGGGGCTGGTGAGGTGATTTGGTTGCATCCAGTGGCGTTTGCGGGTTGGGTGGGCATGTTGGTGACGATGTTGAACTTGGTGCCGGCGGGTATGTTGGATGGGGGTCATGCTACTAGGGGTTTGTTGGGTCGTAACGCGCGTACTGTTCTTTCATTTGCCGCGATTTTGGTACTGATTTTTCTTGGTCATTACTTGATGGCGATGGTTGCCTTCTTTCTTTCTTTGCAGCGTCATCCGGGTCCGTTGGATGATGTTTCGAAGCTCACGACGAGTCGGAAGCTGGCCACGGTCGGGTTGGTTTTGATTTTTGTTTTGTGTGCGGTTCCGATTTAGCTGGTTTGGTAGCTCGGCGGATTTATGACAAGATTAAGTAGGGGGTTAAAGTTTGATTTTGAAGGGTTTATAGGATCATGAGTTCTAGGGGTTTTAGTTTTCCGGTTAAGGGGTCGACTTGTAGGCCTAATAGTTCGAGGGTGGTTACTCCTAGCAGCATTGGGGTTTTCTCGGATCCTATGGCTACTAGTGATGTGACACCTTTATCTTCTACCTCTATATATGCCTCAGAAATGGGGTATTCAACGATCTCTCCACTGGCGATTTTGAATCTCCTTTTATCTGTGATCTCTAGTTTAAGTTTTTCAACGATGGTGGGGGTTATTACAGTGTATATGGCGCCGGTGTCTGCGATAAACTCTTTCTTAACTCTTAAATCACGTTTGAAGGGGTTAGCGATAATGCCGTAGACTCGTACGTATCCCACCGAAGCCACCGAACTATATGGTGGAAGCTAGATATTTAAGAATTGAGTTAATTAGAGCTGGTTTCTTTTTCTCGTTGTTTTGCGGTGCACAAAAAGAAGGGGGATGAAAGGAGTTGTGGTGTTTTAGGCGATTTTCGATAGATGGAGATGATGGCATAAAGAAAGTGATAAGATGGCTTAAGTTGTCAGGACCGACGGTTAAGCCAACAAGATTTATGTTTTAGAGTGTTGTGTATGTTTTATGGAAACAACATTTATAATGCTAAGCTCTGGAATGTGTGGTGGTGGGGTGCGGTTAAAGGTTGAGGAGATGGTTACCTTCCTCTGCTTGGTGTATCCGTCGGCTCGCGGAGCTGCACACTTACTCGCGTAGCTGGTGAAAAGTTGAAAACGATTAAGTTTAAGAGAAAGACCTTCGTAGCCAGGGAGGACCTAATCAATCGCTTAAAAGAGATAGCTGGGCAGAGGGGCTACAGCCTCTACGACACGATTAACGAGATCTTCGAGTTGGCTGTCAAAGCTGAGGAGACGGGCGTAAACTTGGGGAGACTTGTTGAGGAAAGAGGGGCTTTAAAGGCCGCAAGGGAAGCTGGCTTCATACTAGGCCTAGAGAGCCTTTGGTACGAAATGGCTGAGCTGGCGTACAAGAAGGCGAAGAACCGAGTCTTGAAAAGCTGGTTTGAAGCCGGGGTTTGGCTTGCGAAACGATACGTTACCAGCGATGTCAAGGATCCCTTCGAAGTCTTCAAAAGGTATATGGAAGTCTTCACCTGGAATGCTCCGGAGTTCACCATAGAACGGGCGGAAAAAGAGGTTTCGGTTCGCATGAGAAGCCCGAGGTTCCCGGAGTCCTACACGGTTCTGTTCGGGTCCTTCATGGAGGGAGCCCTAGAAACGTTCGGCTACAAGATCGTCGGTAGGGAGGTTTCTCGAGGGGGCCTGCGCTTGGAGGCTGTTAGGAAGGAGGGCGATGTCTAAGGAGAAGAGGCTTGTTTACGTCCCGGCAGACCTTCTTGAAAGCGTTATGAGGGTTTCGAGGAGGAGGGGCGAGTCTGTGAGCAAGTTCGTTGAGGAGACGCTGAAGCAGGCGGTTAGGGTAAACCACTTGGGCTCCAGCCCTGAGCAGGCAGCGGAGTTCTTGGAGGTGGTGCAAGCTCAGAGAATTTTAGGCGGGGCCTTCGTTCCTCTGGACGTCCTAAACTACTTAACTAGCAAAGCCTACAAGGGTGAGAAGGATGAGTTGCAAGCTAAGTGGTATGAGAGCGGGAAGTGGCACGGAAAATACTTAAAAGAGAAGTTTGAAGACCCAGTCCAGGTTTTCAAGAGCTTCCTCGAGGCGACAAGGTGGGACCTAAGTGAGGTTGAGGTAAAACAGGGCGAGAACACGGTTAGGTGGAGATGTGTCTCCACTGTGCTCACGACGGAGGGAACGGTGCTGCTTGCCAAGTTTATAGAGGGTGCGATGCATAGCATGGGGTACGAGACGGAGAAAAGCGACTATGTGAAGGGGATGATTGTCTTAGGGTTTAGGCGTTAGCCTCCTCCGGTTGCTCAATTTTAGGATTATGTTTCCGTGTATAATCGTCTGTGCTTGCATAGGTGGTCATTAATTTTACCTTAGTTAATAAGGCTTTTTCGAGGCTTGGTTAGCTTTAAAGGGGAAGAGTCAAACACAATGATATAGTCCAACTATGGCAAACTGGTGGCTAGAAGGTTAAAGAAATGAAGGACGAGAAGCACATCAACTTTACTCCTCACGCTAGAGAGAAACTTAAAAGACTATTAAAAGTAGGCGTCACAGAAGAGAAAGTCGCTAAAACTATTGAAAACCCTGACAAGCTCACTCTAGGTTATTTCGGTCGAAAAATAGCCCAGTCGAAGCTTACGCCTGAACTTGTATTGAGAATAGTTTATGAGGAAATAGATAATAAGGTCTTAGTGATAACCATCTTTCCAGCTGAGAGGAGGAGATATGAGTGAAAATAACCTATGATGGAGTCGGCGACACGTTAAGCATACTTCTAAACGAAGAGCAAATAGCTTACGCAGAGGAGCATGGTCCAGTGATCATGAACTACGACGAGAAGGGAAAGCCCGTTGAAATCGAAATAATGAACGCCAGCAAGTTCTTAGGCGAGTTTTTATCAACTTTAATTAAAGCAAAAGCTGGAGAGAAACAGTTGGAGGTAATCGCTTAGCGATATTAAACTAGTGAAATGATACCACGTGAGCTGAAGGGATTTTCGTCTTAATCGGGACTTATTTTAGCTAAACTTGGGCAGTTTAGTGTGGGAGCTATTATGTAGGTGTATATGTGCGTATGGGATTTTGTGTACAGTTTCTTATTTGGGTTAGGGTTTGTTTACGTTAAGTATAAATATTGATTTGGCGAAGGTAGTGTACGCGCTTTGTGCGCATATACAAAATGGGAGAAAGGGAAAGTTTTCGGAGGAAGTGTTGTTATGCAAAGGAAAATGAAGACTCAAGGTGTTTCAGTGCTAGTATTGGCGATATTATTGGTTTCGATGCTTGCGTTTGTGCCTCACTCTGCTGTGGCTGCAACACCTACGATTGCGTTGTCACCTGCTGCGGGGACATACGCGGACTGTATTACCATAACGGGAACGGGTTTCCCCTCGGGTCAAGACGACATTGCTCTCTACCTTAAGATAGCAACTAAAACAGTTGCGGTTGAGGGAGCCACGACGATTTCAATGTTTAGTCAGAGCATATGGGTTTCGGGCGTGACCGACTCAGGAAAGGTGAAGGCTGATGCTAATGGCTTCTTTAAAGCTCTATTCTACCCCGCTGGAACGAATCGCTTACCAGGTGGTGTATACAATGCCTTCTGCGAGTATACTCCGACGGCTGGATCGCCAACCCTCACAGCCGCTGTGTCATTTACAGTGAAGTCATACGTTGACGTCCGCCTTTCCTATGCTAGTTCAGCTGTTAAACCAACGACAAGGTCAGGATTCTACGGTCAAGAGGTGCGAGTGCGCGCTAGAGGCTTTGGAGAAACGGAGACTGTCAAATTAAGTGGGCTACCTCTCGCTGTTGGCGAGGGCACCACAAACGTGTACGGTGATGTGTCAGATTTCTACACAACTCTTGGTAACGCCACTGGTGGGTCTAAGACGGTAACAGCGACTGGCGAGGACTCGGGGCTCTCAGCAACTGCGACCTTCACTATAAATCCGGTCATCGGTGTCTACGCTTTGTCCACCGACACATCAGTCACGCTCAGCACTACGGGAACGGCCCCAGTGACCGTGTTCCTTGGAGGGTTTGGATTCGGCTATGAGGAGGAGATATCAGCGAACAGTATCAAGGTAGGCGGCGTTTCCACTATACACTCTAAAATCACTGCGGACAGGAAGGGTACATGGGGCTTCGTTGGTGCTGGCGGTGGTACTCATGTTGCCATAACATGTATAACCAGTCTTCCAGTAGGGCTCAATAATGTCACGATTGGAACTAGGACGTTCAGTTTTGAGGCTGGCAACATCATGCCGGCTAGCGGCATTGTTGCGGCACGTAAAGGAGCTCTGATAGTTTCAAGTGACTCAGCTGGCGGAACTGCCACAGCCCTGGTTCTGATAGACAAAGAGAAGTATCAGGTTGGTGGCAGGGTATGGATGTTCGGCATCAACTTCGATAAGGATGCCGCCGCCGCTACGGCGACGTATGATGGTGGCTCCATAACTTGGGGCGCTAGACACCCATCCACCTCGCCATACGTAGACACGAACGGAGCTTTCGCATGGTATTTCAGCACTCCATCATCCAAATTTGGCGCGCACGCTTTGCAAGCTTCTCAAGCCAGTCTTGTAATCCCAGAAGTCGTGGTTGGTGTAATACCGGAGCTCAAATTATATACTGACTCGATTGTGGACGCAGGCCACGGATACGCCTACTTCGGAACCTCGCTATGGCTCAGCGGAACAGGCTTCAATGGAACTGAAACCCTATATATCACCATAGGCGTGACCAGGATAACCACCACCATCACCCCTGATGCCACCTACGGTAGTTTCTCTGCTACTTCTATAGGGACGCTCCCAGACATTGCAAAAGGAACCCACACTGTCGTCGCAACAGGAACGACAACAGACAACAAAGCTGAAGCCTTCAGCTATGAAAGATACGACACCCTTGGATCAAAGATTTACGGCGTCAATGTCCTATCAAAAGCCTTCGCATCCTCGCTGACCGTGGCATCTGGCCGCGCTGGAGATACAATAACACTACAAACAACAACCACCGCTGGCATCCACGGCCTCAAAGCCAGCACAAAATATGATGTCTATTGGGGCGCAGACTCAGCTGTAGTCACCAGCTTCACCTCCACCGCAAAGGGAGGCATACCACCAGGAGTACAGTTCAGGGCACCAGCCGCAGTCACCGGATACCACATCATCGATATTAGAGAGGCTGGAGTGTCAGCGTTATGGGGTCTCCAGCTAGAAAGCTACGTGAAAGAGATAGATCATAGCGAGTTCGAGAACCTCCTCTTCAGCATGTTAGGAAAGTTCACAGCAGCACCTACAGTTGGCTCTGTGGGCACCAACGTTACAATCTCAGGCGCAGGGCTTGCACCTAACGCTGCGCACTACGTGAAGTTCGCAGGAGTCATCTACGCAACCTTCACATCAACGGCTACAGGAGAAATACCCGCAGGCACCACATTCGCCTTCCCAGAAGCCGCTGTAACTGCAGGTGAGGAACTAGGCTCAAGCAAAGATATCATCGTGGAAGACGCAGATGGAGTTCAAATTGGCATCGCAACCTTCATCCTACAAGCCTCTGCAACCCTCGACAAAAAGATAGCAAAGATAGGAGACACCGTAACCATCACAGCCTATGGTCTCGCTGCTTCACAAGTCTACAACGTCATCTTCGACTGGGTTCTCCCGGCCGAGGGAGCCTGGACAGGCAGTATAGTTTCAGCTTTCGCCTCAACCTCCCTGGGAAGCGGGAGCGCAGTATTCACTGTGCCATCCGACGCAATACCGGGCAGGACAGTCACTATAATGCTACTCAAGCCAACCGATACCCTACGTGAAAGAAGAGTAGCCATGCCTCCAACACTGACTGTCGAGGCGGTTGCGCCGCCTGTGCTGCCAGGCACCGCAACGTTCACACCATCAGCTCCAAAGCTCCTCGACTCAGCAGGTAGAGAGGTAACAAGCGTACCAAAGGCCACAGCCTTCTACGTGCAGATAAGTCTCAAGAACAACGTGGCCTCAGACCTCAGCGTCTACGTAATCGTCCAGATTAAAGACGCAAAAGGAACAGTCGTAGCCATAGGCCTAACAGCAGCAGACATAAAGGCACTCACAACGAAGAACGTACCCGTAGCCTTCATAGGCATAGCCACACCAGGCACATACTCAGCCACAATATTCGTTTGGAGTAGCATAACAGAACCCATGGCCCTTGCAACACCAACCACGTTCAGCTTCACCGTCGTCTAAAACGGCGGAGGCACCAAAAATGACGAAGACAAAGCTCGTAGCAACAATAACGATCGCAATGGTCCTAGCACTAATCCTACCAACACTAGCCTACGCCGTAACGGTCACAGTGAAAACAGACAAAACAGCCTACAAGCCAGGAGACACACTAACCGTCTCAGGAACCGTCTCGCCAGTCACGGCAGGACAAGACGTAGCCATACAAGTCTTCGGACCAGTAGGCGAACTCAAATCCGTCGGACAAGCCACACCAGGAGCAGACGGAAACTACTCAGCCAGCGTAATGGTCTTCAGACCAGAAGACCCGTCAGGCACCTGGAGCGTAAAAGCCACATACATGGGAGTCACAGCAGCCACATCCTTCACATATGCAGGAGTACCACCAGTAGTCGAAATAGCCTTAACAGTCGTGGTTGACGTCGGCCCACTATACTTTGCAGGAGAAAAAGCCGAATTCTACGTCCTAACATACTGGTTCCCATGGAAACCAATCGACGCAAACCTAACCGCCACAATATACCCACCAAAAACAGTCCTAACCGCTGAAAAAGTGGCTACCGGCCTATACAAGGTCACCTACAGCATCCCAGCAACCGCTGCAGCAGGCACATACGCGCTCGTTGTTGAAGCCAGCGTTAAAACAGCAGAATACGAGGGCAAGGCAATAGCCCTAAAGAGCTTCCAACTAAGCCCAACACTCTCCGCCCAGCTCGTAGCCATCAGCGGAGACGTAGCCACCATCAAAACCCTCGCGGGAACAATCAACGTGACCGTCAGCGCCATAAAGCCAGTTGTAACGAAGATCGAAGGTGACGTCGCCACCGTTAAAACAGACGTCGGAGAGATCAAGGGCAAAGTCATAACCGTCGACGGAAACGTTGCCAAAGTCCTGACAAGCGTAGGCGTAATCAGCGCAGACGTAGGCGTAATCAAAACCCAGACAGCAGGGATTCCACCTCTCACAACCGCCGTATACGCCGCCGTCATCCTATCACTAATCGCCGCCATCGCCGCCATCTACTCCGTCGTCGTAATACACCGAAAGATCGCCGCTTAAAGTCGGTAAGGGCTCAACCCAACTCACCCCCCATTTTTTATTTAGCCACACAGTTAAGCTGCATAGCCTGAGTTTTTCTGAGAAACACACCTAAACGCAACTAAGGTATGTCACCCTTACCTCTCAGCCAAAACCTTCAATTTAAGACACTTATCTCTGTCAAAAGGTTCACGCAAGACCCACAACCTTGCGCACCCAACAGCCCAAATTCCAAACCCCGAGCTGCCCTCAAAACCCAAAACAAAAACCGCTCGCCCAGCATGGTGGTGGTGAACAAAATTTCTCCTCAGCGCACCACCAAGAAAGATTTTCTTCAGAAAGTCCCCGCTGTCTAGGACTGTCTAGTCCCCCCTCCCCCCGATATAGACTAGTCAAAATTTATTCATCTACTCAGCTACTCCAACCCAAAACCCGACCACCTTCTAAAAAGCCCATGCTCCACACCTAAACAATCCAAAACCTTACCCACCACATAATCCACCAGGTCACCAACCGTTTTCGGCTTGTGATAGAAGGCAGGCGACGCTGGCAGAACAACAACCCCCATCCTAGCAAGCTCCAGCATGTTGCGCAAGTGAATCACGCTAAAAGGCGCCTCCCTAACCACAAGAATTAAGGTTCTCCTCTCCTTCATAGTCACATCCCCAGCCCTCAACAACAAATTATCCGAATACCCACAAGCCAACCCAGCCAAAGTCTTCATCGAACAAGGAATAACCACCATCCCATCCGTCTTAAACGACCCACTTACAATAGGAGCACCCAAATCATTCACATCATAAACGTGGTCAGCCAGCTTTTCCACATCCTTTCTAGATATCCCCAACTCATGCATAATCACCTTCTCAGCGGCTTCACTAATAACCAGATAAACCTCCACATTCTTTTCTCGCAAAACTTCCAGCAAACGCACACCGTAAACAACCCCACTAGCCCCAGTCATCGCCACAACTAATCGCACATCCACACACCCTACTATTTTAGTTCCAAAACCTCCTTTAAGTAAGCCCGAAACGGCCCAAGCTTACCCCCATAATTTCCCGCCGAGATCTTCACGACCCCCGGAACTTTCACCGCCGCCTTTATGCCCTCAGCCATAGCCTTTTTCACGACGTCAAGGTTTAAGCCGTTGATGACGATCTCATAAATGCTGTTCACGTTGTCTGGAACCTGCGAATCCGACACAATCTTTTTCAACCTTGGACAAAACGGATGATTCGTGGAAGCGGCAAGCTTATACTTCATCGAACCGGATTTAGAACCGGACCTGCATACGCCTCCCGGAAAGGGCAAAACGACCCCCTCAACCCTCTGTGATACGGCGTTTACCGCTTCCTCCGACGCTTGAAGACCCGCCTTTCGACTCTCCGCAAAAACCAAGAAGTTCCCACCAGCAACCGCCTTCACGGCGCCGAACCGATCCTCAACAACGAATTCCCCCTCCATAACCGGAATCCGCCAAACTTTTCGTTTCCCAACCATGTCCCTTCTTTGAAAACCGTCACCAAACAGACGAATACTACGCCCCACCTTCAGCCTTCTTTTCGCCTCGGGCAGCGCGTCAAAAGCCGCCGTGGTGGGACAGGTCATAACGCATTGACTCACTCTTAAACTCATCTGAGCCTTCAATTCTCCCCGTGTACGATGATAAATCTGGATGAGCACTCCACCTCGCCCATCTGGAGTTTTTTCCGATGGTACCGTGCCTTCTATTCCAGCTTCCGCAGGCGACATGATTATCGAAGCGGCAAAGCCAGTTGCCGCCCTTGCCGCTGTTAGTGCCCACTTTTCACTGTCTGCGGTTATTAGGATTCTGCCCATCCACATGGGAAACATCTCCGCGAACGTGTCTGAAATTTTTAGAATGTTCCCCATTGGCGATGTCACTATGAAGCTTTGGTCTTTGTCGTCGTAGCCTATAACTTTCAGCTCACTTTCGCTTGCGGTAGATTTTGACCCCATCTCGCTCAGTGACATATTCAAACCCAGCCTTGAGTAGTTCTTCATCTTCTTTTAGACTTTTAGAGGTTGCGGTATGATACTCGTCTGCTTCAAAGTTGACTAGGTGCGTGTAGATCAAGGTGCTCGTTATGCTCTTGTGGCCAAGCCTATCCTGGACACGTAAGATGTCCTTTGTTTTGTGGTATTCCATGGTGCCGTACCAATGGCGCAATGTGTGGAAGGTTATACGCTTGATCCGTGGGTTCTGAAGCTTCTGGCTGATCCGGTTACGCTGCCACATGAAGCGTTTTCTCATGGTTCTCAGGTCTATTGTGAAGACTTTCTCGTTTTCCTTGGGCAAGCAGTTGAGCATGGCGAGGAGTTTCCCTGAGATTTTGAATTGTCTGGGTAGGCTGTGTTTCTCGGGTCTGTTGATGGTGACGACTCCGTGTTCTAAGTCCACATCGGCCCAGGTTAGTCGTATGGCTTCTCCTGAGCGCATACCGGTCTCTTTGAGCAGCTGCAGAAACGTCGCGATCAATCTTAAGCAGCCGGCGATTAACTGGTCTATTTCTGTTTCAAGCGGCACCCAAGGAAGTTTCTGTGGCTGTCTTCCCCACTTTTCAAGGTTTATGCCTTCAGGAATCGGGATCTTATGAAGCTCACAGAAGCTTCGATAGGCTTGGGCTGCATTGTTTTTGGACCCATCGCTCCATGGTTCGCCTGTTAGCTGTCGTCTTTTCCAATCCCATTTCTTGGCGCCGTCTATGACATGAAACACTGATTCAGGATTCAGCAGGTTTCCACCGCGTTTTTGCAGCAGCTTAAGCAGGGTGACTCTTCGTCGGATTGTCTGGGCGTCTAAGCCTTGGAGCTCGGATTTGGCTATGTAAACGGCGAGGAGTCCTTTGATGTCGGTGCTTAGTGTTGTGCTCTCCCGCTGAGCCGTTTCAGGTCGGGTTTCCACTTGGGCCAAGTTTTTCGCCTCTCTCTCCGTGACGCATACTTGGCGTTCTCTACTATTGTGAAGTAAAGTATTTATAGCTTTCCCTACACTTGTGAACTTATGAGAAGCTATATCTTTACGGATCGTGAACGTCGGCTCCTCGAGGCCTTTATCAGTGGAAGCGACGTGGACAGGATCGAGGTTTCCAAGATCATGCACCGGTTTAGGCGGTACAGTCGCTTGGCGTCTGACGTGGACCTCTACTCGAGGCTGCGAGAAACGATATCCACATGACCTGCAGATCCACCGTTGTACGTCGCTAACGCTTGTACGCCGCATTCCATCACGCCAGACTCTCTGCGAAGTACATTCCGGACATTTGGGGGGTATAGGGGGCTGTGCGACCGGGTCCTGTCCGCTGGAACCCGACTTCCCATTATTATAGCCGCTTTGCCGAGTACGCTCGAGACGCTTGTGGAAGCCAGCCATTCCCAGTCACCATTGAAGTTTTAAAGCTTCCAGTTTTTGACGTAATTTTTTCTTTTCATTTTGAATCTGCAGTACCCTGGCATTCCATTTTTCTGTGTCAATATAGGAGAGGATGGCGTTTTTCACTAGGTCCTGTAAAACGTTTGGGGGCAGCGCGTCCAGTTCTATCACGTCGGATCCGCCGGTGTCAGCTATGAATCGTGCCAGTCTTGGGTCGCTTGTTTTGGCATGCGGTCCTATATCTTCACGGAACACGAACGACACGTCTTGAAACAGTGGCTTGAGTCGGGAGTTGAACTGCAAGGCATCAGAATGACCTTGAGCAGAATTAGACGGTTCAAGGAACTGAGGGGAGACATTGAACTCTATCAACGGGCACTCGATAAGATGGGAAAATAGCTCATTCAATCCTTTTTATCTCCAAAATCTCAGTTTTCAAAATGACCAAGCCGGATTCAGCTGGCTGGGTCCTCTCATGGGGAAGCGGATCCACGCTCTTATCCCAGAGGATCCAAAGCGCGGTCCCATCCTCCTTGACGACCCATCCTACAGTTTCACGTATAGAGGGCTGAAATAGGCTCGGATCCGCGTTCCTGAATAACACATGGTCTCGGTAGCGGATGTAAACCAGAGGCGGACATTTAAGGGGTGTTCCCGTGGTAGGCTGCGAAGGAGGTGGCGGAGTTACGCCCTTGATCGAGGGCGTGGGTTTACCGAGGATATCCTCGGTAGGACCCTCCTTCGCATTGGGGAACCCTATAGGGGGCTGGTCCGGGCCGCTTGGCTCAGCGGACTTCCCACCGTTTGAACCCGGTTTTTTGCCAAGCTGCGTCTCACTCACGTGGAAGCCAGCCATTCCCCAGGATCCCCCTACTCCACCATCAACATCAAATTCTCAATGCTCTCTTCTAGGGGCCTCGCCAAAAGCAGAATCTTAATGACATCCTCAAACGATAGGCTCCGACCCACAATTTTCTCTAAATCAGATTTCATTTTATAGAGCCGGTCATGAGTTTCAGCAGAAACTTGAATTGATGTAAGCTTAGCCATAATCTGGCCTCTTTACACCCAAACCAGGTAGCCATCTCTGTCGTAGAACATGGACCCGTCCTTCAGCAGCTTCTCTCTCAGCCGGCTTGCTTCCTCTTGAGTGTAGCCTGCTAGGCGCATGATGAGGACCTCAAACTCTTCGTTGGTTCCTCTCTTCCACTCAGCTCTCAGCCTGGAAAGAAGTTCCCCCAGAGCAAGCCTCTCTTGTACGTCGCCACCACGAGGACCCTTAGTCACTGTCGTTTCTGTCGTTTCTCCAGAGGTGTCTATGGGTAGGTATCGCCTTCGTAATCGCTCAATTAGAACGGGATCCCAGCGTTGTCCTCGGACATTACCGTTTGGCATCCGTACTCTTTTGAACCCTAGTTTCTTCAGCCAGCGGCCAACAGAACGTGTTTTCCATCGTTCCTTCTCAGATCTTCCTTCATTAAACTTTTCAGCCACTTTCTCAGTTGATATTCGGCCTTGCTGCACAGATTGCTCGCATTCCACTAAAGCCTGGACAATTTGAGCCTCTATGGTTGTCTTTTCCTCTTCTAGTCGACTTTGATGGAGGTCCTTCGCGTAGCTGATGATGGCTTCTCTGCTTTGGTTTGTCACGGAGACCAAGGGATAGAAGAGCTCTATTATGCGGCCGTTGCCGAAGGATAGTTGAGGGGGTAGAGACACCCTGGGGGAAACGACAGAAATGACAGAAATGACAGATTGCTCGAGGCTTTTGAGCGTTTGAAAGCGATGGAGTAGCAGCTTCATGCGGAGCTGCTTAGCTTCCTCTCTGTCCAAGAAGAGGCGCACTTCACGAATGTTGCGGTCCATGTTGATGACGAGGGCTCTGCTCTCTAAAGTTGGAACTAAGAGACTGGTTGAGGCTAGGGCTTTGAAGCCGAAGACGTCAAAGCACAACTCTTCATTAGTCTCGGTGCTGGTGCGGAGTACATACTGGCCTCGTCTGTAGCCGGCGTTTAAAAGTGCTATGGCCTCCCTCTTCTCCTCTTGGCCATAAATCTGAGCTTCATCTAGGAAGAAGGCCGGGTGATATTTCTCGATGTGACGAAAGATGGATGATGGCGAAGCGCTGGGAGAGAGGATCCCGCGATAACTCAACTGATGTAGTGTCTCAAGGCCTCTTGTCTTGCCGCTGTCTCTCGGACCGAGGAAAAAAACGTAGGGTACACTCTCCCATTTCTCTAGGGTCCATGTCGATAAAACCCAGGCACTGAGTACATCATAAAGGCGATCATCTGGCAAGTCAAGATGAGCGTAAATGTACTCTCTCACCTCATCATAAATGGCCTCAGCGGGATAGTCAGCTGGGATCCTGGGCTCAGCCATAGCAGGTAAAGGCCAGAGTACACGGTCAAGAGGCTCATATTGTTTTGTCTCCTCGAGATCCATGAAAGTTTCTGTGAAGCGAACCTCGTTATCCGCGTCGTCAAACTCCGCATAGCCTACGCTGCCGTCTGGTCCCTCCACCTGCTCGAAAAAGTGATATTCCTCAAGGTTGCCAGGCGACTTGACGATGGGAATTTCTTTCTCTTTGCCACCGTTAAGAAAAGTATAATGGTTGCCGCGTCTATTCATCTATGTCGAGTCTCCAGCCCGGGTTTGCGGGGAAGGCCAGGGCTGTCATCCGGCGCTCGCGGTCTGGCCCCTCAGCAACGAGCGTTGGTGTCAAACCTGACCTTCCTATCCGCTGTTAAGTTTGCTTTTTCACCGGAGCTCGTCCGATAAATTGTTGGTCTGCGCCGCTGAACTTGACCTCAAACTTGTGAGAACCCATTTGGACGGGGACACCCTTGCCTTGCTGTTTCTCGATGAGATCTGCTAGGGCTTCTGCTCCGGGCGTGTTCCTAAAGATCCATCCGGCGTCTTCAGGTTTGCAGGGCTCCTTTGTCTTGTAGGTTTTCCAGGGCAGCTTCGCCAGTTCATCAGGATCCAGCTGCGGCAGCTGCGAAGGAGGTCCCGTCGCTGCTGAAAGCCAGCCGCTGATTAGGCCGGTTAAATTGGCCTTCGCGACCTCCAACTCCGCCGGATCCCCAACAACAACCTCGACCTCATAATATTCCCTTACCCACTCTTCAGCGTCGCCGGGCCTTGTCGTTTTACCCCTGCCGACCACTAAACGCTTAACTTCCACTTTTAGGAGCCTCCTTAACTGGAAGCGGCGATATTTGAAGAACTCTGTTTACCTCTATTGCCACGGCTTCGATGGGCTTACCCTGTTCCTTTTCATAGTATTCTAACCAGCTTTTGGGGATAATCACAGCTCTGCTGGTTTTTCCGACATCTATCACTTTTCGAACTATAGGCAAATTATTTTCCTCCTAACTCTTGTTTTACAAAAGTTTTATATTAGTAGAGATATCACCTAATTTTGGGTGACAAAATGGAAAAGTACTATACAGCTCGTCATCGAGCCTACAAAAAACGCCAGGCATGCAAGGAAATGATTAAAAGACTCTTAACAAGGTTGGAGAATCTCCCAGAGAAGGAGGTCAATCAAATTCTTGGTTTAACAAAGCATAGGAGTCTCCGCGATCCCTATTCAAATTCTATGGCAAGACAACTCTTCGAGATTCTTGGAAACGGGCTGGGCGACCTCAGAAATCTCAAGGCTGAAATTTACGCTTTAAAAACCGACCCGCGGGCAAGGGATCCAGCCAAGATTGGGCCATTACTCACGCCAGTACCATTGATCGGGAAAATCCCTTTAGAATTGCAGTTCTCATGTCCAGAATGTAGAAAGCCCGGTGTGCCGCTTCAGTGTGATGGCCACTGGTTCTGTTTGCATGTCGACCAGCTTTCTCCGCGCAATCTCCAAGTACCAACTCACTACGTTGGAAAAGTCATCCTTGAGGAGTGCTGGATCTTAGAAACTACGTTGGGAAGGGAGGTCTACACGTGCTATGATATGGACCGGGAAGGCCGTGTATATGTAGCTCCAAATAGATTGCGAAAACATGAAAAGTTTGAAGAAATCTGAGTTGCGACGTACATTCCTGGAGCCTTAATTTCTGTGACTGGTGGGGTCGCTGGGACTTGAACCCAGGATCTCCGGCACCCCGGGCCGGGGTCTTGACCAGGTTCGACTACGACCCCCTATGTACTCCGCAACCCGCTTTCAATGCCACAGAAGCTCGTAACATTTTGAGCAGCGATATATTTCCCCCAAGGCTCTCCAAGGGCGTATAATCCCGCGTCGCCGGTAGCCACCTAACTTTATTCGGTGCCAAGCTAAGGACCCGGGCTGAAGGGAGACGCCGCACACCTCACATTTCTCAGCCTTATATTTGATGAGGGTTTTCTTCCAGCCCAGGAGGGACCCCCTCTGATGTCTCAATTTTCGCGAAGGAGATTAGCCGATGCTACGAGGACGATTGCGTCGCCCCTAACGAACACTACGCCTCGAGATGTTCTCAGCAGCGTGTTGCCTACGGGTCCATGATCACTTTCAGCAACAAACAGCAGGATCCCGGACAAGGCGATGTGGGGGTCAGTGGTTTTAATCGTGACGAACCTTCCGAGAAACGGCTCCACCAGGCTTGAGCTTTCCTAACTGAGCTGCTGCCTCTGCAAGGCTTTCATCCAGACTCTTCGGCGAGCAGCTGCTTTATTTGAAAGATTTTCTCTCGTCTCTCCCTGTCTTTCCGGATCTTCTCGGCGGCGAGACGTTGGCTTTCACTCTGAGAAGGCGTAAAGTCACTTGGCCTTCGCCCACGATAAAGCTCGCCCACCGTCAACTCTTCATCCTTCGTTGCAAGTCTCGCTTCCACCTCTTTTTCAAGCGACTCTTTCATGTCAGTCGCAACGCTTAAGTCGCCTACACTTAGCCCATCTCTTATGGTGCGAAGCCGCTGCCTCACCTGCTCCGGTGAACCTCTCTGCGCCTTTACAACGCTCAAATCGCCGACTGTGAGCGGGGGCTGTCCAGGCTTGAAAAACGCCAGGATTCCCTTGGCCTTCTCCAGCTCCTCCTCGGGGGTTGACGGGTAGACTGGCCATGAGGCGGTGTTCTCTTGCTGTGGAACCAGCTTGACATCTTTCGCCGCTTTCTGCAGAGCTGACTCGATGGCAAAACTGCGGCAGCCGCCAGAGCCTTCAATTGCGAATCTCCTTTCCATGCTAGACACTTCCGAGTAGCTACTCATTTATAAGTACCCTCCCCTTATTAAATTTGATGATCTGCTTGACGCTCAGAGAGGAAGTCCTCGTCTGCTTAGAAAGGTTTGGACCCATGACAGCCAACGCTATCTCCAAAACCCTGGGCCGCGAAAAAGCCAACATTCGACGTCTGCTACTTATATTGAAGCGTCAGGGGATTGTTACATGCCACTCAAGGAAGCGTGGGAAAGTCCTCTATACGTTCTGGACTTTGAATTAGCCCCACGGGTCCACTGTTACCACGGGAATCCCTATTCTTCTTCGTTGTTTTCCTCGAGCTGTTCTTTGGCTTCAGCCGGATAGAGCTCAACTTCTAGGGCGTAACCCAACAAGCTTTTCAGCTCTTCCTCTCTTCTCAAAAGGTCCACAATGAATTTCGGAATAGTCAAGCGGCCATCCCTGCTCATTCTAGCAAAGAACTCTTCTTTAGCATAGCTATCGACGAGGTTGACTGTAACCCTCAAAACCTGCTCCGGCTCCAGCTTAAACTCCCAACGGATAAGGCGCGGGATCTGAACCCGGTTTCCTTTCTGCACCTTAGCCTTGAAACCGACTAATCTAGTCAAAGGCAACCTTAACCCACCTTTTCATGCCTCTCTGTGTCAATTCTAAACGTGGACTAAGCTAGATTTAAACTTATTCCTCAAAAAGAAGCCCATTTCGGGCTTATCAAAAAATATAGGGGGTCCCCTTATTTTGTGGGAATCTTTTGCAAAATTCAGCCTAATTAAAATTGTTATAGGGACCCCTTGCCACCTCCTTCGCGAAGGAGCTCCAGGATCGCCCTGATGAGGTCCACTTTCCGGTGGCGCTCATAAAGGTGGCCGAAGAGGCCCTCCTCCTTGTAGGCTCGGAACGTGCAGCCCTCCACGGGGCATGGAAAACGCTTAGCCCTTAGGATCTCAACGGCCTTGGCCAGGTTCTCCTTATCTCTGCTCACGCTTAAGCCTCCTGGTTAACAGTCAAGAATTTCCTTGAGCCCATATTTCTCTATGATCCGGTCTTTGTCAAGCCAGGGGACCGACTCCAAATCATTAAGAATATTGTCTATGCTGTCGATAACCTCTCGCACGATGAACGCTTCCTCACTCTCGCCAGCGATGTCCAGGAAAACCTGCATGAACCTGTAGAGGTTCTTGGGAATCTTAACTGTGACCGTCACGTAGTCATGCACCAGCTTGCCTTCTTCAATCTCCACGTGGGGTTTCAGCATTTTTGTGATGGCTTCGACAACGAGATCGTCGACGCTTCTCCCTAGCTTCTCAGCCAGCCTCTTAAGTGGTTCATACAGCTCAGCTGGTATCGGAAACTCCTCTTCCTCCATTTCTAGTCCCCCATCAAGCTGAGACACAGGACCTTAACCGATTTGACGTAGCAGGCTCTCAGCCGTATCGTGGCGCCTTGGAGGACCCGGTTCATGATGTGCCGCCGGATATCCGCGGCTCCGTCTACAACGATGTTCCGGCTGTGGACTCCATACCAGCGCTGGCCATCAACGCTCCACTCGAAAACGTCTGTGGCCCTCAATCCATACTCGCGGCATTTACGAAAACGAACAAGCAACAGCCTAAGCCTCCTCGACGGGCCTTAAACAGCCCCAAGGACAACAAATCAAGTTTCCATCGCCAAAGTCGACCATAATATTCTTCGGAGCGCCCCTCGGATTATAGGGTGGGAGGCAAACCACAAGGCCCTCTTTTCCATACCAAGGCGACGGCAACTTTTTCCCGACATAACGTACCCTTTGGCCGAGTCGAAACCATCGCCACCTCTGTGGACTCTTCGGAAACTCAACCACCATCTCAATCACCTTAATTCCTTACAAGTAAGTATTATGGGGAGTAAGATATATAAAGCTTTCCCTACATGTATTACTATTAGGTAGAAGCAACATGAAGGAAAAAACTCTCGGCGCATGCAAACTGAGCACAAAAGGCCAGGTCACGATTCCGGCTGATGCACGTCGCAAATTCAACCTTAATGTAGGCGATCTAATCCTTTTCATAGAAGAGGACGGAAAACTGGTTTTGAAAAGGGGCTAAAAAAGGGGAGTTTGCGGGAGTAAACTTGCAAGCTTACGACATAACGTTGATATACCACAGAAACCATAAAGGAGGTGAGACACATGAAGGAAAACTTAGCCGAAAAATACCTCGATCACATAAAAGCGACCGCCTCAAAAAACACCTATAAAGAGTATCGACACGGGATTGAAAAATTTGCCAAATGGTATAACAAAACCCCCGACGAAATACTTGACGAGAGACGACAAGATTGGACGAGTGGCGATTTACACCAAAAGAAACGGTTCAAAAGAGAAATTGAAAAGTTTCACGCGTGGCTCCTACAACCAATACACTCGATTAGAAGAAGGGGAAAGCTTGAACCTAATCAAGCCTACTCAATAAACTCCGCAAGAACCATGTGCTTAGGCATACAGCAACTTTTCAGATTCTACGAAATGCCTATCATCTTGGATATAGGAAGCCCAGTAAGCAGAACCGTGATAAGCACAAAAGACTTCGTTCCCACACCTCAGCAATACAAGGAAATGTATCGCGTTGCGGATAATCTGAGAGACAAGCTAATAATTTCTATGGGCAAGGATTTGGCTTGGAGAATAGGAGACTTTGCACAAATAAGGAAAGACGGAATAGAATCCCCACAGTTACCAAATCTTAATCAAGACGCGCCCATACCTTTCGACCTAATCACGGAAAAGGAAGACGTTCTTGCTAAAAGCTTCTTGTCACAAGAAACCGTCGACCTATTAAAAGAATATCTTCCCACATTAAGAAACGACAATCCCTATTTATTCCAGTCTAATACAGAAGGCCACTTCGACGAGGAATCAATTAACAGAGTTCTAAGAACGCTTGCGGAAAAGGCAAAGATCATAATACCCAGAAACAAGCGATTAAGGTTTCACGCGTTCCGTAAACGATTCTTAAGCACTTGCGCAAATCTACACATCGACATTAATACAGCAAAGGTTTTAGTAGGCAAAAGCGTTGAAAAGGACATGTTAACGTATCTATCAGAAGTTGAACACAAAAAAGCCTTCTTAACGATTCATAATGTGCTCCGCTTAACAGAGATGCCTATAACAAGAACGACACCAAAAGACGTGAGCGACCTAGAAAAACGCGTCGACGACCTAGAAAGGCTTGTTCATGGAGTTATAGCACTTGGAGGAAGGGAACTCGTTGACAAGGCGAAGAGAGCACTAGACCTTATGGATATAGGCTTATTGAGGAAACAACAACTAGAACAATCGCTAATCGAAACCTTAAAGGAAATAGGCGAAGAGGAAGAAAAGAGGTTGAAGGAAGAATACAGAAAATTGATCGAGGCTCCAAATAACAACAACCAAGAATAACCCCCTTTTCTTTAAGCCTATTTTTGTTGATATGTTTTAATATTACCCTCAGTCATATGTACGAGAAAACCTTACCGATTTGTTTTTTGTTTCGCATCATACAGATCAAGCTATGCGAGTTTATACAACAAGGTTGCGAAATCGACGTTGATATACCATTAACTAGATACGCGATATCGCGCTTAAGCCTCGTTAAAAGCAAAAATAAAATTTCCCAATCAGCCACAGATCGAGCTTCTTTCGAAGGACGAAGGAAAACAACCAAGCATAATGCCTCTCCAAGTTCCCAATCACCGATTCGGTTTATCCCTCTTTACCCCCTACATTAAAATCGAGATTCTTGAGCATTATGCCTCTTGCAAAAGTATTGGTATATTGACACTATAAGGCGTATTTCAATTTAGGGGAACCCGTCGCTCTAGCGCGTTCAAAAAATTAGGAAAAATAAAACAAAATTGGGCAGGCTGGTTACTGAACTTTCCTAATTTTATGAATTGAGGAAGATTTCGACTCCCCATTGAAGGTCATAGTTGACATTGGACAGCCTCATTTTCACTTTTCTATTATCAAACTTCACCTAACCGCACACATGGAGAGAATTAACCAATTCAGCTCGTAAAGAATAAACAAACCATAATAGGCATTCAGATCTGCTTTTTAAGGACTTCTTTGTAGAAGGCTAACAATTCCTCTTCATCCTTATCTGGGTGAAGTGTCGTTATGTTCTCCCACAGGTCTTTATCTCGCTTAAGAGCCGCTATTTGCTCAGAAGGATCTCTTATATTCGTGATAATTTCCTTGAGCTGCCACGCAAGGACTCCTATGTATGCATCCTGCCAATTTTTGATAGCCTTATAGTGTGCTCTATACATCCACTTTATCGTTTCCAGATAAATCCTGTATGACTTCTCATTCCTGATAATGGAAGTTGTCCAGAGTCTATTTTCGTCTCTATCTAGTACGCCTGCTTCAGGGAATATTGAACTTTTTATTAACCATTCCTTTAAGGTTGGTTTACGTCCATTAACCTCATTAGGAAAGCTTGGCAATCCTTCTCTAAGTTTTTCTATGGCGTATTTGTGAAGCTTCTTGGCTATTTCCTCGATTCCTGTCTTTCTAAAGTGGTTCCATAGCTCAAAGTATTCGGGTAATATCTCTTTATTATTATCCGCAACCTCACCAATGCATTGCCACATGGAATCTTGCTTTAAAACTTCCATGTAACCCATAAGCGTGATCTGGTAAGTCCTTTTTCTTCGTTCTCCAGGCCAAGGTTCACTCTCAATAACCCGTAAGTAGCCAGCCTTGACAAGAGAGTCAACCGATCTACTATAGGCTGATTTATAACCTCTATCTTCTTTCGGAAATGATTTCCATAATTGATGGATATTCATAGAACCTTTAATAGCAAACTGGTTTAATGTCTGACGTTTTCTTAAGCCCTTTTTCACACTAGGACACATCCAGTTAGGACATTTTACTAGTACACATTTAAGCGTACTAGTATTTATGCGAAACCATCGATAAATAAATTATGCTTAAAGAGGAGGCTAATTCATCATGAGAAATCATAGTCTTATAAAATGTTTTAGAAACTATCCTAATTGTTTAGCCGAAAAGTGCTACTGTGAATTGGAATGCAAAACTCAAAGTGAGAAAGAACTGGGGACACTAGTAGACGTTTTCTATCGAATTAAGCGTGTTGCGCAAACTCAGAAGGCCTTTCTTGTTGAAATGCAAGACCGTCTTGGTATTAGGAAACCTATCTTTGTAAATCGCAATCTCATTGAATGGAAAGCCGTTGAGAAGCAAACTGGAATCGGAATCTGGGAAGTAGCCGAAGATAAACTAGTCAAGGCAGAAGATGTTAGATCAGACCACATCATCGGCCGGTACAAATTGACAGATAGGAACAGTGATGTTTGGGAAATATGGTTCGACATCGAGAGCAACAAGAGTTTCACTACAGCTAGCGAAGTCCAGAATCACTTTAGAAAACTGCACGAGGCAACCAAGAAAGTTTTGGATGTTCTGTTATGGTTAGGAATCCCTCAAGAATGTATCTTCCTTAAGTCTAGCGGGCGAGGATTTCACGTTCATGTTTTCCTCCAAGGAGTGCGTGGCGAGGAGCAGTATAGAAAGATCGTCGAGGCCATCCTAACCGAGACAGGGCTGCCAAACATCAAATCCCGAGAATATACCCAACTTGATGATGTTGTTTTTGGGATAGATAAAGCTCCCTCTTTGCAGACAGTCCGAAAGATAAGAGAGTACGGGGGCGTTAACGATAAACTTAGCGGCACCTTCCACTACTGCAGCAACATAACTCTTAATGAGTTCACAAAATTGAAAGGATATCCCTTCGTTTTTGATTCCAAGCACGTCCGATATCCCGATATCAAAATATTCAAGGTTGACGCGAAGTTCATACACAAGGTCCACGAGGTTGTGGCGGACCAGATCACTCAGGAACTGAGAGAAATAACGGGAACTGTAAGCTACGAATTGGAGGGGGATCCAAAGGAACTCTATCAATGTCCTCTTATCGCGGCCCTTGTTAAGAAGGCGAAGGAGCAGAAACACCTTACTAATGTTGAAAGAGTGTTCCTTTGCCAACTATTTCCATTCTTCGGCGAGAAAGGAGAGAAAGAGCTCCATGAAATCATAAGCTATTGCCAAGACTACGATGAACAGTACACACAGATGCAGATCGATAACATGAAGCGGAACAATCGAAAGCCCATAACCTGTGCTTGGGCGCAAAAGAACGTTGGCTGTCCCTCAAATTGTAAGGGTTCTGGCGGGAAAAGCCCCATCAAGTTTGCCTGGAAGTCCGTCGACCTACACACAGTCAAAGACAGGTTTAGAAAATGGTTGAGCTTCCAAACGGAAGACGGCACGGAAGACCTGGAGCCCTTGGAAGTTGTGCTGGCCGCTGCGTGCGACAGAGAGCTCAGCGGCGACCCTGTCTGGCTCCTCTTAGTGGCCCCATCAGGAGGAACGAAAACGGAGATTCTGCGTAGCCTGAAATTTTGGAAAGCCTACACGCTAGACTCATTAACAACCAAAACTCTCGTTTCCGGACTAACTTACACAGATAAGAAATCAAAGAAACGGAAGGCAGTAGAAGGTATACTCGGTGACCTCGATGGGAAAATCTTGGTTATCAAGGACTTCACGTTGATCCTAACTAAACCGACAGATGAACGAAATGAAATCTTTGGCCAATTAAGAAATGCTTATGACGGATATTTGGAATATGGGTTTGGGACGCTTCCTGAGCCTATAAGAATAAAGTCGTCGTTCGGCTTAATCGCAGGTGTGACGCCCATCATCGACAACTATCACCAGTTCAACGTTCTTCTAGGTGAACGATATCTAAAAGCTCGTCTCAAGCTAGATCGAAGAATTGCGTCTCAAAAGGCAATGCAAAATGTAGGCAAAGAAAAGGAGATGAGAGAGGAGCTGCAGCGGACGGTTTACAACTTCCTAAAAGGGCTAGAATTTCACGACTTGGAAATAAACGAAAAATCTCTGAACTTTTTGATCAATCTAGCAATGTTCACCGCAAAGATACGGACGCCTGTGTGGGCAAGCAACCTTGGAGCAGGCATAACGGAATACATGGCAACAACGGAAGTTGCCACCCGCCTAGTCAAGCAATTGGCTAAACTCCTTAAACTGGTAGTTATCGTGCGCGGAAAATCCCAAATCGACGATGATGACATAACATCAATAGTTCGTGTGGCATTTGATACCGTTCCTCAAGATCGAATGGAGATCATAAAATTCCTTTACGCAAACGGAGCGTCGGGACTACGAGAGATTTCTAGACACATAAAAATGTCCACAACCGGGACCAAAAGGAAGCTGGAAGAAATGCTAGCGCTGGAAGATGTTGTGGAATATGAGAATAGCGATTATGGTTCCACTGACGGAAATTGGCGCCTTCACGACTCCACGATAAAATTCTTGGATGAAGTGTTATCCAAAAAAGGTAAAGTATATGCTGATTTTATTTTAAATAAGAAAATAAATAAAAAAGAGGCTCCATCCAGCCGTTTTTCCGTAACACCCGATGGCCAATTAGACCTTTTTGGAAAGGGAGATTAAAATTATCGGCGCTTATGTCTGTCCCCGCGTTTTGCAGTCTAAGTGCCCGGAGAATTTTGTTCATCAAAGAGGAGCCTAATGAACTCTCCTTAACCATCTTCATGGGCCTTGCCTTACGAACCCCGCTTGAATTTCCATGGGGTTCTTATTGGTGTGTATCTCACGGCGATGTAGGCTTGGAAGACGAGGCTCTGGCAAAATTGGATCAGTCCCTTGATACCTTTCTCGTAGAGATCTAGGGCCCTCTTCTTTGCGCATTCGCGGTTTCGAAAGCATTATGCCGAAAAGACATTTATTGGTGTTTTTAGTCTTTACTGTGAAATCCGTTTTTGAAGCCTTTCTAGGTGTACTGGGGAACCCGATCAACAAGATTCAACAGAAAATCTGGAAGAAAAATTGTGAAAAAGCCAGATCCATCACAGAACACGCACAATGAAGGCTGGTTTAAGCGATTGGATATCCTTCAAGCCAAATTACATTCAGAAGGTTGCCTGTCGAGACGAGGTAGACCTCGAAATCATTACGCGTCTTTATCAGGCTGGTGATGGGGGTCTCTTGCCCTCCAACATCGCCGAAGGCCTGTCCAGGTATGGGTTAAAGCGTTGGGATGTCACCCGTAGGATTCAACGCATGAACAAGAAACTGAAAAGAGAGTTAGGGAAGAAGGTAGCCGAAAAGAGGGGCCATCGGTGGGCCCTAACCAACTTCATGTTTGATGCTTGGGGTTCGCTCAAGGAGCAAGAGTAATTATTCTTGGATATAGATTTGTCTAAAAGTTAGCATATCGGGATTTTTCCGTGCGCTATGGATATCCCCACAAATCCTTTTTCTATGTTTTTAGTAACAAAATGCATATGTGATGGTTTTCCCCGGGCTACCATTACATGTGTAAGAGAATACTCCCCCAATTTTTTGAGTTATGAGATCGTCAGGGTTAATAACGCACATTAGTCCGCGGTTCAAGAATACATATGCGATTTAAATTTTACGCACCCACACACATCAACTGAACATGGTGCTACGGTATCATATGAATAGCAGTTGAAAAGCTGGCTGAATCTGAAATTAATCCATGAAGGCTTAATTACATTTCTATATTTAGAACTTCTCTGGTTGCCCATCCTATTATAAAGGAGACTGCTGCAACTCCTAAACTTATGAATAATATCTCAAGGAACGTTTTCATCAAGCATTTTTGATTCTCCTTAGCGTGCTAGTGAGTCGCTGAATTGTGATATGTCAGACTCTTCTAAGATTTCTCTTCTCTTCACGATTTCATCGAAGTTTACAAATTCCCCATTAACGACTTTGAGTTTGGCTTCCATCTCCTTTTTCTTAACGTTTATCACATTGTAAGAGTTAAGGAAGAAACCTCTTAGTTTCTCGCACGATACGCTCCCAGCATGCACCACCAGCATTTTTTCCAACTTCCATCTCCAAGGCCTATGTCTATGTCCACAAAGAACAAGATCGACCTTAGATTTAACAAGACTTCTTAGTACATCCCCCGCATCTATCACTGTTGTTTGGTCTGCCCCGGTGTCTGGAACCGGAATGACATGATGATGTATCGCAACTATTTTCACTTTATCTTTGTATTTTTCAAGCGTTCTTTCAAGCCACAGGTTTTGTCTATGGCCGACTTCCCCATCATCTCTGTCCGGTCTTGCCGAGCTGAGAACCGTTATGACAGCATCTTCAAGTTCTGTTACCTGTAAGAAGGGGAAAAATTCCCTGAATAATAGATAGCCTGTTGATCTGTAGTCATGATTTCCACTCACATAAATAACCTTTCCCACTTTGAGTTTACCCAGCTCATTTGCTGCCATTTTAAATTCTGACATTAAACCATCTTCTGTCAAGTCACCCGTAACTAACACAACTTCAGGAGACATCTCATTAATCTCTCTAACAGCAGAGCTGAAAGTCTCTTTACGGAATATCGGCCCACAATGGATGTCTGAAATCTGAACAAGCAACATTCCCCTCGCCTCATAAATACAGTTCAGTCACAGTTCTTTAATGGTCAAGGATTACGATTAAACCATTCTCCTTGCTATTTGGTTATAATTTGCTCAACGCTTAAGTTTAGTACAATCTCGGCTATGTCGCTGGCATATTCAGCCGCCCTTCTAATGCTCTCTATTATAAGGCTGAGGCTGGACACCTCTCCAACATCGGTTCTTTTTAAGATGGATTTTACTAGTTCCTTTTCCGACAAAGCTACTTGTTTCGCTTTCTGGACGATATTGTTCGCAAGTTGGAAGTCTCGCCTGAATAGAGATTCTATTGCTTCATTGAAAACGGAGATTGCTGAAGCGCTCATTGAGTCAATTTGTTCAAACAGTTTGGTTTCTAAAGGCTTTTTAAACATAAACACATTCTCTGCTATCACGACAGCGTGGTCTGCTGTTCTCTCCACCGCTTTCGTTACCAGCCTGTATCCAAGAACATCTCTTCCCGAAGACAAGCCTATTTCTTTGATTATCTTTTCGTCTTGAACCGCTGCCTTCAGTTGACGGATTATGTATAGACCGAACCGGTCAACTTCGTCATCCAATGCGATGACATCGTGAGCTAATTCTCCATCTAGTTTTTTCAATGACGTTATAGCATCTTTGTGCATGGAAGATGTGATGATGCACATTCTTCTAAGTGCACTTTGAACCGAGAGTTCCGGATAGCTGAGCAACACTTTCATAACGAGTTCCTTAGGAGAATCAGCTATGATCTCCGTCCCCACCAGCATTCTGCGAGCGAAATTTTTTATGGCATTTCTCTTGGCGGAATCCAGTCGTTGATTTTCTGTTCTCATGAAGATTACGTTGTATCCAACCAGATATGTTGAGACAAGTTTTCTTATGATTGAGTCGGGGTCATCAGTTGGTTTGACTTTTATCATTGCGTCAGCTGGTTTCTCGAGTTTTTTCAATCCTTCTGGGGTTACTAGGAGAGATCCATCGTTCTGTCTTACCAAAGTTAACTTACTTCCCTTCCGTAGACCCATCTGAGTAGCCCATTTTTTGGGCAACGAAAGAACGTAGGTTGAACCTCCTGTAACTTGAAGTTTTCTTACTTCGGTCTCTTCCGGTGCATTTTCTCTCATTAATTTTTCGCATCCTATAGAGTCTATGTAGAATTATATATAATATTTGGACAAACTATATAACCTTTCACGCCTCCTATTTCATGAAAAATAGAAGGTGGAAAGAATGAACTACAAAATCGTCATTCCAATAGTTGCAATAGCCATCATTGTGACGGGCGTGTTCGCCTACCAATATTCGTCAACTCCAGCTCAAACGATAACTTTGAATGGTGCAGGAGCAACCTTTCCTTTCCCACTGATTGACAAGTGGGCAGCGGAATACCACAAGATTAAGCCCAACATTCAAGTGAATTATCAGTCCATAGGTAGCGGCGGAGGAATAAGACAACACACAGAAAAGACAGTGCAATTTGGAGCCAGCGATGCACCACTAACCGAGCAGCAATTCGCCAATGCCACCAATTCTTTGCACATACCCCTGACTGTAGGAGGAGTCGCCATAACCTACAATGTGCCAGGGATACCTATAGGGCTCAAATTCTCAGGGGAAGTGTTGGCAGAGATCTTTCTTGGAAACATTACAAAATGGAATGATCCGAAAATAGCTGAACTAAACCCAAGTGTCAATTTGCCAAACCAGAACATCGTCGTGGTGCATAGGTCCGATGGAAGCGGAACCACATACATTTTCACAAACTACCTCTCAGACATCAGTCCACAATGGAAAACAACCGTAGGAAAAAGTACATCCGTTAACTGGCCAGTAGGCATAGGAGGAAAAGGAAACGAAGGTGTAGCCGGCATTGTATCTCAGAACCCATACTCAATTGGCTACGTTGAATTCATCTACGCCAAAAAGAACAATATACCATGGGGCATAGTAAAGAATAGCGCTGGAGAATTCGTTGAACCCACTTTAGATTCCTTCTCAAAAGCAGCCTCCTTCGCAGCCGTTACACTCCCAAGAGGAGACCAAAGTTGGTCGACAGTTTCAATAGTTGACAGTTTGGTGAATAATACACAAGCAACAGGAGCTTATCCCATAACAAGTTACGCGTACTTCTTAGTGTACAAAGAGCTCAATGTTTTACCCAACATGGACAAAGCTACAGCCCAGGCATTGGTGGATTTCCTGTGGTGGACAATACACGACGGACAAAACTATTCAGCAGATCTGGTCTACGTGCCGCTGCCGCAAGGAGTCAGAACCCACAATGAAGCAACTATTCGGATGATAACCTTAAATGGAGAACAACTATACAAGAGCTAAAGAACCTCGGAATCAAGGGCAAACAACAATGAAAAACCCTCAGAAACTATCCATTTTTGTTTACAATCTTAATGTTAGGATTCGCAAAGTCCCAAAGAAGTTCTCGAAAGGCGATAACCTATTCAAACTTCTTACTGCTGTAGCTGCATCAAGCATCTTCATAATTCTCGGGTTAACGGTTTACGAACTGATCATAGGATCTCGACTTTCCATACAAAGATTCGGAATAGAGTTTTTAGTAGGCACTAAGTGGGATCCTGCCATATCGCAGGTTTTTGGAGCCTTGCCCCTCATATTGGGCACTCTCGTTACGTCAGCTATCGCCCTTTTGATAGGCGTGCCCATAAGCCTTGGAATCGGCTTGGCGCTTTCAGAATTTTCGCCTAAGCGGTTTGGATTCGCCGTTTCCTTTTTAGTCGAGTTGTTAGCTGCCATTCCGAGTGTGATATACGGACTTTGGGGCATTTTCACGTTAATTCCATTCTTGCGAAACAACGTCTATCTACCATTGCAAGCCATGTTCGGATTTATTTCTCTGTTTTCTGGGCCAATATACGGGGGTGGAGTGTTAACCGCTGGAATAGTGCTTGCCATCATGATTATCCCTACTGTTTCTGCCGTTTCAAGAGATGCCTTTTCAGCTGTGCCCAACACTCAACGGGAGGCAATGATTTCTTTGGGTGCTACAAAATGGGAAACAGCCAAGATTGTCATAAGCTATGCACGAACGGGAGTCATAGGTGCAATAATTCTCGGGCTGGGACGCGCTGTGGGCGAAACTATGGCGGTTACAATGGTCATAGGCAACAAGTTTCAGCTTCTGCCAGCCTCACTTTTCGACGCATGGTACACCATGGCAGCCATCATTGCAAATGAGTTTACAGAGGCAACTTACGACCTTTACGTTAACGCACTCATCGAGGTTGGACTTGTGCTGTTTTTTATCGCTTTGATCATCAACATCTTGGCTCGATTGATCGTTTGGCGATCGCTCAGATTGGTCAGAGGAATAGCGAGGGAATAGTATGGCTCATTACACCGTAAGAAAAATCGTTGATAGGTCGATGCGAATACTTGCTTATTTCGCCTTAATAGCGGCTCTTATTCCGTTGTTCAGTATACTTGGCGAAGTCATTTTGAAGGGCGCCTCCTCTATCAACATTGATTTTCTCACTCAACCATCCCCGACTGTAGGAGAAGCAGGCGGAGGCGTTGCAAACGCTATACAAGGCACGCTGATTACAGTAGGTTTGGCTTCTTTAATAGGCGTCCCACTTGGCTTAGTCTCCGGCATATTCCTCAGTGAGTACAGCGAAGCAAAAATATCCTCGCCAATAAGATTCTTCAATGATGTCTTAAGCGGTTTTCCTTCAATAGTCGTGGGAATCTTCAGTTATGCTCTCATAGTACGCGCCATCGGGTTTTCAGTCACTGCTGCAGCTTTTGCATTAGCCATAATAATGACTCCAATTGTAACAAGAACAACCGAGGAAGCCATGAAACTTGTGCCAGCCACGGTCAGAGAAGCCGCGATTGCTTTGGGAGTACCCCTATGGAGGACTATAGTTTCGGTGGTGCTAAGCGGCGCTAAGAAGGGAATAGCTACAGGGATATTGCTTGCACTGGCAAGAATCGCAGGAGAGTCGGCGCCAGTACTTGTTACAATGGGATATTGGAGATGGTGGTTTGCAGGGTTAAATCAGCCAGCAGCAAACCTCACCCTGAATATTTACATATTTGCAATATCGCCCTTTGAGAACTGGCAAGCTCTCGCCTGGGGCTCAGCACTCGTTCTCGTAATGTTTATCCTTGGAATCAACATCATCGTGAGGGCTGCAACCAGAGAAAAGTACAAGTGACGCATATGTCGTACAAATTTGAAATTGAAAACCTAAACGCCTGGTTCGGCTCCAAACATGTATTAAATAATATCAGCATTAAGATTAGAGAGAAAGCCGTAACTGCAGTCATAGGGCCCTCGGGATGCGGCAAGACAACCCTCATCCGATGCTTAAATAGAATGCATGAAATAGTTCCGAACGCGAGAGTCTCTGGGAAGGTTTTGTTCAATGGAATCGACATTTACAATGAAGACGCTGATCCTGTTCAAATAAGGAGGAAGATGGGCATGGTGTTTCAGAAGCCCAACCCGTTCCCGATGATGTCAATCTACGATAATGTTGCTGCAGGTTTGAAATTGAACGGTATCCGAGATAAGAAAAGACTTGACGAAGTTGTGGAGCGAAGCCTTAAAATGGCTATTCTCTGGGATGAAGTCAAAGATGACATGGACAAGTCTGGAGCCAGCCTTTCAGGCGGGCAACAGCAGAGACTCTGCATAGCCCGTGCTCTCGCCGTTGAACCCGAAGTTATGTTAATGGATGAGCCCTGTTCAGCTCTGGACCCAATAGCGACTGCCAAAATAGAGACGCTCATCAGGATGCTCGCTGAAGACTACACGGTTGTGATCGTTACACACAATATGCAACAGGCAGCAAGAGTTTCAGATTTCACAGCCTTTCTTTATCTTGGAGAACTTATAGAATATGGATCGACCAAAGATCTCTTTGAAAATCCAAAGAATGAATTGACCGAGAAATACATAACTGGACAGTTTGGTTAGGTGAAAGACAAATGAGTCGACTAATTGACTTGGGCTTAGAGCAGTTGGCAAGCATGATCTTTCGAATGGGAGAATTGGCTTACAAAACGGTTTCTTTGTCTCTTGAAAGCTATATTGAGGGTACAAATGCCTACGCACAAGTGCAAGACCTATCTGAAGTGTTAGTTGTGATGGCTGACGAGACTGAAGACAAAGCCTTCGAGCTTATAGCGCGGTTTCAGCCCGTTGCATCTGACCTTAGAATACTGAAATCATACATGAAAATAGCTTATGACTTTGAAAGATATGGAAGATACGCTCTGGATGTTTCACAGGTCCAGAACAGACTTGGTGGACTTGAGCAATGCGAACGCTGGATCCATGAATCTGTTAGAGAGATGAGTGAAAAAGTACTAAACATGGTCCGGACAAGCGTTGACTCGCTCAAAAGCCATGATGTTATATTGGCAAAAAGCTTGTCTGAAACAGAAAAACAGGTCGATGACATGTATTTCAAATATCTCGACAAATTGGTTGAAAAGGCACCAGCTACAAACAGGTGTACAATCTCAAGCGTACTTGTAGTAAGATATCTGGAAAGGATAGCTGACCATGCAACTTACATAGGCGAGTCAATCGTTTACTTGGCAACAGGAGAGAAGATTAAGATAAGATGATTAAGAATAGGATTAAAGAGAGGTGAAGAAGTTGGCTAAGGGAAGTTTCGCGTGGTTTGAAAAACGACGCAGAACAGATGCGCTGAATCTTGCACAAGAACAGATAACGAAAGCACTTGATACCGCAACTCTGTTGCATAAAGCAGTCGTAAGCGCTTCTGAAGGAAAGAAAGAGGAGTCAAGAGAATTTATTGAAAAGCTTTCAAAAGAAGAGGAAGAAGTAGATAATCTGCGAAGATCAGTTTTCAAGGAACTAACAAACGTTGCCATATCCGTGGAATTTCGAGAAGACCTTATGCATCTGGTAAAGCGCCTTGATGTCATGGCGGACCACGTTAAGGATTCAGCACGAAGTGTCACGGTTCTGCTTGAAACAGATGTCCCAGACGAAATCTGGAGCATAAATGTCAGAGTTGCTGAAGCCCTTGTCGAAAGCGCAACAACTCTCCGCAGCAGCATAGAAAAACTGGGAACCGATCCTGTCAAGGCTAAGGAACTCGCTAAGAAAGTGGATGAAATAGAAGGGCGCATCGATAAAGACTATCTTGCAACTAAAAAACTGTTCATTAGATACTCGCGTCAAATAGATCCTGGCACACTTCTAATACTGAACAACCTCATAGAGTTCATGGAACAAGCCGCAGATACGTGCGCTGACACTGCCGATTACATAACAGTACTGACAAGCGAAGGATAAAACCAGCAAGCTGATGATGGAAATGAAACGGGTATTGTTCGTTTGCGTTGAAAACGCTGGCAGGAGCCAGATGGCAGAGGCCTTTGCGAATCACTATGGAAAAGGAAAGCTGATTGCCTCAAGCGCTGGTGTCATGTTAGCAGACAGAGTCAATCCTGTGGTAGTTGAAGTCATGAAAGAAAAGGGAATCGACATATCAATGAACAAACCCAAACTTCTCACCGTGAGAATGGCGGAAGAAGCTGACCGAATCATAACAATGGGTTGCAGCGTCGAAAAATTCTGCCCAGCCCCACTCCTCAAGAACGTGATCGACTGGGGATTAGAAGATCCAAAAGGAAAACCAATAGAAAAAGTTCGAGAAATAAGAGACAAAATAGAATCAAGGGTTATAAAACTGATTGCTGAAATTGAGCGTTAAGCTGCAAAACTTGGAAACATGAGTGTACACATTAAGTAGGCAAGTAGACCTCTGAACCATTTACGTGGCTCAATAATTGATAGCTTATCTACGTATCCAAGGTACCTCATTATAATTTCATTTTAAGCTCAATTTAACGGATGCGGTTCAAAAATAATTGCGCCGGTCACTTGTCCAAGCATTAATATGAGAATAGGAATTTTTGTTGAGCTCCCCGAAAACCCCTAATCCGATGATCAAGATGTTGAATCTCCGTCAATTTTATCACGTATTAGGTGAGCGCCTTGAAGGCTGACTTCTGCGACAACAATTTGGTCCGGTGTCAGAAACCTTCGGAAAGCCTCGAAAACACGTTTAACTCTATCCCTTTGCACCAGTGCGTGAACAGCTTCGCCGAGCATGTTTTGCGCTGCTCCTACGGCTCCAGCCTTTTCAGCAGCTGTCATCAGTTTTATAACACGATCGGTCGCCAATCCAGTTTTCTCGGCAAATTCTCTGCAGGAATACAAAAAATTTTCAACAGAAGGCTCGGACAAGATGCTTTCTAGAGTTTTCTGTCCTATCCGATTAATTATTGCCTGCTTTTTTGTCGATCTTAGAAATTCTTTGGTTAGTCGTGGCTGAAATACACCTGAAACTATGTGATAATCTGAAGTGATGGGAATTTGGTCAACCGACCCATGATTGGGCGCACCCGGTTCTAAGACTATAACGCATCCGCCGAATAGCAAGCCACTAACTGTTCCCAGTCCTGTTTTACATTTAACTTCAGATACATGAGCTATGCGACTGAGCTCACGATATGTGAGGTTCATGTTCAAGGCGCTGCTTAAGGCTAAGGCTGTGCCTAGAGCTCCGCCTGCGCTTGTCCCGAATCCAGCACCAATTGGCACTTCAACTCTGTGTTTAACAACAACGCTGTAAGGGTTGTTAACCTTTTCCAAAAGCATGGCAATAACGGTTCGAGTGGTTTGAGCTTCTGGTGCCAGTTTATTGTTTATGAAAACTTTGACTTCGTTAGCCTTAGACTTAACAACCTCTGCTTCTGTCCATACACCTTTTTTAAGTGCGAAGCCTCCGCCTCGAGAGCCGATTCGCTCGGGGTCAGTTATGGGTTTTCCGTTAGGCTCCTTGTCGCATATTTGGAAGAAGCTGGAGATTGCGGCTGGGCTGAAGGCTCGAGCCAGTTTTGACACTGAGAAATCTGTTCACCGTCCGGCTTGTTGTTTCAAAAATGGAAAGGCTCTGTAGCATGCTTTTAAAATTGGAGGTCCGAGCAACAAGAGGAATGGTATTTCTGTTGTGAAGGTCCAAATGAACCACAACAAACTAAAGAATAATGGTTTACTAAACCAGGGTACTAGTCCAAGGCCTATGATTGCACTTCCAAACGCAAGTCCAATGGTCGAAGCAGCGCCATAGCTCTTCCATTCAGGGCATAGAGAAGCTGCAATTATTATCAAAGCAAAGCTTCCAACAACAGCGGCAAGGAATAGGAGAATGCTGTCAGTTGACGAGAGCCCTGTAAATTGAAATGTTTCTGGCAGAGCCAATATTGAGTAAACACCCACAATTACTGTTAAAAACCCAATAATAAACACGGATGCTAACATTCTCAAAGTAATCTTCTTTCTTGCAATATAACCAACCAAGAAAAAACCTAGAAAGTTGGATGGAACTCCAACCGTCAGGCTTAGGAGAGCGTTTCCATGAGTAACCATATCGCTAAGAAAAATTCCGATAGCGGCTCCAGTTCCCCCTACCCATGGTCCGAAGAGCGCTGCAAAGACTCCTGGAATCACTACTACCGGCCAGAATCGAACAACACCGATAGGAGGCGGCGCAAAAATACCAAAGAAGGTCGCAAGCCCTATCGCCGCGTAAAGCGAAGCGTTAATTGCAGTCATCGCAATTTGTAAAGGCGTAAAACGCTGTCCTTTAGTTTTTTGTAGGCTCATTTAAATCCCCTTTGTTAAGGAATGTTTAGGACAACAAATTCCATCTAATTAAGAATTTCGTATAGTTTGTTTAAACATGTTTGTTTTAGATAATAATATCCATTAAGTAGATAAGAAAACTTGGTCATTTACATGGTTCAATAGATTTAGCTTATGTAAATATCCCAAGATACCGCTTTGAAACTTCATTTGAACCTCAATTTTTGGATGTTTTTCCAAAAAGAAAAACAATCAGGCCTCAAGTCCGATATTTGAACTTATCCCGGGTTACCATGAACCCAAGTCAGGACGACGTTCTAACTCTCGGTTCAGTGATGGTGTGGAGGGGTAGGTCTAAATATCGGTTTAAATTCTCAGAATTGCGTGCACGCAACACTTATGATATTCAAGCAGCAACTACATTGTCGATGAAAAATATTGGTGCTTGAGATGTTTGACAGAAACATTCTTAGCACAATTTTTATAATTCTTAGTTTGATAGCATTTGGATTTCTTTTGTACACCCTCATAAATCTAGACCGATTGGAAATAACAGTTACACATCCAAGAGTAATAGTGGAAATCTCTTTGTTTCTAGCATTCCTATTGATTGGGATTCTCTTAGGATATTACAAATAGATTCCACATGCATCTTGACAAAGCTATAAGCTTATTTAAAGGAAGTGCGGGGGGTTAGGTTTAAACATCGGTTTAAATTCTCGGAATTTTTGCATGACCTCAGAAGTAGCTCGCGCTATAGACCAACTGTAAAATCTTTTATAATTGGTCGGTGAGCAATTCTCTTAGGTGACTCAGTGTCGACCTCTAACCGAATTCGGGCACTTGGAGTTTTTGGGGCGATTGGCGCGCGCACATGTGAGCGTTGCATGTTGGGCGATTAAATCCTCACGCCGAGGAAGGACAGGTTCATTCTTTTTATGACGAAGTTTAATTTTGCATATTCTGCGGCGCATAGGCGCACGGTTTCCCCCCGCGGGTGCTTCTTGGCGAAGCCCATCCCTCCGATCACCTCTTTTTCTTCAGTTCAACTGTGAATCCCACGTAACCGGAGTATCCGCCACCCATCTCCCGAAACTTCCTTAAAATCTCCTGGAAGGCTGTGGGAGATAGCCGATGCTTGGGTTTAGCCACCACTCTGTCGTCCTGTCGTTCCCAAATCAAAAGCTTTGTGAGCTTCGGGTCTTCTAACAACACCTGAACGTCCATTACTGATGTCGGTCTCACCATTCTTATCGCCTCTAAGTTCATTTTCTCTATTTATCCGGTCCCAATAAGGATGATATCAAAGTTAAAGCTTGTTATCCCGGTTATGTTGGATGAAACCACTAGGGTTAAGGTCGCTTTCAAGACTATTCCTGGATCAACTGTTTGTCCGGCGTAGTCCCAGCTAAGGGTTATGTACTCTGAGGCGTTTGGTTGGTCCCAGTTTTCCGTGTTGAGGGAGAGGACTATGGGCGCGTTTCCCTCGTTCCTCAGAAAGATCGTGACATCCACAAGGTAATGAAGCCGAAATTATGAGGCTTATGACTGTGGGTAGAAACTACGGTTTACGATTTGTTTTGATAACACCATTCGCTAGTAACGTCGACAAGCTTGTGTAAAAAGCTGTAAAAAATACTTAGGGTTCAGAGAAGAACGCAACGACAAAGCTTATCTCAAAAGCTTCATAGGTGACGCGGTCAACCAACTAGAGACCTTAAAAACTTGGCGAGTTCATTTATTCGTGCGGAAAAGTCAAAGACATTAGGGAACTGGAAGTTTACGAACCCTTGGCTGTTAAGAAACAGGCCATCAAGTCTGCCACTGAAGCTGCCACGATGATACTTAAGATTGACGACGAAATCGCATCTGGAAAGATGAAAGCTCCGCCCACTCCTCCTGGCGGCCCAAGGGGAATGCCGGGCGGCGGCTATGGAGGTATGCCGCCTGGATATTGATCCTCAAAAACACTAAATGCTAAGCGTAAATTATAGAGCGCATCATTATTCCTCGCCTGTTTAGGTTAAAAGCTCTGGGAAGAATTTAACTGCTTTCTGCCGTCAAAGTTGAAAAACCTTTAGGTTAAACTCCAAACACGGCTTCGCCTTAGTCCATAAATAGGGAGCCTAGAGCTTTACTACACAGGGTCTTTTGGTTTGAATTTTCCCCTCCCTTTATATTTGCCTGTGTATCGTCTACTTTTGACTCTTTTTTGAATGGCCTTTCTTACTGCTTTTTCATTATCCATCTGCTTCTTCGCCTACGCCTAACCGTTCATCTTTAATGGATGCATATAAACCTTAAATTAGCGCGCGCCTGGTTTCGGACAATGACCTAATGATAACTTTAAAATTCGCTATGTCCTCATAACTCAATTCGCGAGCAACGTCGACAAACTATAGAGACGCCATTATTCAAAAGGGAAGGTTTATAAGTAATTAGTCATTAGTGTTTAGATGGTATATCAACGTTAAACCACAACTTTGTTGGTTTGCGGGAGATATCTCCATCACCGTGAACATTTCCGCGAACGTGTCTTCAATTTCTACACTGTTATAGTGGAACACGCCAACACCCCTAATAGACAACTATGTTTTGAATTATTTTCATCCGTTTCCTTAAAACTTAAACTTTCCCCTTTTGGTCGCAGAAGAAGCCCTCTTTAGTGGGTAAGAGCTTGCCGAATGCACAAATCCATGAAGAAACGGGACCTGGGTGCTAACCATTATAAGAGGAGAAGTGGATACGCCCCAAGCCTGATATCGTGGTAAAGGCTGGCGATGTCTTGATTGCGTCTGGTTATGCTGAAGAAGATCTAGCAACTGGCTTCCGGAGAGCCATTTTTACCAGGATAATGGGGGTTCATTTACTCCTTTTTAAGTTTAGCTAGAGCCATGGATTTTGCGATTTCGTAAGCGGTTTTGTAGTCGAATATTCCTTTGGAAGCTTCCACTGCTCGCTTAAAAAGCTGAGCCTCGACCTTGTTTTTGAAGGTTCCTATGGCTAGGGCGCCTATTCCCCAAACTCCCGGCAAAGCCTCGACGCCATCGTCGGTGGGCTTTAGTCCCTCGACACCAAGCGGTGGTATAGCGTTGATGTCTCCGACGACCTTGCATCGTTTTCCATACTCTTTAAGCACATTTAAGGGGAGTAATGAGGTTCCTGCAGCGCCAGCGGATAAGATGATGTCCGCGTCTTTGATGGATTCGCCGATTTCACTGGGTTGAGTAGCTTCTACACCTCGAGCTCTCTCTGTTTTTGTTTCCTCGTTGATTTTCGTGGCAACTGCTGTGGACCTTTCTAGTTTTCGCGAGGTGACGACGACGTTGGCTCCTTCCATCACGTACAAGCGGGCGGCAGTCTGTCCTACAGGTCCGGTGCCTGCCAAGACGGTGACGGTTTTTCGGTGGAGGTCGCCGAGTTCTTTTTCGATGGAGGTGGCGAGGGTTTTTGCTACCGCAGCGGAGGCGGTGGTGTAGGCTCCTCTTGGGTCTATGATGATGGTGAGCTCAAAGGGTGGGAAGAGGCATTTTTTGGCGGTTTCCAGGATTTCGGTGGCTTTTTCGGCGTCGGTTCCTCCGATGAAGATTTTGGTGTGTTTGGCTCCTTCGGGTCCGCGTGGGAACATGGCGTCTTGGATGATTCTTTTTGCGTCTTCAGGCGTGGTGTTGCTGTATTGGAGGATTTGGGCTTCGGGGAATAGGTCGATGGCGGTTAGGATGTCGAAGGGGCTGGTGTGTTTGTCGGTGTCTAGGAAGAGGATGACGGTTTTTTTGGTGGGTTTAGTCATGTTTTCACCTTTTGAGTATTGTATTTTTTGGTTTTGTTTGTTTTAAGGTTTTTGTTTGGGACGAAATGGAGTTGTGAATAAATTTTCTCGTGATAGGCTGAGGGGGTGGAGCGTCAGTCTTAGACACACTACTCTAGAGTGTCAGCCTCAGACATGCTTGACACGTGTTATCTGTGTGAGCATGCGACGTCTTTGATGGTACTCGCAATCACCTTAATCGGGTCCTCGAAGGTTTGTGTTAGTCGCCGCGCCTTTTCTTCTTGTGCCGCCTTAACGGATTCTAAACTGCTGAGAGTTCTTATAATCTTTTTTGCGGCCTTTTCTGGGTCGTTTTCACGAATAATTAACCCCTTATTCATTAAGTATTTTTCAATTAAGAAGGGTTCGTCTGGATAGCACGAGAATGTCGGCACTCCCATCAAAGCCGCCTCGGCGGTCATGGTTCCCCCAGCTCCAACGAATATAGATGAGAAAAAGAGGAGACTCTGGCCGTCGACAATAGACTCGCAGACCATAGCCCTCTTTCCCAAAATTTCTTGAAGAGCCACGGCTTGCTTTTCATACCTAGGTATAACTACTATCTGGAAATCACGGGATGCTTGGAGGAGTTTTTCAATTATAGGAATAACCGAGGGCTTTTTCGGCGTTTTGCCCAAAAGATACGCAGCAAAAGCTTCCTCTGTTCTGAAGGTGATGATGGGCTTCGACCTATCCAGCCCAAGCTGCTTCAAGACGTTTTCGTTGGGTTTAAAGTCCCTCAGCCAAGCCCACGCGTCCAAAGCATCATACTGAATTATCCTGTCCTCTGATATTCCAAATCTCAACCAAGCCCTTTTCGGTATCACTTTAGGTGTCAAAAGCCTTTTTGAGAGCGGAATCGTTAATCGCGCCACTGCTTCTGCATGCGGGGAATCATTCACACAAACATGGGGAATGCCTAAACCAAAAGCAACCCGAGCGGTCTCGGGAGAAGAGAAAGAAACCGCCACATCTGGCTTCCACTCCTTCACTAAGGAGGCTAACTTGAGGACCCTTCCCGCACTTGCTCTCAATTTGCCCGCTAGCGTTCCACCACCATGCTTTCCGACAACCTTTGCGTCTACTCCCTTGAGGGCAAGAAGCTTAACCACCTCACGATATTCCCGAGTTACTTTAAGAACTTGATGCCCCTCCTTCTCTAACCTTTCTGACAACTTAGAAAACAGCATACACTGCTTTGGAGTAAGAATGTCCATGAACACTCTGAGGCTGGTCAAAATTATTCTCTCCCACAGGCTAGTAAATTCACTCCTTTCTAAATTTGCTAATTATTTCATAAAGCTTTGTCTTATACTCAGCAATAAGCTCAGTTGCCCTGACCCTTGTTTTTCCCTCAGCATAAAATCGGTAGATAGGCTCGGTTCCGCTAGGTCTTATGAGAATGGAGCTTTTGTCTGGAAACCATATTTTTACACCGTCAATTGCGTCTATGGTGAGGTCTTTGACCTGCTGGATGAGTTCTCCCAGCACTCGTTCCTTGAGTTCGTCTGGACATTCTATCTTGTCCTTTTCTAAGTGGTAAAGGGGCAACTCCGCCAACAGTTCTGACAGTTTCTTTCCAGTCTTCGCTATAATATCTAGAATCAACGCGGTGGCCATTGCCCCGTCTCGAACCGGTTGATGAGGCGCGTATAATATACCACCGTTTTCTTCACCGCCCAGCTTCGCGCCTAACTTTTTCATCTCATGAGAAACGATGATGCTGCCAACCTTGGTCCAAACCACCCTACCGCCATACCCATCCGCGATTTCCTTGATGAGATACGAAGAGCTTACCGGTGTAACGACGGTTTTCCCGGGATTTTCCTGTAAAAAGTATTTCTCAACCAGCGCGAAGGTTCGGTCTCCCCAATGGATTTCTCCCCCCTCATCGACAAAGATTGCACGATCAGCGTCTCCATCGTACGCCACACCCACGTCCGCGTTGACTGCCCTCACCGCGGATGCTAATTCCTGCAAGTTTTCTGGTCTAGGCTCCGGAGGCCTGCTAGGGAAGGTTCCGTCAACGTTTGCGTTCATGGTGGTAACTCGGCATCCTATTTCTCGAAGCAGGTAGGGAGCGGCTAAGCCGCCGACACCGTTCCCCGGGTCCACCACAACATGAAAGCGTTTTTGTTGAATAGCGACAACATCCACATGTTGTTTTATAGCCTCTACGTAGGCGTCAAGAATTCCCGGCAATCGATGAATTTCTCCAATCTTATCCCATCCGGCCCGCTGAAACTTTTCATCGAAAAAAATTTTCTCTATCTCGATTTCCTGCTCTCGCGGCAACTCGATTCCATCACTAGCCACCACTTTAACGCCGTTGTATTCCGGCGGATTATGAGACGCGGTGATGATTACCCCGCCATCCTTCTGATGATGCTTAACTGTGTATTGAATGGCGGGGGTGGGCGCCATCCCCACATCATAAACAGTGCATCCTGTGGATATTATACCAGCAATAACCGCTTGAGTAAGCATCGAACTGCTGGTTCTTCCGTCGTACCCCACCAAGATTTTTCCGCCCTCAAAAAAGGTTCCGACAGCACTTCCAACTTTAATCATAAACTCTGGGGTTAGATCACGATTTACCACGCCGCGGATTCCGTTCGTCCCGAATAACCGTCTCAACGGCATCACGTCGTCTCCCTCGAAAACTTCTTCCAAGAAAGTAATAAAGTTAACAGCCCATAAAAGGCCTCTTCTCAATTACTTTTTACAGAGGACCCTAACCAAATATTCTAGTTCCCTCCCTCCTCTATAGAATCCAAAAAATTTCCGCCAACACTACATCAAGCATCTAGGCGTAAGCACACTTTCCGAAACTTCCTTCGAAGGACAAACCGTCACACCCCGTGTGAGAGTAACGTTGTCCTGAATCATCGCGTAATCGCCGACGATACATCCATCTTCAATCTTCACCCATCTCCCCACAGTCGCGTTTTCACCGATAATCGCACCCTTTATCGACGTAAAATCCGAAATTAAGGTCCCGGGGAAAACGATGGAATTTTCGACACGAACCCCCTTTCTGATGGTCACGTGTTCCCCGATAGCCACGTGAGGACCGATTCTGGACCTCTCCCCTACGGTTACTCCTTCGCTAATCACGGTGGGGTCTTCGATTTCTGCCCCATCCTCTATGCTGACACCCTTACCTATTTCACTCTTTTTTATTTCTGTATCCAGCAAAAGCTGGTTTGCTTTTAGATAATCTGTCGGTTCTCCAATATCGATCCAAAATCCCTCGAATTCATGACCGTAAAGTTTTCCCTCTCCCGCCAGTTTTGGGAATATTTCATGCTCCATTGAAACGGGTCGACCGACGGGGATATAGTCAAAAATTTTGGGGTCAAGAACGTAAATCCCAGCGTTTGCTAAATTGCTGGGTGCTTTTCCAAGAACTGGCTTTTCCACAAACCGCACCACACAGTTTTTTTCATTTAATTCCACAACTCCATACCGGCTGGTATCCTCAACCCTATACAGTGCTATTGTGGCAGTAGCGCCGTTTTCCTCATGCTTTTCCACAAGTTTTGCATAATCAATGTTGTTAAGGATATCTCCGTTTAAGACGAGAAACGGCTTTTCCCGCCCGATCAAATCCTCTGCCCTTTTAATGGGCCCGCCTGTTCGTAGAGGTCGACTCTCTCTGGAATATAAAACTTTCATTCCACACACCGAGTCTCCGTAACGTCGAACGAAGGCTTCAGCCATATAATTCACAGCCAATATGACTTCATCAGCTCCGCTCTTCGCTAACCTCTCCAGCGTCCAATCTAACAAAGGTTTGTTGCCGACTGGAAAAAGAAGCTTCGGCCTCGTGCAACTAAGTGGCCGTAGTCTTGTTCCAAATCCTCCAGCTAACACAACAGCCTTCAATTCCATTCGCTCCAAGGGATAATTGTATTGTTGCAGCATTTATGTAAAAACTTTATGAAAAAATGCGAATAAAAGCGAGCTCGGATAGCTATTTGCGAAAGCATAAACCAACTTACCCCATCATTTGAATCACAATTTAAGAAGTTATTTAAGGTTTCATCGTCTATTCTGCAAAAGTCTAGGAGATAGAGGAGTGTTTATGGCTGAATAGCCAGCCAATTGTTGGCTAACGAAGGCCGTTCCACCGTATCAGACAGCGTTGGAGGAACGCTTGCCCCTCTTTAATATTTCCCTGATCGGCGTATAAACCTGCTTCAGGGGCCAGTCCACCTTTAGGCCTGCAAACTTTAACCTAGCCAGCGTAGTTTCGTATCCATCCATCACCTCTTCTTCGAGGTTCAGCAGCAGGCGTGTGTCAATATCAGCCAATTTTTTCATCAGACTTCTTCGCTCCTCGGGCGTCGTTATGCGTGGGTCCGCGCTCATAGAAGCCACATGAAAACTCACGTTATAATCCATCAAATTTCTAATGGCTTGAAAAGGAATCTCGAAGGCCTCGGGCTTCGCACCCGTTTTCTTGGTGAAGGCTTCGGGTGTTCCTGCCTTTAAAGAAACTCGAACGTGCGGCTTAGTGAATTTGGAGACCCTCCTAACGTAGTCCTTGTCGACGCCGAATAAAATTCCATTCGTTTCCAAAATGAAGAGCGGAAACGTAGATGATTCCACATATTCCAGTAAACCAAGCAGATGATCCTTGCCTAAGGTGGGCTCAGCTCCTGAGATGCGCAATTTATTAACCCTATATCTATGAGCCGCCTCCTTTAATTGGTGGAAAGCCTCTTCAGGTGAGTAGAACTGGCCAAACTTTTCAGGGAAGTCGCGCCCCCAACTAACCCAGCAGAAGACACAGCGGAAGCAGCATCCGACACAGTATCCAGTTGCTATACCACCGTATACGCCAGTCGCATAAAAATCTTCATACTTACGCTCTAGTCCTCCAAGTCCCCTTCTAGTGACGATCTTTTCCGTTTCTTTAGCTAACTCCACAGGGTCAACAGGCTTGAAGCCAGAAGTGATGAAACGTGGATATTCTTTAGGCGCCTTCAACACACCACACTAGAAAAATGCGTCCTAAGAGGTTTTTATGTTTTCCCACATGATTATCATGCAAAAGACACCGATTTTCCATCCTATTACGCTATTTTTTCAAGATGTTGGCGAGTTTGCTCGCAATGCAAATACGTTTCTATTTTGAAAGTTTTACGCAAGGAACTATTTTCACCAAAAATTAAATATTATTGATTGTTCATTATGCGAATGTAAATAAAATTTGTTGAAAATTGAATGAATGTAGGAGGCGAAAGTGTGGCATTAAACGAAACAGATGTTAAAATCCTTAAAGTATTGCTTTTGGACGCTAGGCTTTCGTGTAGACAAATAGCAAGAAAGGTCGGTGTCTCCATAGGTACAGTTTTATCGAGAATGAGAAAGATGGAGCAAGAAGGGGTAATAAAGGGATATTCTGCAGTTGTAGATCATGAGAAACTTGGTTATGAATTAACAGTTGTGATAGAAATCACCGTATCCAAAGGTAGGCTTTTAGAAATGGAGAAGGAGATTGCAAAGCTACCAGCTGTTTATTGTGTATACGATGTAACTGGTTTAACTGATGCCATGGTGATTGCAAAGTTTAAGAGAAGAGAAGAACTGAGCAACTTTACAAAATCCTTACTTGCAATGCCCTTTGTGGAAAGAACCAATACGCACGTGGTTCTAACCACCATAAAGGAAGATTTTAGAATAGTTTAAGCTGACTCCTAAGAGTACTCTGCTTAAAGCGATAATTATTAGAATAGGGTTGCGACACGAATTAAGTGTTGTAACGTCCTTGAGCATAGGAGATATGGTTGAACTGAAACTACTGCGAAAAGCTGGTGAAGTAGAATGAAAAAGCTAGATAAAGACGCCCTGAAACTGGATTTCGAGAAGACCACCCATGAAATCGTGGGATTCATTAGAAAGATCGTGGAAGAAGCTAACGCTGCTGGCGTGGTGGTTGGGTTAAGCGGAGGCGTGGACAGCAGCTTGGTGGCTGCGCTCTGCGTTCGTGCATTGGGTAAGGAGAGGGTTTTGGGTGTAATAATGCCCATGGTGTTTACCCCCTCAGAAGACATTGAGGATGCGGAGGAGCTGGCGGAATGGCTGGGGATACGAAGAGAATTTGTTAACATTCAAGACGTCAGCGAGGCCTTCTTCAAGGAGTTGCGTATCGATCAGAATAATCTTCAGCAAAGAATTCCCATGGCAAATATTCGCGCTAGAATTCGCATGGTTATCCTTTACTACTATGCAAACCTGCATAATTATTTGGTTGCAGGTACTGGAGACCGTAGCGAGCGTTTGATCGGCTACTTTACTAAGTATGGAGACGGCGGAGTAGACTTCTTGCCCACAGGCCATCTTTACAAGACACAAGTTAGGGAGCTTGCCAAATACTTAGGCATCCCTGAGAAGATTGCCTACAAGCTAAGCAGTCCGCAGCTTTACCCGGGTCATAAAGCAACGGATGAGATACCGCTTAGTTATGAAGAACTTGATCCCGTGTTGGTTGGGTTGTTTGATCAAAGGCTGCCACCGAATGAAGTTCGTAGGTTGACAGGCGTCTCCATCGAGGTGGTCGAGGAGGTTTTGCGTCGTTTTAACACGTCTAGGCATAAGCGGGCATGCCCGCCGATGGTTAGGGATGAGTAGGTTATGTGATGGAGTGGTGAAAATTTTTGTGCTGGTCTATAGAGGGGGAGGGTTGCAAGTTTGTATTTTGTTTGTAAAAAATTCTTGGTGGTGCGCTGAGGAGAATTTTGTTCACCACCACCATGCTTATGGGGTTTGTTTAAAGTCTTTTAATGAGTCTTTTTTACTGTTTTTAAGCGTAAAGTTTAAGGGGTGATGGGGATATTTCCCCTTACACTGCCTAGGCTAGGGGTTGTAGGCTTGAGCGCTGAAACGTTGGAGGAGAGGAAGGCTCAGGTTCTCATCGGGCTTCGTGGTTACACGCAGATGAAACGGGAGGAGCAGAAGGGCATCGTCAGCTTTCTGGTGGAGTTGCCTGAGAAGGGAAAGAACGCGCTGATTTGGTGCATACTCACCCAGGGAACCGTGGGAGTTCAATACATTAACCAGTTAAGAAAGGCCATGAGGGAGGCGGGAGCTGAAAAGGGCATCATCGTCACTAGCGGACGATACACTCAAGCGGCGAAGGTGAACGCGAAGAAAAGAGGAATCGAGCTAATCCCGAGGATTTTCCCCTCCTTCAACATCTTCGAGCACAGACTTGTGCCAAAACATGAAATCCTCCCACCCGAGGAGAAGGAGAAAGTGATGATGGAATACCGGGTGCAGCCCTACCAACTGCCACGAATCAAAGCCTCGGACCCCGCAGCCAAGGCAATCGGGGCCAGACCTGGAGACATCCTTAGAATTGTTAGAGACAGCCCGACGGCTGGAAAATATACGTCATACAGGTATGTGGTTGAGGGCTAGCTTCATTCCCTTTCTTTCGCCACCATAACCTCGGTGGCCTTTATCACAGCCTCCACGTTGTCGCCTGGTTTTATATCCAATTCCTCCACAGCTTCTTTAGATATGATTGCGGTCACTACAGCAGGCATGCTGATTTCGATTTTGACCTTCGCAGTGATTACCCCCTTCTCCACCTCTTGGACAACGCCCCTCAACCGATTTCGGGCACTAATCTTCAATCCAACCGCCTCCCAATACTCTTCATCACCCAACATCTCACCTACATAGTCCTCAACCCGCTTATACTCCTTCAGCAAACTTTCTCCTAGGCTGGTTAGTTTGGCTCCACCTCCGCCAGTCTTCCCACCCTTATAGGTCTCTAGGATAGGTTCATTGAGGGCTTTCTCCATCTTTGCTAGGTAATTCCACACATAACGATACGACATACCTATTTTCTTAGCTGCTTTAGAAATGGATCCCTCTTCTCTAATGGCCTCGAGGATTTCTGCTCCACCCCTCCCTAAGAGAGGCTCTCCCTCGAACTCCAGCCAGACTTTGGCTAGGGGTCTAGGTTTTTTGTGGGTGATCATTTCCAATTATTTATTGCACCGTTATGCATATAAGTTTATATCGTCGATATATTCTTTTATGCATAACGACCCGGCGGGAAAGATGAAATCATGGTGATGAAAACATCAAGAACCCCACTAATCATCGTCCTACTATTGGCCATCGCCCTCGGAGGGGTCCTTACTTTCGAACATTTTCGACAACCAATGGAGCATTTGCGTTTGGCAACAACCACGAGCACCTATGACTCAGGGCTACTCGATTATCTAACGCCGATCTTTGAAACAAAGTATAATGTAAAAGTGGACGTAGTTTCTGTGGGCACAGGCCAAGCCATAGAAATAGCAAGGAGAGGCGACGCTGACATGGTTCTCGTTCACGCCAAGGAATTAGAAGAGGCTTTCGTGAGGGACGGGTATGGTGCGCATAGAGTTGGCGTAATGTACAACGATTTTGTCATAATAGGTCCTGTGAGTAACCCCGCTGGCATCAATGGGATGAACGCGACCGAAGCCTTCATGAACGTAGCTGAATCAGGAGCCGAAGGCAAAGCCATCTTTATTTCCCGAGCCGACAAATCCGGCACCCACTTGCTAGAGTTGAAGATATGGGCGCAGACTGGCATTCATCCGTCTAACCCCACCTATGCTTGGTATTGGGAGGCTGGAGCTGGCATGGGAACCGTGTTGAGGATGGCTAACGAAAAGCAAGCCTACACCCTCACTGATAGAGGGACATGGCTCTCTTTCAAGAGGCAACTCACAAACCTGACAGTGTTGGTAGAAAACGACGAAATTCTGCTGAACCCCTACGGAGCAATACCAGTCAATTCAGAAAAGTATCCGCAAAGAAACTTCAGGATGGCGGTGGCCTTCGTGAACTTCCTCATCTCAGAAGAGGGACAAAAACTGATAGCAGACTTAAAGAGGGAGGGAGAAAACCTCTTCATACCCATGGCACGCAACTTTAAACTTGCTCACACGCTTGGTTTCCCAAATCAAGAGCAAGAGGTTGCGTGGTACGATGCACAAATAACATCCTCTGTCATGAACCTTTCTCATTCTTCTAATCCAGTTTTGGAAGGTTTTTTTAAGGCAATGGAGTTGATCATCTCCTTAAATCCAGAGGTTTTAGGCATAACCCTACTATCCCTGCGGGTTTCTGGCACTGCTGTTTTGCTGGGCTCAATTGTGAGCGTTCCGCTTGGAGCCTTTTTGGGCTTGAGAGGTTTCAAGGGCAAGCGACCCTTACTCAGCCTCATCAATGTGTTGTCAAGAAATATCGTCAACACGTTCATGGGCTTGCCCCCAGTCATTATTGGGTTGACCGTTTACCTACTGCTCTCAGCGTCTGGCCCCTTGGGTCCACTCCAGTTGCTATACACGCCAACAGCCATGATCATCGCCCAGTTAATAATGGTTGTACCAATCATAATCGGAGTGACTATGTCAGCGGTTGGTAGCATTGACAAAGCCATCCGAGAAAGAGCCTTGTCTCTAGGTGCAACTGAGTGGCAGACAGCGCTGATCGTGTTAAGAGAGGCACGCATGGGTTCATTAACTGCGATGGTGGCGGCGTTTGGAGCCGCAATCTCTGAGGTTGGCGGAATCATGATCGTCGGCGGAAACATACGGTGGTCAACCCGAGTTTTAACGACTGCAATTGTGTATGAGACTGAGCTGGGAGAGTTCGGGGTTGCAATAGCGTTGGGAATTATTCTGCTGTCTCTCGCTTTTGTGGTAAACCTCGCCTTGACCTACTTACAGTTGAAGGGGGAGAGAAGGTAGCGATGCCCCTCATTGAAGTACAAAATCTATGTAAAGAGTATTCTGGGAAAAAAGTGTTGAGAGGCGTTAACTTTGAAGTTCAAAACGAGGAAATTTTTGCGATCATTGGCCCTAACGGGGCGGGTAAAACTACCCTCCTTCGACTGCTTGATTTGCTTGATGAGCCCTCTGGCGGAACGATTTCATTTGACGGAGCGATAGTGGATTATTCCGTGAAGAACAGGCTCGCCCTTCGTAGAAGGATGAGCATGGTTTTTCAGCAAACGATTCTCTTCAACATGAGCGTTTTTAACAATGTAGCTTATGGCTTAAAGGTAAGAGGAGAGGATGGAAGGAGCATCGAGAGAAAGGTTAAGGAGGTGTTAGAACTCGTGCAGCTATCGGGCTTTGAGCACAAAAATGCGTTGTCCTTGTCTGGCGGCGAGGCCCAGAGGGTAGCTCTCGCTCAAGCGTTGGTCGTTGAACCAGAGTTGCTGCTTCTAGACGAGCCAACAGCGAATCTTGATCCGAAAAACGTTTCCATCATTGAAGAAGTGCTCTCATGGGTAAATCGGGAACGAAAAACAACGATGGTTATGGCAACCCACAACCTGTTTCAGGCCGAGAACCTTGCTAAAAGAGTGGGTTTTCTTCTCGATGGGAAAATGGAAAAAATAGGGACTGCCCAAGAGGTGTTCGGCGCCCCGTCAAAACACCTAATAGACTTTGCGAGACTGGAAAATGTTTTCTCGGGCAATTCAAGAATTTTCGAAGAGGGCACTTCATTGATAGATATCGGCGATGGGGTACAAATTGAGGCAGCTTTTAGGAAATCGGGAAACGTCACAATCTTCGTTAGACCAGAAGATATAATTTTGTCGAGGAAACCGATAGCATCCAGCGCGAGAAATGTCTTTAAAGGGAAAATTGTTGAAATCTCAGACATGGGGTCGGTAGTAAAGCTAAAAATTGATTCGGGTAAGCGATTCATTGTTCAAATAACCAAACGATCTTTCCATGATATGCGGCTCAACATTCATTCGGAAGTGTTTCTCGCCTTTAAGGCATCTTCAGTGGGCATCATTTGACTAGGATAGCGATCAAAGCTTCAATTTACGATGAAGGGCTTTCAGATTTTTGTTCTTGAAGTTCGTGGAGGATGACGAGGGCTTCGCCCAAGGGTATGCCTAGTTTTATCGCTAAGTCTTGAGGGTTTACTTCGGGTTGCTCGTGGATAACCACGTCTCGGGTGTAAGCCTTATGATGAGGATACATGATCATGGCGTGAACCGTTTCTACCAGAACCGGCCACAAAGGATTCCTCACATACTCTTCCCAGCTCATGCATCTCCACTCACATAACTTTGATGACTTTCATGCTCAATTGATTTTCTCTAGTCCGCTGTTGGTCGCTAATGGTCGAGAAGGGTTTTGAAACCGTAAAGTATATTTTCCCGAGGCTTAGCAGTAAAGCCCAGCTGTCCAAAACAAGGCGGGTGGACCACGTTGACTATCAAGGCGGTGATCTTTGACCTCGACGGGACCATCGTGAACTTCAACATTGACTATAAAGCAGTGAGGGCGGATGTTATACAGTTCCTCACCAACCAAGGTTTTCCCTCCTCCATCCTTTCCATGAACGAGAGCATATTTGAGATGTTGAAGAAAGTGGAAATCTGCCTGAGGAACAACGGCGAGGAGGAGCAGCAGATTACGAAGGTTAAAGAAGACGCGCTTTCAGTAGCAAACCGTCACGAGTTGGAGGCAGCCCACTCGACCAGCTTAATGCCCGGCGTCCTCGAGGCGCTTAAAGAGTTGAAGAAAATGGGGTTAAAAACTGCACTTTTCACTGTGAACAGCGAGAAATCGACAAGCTACATTCTCCGATGCTTCCGCCTCAAACGGTTCTTCGATGCAGTAATCACCCGAGAATATGTTTTGGCAGTGAAGCCGGACCCTGCTCACTTAGAAGCCGTGTTGAAGGCACTAGGCGTTAAGCCGGAAGAGGCGGTCGTTGTGGGAGACGGTGTGGGAGACATGAAGTGTGCTAAGGAGCTGGACGTTGTCGCGGTGGGCATGACAACGGGAATATCCTCTCCAGAAGAATTAACCCGCGCTGGGGCCACCTACCTAGTTTCATCCTTCACTGAACTGCTTACTATAATACGGAAACTAACCGAGCGGTGAAGCCATAACTTTTTATTTTGATTTTAAGACAATTGAGGGAACTAGCAGATAAGAGGCGTGGTAACGTTGGAGTTGTATCTTCTTAGTGATGGTTTTTTCACCATCGACAAAAGCTTCTTGGTGTACACGAAGTATCAAGGGGAAATTTACGAAGCAGCTCTAAAACCCCTGCTGGTCATAACCGACACAGAGAAGATTCTCATAGACACTGGGATTGGTGAGCTCCCGGAGAAGCATAGAAAATTTCACACTATAAAGAGGAAGCCAAGTGAAGCGCTCCAGGCTCAGCTACAAAAACACGACCTGAAGCCGGAAGACATCGACATCGTCATCAACACACACCTGCACTTCGACCACTGCGGCAACAACGCTTCTTTCCCAAACGCCAAGTTTTATGTGCAAGCGGACGAGCTTCGCTATGCGTATGCTCCCGACAGGTTTCAAAAAGCCGCCTACCTCAGGGAATTTTTCGACATAGAGGCTGAGTACACGCTCACTCGCGGTAGGTATCAAATAACCGACGACATAGTCCTGATTCGCACGCCGGGACACTCGGTTGGGCACCAATCAGTTATCGTGAGGAAGGGGGAAAAGAACTACGTGTATTGTGGTGACGTGGCGCCCCTACAAGAAAATCTGGAACGAAGAAACATTCCGGGGGTTCTCTATCGCGCTGACCAAGCCTTAAGGTCCATAGACAAGCTTCGAGACGTCAGGAACGCGGTGTACATCTATTCTCATGACAACGCCCAGTTGACTTTGGCCTAAAACCTTGACGATAAAAATCTTACAGTGCGCGTAGTGAAGGTGCTGGACAAGACTAGCGCCAAAAGCACTCTTTAAGACAATGCTAAGCTAACATGCAAAAACATATATCTGTTTATCAAAACAATAATATTATTTGATTTAGAAAATTGAAAAGGAGGAGTTGTGGATGTCACGTGCAATAACCACTATAGAGAGCGTAATGATTGTCTTACTGATCATTGCGATCCTAGTTTCCGGTGGTGCTTTAGCTTACGTAACTGGACTGGCAGGGCTTCCAGTTAAGACAGAAGAGCTATCGAAGAAGACATCAGAGCTGGCATCTGCTGAAGCAGGCCTGGCGAAGACCGTTGGAGAATTGGTAACAACTGTTGGTAGCATGGCGAAGACCGTTGGAGACTTGGCAACAGCTGTTGGAGCGTATTCAGAAAGAATAGTAGCTTTAGAAAAAGCGATAGCAGCTCTGAAGGAAGCGACCGCGACCCTGGAGAAAAGAACGGCAGCAATAGAAGAGGCTATAAAACCACCACCTCCAAGGCCGATTATCCTGGGCACGACGGACAAGATTACAGTATTGGACCCTGCAAAATGCTATGACTTCTATACCTGGGAGGTGTTCAATAGCATTGGGGAAGGGTTGTTAAAGTATAGGCCTGGGACAACTGAGCTAGAGATGGGGATCGCAGAATCTTATGAAGTTAGCCCTGATGGACTTAAGTATACTTTCAAGCTTAGGAAGGGCATGAAATTAACTGATGGGACACCGCTTGATGCTGCCGCTGTGAAATGGTCTGTAGATCGAGTTATGAAGCTTAATTTGGATCCCTCGTGGCTGGTTTCAGCATTCGTCGATAGAGTAGAAGTTGTAGACGCCACTACTGTAAGATTTGTATTAAAGGCTGCGGTATCATACTTTCCAGCACTGGTCGCCATGCCGCCCTGCTACTTCCCAGTAAGTTCCAAATCCTTTCCCGTGGACAAAACCGCTGAGCCCACAGTGGGCCACTACGGTCCATATAAAATTAAAAAGTGGGTTAGAGATGTGGAGCTTGTCTTAGAGGCAAACCCCGACTATTATGGCCCTCCGCCAAAATCCAAGGAATTTGTTGTGAAATTCTATAAAGACGCTGCCACAATGAGGCTGGCATTAGAGGCTGGAGAGATCGACATCGCATGGAAGACGCTGAGGCCAACAGATGTAGTGGACCTTAGAGCTAAGGGGATGCTACACTTATTTGAAGTGCCGGGAGGATACATACGATACGTCGTCATACGTAGCGACAGGCCACCCTTCAACGATGCACGTCTAAGGCGAGCCGTTGCCGCAGCTATAGATAGAGATAGGATATGCACAGAAGCTTGGAAAGGCACCGTTGAGCCGCTTTACAGCATGGTTCCCATAGGAATGTGGAGTCACATCGATGCATTTAAGGAAGAATACGGCAAGCGCAACCTAGAGCTGGCGAGGACGCTCTTAACCGAAGCCGGATACAGTGAAACTAACCCATTCACGTTTGAATTCTGGTACACTCCCACACACTATGGAGACCCTGAAGCGGATGTGGCAGCTATAATAAAAGAAAGTCTTGAGGAGACAGGCATGATGAAAGTTACATTAAAAAGCGCCGAGTGGGCAACATACGCCGCAGTGTACCTAACCAAGGGGGTCATGCCTATCTTCCTCCTCGGTTGGTATCCAGATTACATAGATCCAGACGACTATCTAACGCCGTTCCTCCACTCGGAATATTCATGGAGCTTAGGCGTATTCTATGGCAACCCTGAGATGGATGCCATCCTCGAAGAAGCTATGGTTAAAGTAGATATCAGGGAGCGAACAAAACTTTATGAAAAAGCCCAAAGGCTAATGGCTGACGATGCTCCAGTGGTCCCCTTCTTCCAAGGAAGGCTGAATGCCGTCACCTGGCCGTACATAAAGGGGTTCATACTAGACCCTACTATGCTGCTTAGATACTACTTGATCTATAGGGAGTAAAAAACAAAATAAATAACTCCACCCCCTATTTTTTGTGGGAGACAAATGGTATCTCTTAGAGTATACATCGCAAGGCGTATACTACTCTCTATTCCCATGATCTTCATCCTTCTTGGCATAGTGTTTCTAGTAATGAGAGTCGCTGGCGACCCCGTAAGTGCCATACTTGGTGGTCATGCCCCAAGAGAAGAGATTGAGCGGATAAAAGAGCAACTTGGACTGAATAAACCGCTTATCTTTCAGTTCTTCGATTACCTTTGGCAGCTTCTCCATGGAGACTTAGGGCAGTCATTGATATGGGGCCAAAGACCTGTATTAGATGAGATCTTAGAGCACTTCCCAGCGACATTGGAGCTATCCATATGCTCATTCATAATAAGCATATTTATTGGCATCTTCACTGGTGTATACTCTGCTCGTAGATATAATAAACCTGTTGATCATTTACTTAGGCTATATGGCATTGTTACCTATGCCCTCTTTATCCCCTGGATCGGCTTGATACTACAGCTAATCTTTAGCGTATATCTAGGCTGGTTGCCAACCAGTTTACGAATAGATACCCTCATGGAACCACAATCCATCACTGGACTTTACGTATTAGATAGCATTCTAACACTCAACACTCCCAGCCTGGCTAGTTCCATAAGACACCTCATCCTCCCATCCGTAACCCTAGGAATTTACCTTTCTGGAATTTTTACGCGTGTCACTCGAACGCACATGTTAGAAGTCCTTGAGGGAGATTTTATAAGGGCGGCTAGAGCGAGGGGGTTACCAGAGAGGACAGTAATCTACAAACATGCATTGAAGAACGCGTTTATACCCATACTTACGATGATGGGGCTGCAATTCGCAATGATGCTTGCTGGAGCTATACTAACGGAGACAACCTTCTCCTGGCCAGGGATGGGAACCTTCCTAGCTGAACGAATACTCTACCGAGACTTCACAACCGTTCAAGGAACCATCGTCTTCTTCGCATTTCTGATCGTCATAGTAAGCCTTGTAATCGATATCATCTACGTCTACATAGACCCAAGAATCCGATACTAGGAGAGGTAAAAGATGACGTCAAGGTTATCAATCTCTCGACTGATCGTGTCCAGACTGAGAAAACTTTCACCTAGAAGAGGCATAGAGTACTGCTTCACCCTCATAGGGTTCATGATTATTGCCCTCATCATCTCGATGGCTCTCCTAGCCCCGTTTATCGCCCCTTATGACCCAATAAAAAGAGTAGGAGAACTCCTTGAAAGCCCAAACACCAGGTTTATCATGGGCACAGACGGTATTGGGAGAGACATCTTTAGCAGAATCATATATGGATCCCAAATCGTGATGTACATCACCCTTCTATCAATGACTCTCTCATTTATGTGCGGCGTACCTCTTGGATTATTGTCGGGTTATGTCGGTGGTAAACCTGATAGTCTTCTTTCCCTCGTCATGGATAGCCTATACGCCTTTCCAGGCCTTATTCTGGCCATAGCCCTAGCTGTTATGCTGGGTCCGGGGGTAGTGAGTATGGCTATATCATTGACAGTAGTTTATATTCCAACCTACTTCCGAATGATTAGGGGACATGTTCTATCGCTTAAGGAAAGCCTATTTGTTGAGGCGGCGAAAGCCGTTGGTGCCAAAAATAGAACAATGATCTTTAAATATATTTTTCCAAATGTTATTCCATCTCTCCCCATCATATTATCACTTAACGCGGCCGATGCTGTCCTAACAGCGGCGGCTTTAAGTTTTCTTGGACTTGGAATACCTGCCCCAACCCCAGATTGGGGGTTCGACTTAAAGATGGGGCATGGTTATCTTGCCTCTAAAATCTGGTGGCCGAGCACCTTCCCGGGGCTGATGATAGTTCTACTCACCTTGGGCTTTAGTCTCTTTGGGGAAGGGCTTAATGAAATCCTGAGCCCAAGATTGAGGGAGAGATAATAGCCTATGAAGGAGAGCCTTCTGGAGGTAGAGGATTTAAGGGTTTACTACTATGTAAGAGAAGGAATCGTGAAGGCAGTAGACAAAGTCAATTTCTTTATGAAAAAGGGAGAAATCATAGGAATAGTTGGGGAGTCTGGCTCAGGAAAATCTACCTTAGGGCTTTCCATACTGAAGCTTATCCCTCCGCCAGGAAGAATCGCTGGCGGAAAGTTGCTGTTCGATGGAAACGACCTTATCAAGCTGGACGACAAGGAAATGCTTAAAATCAGAGGGAAACGGATTTCCATGGTCTTCCAGGATCCGATGACCTCGCTAAACCCACTCATGAAGATAGGCGACCACTTGGTTGAAACCATAATGGCACATGAGAAGGTTACACGCCAAAAAGCCGAAGAAAGGGCTTTCTCATTATTGGATAATGTTAGTATCCTGCCAGACAGATTCAACGATTACCCGCATCAATTTAGTGGGGGTATGCGACAGAGGGTCGGGATAGCCTTAGCGATTGCCCTAAACCCCGACTTAGTGATCGCCGACGAGCCCACAACTGCCCTAGACGTGATCGTTCAAGCGAAGATACTAGACCTCTTGAAGAGCTTACGCGACGCGTATGGGATGGCGCTTATCCTCATCACCCACGACCTGAGCATCGTTCTAGAAAGATGCGACAAAATCATCGTCATGTATGCTGGGCATCTCGTTGAACACGCGAACAGCGCGGACATACACAAAAGCCCAAAGCATCCCTATACGCAAGGGCTCCTAAAAAGCATCCCGAACATCGAGTTGGCTTATCAGAAACTGGAGGCCATCCCGGGCTCTCCTCCAGACCTTCTGAACCCTCCTAAAGGTTGTCGCTTCTGGCCTCGTTGCTCCTACGCGATGAAGACTTGCCACGAGAAGGATCCGCTGCTCATAGATGCCGAACACGGTCATCTCGTCAGATGCTTTCTATACGGAGGCACGTAACCTTGAGCGTAATCATGAACATTGAACATCTAAAGAAGTACTTCCCTGTTCAAAAAAGCTTTCTCGAGAGGTTATTCACACGAACATGGGAGTACGTCAAAGCTGTTGACGACATCGACTTCTCCATACGAAGAGGAGAGGTCTTTACGTTAGCGGGTGAAAGTGGCTGCGGGAAGACCACGACTGGTAGGCTTCTCGTGAGGCTTCTTGAGCCCACCGCAGGTAAAATCTTCTTCGACGGCACAGACATCACCAATCTTAAAGCTGAAGAGCTTAGGCTGCTCAGAAGAAAGGTACAGATTATCTTCCAAGACCCTTATGCATCGCTTAACCCCCGAATGAGGATAGGAGACGCGGTCGGCCACCCACTCGAGATTCATGGTTTGGCAAGTGGTGCAGAAAAGAAAAGGATGGTCTTAGAAATGCTTCAGAAGGTGGGATTGACGCCTCCTGAGCAGTTTATTGACCTGTACCCGCATCAACTGAGTGGGGGTCAAAGGCAACGCGCCGCTCTGGCCAGATCAATTATCTTAGGACCGGAATTTGTGGTAGCCGACGAGCCAGTTTCTATGATCGACGTCTCCCTCAGAACCACCCTCATCGATCTTATGCTAGACTTGAGGAAGGAACTCGGGTTAACGTACCTCTTCATCACTCATGACCTCGCAGTTGCCAAATACATTTCGGACAGGATAGCCATTATGTATCTAGGAAAGATCGTGGAAATGGGCGACAAAGAGGAGATCTTCTCAGACCCCCTGCATCCTTATACGCAGGCTTTACTCTCCGCTGTTCCAGTTCCCGACCCCGAACGAAAGCGAAAGACCATAGAACTTAAGGGAGAGGTTCCATCCGCCATCAATATACCTCCTGGCTGCCGTTTCCATCCACGCTGCGCCCAAGCTTTCGACAAATGTCCCATCGAGGAACCTACATTGAGAGATGTCGGGAAGAACCACACCGTTGCATGCCATCCATATTAGACGTATTTTGACCGCCTAAGCAATTAGATGAAGGCATAAGTTTACGTTACGACTCCTACTTGATATCCCATGTCACCATGTCCTTGTACTAGCCTCTTTCCTCGCGCTGCCACTGCTAACGATGGAAAATTAGTGACATGCATAAAAGTTAAATGTTCAAAACTGTAGAGCAACAAATGTTTTTAAAAAGGAAACGGTGGTCACATGGAAAAAGCAGCCATAGTTGGTGTGGCTCAGACAAAGCATGGGGAAAATTTGCAGCAAACCGTGCGTGAACTAATTTATGATGTGACCGTGGAGATACTAGAAAAAACGAACTTGACTAAAGACGACGTGGAAACCGTGGTGGCATCCACATCAGACTACTGGCAGGGAATGGGCTGTTCCAATGTATTTCACTATGATGCCGCTGCTGGATACTTGAAGGATTCCACTAAAGCGGAGGAAGACGGGGCCTTGGGGTTCATGTATGCCTACATGCGGGTTCTGTCAGGACACTTCAACACCGCCTTGGTCGTCAGCGCTACAAAATCCTCAGAAGTACCTTCAATATCTGCGCTGACCAATCTTTGTTGCGATCCGTTTTTTCAACGCCCTATTGGACTTGACGATGTCTCATCGGCGGCTGTGCAAGCGAGATTGTATATGCGCAGGTATGGAGTAACGGAGGAACAAGCTGCTAAAGTTTCGGTGAAAAGTCTTAGGAATGCCTTCTACAATCATCATGCTCATAGAAGGGCAAGGATAACAGTTGACGATGTGCTTAAATCACGGGTTGTGGCGCATCCCCTGAAGGAGTTAGACTGTTGTCCAGCCTCAGATGGTGCTTGTGCTGTGTTACTTGCCTCAGAGGATAAAGCCAAGAGGATAACTGACAACCCAGCTTGGATAAAGGGAGTTGGCTGGAGTGTGGAGTCATACTTCTTGGGAGACAGGGATCTAATAGATGTGGAAGCTTTAAAGGTGGCCGCGAGGAACGCCTACAATACAGCTGGGATTAAAGACCCATGTAAGCAAATCGATGTGGCCGAAATATGCGCACCCTACTCCTTCCAGGAACTTCTTTGGTATGAGCACCTTGGATTATGCGGGTTTGGCGAAGGTGGAAAACTTGTGGATGCGGAGGCGACCGAGATGAGTGGTACATTACCGGTTAACCCCTCCGGCGGGATGCTCTCCACCAACCCCTACACAGCCAGGGGGCTCATATGTATCGCTGAAGCCGCTCTACAAGTGATGGGCAAAGCGGGTGAACATCAAGTGCCAAATGTTAAAACAGCCCTCGCTCATAGCGTGCATGGACTGGCTGGGCAACTGCATTCGGTGGTAATTTTGAGTAGTGATTGAGGTGATGTCTATGAGAAAAGTCGCGGTTGTGGGCACGGGTCAAACCGTCCACGGAAGGAGAAAAGATGTTAGTTTTCTTGATTTAATCTATGAAGCTGTGGAAAAAGCTCTTGAAGACACTAAGTTAACTATAGAAGAAATAGATGCGGTAGTTTCTGGCTCCATGCCGGCGCCTATGGTGGGGACGAATGCTCCTCATCTTTGGTGGGCTGACGCCCTTGGGGCTCGTTTAAAACCCTTAATGAGGCTTGCCACATGCGGGACAACTGGAATGTCAATTGCACACTCAGCCTACTACCACGTGGCGTCAGGTCTTTTCGATGTCGTCTTGGCTGTGGGCGCCGAGAAGATGTATGAGAACGATCCGCAGGCCGTAATGGCAGCGATACCGGAGCCCTTCTTCCAAAGAAAGTTCATCACCGGAGCCCCAGTGATTTTCTCATTCCAATGTAATGAATACACATACAGATACCAACTTCCCGAGGAAAGGGTACGTCATGCGACGGCTATGCTCTCTGTGAGGAACCATACGGATGCGTTTGACAATCCTTATGCGCATATTAAAATAAAAATTACAGTAGATGACGTGTTAAAATCGCGAATAATAGCCTACCCTCTCCGATTTCTGGATTCTTGCCCCATATCGGACGGTGCTTGTGCTGTGATCTTCGCTTCAGAGGATAAAGCCAAGAAGATAACCGATAACCCAGCCTGGGTAAAAGGCGTTGGATATGCTGGGGACGAGTATTGGATGGGCGATAGCGATAAAGTGCAATGGGAGTCTGCTATAATAGCCGCAAGAAGGACTTATAAAATGGCTGGAATCGAAAATCCCTTAAAACAGCTCGACGTCGCGGAAGTGTATAATCCCTTCACTTACCAGGAGCTTATATACTATGAGTGCTTCGGATTCTGTGGAAAAGGGGAAGCTTATAAACTGGTAGAAGAGGGGACGGTAATGAGGGACGGAGAACTACCCTGTGCCCCCTCTGGCGGTGTTCTATGTACGAATCCCATCGGGGCTACAGCGCTCATACGCGTGGCTGAGGCTGCCTTGCAAACCATGGGCAAAGCTGGTAAGCATCAAATACCTGATGTTGAAACCGCCTTTGCCTCAGGTATGGGCGGGTTAAACCAACTTAATGGTGTTATGATTTTAGGAAAAACGCCTTAGACAGGAGGTGAAGTATATGAGTGAAGAGGTATTGGGTGTAATACGCGAAACCATTTCGTTGCCCTATACATGGACAGCTGGTCCTGTGGGGGTTAGATTCTTTAAAGCCCTTAAAGATAAGAAAATTATGGGAACCGTGTGTCCAAAGTGTAGACGCGTTTTAGTACCAGCTAGGAGGTTCTGTCCAAGATGCTTCGTCGACACAACAGAGTGGGTTGAGGTGGGTGATAAAGGAACGTTAAAGTCGTTTACCCTCATAAACTACTCCTTCACGGGACAGCCGAAGGACCCACCCTATTTGATCGGGATGATTCAGCTTGATAAGGCGGACACTTGTATCTTCCATTTCTTAGGGGGCATCAACCTCTTAGACATAGAGAAAGCTTGTAGGGAAGTAAGAATTGGCATGAGTGTCCGAGCTGTATGGAAAGAGAAACGTGAGGGGAAAATCACAGACATCGAACACTTTGAGCCGATCATCGAAGGCTAGTGCTTAATCCGCAGCCCTTATCAACATCCAAACCCTTTTTTCTCCGTTCAAGTTAAGCGCCGCTAAGAAAATGGATTTTAAACAATACATTCTTACTTCTTCATTAATTAAAAAAGTGAGTCTATGATCTGGAAATCAAGCGTGCTGATAATCAGTTGAGATAACTTTTTAGGACGTCTGAGAATAAGGTTAGAGAAATCGTTGGAGGCAGAAACAGAGGTGTTGGATGAACAAAGGCTTAGTGAAATTATGAAAGAAAGAGAAAGGTGGGAGAAAACAACTGTTCCGAGGTGGGTTCGTATACACCCTGAAAGGAGGAGCGAGTTCTACACCGCGTCCGACATACCTGTCAAGAGGCTGTACACGCCGGAGGACGTGAAAGACCTTGATTACTTGAGGGATTTAGGCTTTCCCGGAGGATTTCCGTTCACGAGGGGTTTGCACGCCACCATGTACCGAGGCCGCTTATGGACAATGCGACAATTTTCAGGTTTCGGTACCGCTGAGCAAACCAACGAGCGGTTCAAGTATCTGCTTAAGGAGGGCGAGACTGGGTTAAGCATCGCCTTTGACTACCCTACTATCATGGGCCGCGACTCCGACAATCCCATGGCCAGGGGTGAGGTGGGAAGGTGTGGGGTGGCGGTTTCCTCCTTACGGGACATGGAGGTTCTGTTCGACGGAATCCCCCTAGACAAGGTGACCACTTCGATGACTATCAACGGTCCAGCCGCCATGTTGCTAGCGATGTACGTCGCCATAGGTGACAAGCAAGGGGCACCACGAGAAAGGCTGGGCGGCACTACCCAGAACGACATGCTGAAGGAGTTCTTTGCTCAAAAGCTGTGTATCTTCCCGCCCAAGCCTTCGGTAAAGCTGGTTACGGACATCATTGAATACTGCGCGAGGCATTTACCCGTGTGGAACCCCATCAGCATCAGCGGATACCACATTCGCGAGGCTGGCTCCAACGCTGTACAGGAGCTCGCCTTTACGCTGGCGGACGGTATCGCCTACGTAGAATCCACGTTGGAGCGTGGACTAAAGGTAGACGATTTTGCTCCTCGACTGTCCTTCTTCTTCGCCTCCCACAACGACTTTTTCGAGGAAGTCGCCAAGTTCAGAGCTGCTCGAAGAATATGGGCCAAGATCATGAAGGAGCGGTTCAAGGCTAGGAGCCCCAGGTCGTTATGGATGAGGATGCACGTTCAAACGTCAGGTTGCACCTTAACCGCGCAGCAACCCCTCAACAACGTTATACGGGTCGCACTCCAATCGTTGGCGGCAGTATTGGGAGGAACGCAGTCCCTGCACACCAACTCCTTCGACGAGGCTCTCGCTTTGCCGTCTAAAGAGGCGGTGAGGATCGCCCTAAGAACCCAGCAGATCATCGCCTACGAGAGTGGGGTAGTGGACACAGTGGACCCGCTGGCGGGATCCTACTATGTGGAGGCATTAACCAAACAGATGGAGGAACGGGCGATGGACTACATCGAGAAGATCGACTCCATGGGTGGGGTGATTCCTACCATCGAGAAGGGTTTTCTCCAAAGGGAGGTTGCGGACAGCGCCTACCGGTATCAAAAGGAGATCGAGAATAAAGAAAGAATTTTAGTGGGAGTGAACGAGTATACGGTTGAGGAAGACTGGGTGCCCGTCGAGCTTCTGCGAATCGACCCTAAAGTGGAGGAAGAGCAGCTGGCTAGGCTGCAAAGAGTGAAGAGGGAACGAAACAACGGACGGGTAAGGGAGGTGCTGGATAAACTGCATGCCGCCGCCGAACGGGACGAAAACCTAATGCCAACCATAATCGAGGCCGTAAAAGCCTACGCCACTCTGGGAGAAATCTGCGACGTACTTCAGAGCGTCTTTGGAGAATACCGGGAGCTGATAGTCATTTAAGGGGTGAATGGAGGAGAAAAAAATGGTTTCTGAAAGGAAAATTAGGGTTGTGGTGGCGAAGCCGGGATTAAACAGTCACGATAGGGGAGCGAAAATCGTCGCTCGAGCGTTAAGGGATGCTGGCATGGAGGTGATCTACACAGGGCTGAGACAAACACCCGAGCAGATCGTGGAGACCGCACTGCAGGAAGACGTCGACGTGATCGCCTTGAGCATCTTGTCCGGCGCCCACATGACTATATTCCCAAGAATCATGGAGTTGCTGGAACAAAAAGGGTTAGAGGACATTCTCGTGTTTGCTGGTGGAATTATCCCCGTGGAGGATGTTCCAACCCTAAAGAAAATCGGTATAGCAGAGGTGTTCGGTCCGGGCACACCCACTGATACACTTGTCAAGTTTGTTAAGGAAAATGTGCGGAAGAGAGAGTAACCTTGCAAGTATCCACAGAACTTCAGCAACTGATCAATGGGGTGTTGAGGGGCGACCGCCGGTCTATAGCGAGGATGATCACCCTCGTGGAAAACAACTTACCCGAGGCACAAAAGGCCATATCTTCCCTCTATCCGCACACAGGTAGGGCTTACATAATAGGTGTAACGGGGCCTCCCGGGTCGGGAAAAAGCACCCTAATCGAAAAACTGGCTAAGGAGCTGAGGGGTAGGGGAAAAACCGTAGGCATAGTTTGCGTGGACCCGACCAGCCCGTTCACCGGAGGCGCGTTTTTGGGGGATCGTGTCCGTATGCAAGAGCTTAGCATGGACGAGGGAGTTTTTATCCGGAGTATGGCGTCGAGAGGTAGCCTAGGTGGACTAGCCAGAGCCACTAAAGACGTGGTTAGAATCTTAGATGCTTCGGGTAAGGACGTGGTCATCGTTGAGACGGTAGGCGCTGGACAGTCCGAGGTAGATATCATCAAGGTTGCTCACACGATAGTGGTGGTGCTGGCTCCTGGACTGGGCGACGAGATACAAGCCATCAAGGCGGGCATCATGGAGATAGGTGACGTTTTCGTGGTGAATAAGGCGGATCGTGAAAACGTGGAAAAAACTGTGACCGACATAGAAGCCATGCTGGGCATGAACCCTGAAAAAGCGGGATGGCGGCCGCCGGTCGTCAAAACCACCGCCATCATGGACGGAGGAATCACCGAGCTTCTGGACAAAATAGATCAACACAGAGAATATCTTAGAACCAGTGCCCTTGACGTGCAGCGTAGGCAAAGGGTTGAAACAGAGCTCATCGAGGCATTGAATCAAAGAGTAACCGAGACCCTTCTACGTGATCTGAAGGAAAGGGGAAAGTTTGACGAGCTAATCCGTAAAATCTTGGCGAGGGAGACAGACCCCTACTCCGCTGCAGACATGCTGTTAGCGTGGCCTTACAAGCTGAAAAAGGTTAAAAAAGTGGATGTTTAGCCATCGTTTGAAGGAGGAAGTCGACAACGGGTCAACGACTAGAAAAGGGTCTAGTACAAGTTTACACCGGGGAAGGTAAGGGCAAGACCTCCGCTGCCTTCGGACTAGCGCTGCGCGCCATCGGCCGCGGTCTCAAGGTTTATGTGATCCAGTTCATCAAGGGAGGCTTCGATTACGGCGAGTTATACATCGTGCAGCAACTTCCCAACTTAAGGATGGTGGCCTTCGGTCGAGGAAAATTTATCACGGAGACACCTCCCACCGAAGAGGATGCGAAGTTGGCAAAGAAAGCCTTCGATTTAGCTCAAGAAGTAGTTAACGGTGGCGAATACGACGTCGTCATCCTAGATGAAATCAACGTGGCGCTAAACCTGAGGCTGATAGGGCTGAATGAAGTGATTCGTTTGATTAAGAACAAGCCGAAGCATGTAGAGTTGATCTTAACCGGTCGTTACGCCCCTCCAGAACTTATCGAGGTGGCCGACCTCGTCACAGAGATGAGGGAGGTCAAGCATCCCTACACTCGGGGTGTGTCTCCAAGAAAGGGAATCGAATACTAGATTTAGATGAATGTTGGTGGCTTGTGAACTGAAAAGTTGATAACTTCTGATTGTTCAAAGTCGTTTCTATCATAGCTTGAAGTTACATCTTTCTTTTAAATTTCTTCTTTTTTCTCAGTTCTCTTGTAAATTCTTTCCCTTATTTAGGGGCGGCTTTTGTCCTTCGGTAATAGAGGTACGCTGCCGCACCTATCGCGGTTATGACGGATATGATTAGAATCCATATAATCCACGGTGGAATTCCCGGTGGAATATACGGAGCCGTTGTTACATTAAAAGTAAGATGACTACTCGCTAGGACATCTTCTGTTGTTGGGTCAATGACTTGTGCCGTAGCCGTATACGTTCCTTGTTTAAATGTTCCCAGGTCATATTGTAGTTTCTGAATTTCGTCTTTGCTTAACTTGAATGTTCGGTCAATCGTCTGGACGAGGTTACCAGCCGCGTCTTTAATCGTGAGCTTAGATAGCCAATTGATTGTGGTGGGTACTGTGTAGTTTCCATAAATGCTTAACGATAAACTGACTTCCTCAAGAGTTGTGTAGCTTATTTTTCTTGAGGTGAACTCTGAGATTTTTGGGGCATAAATGCCGTAACATACGGTTATAGTTATATTTGAGGTTAGCAAGAACTTTATGAAGACCACATGGTTTTCTGCGTCATAATCCCAAGCGTAGGAGTGGTCTGTATTCGTGATTGGGTTTGGCTTCATGGTTCGTGGATCATATTCCAGTTCAACGAAGGGTTGATCCGTGTTGTTTGATGTTATACGGAATGGCTTCCAGGGCGAGATCAGCACAAGCCAGCCCGTTTGCTTGTACGGACCTCTGAGCATAAAGCTGATGCAATTAGAAGAATCTTTTCTCTCAATAACGAAAATATTGCTGTAGGCGACGTATACACGACTTAAATTCAATGCTGGTTCTTCCCTATAAAACCGAAAAGCTAGTTCTGATGACTCTAGAGGCGTCTGTTTAACTCCGTAAGTTGCATATGATAAAGGTGCAAAAATTAAATTTGAGATGATAAGGAAGATAAGCGATAAAATAAATAACGCCCTCAAGTTTTTATCTCCAACATCTTCAATTTCTCTTATAGTTTTCCAGTTATTTTATCATTGTATTATTCTTTCACAATATTATTATTTTATGAAATACTATATTTTTAATTAATGCCTGAAAATAGTTAATGACTCTACATAAGTCAGGGGCAAAACAATGAAGATAGCGCAGGTAAATGTTTACTTCTATCCTGCTATGGTGGGTGGTGCCGAGTGGTACATATACAATGTTTCGCGGGAACTTGTCAGAATGGGGCATGAGGTGCACGTGTATGCTGTGGATACTTATCAAGGAGGGAAAATCACCCCTGCGGATGAGATCATCGAAGGTATTTATACTCATCGCGTTCCTCTTTGGTTGGACTTGACTTATCGGGCTAAGGTTTGGAGAGGTCTCAAGAGTCGCCTGCTTCGAGAGGATTTCGATGTTATTCACACCCATGACTATGGGCAGCCTCACAGTTATGTGGCGGTTAAGGCGGGAAAATTTGCTAAAAAACCTGTTGCTTTAACTGTTTTTGATGTGCATTCTATGATACCTCGCCCGTTTTACAAGCGTTTAACCATGAAACTTTTGGACAAATACCTTGCGAGGTTTACGCTGAAAGGAGCTAGCAAGATATTAGTTCGAGCTCCTAACCTTATTGATCCTTTGATCGATATGGGTGCATCTATAGAGAAGATCCAAGTGACTCCTTCGGGAATAAACGAGGAGGCATTAAAGCCAGCTGAAGGGTCATCCTTCTTGAAAGACTACTCGATCTCCGGCAAACCAGTAATTCTTTACTTGGGAAGGCTGCATCCAATGAAGGGTCCACAATACTTGATTATGGCTTCTCCCACTATACTTCAAACATATCCAAACGCAACGTTTGTTTTCGTTGGACCCGACCAAAATAGTTATAAACGTAGGCTGACCCAGCTTGGCGAAAAGCTGAGAGTGACGGAGAATCTAGTGTTTACAGGTCCGATTTATGACTTTAAAACGAAGATGCAAGCGTATGCAGCTGCAGATGTGTTTGTTTTGCCCTCTGGTTATGAAGGCACGAGTCAAGCCATTTTTGAAGCCATGGCACAAGGTAAATCCATCGTTGCAACGAATAGGGGCGGGATACCGTTTCAAGTGGAGCATGAAAAAGAAGCTATTCTTATTGAGTATGAGGATAAAAAAGCTCTTGCGTCAGCTGTTTTAAGGCTTTTAAATGATAGAGCGTTTGCGGTTAAGCTTGGCACCATGGCGAGGAAGAAAGTGAAAAGCTTCACGTATACAGTTTTGGTAAGCCAGATAGAGGAAATTTATCAAAGCATGAGAAGTTGCCGATAGGACCCATAAAGACTTACTGAGGGCACAGTGAGTTAGTTTTCAGCCAAAGGCCGCATTATTCTTTCATAATCTTAATCTGTTAAGAAAGGCTATTTACTTCAATGTTCGCTTAAACCGCCAACAATGAAAATAGGGGGATGTGATCCAGAGGAAGTGGTAGTTTGGAGTTGAGAAACAAAAGGGTCTTAGTGACTGGGGGAGCGGGCTTTATAGGATCCCACCTCGTAGATCATCTACTTGAAATGAACAACACGGTTATTGTTTATGATAATTTTGACGATTTCTATACAGGAAAAGAACAAAATATCCAGCATAACATGAAAAATAGGAGGTTTAGGCTCGTAAAAGATAGCATTCTAAATTATGAGGTTCTCACCTCCGCCATGAATGAAGTGGATGTGGTGTTTCATGAGGCTGCGCAATGTGGAATTAGATATTGTATTGAAAATCCACGAAAGGCGCATGAGGTGAATGTGGCTGGCACGTTGAATGTGTTGATGGCAGCGAGACAAGCGAACGTGAAAAAAGTGGTGTTTGCTTCTTCTTCCGGGATTTTTGGGATAACTCATTATGTGCCTATGGATGAGAAGCATCCTACGAATCCTAACTCGCCGTATGGTGCGACAAAGTTGGCGGCGGAGAAGTATTGTTTAGCATTTCATGAGGTGTATGGGGTGGATGTGGTTAGCCTACGATACTTTTCCGTGTATGGGTCAAGAGGAAGGCCAGACCAGGTTATCCATGCCTTTGCATCAGCGATAAGCAAAAATGAAAGACCGGTTATTTATGGGGATGGAACGCAAACGAGAGATTTCACGTATGTTTCCGATATCGTTGAGGCCACAATCCTTGCCGCAGAATTTGATGGGGTTGCAGGTGAGGTTTTCAATATTGGGTATGGTGGGGAAATTAGCATTAACGAGATTTTTTATAAGGTTGTCGAGAAACTCGAGAAGAAGGGTGAGATTACGCCTGTCTATAAAGAAGCTTATAAAGGTGAGTTCCCTCGCACCTTTGCGGATAACGCTAAAGCGTGTAGAGTTCTTGGCTGGAAGCCAAAAATTGGACTCGACGAAGGCTTAGACCTGTTTGTTGGATGGTTTATAACTCACCAACTAACTTGTGAAAGATGAGATGAGGCGCTTTGAGCAAGAAAATATTTAGAGTGCTTTTTGTGCCTCTGGCTAATTTTCTTATGTTTGTGCTACTATTTTTTGGTGTTTGTTGACTCAACCTCAAGTAATGAGATACGGCAAGGTAAAATTGGGTTGTAAAGGCAAGTTCCAAGGATGCCGAGGATAAGCGTGGCGAAGCGTTTGCTTAGGTCCCATGAGAATGTAAAGGATATCTACAATAACCCAGCAGATTTTAGAATCATGCGCACACTTAGTATCATGATTGTTGTTCCTACTAGTATGCCGAGTGTTCTGTGGGGTAGTTTTTTGCAGAGCCATGCCGCGATTGGAGCGCAGATGATTCCTCCTGCGATTAGGCCTAGGACTATTAGCCAGTTGTAGTTTTCTGGTCCTATGAGGATGAGGAAGGTTATGGTTTCGGCGGTTGTGACGAAGAACTCGGCGAAATTGACTGAGCCAATTGCTTCATTTGGTTTGACGTTATTTGCAACTAGGGTGGTTGTGGCTATTGGGCCCCATCCTCCTCCACCAAGCGCGTCTGTGAACGCTGCTATATATCCTAAAGGTACAAGTGTTTTCGATGATGGTCTTTTTGTTCGGAAGTGTGGCGTATTTTTGAATGCAAATTTGTACAGGATTACGAATCCCATAGATAGGAGTATGGATCCAACAATGGCGCTGAGTAGATTCCCAGATACGCCTGTGCATACGTAGGCCCCTGTTATTCCGCCAATGACTCCAGGTATCACTAAATGTAGTGCCATGTTGCGTTCGACGTTGCCGAATTTGAGATGGGCGCTCCCAGAGACTAGTGTTGTGAATACTTCTGCTGTGTGGACGCTTGCGCTTGCTAAGGCGGGGTAAACCCCTATGGTGACCAATGCGGTAGTGGAGCTGACTCCATATGCCATTCCGAGTGTTCCATCGATAAGTTGTGCCAAGAATCCGACTATTGCCCAAACTAAGATGAGTTCCAGCAAGTTAATTCACCTCTGTAATTTCTGTTTTGAGAACTATTCCAGCGGCAGCGGTTCCTTTTCTTCCCTCGACAACAAATCTGCCCAGTTCAGGAAATTCGGAATACTCTTCGATGCACATGGGTTCAATAGGTGAAAACACTGATTTTCCAACGTCGCCGCTCTTTAAGTCTTCTGGAAATTTGGCATCCACCGTAAGATTGATGGGATCTATCCTTTCCACGATTTTTTGTACCCTACATTCCTTTTCTGCGGTTCCGCAGCGAATTGTCAGTACATCGTTGTTTTTCACTTCTATGTTCGAAAACAAGATTATCTCTGCAACAAAACTCTTGGGAACCTTCGCCCTATTGTGAAGGTAGCTTATTACCTCGCCTCTTTTTGTTTCTGGGAGTTTGTTTACAATTATTCCAACAGAATCTCCAGGTTTCGCCCTTTCCATTTCTTTTCCAAACATCTCTATTTTCTCGATGATACCCCTCTCTCCCGAGGGATCGAAGCTGACCATTTTTCCTTTTTCAAGTATTCCGGTTAAGATTTTGCAAACAATGATCTTCTTGTTTTCGAGTTTGTAGGTGTCTTGGACGCAAGCTCTTAGTGGTTTGTCAACAGGTGTTGTGGACGGGCTTACATTCTTGTCGAGTGTGTCGATCAAACTTGAGCCTTTATACCATGGCATTTTTTCGGATTTTTTGAAGACGTTTTCTCCGTTTAAAGCAGAGACGGGAACAATGGGGGAGTTCTTGTAGCCGAGAGAGTTTAGGATTGGTTGCAGTTTGTCGCATATTTCTTTGAATTTGGCTTCTTCGTAGTTTGCCTCATCCATCTTATTTACAGCAACTATTAGCTGCTGAATTCCCAGAGTTTTAATTAAGAACGCGTGTTGCTTGGTTTGGTCTTGTATCCCTTCTTTTGCCGAAACAACTAACACTGCAGCGTCTGCTTGAGAGGCGCCCGTAAACATTTTTTTAATAAATTCTCTGTGGCCTGGGCAGTCAATAATTGTATAAAGATGTTTTTTGGTTTTAAAGGGTGTCTGCATAATGTCGATGGTTAGGCCACCTCTTCTTTCCTCCTCTAGCGTATCCAATAAGAATGCGAATCTGAAGCCTTTGTCTCCAGCCTTTTTCAGCTCGGCTTCAACCTCTTGCAACTTTTGTTCAGGGATTGCGTTAGAATCGTAGAGCAGTCTTCCGATCAGTGTGGATTTTCCATGGTCCTTGTGGCCTATCACTACGAGGTTGATTTTTGATAAGTTCATTTTGTACACGCTCTGCTCATGTGCATAGGATTCGGGGGACCTCACATGTAGCCGAGGCTTCGTAGTTTCTGCATCATGTAGGCTTTTTCCTTGTCTTGTGCTCTTCCTGCTCTTTCTGGAATCTTCGATGTTTCTAGTTCTTTGACTATCTGGTCTATTGTTTTTGCGTTGGATGGAATGGGAACAGTGCAGGGTTGGCAACCTAAGCTTCTGTATCTTTTTCCGTTGTTTGCGAAGTAAAGAGAGTTTACTGGCAGTTTTTCTCGTTTAACGTATTGCCACACATTCAACTCTGTCCAATGCAGAAGGGGGTGAATTCTCATGTGAGAGAAGTCTTCGGAAGGTTTCACGTAGAGGTCCCACATCTCAGCCGGCTGATCTTTATAATTCCACCTAAAGTCGTCGTCTCTGGGAGAGTAGTATCTTTCTTTGGCTCTTATTCCGTGTTCGTCTCTTCGGATGGCGAGGATCAGAGCGTCGAATTTTTCCTTCTCGAGAAGATTTTTGAGAGCTTGAGTCTTTAGCAATGTGCAGCACTCGAACCTGTCTTTTTCGGGTGAGACTCCTTTTTTCATGGCTTCTTCGTTTTTGGCAATAATTAGATTGAAGTCCCACTCTTTTGCGAGTTTGTCTCGGAACTCATATATTTCTGGGAATTTGCATCCTGTGTCAATGTGTATGACGGGGAAGGGGATTTTGCCGAAGAAAGCTTTCTTGCAAAGCCAAATTGTTGTTGTGGAGTCTTTTCCGGTGCTCCAGAGGGCAGCGGGGTTCTTAAATTGAGCCTTGGCTTCTCTGATAATGTTAATGCTTTTCTTTTCGAGTCCTTCCAAGTACGCGTCGTCAGCGTTAAAGCCGCTCAATTAAGATTCCTCTCTCCTAAAAGCAATGCATTTCGGGATATTTAAGTGTTTCTTCACGTATTCTTCATTTAGTTATCAATGTTATTTGTATCCGAGCGCTTCTAAGCGTCTATCAGCATCCGTAGACTCTAGTTCGGGCAGATATTTTCGTATCAAGAAAATGATGTATTCGGTTGGGCTGCGGTAGCCGCTTCCTTCAAGAGCCTTCGAAAGCCTGTCGTATAGTTGTTTGGGAATGGATATGTTCACGTATTTAGCCATGATTTATCAAGAATAAGAGTGCGGATGTCTTTTAAAAGCTATGCCCTTTTTGGAGCAGCTGTTATTGCAATTTGAGGGGTTTTCCGTCCATGTCAGACGGAATGGGAACGTTCATTAGGTTCAGTATGGTGGGGGCGACATACCAAAGGTGAACTTTGATTTCTTTTCCACTGGGGATTCCTGATCCGAGGATTTCTATGATTCCTGGGACGTCTGTTGGGTCGTGTGTGCCGTCGTGTCCTCCGCTCCATCTTGGATTGTCGTTCATGTAGCGCTTGAGTTTGTTTTTACTTGTTATTTCCGGTCTTCTTGCTGCTTGGTGTCCTATGTTAAAGATTATGGTAAGGTCCGGTGCTTCGCTTAGGTAGTTGCCCCAATAGAGTTCTTCTCTTTTCTTAACATCTTTAAAGGGCTTTTCACCATCGATTCTGATCTTCTTAAGCTCGTTTATAATTTCATTTCTTGTTGCCTCATATTCTTCGCCTGTCTGGACTAGGCCTTTTGGTTCTCGTCCTTTCATGTTTAGCCATATATCTCCATATCCGTATGAAACGGCTTTGCTTTTTTCTAAGTCTATTTTTCCATTCTTTATCTTAAGAAATCCCAGCTCTTCTAGGTAGTTGTTTACTATGATTTCTTTGTGGATGGGACAGAATCCATGATCGGAAATAACCATAACCAAGGTGTCCTCTTCCACGGAGTTTAAGAAGTCATTTATGATTTTGTCAGTTTTGATGTAGAAATCCTTTACAAACTTGCTGTATTTGCTCTCCTTATATTTTGGATGAGCCTCATCGACGTGTCTCCAAAAGAAGTGGTGAATCCTATCCATACCCATAAACACGGTTATGAAGAAGTTCCAACGTTCCTCTTGCAGCAAGTATAGGGAGATTTCAGCTGTATCATCTGTTATTTGGTCAACTCTTTCGAAGAATAAGTCTGGGTTGCTTTCGACTTTCTCCAGAGTCTCAGTTTCGACATCGCCCAGAAGCCTATCGACTCTAAATCTCTGCTTAATTCTCTCCCTTACGCTGTTTGGATAGGGAACTCCTTCACTCCTTGATAAGAAGCCTGGTATAATGAAGCCCTTGACATCTTCTTTGTCGCTCATGGGAACGTTGATGACTCCAACTCTCTTTTCTTCTTCGCTGAGAACCCTCCACAGGGTCTTAGACTTTACCATCTCTGGTCCGATGATCTCCCTTTCGTATGTACCCCTCTTCCTCATGGCGAAGCTGAATATCCCATGGTTGCCCGGGTTTTTTCCTGTCATGAAGGTTGTCCAAGCAACTGGAGTTTGCGCTGGAATCGGAGGAATTGTTTGACCGAAAATGCCCTCTTCTTTAAAAGTCCGAAAGGTGGGTAAATTTTCGATCCACCTATCAATCAGTTTTGGGGAAGCCCCGTCAAATCCTAAAACCAGTACCTTCAATGCCTTTCCTCGTCCATCCGTTTCTTTTAAAGTCGAAATATGTAAAACCCTGATATTGCTTATAAAATTAATATTATTAACCGTGAAGAAGACCTATTATTTTCTGAGAAACTTTAAGATTATCTTGAGTTAAGATATATGATAGAAGTCGGCGAAAGGTATGAAGATCTGCTATGTTGCGATTGATGTTGCTGTTCCTTATTATAGAGGTGCTTCCACACATGTTTATGAGGTTGCTAAGCATCTCACTCGACTTGGCCATGAAGTTCATGTGATTTCACGCCGAGTTAACATCGCTCAATCAGATTATGAGGTCTTAAGTAATGTTCATGTTCATCGTATATACAGGGGGATCATGGCTCCTTTGCCATTCTCAAGCTATCAGAGGCTTGAAAAGGGAGAAGAGAAATCGATTGGCTTAGTGGGCAAATTATATGAGAGATATCTATTTACCATATATTCGCTTTTTGCGGGTCTTATAGCCTCCCACATCATTAAAAAGTATGGCATTGAAATCATAATAGAGCGGGAAACTTCTTTCGGAGCTGGGGCTATCGCAAGCACGATTACAAAAAAACCGATGATCCTTGAGATAATTGGACCAAGGTACAGCAAGTTCTCATTTAAAAGGTCTAAGAAAATTCTTGCTTATACAAGATCTATGATATCTGATCCCCCGCCGTATGAAAAATTGGTTCTCGTTACCGCTGCAGCGGATATCGAAAGTTTTAAGCCGAATCCAGCTGAAGGAATGCCCATACATGAGAGGTATCATCTTCAAGATTATGTTGTTGTAGGGTATGTTGGGACGTTTGCTAGGTGGCATGGGATAGAGAAATTGATCGATGCGAGCATAAAAGTGTTAGGGCGATTTTCTAATGTTCGATTCTTGATGGTTGGTCCTTACTTTAAGTACGCAAAAGAACTTGTGCAAGAGTGTGGAGTTTCAAATGCGTATGTGTTTACTGGACCTGTTTCCTATGAAGACGTCCCTAAATATGTGAATGCTGCTGACATCTTAGTCGCTCCCTATAACCCAGTTAAGTCTGAGTTAAGAAGGAAATATGGCATAGGATCTCCGCTAAAGGTCTTCGAGTATATGGCATGTGGGAAGCCTGTCATAACCACCTCAGTGGAGCCCATCACCCAAGTTGTTCAAAATGGAAAAACAGGGATTTTGGTCCCGCCGGGAGATTCGGAAGCCTTAGCTGAGGCAATTATTCATTTGGTGGAGAATCCCTCGTTCGCGGAAAGCCTCGGGAAAGCGGCAAGAGAGAATGTTAAGAAACGTTATTCATGGGAGGTCTTCGCAATGCAACTAGAGAAGATTCTTAAGGAAACGTTAAGGTCATAAATGGCCTGTCTGGTGATAAATTGACTATGGGAGGCATCTTTTGGCCCTTTGATAAAAGGGTTGCGTTTGCGATTAGGGATGACGACGTGAGTTATTTTACTCAACCATGGATGCTGGACGCCATTTACGGTGGGGCTTGGCGATTGGGATTTAAAGTCAGCTTGGCAGTGACCCCCTATGTTAAGGCGACTAAACTCCGCCTTGTTCCTCGTCCTCTCAGGGGTGCTGATACATTCTTTCCCATATCTGACAATAGGGAACTCGTGGATTATCTAAGGGAGAAAATGCAGGATGGGCTGGTGGACATCGTTCAGCATGGTTACACTCACGCCCGTGAGGGTGGAAAGCCTGAGTTTGCCATTCATGATTTTAAGCTTATTAATGAGTGGTTGAGGAGGGGGAACAGACTTCTGCGTGAGACATTTAAAAGGGATATAACTGTATTCGCCGCTCCACACGATAGGATATCAAGGGCTGCTTGGAAAAGCCTAAGTCAGAATGGGATGTGCCTCTGCCGAAGGTTTTCGCTGGGGCGCCTTTTGTTGACTGCTCCTCTTTCAAGCATAAACCTCCCTAAACTCGCTGGAACTATATCTCGTTGTCCTAATCCTTTCAAATCGGTACCAAGCATCATAGTGGATTTAGCAGATGTGTTGGTGATTCAGTGGGACATGTTTTTGTTGGGCAAGGACATTAAAGCCCAAATAGAAGAGGCGAAAGGAAGGTTTCTTAAGCGCCTTAATAAGGGGGAAGCGTTTGTAATGGCGCATCATCATTGGGAGTACTTTTATAATTGGGAGTCGAGGGCCCCGAGGCGGGAGCGATTAGAATGCTTTAACGAATTTTTAAAGCTTGTTTCCTCAACAAATGGGGTTTGGAAAACAACGTTAAGTGAACTATGCTCATGGATTAAAAACTCAATGGCTCGTTTATAACTTGCTATTTGGCATTGTTTGGAGGAAATAGATGAAAGAACCACCATTCGTATCCATGATTGTCCCAGCGTATAATAATGAAGATACTATCGAGGCTTGCCTTCTTTCTCTCATAAGGCAAACATACCCAGCCAAAGAGATCATAGTGGTTATTGATGAGGGGTCTATAGATAAGACGAAGGAAATCTTGGCTGAGATGGCTCAAGGTTTTCCTTCGCTTTTACGTGTTATCTCCACTGGTCATGTTGGTAGGTCTGAGGCTAGGAACATTGGCTGGAAAAATTCGCGGGGGGATATTCTCTTCTTTGTGGAGGCGGACGCTATTTACAATGAAGACCATTTAGAAAGGGCGGTAGAATGCTTGCTATCAAATCCTAAGTTTGGCGGTGTTACCATGACTGGAGCCCTTTGGAAGGTAGAGTCAACCTTCGTTACGGAATGCATCGATGTTCAAAACAGGATTCAACGAAAATTAATTGATGGAGGGAAAATTGTGCCGTCGTGGGCGTGGATATATCGTAGGGAGGCGGTGGAGGCGGTTGGTGGGTTTGATGAAAAACTGAGCCAAGCAGAGGACAAGGACCTCTTCTTAAGGGTGAGGGAGGCGGGATATTCTTTTGGGCTTGTTAAGGGGGTTAACTGGCATCACAAGGGGCGGGGGCGGGAGAGATTTTTCACGTATATAACAAAGTGCTTTCTTGGCGGGAAAAGAAGGATCTTGTATGTGTTAAAACACCGGGATATGGCTGAGCTATTTAGAGGAGTCATATTTCCTTGGGCATATTTTTGGATGTTGCTTGCCTCGTTATTCTTTTTGCCATTGTTTTATGTGGTTGTGGCGGGATTAGCTGTGTTGTTAGTTTATAAGTTGTTTACGGCTCTAAAATTGGGTTGGAGCTGCGTTGAAGAGAGAAGATATCTCTTTCTTTTGCCCATTTTTAGCGCACTAACTTATGTTGCCACCACACTTGGGTATAGTTGCGGCGCAATGAGTATTTTTTATGAAGGGCTTACTCGTCGGTCACTTAAATGGAGTTAGCATGCCTTATCGTTGCTACATTTGTAAATAAGTATTAGAGGCGAAACAACATTAAAGTATTTCACATAACATAGAAATCACAAATATCAAGTTGATAACGATTTAAAACCGTTGGACTGAGAATCTATGAAGGTCTGTAGGCTTGTATGGGAATTCCCTAAGGCGCATGAAATAACGTATGGCTTAGGTCCAAACTTTTATCATATTTCTAGGGAGCAGGTTAAGCTAGGTTTGGATGTTCACGTTATTGCTCGTAGGAATCCTAATGAGCCTTCTTATGAGGAAATGGAGGGCATAAAGGTTCATCGTGTTAAAGCTCCTTACAACGTAAATGCCATTTGGAAGCTTAGGGAATTAAATAAAAAATTGGGCATCGATATCGTGCATTCCCATGGCACCTGCGGCATACTTTATCCACTGTTTCGTAAAATATTGGGCATACCCCTTGTCGTACATGTTCATGGCACCACCTTAGCAATGAAAGAACATGCATATAGGTTGCCCATAGAACTCTCTTTAAAATATTTTTTAAAGTCAAGATTTCGGGAAGAAGCTTCGATACTAAGGCAGAAGCTCTTTTGGCGGCATGCAGACTTGTTAATAGTGGTTAGTGAATCGCAAAAGGAGGAGTTAGAAGCCCTTTATGGCTTAGATAGCAAAAAGATTCGCGTTGTCTACAATGGAGCAGATACATCGATTTTTAAGCCATTAAGAGATGTTCAGTATAAGGAAAAACTGCAGCTTGAAAATAAACGGGTGATCCTTTATGTTGGGCATTTTGGTTTTCGGAAAGGCATTACCTATCTCTTGGAGGCTATGCCTCAGGTATTGCGAGAGATTCCTAACGCATTTCTGTTATGCGTTGGGGGCACGCCTGAATGGATGGGGACACACTTGCATTGGAGATTCCTTGAGGATATTATAGAGAGAATTGGCATAAGGGATCATGTTAAATTAGTTGGACAGATTCCGCATCATGAGCTTCCTTATTACTACTCCTTGTCGGATGTCTTTGTTATCCCAACCCTTTATGAAGCCTTCGGTAAGGTCATCATCGAGGCGATGGCTTGTGAAACCCCTGTTATTGCGTCGAGAGTTGGCGGGACGCCTGAAATCATCAAAGATGATATTAATGGAGTGTTGGTTGAGCCAAAAAATGTTGAACAATTAGCGGACGCCATAGTTCGGATTTTGCGAGATAAAAATCTAGCTCGAAGTATGGGAAGGAGTGGGAGACTAACAGTGGAAGCAAAGTTTACTTGGAATTGTACAGCAAAGGAACTTTTATCAGTATATCAAGAACTTCTTATAAGAAAAGGTCTAAACTCTAAAATGGTGTAGAAGAGCTCATCGGTATGGTGGAGCATCAGAGAGTTTTGAATCGGCGCTTAATCATTAGGAGACCCGCAAACGAAAGAGATACGATGGCCGCGACGCCGATTCCAAATTCCGGTACCACACTAAACTTGGTTACATCGAACTCAGCATTCTTATCCCATGGCTCAGTTGTCCTTCCGTGCACCCAAATTTTGTACTTTCCTCCCAATTCCGTGCCTGCAGTGCCAGTGCTTGTCCAACCAGCTGGAGGACTTACCCAATCGTTTGGATAGGTAACCGTTAATGTTTCATAGGGACCTATGGTTGTACCAGCTGGAGGATAGAGCCAGCCTTCCGTTGTATCAGGTCGTATCACACGCACACTGTACAATGTATATATTCTGTCTGGAGTGTAGTTGTGTATGAAAATCTTATTGGATTGATTCGGTCCTATGTACCAATGTTCGGGTGTGACGTCTACGGTTGCGTGTGCGATGCCAGAGAGACCTACAAGAAACACTAAGGCTAAAACAGACAACAGTACATATCTTGAAACGTTTTTCTTCATTTTAATCCCTAGCTTTCTATTACTAAAATGATTAAACCATTGGGCTTAATATATTTTATGCATTTATGATTCATAAATATAGATTTGTAATCCATATCAGTGCTCTTTGCAAAAGACATACAAAGCGATAAGCGCTGGTATCATCAAAAGTTTAATCAGACAAACAAGACTAGTGTTAAACAGGAAGACCGCTTCATGAACTTGAACATCGCCATGCTGGTAGATAAACCCTTACCCGATGAGCGCCCCACAGGGATTGGTGTACGGGTATTCAATCTTGCTAAAGCACTTTCTAAGCTAGGAGTTATGGTGCATTTAATTTGTCGAGGAAAAGACGAAACCAAAATTATAAACAATAATTTAAGAGCACACAAGATTAGTCATTTCACGAGAGATCATACCAAGTTCTTGATGGATTTACATAAGAAGGAGAGATTCAACGTTATCCACACCACCTCTTCATCCACAATTCCAGCATTATTAGTAGCAAAAGCCATGCACGTTCCAACCTTATTCCACTATGCAGAGGCATGGAAACTACCCCCAACTAAGATGATTACACATAAAATCATGTTTACGCTCGCCAACAAAATAATATCCGTAAGCAACAACACAAAGAATGAGATAATGAAAAAGTTTCATGTTGATAAAACGAAAATGGATGTCATTTACAATGGCGTAGACCTAGACCTCTTCCGACCAAAACAGCCCAGACTAAAGCTTAAGGAAGAACTTAGACTCGAAGGCTTCGATCAAATACTCCTTACGGTAGGAATGCTACAAGAGAGGAAGGGACAACATTACGTCATACGATCGTTGCCATCAATTTTAGAGTGCTTCCCAAGTTGTTGCTACGTCAACGCTGGCGGCTACTATTCGGAAGAATATTTATCTCAACTAAAGGATTTGATTGCGAAAATGGGTCTCACAAAGCAGGTAAGATTCGTAGGGTCCTTACCACAAGGCAAGATAGTGGAGCTGATTAATCTGGCGGATGTTTGCGTTCACCCCGCATTGCATGAGGGTTTCAGCCTAGCCCTACTTGAAGAAGCGGCTTGCGAAAAGCCTGTGGTGGCTTTCAATAACTCCTCGATTCCTGAAATCATTGAGCATATGAAAAATGGGGTCCTAGTGAAAACTGGAGATATAGAAGGCTTAACATCGGCAATTATAGAGTTATTAAGTGATCGCCAACTTTCAAAAACTTTGGCAGAAAATGCGAGGAAAACGGTTGAAGGGAAATTCACTTGGCATAAGGCTGCCATCGAGTTTCTAAATATCTACAAACAAATATGTAGATAGCCGCAGTTATTTCATGGCATAACCAAAAATGGAATGTTTGCTCCACATTTGAAGATCAAGCTTATTTATCGCTTGGCTATTTTCCTTAAAACTCTTGCTGGTATAGCGTAGCCGATGACGAAACTTAAAAATTCTAGGTTCCGAGCGGCTATAAAGGCCAAGACATACTTAAAGGAAGAGGAGAGCTTCTCCGTGGTTCGATATAGACGATATGTTTCTGCAAGGATACCAAAGAAGACTATAAAAACCGAGAGAAGCGATAGTTGCCACAAGCCAGATATGGATATCATCAGAAAAGCGGTTATTATAATTACGGTGGTTAATGGAATCTTAATGGGCGGTTTATACTTGCCATGTTTTCTTCTAATCGTTCCATGACCAAGACCGTGTCGAAAAAAGGCTTCTTCAATCCATTCCTTCACAGATGTAGATGGCCTAAAGTAAATCACAGCAGTAGGTTCAGATATGATGCGATAATCTAGAGGAATTGTGCGCAACATTAAGTCTTGTCCTTCAGAACCAAAGAACATATTCTCGTCAAAGTATCCTGCTCTCTCTATAAGCTCCTTTCGGATAGCGCTTCCAGAGGGTCCAGGAGCCATCCAACTTTCTTCCCGAATGGGGGGCCGATGCCCTTCCCGCAGTCTGCCCCACTTCAATTCTGTGAACCAGTTATGTGGATAGACATATACCCGCTTTGGATTTACAACCCCTACATCAGCACGGCTAAAAGGTTTTACAACATTTTCTAGCCAGTTGCTCTCCGCGTAGTCGTCGGCGTCAAGAAAAGCTATTATATCGCCCGTTGCTGTCTTAACTCCGAGGTTTCGAGAAGTGCCATACGTATCCCCATCAGGCGCCACGATTATTTTAGCTGGAAATCGTGATGCTACCTCTCTTGTCTTATCAGTGGATCGCCCATCAACCACGATTATCTCGTGTGGAGGACACGTTTGCTCGACGATTGATGAAAGACACTTAGCGATCGTTTCCTCTGCGTTTTTTGCAATGACCACAACGGAGACCTTTATATCGAATCCCTTCCTTTGAGTGCTGATCCCTCAATTATGAGTGAATTCGGGATACAAGTTATTACTGAGTTCTGTCTTTTATTTTAAGCGATTGACGGTACTGAACGCTTAGAAACATAAAAACAAACCTGAGGAAGTTATGAAGTTGGAAATAGGCGTCATTTCGCCTGTCAACGTGTTTCCTCCAACTTTTGGCGGGGCCGTGAGAATTTACCAGATTGCCAAAAATTTAGGCGAGCTGGGATGCTCGGTTCATTTATTTGTCCCTGAAGGCGGGAACTCATTTGAACTAAGAAATGTTATAGTATACCAGAGCAGGGAGCTAAATGGCATCAAAAAGCATTATCCTATCGACATTCCGGGAATTCTTACGCTATCTAAATCCTTGGCGAGGTTGATAAAAAGGCTGGGACTTTATAAATGCGTTGATATTATCCAGTCACAGCATCTGTTAACCGCGTTGCAGGGTTTAGCGCTTAAAAACCTGTTAAAAAAGCCTGCAATACTTGGTGAGCATAATGTTGAAACATGGTTGTGGTATCGAATCAACCGAGTGAAAAAACAACGATGGAAAAAACTTCGCCTTCTCGAAAGGTTTGCATGCACGAACTTCGATCACATATTCACTGTATCTTCAGTTGATAAGCACATGATTCAAAGGCTTTTCTCAGTCGACCCCACGAAAATCACCGTAATACCGAATGGTGTAGACACTCAACATTTTAGACCCAAAGACAATAATAGAGAAAGAATACGGTTAAAATATGGATTGAGAGATGAACCTGTCGTACTTTTTACTGGAAGATTAAGCTGGTTCCCGAATGAGGATGCCATCAAGGTAATGTTATCAAAGATTTATCCTTCCTTAAAGGCACTCATCCATGAAGCTGTCTTTATGATAGTTGGGGCTAATCCCCCTTCATGGTTAAAGAGTCGTAAAGATGTGATAGTTACGGGTGCGGTTGACGATGTTGTTCCCTATATTAACGCGGCGGATGTCTGTATCGCGCCAATTAGATTTGGTTCCGGAACTAGGCTTAAGATCTTGGAGTTCATGGCTTGTGAAAAACCTGTTATATCCACGAGTATCGGCGCTGAGGGTATTGATGTAATAAATGGAGAACATATCCTTATTGAAGATGATTTTGCAGAATTTGTAAGAAAGATCGTTCATTTGATCGAAGATAGAAAATTTGCCAGTAATTTAGGTAAAAACGCAAATTCACTGGTTAAGAAATTGTACGATTGGAAACACATTACGAAAAATCTTATGAACCTTTACGAATCATTACGAGTTTAGTAACCACTGGACTTTGTTAAGTCTAGTCAAATCGGCGACTAAAGAATGCGTAAATTATTCCGAGACGTTCTACGGCTTGGTAAAAATATGTTGTATCTCGCTTTAAAATGGACCTTAACATATCTCGGGTAGCCCGAGCAAGAAAAGTAAGAAGGCCTAAGCAGTTAAAGCGGCGACGTTTCATCTTATAATCGCTCACACCCTGATAAAAGAATCTTTTTAAAAAGAACGGAAAACGCATTTGTGATGGGGCAATTTTATGATATACCACAGCTGACGGTACATAAAGGATATTGAAACCAGACTTACGAAGTCTATAGCCGATATCTACTTCGTCATTGAACAATGGAATATTCTTAGACTTTCCTAAGTCATGTCGAAAACCACCTATACGAATCGCCACATCTCGTTTAAGGGCAAAGTTGGCTCCGCGGGGGAACTTAATGGTCAGCACTCTATCTCCAAGGTAATCTGTAATGCCAAGTTTGCTTATAACTAGGTTTGATCTAGGCAATTTTAATCCTTCGCCTAAAAGCAAAGGTAAGGTTTTACCACTAACACAAGCTACAGAATCCTTTATAAATCCTTTAACCAACTCACTCAACCATTGCTCATGCACCACACAATCATCGTCCGTAAAAGCTACAATATCATTCTTGGCCATTTTGAGACCGAGATCTCTTGCCTTTCCCACCGTTACGGGTTTATCGAGTCGTAAAATCCTTATGGCACTCCCAAATCGTAGGCTAAGATTTTTAAAGGTATCATCCGTGGAACAGTTATCTATCACGATGAGTTCTCGAGGCTTATGCACTTGAGTAAACAGACTATTAATGCATTGTATGACGTCTTTTCTACGATTGTATGTTACAACGACCACCGAAACCATTAGGTTCCATCCTGCTCCAATAGAGTTCTCTATGTATAGTGTTTTTCATTAGTCAAAGATCTGAACAGTTCTGCATTCCTTTGTGCACGATTTTCTAAGGTACTTATTGTTGCTTTTAATGTCTCTCTGATGTTGGATCTTTCTGCCCAAGCTTCTTTTGCTTTACTTAGTAGATCGTTTACGTTTAATGCGTTGATTTGACACAAATACTTCTCAAGATGGATTGCCTTCATCCATTCATCATTTTTAGGATCATAGCTTACACATACTACTGGGACGCCCATCGATGCTGCGGATATTAGGGAATGATATCGTGTTCCGATGAGAAGATCCATTTTCCCTATAATCCCCTTTATCTCTTCAGGACTGTATTTGCCGCGAACTATTATGGCGTTGTTTTTAAATTCCATTAGTTGAGCTATTTCGTTTGAGATGACTCTGTCGTCCTCCTTGGTTCCTTCTAACGTTTGCATCGACACAAAAATCACCTGCGCGTTATATTCGCTTACAAAGTGGTCGGCGACGCTTGCTAACGCTTGTTTATACTCCATCAGTTTTGCTTTGCCTAATTGGGGATTTCCTTCTGGACATGTGTATTTACGTGCACGATGAAACCATCTGCGCGCTGATATTCCAAGTAATGGTTTATCAAGTTTCACTCCTTCTACCTTCATGATCTCCATTACTCGCCCGTTGCTCGCAGGGGGCAATAGAAGGCTCTCGTCGGCTGTGCATTCAACAAGCGGACGGGTTATTCCGATTTCTTTTAACGTTAATTCCGATTTCTTATCTCTAACGGTAATTATATTTGCTTTGTTCAAGGCCAACCTCGCAAACAGCTTGTGTTTTTCTGTGAAGAAGGGTCCAACGCCTTGAGCATAAAGCATAGATTGCTTGCGAAGAATTCCTGCAATTAAAAAAAGGAGGCATATTCGCTTGCCGGTTTCCCACCATATGTCTGTTATATATCCGCCTGGTCCTCCTAAAAAAATGTCCGTTCTGAGGAGTTCTCTCAATAATCGTTGGGAGTCATACAATAAATGGCCCCTTAAGTTGATTGTTCTGACACCGTATAGCTCGGCATAATTCTTCGTTCTTATCTTTTTTGGACATATGAGTGTAATCCTCGCATCTGGTAACATTCGTTTCAATCTATCCAACATCACAGAAAGCATTGATTCATCGCCTGTATCCTCCCATCCATACCCGCCATCTATAAGTATCTGGGTCATGAGCCTTTTCCTCGTTGTTAAACAAAGGCTTTTAGCATCATTGCAATGAGGGTCAATTACGGTATTGGAACTTTGGAAACTATCCATTTATGTTTTCCCGATTTTCCTCTAGGGATTTCGTCCACAATTACGCTTTTGATTTCGACATCTTTACCCAATGTTTCTCTGAACGCTCTTTCAACCTTATACATATTTTCTGGGGTGAAATCCTTCCCTTTTACTATTTCTATTATGAATTGATCCTTTTTCTCCTGAATTACCCTATATTCACCTATCATACTCCATCGTAGGGGCCAATCGCTGTATTTGATCCCGAGCGCTCGCATAGTTAAATCCCAAATGGAAAATAATGTGAGAATTCTACCATCGGGCAAAACTATAAGGTCACTGGTGCGTCCTTCGATATTTTTTAGAAGCGGCAAACCCCTCCCGCAGGTGCATTGTTCATCATTTAAAACGCATACGTCCTCAAGTTCATATCTGATAAGGGGCATAGCGTAGTTATACAAGTTTGTGATGACAACTTCTCCTCTCTCACCAGGTGAAACGTGCTCCCCTGTTTTAATATCTAAAGTTTCAATCACAACGTAAGGAGTGTTCATGTGATAACCTATATGTTCTTTACATTCCCATGCCAGCATCGGCATTTCTATTGAGCCGTACAAATCAACTGGTTCCACGCCGAAAACAGAGTTTATGGCGGCTCGCATGTGCTTCCCTAAGACCTCAGATATAGTAAAAACCAATTTTGGGTGTATATTTCTGATTCCTATGTCTTCTACCGCCTTTGCCAAAACAAAGAGATATGTGGGCCAGCCATAAATAATGTCTGGATTAAAATCTTTCAACATAGGTATAATATCTTCAACTGGAGAATATATAGAAACGTATCTTTGCTTTGGAATGAAACCAAACGAGTCATTAAGCATGAACCCCAAATGTTTAAACAAACTAGGTTTATCTTCTTTTGGAAATTGAGTTGGGCCCTCAATTCTAACCAATTTATGCCAAAACTTGAGTCCACTTTCCACCATAGGATGCAGATGCAATGCACTTCTACACGCGTCCGATTCTCTTTCAAAAATAAATTGTAGTGGTTTTCCTCTTGTACCAGAAGTTTTTTGCTTTCCACATTTTTTTATATCAAAATTCTTTGCAACAATTCCATCGGGAAAGTTATCCGTGACGTCTTTCCTCGTTAGCACTGGAAGTTGAGATAGATCCTCTACACTTTTGATATCTTCCGGTTTAAGTTTTAAGGAATCAAATATTCTATGATACAGAGTTACATTATCGTACGCATGCTTAACAACTGCTCTAAGCCTTTTTTGTTGGACCTCCCTTAAATACTGAGGCTTTAACCATTGGAACCTTCTCTGTTCCTGCAAGTACCGCGCCACGCGTATCCGAGAGGCCATGCCACGCGTAATTACACGCGTATTTCGAGCGAATAAATGAAAACTGTTTCCTTGCCGCGCGGACTGTGAAATCAAACTCAAACCGTTCCCTTATTATCTTCACTCATTTTATTACATTTATTAACTTTTATGGAATATACTTCTATCTTAACCAGAGCCACGGTCTTTCTATTATTTATATAAGGAGGTTTTTAAAGAATATTGCTAAAAAATATTCGTTCCAGGGAGATTTATGAAACACGTAAGCATAAGTGCATGGCCCTATGGCCACACCACAGCGTTAGTTATACGTGATGATGACACAAGCTATTTTACTCCTTCCTATAAAATAGAAAAAATTTATAAACAAGCTTTGGAAAGGGGGTTCAAAGTCTCACTAGGTGTCATTCCAAGACTCAAAGCCATTAATGATCCTTGTGTCCCACCAAAATATAGAGGAAAAATGTCACAACATGCGGTGTGCGACAATAAAGAGCTCATGGATTATCTTAAGGTAAAAATAGCGAAGCACCAAGTTGACATTGTTCAACACGGCTACACTCACGAGAACCTACATAACGTACCTGAGTTCTATATCAGGGATTCATCAGAAATCAAGACCAGACTAAGGCTAGGTCGAAAAATCCTTGAAAAGTGCCTACCAATAAAAATCTCAGTATTTCTTGCTCCCCAAAATATGGTTTCTAAACAAGCATGGAATGTCATCAAGCAAGAGGGCCTTGCTCTCTGCAGAAAAGAAAAACGTTTATACGGCTTAATGAAAAACACTCCATGGTCATTTGACAACTGGATTCCACTCGCAAAAATTTTATGGGCAAAAGCTTTTGTTCGTGGCATACATCCTCTCGCTAAAGGCATTATTAAGTTTCCGGGTATGATTGAGCTTCATCACTCGCTAGAGTGGTGGACAAGTAAGAATTATCCTAAACTCGTCAGGAAAGCCAAACAGAAGTTTACAGAGACCATGATGATGTCCGGCTTGTTTTGCATATTAAACCACTACTGGCTATACTATGAAGACTGGCAAGATGATGTTAGCGACCAAGAGATGCTGCGTTGCTTTTATGTTCTACTTGATTTTTTTGATACCCAAGATATATGGAAAGCAACTCTAACAGACGTGGTCAATTGGATTAAAAAAATGAATGAGATCGAAGTTAAAGTAAAAAGGGGGAAGGCTACTGTGAAATCCTCTACCCCTCTGCAGGGGGTAACCATTAAGGGAGAAAATTGTACATTAACCCCAGCTAATGAGGATGACGTAGAAGTAAAAGAGAAAGAAGAGACAATGTTCCTTATCTACAAAAGGCTTGAGGCGGGCGAGAAGAAAATATTTTTCATCGATTAATAATGAGACTTTAACAGACAACTGCATAGTTAACAAACAATAGAGAGGTTCAATGCGACAGCGCGATTGATCTCCCCGACTTGACAGATTCGCGAGCTGCTTCCACGATCTCCAGACTTTTGGCTTTTGTTATAACTACGATAGCAAAGTTTTTTGGAATCAAGAAATTTAGTTAAACGTCTGGATAAAATATCATAAAGTTGAAATGACACATGGAAGATAACTGAGAGTATGGAACCGGAGTATGTTGGTAGGGTCTCTGCCGAAGCGCTCTTCACCTTTTGCGTGGATGCGTTTTGTAGTGTGGGTATTTTAAAGCAAGATGCTGAAATAGTTGCCGAAAACCTAGTTTCAGCTAATTTGAGAGGCGTCGAATCCCACGGCGTGATCAGAGCACCCTACTATGTGACTGGTATACAAAAGGGTTTAACAAATCCGAAACCTAACATGAGAGTTGTTAGAGAGACTGCAAATACAGCCATCATCGACGGAGACAACGGCCTTGGACAAATAGCTGGGATGAAGGCAACCGAGTTAGCAATTAAGAAGGCAAAAACCAACGGAGTGGGCATAGTGGGCGTCAAAAATACGAACCATGTAGGCATGCTTGCCAATTACGTAATAAAGATAGTGAAACAAGGATTAATAGGATTCACATTTACCAACGGTCCCCCATCAATGGCACCTTGGGGTGGTAGTAACAAGTTATTGGGCACGAATCCATTATGCATAGGCTTTCCTATCGATGAAAAAAACTCTATAATCCTAGACATGGCCACAAGTACCGTTGCCGCTGGGAAGATAGCTTCCTATGCAACAAGAGGAAGAAAAATACCCCCGGGGTGGGCCCTAGATAAGTACGGCAAGTCAACAACGGATCCCCAAGAAGCATTAAAGGGAACGTTAACGCCGCTTGGTGGATATAAGGGATATGGATTAGCATTAGCCATTGACATTCTGGCAGGAATATTAACTGGTGATACTGTAAGTTATTACGTAAGGTCTGGCTGGGAGGCGCAGGGAGGTTTCCTCACCGAAGCTATAGATGTTACCGCATTTAGGGCAGATGAGGAATATAAAAAAGACGTTCTTGACTACATAAGGCTTATAAAATCTTGTCCGCTGGCTGAAGGCGCCAAAGAAATTCTCCTACCCGGAGAGCTAGAGAGTAGGGAGTATGAAAAACGGTTTAGAGAAGGAATACCGTTAGACACGATGACATGGAATGCGCTGCAAAAATTGTCTAAGGATCTACATGTTAGGTTGCCCACATTAAAGGCTATAGAACCCCCAAACGCATAGAGGAAAGAGACTTATCTTTTAGAGGAAATAGTTCTTCATACGAGGATGCGAAGATCATATGGGCCTGATCAAAATCTTAGTGTCGTTCGGTCTTGCGAGTCAGTATATCCAGAGAATTGAAGAAACGGGTTTGTATCTAGAGATTAGGCAAAGCAGAGATGAGAAAGAGTTATTGAAGCTAGTGGAAGACGTGCAAGTTTTATTTGCAGGGCGCTTCACCAGAGAGATGTTTTTTGCAGCGAAGCAACTTAAATGGATTCAATATTTTGGAGCTGGTGTTGATCATTTTCTTTTCCCCGAATTGGTGGAAAGTTCCATCATCCTCACTAGCTCTAGCGGTGTTCATTCCACGCCTGTCTCAGAACACGTTTTGGGTTTGATGCTTTCTTTCACTCGAGGACTACACCTGCTAATGAGGAATCAGTTGAAAAAGAAATGGGAAAAGGTTCCAGTTAACGAACTATGTGGGAAGACGGTTAGCGTAGTTGGACTCGGTAATGTGGGTAGGGAAGTTGCAAGAAAGGCGAAGTGCCTTGGCATGACGGTGATTGCTGCAAGGAGGAAAGCATCAATCAAGCCCGACTATGTAGACGAGCTATTGCCCCCTGAAAGTCTACAGGAACTATTCACTAGATCAGACTTTATAGTTCTAACAGTACCTCTAACTGCCGAAACCGAAGGACTGGTCGGGGAAGCCCAACTGAGAAGCATGAAGAAAACCTCCTACTTAATAAACGTGAGTCGAGGAAAAATAGTCCAAGAGGACGCGTTAGTTCGAGCACTTGAGATGGAGCGGATTGCGGGAGCCGGACTGGATGTTTTCGAAGAGGAGCCGTTGCCAAATGGCTCTAAGCTTTGGAACATGAAGAACGTGATCATCACACCACATATGGCCGGATCGACACCTTATTATTGGGAGAGGACTACCTCCATCTTTTGTGAGAACCTGAAACGTTTCGTTCGCAACGAGCCAATGATCAACGTAGTCGATAAACAAATTGGATATTAACCGCCATAGCTAAGTTTCTATTGTAGAGGATTGTCATGAAGCCCGACGAACACGCTGCCAATATCGATCACGGCATGAAAATACTTGCATTTTTTATACATCGTTATCGATGGGGGGAGCAAATCAGAGGTGATGAAAGAGGGTTCCTTGAGAAAGCTAGACAATTTAAGGAGTTGGGAGTCCCTGTCTATGCCATTGAGGTAGAACCATCGCTTCAAGAGTGCCGACATGAATCGATTTATACTTCATTAAAGATTCGGTTAAAATTGAAGACGAGAAGGAACCCACTTGAGCAGATGATAACACTACTTCGCCTAATTCCAGCTACTTTTCGTCTCTCTTCAAAAGTTCATTATGACGTTATTTACGCATATAACCAAGATATAGAGAACGTGGTGCCAGCGTACATTTTAAAGCTGTTTTCCAAAAAGCCTTTGGTGGTGGTATTTCATCTCCTTCGCTCTAAGGAAATGGTTCCTTTTAAGGATGCTATGTCAGTAAGGTTAAAAAAAGGTTTTAGCTTTCCCGGCGCTTTGCTAGCAAGTTTATTGGATGTCACTAGAAGATTTACTTATCGAAGAGCAGATCTTTATATAAGCGTTAGTGACGCGGTTAAAAATGGCATTATCCAGTACTTAAACGTTCAAAAAGTTGTTGTCGCACGTAACGGCGTTAACGCAAGTAGATTTGAGCCGCGCAATTTGGATAAGGTTTATGACGCGGCATTTCTTGGAAGACTGCATCCTCAAAAGGGCATAGAAACGTTGTTGAGAGCTTGGAAAATGGTTGTAGCCGAGAATTGCGGGGAAAAACTGGTTCTTATCGGGGGCGGAGAAGAGGACCATATTAAACATTATAGGGATCTGATACATGAGTTGGAGCTTGAAGAAAACGTAGAACTGACAGGCTTTGTTCCAGATGAAGAATTGGTAAGGTTGTTAAATTCCTCCAAGATTTTCGTATTTCCGTCGAGGTATGATGGATTTGCCTTGTCAGTCGCCGAGGCTATGGCCTGTGGTTTGTCATGCATTGTTTCCGACATTCCCGCCTTAAGAGAAAACTATGGAGAAGCAGCCATGTTAGTGAAGCCAAATGATACTAAGGGTTTAGCGGAGGCTATTATGGAATTATTGAGGGACGAGGAAAGACGAGAGAAACTAGGGAAGAGGGCAAGAGAATGTGTAAAGAAATTTGATTGGAATGAGGTAGTTAGAAAAGAGTTAGAGGCTATCACTGGTTTACGTAGGGGGTTCACTTGAATAAACAAGCTTTGCCATTCTTGTCTATAGTTATTCCTACGGCTGGATTTGGATACGAATCTAGTGACCTGCTGGAATGTTTAAAGTCTGTAACCTCTCTCGACTACCCAGCCTACGAGGTTATCGTTGTCAGCGAGAAACCGTTAGACATCAATTATATACTTGCTCACGTGAAGCCGAGAGGAGGCGAGCATTTAAGCATAAGATTTTACACCGAGGGAGGAGGCGCATCACGCAATCGCAATAAAGGAATTGAAGTTGCTCAGGGGGATCTTGTAGCTTTTACCGACGATGACTGTGTGGTTGACCAGCAGTGGCTTCGTTGTATCATTAAAGCCCTTCTGAAAGACCCAGAGGTGGGTGCAGTATGCGGTAAGTGTCTCCCCCTCTGGAAGCAGGATCCACCTCGCTACTTGAAGAACTCAATTTCTAAAGCTATAGAACTTAATCATGTTTTTGGTATTGAAGAAAGGGCTTATCTTAAGGAAGTGCACACTGTTATGGGGCATAATATGGCTTTCAAAAAGAAAATCTTCGACAAAGTGGGGCTATTTGACCCCTCCCTTGGACCTAACGTTAGAAAGGGATACCCTCTATTAAGGTACTACGCTGGTAATGACGTTGAGATTTCCCTTAGACTGCGGCGACATGGCTACAAAATACTTTACGAGCCTAGAGCCATAGTCTACCACATAATCGACTGGAGAAAAATGACTTTGAGGTACATATTAAAGCAGGTTTGGTTCATAGGTCGCGCAAGGTTCCTTCGTAAAAAGAAGTACCCTGAATATGGTGTAGATATGCAAACAGGCATGCTTCATCTTTTAACATCCATAAGCTTTCGACTCGTGGCCTTTCTTCTAACTAGGAATTTGCAACATCTAGTGAAAGCTATGCTACGGTTGGGCTTTCTTATAGAAAAAATAAGAAGTCTCGCCACATGTTACAGTTAGACGCCATAAAATAAGATCGAATCGATGAGTGAGATGCAACGTATAAGCATAAATCCTTGGCCATCCTCAAATCGTCCACCACTTTGCAAGGAGTAACTCTCAAGGGAGAAAATTGTACATTAACCCCAGCTAATGAGGCGGACGTGGAAGTAAAAAAGAAAGACGACAACACATTCCTCATCTACAAAAAGCTTGAGGCGGACGAGAGAAGAATAGCCTTTTACAGAGCCTATTGAAAGTAAGTAAAATGGTGAGGTTTATCATGGTAACTATTAGTGTTATAGTTTGGTACTAGCACTTAATTTGGTAATATTTATTTTCAATCATTGTCTTATACTAATTGTGAAATAGATGATTCTCTCTCATATGGATTTGGATGATACCTTTAAGCCCGAGCTAAAGAAGTTACTTAGCATATATCACAAGATGTTTGAGGGTTATCTTGTATATGCGAATAAGCCGCCGAACTGGGGAGGCATAACGATAGGACCAAGAGAACTCATAGCTCGTATTGGAGGATGGAGAGACTTACAATTTAATGAAGATTGGGACCTCTGGGCGAGGGCCGCCAAGATAGGAAAATTTAAGGTTCTTAACTACGAATTGAGAGAAAGCATTAGGGTTTCTGACGCCAAAATCCAAGGTGCCTACGGAAGACTGAAGTATAGGTACATTAAATACAGAGAACTTTACAGGCTTGGAAGGAAAGTGTTTGCTGAGAATGAACGCATTACCATACCACAGAAAATCATTGCCTACCTAGCCTATATAACCAGCCTACTATATCCATCATTCCATGACCCATTCAATGAAAGCTTTGACCCATGGAATAAAAAATACATGGAAAGACTGCTATGAACCGAACAACACGACACTAGAAAGGTGTTACTTCTATTCTACTTAATCTGTTATCAGACGTTGTTTAATAGAAAAGACAGATAAGAACACATGTCATATCAATAATTGAGGGCGAATAGTGAAGATATTATTTGTTAATGATCGTGACTGGTATGGTGGCGCGGAACTTCGAGTCCATCAAATAGCGGAGTTCATGGAGAAAAAGGATCATGAAGTCTATCTTGCAGTGAGTGAAACATCCAGAGAAGAGGTCTTAAAAATACCTGTAAAGCAATCTAGAAAAATCTTCGGCCGTACGTGCTTTTTTTGGAATGTTAAAGATCCTTTAGCTTACGACGCAACGAAAAAAATATTAAAAAAGTTAAAACCGGATGTAATATCCTTTCATGACATTTATCGTATGACGCTCGCGCCTCTTCTTGCGGCTAAAAAATATCAGGTTCCACGTCTTACTACTATACACTGTTACTGGCCTGTTTGTCCTACGATCAATCTACTTAAGAGGGATGATACTATTTGCATGGAACGAAACTGGTCTAAGTGTTCCCCTCAATGTAGCAAGCGAAAATCTTGGGTGATCAGATATGAGATGAACGCTCGTCGTAAAGTATTGAGACAAGAAAAGCTCGTTGCGCAGAGTAATGCTGTTAAAAAGGCTCTTGTTAGATTTGGTTATGATAAAGAAAAAATCCAAATAATAAATCCGGGAACGGAACTTGATTTTTTTAAACCCAGCTTGATTCATAGCAATATGATCCTTTGGGTTGCCGCTGATCTTAGTCGCCATAAAGGTCCAGAATACTTCATTAAAGCCGCTCAAATTGTCAAAAAAGAGCATCCGCAGGTAAGGTTCCTTATGGTTGGTGAACCTAAACCTGGTAAAATCTATGAAACTCAAGCTGTTGAGTTTGTTGGTAGGTTGTCGCGAAATGTGCTCAGAGAATATTATGCCAACGCCCTAGCCCTCGTTGTGACATCCATATGTCCTGACCCCTCCCCCTTAGTAACCTTCGAGGCCATGGCGTGTGGTAAACCAGTAGTAGCCTTTGCTAACGGTGGGCTTAAGGAAGCCATCCTTAATGGACAGACGGGTTTTCTTGTAGGGTCAAAGAACTACGTTAAATTAGCTGAAAAGATTTCACTTCTTTTGAGGGAGCAGGCTCTAGCCATAGAAATGGGAAAGAGGGCGCGAAGACATGTCGAAACCCACTATCCTATAGAGAAGATGCTTAAAAGTTATGAAGAACAATATGAACAGCTATGCAAGAGATAATGCGGCGTTTGCGATACGTGACGATGATCTAACCTTCATAAGTTATCTGGAATGGTGGCTTTGAGCTTTGGCAGGGGAAGAAGAATGAGAGGTTTGGGACTTAATGGTTGGCTCAAGAGATTTAGAGGGAGGAAAAATCGTGAAGTTAAATTGGGCATCGCAGAAGGTGTAAGGGACTTTATCATGAGCCTTGCCGACCCTGAAGGGGGATTCAGGGCAAGTAACATCCTCGGCTATTACGGCATCTCTGACTCACAGTTTAGCGATATTGCCCCCGCTTGCTATGCGGCAATTATTGCAAAGACTCTTGGATTCAAATTGCCACATCCTCTTGAAACCGTGAGGTATATTCAGCAGAGGCAGAGGCCAGACGGAAGATTTGCATCCCTTGACCCGCGCCCAGGATTAACCAGGGAATCTCGCCCTTTCACGAGGGATTCCATTGCCATTTATGAAACTACCATCGCGGTGATGGGGTTAAGAGCTCTTGGCCACAAACCTATCATAAACCCGGCCCCTTTCCTGCACGACTGGGTACGAAGAGGAAGGTTGAGAGGGCTTCCTGGCTATGCATTGGATTTCTTTCCAGCCTGTTTTACGGCTCTCGACCAGCCAATTCCAGAAGAAATTGACCGAGCTGTAAGAGAGCTGGAGGATGAAAAACAAGACAATCATATTGTGTTCATGTTTCACCTTGTTCATCACAGAAGGCTACTCGGGGAACGTCCTCCAAGAGAGGATGCGACTGTGAAAAGAGTGCTCTCGGAACAATGCCGCGATGGCGGCTGGCACCGTGGCGATCCGCGAAGTATGGTTCACGCAACTTTTGACGCCGTCTTCATTCTTAGGCAGCTCCGTCCTAATGACCCTAAGTGCATTAAAGCCATACAGAGGGCAGCTGATTGGACTCTTAGGAACCGCAACCCGGATGGTGGATTTGGAAATTTTCCTGGTCATCCCAGCGACGCTGACGCGACGTACTTTCAATTGGGTACACTCGTGATGGCTGGAAGAGTCAGGGAAGCTGAAGGTCTGAACGACGACCTCGTCCTAGGGTGGGGGCATTGCATCCGACCTTTGCCATAGGATCACATACAGAATAAATATGCGATAATTCATTTGCGGCTCTGGATCTTACCTACTCGTAAATAGGGCTCGGGAAACCAGTAGGATATACTTATTCTCGTGATCAGAATTTAGTCGAGCAATACCACTCTGCTTGATTCTTCTGGTTTTCCTATGTATAGACAGTGAGGGTTTTCGGCCAAAACTGTTGCCATGCATTTTGTTGAGGAAGATGTGAGGCGCGTCTAGTTAACGCTAATAGAGGTGGGTCAATGCAACGGTGTGATTGCCCTCCCCGATTTGGCGGATTCACGGGCCGCATCCACAATCTCCAGAACCCTTTTTGCATCTTCCGCTGTGATGGGCGGTTTTCTTTCCTTTATGATGGAGTCAATGAAGGCCTCAAGCTCTACAGTGTATGAACTCCTTTTAGATGGTATGTTTAAACTTGTGAACCCTGAGGTTCTACCAAGGAGAGAACCCCTCAGATAGATTTGGATGGAGTCTTTGTTCTCTGAACTATACCACACAGTACCCTTGTTTCCATAAACCTTGGTTAAATCAAGCTCACTGTAAGGAGATGCACAAATGAGGCTGGCACTGATAAGACCCATCGCCCCCTGCTCAAAGGTTAAAATCACCCCGGCCGTATCCTCGGCTTCCGTCCCAAGATGATGGGCTTCGACAGCGCTGACCTTGTGCACCTCACCCGCAAACCACCTTGACAAGTCGATTTTGTGGCAGGCTAAGTCTAGTAGGGCGCCCCCACCCTTCGTGGGGTCTGCCCGCCAACTAGGCGGAAGATATCGTTCCACCGATTCGCATCTCGCGTACCTAAACTCGAGGGAAATAATGTTGCCAAGTAAACCGGAATCAATTAAATCCTTGATTCTTCTAAAGGTTCTTTCAAAACGTTGATTATATCCCACCATGAGATTAATTCCGGCTTTATCACGTTTGGAGATGGTCTCTTCTGCTTCCTTTACGTTTAGCGCCATGGGCTTTTCACAAAAAACGTGCTTCCCTGCCTCTGCCGCCAGCGTTATGAACTTGGAGTGGAGGAAGGTTGGGAGGCATATATCAACTGCGTCGATGTCATTTCGTTCAATGATATTCACTGGATCTGAGTAGTAATTCTTTATACCGAACCTTTCTGCCAGCCACTTCGCTCTTTCCTCGTTAGCATCTGCCACAGCAACTAACTGGGCCTTTTTTATAACTTGATAAGCAGGTAGATGAGAAATCTCGGCGATTCTTCCACAGCCGATCAAACCCACCTTAACAGTTTTGATCATCTGAAAACCCTCATGGTCGAATACAAACTATTTATTACTCGCGCTAAGTTAAATATTAGCGCTGACCTCTGACTTAAGGCAACACTTAACGAAGGAAATGATGTTGAAATCTAAGGTTATGCTATTAAAAGTGACTCCTACCCTAGACGAAAATATTTATTCGTCACTTAAACAAGCCATCTCTAGCATAGCTGATCCTCCCGCCTTTTCGGATGCCAAGAAAGTCATCATAAAGGTGAACCTTTGCAAACCTTTTCCCGCCGATTCTGGAGCCACTGTGGATATCAGAATTACCGAGAATATGGTTAAATTGATCCTTGAGCAAAATCCAAGGGCGGAGATTTACGTAGTTGAAAGCGATAGTGGCAGTCGTGATGCAGAAAGAGCTTTTCGAGAAACAGGGTATCTCTCGTTAGAAAAACGATGCAAAAATCTGCGTATTGTTAATCTTAGCAAAACTGGCCAAATCATGGTCGATGATCGAAGGTTTCGCTATTTTAAAAAAGGTTTAAGCCTATCTTCCCTTTTCCTCGATTGCGATTACTTTGTCTCGGTCTCCAAGCTAAAAACGCATGAGTTTGAACGCTTTACAGGCATACTTAAAAACCAGTTTGGCTGCATATCCACAAAAAACAAGGAGCAGTACCACCCCTACTTGTCCGAGGTAATAGGAGACGTCAACTCAATTTTGAAGCCCGACCTATGCATCATCGATGGATTGGTCGCCATGGAGGGGAAAGGCCCGAGCTTCGGAGACCCAAAAGAGATGAATCTCCTCATCATAGGCAACGATCCAGTAGCCACGGATGCCATAGCGGCCACGGTTATGGGAATCGATCCTCATTCTGTGCCTCATCTAAAGAGCGCGGCAAAACGTGGACTAGGAGAGATTGAGCTGGGGAGCATACATCTTGCTGGAGAAAAGATTGAGGAGGCGAGGTCCAACTTCAACTTCGTTCCCGCGCGGGTTCTTCGTCTTTTCAGGTTAAGCTTCCAGGTTCGAAGGCTTGCCCGTTTCTTTGCGGCCATAGGAGGGCATATAAGCTTTGTGGGGAGGCAGCTAGAGAGACTGGGGAGGGCCCTTTACATACGCAGCTTCACCGAAATTGTTAAAAAGAGAGTGTTTACACCTTTCGCAAAAAAGCTTAAACTTCCAAAACCCATCTTTAGGGCATTATTAACACTCTATATGACCATGCGGCGTTTGACCTCTTAGGCTTTGTGTGCTAGTTTAAGTTCACCATTAAAACATTTCAAGAAGCCTTGAAGTAGCTTTTTCCCATGTAAACTCGCTGATGACACGATTGTAAGCGTTTATACCGAGTTCTTTAGCTAAATCCCTGTTGGTTAGTAAGAGCTCTATCGCATTTTTTAGGGCTATCACGTCTCCTTCTGGAACTAAAATGCCTGTTTGCTTATCCAGCACTGCTTCTGGGATTCCTCCGCTCCATGTACCTACCGAGGGCTTTTTGAAGAAGCCCGCCTCTATGAAGACTATGCCGAAGCCCTCAACATCCTCATCGATCTTCTTGGATGGCATCGCGAACACTTCGCACTCTTGATATTTTGTATAAAGCCTCTTTCCCGTTAAGGTGCCCGTAAACTCAACATTATGGTGTATTCCAAGGGCATTGGCTAGATGGTGTAGCGCGGTTCTTTCGGGACCATCACCTACTATGATGAGCCTAGCTTCCGGGACCCTCTCCAGTACCAATTTAAACGCCTGCAATAGATCGTCTACACCCTTTCGTTTGATCAGCCTTCCAACAAAGAGTATTTTCTTCTCCTTCTCACCTTCGAGTTGTCGGAGCCTATATCGTCTTATGGCTTGGATGTTCACCCCGGGGTATAGGACATGAACCTTGTGCAGGGTTTGTCTTGGAAGGAGCTGTGATGTGGCCCTTGAATTCACGCCTATTTTATCGGCAAACATTAACGCAAGATGTAAGGTCAAGAATCCTAATGGGCTATTTTTGGAAGTCAAGATGTCCTTCCCGTAGAGAAATGCCCCAGTTTTCAGCCTTTTGACCTTCCCGTATACAAGAAAAAGAAGCCCGATGAGTGTGTTGGCTCCAGTGAGTAGGTATATCACTTTAAGAGGATAGCGTCCTATAGCCTTAATGACCGAGGAAAAAACCTTGAAAACAAATCTCGGGGAGGAAGGGCAGCGATACACTGTTGCCCCGAGGTAGTTCTCAACGAAAACCGTGTTATCCGTTAGGGTGAGTGCAACAACTTCAACATGACATTTCATTTTGATTAAATTTTGTATGTAATTTTTGACCCGCGTCTCGATTCCACCCACTTCCGGGGGGAAGTCAAAGGTGACTATTAGAAAGTTCAAGCTCCTAGTCTCCAAGTTCAATGAGTAGTGCGGCTGTCTTGTGAGAGGCATATAAATAGAGTAATATGAGGTAACTATAAGGGTTTGTCTGATGATAAGAGGTTTTCCATTACTAAAGAAACTTTATTACCAATATCCTAGATTTCTTAGCCTCCTCATGATTTCCTCTTTGTCCCGGTCTTTCTCAGCCCTTTCTGCAGCCTCTGGAGCCGTGGGTTTTGTGCATGGCTGGCAGTCGAAGCTTCCGTATCCTTTATCGTAAAGCGGATTGTGGGGAAGGTTGTTGGCTTTTGTGAACCTCCACACGTCTTCTTCGTTCCAGTGTAGTAGGGGGTGGACGCGCCAGTGGGGAGGGTCTTCTCTTTTGGAGAAGTAGGTCTCTGCTGCCTCAGCTGGGCGTTCGCTCCATCTGATACCCACGATAACGGCTTCTAATCTGAGACTTTTAATGGCTTTTAGGGCGGGCAACGTTTTTAGGTGATGACAACAACGTTCTGATTCTCCCTTAACCTCTTCGTAGGTGGTGTCGGGTTTCATGTTGATTAAGTTTAGTTTCCATTCTTCGGCGATGCTGTCTCTGAATTGGTAGGTTTCGGGGAAGTGAACCGTTGTGTCGCTGAATAAAACAGGTATGTCGCTCTTAAATTGTCTCGTTAAGTGTAGGCAGAGGGTGCTTTCCTCATCAGTGCTCCAAACCACCCCCACGTTTGGATGCCACTTATCCAATGCCTTTCTTATTACTTCCCTGCTTTTCTTAACTTTGGCTTCAAAGATTCTTTCTTTTATGTTCATATCCCAGCCACTCCAAGATAATGGGAAAGAAGTCGGTGATCTTGGGGTTGTTTAAATCCATCTTTTGGTTGAGTGAGTAAAAACCGTGGTCGCTGTGGTCGCCGTACTTCCCAATAGGGCGGATGCCATGATCTGACATTATTAAGAGAAGCGTGTCGTCGCTATCGATCTTGGTTTTTATTTCTGTGACGAGATTGTCAGCTGTTGTGTAGACTTCCCACATCTTTGTTAGGTTTCCTCCAAACATATGTCCGAAGTAGTCTGTGAATTTGAAGTGGGCCATGATCAGCTTCCAATCATGTTGTTCAATATGGCGAAGACACTCAGCCACCTCTCTTTCATGAAAATCCCATAATCTTTCCTCAAACTCATCTCGTCTACTTGAATACTTCATCGCGTCATGGAATGAGTTAATAAGCTCTTTGGTGGTCCATTCCTGATATGACGGAACGTTTAAAGCAATAGAGTTGTCTACGATGTCGAATAGGGTTCTTATCCCCTTCTTTTTAAAATGCCTCTGGGTGTGAAATCCCCTCTTGAACCCAATCTTTTCGAGTATTTTCCTTTTTCCTTTTATTCTGCGCAATCCAAGTCTCACTATGGAGGCGGCACTAAGTTTTTCCAAAAAGTCACTACTCCACATCCTGTATCTTACTCCATGTTTCTCTGGTGGCAAGCCCGTGATAAAGCTCGCAAAAATGATGGGTGTGGAAAGAAGGAGATCTCTGATGTCGATTATGCCATATTCCTCTTGTTTCAGGTTTTCCATATCAAATTTTTCCACCAGATCATATTCCAGCGCATCAAAGGCTAAAATCAAAACTCTGCTCATATGATTCATCACTTAATGCTATAGTTATATTGTTTTTTTCCCAAGAATACTTTTCGCTAGGCGTGTACCCTTATTTACAAGAAGTGTTATTTTTAATTCTAGTAGATGCATATGAAAATAGCTATACTTACCTACCCCTTGGTCTTGGAGGAGGGGCGGTGCACGTTTATGAGCTTTCAAAGGAATTGTTAAAACGGGGGCATGATGTGACTATCATTCATAGGCCAGGAGCCACAAAAATCAAGATAGAACCTTTTTACACATTGAGCCTGCCTTTAATTTTCGTATTCCTCACTTGAAAGGCATACTATCCTTCGTCGGTTTTATGGCACATTTATCTAAATCAGTCTATGATGTGATACACGTTCACGAAATTTACAGATTACCCCCAATTTTAAGCGCTATCCTTATGAAAAAAATTACCAAAATACCGATTGTTTGTACTATTCACTCTTTTGGACCACCCTCCTGGTACTGGCATCCTATAAAGCGAGTCCTTATGTGGTACGCCGTTAAGAATGTGAATCTGCTTATAGCCGTTAGCGAATACCTTGAACGCGATTTTACAAAATATTACGCTAAAGAGTTGAATAATATTGTTGTGATAAATAATGGTGTTGACATAAATCGTTTTAACCCGTCTAACAACGGCAAACTGATAAGAGAGAAGCTTGGGCGTTGTTGGTAAATACGTAATCTTTTACGTGGGCAGATTGAGTCCAAGTAAGGGGTTAATTTATCTTATACGTGCTATGCAGCCTGCGACGTCTTTATTCTCCCCTCAATATATGAGCCCTTTGGAATTGTATTGTTAGAAGCAATGAGTACCGGGAAGCCTGTTGTCGCTTCTAGGATAGGTGGAATACCAGAAATAGTTCGTCATAATGAAAATGGGCTGCTAGTAGAACCTCGAAGCCCTAAAGATATTGCGGAGGCAGTTTTAAGGTTACATAATAACGTTGATTTAGCATCTCGGATGGGGCAAGTAGGTAGAAAGTTAATTGAAGAAAAATTTTCCTGGCAAAAAATAGCCCAACAGATAATAGATATTTATGAATTGCTTCGCCATAAATGAACGCATACATGAACAAAATAGTTTAACAATTAAAAACTATTAGTACGCTCAAACTAAGAATGTAGACTTTCTAACTTTTTTAATCCTCGATAGGCTAAGTATGCTATAGGAAAGGTTTTTCAAAATCCATTCCCCCGTTTCGTTAAAGGTAAAATTAAAAGTATGAGTGTTTATCATTCTCACAGATTTTGAAGCTATGCTAACGATAATGATATAAAAAGCTTAAAGTAAACCATCAACAAAGTTTCCTATTGGAAATTTAGCTTGAGAAGAGGACGCAGAATTTGGCAGACGTCATTCCGAAAATAGAACAGCAGTTTGCAGATCATTTCGCCAAAAGGTTCGATAAAAATAAACTTCGAAGATGGTATCTAAGCAGAAAAGAAGACCCTTCATGGAACCATATTTTACCTCTTCTAAAAGGAAAAACCCTATTAGACTTAGGGTGTGGTCTCGGCTTCGACAGCTTGATCTTCGCGAAAATGGGATATCAAGTAGTCGGTGTTGATATTTCACCTCTTTCAATAAAAAAAGCCAAAGAACTCGCCAAAGACATGGAGGTCTCGCAAAAATCACCTTTAAGGTAGTAAATATAAGCAACGGTCAACAGTTATCGGACCTCGGCAAATTTGATGTTGTATTCGGCAGATCGATTCTGCATCATTTGACAGCTAATCCACTAAAAGAGACGGTTAAGATAATAAAATTCCTTCTAAATGAGCATGGAAGAGCAATTTTCGTCGAACCCCTTAAGAAAAACCCATTTGTAAACATAAACAGGCGTTTTCTAGACCCCTATGACCGAACACCAACAGAAAAACCTCTAAATCTCACAGAAACAAAGGAAGTCTTTAAAGCCTTTTTTAAATTCGTTAACCATAAGGAACTCTATCTTCTATCACTATCCTCGTATATTTTCAAAAAAATAATAAAATCTCCACGTATCTTCAAAGTTTCAAACGCAATATTCGAAAAGCTCGATGACCCATTACTAAGAAACATTAAGATCCTTCAAGAGTACGCTTGGATAACGATCATAAGCGCTAGTGACGATCCATCACTCTACAATGCTTGATAAATTTTCTCAAGCTTTTCAGCTAAAAATTCTAGGTTATATTTTTCCTCCACCACCCGGCGCCCATTTGCCCCCATTTTTCGTAATAGGTCTTCATTAGAGGCTAAATAAATGATAGCTCTCGCTAGTTCATGTGGGTTCTCCGGTTCAACGAGCATTCCCGTCTCGCCATGTTTAACTAAATGAGGCAGGGCGCCAACCTTGGTGGCGATCACGGGCCTTCCGGAGGCCATGGCCTCCAGAACCGCGTTCCCGAATGTCTCTCCAAGGTGACGGGACGGAAGGACAAAAATGTCAGCCTCACGATAAAGAGGGGAAATTTTTTCATGAGGGATTGTTCCTGTTAAATGGATGGCGGAAATAATTTTCAATTTTTCAGCAAGCTCTAGGTATTCTGACTTGTTTCCTTGACCCACGATTTTTAATGAGGCTTGCGGATATCCCCTTATAACTTCAGGCATTGCTTTTAATAACGTGTCGATGCCTTTCCTGTACCATAGTGCCCCAACACACAAGATCTTAGGAAATGGTGCTCTCTTACCATGTCGTCTTTTTGGGTAAAACTTGAAGTCATCAGTGTTTACACATCGCGGGATAATACGAATTTTTTGGCTAAGGCCTTTCCCATAAAAACCGATAAGAAATCTCTTGGTAAACTCGGATGGAACAATTACCCGATCCAGCATTCTAAGCAAAAGGGACAATAGCAACCGGTTTAGGCTATACGCGAATTTAGCTGAGACGGATGCTTTAGGGCGACGGAGTAATCGCTCTGTGGGGATACCGATGGGGGAAAATACAAGCGGTAAACCATAAAACATCTTTAGGAATACCGCTGGGATAAGAGGCGAATTTGTAATGACATGGATAACATCAAACTTTATCTTCCTTGTCAGGTATCGAGCAATTAGGAGCTGGCCTATCAAGAATTTCGGATATAAATTCCAGCTCAAAACATGAGGATAAACCCGATATATAAAGATGTTGGAAAAACGCTCGCAAAGGGGTGTCCCTTTTAACCGCCTAGTCACCAAGTAAACGCTGTGACCACGCCTTGTAAGCGCGATTAAATATTGCTCGACGACAGTAGCTACCCCCCTGACCTCCGGACGGTAGGTGGATGAAAGCATTAGTATTCGCATTCCTTACCTCACCTAAGTAGAGAGAGGATTAAACCATTAAATTAATTATTACGTGTTTAATTTAGTTGTTGTGGATATGATATGCGAATACTAGTGGTCTCCAGCACCTTCTACCCCGAGAATAACGGTGTTACTATTACCGTCCACGATCAAACACTTAAACTAATGGAAAGGGGACACGAAGCTCACATAGCCACACGGCGCTTTCACGGCACACCCTTTCATGAAAAACTTGACGGAATCCATGTATGGCGGATTGGACCAGCGAAGTTTGATTCACTTTTAACCCGTTTGATTTTCATTCTCAAACTCGCCACGCTGGTCTTTAAATTGGTCGTTAACGTTCCCTTTGACATCATTCACGCATACGGACCTACCGCAACAATAGTTGCGAAAATGGCCACATGGAGACGTAAGCTCCATTTAGTGGCAACCTTTACGGGCCCAGACCCCATTTGGTATCCTTCCATAAGGAAAAGGGCACCTAATTTCTTCTTACTCTTTGAGAAATCAGCCTTAATAATCGCGGACGAAATAACCGTATCAACGAACAGAAACAGAAAATGGATTCTTGATTTTCACGGTGAAAAGTTGCGGAGAAAAATTCACGTAGTAGCTCATGGAGTGAATCTAGCGCTTTTTAAATCCGCAAGGAAAGCATCTCGTTCTTTCCCGACGATCCTATTTGTGGGAGCCGTTTGTCATAGGAAAGGCACAGACGTACTTATAATGGCCGCGCCAAAAGTTCTTGAGAAATATCCGAATGCAAAATTTTTGTTTGTTGGAGAAATAACGGATTTTCAGTCTAAATTGGATAAATTAATACAAGATTTAGGGATTCCGCATGCGGTTGCCTTCACTGGATCCATAAAGGGTTACGAAAATATGCCGCGCTACTTTGAAATGGGCGATGTTTTAGTTCTTCCTTCAAGACATGGAGGAGAAGGGTTCGGAAGGGTGATAATTGAAGCCATGTCCATGGGATTACCCGTGGTCGCCTCAAGGATTCGGGGCCCAGTTGATATCATATCTCATGGCGAAAATGGCTTTCTCGTTAATCCGGAGGATCCTAAGGATCTTGCTGAAAAGATAATTTGCGTCCTTGAAGACAAGGTGTTGGCTATGAGATTAGGGAGTGAAGGACAAAGAACAGCTCGAGAGAAGTATGATCTTGATTCTGTTGTTATGCGGATAGAAAAGATTTTTGAGAAAGCTATGTTTTCCCGGAAGAATTGAAAGAAAACAACATTTGATGTCTTGTTTAGGAATAAGAAATATAGTAATTTTTATTTATGATTACGACATGGTGCCGAGGTGTGCTGGTTTTATACGGCCGCGGTTCGGTAATGGTTAGAACCAGCCTAGGGTTCCATCTTGTTTGGCTCTTTTAAGACCCCAACGAAAGACGTAGTAGCCCATTGGAAAGAGTATTATCGCAAAGGATAGCCCCTTGAGTAGGTCGTAATACATTTGGGGCTCTGCAAGGGATAACCCTGTGAGCATGGCTTGTCTCGACAGGTGGTAAACCCATGTTTGTGGGAGAAGCCATGAGAAGGCTGAGGCACCAGGAAAAATTTCGTCCAGAAATTGTACGGGAAACGACATTCCTGCCGCAAGTTGCTGGAGCGTATTTATCGTCCAAGTAATAGGATCCGTTGATTTGGTCACAAGCCTTATACCCGTTGACATCATGGCTAAACCCAATAAGATGAAGGCGGAGACGACAAAAGCTAGGATAGTAGAGTAAACATTAACGTTCAGCTTGGCGTTAAACCAATAGACGCCGATAAGCAATTGGGGAATGAAGACGATAATGTGAAAGATATAGCTCCACGAAATGTTTCCGGTGACGAAGACAGGGATGCTTACTCCTGTCATGAGGATCGTCTCAAGGGTCCAAGGGTTTAATCGCTTCTCAACCCCTTGAGCCAGAGGCATAATTATGCTGCCGATGCAGAGGCCCACGATGAGAAAAGATATGTAGTCAGTGTTGTATTCCAGCACGGGTCGATTTCTATAGGTGGCGTTTATTCCCCATGTTAGTATCCCTACAAGCACGGTTATTAGCTGAGTTGTTACCGCTGTTTTATAAGTGGACCATCCGTAGAAGTCCCGCTTTGTGAATGCAATGATCTGCTTTAAGGCGATGGGAAGTTCCATTTCTTCTGCTCCCTCCCAGTTATGGCTATGAATGCTTCTTCCAAGGATGGTTCAGTAGCATCTACTGATTTGACCTCTAAGCCATAAGCCATAAGGACTTTTAGGACGCTAGAAAGGTTAAGGTTCTTGTCCATGTGAATTATTAATTTTTGAAGGGTTCCTTCTGTGGCGACTCTTGGAACCACATTGTTGACGCCAACCATTTCGTCCAACTCTTTCAGCATCTTTTTATGCTCTTTGCTGAACTTTGGGTTCAGAAATGTGATACTATAGATTATTTCGGTGCGAATATGATGGCGAATATTGTCTGGGGAGTCACAGGCAATGATCTTCCCACGATCAATAATAGCTATACGATCACAAATCTCCTGGGCTTCCCACATATTATGAGTGGTGATGAAAATCGTTTTCCCCTCCTCTAGTAATAATTTGTCACGCAACAGCCTTCGAAACTCTACAGCTGAGGGCGGGTCTAAGCCAGCAGTGGGTTCATCAAACAACAATATGGGGGCATCAATAAGAAGGGCCTTGCAAAGTTGCAGTTTATGGGCCATCCCCGTGGAGTACCTTTGATACATGTCATTTTCGCGATGTTTTAATCCTGTGAAGTTTAGGAGGTAGTCAATTTTCTTTTCCGCCTCCTTCTTTGGCAGCCCATATAGTAAGGCGTAGAATTCCAGGCCCTGTCTGGCGGTGAGCCTCCATTCAAAGCCTCCAGTTCCACCTAAGACAGCCTGAAGATTTCTGAGCACCTGCTTGGGTTCTCTTTGAACGTCGAAGCCGTTGACGTAGGCCTCCCCCTCATCATGAAGAACTAAGGTGCATAGGATCTTGATGAACGTTGTCTTACCAGCACCGTTGGGACCCAACAGGCCAAAGATTTCTCCCTTTTTAACCTTTAGGGTCACACCGTCAAGAGCTGTTATAAGGGGCCTCCTTCTCATAAGGTCTTCAAAGATGCCTCTTAGGGACGGTCTACGCATCCAGGTCCTTCGTCCACGTAGTTGCGTTTTAGCACCTGTAGGATATTTCTTGACCAAATCGATGGTCTCTATGGCATAGTCAATCAAAAACTAAGGCACCCCAACCATGCTCCATCATCACTATTTTTGGCAAAGAGATTAATATAACTCTTATTCCTTACTAACATAACTGTATATAAGACATGTTCAGGAAGGGACCATCCCTTGATATCTTCTCTTAGGAATAAGAGACATATATAACCGTATTGTAGTATTCGGTTTGGTGCATGATGTGGGAAGGAGGAAGGCGCTTCTAAGCGTTCTTTTAATAATGGCTCTTATCTTCACGAAAATTCCCGTAGCCATGGGGGGTTATAAGGGCGCTGAAGAGGTTCTGCGCCTAACCTCGCCTCAGGGGATCTATGTTTTAAGCGACCCAGTGAATTTTCCATTCGACATCTGGGTTACGGACAGTTTTATTATATCTGTAGACTTTCTGGAACTAGCAAACAAGGAATTAGCGTTCGACCTCATTATATGGAATCTTTCAGATAATGTTACTGCATATAACGTGAAACTTATAGTAGGCGCTACCGAAGAAGCTCTAGATTCCTCTCAAGTCAAAAACATCATGTTAGATGGGGGGCAAGACGGAAAGCAAATTTATGACTCTGACGATTATGCTATGGGCTTACCAAGTCTCGTCGAGGGGGAGACATGGTCAAAACACATTTATGATTTCGATGTGGTGCCAAGGTGTGCCGGTTACTGCGACAAATACTTTGTTGGCAAAATAAAGCCAGAAGAGTCTATCTCATTGAGTGTCACCATTTATTTTGGCTCTTTTCCTACGAACAACATTAGGTTCCATTTCGATGCTTATGGCTTCAATACGTCAGCCCCAAGTAGACTCGTGGATTATCTGATCCTGCGCAACTCCAAACGAGACGATGTTACCCTCATGCACGCTCCTACCTTGCCGTTCATCCCTGAATTCCCATTTGGGGCGATCGTCCCAATGGTTACGACCCTCTTGGCGGCTGGCATATATGTTTTCTTAAAGCGCCTAAGGGTGTTGGCATAATGAAAAGGAACTTGGCTATACACACGTGCGTGAAAATCGCATGCACAGCCTTATTTACCATTTTGATTTATCGGCAAGATCTTCTGGCCTTGTGGAATGAGATATTGGCTCATGAATGGGCCAACTACGCCCTCGTTGTGCCCTGCGTCACTGTGTATTTCATCTATCGAAGAAGAAAGGCTCTTGACGCACTCATTTCAGCTTCAAGAGGTTCAGTGACCGATGCTGTGTTGGGAATGATGATCTGCGGTTTTTCTTTCGTGCCTTATGTTTATGGTGCATATACTCCGCTCGCTCTGTACCTTCGCATAGTATCAATGGTAGTGTTTCTTATGGGAAGCACGCTCTTCTTGTTTGGTCGAAGGGTGTTGCAGGCTTTGGCTTTCCCGCTTTGCTATCTATTCCTCCTTTACCCGTTGCCAATTAGCCTCTTCTACTGGATTGGAAGGGAATTGAATAGCATAACCGCGGCCCTTTCCCTTCTAATTCTAACGGGTTTGGGTATGCCGGTGGTGATGGAAATTGGCTATGAGGTGCAGGTGATGAGCATTCAAACGCTGTCTGGACGCATGTTTACAGTGGCCATCGACGTTCCCTGTTCTGGGGTTTACTCACTGATAGGTTTCATAACAGCTGTAGCCTTCCTTATGTATGTGGCAAGAGGTTCACTATGGAAAAAAGTCAGTGCTGGTTTAATTGGTTGCGTTGTTGTCTATCTCCTTAATGTTCTTCGGGTGTGTGTCATCATGAGCATTGGGCACTATTATGGGCAAGAGGTAGCTCTTAACACGTTTCACACCTTTGGAGGGTGGATATTAATCCTGATCACTGCCCTAGCCCTTTTGTTTTTTGCCGAAAAGCTGCTAAAAATCCGGATTATTAAAACAAAGGTGTCTCAGGAACCGTGTTCATATTGTGGGGGGAGTGAAAAACGTCGACGTAGTTTCTGTGAAGGCTGTGGAAGGCTGTTATCGTTGCCCAGTCTCAAGGTGTCAAGCCTTTCCCTATTTCTCAAATTGGTAGCCCTATCTGGAGTGGTGCTCCTTTTTGCGTCGACAACGCTCCCCGTCTTCACCATGGAAAACATTCAAATCCTTGCCGCTCAAGGACCGGAGGTTAGGCCGGTACTGCCGGATTTGCATGATTGGACGCCGGTGTTTTCTGCTAGGCTTTCTGGTTATGAGGAAAGAAGTAGAGAAGACATGATCTTGATCTACTTCTATGTTCCTAGAAACAAGACCCAGTTTCCTCCAATTCGGGTGATTTACGAGGTTTCATCCGTGGGCGTCTATGCTGACAAATGGGAGAATTGCATATTGGACAATAAATTCGACTTGAATTCGTATCAGCTGGTTACATTACAAGAAGACCCTAAGATCGTCGGATATTCTATTGTCGCCTCTGGTCACGGCACAACCATGGTGGTGTTGGCATGGGCCGAACCGATATTGTTTAGAACAGATTCCACAGCCATGATGAAAACCGTGGGGGTGAGTCTCGTCGCAACCATGGAGGGCTTTGCTGCCGCTGGTCTGATACACGATTCGAGGGATTATCAGGGGGTTATTAATGAGCTGATGGAGATTGGAGGGTCCATAGTTATGCATTGGCAGCCTGTTCGGGAGATGTGGCTGGTTAACCTGTTGGGATACTCATTGAGAAACTTTCTCGTAACGTTTCATCAATGGGTTGCCATAGCTTTCACAGCGCTTATCATAGGAGGAACGGTGGTTTGGGCTGTGGGAAGTGATAAAAAAGCGTTGAGGCTTGAGGAGACTGCGGAGGGGTTGTCCGAGGAGGAAAAGCTTGTGTTGATGGCTGTTGCCATGACGGGGCCAATGCCTACTGGCTCTAAGATTTATGAGGCATATAAGGAGTTAGGACATGATAAGGCTTTAAAGACAGCTCGGTTCTTTAAGATTTTGTATCGTCTGGAGAAACTTGGATTAATAAAAAGGGACATGATCATTAAGGATGAGCAGCCACTAATGATTTGGAGGTCTAATCTTCCCGCAATCACTTGACTCGTCAATCTTCATTTATTTCATTTGGAGGAATAATTTTTAATAGAATCTATTTTTTAGTTGTTATGCAGGGATGAAAATGAGGGTTTGCATCGTCGCCTTGGACGCGCTTGAGTACACCATAGTGGATCAAGGGGATTATGTCAACCTAAAGCAGGCCGAGTATGGGAGGGCAGAGGTGGATGTTTATTTGCTTAGTACACCGATGGTCTGGGCGAGCTTCATAACTGGGAAGGAGCCTGAGGAGCAGGGGGTTGTTGGCCCTCATAGATGGGATAAGCCATGGGCCCAATGGCTGATGAAAACCTCTATAAAAGTTTCTAAGAAACTTCATCTGCCTAACATTAAGGGGAAAGGGAAGGTCTTAGAGAAGCTGGACTTGGCCCACAGAAGGATGTACAATAGGGAAGACTTCAAGAATAGGGGCGTGCCCACCATCTTCGACTACGTGGAGAAGAAAGTCACCATTGGTGTTCCGTCGTATGACGAGTGGGGGTTTCCTGGAATATTAGACGCCATCGGCAACCCTATTAAAGAGAAGAGGTTAGCGGAGAAAGCATGGTTAAAATTCTATCGCACGAAAGAGAAGGTGTTAGAGCTTCTAGATAGTGACTGGGAATTATTCATGGTGCATTTCCACATCGTTGACACCATCCAGCACATATGGTGGCATAAGGAGGATTACATTGCAGGCTTATACGAGGAGATGGATAAAACAGTGAAGGAAATAAAGACGAAGTTACCGAAAAACACCTTCATGCTTATAGTCTCTGACCACGGCCTACTTAAAGGAGACCACACACCCTACGCCTTCTACTCGTGTAATGAACCTCTTAACTTGAAAAATCCTAAGATCACCGACTTCGCCGAAATCATACTACAGAAGCTTGGTGTGCCCTCAAAGAAGGAGGTTGAGGAGATAAAAGAGAGGCTGCGAAGCCTAGGCTATTAGTAACATTGATTAAAAGAGATGAGGCAGAGTGAAGGTTTGCATCATCGCATTAGATGCTCTTGAATATACTATAGTAGATCAAGGAGACTATCCTAATCTAAAACAAGCCGAGTATGGAAAAGTAGAGGTAAATGTTTACCCCCTTAGAACTCCTACGATCTGGGCGAGCTTTCTAACGGGAAAACAGCCAAAAAAGCATGGAGTAATTTCGATGCACAAATGGAATCAGCGATGGATTGAATGGCTGATGAGACGGTCTATAAAACTCGGCTTATATAAAAGCCTCACGGGGAAGGGGAGGGGAAAGGTTTTAGAGGGGCTGGGCTTGGCTCACAGAAGGATGTATAATAAAGAGGATTTTGAGGCTAGAGGTGTGTCCACAATCTTCGACTTTGTAGAGAAAAAGGTTGCTCTCAGCGTTCCCTCATACAATGAGTGGCCTCATGAGGGGAAGTCAAGGATGAAGGTAGTAGATGCTATTGGCAACCCCGTTAAAGAGAGGGTGTTAGTTGAGGAGAGGTGGGAAAATTTTTATTATAAGAAAGAGAAGACATTAAAGCTTTTAGAGTCCGACTGGGAGTTGTTTATGGTACACTTTTTCATCGCCGACCCTATTCAGCATCTCTGGTGGCATAAGGAGGATTACATTGCAGGCTTATACGAGGAGATGGATAAAACAGTGAAGGAAATAAAGACGAAAACTCCGAAAAATACCTTCACGCTTGTAATTTCTGATCATGGTTCGCTTAAGGGGCATCATACACCCTACGCCTTCTACTCGTGTAATGAACCTCTTAACTTGAAAAATCCTAAGATCACCGACTTCGCCGAAATCATACTACAGAAGTTAAGGATACCGTCCAAACAAAGTCGAGAGGATAAAAAATAGACCTAAAGCATGGCTATTTTATCAATGGTTGAGGCCTAAAGTTGAAATCGACCTATCGAAGAATTAAACTGCTCTGGCTATGTATACTTTTAGCTTATAGTTTCTATGTGTTGTTGTGGCTTCCTCCCTTCAGGTATCATGTACTGGAATGGAATCCAATATTGAATGTTCCATTACATACGTATCTTTCTTTGGCTGCCTACTATGCATTTGTCCCGGGATACTCCATGATAAATCTCTTTTTCCCAAGGTTAAGTCTTTTAAGAAAACTCTTATTCTCTCTTGGTTTGAGCCTTTCATTCTTCCCAACAGCTACTTTTTTGGCTGTTAGGCTCTGGGAAATATTTCAATTTTTGCGGTTAGATTTGATGTTACCCATGATTCTTTTGATAGAATCAATGGTATGTTTGTCCACGGCAATGCTTCGGGAACTTTTTCCATCAGTATAAGCTATCTACGGAGCCTCCTTACGATTAAAGTTTCCAAGTAACTGATTAAGAGGAAAACAACAAAGACAAAGAAACCAAGAAGTATACCCGGCATCATGGAGTTAAGAGCATGAATGGGATCTATCTCCCCAACCCGCATAAACCCATTGTGCGTCAGTGGAAGGGAAATCAACAGCGCCAAAAAAGTAGCGGTTGTTTTATTTACCTTAGAAAGGGCGCAAAGTGGAACAGAAAGGGCAAAGTATAGGACTATTCCATGAGAGTAAAATCTTGTCCTAAGCATTTGCGCAAAAATACTAATAATACTTCGCACAATCGGGACCATCTCTGCCTTCAATTGCATCTGAAATGGGAGAAGATACCCATATACGATCTCATGCATAAACACCCCGCTGGTTAATGGGTTTAAAAAAAGAATGAACATAATGAAAATGAAAGCCAAGATTCCTACTCTGCTCAGTGGGAGCTTTTTATTCCTATATTGTATAAGCGCCCCAATCCAATATCCAATGAAGCCAAATAGGGCTCTTGGTGTGCTGCCTCCTCCAAATGGACCTATATAATATAAGATGGTCATTCCAGGCTTGCCAGCGTGTAATCCCAGGGGGGTTGCAAGGAGGGAAGTACAAGTTGAATAGATGCCTTGGATAAAGAAGAAAATGAAGATGCTCACAAATATGGTTTCAGGAATTCCTAAGACGCCTCGTTTGCTCCCCGCATTTACAGAATACGTCACTAACAAAGCACATCCAATGATAACTATCACAAAGGATAAGATGGCAACAACCGATGCCACCTGAATAAATTCGGAATAACTAATGGATAGCCCAAATCCTGCGAGCAAGGCGGATTCTTGGAGTCCTTGAAGTCTATTCATTAAAAACGACCTTAACTCCGCCCGGTCTCCCAAACGAAACGGAATTCCATTATTCTTCACGTCGCTGGCTAAATCGCTGTGAGCATACTCCTCTAGAATAAATATTCTGCTTGTCCTCAAGCCTCCAAAGACATCATCACTCCATTCCTCGGGGATGTGGGGATGATCAGCGATTATCACCGCGGATACCACATTTAGACGACACAATAAGTCAAAGTCACTAACTTCATCCTCAAGGGTGTAAACCAGTATGTCCTTTGACACCTCTTCTTGTATAAATGTTTTAAGTTCTAGGGTGGTGGGTCTACTTGCTAATACATAGATCTTAAGCCGTGGGTCTGGACCGGCTGTAGCGCTTAACGAGACCATGAGAACCCCGCACAATAGAAGTAACACGATAAGCTTATTGGGAGTTGTTTTTTGAATCAGAGAATCTATATAATCTCTAAGATATGCGAAGACTCTATGGATCCTAATTTTAACTTTTATCCTATTTGCTTGGTCGGCTATGTATGGAAATAAAGCTAAGAGAGCTATACATATTGTCGACGCCACCAATGCACCAAACTCCCAATTTATTGGCTCATATAAAACTGATTGAGCGTAAGGGTAGCCATGAACTGCTGGCAGCGGTATGGCTTTTCTCCCCTCAAAATCAACAACGGGGTAATCAACGCCGAAGAGCTTGGCGTCGTCAGGCAGAATAACAAGTGTGGTCCAAGCTGTTGTACAGTTTATGTTCGTTGAAACCGGAAAGCTTCGGAGAGAGACAACATTCCTAAAAAGAAAGCTCGTGGCTCGTATTATGCCTTCACACGTCACCAACATCGTTTCGTTGGTTGCTGGCAGCCTCAGAACCCAGTACCCTTCCATCGACAAATAGTGCTCTGAGCCAGGCGGTACAATAGAGGGCTGCACAGGTAAATGAAGCTCTATCGAAGAAACGTTTAGGACTTGGGTAACCTGAAGCTTAATGTTTAGCCGAACGGGGCATGGCAAGTCAGCGAGGCTGATTAATCTATATTCAGGTGAGAGGTAGACATACGCGTTTACGATAAGCAGGTTTTGGTCAACTTGTGCTGGCGATGGCGCTGACGGTATGGCCCGATGTAGAGCAGCATAGGAGATGGAATATGGCAAAACAGTCGTAAACAATAGCAACAATGAGATCAGTAGAAACCTCTTCTTGATATTATTAACCTCCTTCTATGCCTCGGCACCTCTGATACAAACCAGATTTTGTGCACATATTTATCACTTATGTAGTTATCTTCCAGATTCCTCAGATTTCATGATTCTGACTAATAGTATACGTCAAGAAAGGAGTTTTCACACTCTACTATGCTTTCATGTTATGCTCTTTTTTAGAAGAATATGATCTGCACAAAGCGATGTGTAAAGAGATCTCTTTCTTTCCAAACACCTTGGCTTCAAGGATTCTTTCTTTCATGCTTATAACCTAGCAACTTCAAGATGATGGGAAAGAAGTCGGTGATCTTGGGGTTGTTTAAGCCCATTTTTTGGTTGAGTGAGTAAAAACCGTGGTCGCTGTGGTCGCCGTACTTCCCAATAGGGCGGATACCGTGATCTGACATTACTAAGAGAAGCGTCTTATCGCCATCGATCTTAGTCTTTATTTCCGCGACAAGGTTGTCAGCCACCGTGTAGATTTCCCACATCTTTGTTGGGTTTCCTCCAAACATATGTCCGAAGTAGTCTGTGAATTTGAAGTGGGCCATGATCAGCTTCCAATCATGTTGTTCAATATGGCGAAGACACTCCGCCACCTCTCTTTCATAGAAATCCCATAATCTTCCCTCAAACTCATCTCGTCTACTTGAACCCTCCATTGCGTCATGGAATAAAATCATAAGCTCTTTGGTGGTCCATTCCTGATATGACGGAACGTTTAAAGCAATAGAGTTGTCTACGATGTCGAATAGGGTTCTTATCCCCTTCTTTCTAAAATGCTTCTGCGTGTGAAAGCCCCTCTTGAACCCGAGTTTTTTGAGTATTTTTCCTATTCTGAGCAACCCCAGTCTCACTATGGAAGTGGCTCTCAGTCTTTCCAAGAAATCACTTTGCCACATACTAAATCTTACCCCATGCTCCTCAGGTGGTAAGCCTGTGATAAAGCTCGCGAAAATTTTGGGTGTGGAGATAGAGGGAAAATCGCTGATGTCTATCATGCCATACTCCTCTTGTTTCAGGTTTTTCATGTCGAATTTTTCCACTAGCTCATATTCCAGCGCATCTAACGCTAAAATTAAGACTCTATCCATCCAGCTCCATCAAAATCAATGATTTAATGTTAATGGATTTATAGTTTTCGTCGGGGCATCCCATACATACGCTGGGCTCTTGTCAGTAACATTTGCTGCACGCGGATGTCCGTCACCTTTCATTTAACGCCGCCCACAAGGATTATTTTTATTCGACAAATTTAATGCCTTAAATAATAATAAAGTTAGTCGAGAAATAATTAGATTTCTTTGGAGGAGAGAAATACATTTTTCGATAAGGTTTACAGCAAGAACCCTACTTGAATGAAAAGCTCTCAATCCTTATGGAGGAAATATTGAGCCAAGCTTAAATATAACCCTCGTTGCCTGCGCAGCCTCATCGTATTCAGTTTTCTCTTGACCTACAAGGCGCCCAGCTGCCTTTGCTAAAGCAGCAGCGATTGAGCTACACAATGGGCACCCAGCTCTGCCACAGATGGTTTGGGTCCTCACCGCGTGCAGGCAGATACTTCGGTATGCTGGTCGTGTCAATGTTAAGGCTATTTCATCCTCACTCCGCTTTGTCATCTGTACCTTTTCAGCCAGCCCAAGCCCACGAATAAGGGGAGGCAAATGCGTAAAGACATAGCTGAGGCCGACAAGTCGGAAGTCCACCCCCAACTCTTCTTCAAATAGGCGAAGCAAATCGGAACCCGTAGGAAGCACAAGAACGCCCTTCCCTGAAATCACCACCTTACCCCTTTGGATTTCTTCAAGAGTTAAAAGACCACCAGTCCCCTGCTTCGTTGGAATGAAAAGCTTCCCGACAGACTGCCCCATAGTGGGCGGCAGATAAACGAAGCTTTCACCTATCCCCAGCTGTGATAAGACTTGATCCAAGGATTTAAGAGGCGAGAGCATCGCCCTGCTCGCAACTCTAAAATGGATGTAGGGCTCTAGACTGAGGAAGACAAGAATTAGGCCTAAAAGAAGGCTGACTAGGGCAGTGGCTTCAAAAAAGAGCCAACGAGTTTCATATCCAAGGATAAGCGTGCAAGCACTTAATGCCAACAAGACCCAACCAACCAATCTCGTGCGTCTTCCTTGCATCCTCCATAAACGGCGGCGTAGCCGATTCATTTCCTTCTCTATCTTCAGTGGTTCCAGTTCCTCCTTAATCTCCATTTTCAGTTTTTTTCTTTGGAATAAAGCAATACTTGTTAGAGCAACTATTGCAATCGTTACCACGAACAAAAGCGTCAAACTTATCCTTAGGTACATCCAATATGGGTTTGCCCACTCATAGCTAAACTGTAGTCCATACTGATAAAGGACTTGATGAACAATCGTGTCTATAAAAAACACTAGCACATATATAATAAGTATAGTCGAAAATACTGCGACGATCGCTATGATAATAATGGACAACTTAAAAATTTCTGTTCTCTCTTCTTTTCTCAAATTTTCACCTCAAAACTAGAATCTTGCGCATCCCCCCTATTGACTTTGACTATGCCATTAATTAAATTAGCTCCCGTACAATCGCCAACCGAACCAAGTCTCATGATTCTTTTATCCATAGACGGGTGTCTCGAAAAGGCTTCAGCCCACTTGTCGTCTCTGAAGGGGTCGACTATGTAAAGGTGAGAGGTGGCTGGGTTACCTTCCAACGGATGCCTCTGGATCAACCTTTCCATCTTCTGTAACGCAGCGGCTAATGCCCCCGGCTTCCCTGAGATTTTAGCCCCTTCCTTATCAGCCAAATATTCCATATTTTCGGGCACGGCTATACGTATAAGGACAACAGCGAGAGGAGCAAAAATTGCGAAAAGTATCTGGCGGATTGCCTTTTCTAACGTCCTCCCCCTGAACCTTCTTTCGACGAATTTACAGCCTAACTGCCCTAGGTGAGATATAATACTAGCCATCGTTGCTGCTGTCATATTGGCTAGAAACCCCCAATTTTTAAGATGAGCAAATTCGTGGCCTAGCACACCTTCAAGTTGTTCTTTATCCAAGATTTCAAGTAATCCAGAATGCAAACATAGAGTGGCGTGTTTAGGACTTCTCCCTATCGTGAAGACGTTAGGAGCCGGATTACTTATAATGGTGATGCCTGGTTTTGGGACCTTAGCCTTCATGGCTAATTCCTCTACAAGGCTAAAAACCGCTGGATTTTCCCACGGTAAAACTCTTCTGGCCTTCGTCGCCCGCAAGATGAAGTTGTCACCATAATAAAGGATGAGCAGGTTGGTTATGACTGCTACATGGATAGATAAGATGGGGGTCACGCCTATTACTCGAAGTATCACCACCATTACGAGATCGAAGGTTAAGAAAACCAGTAACGTTCTCGCAACATTCAGGGTTGCACTCATCGAAAGTCTACCACTAACAGCGCCTTTTACGTATAGTATATTAGACATATATGCTGTACGTTATATGGATGTTGGATTGTATCTATGGATTAAGAATTAGGAGGTGTATTATTTCGTAAGACGCAATATTTATTTATCTCATGTATATTAGTGTGTAAGAGGAGGACACATCAACAAAAGTTTCGTAAAATGTTAGATGGAGCCCATGATATGAAGAAACGATTGTGGGTGTTACTTCTCATACTTTTCCTCTCTATGCAGATTGCATCAGTCTGTTCAGCAAAAAACCCACCCACCGAAAAACCTGCTGTTTCCATCGGTACGTCATCAAATGTAAGTAAAAGTCTATACAACACAATTTTGGATACGGCTGACATCAGAGGACTTGGGGATGAGATTATACAGGGTGCAGGCGTCCCCAATTACTTCATATATTCAACTAGGGGATTTGACCGTTATACTTCCCTAGCTGGAGGCACATCCTACGACTTACTTTCTAAAGCATTTGAAGAGCATTTTGCTCCTATGGGGATAAGAGCCTTTTGGGCATCTATTGATGATTTCACCAGAGAAAGTGCAGCTCTTCGCAACTGGCTTACAGTCTGCAAAAACTACGGAGGATTGATGTTCATCAACCTGCCTGGATGGGGATACCTCGGTTGGGGCAAAGAGATCACAGCGGCTCATCCAGACGCCATGAGCCACGACAACCTAGGCAACCCTCAGCCTGACCTGCCACCAGTCATAGACTTCTTTGAATACATCGTTCCATACTTTCAAGAGAAACTGAGAACAGCCTATGCGCTTTACGGAGCTCACCCAAGCATAGTTGGCATAATAGGGGCGCACCCCTTCACTGACCACCCCATATACGGAGGAAGTGGCGGCAAACTCCCATCGAAGGTTGACGTGATATACGGCTTTAATCTAAAGACAATGGAGAGGTTTACTGCCCACGAATATTACAGGAGAGAAGTTGACGTTAACGGTTTCCATACAGACGGAACAAAGTGCAAGCTTTGGGAACACTACGTTGAGAAAACAGTAACTTACAGCATCGCTGATTTAGCAACAGACATAGATGGATACCACGATGCAAGAAACGATTATGAGCCTCCTCATGGATACGTCGCCTACCTCAACGTGAAAAACGCTGAGTTATGCAGGGTACTTCATGAATACGCTGAGGGCTTGTTTGGAAGAAAACTTCTTCATGTTGCTCTCACAAGAGCAGCTGGAATCTGTAAAGACTCTGGTCTTACTTCTTTGCCACTATTCACAACTGCTTCTGGCGCTCCTTGGTGGGACAACGCAATCCCTGTACTTCAAGCCTACCTATATGATAGGTTTAACATTCCTGCAACAAGCAACATGGGAGAGCCAAGCTACAACCCATATCGCCTGCCAACAGAAGACGAAATATTAAACGTGTACCTGCGGGTCATACCACTACTAGCTGATTTTCAGCTGGTAAACGCCTTCCACTGGAACGTCGACACTATCCAAGATATGAACTTTACAGCTTCTATGCGAAAGTTCGGAACCCAACTCGGCAATCTACGATATTATGGAGGATGGTATGGACGGGAGAGAACTGACGCTGTTAATGTCTTAGCTATCGGAGCCCAGAAGGTTGGGTTGGCACCACAATTCCTCACCCCGGTCTTCAACATAACACAAATCTCAGAAAGCGAAAGATGGACTTGGGAAGCCTTTCCCGAGTTGACATCTTTTAAAACAATTATTGTTTGGGATAGTAAAAGACCAGACATTAGCACAGCTCCAACTGATGTCCAAAATAAAATAAAATCCTTTGTCGCTGGGGGCGGTGGACTCATCGTCATCAAGGGTTGGTCTTCTGCCTTCGACGAAATCTTCGCCGCAAAGACAAAGATAACCGATCCAAACCATCCTATATTCAAGCCTTACGGAACTGTTCTCTTAGAGGCTTACGAAGCCAAATATGGAGCGGGAAAGGCAGTACAACTGATTATCCCACACTCATACCTTGAAAGCATCAACACCAACGACAGCGTTATCATCCCTATCACCAACACTTTGTTATACACCTCCGGTAGAAGAGACCTCATCCCGGCATGGTGGCACACCGAATACAAATCGATCTCCCAAGGTTACCAAGCTTGGACACCCCAGCTATACTACAGCATTTGTGGGAAACCAAATACTCCTAAATTGTTGTGGTTGTCAAATAGAGATAATTCAGCAAGCAACTTTGAAATTCACTTAAACGCAGCATTCTACAACATAGACCAAAAGGGTTGGATAGCCATTGATGCACAAAATTGGCAAGTTGTGGCTAAGGGCTCAGGAAACGACATAAAAATCAATACCACCATCCCAGCAAAATCATGGAAACAAATATACATAACAAACACTACCACAGGACCAACTCATACATTAAGCGTCACTTCATCTCCCATCATTGGCGTGTCCTTCACTCTGGATGGAATAGGCCATACTACTCCATACTCAACAAACCTAAATGAAGGAACCCACACGGTTGTCATGCCATCAACAATCACCAGCGGAGGAACAACCTACAACTTCGTTAAATGGGAAGATGGGTCCTCAAACCCAACCCGAACCGTCAACCTCACCACAGACATGACATTAACAGCTTACTACCAAGCCTATTCATCGCCCCATACGTTAAACATAAATTCAAGTCCAATATCTGGAGTGACATTTACGATAAACTCAACAATAGCATCGACTCCATATTCTGCATCACTTAATGAAGGACGCTACATTATCATAATGCCCTCTTCTGCAAAGATTAGTGGGGTTACATATAACTTTGTAAAATGGGAAGACAACTCAACCAATTCTACGAGAACCGTTAACTTGACAACCGACATGGCCCTAACCGCCTACTATGGAAAAGTTGTTGTAACCCACACCTTAACCGTTAGCAGCAGTCCCATAGTTGGTGTGTCCTTCACCATAAATGGGACCGCTCACACCACACCATGGACTGGTTCATTAGAGGAGAGAACCTGCAATGTGGCTATGCCATTCAGTATTACCATTAATGGAACCACTTATAACTTCAAGCGTTGGGAAGAGGGTTCCACATCACCAATTCGAACTATTAGCCTAAATGCAGACATGACAATCACAGCCTATTACGAGGCTATTTCAAAAACCCACATTTTGTCAGTTTCGTCTTCTCCAATAACAGGCATATCATTCACAATAGATGAGGCCCCCCACACTACGCCTTGGTCCGGCTCTTTAACAGAAGGTTCCTACAATGTAGCGATGCCCTCTAGTGTGGTTGTCGCTGGCACCACTTACATTTTTAAGAACTGGGAAGATGGCTTCACATCCTTAACCCGAACGATCAACCTATTATCTGATATAAATATAACCGCATACTATGAGAAACTGATCATTACGCATGCGCTAACCGTTTTAAGTTCTCCGATCACCAAAGTAAACTTCACGATTAATAAAGAAACGCAAACGACACCATACTCCGTGATTTTACCCGAGACAAGTTACGAGATTACTATGTCATCTACATGGACCGTTGCTGATCAGACCTACAAGTTTCAACAGTGGGACGATGGCTCAACAAACTTAACCCGGACGATCAATTTAGTTTCTAACATAACCATCACAGTGTATTATGAAGTTGCTCCATCACCCCCACCACTCCCACCACCTCCATCGCCGCCTCCTCCAGCAAACGATGCCCTAAACCTAACCAACCCGTCCATCGGAATGCAAGGGTGCTTAGCAGCAAAACAAGCCTACATATTTCAAGTTAACGTGTCAGATTCTGATGGAGTGGCGAACCTAAACTACGTGGATTTAATCCTCGATCCAGCTGGACAAGCAATAAAGGTTCGGTGGACTGAGAGCACTAATGCATGGAGCGAGGAGAACGATCCCAGCAATTACATATATTTAGGCGAGTGTTGGAAAAGCATCTCCGGCGACCGAGTCACATTAAACTTTGCCATCGTATTCAGGTGGACGTATCCAGACGAGAGCTTGCATTCGGTTCGCCTCTATAGCCTCAATGACGATGACTTAAGCGATACAGATGACTTTACAGACGTTTATTACGTTGAAAACGATTTAGCCATACAAACCCCCTCGGTTAGCGACGGTAGAGTTGATCCAGGTCAAGCCATCATCATAAGCGGATACATCTATTATGAGGGCACCTCTATCCATCCGCCAGACGGCGACTACCAAGTCCAAGTCAAGCTTTCAGGCATTCAGAAGGGCTTATCAAACACAACACTTGTTTCAGGTCATTATTCAATAGATATTACCGCTGAATCGATGGTCGGAAACTACGTCTATTATGTCTCTTGCCATTACAACACTTCTACCGTTAACACTCCACCAATAATTGTGGACAAACTAACGGTCTTAATCGACGCAGATGCATACGAAGTTGACGTAGGAGCGAGGGTAAACTTCACCGTGACCATTACACGCCAATACGACTCCACCAACGTCACGTCATTCTTCGTCACGATAGCAAGGAACGGAACGCCTTGGCTGACGTTAGCCGACAAAAACTTCAGCGATGTCCTCTCAACCACTGGGCATTGTACATATTCAACGGGCTCAGTAACAGACAATACTTACACGTTAACGAGCTTCAAAACAAATGACCTAACCATTTTATGGAGACAAAGATTCGTCGGCATGGCAGTCCAAGTTAAAGATTCGGCCAAAAACACGGCTATACAAGGAGCATCTGTATATATCCAAAACGACACATGGAAATCAGAAATCAGGTATGCGGATGTGAACGGGTGGGCAAACTTTACCCAAATAGAGACAGGCACCTACACCATCGTCGGAGAAACGAAGGGGTATGCGACCGCATTAGACACGGTTTCGGTCACCACTGACATCACGTACACATTGCTGCTGTCGAAAAGAGCCTTACCGCTTGCCGCAACGCCTATAATAATATCTCCAGACTTCGCTATCATCCTCATCGCCGCTTCCGCCTTCTCCACACTCGGCCACTTCATGTTTCAGCGTAGATCTAAAAGGTAAAACATGAATCATCGTCATCTGAAGGTTGATAGGTAACACACATGATTAGGGAAATTATCCACTATTTTATCCATTTTAACATAAAAGTGGTAATTCTTCTAAAAAGAAGTCCCGTATCGCTTTTAACTTTATTTCATACGTCAAGATCAATCCTTTCATACTAGATAATGGTATCATATTGCGTATTCCTTGGTTACTCCGTTGTGGTCTTGGAGGGTTTAGATTTCTGATAGTTTTTGCCATCAACTACGAGATGGCCAATGTTTCAAAACACTTTTTGGAACTGAGATGGAGCTAATGGGGACAGTTGGCGGTCGTGAAAGCCTCCGCCTAATAAGATATAGAGCAAGGATAATGATGGGGATGACAACAGATAATACGTCGAACAAGGTAATGATTCTGGCTTTAGCAGGGGTTAAAGCGGCTCGAGCTGCGTCACCCGAAATAGTAAAGGTTTGGGCCACATAGAATATGGTAGCTGTGAAGGGGCCTTTTGGAATCAGTGGGAGAATAGCGACACCTGTCCCGTCTGTTTGCGCAGTAACGATTGTTCCAGTAGGTAGCGTAACAGAAATGTTAGCTTCTGAAACTGGTAGACCAAATAGGTCTATCACTCTGATTGATACGTCGTATACCATACACTTTGTTGTAGGAATTTGATTTGACGTTAAAGCTATTGATGGAAACGGTGAAGGACAGACGTCCACTCCTTGCCAGATGATCGATGTAATCTGATGAGTTCCAACCTGAACTTGTGGGAAGAGTGAGGGAACTGGGCTGTAAGTCTTAGACGTGCCGTTTACCCACCGGATTGTCACACTGGTCGGGGCCCCATACAATTCCTTAGTCCCATCGTAGTTTCTCCAAATGAAACCTCTAATGCTATAGATTCTGCAGTTCACGCTAGGATTGCCGTTTGTTGCATTAAAGGATACCTCTGCTGGAAACACTTGTGTACCTTGCCAGATAATGCTACTCCATATTGCTGTACCGTTTTGAATGTAGTAACTTAGGCTTGGGTCGAGGGGGGCTGAATTTGTACCGTTTGGAAACGTTAATGTGAACGCTGAAGGAAGTGTATAAAGAGCGGTTCCCCTACTATCCTTAAAAGCATTACTAAATGAAATAGGGTAGACCCGAGAGTTAACGGTCCAAATCCCGTTTGCTGTGGGCAAATATTGTGGGTTTGGGTCTGGAACGATATTATTGCCTTGCCACAAAATTTGTTTAACCGTCCATGAAATGTCATCCAGCCAAATGTTCAAGTATGTCGTCAATTTGCTGAGGGTATTGTTGGGTGATGCTCCAAGAATTTCGATCTGAGCTGGATAAAGGGCTACAAGACCGTCATTGGTTCCAAATGTGATGGACACTTGACATTGGTGTACATATTCAATAGTTGAGCTTATTGCTGATTTAATGGTCCAAGATGTCATGTTATAAGTATTCCAGCGCTCGCCGCTTTCTCCACTCACCGGGTTTTGTATACTTACTGTGCTGTTATTGTCAACCCAGTCTGTCCACATGTCTGAGGTCGTTTGATTTATAACTGTGTCATGTTGAGTACACGCTATGGTTGTTGGGTAAGATACCTTTAGCCCATTGGTTGTGATGGTTACTTTCCATTGACGATAATAGTGGACATTAACGGAAAATTTGGAGGTAACAGTCCATAAGCAATCTGTAATCGTACTATAGCGTTCGGTTTCGGAGACCGAGACTATGTTGTCAATGTTTAGGGTTGAACCAACGTCGCACCAGTCACTCCAATTACCGTATGTACTAGCTGTTTTCAGGGCGCTTACCTGCATGAAACGAACAGTTGCTGGATACCGTCGAATCAACCCAGAAGTATTGATGGTTGAATAATACTGTTCTACATAATTTGCAGTTATTGTTGTGTTGGAACGGCCAACAGTTACTGAGTGTGACTGTTGACCGCCTTCGGTCCAACTTGACCAGGAGTATCGTACCACTGTATCTACACTTTGCGGTGAGGGGGCATTAAGTGTGTGGCGGGAATCGGGGTACCACTCAAACGATTTCGGAGCTGTATATGATGTACCATCAACCTCTATTCGAAGCCCTATAGGAACCGTAGCGATCGTGTATGCCACGATTGAGCCGGTATAAATGAAGCGGATGCCCTCTATGTCACCCGTGTGGAGCGTTCTTTTCTTGGTTTCACCAGGATAAGAAATATAGTACATGGTCTCCTCACTATCGGCAGGATCCACTAAGTCGTTTAACACTAAGGTATGTCCAACCTCGTGTGTGCCCACATTCTGGACATCATACTTGTCAGGTTCCCCTGTGGTTGACCACGTTTCATTTCCATCGAAAAGTATGTCAAATTCAATAAGTAGTCTAGTGGCTGTGCGGTACCAATACCTGGTGCGCGCTAAGGTTTTACCAGGGCCGTCAATGTTTCCCCAAGAGACCACGTTGTAACCGTCTCGAACTATTGCTGTACGATTCGTTGTGCCCATGTAGGTATAATCCATGTAGGAGCCAGGGTCGTCTTCCCATGTCTGAAAACATTGTTGAACCGCCACGATCTGGTCTGGGGTACGAAGTTCGTTAATGTAATATTTTACCGGTAGATCATTTGAATCCCAGCGAATCCCCGGATAGCTATACTCTTCCGGAGATTGGCTAAGTGAAATCTTGCCTTGCTTTCCACCTACAATAATGAATTCACCTGTTTCCAACAACTTTAGAAAGACTTTGACTCTTTCTCCCTTTAGAAAGGTGGGTTCAGACGAGACTGCTAAGCCAAGGTCCCCAGCCTCTCCGCCGAGACATCGTATCACTGCCTCCTCACCTTGAGAGGAACCCTTTAAGTATTCCTCCACAAAGACCTTGATGTAGGAGTAGATCAATGTTCCATTGTCGCTCAATCTTGATTCTATGCTTTTCACTTCCCCAATCAAAACGTGGCTAGCTTGATTGGCTAAATCATTAAGTTGTGAGTGGCTTGGAAAAGCAGCGTTCTGACAGCTAACTGCTTGTGAACAAACCTCAAACGCACTCAAGCCTCCAACAATTAAGCCCTGTGCAAAAGCCGGCAGAATGAGAACAAGCAAGCACATTAGACATACTAGATTAATGTAATGGTTTTTTCTCATCAAAAACCTCTTTTGGATCAAATTGTTCGTTCTAATTTTTAAGATATCCTTGTTATATAAATTTTATTTCCATGAGCGTAAGGTCATATTTTCTCCTACTACCACGAAAAAAGCGTTAAAAAGCATATCTGACGTGTCTAATTCCTCCATTACCTAAAGCCGATAACCCCAAGATTTTCTTCGTATAGCATCATAAATCTCGCTGTGTAGGCGTAGAATTTAATTGTAGAATTTAATTATAGAATTTTCTTTCAATAGAGTTAATGAGGAACTCAAAATCTTAATTCAGAAAGAAGACATTGCTATTTAAGGATGACTACTGATTGATAATTTAGGGGGTAGAAGAGTGAAGACAGTAACGAAGATGACCAGCCGACCCTACCTATTTTTGTTATTTACCTTGCTGGGCTTTTTTAATCCCATCACGCTGTTCTGGTTTCGAATATCCCTAACTTTCATTGTCACCGTACCATTCACTCTCCTAGTATGGTTCATAGCCAGATGGCGGGAAATCGTTACGATCAGGGAGGTCGGTAACCGTTTTGAGGTGTTGTCTGGGCTTGGGATCTACACTTTAAACATTGCACGCAATGCCTTAAGCCTCGATAAAATGCCAATGTTCGGCCTGTTTGATATGCTCGTTGCCTTCATGAGCGTGTGCATCGCCTTCTATGGCTTCAAGGGGCTCAAACACTTCATCCTACCTTCCACTTACCTATTCATTCTAATCGTTGGCTACCAGCTAGAATTCATGATCAGAGAAGTAGCCTTCCTCGAAAACTTCCTAGCCCACCTCATCACATCTACACTAAACCTCCTCACTATCAGCGCTTCTGCAAGTGGCAACGTAGTCACCATTCACAGTAAAGAAGGAATCTTCTCCTTGGCTATAGACGCGCCCTGCACAGGTATCAAGGGCATGCTCGCCTACGGGTCCCTCGCCATCCTCATGATCTTAGACGTGAAAACCACATACAAGCGAAAGGCTGTATGCACCATCATCGGCTTAATCGGTACATTTTTCGTGAACATCTTGAGGCTTCTTACCATATTTCTAGCCTGCTACTTCTTCGGGATTGAAGCGGCTCTAGATGTCCACACACACTTAGGCTATGGGTTGTTTATCCTCTGGGTCTTCGTATTCTGGACTGTAGCCTTCAAATACCTGCTAACACCTGCGGAAAGAAGTGCTACAATATAAAGTTGTGTTATGAACAGTTTTGGTGACTTTCCAGCTTTTTCAAACAAGAACAAGGAATATGAATTACTAATCTATACGCATGGATTTATAATGCGTAATCTCTTTATAAGAGTTCTATAAGTGTTTTTCATAGAGCATATAAGGGCTTATGATCATAACATGTAGAAAGGAGCGTGATTAAATGAGGAAATCTTTATGCATTGGAATCTTGATGTCCATGGTGTTAGTACTGTTGGTCACGGTTCAATTTGCAACGGCTAGCTCTGACGGACACACTATTCACCCTTTTCAGTACGGAACAACGATCAGCCGTACAAGCCCGCCTGGAGAGCAACTAGGTTGTTTGACAGCTTGTACTGACTACACGCTCTATGTTGACTTCTACTATGTAGATACTGCAGATGTAGACCAGCAGATAACATCCCTCACCTTTGAAACTGGAGGCGGAACTCCAGTTGCCTTCCCTGTAACTTGGGGATACACCATAGACGGAGGAACCAATTGGTTCCCATATTCTGGAACCGGCAACATTGACGTGCCTTGGTCAGGGAAAAACGCACCAGGCCAACTTGATGGTACTGAGCCCCACGCAACTGTTAGGGTTACATTCCATGTAAGCGGCTCGTTAGGTGAAGAATTCTACTACAGGATACACTTCACATCAATCTACTACAACGACGGACCAGGAAACGCGGGAAATCATTACTTCTGGTATGACATTTGCGGGGTCCCAGAAGTTCCCGAGCTTTCATTAGCTACACCCTTGGCAACATCCCTCGGAACAATATTACTCATAGCAACCCAAAAAGTCTTCAAAAGAAAACGCGAATGAGCGTTTTCACATCATTTTTCAACGTTCAAAAGATGAGGAGACAGAGGTCTTTTAAGCTGCATCTACTCCTAGATATTCTTCTTTAGTCTTAGTTTTGTAACAGCTTATTCGCTTAACAAGTCGATTAAGATCGGGCGGCGGCATAAAGCCAAAAGGAAAAACCTTACATCTCAGCTTTACAATAGCTTGTGCACAATAAACTTAAAAGAAATCCTTATTTAAGATAGCCCACTTGACTACAAAGTGGTAGACATAGATGCGGAGACAATCAAAGCACTATCTAGAGTTGAATCGCAAGTACTTAACCGAAGGGGAGGCCCTATTAGTGAAGGGCGATTCCACAGAGGCCGGCGAGAAGTTTTGGGGTGCAGCCGCGGAGATGGTCAAGGCAGTTGCAGCAAATAGAGACCTAGAGCTTAGGACACACGCCGACCTATGGGAATTCGTAACCAAGCTTAGAGATGAGCTTAACGAACCCGAGATAACAAGACTCTTCGGCCTCGCCGGCATGCTTCACCAAAACTTCTACGAGGCTTCAATGACCCTTGAAGCCGTGAAAGACCATGCAGAAGCCATAAAACGATTCATCAGTAAGCTCGAAAACCTGACGAAGGGATGATTGAAACGACCCCTTCACCAAAAAGATCACTAGAAAACCCCATTTCTTAAAATGATTGATCGCTGATTTAGAAGTTTTCTTAACGATTTTAGCGCCTTCCCACCCCTCTATAGGCAAACCCATGCCTCTTGATCATTGAAGGATCAAGGACATGGCGGGAATCCACAAAGGCAGCTGGCTTGCTGCACAGTCGAGATAAAGTGGCTAGGTCCATGTCATAGAACTCCTCGTGAGCCGTACCGATTATGATGCAATCTGTCCCTTTAACTGCGTCGGACAGGCTCTCTGCAACCATACACCCAAAGACTTCTTCACCCCTAAACATGGGGTCGTAGATCGTCAAGGAGGCACCCATCTCCTTCAAACGGTTGAAGACCTTCTCCATCGGGGTCAACTGCAGATCATGAATATCTGGCTTGTACGCGACTCCCAGCATGGCAATTTTAGATCCCCGAACCGTCTTCCCAATATCATTCAAAGCCTCTGCTACCAACGTTACCACATGCTCTGGCATACGATCGTTGATCTCCCTTGCCATACGAACCAGATACGGAATGTTTCCCACCTTCACGCCCTCAACAATGAGGTAGTAGGGGTTTTGAGGCAAGCATGGACCTCCAACACCTGCCCCAGGATAGTGAGGCATAAAGTTGTACTTCGTTGAACAAGCGTTAATCACCTCAACAGTATCGATTCCCAACTTTTCATACAGAATAGCAAACTCGTTAGCTAACGCGATGTTCACATCCCTAAACAAGTTCTCCGTCAACTTAACCGCATTTGCTGTCTTAGGATCCCTAACCCTAACCACCTTGACCCCCAGAGCCGCTTCATAAAACGCGGCTGCCGCATCCGTACTCCTTTGATCAATGCCCCCAACGATCCTAGGGACAACCTTAAGGTTTTGTAACACCCTTCCCGGGTCAGCTCTCTCTGGGCAACTGGCTGCACCAAAGTCAACACCAGCCTTCATTTTCGTCCCTTCTTCCAGCAGAGGAACGACCATATCCTCCACAGTTCCAGGCCCGACCGTGCTCTCCACAATGACTAAGCAGTCCCTCCGAAGCGTTTTGGCAGCATCACGACATGCCGCCTTCACAGCAGAATAATCAGGAACCTTGCTTTCATCGACCGGTGTAGGAACACATACAATCACAGCATCCGCTTCTTTCACCGCAGAGGAAACATTGACGGTTGCCGTTAGGTTTCCATTCTTAACCACCGCTTCGATAAGCGCATCTAAACCCGGCTCATCGCGAAATTGACACTTTCCAGACTCGATGAGCTGAACAACCGCCCGGTTTATGTCCGCCCCGATCACTCGAGCCCCGGCTTCTGCAAACACAGCAGCGGTCGGAAGCCCAACACGACCAAGACCAATCACGCAAACCGTGATCCTGCCACCTTTTACGTCATCTAAAACTTCCTGCCTAGATAAGCTCATTATACCCATTGTCCCAATCCCACAACTAATACTTTACATTATTGAATAATAAGTTTACATAGAAAAATCTTCTAGAAGCTTTACTGGAACGCGAACTTGGATCGATCAATTTCTTGGGATTATCCTCTAAGGTTATCGATTTATGCTCGAAACACTTGTAAGAAGATTTAAATATCGAATCAAATATTGTTAAACGATAGAGGCATCCATATGGGCATAGTAATACTTTCATCAAAATTTCAGGTCGTAATTCCTCAAGATGTCCGAGAAAAATTAGACCTGAAGCCAGGACAGAAAATCGTGGTGATAGAGAAAGACGGCGTCGTTCATCTTATACCTCAAAAACCCATAAAAGAAATGAGAGGTTTCGTAAAGGGCATAGACACACGCAAGCTAAGGGACGAAGAGGACCGCTTTTGATCCTAATAGACTCCTACGGCTGGATAGAATACTTCGCCGAGGGCCCGCTCGCAGAAAGCTACGCCCCCTTCATAGAGAAGGCAAACGCCGAAAATACCATAACGCCGACGATCGTTGTCTACGAAGTCTATAAAAAAATCCAAAGCACAAAAGGTGAACAGAAAGCACTGGAAGCCTACGCCCAAATATCCCGAACAAAAATCGTTGAATTAACCAGCTCTTTATCCCTAGAAGCCGCCGATGTCAGCCTAACCACAAATTTAGGAATGGCCGACTCCATCATTGTAGCCACAGCAAAAGCCTACAACGCCGAGATAATTACAAGCGACGAACACCTTAAAAACATTGAAGGAGTTAGATTCCTAAGCAAATGAAAGTTTTCGGTAACAATCCGCAACTATCCCTATACCTACCCTCTACCCACAAACACCAAACAAAAAGAATACACACGATTGCTTCAAAAAGCCCTCAACACCGGCTTATACCTCGCAACAGAACTATACCTATAAGCACTAAAAGAAGACAAATGACAAATCAGCCAGATTGCTCATCACTCTCTTCATATAATGCGAATTCGGGTCGATCAAATTTTGCTCGAGATTAAAGGGAACGTTTAGTGTACCACTTGACGAGGTTTGCCAAGCCCTCTCTAAGAGAAACCTTTGGATAGTACCCCAAAATTTTCTTAGCCTTGCTGATGTCAGCGAAGCTATGTCTAATATCGCCGAACCTTGGATTTGTGTATACAGGTTTAAGGTCTAGTTTACCCGTGATTTCTCGAAGCACCTTCGCTAGCTGATTTATTGTGGTAGCCACGCCAGTCGCAATGTTAAACACCTCACCCACTGCGCTCTTATTCGTTAAGGCGAGCATGTTCGCATCCACCACATCCTGAACATTTGTAAAGTCCCTAGTTTGCTCCCCGTCCCCATAAATGATAGGCGGCTGGTCACTCAACAGTCGGTTCATGAAGATGGTTATCACTCCGCTGTAAGGGCCATACGTCTGTCTGGCGCCATATACATTAAAATAACGCAGACACATAGTTTCAAGTCCATATACTTCATGAAAAACTTTGACATAACTTTCCGCAGCCAGCTTAGAAACTGCATACGGGGAGATAGGCTGGGGCGTTAAGCCCTCATGTTTCGGCAAAGTCTCGGTTTCTCCATAAACAGAGGAAGAAGAAGCGTAGATAAAACGCCCCACACTAGAATCCAGGCAGGCTTGAAGGAGGGTCAACGTTCCCGTCACATTCACCTCATTTGTAAGGACAGGATTTTCTACAGAGCGAGTCACGCTTACCAACGCGGCTTCATGAAAAACGACATCCACGTCCTTCATAACACGTTTGACTAACTCAAAGTTCCAAACATCGCCCTGTATAAAATGAAAATCTTCTTTAGTTTGATAATGAGCTATGTTTTCCAGCCTTCCTGCATAAAGGTTGTCGATTACCGTAACCTCGAAGCCTTCGCTTAAGAGTCTGTCGACAATGTGGCTGCCTACAAACCCAGCCCCGCCGGTCACGAGGGTCTTGGAATAGCTACGCGCCATCTACAAGCCTCATCTGAGCCCCATACGTCTAAACACTGGAATAGACTAACCTTCCCATAACCTTTACCCATCGATGTTGACCCTCCGTTATAAGGGACACAAAGTTTTCAGCGTATGTTACCCAATATTATTTTATATGGCTTGTCTTAAACCTATAACTCTGAGGTGTTTTGATGAGAGAAGTGGCAGTGGTGGGTGGAGGGGCGACTAGGGCTGGTAGGAGGGAGACCATCTGGAAAGATCTGGTGCAAGAAGCAGGGAAGGCTATGTTTGAAGACGTGCCCAACATATCGTCGAAGGACGTGGACTCCCTCTTCGTTGGGGCGGCTGAGCCTGAAAGGTTTGCGTTTCTCACTCACGTAGCTCCCATGGTTGCTGAGTATCTCGGCATAACCCCGAGAAAGGTCGTGTCTAGGACAGAGCTTGCATGTGCGTCTGGACAAGCAGCCATCAGATATGCGTGGGCATGCGTTGCAATGGGCATATCTGACGTAGCAGTCGCCTTTGGAGTGGAAAAGATGTACATGCCAGACATGGCAGAGGCGCAAACCAACATGGCTTGCGTGTTGGACAGAGAGTGGGACGGAATCAACAGCATGTCCGCCCCGCCGTTTTTCGCCATGACTGCTCAAAGGCACATGCTGGAATTTGGCACAACGAAGGAGCAGATGGCGCTAGTGTCCGTAAAGAATCATCATTACTCCACCATGAACCCTCTGGCGCATTTCCAGAAGGAATTCACGGTGGAAGACGTGCTTAAATCGCTGATGGTGTCGCCTCCCTTGAACCTACTCGACTGTTGTGCCATGAGCGACGGAGCAGCGGGGGTTATCTTAGTCCCCGCTGAGGACGCTAGGAAGTATACGGACACGCCCATGTACATCATCGGTACAGGACAAGCAGTCGTGGGAAACGTGATGAACAACCTAGCGAATTTAACTGAGTGGGTTCCGCTTCAAATGGCAGCGGAGGAGGCGTGGAGAACTGCCAAGATTACAAAGGACGATGTGGACATCGCTGAAATACATGACTGTTTCACCATATCTGAAATTATGGAATACGAGGCATTTGGTTGGTGCAAGAAAGGCGAGGGAGGAGAGTTTATCGAGGAAGGGGCGCCACACATCGGTGGTAAGGTAGCGGTAAATCCTAGAGGCGGACTACTCGGATGTGGGCATCCGATCGGAGCAACAGGGATTTATCAGGCTTTAGGCCTTCTACAACAATTCAGGAGCGAGGTGCCTCGAGGAAGACATGTTGCTAACGCTGAGATAGCGATTGCACACAATTTAAGTGGAGCGGCAAATGCGCACAGTATTATGGTCTATTCGAGGAGCTTGAGATGATGGAAATAAAACGTGAGAGAATTAAGCAGCCAGAGCAGATCAAACTTCCGTTCATGCTGGACTTCTATCCCCTTCAAGATGAAAAAAATACGAGGATAGCTCAATTCTTCAAAAACCTCAAGGAAGGACGATTAACAACTACAAAGTGTAGAAAGTGTGAAAAAACGCTATGGGCTCCCAGAATCGTGTGTCCCCACTGTCTTTCCGAAGATTTGGAATGGATAGATCTAGGCACCGATGGGCGTCTTTACGCATTTACAGAGATAAGGATTGGCGCACCACTGGGCTTTACACAAGATGTTCCGTTCTGTGTGGGGCTCGTTAAAATCGGCGGCGTCATGCTATCCGCTCGAATAGATGACGCAAAGTACGAAGATCTTAAAATTGGCGACAAAGTTAGGTTGAAAATCGTTGAATTGGAGGACGGACGAGTATTCTATCGATTCACACCGGCTAGATAACACCCATTATTTCAGAGCCTAACTACCCTACACTCTCCTCATATTTCGGATATGGTGGTCTCTAAATTTTGTAGAGAAAATAGTGAAAAGAGAGTCTAAGACTCGTTCTTTGAGGCTGGTTTTAGCTAATTCTATTAGGTGTCGATCTTGATTATTTTCCTTTATACTGTGGTTTCCTTTTCTGGAGGAACGCTATTGTTCCTTCCTTGAAGTCTTCTGTAGAAGCGACGATGCCGAAAGCCTCTGCTTCGTGCACCATTCCCAATCTTAAATTCGTTTCTGTGCTGTTGTTTATCAGCTCCTTAGCTAGCTTAAGGGCTACTGGGGGCCTGTTGATGAGGTCAGTGGCAAGTTCTTTGACGCTGGATTTCAACTGATCAGCTGGCACAACGGCGTTCACTAAACCCAGTTCCTTAGCCGTCTTTGCGTCGACCATCTTACCCGTGAAAATCATTTCCTTCGCCGTTCCTTTACCCACGAATCGTGGAAGACGCTGAGTGCCTCCCCATCCTGGAAACAACCCTATGTTTATCTCTGTTTGTCCCAGTCTTGCATTTTCCGAGGCTATCCTAAGGTCACAAGCCATGGCTACCTCCAGTCCTCCTCCCAAGGCGTAGCCGTTTATGGCAGCAATCACGGGCTTCTCTAAGTCTTCTATTTCGTTGGTTAGTCGTTGTCCGAGTCGAGAAACCTCCCTTGCCCTCAATGAACCCACGTCTATCATCATTTTGATGTCAGCGCCCGAGGAAAACGCTCGATCGCCAGCACCCGTGATGACCACCACCTTTATGCTTTCATCCCTTTCCGCGTCGTTAAGTTCTGACAACATTTCTAGGATGGTTTCCTCATTTAGGGCGTTGCGGACCTCTGGACGATTAATTGTGATGGTGGCTATTCCCTCACTTTTTTCGTAGATGGTGTTCTTAAACTCCATCCAAAATCCTCCATGAGGTTTCTATCTCTTTTCAGTCCAGTCGTAAAAGCCTTTCCTAGTTTTTCTTCCTAAGAGACCAGCTCTTACCATCTGCCTCAACAGCGGGCAAGGTCGGTACTTTGGATCTAGTTCCTTTTGCAAAAGTTCTGCTATGGCTAGGGTCGTGTCTAAGCCAGTGTAATCTAGCAGTTTCAGGGGGCCCATGGGCCAGTTTAATCCGAGCTGAATCGCTTTGTCGATGTCGTCTCGATCTGCGATCCCCTCCCAAAGCAGGTAAAGGGCCTCGTTTAATGCCGGTACCAGAACCCTGTTCACGACAAAGCCGGGGGAGTCCTTCTTTACGACAACCGTTTCTTTGCCCATCTTTTTCGCGACATCCACTATTGTGTTAACGGTTTCGTCGGACGTTTTGGCTCCGCGGATGATTTCTATGAGCCTCATCAGTTGTGGTGGGTTGAAGAAGTGCATGCCGCAGAACTTTTCTGGTCTACGGAGGGCTGACGCAAGTTCCGTGATGCTGATCGAGGATGTGTTCGAGGTTATGATTGCCTCCTCTTTGGCGAATTTATCAACTTCCAAAAATACGGTTTTTTTAATTTCGATATTCTCAGGAACTGCTTCGATTATGAGGCCAGCGTCTGCCACGGCCTCTCTCAAGTCCAGTGTTAGATGAATCCTACTCAGGGTCTCGTTGACCTCTCCCTCTGAAATAACTCCCTTCCTAAGAAACCTTTGCAAGCTATCTTTTATCATCTTGATTCCGTTGTCTAGAAACTCTTGTTTTACATCCCTTAAACTAACTTCATATTTCGCAACTTGCGCCGCAACTTGAGCGATTCCATGCCCCATCAACCCCGCGCCTAGAACAGCTACCTTCTTTACTTCCATCATTACTCACCTCATTTAATTTCAATTTTCATTCTATTTAAATTCAATGCTCTTATAAGATAATGATGAGTTCTAAATAGAATAGAAATTAGCTTTTAGTAAAGATAGGGGCAAGAGGTGAAAATGGAATGTTGGAAAGGCTGGAGGCTGAGGGGCTTATAGTTAACTATAATAAGTTTCCTCAAACTTTCCCTTCTACCCTACCCTCTAAGGTTTTAATTTGGGATGAAACTCTTCGAGACGGAGAACAGACACCGGCGGTATCCCTAACGGTTGAGGAAAAAATTGAGATTGCAAAGTTGATGGATGAGATGGGGGTTGCGATCATAGATGTGGGGTTCCCGGCTGTCTCCGACATGGAAAAGAAGACCGTCAAGAGAATAGCCGCTGAAAGCTTTAAGCAAGCGAGCATCGCCGCTCCAGCGAGAGCCCTACGTGCAGATGTGGATGTTTGCCTCGAAACTGAGGTTGATGAGATACCAATTTTTGTAGCCTTCAGCGACTTGCATCTAAAATACAAGCTGAAGATGACTAAGGAAAGAGTTATCGAAAGGGTAGTTGACTGTATAGAGTATGCGAAAAAACACGGGATGATCGTTGATTTTGTGACCGAGGACACCTCGAGGACCAGCATCGACTCCACAGTGGAGATATACAAGGCTGCTGTGGAAGCCGGTGCGGATCGAGTTGTCATCGCGGACACGGTGGGCTTTCTTCGACCGCTCTCCATGAAGTTTTTGGTTGCTCAAATCAGAGACAGGTTATGGGGAGAGCTCAAACGTGAAGTCCCGCTCTCGGTTCACTGCCACAACGACTTCGGGCTAGCCACCGCAAACACCCTCGCGGCGGTTGAAGAAGGCGTTACTGCTCCGCACACATGCGTTGCTGGATTTGGGGAAAGAGCTGGAAACGCACCACTCGAGGAAGTTGTGACGGCCTTAGAAATCTTATACAACGTGCGAACAGGAATAAAAACCGAAAAACTCCATGAGCTAGCCCAATTAACTGAGAAATATTTTGCCATCCCACTCCCAGTTCATAAGGCTATCGTTGGTGATAACGCGTTTTCTCATGAGGCCGGCATCCACGTCCACGGAATGCTTGCCCACTCCCTCTGCTACGAGCCCATACCCCCCGCGCTAGTAGGTCGTGAAACAAGTTTTCACTTGGGCAAATTCACGGGCAAACACATCATCGAGAAAAGACTAGAGGTGGAGGGAATAGAGGCTACTCCTAAACAAATACAGGACATCTTAGAGAAGATTAAGAGGCTTCAGGAGGGCAGGGAAAAGGCGGAAATTCTACGGATCTTTCATCAGATAAAAAGCCTGATCGGAGAGATCAGAAAGGGAGTAACGGATCAAGAGTTCTGGAGGATCGTTGAAGAAACAACTGGACAGAAGCCTGAACGCAAATACTGGTGAAAACCAGCCTTTTTGTTTAGCAAGGTTGTCTATCCGCTTGAGTTCTGTCTCTATGTTCTAGATAGGTAAATGAATTGATCGAATGTAAACACTTAATGAAAGTATATTCTGGAGTCTGTGGCTTTGAAATTTTAGAATATGTTTATTATGCCATCTTTGTGAATAATCATGATGCCCCAGGCAAATAGGTTTTAGCTTTTGTAGGGATAAAAAGAGAGGAATTAGAGGTGTTCTAGCAGTTGTTCTTCTAATAGTTTAATGTCCTCATGGCTAAAGGGGGAGAATTTAGACTTCCTTGGCGGGAATCGCAGTCAAGGTTTCCACAGTGTATTGTGTTGCGAAGCCGACTTGCATCACGAAGTTCATGGCTGTTTTTACGTCGGGTGCCTCAAAAACGATGACACCATCGTATCGCCCAAAGGTGAAGTAGACATCGCGGATGGTGATGCCCTTCGGAGCCTTTAGTTCTTGGAGGTATTGGACGGCTTCTGTGCCCTTCCCCTTTGGCACTAAGAGCGTTACAAAGAACATGTGAAATCTCCTCGTGTATACCATAGTCGGCTTATGAACTTAAGGTTTAAGCTTTCGCCTGGAGACTAGGATATGGCGATGTACACCTTTCTATCGTCTAACACACTTTCGTGCCACTTTGCTTCGACTTCGGCTCGTTCTTTATGGATGTACACCCTCTTAGTTCTGACCAACTCTGCCATCTCCGTTAGATACGGCTCTAGCAACCTCATACTTTCTGGGTCCAGTCCTGCAATATGAGCAGCGTCCAGTATGTCGGTCGGCATAAATCCCAGCTCCTTTCGGAGGGCTTGCACCCGGCGAGCGAGGTCACGCATGAGACCCTCACCCAGCAGGGATTCGTCTCGTTCCGTATGAAGCATAATGTGTAGACTCTCGCTGGAGGACAGCGCCCACTTCTTCAGATCAACCTCTGGAAGCTCTTCCAGATATTCTACCTTCTTCACATTTGCCAGCTCAAGAAACACTTCCTCTGACTTCTTCAGGGCTTCTCGCATGGGTTGAGGGACCACTAGCATGGCCTTTCGTAGGGGCCAACGACGCTTCAATCGAGCGGACTGTCGAGCGGAGTACGCTAATGAAACGCATCGTAACAGAATGTCAAATTCTTGCTCCAAGAGTAGGTCTTGAAGAGCCTCGTCTGGTGTAGGCCAGTTTTCAAAGTTCACGGATTCAGGTAGGGTGTTGTCCAGTTCTCTATACACTTTCTGGTGCATGGCCTCGCTTAAATAGGGGCTTGTGGGGTTGAAGAGGAGAATCAGCGTTTTCAGCGTGTGCCATAGGGTTGCGTAAACAGCCAGTCGACGATGAAGGGTTTCTGGGTCGTCGCTCCAGAGCTCTCTACGAACCATGGGAACATACTGCCGACTAACAGTATTAACAACGAATTCCTCCAGTTCAGAGAGGGCGAAGTGAAACTCGCAGCTTTCAAGCTTCTCAGTCACCACCTTTATCGTCCGCTGCAGCTTAGACAGGAGCCAACGGTCCGGAGGCTTTAAAGCGTTGTTTTCGCTGGCCCACTCAAGCGTGTGCTTTTTCGGGTCGAAACGGTCGTACTCCGCGTTTTGCATGAAGAAGCGGTGCAGATGGTAGAGGGTGCTGAGAACCTGGTAGGGACGCCTGCTTAATTCCTCAGGGTCAAAGTTCATGGATTCGATTGGTGAGCATTTCCACAATAGATAGAATCGGCAAATGTCAGCTGAGTGTTGTTGAAGAAACGGGTTCGCTTCTAGCACGTTTCCGAGGCTTTTGCTCATCTTCCTCCCCTTCGCGTCCATGACGTGCCCTTGGAACAAGAAGGACTTGTAGGGGGCTTCGGGCTTGCCTGTGAATATCACATGCTCGAGCAACAGCGAGTTCGCCCATCCTCGAGTTTGATCTATCGCCTCTGTCAAAAAGTCTGTCGGGACATACCTTTCGAACTCCTCATCTGTAAAACATGCATACGGTGACGCGCCGCTGTTATGCCAGCAGTCGAGTACGAAGGGCTCCCGTAGCATCCTCCCACTGCAATCATCACATTTTAACACCACACGATCTATCCAAGGTTTATGCAACTCAAAGTCTTGACTGGGCAGTTCCACCGCCTTTTCCATCAGTTCCTTTTTGCTAGCCACTAAAACCTTGGACCCGCACTGTTCGCAAACCCAGATGGGTAGGGGTGTGCCCCAAACCCTCTCTCGAGACACGCACCAAGGTTTCCCCTCTCTTAAAAAGGAAAGGAATCGATTTTTAGGGCCTTCATAGAAGTAGTCAACCTTCTCTGCAGCCTCAACCACCTTGTCGTTCACGCGGTTTGTCCAAAGGAAGTATTCTCTACGAGCCAGCCATACGAGCTTATGGTGGGACCTCCAGCAAGTGGGATACTCGTGGCGAACTGTCTTCACGGAAACCAGCAGTCCCCTTTTGCGGAGTTCCTCCACTACCCTGGAGTCGGCGTCTCGAACGAACAACTCAGCAAACTCGCCCGCCTCCTCAGTAAATCTACACTCGTCATCGAACGGAACATACACGGGCAGCCGACGCTTCTGAGCAGCGACAAAATCGTCCTCGCCGTTTCCCGGAGACAGGTGCACGACACCGGTGGCGGTGCTAACGTCCACAAACTCCTCGCACACCACGGTGTGAACCAGCGGAATTTTGTCTAGTTCTCGTTGTCGAGGAACGATGTCTTTAAACGGATACTCGTACTTCATGCCCTCAAGATTCTTAGCCGGAACAACTTCAAGAACTTGATAGTCCTTTACTCCAAGTTCTTGCATAACTGGGTCAACGCGCTCTCTTGCGAGGATCCACGTTTCCTCCTTCACCTTAACTCTAGAGTATTCTGCCTCTGGGTGAACCGCCAGCATCATGTCAGTGATGATGGTAAAGGGCATGGTTGTCCAAACGAGGAAGTATTCGTTTGGAGCCTCGCTTACCTTCAGCTTAAAATAGAGGGACGGGTCCTCCACCTCCTCGTAGCCAAGTCCCACCTCAGCGTTGCTGAGGGATGTTTGGCAGTAGGGGCAGTAGGCAACGACGTAGTAGCCCTCGCCGAGGAGCCCTTGCTCCCAAGCCTGCTTAAGGTACTGCCACTCTCGCTCGATGTACTCGTCGAGGTACGTCCAATAAGCCTTGTCGTAGTTCATGAACAAGCCAAGTTTCCAGTCAGCGCTAAACCACTCGCGATAATACTTCATCACGATTTTCTTGCATTCTGCGACAAACCGTTCCTCGCCTACATCCTCTAACAGTTCCCTCTTACTCTTGACGCCCAGCTCCTTCTCCACTTCTAACTCAACGGGCAAGCCTTGGCAGTCCCAGCCCGCCCAGAACGAGACATAGAACCCTTGCATCGTCTTCAATCGATATCGAAGGTCCTTCATCACTCGTCCTCGAGCGTGTCCGATGTGGGGGACACCGTTTAGGGTGGGCGGGCCTTCCACGTAGCCTAAAAGGCCCGTGTTGGCTTTCTCTCTAAATTCTATGAGTCTTTCTGGAATCCTGTTTTTTTCCCAAAATTGGCGAACTTCTTTTTCCAGCTCGAGCGGGTAGTAGTCTAGCGTTAGCCAGCGTCTAGAATTAGCCTTGAATTTGGTAGCCACCTCTCATCCCATGACACCCGCTTAACATCGAAGTGTTCATAGGGAAATATAACCTTTTTGAAACGTGACTCTCTGAACTTATCGAGTGGTTGAAGCTGGCTTTCTTCTGAGATAGAGTACAAAAGCAAGTATCATGATGACCACAATGATAGGCCACCACCAGTAACCGCCAACCATCGGGGTGAAGAGTAGCATCACGACTGCTATTGCAAGAAGAAGGTCTTCTATTTCAAAGGCTTTTTTTAGCTTTGTCATCTCGCTGCCCATATTTGCATCTCCATCTTTACATTTATACCTTGCTACAATCAACTTAACACTCGATAAGTTTTGAAAACCTGAAACGTTAAGTAATCCCTCGGTCTTCAATTTCCACATTGTATCTCTTGGCGATTTTGATCAACTTTTTTATTACTTCTGCTTTCTTCGCTTTGGTCTTTAATCTTTCCATATCTATTTTATCTTTCCCCAGCCTTAAAGCGATGCCAGCATCCTTTCTGTCTTTAACTCTTGGCGATAACAGTTTCATGACTAGAATGTCTTCTATGGGTGGAAGGTAGACTTTGACGTCGTTGATCTCTATGACGTCTCTCTCCCATGACTCATCATATATCCTGGGTGGAAAAATGTTCACGTCCACATGCCCTATTGGCTCAAAGTCTAGTCCAAAACCGAACCTTGACCAAACATGCCTTGACTTTTCATATTTTTTCCGAATGTATTCTATTAATTTATCTCTCTCATCCATAGAGACAGAAGCGTGGATGTCAAAGTCGTCCGTAAACCTGAATAGGGGAATGCCTCTTTCAAAAAGTGCTCTAACGCCGATTAAGTACACCTTCTTTTTCAGTTTGTCTTGAATGAATCTGACGATGTCCCTAAACTCGTTGCTGTAGTAGGGGATGTAGACGTTCGGCGGTCTAACTTTTGGTTCAGGAGGCTTGATCTTTTCAGACATCTTTCTCACCCATTTATACTTATTTTATATGTTTTATGTGTTGCGTGAATCTTTTATCCATCAAGTTTGAGAACATATTTTAATCCTATTTGGTTCATATATGGAACTAGGGGGAGAGCCTCCACATACACGCAAACCTATAACCCAATTTTTCTTCCGTCAAAGCCTCTCTTAAAGCTTCCAAACTCACTCTTTACCTCTCTTAATTGTTCGGTGGAGAAAACTGGGCCGTCCTTGCACGCTCTGAATTTGCCTATCATGCAGCCTCCGCACAGTCCGATGGCGCAGTGCATAATCCGCTCCAAGCTGACTTGAAGAGGTGTGTTGTGTTGCTCCGCCAGCAGAAACACTTTATGCATCATCTGCTCTGGACCACACGCATATATCATGTGGAACCTCTCTTTTTCCAAGATTTTTTCTGCTAGGTCGGTGACAAGCCCCTTTAGCCCATAGCTTTCGTCCTCGGTTGTGGCAAAGACCTTCAAGTTGTTCTTCGATAGGCTCGCTTCTATCCTTTCTAGAAATAGGAGTTCAGCTTTTGTTTTAGCTCCGAGCAGGAAGGTGATTTTGGCGGGAAGTCCCACGAGTTTCTCCGCTAGAGGTAGGAGGGGAGTTAATCCGGCTCCTCCTCCGACGATCATGACGTTTCCGCTGGTTAGGGTGAAGCTGTTGCCGTAGGGTCCCCGTATTCCGAGGGCCTCCCCAGCCTTTCTTTGATGGAGAGCCTTCGTGGCTTCGCCCACCTCGGCTACGGTTATGGAGGAGAGCCCGCTTGGGCGTATGGTGGAGAGGCTCATGGGAACCTCGTCAACTCCAGGAACCCATGTCATAACGAACTGTCCAGGCTTTGCTCTACCACAAAGCTTGTCGTGGAAGACGAATGTCTTGACGGTGGGGCTCTCTATGATCACTTCTTGAATCTCTACGATTCGTAGGCGATTAGTGGCGGTGGGATAGGCCAACAATTTCTTTCACGCTCCTTAAGTTTCTCATTTTTAGGTAGGTGTCCATTCCCCTCGTGATGGATTTGAACACGCCGAGTCCTTTGAAGGCGATGGCGGTTCCTATCTGAACTGCTGAGGCACCGGCCAGCAGGAACTCCACGGCGTCTCGCCATGTCGTTATTCCACCACAGCCAATCACTGGAACGTCCACCTCGCGATAAACTTCATACACGCATCGGAGGGCGATAGGCTTTATGGCAGGTCCAGACAGCCCGCCGACCTTGTTTGCCAGCACGGGCCGAGCGGTTTCGATGTTTATCGCCATGGCCCTAACTGTGTTGATGGCGGTGATGGCGTCGGCTCCTGCCTCCACCGCTGCCTTAGCCACTTCCGCTATGCTGGCGACGTTGGGGGTCAGTTTTACGAAGACGGGCTTGTCTACCTGGTTTCTCACGCTTTCCACCACTTCTGCTAACAGTTGCGGATTTTGGCCAATCTCTGACCCGGTTTTTTCCACATGGGGGCACGACACGTTCAGTTCTAGGGCGTCGGCGCCAGTCTCAACGGCAACCGTCGCTACTTCAGCAAACTCTTCGGATGAGAAGCCGTATACGCTTACGATGACGGGGACCCCTCCCCCCTTTGCTTCGCGTATTTCCTCGGCGAAGTGGTGGATGCCGGGGTTGGGGAGCCCCATGGCGTTAAGCAGTCCACCCTCAACTTGAACTATGGTTGGGTTGGGGTAGCCCTCACGTGGCTTTAGCCCCACCGACTTTGTGACGACAGCTCCGGCGCCGGCATCGATCACGCTTCTTAACGAAGCTCCTGTCAGTCCAAGGATTCCCGCGGCTAGCATGGTAGGGTTGGCTAGCTTTAGTCCCGCTATTTCTGTAGCAAGTCGCCTCAACATGGAGTTGCGCCTCCTACTGCAGTAAAGGTTACTAATGATTAACCAGCGTTAACATAATAACTTTCCGAACATTCTCCTTTTCTGTCTATTGACCGTTAGTAAAGTATTTTACTGTAGAAGGTGTCGTAGACTGCAGGCGATGGAAGGTTCTTGGTGAAAAGCAAGACTAACATCGATTGAAGTTAACCTATCTTTTCAATGATGATCTTGTCTTTTCCTTCTGGATAGATTTCTACTTCTTCTCCATCTTTTATAGAAAGAACGCGTTCAATATCTTTAGGAATTCTAATAACAAGGCTTCGCCCTGAATAACTAACTTTTCTCCTTAATCTTAATTGATATTTTCTAATATTGTCAATTGCCTCTCGGTAATATTTATTGTTAGTTAATGAATCGATTCGCTTTGACTCTTCTTCATCGATGAAAATTTCATTACATTTATCATGTTCATAACTCAAGATTGGACGTTTATAGTCAACCTTTATGGACATCCAATTATACTATGGCATTTATAGGAGTTATTGTTGTTATCGGTTTCGTCTTTTTTGTTGCATATAAGACTTTTTCTTAGAAAGCAATGAATAGACAAAGATTATAATTAAAATCAAAGTTATAGAGTACAAAAAGACGGAAAATATTGTCACATCTGGATTTGGGTATATTGGGTTTCCCATTGTTGCAAAAAAGAGGGAAATTAAGGTTTTCATTGCCATCACCTTTTTATCCTATAACCGTGTATTTAGGTGTTTTCGTTATGCTAACTTCGTAGAAGTATGCTTGTGTTCTACCACAACAGCATTCAACGTACGGAAAGACTGCATAGACACGCAATTTAGAACTTAAAGCAAGCAAATTGTAAGCACCACCTACCACACATGGGTTATTTAGACATTTTGGCATAGGATACAAATTGGGCATTCCTTCATGTTTTCCATTCTCTTTCAGATGCGTTTCTTGTTTTTTCTTCTGTCATATCTATACTCAATAATTCAATTTATCTTGCAAATATTTAAGTCTAGAAGAAGCTTAAATTTAAGTCTTCTACTTTTACAATAAGTTTTACAAAGCTGATCTCCTAGATAGTCATTTTTTCTTCACGCAAGACATGCAGGATCTTACGTACCCAAACAGCCCAAAACCAGACTCCTCCACGCCTTCAAAACCCAAAACAACCCCGCCTCAGCATGGTGGTGGTGAACAAAATTCCACCCAACGCACCACCAAGAAATTTTCCAAAGTACAACAAGAAGCGCAGAGAAGAGATCTATATATGGTAGTCTAGAAAGAGAATATGTCTTCGTTGTCTATAACTGTCTACCCCTCTACCCCCGGTATAGAGGGTCTTCAAAATTTTATTCACAAACACTTCATGCCTATCAACGCAAAGTTAATAGGACACATCTCTTACCTAGCATGCTAGTTCATCTCAAGAAGGGAAACCACATGCCCCGCTTCCGACAAACCAGCGACATCCTAAAACTCATGAGTAGGAAGGAAGATATCCGCGACATCGGCATCATCGCCCACATCGACCACGGAAAAACCACCACAACAGACTCCTTGTTAGCCGGAGCCGGACTGTTGTCTCCCAAACTGGCTGGAGAGGCCCTAGTCTTGGATTATCTTGAGGAAGAGCAGAAACGTGGCATGACAATCAAAACGGCTAACATCTCTCTATTACACGAAATCAAGGACCAGTCCTACATTGTCAACTTAATCGATACGCCTGGGCATGTGGATTTCACAGGCAAAGTCACACGGGCTTTACGGGCTATTGACGGCGCCATCGTAGTCATAGACGCCGTTGAAGAGGTCATGGTTCAAACCGAAACCGTAACTCGACAGGCCTTAGCAGAACGAGTCAGACCAGTTTTGTACATTAACAAGATTGACCGACTAATCAAAGAACTGAAACTTAGCCCAGACGAGATACAGAAAAAACTCGTCAGAATAATCCACGACTACAACAACCTCGTGGAGTTGTATGGCGAACCGGAATACAAGGACAAGTGGAAGGTTGACCCAGCCAAAGGAATGGTTGCGTTCGGCTCCTCCCTCCACAAATGGGGCTTCACCGTGCCCATCGCACAAGAAAAAAACATCAAGTTCAGCGACATCGTCAACGCTTATCAAACAGACCGCTGGCAAGAACTTCAAAAAACGCTTCCCCTGCATG